>LWDU01040738.1_pt1 | contig 448958 bp, 432 predicted proteins | sample 727161 | NCBI WGS metagenome assembly LWDU01 (sample SAMN04566230, study PRJNA314399) | hydrothermal vent metagenome | isolation source: deep sea hydrothermal plume seawater | place: Mexico: Gulf of California, Guaymas Basin | collected 2004-07-11 | reverse complement strand
CCCATCATCATCGCTAGCATCGCACCCTTGGTTGCCGCGTAGGCCTGACCTTTGGGTGACCCCTGGATTGCAGTACCGCTTGAGGTGAGAACCAAAGTCCCGCCCTCGCCTTGCGCGACCATTTGACGAGTTGCTGCCCTCAGTGTGTAGAAGACCCCGTTCAAATTAACGTCAAGTACTGAAAACCAATCTTCGTTCGAGTGTTCGAAAAAAGGTTTCTGATTTTGCGCGCCGATGCCTGCATTGGGGAAGCAGGCGTCAATTCTTCCGTACCTTTCGATAACCGATGCCATGCATTCTTCAACTTCTTGTTCGTTAGCTACGTCGCATCTCACAGCCGACGCAGATGAATTTATTGCTTGGAGCTCTTTTNNNNATCCGAGGCCAATACCACCGTTTCCTCCAGTGATGACCGCTACTTTCCCGGTCAAATCGAATCCGTCGTAGGTCATGGACCACTCCCTTTGCTCTTGGCCTGTTTCGAATACTAGAAGGTGCACGGTGAGCGAAGTTGTTAAGGGTCTGGGAGACTCTCACGATGGAATTTGAGACCATCAGGATCGATGGCGAAGGCCCTGTCCGTCACCTCGTGCTTAATCGCCCCGAAGTTCACAACGCGGTGAACGGCCAGTTGATCGCCGACACACAGGCAGCAGTTAGTTTGCTTGATGCCGATTCATCAGTGCGCGTGGTCATAGTCCGAGGGGAGGGCAAATCCTTTTGCTCAGGTGCGGACATGAAACAACCCCGGACGAGTCCCCAAGACGCAATGCTCGCATCGAAGCAAGGGGCCAAGATGTACGACACCTTGCTGCACTTGAATCCCATAACGATTGCGCTGTGTCACGGATACATGATCGGTGGCGGGGCGGTACTTCCAGCCGCATGTGATTTCAGGATCGGTAGCCCGACGGTAAATCTCACCCTGAACGAAGTGAGCATTGGTTTCAATTTGACTTGGCATTCGCTTCCGGCATTAATGAATTTAGTCGGCCCACATCGAGCAAAAGAAATGTTGATTTTGGGGCGAAGTTATGACCTAAAACAACTGGATGGTTATGGATACTTCACCGAGACGGTGAACGATGACTCTGCTTTGGTGGCTGCGGGGGAGGAGCTAGCTGCGCAAGTGGTCAATCAGCCACCAGTACCTGTCACCGTGACCAAAGCATCCATAAATGCGCAATCGATGCCTCTCGGTCGCTCTATCCAACACATGGACCATGTCGCAGTTGGCTATATGGGTAAGAGTGACAGTTCTCGTACCGCCCGAACTTCATACTTTGATAATGGGCAGCGCGAATGGAGCGATGACTGAGTCCTCGTTAGGTCAGGGGAGACAAATGAACATTTCGGGTAAAGCTGCCATTGTCGGCATTGGTGAGACCGAGTATTTCCGCGGGTCGCAACAGAGCGTTCCAGAACTTGTGTTGAGCGCCTCGATGGAAGCCATTCATGATGCAGGCTTGCAACCAAGCGATATTGACGCTGTCATTCCGCCGCCGGGTTATCTAAGTACGGAAGAGATAGCGGCGAATTTGGGGATTCCCGAGGTGAGATATGCGGTGGAAGTTCGCATGGGTGGCGCCAGTCCTACGGCGGCTCTTCAGTCAGCGGTAATGGCGTTGAGCTCGGGTATTGCCACCAACGTGCTAATCACCTTTGGTTGGAACGGTTACTCGGCGTTCCGCAGACGGCCCGACAGCGCACCAATTAGGCGAAAAGGTGACCCGGGCCCGTTCATCGACGTGAGCCGCAACTTTTATGCGCCGTATGGTGTGAGGTCGGCAGTGCAGTGGTACTCGATGTACATCCAGCGTTATGTGAACCTGTACGGAATCGGTCCCGAAGATGCCGCCGAGGTTGCCCTCACCTGCCGAGAGCACGCTCATCTCAACGATAAAGCTCTAATGGCCGGTCGCCCCATGACGATGGATGACTACCTTTCGTCACCTTTCATTACTGAACCTATGCGAAAACTTGACTGCTGTTTGGAGACTGATTGCGCTGCTGCTGTGGTGCTCACTACGGCTGATCGAGCGAAAGATTTACCCCACGATCCGGTTCTCTGGTTAGGAGGCGCCGAAGGTCACCCGTATCCAGCTGACGAGATAACGAATCGACCCGACATGCTCAAATTGGGGTTGGATTCTGCCGCCCCGCGAGCTTTTTCTATGGCAGGTGTGTCGCCCAAAGATATGGACTTCCTTCAGATTTATGATTGCTTTACCTATGTCGTTTTGATGGAGCTTGAGGCCATCGGAATTTGTGAAAAAGGCGGAGCGGGACAGTTTGTCCGCGACGGGAATATTCGACTTGGCGGACGCTATCCACTTAACACGCATGGGGGACTACTTTCTCAAGGTCATTGCTGGGGTCTCAACCACGTGGTCGAGGCGACGAGACAGCTGCGACATGAAGCGGGCGCGGCCCAAGTCGATGGTTGTGAGTTAGGTGTGGTCACCGGCTACGGCGATTTAGGGGACGGCAGCATCGCTGTGCTGGGGAGAGCCTGAGCATGTGCGACGAATCGCCGAAGCAGTACAAGAAATATGTGCCACAGCCCGACGGCCTTAATCTCGAACTGCACACGCGAGCTGTCGCCACCGGGTTGCTGCATATACAACGATGCCTCGACTGTGGTCAGAGCCGTCAACCGCCCCGCTACTACTGTCAAGACTGCTTTTCAGACAACTACGACTTTGTTCCGGTTTCAGGTGTCGGGTCGATTTATTCCTTCGCTATCAATCACTTCACTATCGACAGGGCTTGGATTGAAGAACTTCCCTATATCACGGCGGTAGTTGAGCTTGCCGAAGGCCCGCGTGTCGTAGGGGCGTTGCGAAATGTGGAACCGGGTGGCGTCGCGTTAGGTGATGCGGTAACTGTTTCTGTGGAGCCACGAGGCGAAAATTTCGCGTTTATCTGGGTAGATCTGAACCCCTAAGTAAAGTTGCTATCAATCGTGCTGGTGTAAATTTCGGCCAAATGCGACGGTTCGTTAGGCCCGCGCTGACGCAAAATCTCCGAGACCCATCGAGCCGGACAGTTCCGACATCGATTCAAGGCGGTCTGCCGGATGGCGAGTTCCGGTCCCATCGGCAATCCTGGTCATCATCTCAAAGTTGGCGACAACCGCAGCAGCATCCAACATGGTCGCTTCATCTGTGGCTTCGACTAGAGCTGACCGGGCCGACGGCAACGACGCTAAATCGTTAACCGACGCGTCTACAAGCGCAGCTAACTCGGGTGCGTGTTGGATGGCGTCACTTTCTTGCAGATCTCCTCGAACCACATCTAAATCAAGTTCCAGGTCGTTTGCGGTGCTGCTCGCACGGAGCATCATTGAGTGAGCCGCAGTTCAGTACTTCCGGCGACGAGTTCAATTTGCCGACGAGACAATGTGCCCCGGGTCCAGTTCAAGTCGACCATTTCCCGCATCGGAATGTACTGCGCGTCGCCGAGTGTAAACAGGGTATCCATCGCCGCTGGGACTGAACTGAGTGCTCGGATGACTGGCGCTAATGCAGGAAGCCCATCATAAAAAGGTGCGAGTTCTGGTGTGCTGTCTTCAAGATGCACTACAGGCACCCAATGATGTTTTGCCGGTTTAGAAGGTTGAGTTTGGCGCGTTGGGTGGCCTTGAAGGGGCTCAGGGAAATCGGGACTATCGATTCCAGCCAACTGAGCGAACCGAAGTACTGATGCGACGCTGATTGTGACTTCGATTATTTCCACCCACTGCTGGGGGGTTACCCCAGTAGCGTCGCGCATTTTCTGATACCAACCTTCAGTCAGAGTTCCTGCGTGCACGGCTAGGCGATAGACCGCGTCTTGTAGCTCTGAACTGATTACAGAGTCGTTGGGTAGACGCCCACTCTTCGAAGCGCTGTCCCAAGGTGGAACTGGGTCAAAGTCACCTAAGGCCACCCGAACGACTTCCGCCACAGCGAGGCGTTCGGAACCGTTCCACCATGTTCCTGGCGCAGCGAGTTTTTCCCAAACATGGGCGTGAGCTGCTGTTAGATCAGAGCGGATGTGTAGATCTGTTGCTTCATGCGATGACTCGATAAGGGATGTGGGAGTTTTCGTCATAATGCCCTACTAACTAGATAAGACCTTTTATTGGCACCGTAGCTGTTGCCGGCGGGGCACGATAGTGGGTATGGCTTGGATTGAGATTGTCCCTGACGATGAATGGGCTGACAATGAAGCCCTCAACGATCTTTATGAAGGAGTCGTGGATAAAGGTCACGGCCGTGTCGATCACATCATGTCGATACATTCACTGAACCCTCGGGGGCTTGCAGCGCACGACTCCTTGTACCGGTCAGCAATGGCAGGCACACGCAATCTGCGCAAAGTGGAACGAGAGATGATTGCGTTAGTAGTCAGTCTCGAAAATCGTTGTCACTACTGAATTCGCCATCACCGACGCGGTCTGCGCGGCTTACTCAAGGACGATGTGCTCGCCGATGCAATTGAAAGCGATTGGAGGGCTGCTCCGCTTAGCGACCGAAGAAAAGCAATGCTTCTTTACGCGACCAAGCTGACCCGCTCCCCAGCTGACATGACGGCGGACGATGTGGACACACTCCGCCAAGCTGGGTTCACGGACCGAGATGTGCTTGACCTAGTTGAGGTCACGGCGTACTACGCCTACGTCAACCGAATCGCCGATGGTTTGGGAGTAGCCGATGAACCTTGGATTAGTGACTGAACTTTCGGTCTCGACGGGACTAGAGCGACTCTCACGGGTGGCTCAGGTGAAGTGAGGTGAGATTTCTTCGGCAAAACGCGTAATCGCCTCGAGGCGCCCCTCGTTGCCGCGACCTAGAACGAAAAATGCGGCGTGAGTAAGTCCAACTTCCGCATACCTGCCGATCTGGTCAATTACCTGCTCAGTGCTCCCACCGACCTCTCCTTCGTCAAGGTTGCCGCCATTGAAGTTGAGCCTGAATAAGCTCGTCAACTCCAGTTCTTGTAAGTCGCGTCCCGCGATGTCGCATGCCTTTGACACCTCAGCCCACTGCTGTGAAAGTAAGTCTGGGCTACCAAAGGCTGCGTGAAACGCATCGCCGAAAACAGCGGTGCGTTTAAATGCTGCAACAGAATGACCGCCCACCCAAACCGGTATGTGGTTCTTGACGGGTTTCGGGCTAAAGCCGATGTCGCGAAAGCTCGTCCAAGTTCCCTCATAGGAAGACAAATCATCCTCGAACAAAACTTTGAAGACCTCTAATGTTTCGTCGGCGCGCAAGCCTCGGTTATCCCAAGGGCGACCAACTGCCTCGAATTCCTCTTTCATCCACCCGACTCCGACGCCCATAAGCGCTCTCCCGTTCGAGAGGTGATCGAGAGTGGCCCAACTCTTAGCTTGTTGTACCGCACCCCGGTAACCCAGTATCAAAACCGTGGTTCCCAGGAGTATCCGTTCGGTGATGCCAGCGACGAATTGGAGTGTTCCAAGACAATCCAGCCAAGCACTGCCAGCCGGAGGGAACCCGCTGTTGTCGTCGGCGTACGGATATTTTGACTTCAAAGTTGCTGGATCCGGCCATGCAATGTGATCGCTTGACCACAACGACGCATATCCGAGGCTCTCGGCCGTAGTGGCGATGTTGATCATTGCTTCGCGACTCGGATCGCGTCCAGCATCGGGAAGATGAACTCCGAATTTCACTGTGTTCCTTTCGAGAGTTGAAACGGACCCTAGAAGATGTGAAGTGGTTCACGCGGCACGCCTTACCCGATGTCTCTACGCTTCACTCCATGGATAAGGAGGACTTTTACCGGTATGCCCGCAGCGACATCCCAGGTCCACTGGCAGGAATGCGAGTCCTCGACACGACCACCGCCTGGGCCGGCCCTATGGCAGCGTGTCTCCTGGCCGACTATGGCGCCGACGTTGTTCGAGTTGCGATGCCGGGAGATCAAGGGTTGTCTTGGAAACCTTTGATTGCTGGAACATCCAGATCTTTTGCTGAAGAAACTGTGAATCGAAATAAGAGAAGTGTGACGATCGATCTGCGAAAGCCCGAAGGTGCAGAGACGTTCTTAACGCTTGTGTCTTCCGCCGACATCGTCATCGAAAACTTTAAGCCAGGCACACTCGCAGGATGGGGTGTCGGGTATGAACATTGCCGACTCGTAAAACCTGATCTTGTATATGTATCGCTCAGCGGCTGGGGGCAATTCGGACCCGAATCGGAACGACCCGGGTATGACCCCGGCGCTCTAGCTCACAGCGGATGGATGGCCCTTAACGGATCCATTGAGGGACCTCCAACCAAGGCACCGACATTCCTTGCTGATGATCTCTCGGGCTTACATGCGGCCCTTGCAGCATTGTCCGCTCTCCGCCATCGCGACGCAACGGGCGAAGGCCAACATGTAGATGTTTCTCTTCTCGACTCGATTCTTTACCAATCCAATGGTTACCTGACCTTGGGGGCGATGGGCGATCCTCTGGAACGGTGGGGTAGTCAGGTGCGGGTGTGCGCACCAACCAACTGTTATCAATGCCGAGATGGGTTTGTGTTCATGGCCCTGATTCTTGATTCTCATTGGATTCGGCTGACCGAAGTGTTGAGTTGCCCCGAGCTCGGTACCGATCCTCGCTATCTCACAAACGAAGATCGCGTGGTCCACCGATCCGAAGTCGACGCTTTGGTAGCGGACTGGTGTCGAGACCGAAGCAAAGAGGACGTTGTTGCCGCTATTGATGCGGCAGGCATCGTGATTTCGTTGGTCAACACATTCGCGGATGCTGCTCAAGATCCACATGTTTTGGAGCGCGACATGTTGCAGACAACAGAATTAATTGACGGATCTTCAGCACCCCTGACCGGCCCTGCGGCAAAGTTCAGTCGCACGCCCGTTCGAGTACGCCACGGCGCGCCTTCACCCAATCAGCACACAGATGAAATCCTGGCCGAAGTGGGAGTGACGAGAGAACAGTTAGAACTCCTTCGCCAGGCCGGGGTGATTGATTGACGGATCGTCACCCGCTGTCCGTTCCTGCTGTCACTATGTAGCGGATGAACATGGTTTTGATCTCAGCAGTTGTGGTTTTGGCCGTGGCGCTTGGTTATCTCGCCAATCAACTACGTCAGCGCACGACCGATCTCTCGGCCGTGAATTCAGCAGGTCGAGTTGATACGGAAGGACTGGTGACCGCCGTTAAAGAAGCCGTTGATGCGCAAGTGGGTAAGGCGGCCCAAGAGGCTTTGAAGACCAACACCGAACTGGCTGGCCAACTCATAGATGAACGCACCCGAACGCTAGAAGAACAAACCAAGAATTTGTTGCAGCCGGTCACAGAGCAGATGAGCCAATTGAAAGCTTCGGTTGGCGATTTAAAATCAACCTACGAAAACAACAAAGGATCTGTTGACCGACTCAATGAGAGCCTCACTCAACAAATCAATGAACTCGCCTCACGCACCGGCGCGCTGGCTGGCCGTGGGGTGAAAACCAGTTGCGGAACATTATTGATCTCTCCGGCATGGCTTCCTACTGCGACTACTCAGAGCAGACTATGGCAACTGGTGACGACGGCGGCCTCCGGCCTGATCTAACCGTGAGATTGCCGAATGGGGCCCGTCTGGCGATCGACTCAAAAGTCCCTTTAGCTGCATACCTTCGCATGCAAGAAATCGATGATTCTGCGGCGCGGGAAGCTGAGATGAAAAGCCACGTGAGGGCGATGCAAGCTCATGTGAAGGCTCTGGCTGACAAGCGCTATTGGTCCTTGTTTGATGATGCACCTGACTTCGTCGTGATGTTCGTTCCAGGAGAATCTTTTCTTGCTGACGCGTTGCGAACCGAACCGGGGTTGATGGATGAAGCGATGCGTCAGCGTGTAGTCATCGCATCGCCGATGAGCCTCATGGCTTTGCTACTGACCGTCGCTCGAGGTTGGCAGACCACCCTGTTAGCTGAAAATGCCAAAAAGGTGGAGGAACACGGACGGGAGTTGCATCGCCGGGTGGGAACGACACTGGCTGCAATGGCAAAGACTGGTCGTGGTCTAGAGAGTGCGACCAAGGCTTACAACGAGATGGTAGGAAGCGTGGAAAGCCGTGTGCTTCCAACCCTTAGAAAATTCAGTGAGTTAGGTGTGTCGGGGGAAGAATTACCCGAAGTGAAACCGGTTGAGAGCGCTACTCGAGATTTGACGTCGCGAGAATTAGAGAGTGGACCTGAGTCGACTGACTAATTTTCGTCACGTGGTCAGGTTGAACTGTGTGCGGCTTCGATGAATGGTTCGATCAACTCTAAATTCGCGTCGAGATGTTTGCTTCCCTGACGCATAAATGGGATCAATAACTGAGTGACCCCGGCTTCGGCGTAGGCCTCGACGAGTGAGGCGTCCATTCGGTCGTTCACTGCACCAATGTGAATTTCCAGTTCTTCGATTGAGCGGCCCTCGGCTTCCATGAAGCGAGCTAGGCGGGTGATCATTTCTTTACTGCCTTCGGGAGAAAGGTTGATGCCATACCAACCCTTCGCGAAGCGGGCCGTGCGACGAAGCGCAGCATCTGAATGCCCGCCAACGCAGATAGGAACTCCACCCGACTGCACCGGTTTGGGATGCATACGACACTCTCGCAACTTGTACATGTCACCGTCGAACGAACTCACTTCGTCATTCCAGAGGGTGTTGATTACCTCAAGGTATTCGTCACATCGTTTGCCTCGATTCGCCCAAGGTGCGTCACAGGCCTCAAACTCTTCCCAACTCCAGCCAACCCCGACACCAAAATCCAGACGGCCGTTAGACAAGAAATCGAGCGTCGCGTACTCCTTAGCCGCATAGACAGGGTTGTTTTGGGGAAGGATGCATATACCTGTACCTAGACGGAGAGTGGATGTACAAGCTGCCAAGAAACCGATGCTGCTTACCATGTCCATCAGGCCACTGCCGTCGGGGAAGCGGAACACTCCATCGGGATTACCAGGGTATTTCGACTCGTAGTTATCGAATAACACGATGTGTTCGCCCAGCCAAAACGAATGAATCCCCATGGACTCGGCCTTTTGTCCGAATTCCCGCAGGAATTCGGGGGTCGCAACGGGCGACCGTAACGGAGTGAACAAGCCGATCTTCATCGAATATGTCTTTCGTCTAAGAAATTTTGGGGGACATCACCATTGCAGAGGTATATGTCGAGGCCCGCGCACTTGACCGCTAGACCAAGTCACCACTTTGGGATCGGTTAGTTCGAATTCGGGAATACGACGGAACCACTCCTCGAGTGCAATCTTGATTTCCATTCGAGCCAAGTTCGACCCTAGGCACCGGTGGATACCCAGCCCGAAGGCTGAATGACGGTTTACCTCTCGGTCGATTTGAAAGGTATCGGCATCTTCCATGAAATCGGTATCGCGATTCGCTGCTGCGAAGGGGAGCAGTACCCGCTGCCCTGGACACAGGGTGGTGCCGGAGATCTCAACCTCGTCGGTAATGACTCTGGCCATGGTTACGGGCGAGTAGAAGCGTAGAAATTCCTCAACTGCCGGGTCAAAGGAAGTGCTATCGCTAGCAAGGCGTCGACGATCTTTCGGGTGTTGTCCTAAATGCCAGAACGAGGAACCGATAGAACTCCATGTCGTATCGATTCCGGCCAAAAGGAGAAGGAAAAGCCCCCCCAGGATCTGAGAGTCATCCATTGGCTGTCCGTCGACTTTGGTCTCGATGAAGTAAGTGACGATATCGTCGCGCGGGTCTGCGCGACGTGCCTTCAGGTACTCACCGAAGTAGTCAAAAACTTCTCTAGCTGCTTGTTGCCCGACGTTGCGGTTGGTCGGTCCTATCTCTAGGAGTTCGTGCACCCATTTGCGAAAAAGATCACCATCCTCCTCCGGGATGCCGATCATGCGGGCGATGACTTTCACTGGTATGTGCTGGGCGTAGTCCGCGCTGGCGTCACAGGATCCGGAATCAGAAAATTCGTCAAGTAAGTCGTTGCATATCTGGCGCGTAATGGGGATCCATTTTTCGATCGCCTTTGGAGCAAAGGCAGGTAGTAGTGCGCGGCGATGATCTTGATGTTCAGGAGGATCGGAGGTGATTGGGGGGCTGCGGAAACTGCCGATATCGCTGACAGGGAGATCGTTAACGATTACCGATTTCGAGGAGAAATGTTCAGTGTCATGAGCAATAGCTGAGATGTCTTCGTGCCGTGTTGGGAGGTACACCCCATGGAAACGATCGGTGTGGGCAACTGGACATCCGCCCTCGCGCATGTCTTTCCAAATGGAGTAGGGATCTGCGCTGTAATCAACGTGGAAATGGTCGAAGTCCGTTTCCCAGTCTTCGACATCAGGTCGGTTTGGAGTTTCCACCGGTTATTCCCCCTCTGGGCCTTTTCGGCCACCAGGTAACGCACCCAAGAACGAGCGTAGTCGGATCCGCATCGTCCGCTCCGATTTCTTGATTCGTTTGAGCGTGACGCCGCGGCGCCGATCGAGGTGCGGCTACGGTCGGCACATGGCCAGAATTTTTCAACAAATGGTTGCTCGACCTGATTCGCGTCAGATCGCCAGACAACTTGAAGAACAGGGTTTCGATGGGGTCTCGTTCGTCGATTCACAGAACTTGTCAGGCGATGTGTACGTAGCGATGACGACCGCTGTGTTGGCCACCGAAGTTCTTCATGTCAGTTCCGGCGTAACGAACCCAGTTACGCGGCATCCAGCAGTTACAGCGGGCGCCGCGGCGAGCGTGAATCGTTTGGCGGCCGGACGAGTGCAACTGGGAATTGGTCGTGGTGACTCTGCGTTAGCGCACCTGGGTAGAGCTCCAGCGCGGGTCAAGGATTTTGAACGCTACCTGTCTACTTTGCAGGCGTACCTCCGGGGGGAAGAAATCCCCTTTGACGTACTCGATTTTGCTGAATCTTTAGCGCCTCCCGTTGATGAGCTTGAGCTCGCGGATACGGCAGGCACAAGCCAGATCTTTTGGTTGCCTGGCTCCGCAGGCAAGGTCCCCGTTGAGGTTTCTGCGACCGGGCCAAAAGTAATCGGCGCAGCGGCACGCCACGCTGAACGAATCATGTTTGCGTTAGGGGCGGCTCCCGAACGCATCGCTTGGGGTATCGATATAGCCCGAAGTGCTCGAAGCGACGCGGGCCTGGATCCCGATTATTTGGCCTACGGCGCCTATGTCAACGTTGTGTGTCATGGTGACCTAGATCGAGCACGTGACCTCGTGCGCGGCGGGTTATCGACCTTTGCAAGATTCTCGGTGATGCATGGCGAGGTCATTGGACCTGTGTCGGAGTCTGAGCGCAATGTCATGGGTAAGTTGCATGACAACTACGACATGAACAGTCATACCCGAGCCGATAGTCAACAAGCTGCAGTGCTCACCCCTGAGTTTATTGACAGCTACGCGATAGTTGGCGGTCCTGATGTGTGCGTTGAACGCATACGCGCACTGACTGACTTAGGACTCGACAAACTTATTTTCGTTGGGGCGACTATGGGTAGCAATCGAGAAATTGCATCTGAATCCGATGCTCTTATACGCGATGAAGTGCTTCCCAATTGCCGGAATTAAGCATTGTCCAGCAAGGCTTTTCCGTAAATATTGGCGGCATGGTCCCAGGTGAGAATGGCGTGAGATCTGGCTGCGTTGACGTCTCGCCAGAGCCGCTGCATTGGTTCGTCCGCCCTCATCACATTGGCGCCGCTTGCTTCATAGAGACGATCGACTGCTGCTGCTAACGCCCTAACTGCCCATCCGCAGTCGCGCACGATCGAGGCATTGATAAGTAGGTCAACTTCGTCAGAGCCACCGAGTTGATCAAGGCGGGCGGCCGCGTCGTAAAGCAGTAACTCGGCCGCATGAATTTCAGCGGTCGATTCAGCTAAGCGATAACCCGCCGCAGGATCGTTCCTCTGAGTATTGGCTAGAGCAACCAGGAAATGATCATCTAAACGTTCCTGGAATCGACGAACCGCAGCTTTAGCAGCACCAATCACTGGCGCGGCAAGCACAATTATCGCCGTCGTACGCCACGGGCAGGTGTACAGCGGACCGCCGTAGTGGACCTGACCTGGAGATCGACGTGCCGCACTTTCAGCTACTCGCAACACCCGGTGACGTGGAACTACGACCTCTTCGGCAATCACGAGATCCTTGCTACCGGTGCCGCGTAGACCAATTACATCCCAAGACTTGTGATCAATGACAACATCTTCGGCGGGTAATGCGCAGATCACCGGACTTGGCTGATCCCCAGGCAGTAAACCGCCCACGCTTAGCCATGGCGCATGGTCACATCCTGAGGCAAACCCAAAGCGGCCTGATACGACTACATCGCCACCCTTTTCACGGAACCTCGTTTTCGGAACGATTGATGCGCTGACAAGAGTCGTAGGATCGTCCCAGATCTCCTGTCGTCCTTCGGTTGGCATGTGCGAAAGCATCCACCCATGAGCGCTCCACACACTGAGACACCACGAAGTCGCCATGCAATATTCGCCCGCAACTGCGGCTGCGCGCATGTGGTCTTCGATCGATGATTGAGCCCCTCCAAAGTCGGTCGGCTGAAGAAGACGAGCCGCACCCATTGCCCGTATATCGTTAGCGTTCTCTGCATCGATATGACCCGCCTCATCAGCGGCGGACGCTTTTTTTTCCCACGAGGGACCGACTGAGTGCAGTCCCGCCACTACTTCTTCAAGGTTCACGACACATACCCTAGAGAGCTTGGGGTTGGCTCAGCCAACAACGACTCACATCTCCGCCGCTTCTCGTCGCTAGTGTTGCGACGCAAGAGCTTGGAATAGGGGTGTCATGGGACGGCTAGACGGCAAAGTAGCAGTGATTACGGGAGGCGCTCGGGGCCAGGGTGCTGCCGAAGCAGAAATGTTTCGCGATGAAGGCGCGGAAGTGGTTATCACTGATGTGCTCGACGACGAAGGTGGTCGCACTGCCGCTGCCCTCGGCATCGAATTTCTGCATCACGATGTCTCATCGGCATCAGCTTGGGAGGCTGTAGTTACGGACGTAGTGTCCCACCATGGTCGGATTGACGCGCTAGTTAACAACGCAGGAATCTTGCGAGGCGCTCGACTTGTCAACACCAGCGATGACGTTTGGGATCAAACTGTCGCGATAAACCAGACCGGTGTTTTTTATGGAATGCGTGCCGTTGCTCCCATAATGATCGAACAAGGATCAGGATCGATCGTCAACATCAGTTCCGTCGCGGGACTCGAAGCCACGTTCGCATCCATGGCCTATGGAGCAACTAAATGGGCTGTTCGCGGCATGACCAAAATTGCTGCACTCGAATTGGGACGGCACAACATTCGAGTGAACTCTATTCATCCTGGTTTAATCAATACCGATATGACTTCGGAATTCGATAAAGACCGAATGGTGCGTGCAATACCCTTAGGCCGCGAGGCTGAGCCATCTGAAGTGGCAGCAGTTGCTCTCTTTCTTGTTTCTGACGATGCCAGTTATTGCTCTGGTCAAGAGTTCACGGTTGATGGCGGCATGCATCGCTAGGTGACTACCACCTTCGATGCGCTCAAAATTCGTTATTTTCCGCTGATCCTTGTCTCGGGCTGGACCTGGAATCTTTCTCGCTGGGGAGTTTCGTTCGTAGGCCCGTTCATCGCGAACGATCTCACCGGATCAGCGCGAATGGTCCAACTAGCAGGTGTTGCTCTGTGGTCTCCATTGCTATTTGGGGGCGTGATCGGGGGGTGGATAGCAGATCGATTCGACCGACGCCGCGTAGTGATTTGTCAATTTTTTGTCACTATCCCGGGACTCATGCTCCTTGGATGGATTGAGCTCGCCGGCGAACTACAGCTTTGGATGGTTTATCCGGTGCTCTTCGTAACGGGTATCGGTTGGGTGTTCGACATGGTCGGCCGTCGAGTGATTGTCTATGACCTCGTAGGGTCAGCAAATATCGACAATGCCTTGGCGCTAGAAGCGAGCGGCGGAGCAATCGCGTTGGCGTTAGGTGCCCTTGGTGGTGGTGCTCTTATTCAAACTGTCGGTATTGGTTGGGCACTCATTGTCATGGGGGCCTTACAAATCGTTTCATTTAGTACTTTCGTAGCGGTACCGGCCATTGAGCGAATGCAGCAGGTTGCCACCGCAGGGGTTTCGACGTTACTTGACGGAGTGCGAATGCTCCGGACCGAAAAGAGCCTGGTATCAATTCTCGGCGTCACGGCTTGTGTCAACTTTTTCTTCTTTTCATCGAGCCCCCTGTTACAGGTCGTAGGCGGCAAATTCGACGTTGGGCCTGCCTTACTTGGACTCTTAGCAGCGATGCTGGGCATTGGCATGTTCGGAGGGTGCTTAGCGGTGGCCCGATACCAACCCGAACGGCGCGGACTGCTGTATGTGGGTGGTTCATACCTGGCCTTCATGTTTATGATCGGATTTGCCCTGGCGCCGTGGTACATCGCTTCGGCCGTGTGCTTGGCGGTCGCGGCGTCAGGTATGGGACTGTTCGCATCGACTCAAGCCGTGCTGGTAATGGATTCGGTGTCTGAGGAACGACGCGGTCGCGCCTTAGGACTGTTGAGCAGCGCTATAGGCGTCCTCCCAATAGGAATGCTCGTATTGGGTGAGATGGCTGAATTGATGGGGACGTCGCTCGCGATAACAATCTCGGTGATTACGGGCGCTGTTCTGATGACGATATTCCTGCGGATCCGACCAGAAACCCTACATTTGCGTCAAAACAGCGACAAAGTAGAGGCCTCCACAACAGAGCATCCGCCGGGTTCACGGGGGCTCCCGCCGACCGTATTCGACCTGAAGCCGGTTTGATCTATATAGCCGCTAACCAGTCCCGCAAATCAAATAATGACGCCGCAGAGATCTCGTGACCCATTGGGTATTCCGAGTAATCGGGGGAATGTCCGGACGCGACTAAGACGTCTCGAATGTGACGCCCGCGTTCTACGTCAACCATCGGATCCTGAGTCCCGTGCTGAACAAAGGTCGCCGGAAGGGTCGCGAAGTCGTATTCGAAATCCGGGATTTCCTGCAGCATGCCAGACAAGCAAGCGAGAGCCGCTGGACGGACTGCGGTTTCCTTCGACAACCCGGCTGCAAGAGCCATTGCACATCCTTGGGAAAAACCAAGGAGAACCATTTCCGCACGATCAAATCCGCCCCGTTCACAAACGTCATCGATAGTCGCACCGATCGCTATAACAGAACTCTTAAACGTTTGAGCGTCGATGACTCCTTCGCTGTTTCGCTCGTACCAAGCAGCTCCAAAGGGCATGAGATCTATAGGAGCTCTAAAGCACACAGAAGCGAAACGCCCGTCAGGGTCAATGTGTTGCACAATCGGGGCTAAATCGTTTTCGTCGGCGCCAAAACCATGCAACAGGACCAAAAGGCGACCCCCGGTCCCTAATGAGTCAACGGGGTTTACCCTCAGCAAGCCTAAGTTTTGATCCACAGAGCCTCCTAACGTCGAAGGCATCATGGCAGAACCGACACCGCGGAACAGGTGGTTAGCAGTGATGGCTTCGACACTTAAGCCCGGGTCACTCGCTTTGGACGGGCAAATTAGAGACGACACCTTTACGATGTCTTGAAGGATGAACGAAGCCATCGACCACTTCGACACACCGCGAGCTTGGGCGGTCGCTGTCGGTGCGTCTATCGCTAATGGTGTCGCGTTCGGTGTTCTCTACACGTTCGGCGCATTCGTTATCCCGATGGCTGAAGAGTTCAATGCCAGCCTTGGACCAACCTCAATCGTCTTTGGCCTGTCGATGTTTCTCTTTTTCGGGACTGGAGCAATTTCGGGCAGATGGGCTGACCGATATGGACCTCGACCGCTATTGATCATCGGCGGAGCCCTTTTCTGTGGCGGTCTGATCGCGACCTCTTTCGTGACCGCTATTTGGCAGGGCTACATCGTCTACGGACTTGGTTGTGGCGCAGGTGGCGGAGTTTTCTGTTCTCCGTTGTTCTCAACGGTCGCCACGTTTTTTGTCAAGTACAGGGCGTTGGCTCAAGGCGTAGCGGCGACCGGGTCAGGGCTTGGAACACTCGTGCTCGTTCCGTTTTCTAAGGCGATGATCGAAACTGAGGGGTGGCGCAATAGCTACCGAATTCTCGCCGTCATCTCCGCAGTCGGGTTCATCGTTGGGTTGATGCTGGTGCGTCGGTCACCGTCACAAGCTCCCGGAGGAGCTGACGGCCACGTTCGACGGGTGATGCGAACCCGCGAGTTCAAAACTATCTCCACTGCCTTCGGGCTTATGTCGATGGCCCTGCTTGGAGCGTTCGCGTTCATCATCAAATTTGCCGAAGACGATGGAGTTAGTCCATCCCGAGCGGCGTTGTTGATGAGTATCGTCGGAGCGTCAAGCATTCTCGGCCGACTCCTACTTACAGCATTCGCCGGCAGGCTCGGATCGGTTCGTTTGCTACAAATCGCGCTCGCTGCTCAGCCGCTTGCCTACTTCTTCTGGGTGATCGCGAATGGCCGATACTACCTGTTAGCAATTTTCGCGGCGCTACTTGGCCTTACATACGGAGGTTTCGTGGCGTTAGCAGGCGACGTTGTCGCCTTCTACTTCGGACTAGCAGGAATTGGTGCTGTTACAGGCATGCTCTTTTTGTGTTCCGGTGTCGGAAGCTTGGTAGGTCCACCGATCGTGGGGTTCCTTGCCGACCTTTCAACTATTCGACTGATTCCTCTCAGCGCGGTCTTCGTAATGGCGCTGCTTGGCGCCATTGTCCTCTTCACGATCCCAACTAAACCCGTTGATTTTGGGACAGCTCAATCACCACCGGCAAACCTGGGGCTTGTCACGAAACCAGCCGACGAACCTAATAAGAAAGAAGCTGCTGGTCTTCGCCCCACCGTGTTTGACCTCGAACCGGTCTGATTAGCTCGCTAGAACTAGAGTTCCTCCTAGCGGACAGAGATTCGCAGCGAAGGGGGTCCGACGTGATGTCGGCAGTTAGTGAGATCTTTCCAGGAATCAGCATTATTGACTCTGACACCCATTGGTCTGAACCACCTGATCTTTGGACCAGTTTGGCCCCAGCCAAATACAAAGACTTAGTGCCTCAGATCAAGGAACACAACGGCCGACGAAAGTGGGTCGTTGATGGCGATATACCGATAGCTGGGGATTCTGCGGTGAGTGCGATTTTGCCGGATGGCGAAAAAATGCTCGGGCTTCGTTTCTTGAAGGCGGATATTGAGATGGTTCACGCAGCCAGTTATGACTGCGACGCCCGGTTGGATCTAATGGACCAGATGGGAATCAGTCACGGCATCGTGTACCCGAATGTCGGAGGTTTTGGGAACCAAAACTTTCTCCGTGTTGAGGATAAAGCGCTGCGCATCGCGTGCGTTGAAATCTACAACGACTGGATGACCGACCTGCAAGCGCGTTCAGGAGATCGGATCCTCCCGATGGCGTTGGTTCCTTGGTGGGATATCGATGCTTGTGTCGCTGAGGTTGATCGGATGCAACGTAACGGGGCAAAGGGCATCGTCATGTGCTCCAATCCTCACGACTCAGGGATGCCGAATTTTGCTCAGCCCGAATGGCGGCCGTTCTGGGAGATCTGCGAATCCTTGAAGATGCCAATCAACTTCCACATCGGTGCATCGGAAGGAGATATCAACTGGTCGGGATCGGTGCCATATGACACGTGGTCTGGAGATGTGAAAATCAGTCTTGGAGGTGCTGCGATTTTCTTGGGGCAGTTGCGTTGGATGGTCAACTTGCTCGTAAGTGATGTGCCTGAGCGCTATCCGGGCCTCAACTTCGTTTCTGTTGAGTCGGGAGTGGGTTGGATCCCATTTCTGCTTGACGCCCTGGACTACCAGTGCGGTGAGACCGCCCCCGATCACTTAGCGCACCTTTCAATGAAGCCGTCTGAATATTTCCGGCGCCAGTTCTATGGTTGTTTCTGGTTTGAATCCAAAACCCTAGGCCCGGCGATAGAACACTTGGGAGCTGATCGCATCATGTTTGAAACCGATATTCCGCACCCCACATGTCTGTACCCCCACAGCGTTGAGAGGGTGCGAGACGCTATCGAGCAACTGTCGCCGGTGGTTCAGAAAAAAATTCTCCAAGACAACGCAGCCGAGTTGTACGGGATCGAGGTGTAATTCGTCGGTGAGTTCGGTGGGATGGTTGAAGGACGAGCCTGGTAACGGGCTTCTAGAAATATTTAGTCTCCCCACGGACGAAGCGACATTGCTGCACCTGCTGGAGGAAGTATTTGCTCATTGGCAAGTGGTGCAATTTGGACCCATTGTTCAAGGGGCCGCGTACGAAATAAAGGCTCCCCGCGCGCCACGAATCACCACGCTAGATGGCTATGCGACGCTCGATTTTGGAGACTGGCATATGCATGTCTGCATCGGGGCCACAGTTGGTGATGCTTCCAACCCGACGGAGCCGCATGTCGCGGCGATCAGGCCATGCCAGCGCGCTGAGTTTTACCGACTCCTTGCGGACGGAGCACCGGTGTCCTGGGGTCTTCGTCTATTTAATGGAGCGGAAGAACAACTGATGACAGTGTTGTTGCCCAATCCTTTTCTCGATGAAAACGACAGACCATGTGAACCAAACTGGGATCGGCTCGAATTGTGGGATCATTTACGATCGAAATTTCTCGACCTTGCCCCTGATCCGGTTGATCGAACAGGTCACCGGTTCGTTCATGGATGACTCTCTACACACCGGTCGCTGTAGAAGGTAGTTTTTCGCTCCTATGGAAAAGCCGCTCTCCGATGTGACGGTGCTTGATTTGACTCGAGCGCTGGCTGGCCCAATTTGTGGTCGACTTCTCAGCGATCTGGGAGCTCGAGTTATCAAGGTGGAGCCTCCGGATGGTGATTTAACCCGGCTCCTGATTCCACGGGTGGATGGACAATCCGCCTACTACGTGCAATACAACGCAGGTAAAGAATGTGTATCAATCGATCTCGACGGCTCGGTTGGTCGCGAGTTGTTTCTCCAACTTGTTCCCCATGCTGACATCGTGCTCGAGAACTATCGACCTGGGGTAATGGATCGCTTAGGCATTGGTTACAGCCGCCTGACAGAGGTGAATCCTGAGATCATCTTGGCATCAGTGAGTGGATGGGGTCACAACAACGCTCGCTCAGGCCAAGGAGCATTTGCTTCTGCGATTCATGCTGAAGCTGGTGTGACCGAGATGGTGGCTCGACGAAGAGGAGAAGAGCCCCGAAACGACCCAATGTCCCACGCTGATACCTACACCGGCTTACATGCTCTCGGAGCGGTTCTGGCGGCTCTGCATCTACGAAACCGAACAGGGGAGGCCCAAAAAGTTGAGGTGTCCATGGCGGAAAGCACCTTGATGGTTAACGATCTTGCTGCTATTGAAATGACTGGACAAGATCCTTCTGCCGGTTTTAAAGGCGGCCAAAACTGGTCTCCCGTGCTTCGAATGGCCAACGGTCGTTACGTCAGCATCACGATCGACATCACGACGAATGACGGGTTTCGCTACATAGTGGAAGCAATGAACCGGCCTGAGCTAGCCGAAGATCCGCGTTTCGCCATCATTGAGGACCGAGTCGTGAACCGCGACGCGCTCACAGAGATTCTTGCCGACTTCATAGCGACGTTCGACGACGCGGCAGCAGTTGAGGCAGCCATTGGTCCCAGAGGCGTGCTTGCGGCCGAAATGCGAACTGTTCCTGAGTTAGCGGCGACCGACTGGGCTGCTGAACGAGGTGCCTTCGTGGATATAGACACGGGTCGAGGTGAAATGATCACCGTCCCTCAGTCACCGTGGCGATTTCAAGATGTAGACGCAGGAGTGGCAGCTTTCGTGGGATATCGCGGTCAGCACAACAGAGAGGTTCTTACCGACTTGTTAGGGTTGAGCGCGTCTGAACTGGATGCCCTCGAGGCTGAATCGGTCATCAGTAGCCGTCCCCCACGATGGCTTCGAGAGTCCGAGTAGCTGCCTAGATTCCCGGTATTGACGAAAAGTCGGCGTCGCGTTTCTCGACGAAAGCGGTGACAGCTTCAGCGTTGGCCGGCGCACCTAACAGTTCCGCGTACGCGCCGATTTCGCGTTTGTGTGCGGACCACGCATCCTCGGGTCGACCTGCTCCCATCAGCAATTTCTTTGTTGCCACGAGTGAGGGAATAGGGTTCGCTGCCAGTTCCTGAGCTACCTCCAATGCCTCAGGCATCAATTCCTCGGGAGTGGTCACTCTCCAAACAAGTCCCATCTGCAGACATTCCTCTGCACTGAACCAGCGCCCAGACATGAGCACATAGGCAGCATTTTGCCAACCCATCCGCGTTGCGAAGGTATAACTGCTTCCCGCCTCAGGGGCCAGCCCCAATTGAGGGAAAGGCGTTCGAAGCCGAGCGGTTTTTGACATGAACACCAAATCGCAATGAGCGAGGAATGTCATGCCTATTCCGACACCGAGCCCATTGACCGCAGCGATCAGTGGTTTCTTGAACTCCGTGAGTTGTTTAAGCATGGAGGGGAAAAGATGCTCCCCGCCCGCCTCGCCTGAGAGCCCATCTTGCATTTCTTGAAGGTCTTGTCCCGCTGAAAATGCTCGACCCTCTCCGGTGATTATCGCAACTGCAATTCCGTCGTCGGTCTCGGCTTCAGCTAGAGCGTCGCGGATTCCGCCGAACACGGCGTTATTCATAGAGTTGAGCGCCTGCGGTCGGCTAATGGTGATGACCCTGACGCGGCCGATGTCCTCGCGGACGATAACTGAACTACTCATAAACGCATCTTGACACGATCTACCTCGACTTGCTTCGGGTTCTTGCGTTTCGATCGAGTGGGTCAATATCAGATAAATACTGCTTTGATATCATCAAGATACAAATAAAATATTGTAGGTAAAGACGTGTCGGAAAAACAACAGTGGTCGTGCGGCAAGTGCGACAGTCAAGAAGCTGAAACCGGAACCATCCGAACTACCGGAGATGGCGCATCTCGGTACCTCAATATGCAGAACCAAAAGTTTGATTACGTCAGTTGCGCCCAGTGCGGATACACCGACTTCTTCCGCTCTGCGGGCGGGGGTGGTTGGCGAAACGTCCTCGACGTCTTGGCTAACTAATCAACATGAACAATTCGGCCACCAGGAAGGTTCCTCTCCATGGGAAATCACTACATCGAGATCACGTATTGCGTCGAGTGAGATTATTCAGCCCACGCCGTGAGCGTGGCGGGCGAGTTGCTCTCTAACTACCAACACCAGATAACGGCCTTGCACCTGGTGACGGGCAACAAGGGTGTTTTCGACGTGCGGGTAGATGGGGATCTGATTTACTCCAAGGACGAAACGGGTCGGCATGGCGAACCCGGTGAAATGGTGGACCTCGTGAGGGGCATCCTCGATGCCTGAGACTCGGCCCCTCAACGGAGACATACTCACTCCTGCTGACCCCGTTTCTGATGCGCTGGAGGCCATCGAGGACCGCAACGGCGTGCTGTCGCATCGCCTGTGGGAGCAGGAGGACTGATCGCTTCAGCTGTCGGGATTGTGGAAGAGCACTCCCTCGTCCACCAGGGCGCTGTACTCGTCGTGGCTGCGACCGGCCAGCTCACACGTCACATATTCGTTGTCCTCACCGAGCCGCCGCGTCATCAATGGTGCGTCGCCAGGGACCTCGGAGAACTTGATGGGCATACCGGGCACTAGCACTTTTCCGAGCACGTCGTCGTCAACCCAGCGCACTGCGCCAGCCTCGTGAAGGTACGGATGCTGGGCGGCTTCAGCCAGTGTCAACACAGGCGCCGAGGGCACCCGGCAGTCGTCGAGGAGGTTCACAACGTCGTCTCGGTGAGGTTGTGTTGCTAGCCACGTTGCGATGAACGTGTTCACCTCGTCCCGATTGGCGACGCGGTCGGGGTTAGATGCGAATCGAGGATCATCGGACAGTTCGGGTCGTCCCATGGCCTCAGCCAAACGTTGCCACTGGCCGTTGTTGACGGCTGCAACCGTGACGTAACCGTCGCCGGTCTCGAACACCCCAACGCCGCCAACGACTGGATGGACGTTGCCCCGCCGGATGGGCTCGCTCTCACCACCGGACACCGACCACTCCTGCCAGTTGACCTCGTGAGCGGTGGAGTAGGCGTCGAGCAGTGACACAGACACCTCTTGGCCCCGCCCTGTCCGCTCGCGATGGAACAGCGCCGCGGCCACTCCGCCAAAAGCATGGACCCCGGTGAGCACATCACCCGGTGAGATCCCGGCGAGAATGGGTGCCCGATCCTCATAGCCCAGCATGTGCAGCACCCCGGCCCACGCCTGGGCAATGGGGTCATATCCGGGTTTGGGCGCGAGCGGGCCTTGACGACCAAACGCCGACAGGTTGCACATCACGATGCGGGGATTGATCGCCGACACAACGTCGTACCCGAGACCGAGTCGCTCGATGACGCCGAACGCGAAGTTCTGAAGAATGACGTCGGCATGAGGGACGAGGTCAAGGACGAGCTCGGTTGCCCTCGGGTCGCGCAGATCGAGGCACAAAGATCGCTTCCCTCTGTTCTGCTGCACGTGATAACCCGAGCGCGATCCACGCAAGCGGGGCAGGGTACGACCGGGGTCGCCCGCCTCGGCGAATTCGATCTTGATCACCTCGGCGCCCAACTCGACCAGGAGCCGGGTCGCCGTGGGGCCAGCCAGCACCTGGGAAAAGTCGAGTACCCGAATTCCGTTGAATATCCCCTGCACGGCTAGACATCATGGCCCACCGTTCAGCTTGATGCTGGGTTTACTCGTTCACAAAGCGCCCGCATTTGGCACCGCTGTCGAGGCCGCTGGCTGCGAGGACTCGATGGGAATGATTCTTCCGATGACAACGATGATGACTGGACCAGCGCAAAACAACATCCTGACTCCGATTGCCGGATCCTCCAATATGCCAACTGAGCCCCAGGAGACCCTCATCTCGGTTCCGTGATGGAATACAGGGATGAGGATCTCCGTTGCTTTTCCACCCACCCCTGAAACCCCTGATCACATCGCCCTAGCCGAAAAGCTGGGATATGAAACGGCTTGGGTATATGACACACCTGCTCTTCAACTGGATGTGTGGATGGTTTTGGCGTTAGCCGCCGTGCGTACGGAACGCATCAAGCTTGGACCTGGTGTGCTCATCCCGTCCTTGCGTCACCCAATGGTTACTGCCTCCGCGATAGCGACTCTTGTCGACTTAGTTGGTGAGGAACGCGTGGTCATAGGCGCTGGAACGGGATTTACTGGTCGCCGAGCAATGGGCCAAAAGCCTCTGAAATGGTCTGAGTTCCCGGGAATGATTGACCAAATCCAAGCATTACTCAAGGGCGAAACCGTCGTGTTCGATGGGCAACCAATATCCATGTTGCACTGGGATAGCCAAGCCCCCCAACGCCCTATCAAGGTGCCGTGGATTCTCGGAATCAACGGACCACGAGGTCTTGCCGCTGCTGGCGAAATGAGTTGTGGAGTGTTCACTTCTCGGCCAAGGCCCGATGCTGATTACGGAGGCCTGACAGACGTGGTGTTGCTGACTAGCGGCACGGTGATGGAACCAGAAGAGACTGTTGACTCTGAACGCGTTATCGAAACTGCTGGACCGTGGGTCAGCGTCGCCTATCACGCATTTTTAGAGCAGAAAGATAGCCGGCTCGAGACGCTGCCCAACTCCGACCAATTTGTGAAATTAGTGGAGCAAGTTCCAGAAGACGAGCGCCATCTGCACGTTCACTCGGGACATCTAACAAATCTGAACGCTATTGACCGTGAAGTAGTCGTTGGAGACTCGATGTTCCTTTCCCCGTTTACTCTTCACGCACCCGATGTCCGAGAACGTATAGAGGACATGGAGAATCAAGGCGTAACAGAGATCGCGTATCAACCCATGGGAGACATCGAACGAGAGATTCGAGCGTTCGCCCAAGCCGCGAACCTAAGGTAGACGTACACAACATCTACTGAACAAAGTTGGGCAGACGAAATGAACAACCCTCCCAATCCCTACGATTTCCTTCCGCAAGTTCCGGGCTTCGAAGTCACGAGCGACGACGTTGGCGAAGGGAAGACACTCGCCATGCCTCAAGTTTCGGGCATATTTGGCGCAGGCGGAGAAGATATATCTCCTCATCTGAGATGGGCCGGCGCGCCCAAGGAGACCAAAAGTTACTCAGTGACCTGTTTCGATCCCGACGCCCCAACCGGTAGCGGCTTCTGGCATTGGGTTGTCTATGACATTTCCGCAAATGTCAGTGAGTTAGTAACCGGGGCTGGGTCCCAGGACGGTTCGGCACTCCCAGCAGGCGCCAAGCAGCTAAAGAATGACGCTGGGTTATTTGGTTATTTAGGCTCAGCTCCTCCAGCGGGCCATGGAGCCCACCGCTACATGTTCGCGGTACACGCCCTCAATGTCGCGTCGCTACCAGTCACCGAGGATGTAACTCCCGCTATCTGTGGTTTCAACATGTTCGGGACCACTATTGGCCGCGCGACTGTGACCCCGGTGTACGAGCAGAACTAGTTGATTGTGTTGGGTGCTAAGCGCGAGCGGCGTTGACAGTATCGGCGATGGCGTCCGGATCTGGAGGCGCGCCGTAGAACATCATCGTTGACCGATCAGCAAAGCCGTTACGTTCCTTGAGTTTGGCCCCAACTTCTGAGGGCGTCCCCGAAACACAAAGAAGATCAACGAGGTCGTCGTTGATCTTCTCTGTCATGGACCTCCAATCACCTTGCTTAGAAAGCTGATTTAATTCGGGTTGCAAGTGCTCGTAGCCGTGATAATCAAGCACACCCGAATATGCAGGTGTTGAACCGTAAAACGCTAACTGTGCTGCGGCTTTTCGACGCGCGTCCGCAATTTCTGCATCGTCGCGACCCATTGCGACGATCGTTAGGCAAGCGATGGTGACATCTTTGGCAACGCGACCTGCCGAATGTGCTGCGGCCAACAACACAGGAAGTGTCTCGGCCTCCATGTGATCTGGTGTGTGAAATGGATGAACAAAGAACCCATCAGCAGAGTGACCAATGGTCTCGACCATCTTCGGTCCGACTCCGGCGACATAGATCTTTGGACGGTCCACCTCTAGGGCCCCTGGGCTGAAGAATGGCGTCATCAGCGTGTGGGTATAAAACTCCCCTCGAAAGTCGAGTTTCTCGCCTGTCTGGAAATTGTCCCAAATCGCGTGGAGCGCAGCGATGTATTCCCGCATACGAGCAGCGGGTTGAGACCATGGTTCGCTGTATCGCTTAGTGATGTGGGGTTTTATTTGGGTTCCCAACCCCAAGATGAATCGCCCGTTCGATAAGCGTTGTAAATCCCAGGCACTAACTGCGCACGTCATAGGGTTACGAGCAAACGCCACAGCGATGGCTGTACCCAACTCAATCGAACTCGTTTGTTTTGCAGCTAACGCCAACGGGAGAAATGGGTCGTGAGAAGCCTCGAACGTCCATGCAGCGTTCAACTGCATTGCTTCGAAATCAGCAGCTTCGGCCGCGCATCCATCAATGGTAGAAGCTGTAGTAGCTCCGTCGATTAGGAATTCAGTCACAGTGTTGCCTCCCGATCAGTCGCCAAACCATTCAACTCCGCCTTTGCCTTCTAGGCGGGAAATTTCTGCCTGCGCCATGGTGAGTTTGGCGAGCTGATTCATATGAACTTCATCAGGGCCGTCGGCTATACGCATGAGTCGGCCCATTACATACATTTCCGCGATTGGCGTATCTCCGCTCACGCCTTTGCCTCCAAATATCTGCATAGCGCGCTCCGCCACGTCATGAGCCAGTTTGGGGCCAACAATCTTCACCATTGAGATGTAATCACGTGCTCCTTTAGCCCCAGATTTATCCATTTCGGCTGCCGCTTTGAGCACGAGAAGGCGCGTTTGTTCGATAGAACACCGAGCGCGAGCAATATCTTGCCGGACCGAAGAGAAGTCGCGGAGTTTGCTGCCAAACGCCTCGCGTTGCTCAACGCGAGCGCACACAAGGTCAAGCATTCGTTGAGCCATTCCAACGTTGGTCATCGCATATTGGAAACGTCCTGGACCCAATCGCCCTTGGGCAATCTCGAAACCGCGACCTTCACCGAGAATGATGTTGTCAATAGGAACCCGAACATCGTGATATGCGAGCTCTCCATGACCTTGCGGGGAGTGAACGTTGCCAAAAACCGAGAGAGCTCGAACTATTTCTAAACCGGGCGTCTCCTTGGGAACAATGACCATGGAGTGACGTTGATGTCTGGGATTATCAGGATTTGATACACCCATCGTGATCACAAACTCACACAGCGGATGGTAAATGTTGCTGCTCCACCACTTACGACCATTGAGTACGTAGTGATCGCCGTCACGTTCTATTTGCAATTCCATATTTGTCGCATCTGAGGACGCTACTTGCGGCTCGGTCATGCCGTATGTGGAACGAATTCGACCTTCCATCAAGGGCCGGAGCCACTGATCTTGTTGCTCTGAGGACCCATATTTGGCGAGTACCTCCATGTTCCCTCGATCTGGTGCTGAGCAATTGAACACCTCGAATGACCAGGGAACTCGACCCATTACCTCGGCGAGAGGCGCATATTCGAGGTTGGTGAAGCCCGGACTCCATTCCGCATACTCCGCGGGTAGAAACCAGTTCCAAATCCCTGCTGCCTGAGCTTTAGTTTTTAGCTCTTCAACGATCGGAGGCTGCTGCCACAGATTCGCAGGATCTTCCACAAATGCGTGGCGTTCGCGATCTGCGGGATACACATTTTCTTCCATGAAGCCTTCGAGCTTTTCTTTGTACTCGAGTGTTTTCTCGTTGTATTCGAAGTCCACTTCCAAATACCTCCCTGGCATAGACGACCGACCCGCATGATTACATAACGAGGGGGATGCGTGTTTGACGAATGGACCCGGTGCGCTTGCGGCCGTCGCCATAGTGATCGTCACTACGCTCGTACTGATTTAGCTGCGACCGATAATTGTCCTGCCGTAAATTAGAGGTCCATGTCGGGCATATCGTTCGCCACGCTTCCCGACCAACAAGGCGCTCGCTTCTCCATGAAGTGCATGACTCCCTCGGTTGCATCGGGTTGACTGCCCAGCCAGGGGATCAAACGCAGTTCTCGTTGGAAGGTTTCGTCGATCTCAGCACGCAAATTTTCCCACATCAGCTTCTTCGTCACCGCCACTGACACCGGTGCAGTGTTGAGCGCTACGTCTCGCGCCCAATCCAACGCAGCGGCGAGCACCGCGTCAGCCGGTAAAGAGCGCGCTGCGAGTCCGATTTCGACTGCTTCGGTGCCTGAGAAGAACCTTCCCGACATCAAAAGGTCGCTTGCGACCTGTAAGCCCACCATTCGACTTAAGAGTTTCGTTGAACCCAATTCAGGGGCGATACCGCGGCGCACAAACGCAAATTGCAGTTTCGCGTCCTCTGCTACGAATCGGACGTCGCATGTCAGGGGAAACGTCAGTCCGACGCCCACAGCGTGGCCATTGATAGCAGCGACAACGGGTTTAGAAACATCCCAAGGCATGGTGCTCGGAGTTCCTTGTTCATGAGGGTTCGCATCAGGGCTATCGGCGAAGGTGTCTCCTCCGGCTGAAAGATCCTGGCCGGCGCAAAACGCTCGACCTGCCCCGGTGATTACGACCGCCCTGATGGCGTCCTCTGCCTGCGCGTCCGCTAACGCCGAACCTAATTCAGCAGCCATTTTCGTATTCCAAGCATTCAGGCGCTCTGGACGGTTCAAGGTGATGAGAGCAACGCCTTGGTCAACTTCGTAGACGATTGAGTCGTAGGTCATCGCCGCAGAGTAGTTGTGACAGGCTTGCCTTTGGCGAGAAAAAGGACTCTGGTGGCTTTAGCTGACCGACACTTCGAAACGATCGAGACAAATGGCGTGAAACTGCGCTGCGTCGTCGAAGGTGAAGGGCCTCTCATAATCCTGCTTCACGGTTGGCCTCAATGCTGGTACCTCTGGCGGCATCAGATTGACCCATTACTCGATCAAGGTTGGAAAGTTTGCGTGCCGGATCAACGCGGCTATGGCTTCAGCGAATGCCCCCCCGAGATTGACGACTACGGAGTTCGCGAATTGGCCGCCGACGTTGATGGCTTAGCAACAGCGCTGGGCTACGACGAGTACGCACTGATGATTCACGACTGGGGTGCGCTAGTCGGCTGGAACGTCGCGTTGCTCTATCCGCACAGAGTGCGTGCTGTGGTGGGTATGTCGGTTCCCTACGGGCGCAATCTCGATCCCGCTTGGTGCACGCAACAATTCTGGGGCGACAATTTCTTTTATTGGGCATTCTTCTGTGAAAATGTGGGCGGCGCGGAAGCTCATTTCGAAGCCAACATCAAAACTTCACTGTTAACGGTGCATCTTTCAGCCTCGGGCGATGCCGGGCCACCGGTCAGCCAAGTTGGTAAAACCACCATGTTGGAGGCCAGCCCACCCCCACCCTCTGAGTTGCCGTCTTGGATGACGCCTGAAGATCTCGACTATTACGTCGCCGCCTACAGCAACTCGGGATTTCGTGGCGGACTCAATTGGTACCGCAACATTCCGACTTTTTTGAAAGACACAAACGAATTAGAGGGTCACAAGATCATTCAACCGAGCATTTTCATCACAGGCTCAGAAGACCCTGTTCGAAAAATGACTGGTGGAAACACGGGCCGAGAACATTTTGAAGACTTGCGATCTGTACACGTCATTGACGGCCCCGGGCACTGGGTACAACTGGAGGCGCGCGAAGAGACCAACACAATTGTTCTCGACTTTCTCTCGGAATTCGTATCGGGGTGACACGACGCAGCAGCAGCCTGTCAGACTCTCCACTATGAGCGAACCAATCATGAGCCACAATGAGTCAATCGAAATTGATGCTTCAACCGAGACCGTGTGGTCCCTGATTACCGACATGGAACGCTATGGCGAGTGGAGTTCGGAGAACACCGGCGGCTATTGGCGTAAGAACGAAGAAGGCGTGCCGGGAACGGGCGCGGTCGGTGACGAATTCGTTGGTATTAATCGACGTGGCGAAGACGAATGGAAAGCACTTGTGGAGATCATCGAACGCGAAGAGAATCAAAGCTTCGCCTTCGTAACTGGTGGCACTGCTATGAACCTGGTGCACTGGCGGTATGACCTTGAAGCCAACGGTGAAAGTACAACACTCACCGAGTCGTGGGCGCTAATGAACCTGTCTCCGTTAATGATCGAACACGGAGAAAATGAGGTTCAGTCACGGGCCGCCAACGCTCGGGAAAGCATTACAGCGACACTTCAAGGTATGAAGGCAGCGGCTGAGGGTTAAACCATGGAGCGTCGCGGCCCCTTCATCGTCGCATGTTTAGGCGGGCTACTTAGCGGCCTCGATACCTCAGTGAACATCGCTTTTCCCGCGATCACTGCCGCATTTGACATTGACGTGTCGCAAATCCAGTGGGTTGTCGTCAGCTTCGTGCTCACCTACTCAGCCCTTCTCCTCCCCGCAGGTCGATTGGCGGACAGAATCGGCCATGGCCGAGTCACGGTCATCGGAATCGCGGCGCAAGGCATCGCTTTCACATGCTGTGCGCTGGCTCCTTCGTTTTCGCTCTTCTTACTGGCAAGAGTCAGCCAAGGCGCTGCTATGGCTCTCATCCTAGGCGCCGCCCCAGCTCTTGTGACCCTGTCGGTAAGTGAGGAACGGCAGCCCCAAGCGCTAGGCGTCTACTCGATGGTCAGCGCGTTGGGGTTTGCTCTGGGAGCACCCGCAGGCGGATTGTTGCTCCAAATCTGGGACTGGCCATCGGTCTATTTTTTCCGCGTTCCCTATATGGCTATGTTGCTTGTAATCGCCTTGGCTTCAGGTCTACATCGTCGACCATCAAAGATCACCCATCAACCGTTGGACCTTCTTGGCGCAGCCACCCTGGCAGGCGGTCTCGGTTTGACCCTTTTCGTAGCCAGCCGAGGACTGACTTGGGGTTGGTTGACGCCACGTACATTGATCCTCGGATGCCTCGCGCTTCTAATTTTAGGGCTCTTTTATTTCGTCGAAACCCGTGCGGCGCTCCCTTTAGTTCAGCTAGGGCTGTTTCGCCGACCGGGCTTTGGCCAAGCCAACCTCCTGAATGCGCTGGCCAACGCCTCAATGTTTAGTTTGTGGTTCCTTGGCCCCTACCTACTCGTAGATATCCGAGGGCACAGTCCGATCTCAGGAGGGCTAATTCTTGGAATAGCCCCGACCACCACGGCCGCCGCCGCTTGGGTTGCTGGCCGTTTGACGAATCGACTTGGCCTTCGGGTCCTGACGCGATTTGGGTTGGCATGCCAAGGAATCGGTCTGATTGCTTTCAGCAGGGCCGACGCCAACACTCACCTGGTGGTGTTGATTGTGGCGTTGAGCATGGTTGGGATTGGTCTCGGTAGCTTCCAGGTTCCCAACATGAGCTTTGTAATGAGTTCTATCCCTCGGTCTCAGCAAGGAGTTGCCGGTGGCATGACACAAATGGTTCGCACATCTGGATTGGTCGCTGGACTTGCGATTTGGAACACAGCGTTTGTGGGTCTCCGTGACCGTCGAGCTAGCTCCCTGGGTATTGACGATGTTTCCAGGCCAGAAGTCTTCGTACCTACGTTCGCCGAGGTTGTGGGATTGTCAGGTCTACTCGCGTTGGTTGGAGTACTTCTGACTATCGGTGTGACCTTTGAAAATCGACTTAGTGGCTCGCCTCCCGGCGAGACATGAAATCGTTGACTCCCACAATCTCGCGAATCTCGGCCGATGGCTCGATTGTCCCAACATCCAGGGGAGTACCTGTCGCATCGGCGATGCGAGTCATCATGTAAAAGTTCGCCGATACGGCAATCGCGTCCACTAATACATCAGCTCCAGCGACTTCGATTACATCATCTCGAACCGAAGCGATTTCATCGGGGTCTTGGGAGAACATTGCTTCACACAGGCGTGACAGCAACGCCCCATGTTCGACACCGCCATCGCCAGCTTGGGAACTGTCAATCGCCTCAAAACTGACTTGTGAATCTTGATTCATTCCGCTCAGACCGAGCAGGACAGCATGGCTAGTGGTTCAGTAAAAACACTCATTGAGCTTCGACGTCCTCGCCGCTATCAGTTCAATCTGCATGCGAGTGAGCGAGTTCTGATCTGAGACAAGATCCGACAACAACGTGCCCATCGGCACATATTGAGTTGCCGAGAGAATGCTCATCGAATCAACTTCGAACGGGACAGCGCTTAGCGCCTTCACCACATTGGGACCTTTAACTTGCGCAGTAGGAACCCAGTGTGAAGTCACTTCTGCCGAATTGTCATTAAATCGAAGAGGCTGATCTGGCGATGCTTTGGGCAAATCGACTCGGGTCACGTTCAACGCGTCTGCAAAGCGGTCTACTGCATTCGCTTGGGCCACCACGCCCACAAGCTCCACATATGCCTGGGGGTTAATGCCTTGACCCAGGATCGACGCGTGCCACTCAGCCGTCAAGGTGCCCGGATGATTGGTAATGCGCCAAATTGCGTCTATGGCAGCAGTTGGTAATAAATGATCTTTAGCGACGAGGCCGTCGATTTGGCTTGGAGCTTCCCACGGCGCTGAGTCATCACCATCTCGCGCTCGCCGAACTTCTTCGACTATCGCCACGCGTTCAACGCCTGACCACCAACTGCCAGTTGTCGCCCAGCGACTAGCGACCTCAACATGGCTCACATCTAGATCGACGCGAACAGGTAGTTCAGTTGTGTAAGCAGCCATGTCTAATCTTTGCACAGCGGAACAAAAAGCTCCGCGAAAGTTTTTTGGGTCTGACGAAAGTGTTCAAAGTAGCCTACGATCCGAGAAGCACACTCACCAGCACGAAGGAGTGAACATGGCGACACCTCAAAGGGCCATATTTAATGGAATGGGTCAAAACCAGTGGTATGTGCACCTCAGCCGCACCGAAGGGGCGGACCTAGGTGTTATCAAGTCAGTATTAGGAGATCTTCGAGCCGCATGCGCTGCTGAGGACATCAACCTCACACTCGGCATTGGGCCCGGGCTTTTGCCTGACCTGACCGACGATGTTCCCGACGACTTCCAACCGTACGTCACGATTGAGTCCGACGATGGTTCGGGCCGGCAAGCCAAAGGCACCCAAGAAGAACTTCTTTTGTGGCTCAACCACGATGACAAAGACAAAATTTGGAAAGCCCAATACGACGCGCGTACGGCGCTCGCAGGCCACATGGCTGTTGCCCGTGAAACGCCCACGTTCATCTACGGCGACTCTCTCGATATGACTGGGTTTAAGGACGGCACTGGCAACCCAGCCGACGAGGACCAGCCGGCAGCTGCGATCGTCGCTGATGGAGACGCTGGCGCAGGCGGAAGCCACATCATCGCTCAACGTTGGGTGCACGAACTCGACGATTGGAATGCCCTGTCTGACGACCAACAAGAAAAGAACTTCGGTCGAAAGAAATTCCCAGGTATCGAAAAGACCGAAACCCAAGAGCCGTACAGCCATCTCAGCCATGTCGAACTGCGTGAAGACGGAAATCACGGCAACGAAGGCTCTGCTAAACGAAACGAAATAGCACGGCGGTCGACTCCGTATGCGTTCCACGATGGAACGGTCGGGCTGTATTTCATGGCATTTTGCAAAGATCAAGCTCCGCTGCGAGAGCGGATGCGCAGGATGTACGGCTTGGATGACGCCAATGGTGTTCGCGACGCTATGACCGATTATTCGAACCCAGCGTCAGGGTCCTTCTATTTCGCGCCAAGTGAAGAAACACTTGATGCCATAACTGGCTAGAGCCCGGCGGTACCTAAAAAATAGCGAACTATGTGGCGGTTGGTGATTGAGCCAGCCGCCACAACGCGTTCATGGTCAACTCCCCGAAGTCACTTCCCATTGAACGAGAGTGAATTCGGGGTCTCCGTCATCGTGGTCTTCGAAAATAACTGAGACAGGTGCCCCAATCTCAATTTCCTGCAGGGGATCACCTAGCAAATTTCCCACCATTCGAATGTTGTCCGCTTGAGGTAATTCGACCAAAACGATGATGTACGGGCCTCGATCGGTGAGAGCTCTGTGGACCGGGTGGTGAGGACGCTGCCAACTATAAATTCGGCCGACCGGATCGATATTTACCCAGTCAAGTTCCATCGAGTTACACGCGTGACACATCCACTCGGGACCCCACTGGTGAACTTTGCAGTTACTGCAGCGTTGAACACGTAGCTCATGAGCTCGCGTACCTTCCCAAAATGGGACGTCAAGACCGTCGGTCGCAGGAGCTGGCTGCCTGAGACCCGGCAGATGCGCATCTGAAGTGGACTTGTTCATCCCAACGCCTCCTGAGTTCCATAAATTGCTGTCGAAGCCACGGCAACCATCGGACCAGCATTAGCTAAAGCCACTTTGACGTTTGGAACTTGATTGCAAGACTCACCGCGCACTTGTCGGACCGCCTCAACCTGAAGCCCGAGGCCGTGCATGTAGCACTCCGCGAGGTTTCCTCCACTGGTATTGAGGGGAAGATTGCCGCCGTCTGCACGTAAGTTTTCAAAAGTGAGTACCTCGTCGGCGTTTTCGTAGGTACAGAGTCCGTGTTCGATCAAACTCATCACCACCCCACCGGTGAAGTTCTCGTAACTCTGGACGACATCAATATCTTGTGGTGTCACTCCGGCCTGTTCATACAGATATTTTGCTGCGGGCTTGAAACTTGATGTGACGTAATCCGTAGCATTCTCTGCCGTTGCTCCAGATCGATGACCGCCACTTTGTTGAGCACCCAGCACCAGTGCCGGCACCTTTGGTAGGTCCATTGCTCGGTCGCTTCTGGTAATGATCATGGCGGCGGCCCCATCGTTTTCGAGACAACAATCAAACAATCGGTAGGGCTCGGTAATCCACCGCGATGCGTCGTAGGTTTCCGCGTCGAGAGTGCGTCCATTCATCACCGCGCGAGGGTTGTTCTGGGCGTGGTGATAACAAGCCATAGCAATTGAGCGCATGGCGTTTCTTCCGACGCCGTGTTCATGCATGAAGCGAGTTGTGCGCATCGCGTACATCTGAGCTGCGCTCATCATGCCGTAAGGCAAGGTGTAGGCAGCGCCTCCGCTAACTGGGCGGGAGCCTCCACTACGTCCGAATCTTCCGAACTGACCTTGAGCCAGACCGCGATAGGCGACGACAACATTGGCTGATCCAGCCGTAATTGCACCAGCAGCATTTTGCACTGCTGCCGCTGCGCCTCCTCCTCCGCTCGTCCACTGCATGTTCGAGTAACGAAGTTCTGGAAGCCCTAGAGCGTTTGCTAGTCGCGGCGGGTCATTCCTATCGTTGGAATAGGAGCAAAACCCATCGATTTCCTTGGGGTTGATCCCGGCATCCTCACACGCGGCGAGAATTGCCTTCAACACTAAAACGAACTCAGGATCGGAAGATTGGCCGTGTTTGTAATAGGTCGTTTCGCCGACCCCAACGACCGCGGTCTTTCCTCTGAGGTTGTAATCGTCACTCATAATTAAGTGACGGTAGCTCCTCTTGTTGCCAACGTGCTGAGTTCGGGTCCCTGGAGTCGACAAGGCAGCCAGCTATTCATGATCTCTGCCCCAAGGATTTGGTAGAAGTCGATTGCTGTTTGGTTCCAATCGAGTACTTGCCACTCCAGCCTGGGACAGTCGCGCTCCTCCGCAATTCGTGCCAGCGTCGCGAGTAACAGTTTCCCGATGCCGACACCACGGTGCTGCTCCGGAACAAAGAGGTCTTCAAGGTGAATTCCTGGTCTACCCCGCCAAGTGGAATAGTTGTGAAAGAACAGAGCAAAGCCTCGAACTTCGCCCGCTACTTCAGCTAGAAGACACTCGAACGGCGGCTGGTTTAAGCGCAGCTGTGCACCGATGCTTTCTGGAGTCGCCTGCACCGCGCCGGGCTCTCGCTCGTATTCGGCTAAGCCTTGAATCAAGTCGCAAATGGTGTGGGCGTCGTCCGCAGTAGCGAACCGAATAGTGGTTTCGATCACGGTCATGGCCTAGCACTAGGTTGACGGGTTTAGCCACTTAACGCTTGATATCGATTAAACGAATGCCCAACGTCGCTGCAGCGACTAGAAAAGTTACCGATGAGCAACAACCAACTGTCCCAGTTTCGACGCAGCATCGACAACATTGACGCTGCCCTCATCCACATGCTCGCGGAACGTTTTCGTATTACCCAAGCCGTTGGCCAGTACAAAGCTGAATCGGCGATGCCTCCAGCGGACCCGGAGCGCGAACAAGAACAAATCAAGCGGTTACGAAAACTCGCTGAAGAAGCAGGGCTAGACCCAGAATTCTCAGAAAAATTCTTGCGATTCGTGATCGACGAAGTGATTCATCATCATGAACGAATTGCAGACGGACCGCAGTAATTCGTAGTTAGGGCAGTTTGGCTACGTGTCGGACCGCTGCTTGAGAACGTCGCTCAATGTGTCGAAAATCGTGCCGATCTCATCGTCTGTAATTATTAGCGGGGGACAAAACGCGATTGCTTCGCCAATTCCTCTACATACCACGCCGCTATTAATCATCGCATCCCTAGCGGGAATAGCGTCGCCCCCGATCTCACAGGCCCAGATTCCACCGATTCCCCGAAAGCTTTGAATCATCCCGTCACCGAGTAACGCCGTGAAGCCTTCGCTCATTCTTTGCCCGATCCGTTGCGCTGCGTTCACTAGCCCCTCATCTTCAATTACTTGGATGTTGGCAACAGCAGCGGCAGCGGCGGTGGGATGACCTGAATAGGTATATCCGTGCATGAGTTTCGCGGTTTCATCACTGACTAACTCGTCGGCAAGTGCCTGCGAAATAATCACGCCTGACAAAGGTAAGTAACCGGATGTGACTCCTTTAGCGAAGGTCAACATATCGGGCGTCACACCAAATGTTTGGCTAGCGAACCACTGCCCCGTCCTGCCGAATCCGCAAATCACCTCATCAAATATCAACAGGGCACCGTGCTGATCGCACAAACGACGAAGCCCCTCGAGATAGCCGTCTGGCGGCATAATCACCCCACCTGCGCCTTGTACCGGCTCACAAATGACAGCGGCAATTCTTGACCCATGTTGGGCAAACAGCGACGCTGCCTCTTCTATATCGTCATTGGGGATCTCGATTACATGTGGAAGAAGATCGCCCCAGCCGACGCGATTTGATTCGATTCCCTGAACGCTGGTTCCTCCGACATTGACACCGTGGTAACCGCTGGTCCTCCGAACGATGATTTGACGGTCAGCGTCACCTCGACGTTGGTGGAACATTCGCGCAAGCTTCAGGGCGGTGTCCACAGCTTCAGAACCGGAACATCCCAAAAAAACTTTTCCCTCGGGATGTGGAGATACACGCCGTATGGCCTCGGCTGCTTGCACGGCGGGCTCATTGGTGAACGGATCAAAAGTGTTGTAGGTCTGTAACTGATCAAGCTGATGCTTGATCGCGTTAACCACCTTGGCGTTGCCATGGCCGATCTGACATAGCCACAGGCTCGCCATCCCATCAAGGTATTGCTTCCCTTTGTCATCTACCAAAGTGCAATCTTTAGCGCTGACGATGTTGATGAAATCAGCCTCCGACTTGCTAGACAGGCTGAAAGCGTGAATCAGTGCATCAGTCACGTGCGTCCCCTTCGGTACCCGTTCCCCCATGGAACTCTCACAGCCTACGACGCGGCCCACGTCCACGTTGCCGCAACGGATCTTGATAGACGCGCCTAATGCGGAGGTACCCTTCCAGAACGCACTGAACGATCACTTCGTAGTTGGGGTAATGAAATGTCACTGAGTTATGGTCGACCGATGGTGTCCATTCCGGGTCCATCTGTGATCCCGGATCGGGTGCTTGCAGCGATGCACCGCCCGATGCCGAACATCTATGAAGGAGAAATAGTCGAAATTTCCTACAGTGTGCAGGACGATCTGCGGAAAATAGCGCGGACCGAACAACCGGTCTACATCACCGTTTCGAATGGCCACGGCGCATGGGAGATGGCTATCAGTAACACCTTGTCTCGAGGTGACAAGGTGCTCATCCTTGAGTCTGGACGCTTTGCGGTTGGATGGGGTGAGATGGCGGAAACCTCGGGAGTGAAGACAGAGATTTTGCCTGGAATCGACGCCGATCCGGTCGATCCCGCGGCCGTCGAACAGCGCCTAAAGGCCGACCTTTCGCGAGAGATAACGGCAGTCATGGTTGTCCAAGTCGATACCGCGACCTCGGTCCGTAACGATATCCCAGCTATCCGAGCGGCCATGGATGCGGCCGGACACCCTGCACTGTTAATGGTTGACTGCATAGCGTCCCTCGGCTGTGAGCCATATGAACATGACGACTGGGGAGTGGACATCACAGTTGCAGCTACTCAAAAAGGATTGATGGTGCCACCCGGACTTGGGTTTGTCTTCCCAAGTGAAAAAGCACTCACAGCGCACAAAAGCGCTGATCTACGCACCGGCTATTTCGATTGGGGTCCGAGAACTAACCCTGATGAGCATTACAAAATCTACTGCGGAACCCCACCGATCCAACATTTATGGGGGATGCGCGAGGCTCTCGACATGCTGTTCGAAGAAGGACTCGAAAGTGTGTGGAATAGGCACAGAATCCTTGCAGATGCGGTCAGATCGGCCGTCCAAGCCTGGAAAGCTGAAGATGGCTTTTCGTTTAACGTCACTGAACCCGAATCCCGATCGAATTCCGTTACTACCGTCCTCACAGGTGATGTCGATGCGAGCGAACTTCGTCGAATCGCTGAACAAGAAGCTGGCGTAACCCTCGGTATTGGTCTCGCTGAGTTCGCTGATCGAGCCATACGCATCGGCCACATGGGGCATCTCAACCCACCAATGATTCTTGGAACAATTGGTACGATCGAAGCTGCCCTCACCAAAATGGGCGCTCCGATGGGAGGGTCCGGTTCAGCAGCTGCGGCTGCCGTCATCGGCTCGGCGCTATAAAGACCTAGATCGGCAGGTCGCCTGTAGCGGCGCGCGTCGATCCTTGATCGGTCCACGCAGCGATGGTTCGCTGTGCGATTCTCATCTGATGCACCTCGTCGGCACCATCAGCGAATCGCGCCCAACGAGCATGCTGATACATATGAGCCAATGGGGTATCAGTCGAATATCCGAGTGCGCCGTGAACTTGTATCGAACGATCGATCACCCGACCGAGCATGTTGGCCACGAAGTGCTTTGCCATCGACACTTCAGCCTTAAAGTCGTCTTGCCGGTCGATCTTGTAAGCCGCGTGCAACACCATGAGTTTCGCTTGGTACAGCTCCATGGTGCTGTCCGCAATCATCCACTGGATACCTTGCTTTTCTGCTAGCAGCGATCCATGCGAAAAACGATTCAACGAGCGATCCACCATCATATCCAGAGCAATTTCTGCCTGAGCTATCCATCGCATGCAATGCGCTAGACGCGCCGGACCTAGGCGATACTGGCCAAGCAGATGTCCTTGCCCGCGCCCCCCAAGCATCTGATTGCTATGAACACGAAGATCTTCAATGAGAATTTCGCTGTGGCCGGTGCCGCCATGCATTGTTTCCACTTCACGTACTTCGTTCCATCCCTCGTGTGGGAGGTCGACGATGAATGCAGAATTACCCGCCTGAGGAATTTCGGGGTTTTCTTCGGTTCGTACGACCAAGATCGCGAAACTTGCGCGATGAGCGTTTGAGATAAACCACTTATGTCCGTTGATTACCCATTCGTCTCCATCTTGGTAACCATTGGTTTGAATCAAGGTTGGGTCGGACCCGGCTACTTCTGGTTCAGTCATGGCGAAACACGACGTCGCTCGCCCCTCACACAGTGGTTTCAAGTATTTCTCTAGCTGCTCGTCAGTGCCCCAATGCAACAGCGTGTGCATATTTCCTTCATCGGGGGCTTGGCAGTTGAGAACCCACGGCCCGTAGTAAGACTTGGCGGCCTCCGCCTGAACCATCGCCAATTGGACATGTCCGAGACCCATACCCCCCCATTGCTCTGGCATGTGCGGTAACCAAAGGCCCTCGGCCAAAGCCTTCTTACGCATCTCAACTAACTTCGATACGTATCCGTTTCGATCTTGTTCGGCGAGCTTTTCTCGCTCAATTACTTCTTCAACCGGTTTAACTTCCCGCTCTATGAAATCTCTTACTCGTAGGCGCATCTCCTCAAGTTCGGGTGAGAGGCTGAAGTCGATACTCATGAATGGTTCCTAGCTCCGTGTGGCCTGCACCGTAGAACAGGTTTCGTTGGCACTCCGGTAGAGAAAATGGTAATCGGCGTGAGACCACCAGCAGACTTCCTAGTCGCGTCCGGTGGTTGTTGTGCCTTCTTACTCTGTGCCCTTTAGAAGTATTTCTTTATTGGCCGGATTCGGAATTGGGAAATCCTCTGCACCCATTACCAGACCGCGATCGACGACTGCGACCCTGCGTTTAGGTGGGGGAGGCGGAGATGGAATCTGATCTGGGGGAGTCAATGTCATGAGTCCGTGACTCTTCACTTGAGGCTCAGCAGGTGCACGGGAATCCACGTCAACGCCCCCAAATACTGGAGGTGTGCCCGCGGCAAGCAAAAAAATAATCGCGATCAGCGCGAAACCCGTGATGACACCAAATGCCACTCGATAGCTCGCTAGGTCGTGAATCAATCCGACTAAGAAGGGGCCAGTACCTACCCCCAGAACCATGATCAGCGAACCCATTCCGTAAATGCGTGGGTAATCCTTCACACCGAAAGCATCTGCTAGTAGAAGGGGATGAAACATGAGTAGATTTCCCATCGCCGCACCCAGCACTACCGCTCCGACCATGATCATCTGCCTGGAATCAGCGATTGCCAAGATGCCGATGCCGGCCGACTGCACCACCAGCAGGCCCACAGTGAGACGGGTGAGAGACATCTTGAGGGCGGCAATCCCACCGATAATTCTGGATATCACACTGGTAGCGCTCAAAACCATCAGTACAGCGCGAGCGGTGTCAATATCGATGCGATCTTTCGTCATCTTGAAGGTGTGTTGGATGGCCCCCACCTGGGCTGCCATACAGATGATGAACGTCATTGAGATGAGGGCGAAATACCGAGACCGCACGGCGGTCTTAAAGTCAACCCCATCGGGCGGACTTGGAAGCTCTCCAGAAGCGAGCGGTGGGTCGCCGTCGGGCCGGAGTCCCATAGGTTCCGGAGCACCACGAATCAAAAACAGAACCGCGGGCAGCATTCCAACAAGGAATGCGATGGCTAGCCGGGGAGCCCAATAAATCATTGAGTCAGCATCAACGATGGTCGCGACAACTGGGCTGAGAGCTATTCCTCCGAGTGAGAGACCAGAAGACGCGATGGACAGAGCCACTGATCGTTTACGCACAAACCAGCGAGTAACAATTGCGGAGCTAGGAACCAGACTTGTAAGCGCAAAACCCAGGCCAAAGATGATCATCACGAGGACCATTTGGGGTACGTTTCGAACTTGACCTAGGAGCGCCAACCCAGTGGCCCCGATGAGCGACCCGACTGTCATTACTAGCCGCGCGTCGAAAATTGCTAGTAGTCGACCGGCGTAGTAGCCACCTACCCCGGAGGTGGCGAAAAATATCCCCGTGCCTGCCCCCGCGACACCAACACTGAAACCCTGCTCAACTACAAGGGCGTCTAGAAAAACCCCCTGAGCGTAAAACCCCAGCCCTGAAGTGACGGCCATGGTCAGGAAAAGGCCCGCTAGGACTACCCAACCACGAAAAATCCCAGGGGAACTGTTGTCTTCCATTCCCCGCACCATGCCAGTTAGGGCGCCTTCATGCTCAATCGTTACGTTATTTCTCCTTATTTCCAGGCCCACGTGGCTGTGGCCCGCTTTGCTGACAACCGCCGGGATATGCCACTGGCGGGTTTTCTGCGATGAGCTAGGACTATCGGTTGATGAGGTGTTGCTCACTGCCGAAATGACTTCAGAGCCGCTTCCAACGGTGAGCATCTAAAGTCACGACATGGGGAAAATGCGGGCGACAAGAATGATCGATGTAGGTCGGATGGTGTGTGAGGAGATTGAGATTCCTCCTCTTGCCGATGGTCAAGTGTTGATCAAGAGTGAGATGGCTTCGATCTGCGGTAGCGATTTGCATGTTGTGATGATGGGAGCGGGGTTGAACCACGCCTTTCCTTGCCCGCACGGATACCCGGGGCACGAAGGGATCGGGCAGATCGTTGAATCTAAAGCTGCAGGACTAGAAGAGGGCCAACATGTCTTGACGTTCCCCAACCCGGTTGTGGGGGAATGTTTTAACGAATATCAGCGCGTTGGCGAAAATTACTGCGTGCCGCTACCTGAGTCCGACCTGCCACGAGCGCACCTACTCATGGCTCAACAACTCGGCACCGTCATCTATGCAATGCGAAAACATCCACGCGATATTTTGGGTGAGACCGTTGCGGTAATGGGTCAGGGATCTGCTGGTTTGTTTTGGACATATTTGTTGAAGAGGGCAGGCGCGGCCCAAATTATTGTCTCTGACTTGTCGGACGCTCGGTTGTCAGTGTCAAGTCAATACGGTGCTGACGTATGCGTGAATGCGCAAGCCGACAGCCTCCATACCGTCGTTGGAGATGTCACCGGCGGAAATGGAGTGGACTACCTGGTCGAAGCGGTTGGGCGAGCAGAGACTTTTCGAGAGTCCGTAGATCACGTGCGGATGGATGGCGGGATCATGTGGTTCGGGCTTCCGAGCGTGGACTCCGATATTGATATGCGGTTCCATAAGTTCTTCCGAAAACGCCTTCATGCAGCGAGTACCTATGGTGCGCAAGATGAAGACGGAGCGAGTTCTTTTCGAGAAGCGCTCCGTCTGATTTCCACTGGCGACATCGATGTATCACCATTACTCAGCCATGTTTTTCCAATAGAAGAGATTGATGAAGCGATGCATCTAGCGCATGAGCCCCATGATGCACAGGCGCTCAAAGTGTCGATTGAATTTTCATAAACGGCAACAGAGCGAACGAAATGGCGAGACCGTATTGGTAGTCCGAGACTGAGGTCCGGTCAGGAAGGTTTGATATGCGAGTAATTGTGACGGGAGGGGCTGGCTTTCTTGGACGGCTGCTCATTGAGGGTCTCCAGGCTGATGGAGCGGACGACATTGTGGTCGTCGAGATCGCCGATGTAGACATCCCTGGATGTCGGGTCATCCAGGGAGATCTCGCCCACGACGACATCCTTCCTGCGCTGCTCAATGATGAACCGTGCACCATCTTCCACTTGGCGTCAGTCGTGAGCGCGGGAGCTGAAGCGGATTGGGAACACGCGGTTGACCAAAACCTCGGCGGCATGCTGCGACTTCTTGAAGCGTGTCGACACTCCGGTCATCTTCACAAAGTTGTCTTCGCTAGCACCTTGGCCGTATTCGGTGGTTTCACCGCAGGAAGCGAAGTTGGCGATGTTGTGAAGCAGACACCGTCAGGTACCTACGGAACGACGAAAGCTATCGGCGAATTGCTGATCAATGACGCGACTCGAAAAGGTCACATTGATGGTCGTTCTGCAAGGCTGCCGACAGTTATTGTCAGGTCTGGTGCCCCGAACGCGGCGGCTTCAGGGTTCGCCTCGGGGATGTTCCGAGAGCCGTTGGCTGGCCTAGCGAGTGTGGTACCCGTAGGCGAGGAGACTGTGATGGTGCTGGGATCGGCCCAAAACACAGCCACTTGTATCCAGATGTTGGCTGAAGTCCACGGTGATGATCTAGGTGACGACCGAGCGGTAGGGGTTCCGGGATTAAGCGCGACCGTCTCGGAAATGTTGGCGGTGTTAGAAAAAGTAGGAGGCACCGAAGCGCGGTCACTCGTGGAACTTGAATACGACCCTGATGTTGATGCTCTAGTGCGAAGTTGGCCAGCGGTCTTAGATGACAGAAGAGGACGCGACTTAGGCCTGCCGGCCGATCCTGACCTCGAATCGATGGTTCGCGCTTACGCAGAGACCCTCAACCATTGACCGAGCGGATCGCTGCCACGATTATTCCGCAGCCTTCTTTCATTTCCGCTTCAGTCACGTTCAGCATGGGGGTGAGGCGGATCACGTTTCCGTACAGCCCACCTTTCCCTACTAGTAGCCCGTTATCTTTGCAGACCTCAATTAAATGGGCAGCAGCTGTCGTGTTGGGCTCCACACCACCGGGCTGAACACACTCGATGGCTTGCATGAGACCTTTTCCGCGTAGCTCGCCAACCCAGTCTGTGGCGTCGCATTCACCACTGAGTAGCTCGACCATCTGTTTACCGCGCCGCGCAGCGTTTGCCTGCAGGTCGTTTTCTTTCACGTACCTAAGGGTCGCCCGACCTGCCGCTACGGATAGCGGATTACCGCCGAAGGTTGTGAATAGGGTGCGATCGATAGTGTTCATAACTTCGGCGCGTGCAACACAGCCGGCAAGCGTGATGCCATTACCAACACCTTTGGCGAAGGTCAGTATGTCGGGCACTATTCCATGCGCCTCGTACCCCCAGAAATGGTCGCCGGTGCGTCCCCAGCCGGTCTGCACTTCGTCACTAATGAACAAAATCTCGTTAGCGGACAGCACTTTGTGCATAGCACCAAAAAACCCATCGGGAGGGGTTGCGAATCCACCAACTCCCTGAATCGGTTCAGCAATAAGTGCCGCAAACCCGCCAGCGTCTGTCATGTCGAGAAGCTGAACTAAGTCAGAGACACACGCCTGGGTAAAAGCTTCATCATCAAGTTCTCGGAACGGACTTCGGAAGCGATAGGGGCCTTGAACAAAGTGCACGTCCAGCCCGCTGTAGCTGCTGGATAACCAACTGCGGTGAGAGGTGACGGCTTGGCTTGTCATGGAACGCCCGTGGTTTGGTTTGATCGCCGATAGTTCGTAGCAATCAAGATGGCGGTGTCATTGGCCTCAGAACCAGAAGTCGTGAAGAGCACTCTCGCATCTGGAATGCCAGAAACAGCAGCCACTTCTTCAGCGAAAGACACGACCTGCTCGTTGAGATAAAGGGTCGAGGTGTGCATGACTTTTTGGGCCTGCTCTTGGACTGCCGACACGACCTCGGGAACTGAGTGTCCAATCATGGTCGTCAATATGCCACCGAAAAAATCTAAGTATTTGTTGCCCTCTAGATCCCACACATACCCACCTTGACCATGGTCTATGGAGATGGGGGTCTCGTAAAGAGGATTGACGAATGAAGGCATCACCGCGCGGTAACGCTCTAGGAGTTCCTGGGTAGTTGGCATGATGCTCAGTCTCTCGGCTGTCTTGATGGGATGAGTGAGTGGTTTAGATAGTTGACCGTAGCTGAGGAGCTTCGAGATCTATCGTCCCGATGGTGCAACCCACAGCAAAAATCGGAATTGGTTCGTAGAAATGGACAATTCCCTGAGCTCCCTCAGTCGCTGCTGACACAGTCATAAATGTTCGAATTTCAAATGCCCCCTGTCCGGCATCGAGATAGGACTGAGTATCGGCGTAAGACAGCATTGCCGCTTTGTCGCAACGCGACCATTCATCAAGGAACTGCCGGTCCCAGCTTTCGTTGATTTTCCCGCTATCAGGAGTCGCTGGCCAATGGCTTATGCCGCCGGTGCCGATTAGAGCAACGCGTTCTGGAACTGAGTCAGCGGCCTCTCGTAACGCCTGTCCAAAAGCCCAAGCCCGATGCAAAGGAGCGAGAGGGGGGCCTTGGCAGTTGATGTTTGTTGGAATAACTGGAAGGTCATAGTTAGGGGTCAAGAAATGTAAAGGAACCATGATCCCGTGGTCGAACTTCCATTCTTCGGCATAGCTGACATCGGCTGTTTCCATCACTTTTTGAATCAAGCGTTCCGATAGTGACCGGTTGCCAGGAATCCGTGTCTTAGATATCCCCAACCATTCAGGATTCTCGATCGGACCTTCGTAGTAGTCCGCCATGCCCATGGCAAAGCTAGGCATGTTGTTCATAAAAAAGTTTGCGAAGTGCTCAGCGGCCACAACAATGAGCGCGTCGGGTTTGCTGGCTTCAAGGCGCTGGCGCATGTCATCAAAAGCTTCGTACAAACGGTTCTTAGCCGATGCATCGGCTTGATCGGCTCGACCCACAATTCCTGGTGCGTGACTGCAGACCCCTGCAAAAACCAAAGGCATCTTTAGTCTCCCTCTTCGATGTCGCTGGTTTGGCCCAGGCGCCTAGAGTGCGCGTCGACTCCCTCATATCCGGTCACTGCGTACACACCCTCTCTCACTGGACCATGAACGGCCAGCCCGTCGCGCATGCGTTGTAAATAGTCCTGCCATTCGATTGAGTGCAGAGCAGCAAAGTGCATCAAAATTTGTCCGTTTACACCGAGGTGAAAAAGTAATCCAATGTCGGGTTCGATCAGTGCCTGTTGCTCTTCGGCTGTCAGATCGAAACTTACGAGCGCGCCGCGTCTATCCTCCGCGTACCGGGCTTGGAATTCCTCGTCGCGGTTTAGTTCGAACAGAAACTTCTGCATGTAGTACAGGCTCACCGACTCAGATTCTAGGGTTGATGAAGTCAGTTGAAGACCGGAGGCTCTTGGTGGGGATGATCAGTACGTTGCGTTCGGTTGTTCGTTTACGGAGATATGAACGTGATCGAACGCTTCGGCGGTTGTCGAAGGTCGCCGATGTTGGGGATCTTAGAGCTATGGCAAAAAAGCGAATGCCCGCTGGTTGTTTCGATTACATCGATGGTGCTGCTCAAGATGAGGTCACAGCGGCCGCGAACGTTTCCGGCTATGGCGATTACTACTTCCGACCTCGAGTTTTAAGAGATGTGACGTCGGTCGACACCACCACCACCTTGTTCGGCAGCGACGTGCCGGTGCCGCTCATGATCGCGCCTACCGGATTCGACCGAATCGCGCATAGCCAAGGAGAGTTAGCGGTGGCCCGCGCAGCGGAACGGGCAGGCATTCCCTACTCCCTATCGACAATGGGTACGCGATCTATCGAAGAGATCGCTGCTGTAAGCGATGGCCGAAAATGGTTTCAGGTGTACGTCTGGCGTGACAAGCCTCTCCTGAAGGAGATGTTGGAACGAGCGGCCGTCTCAGGGTTCGAGGGGATCATGATCACCGTCGATACCGCAGTCTTAGGACGTCGAGAGCGCGACATTCGTCGAGGTTTTAGTCTTCCTCCCAAAGTGGGTTTGGATACCTTGATCGACGGCCTACTTCATCCTAGATGGACATTGGACTTTCTTCGCGCCGAACCGATCCAATTCGCAAACGTGAAAGGCAGTGCCGATGTCGGGGATGGATCGACACCCGTGACACTTGCGGATTACATCAATAGCCAGTTCGACCCTGCTTTGTCTTGGAACGACATCGAATGGTTCCGAGAAAATTGGTCAGGGATGATGATGATCAAAGGGGTGCAAACAGTAGAAGACGCAGAAATAGCTGCTGACATGGGTTTAGACGGAGTGATTCTCTCTAACCATGGGGGTAGACAGCTCGATTTCGCACCTCCTCCGATCCATCTTGTGTCGCCAGTCGCCGATGCAGTTGGCGGCCGAACATCGATCATTTGTGATGGGGGAGTGAGGAGGGGAAGTGACATCGTGAAAGCATTGGCCATGGGGGCTGACGCCTGCATGATCGGGCGAGCGTACTTTTATGCTCTCGGAGCAGCAGGCGAGAAAGGCGTAGATTGGGTGCTGGATTTCTTAAAAGCGGGTGTCGAACACACGATGGCCTTATCTGGCATTGGATCCATAAAGGAACTCAATCGAGACTTGATCGAGGTTCGTGATTGATGAACCATCCCGAGGGCAACGTTCCTGACTCCGCGTTGCGCAATGTTCTTTTCATCATGTGTGACCAATTGCGTTGGGACGCGCTGGGATGCTCTGACCACCCTTGCTTGGAAACTCCCAACATCGACCGTCTCGCCGGGAAAGGCGTCCGCTTCGACCGAGCTTTCGTGAACGGTGCCGTGTGCGGGTCGTCTCGGATGAGCTATTACACCGGTCGCTATGTCGTCAGTCACGGGGCTCGGTGGAATCAGGTGCCCTTAGAAGTCACCCAGAAAACCATGGGTGATCATCTACGAGAACTTGACGTGAGGACCGTGTTGGTAGGAAAAACCCACATGAGAGCCGATGAGGCAGCGCGTAAACGCCTCGCCATCCCCAGTAACTCTCCCGAGTGGATGTTTCTCTCTGAATGCGGTTTTGACGCTGAAGAGCATGACGATGGTCTACATCCGGACGCACGAGTGCCTATGGATTTGCCATACAACCAGTTTCTACGTTCCCAAGGCTTCCCCGGTGATAATCCGTGGCATACAGCCGCTAACAGCGTCATTGACGCAGACGGAGAACTTTGTTCTGGGTGGCTGCTCAGATCAGCGCCGTTCCCAGCAGTCGTCCCTGACGAACTCTCCGAAACCGCCTACATGACCGATCGGGCTATTGAGTTCATTCGACGCGCTGGTGATGATCGCTGGTGCCTCCATCTCAGCTACATCAAACCTCACTGGCCCTATGTGGTTTCCGCGCCGTACCACGACATGTACGCAGGTGAAGAGATGCCGGCGCCCAATAGAACTGAAGCCGAGCTACAAACAACACACCCGGTGATCCGCGCGCTCCAACGATCGCGTATCGGCAGAGCCATGTCGAGATCTGAAACGCGTCAACTAGTCCTTCCCACTTATTTAGGACTGGTGAAACAAATTGACGACCATTTAGGTCGACTATTTAGCGAACTAGAACACCTTGGGCGACTTGACGACACCCTGGTTGTGTTCACGTCTGATCATGGCGAATACATGGGCGACCACTGGATGGGCGAAAAAGATTGGATTAATGAAGAGGTAGTGCGGGTTCCAATGATCGTCGTCGACCCTCGCTCGCAGGCTGATGACACTCGTGGCACAACATCACACGAGTTGGTTGAAGCCATCGATTTACTCCCGACCTTTGTCGAGGCGCTAGGGGGGGAGAACGAAACGCGCAAGCAATGGCTTGAGGGTGAGTCATTAATACCCGTTCTTCACGGTGAGCGCGGCACGCGACGAGAGTTCGTTGTGTGTGAAGCGGATTGGGGATTCCTAGAGATGGCTAATCATCTGGGGGGGACAAAAGAACCACGTCGACGGCGCGCCACCATGCTTCGCAACGAGCGATTCAAATATGTGCTGAGTGAGATCGGCTCCAACCTCCTTTACGATTTGGATGAAGATCCTCACGAACAACACGATCGTTTCGGTGACCCAAATCTCGGTTCCGTCGCCGCTGATCTTCATGAACAGCTTTTTGAATGGTTCCGTAGTCGGCACCATGACACCACCTTTAGCGACGACATGATCAACGCGACAGCTGCGCCCGGTGGCACAGCTAAAAGAGGCATCATGATTGGATATTGGGACGAAGAAGAGTTATCCGCTGGGATGCGCGGCGAGCTCTACTAGGGATCAGAAAACGATTTCTCGGATCAACACTGCGATGGCGCTTAACGAGGCGACACCAAGGATTGCGAAGCGAAACCAACTTCCGTTGATTACCGTACGCAGCACTCGACCCAATATGAGACCCAGGAACATTCCCGGGCACAGCATCGCGGCGAGGGACAGGTGTCGGAGGTTGAATCGCCCGTCGAACGCGAGAATCGTAAGAATTGCTGGGCTGGCTACCAACATAAAACTCGCCATAGTGCCGCGCAGTGCTCCAGCATCACGATGCCCATGAAAGATGACGAATATGGGCCCTGGAAGTGCTGCGACGGTTGAAGAGAACGCTGTTGCGGCCCCCGCTATATATTGCGAGCCGACTCCCGTGGGAGGTCGAAGACCAACCAGCTGTAGCGCGACCGCTCCGAGAACAAAAGAACTAACCGCAATAGCAAGTGTGCTCTCATCTAATAGCGAGAGAACGACGATCCCAGCGACCAAACCAAGCGGAGCCCCCCAGATGGCTCTCTTCCACGCAACAAGGTCCGTTAATTTTCGATCTCCAAAAGCATTGCGAACATTAACGACCATCGCCATCGCCAGCATTGGCCCCGGCAACAGCGTGGAATCAATGGCCATCAAAGTCGGTCCAGCAACGAGAGCTGCGCCGATACCCAAGGTTGATTGCACACCGCAACCGACAGCTAACACCCCAAGGGCAAGCAAATACTCCGCAACAGACACGAGACATAGGGTGCCCTGCGAAATCAGTAGATCCTCAACCAGCACTTGCCCGTACGCTGTTAAACGTGGGTGACCGCAAATCTAATGTTGTATTGACTGGCTTTATGGCGACCGGAAAGTCGACTGTGGGACGTTTACTCGCGGTTCAACGCAATGCGTCCTATATAGATACCGATGAAATAATTGCCGACCGACACGGTTCTATTGAAGAAATTTTCGCCACTCAAGGAGAAGCCGCGTTCAGGGAGATGGAACGCGACATAGCTTCAGAACTTGAAAAAACTTCTGGCCTTGTGATCGCGACCGGTGGCCGGATGATGCTCGACCCAGACTGCGCGGAGGCATTGGGTTCAACTGGCAGAGTTATTTGTCTGACCGCTTCCATTGAGGAGATCAAACGCCGACTCCTTATTGATGAAGATGAATCAGTACGACCATTATTAGCAGGCTCCAGCGAGGCGGAGCTTCGACTGCTCTATGAAGAGCGAGTTGCGGGGTACAGCAGATTTCAACAAATCCAGACTGACCGAAAATCTGTCGAAGCAGTCGTGGAAGAGATCGAAACCCTCCTCGGTAATGATTGAATTAAGCCACAAATACTGTTCCCGTATGAACCCCAAGGGCGACGATAGGGCTACTGACAGATTTCGGTTGGGCGGGGGAGCCGACCGAACGAATAGCTTCGAGGTGCTCTGATGATTCAAAGTGAAGATGTCAGTAACACCGCAGATGTACAACTGACATCGGAACCTGACGTTGACGTAGTCATTGTTGGTGCGGGAATTATCGGCTCCGCTGTCGCGTACCAAATTGCTCGCCGTAGCCAACTGAGAGTTCTTGTAGTCGACAAGGCAGCCGGGCCAGCGACTGGCTCCACCGGTGCTTCGGTAGCTATTTCGCGCTGCCGGTACACGGTTCCTGAAGTTGTTCGACTGGCCTACCGCAGTCAGTTGGCCTACCGATCGTGGAGCGATTTCACAGGACTTCAGGACCCGATAAGTAGTTACACCGAAATGGGGGCTCTTTGGGTTTTCGATCGAACAGTTGACCAACTTGCCGCTGAGCACAAAAGGCTGCATAGCAACGGTGTTGCAGTAGAAACTCTTTCAGCACGAGAAGCGTTAGATCGCTGGCCGGAACTAGATTTATGTGTCGAACCCATTGATTTCGAAGCGATCGATAGGCATCAATGTCGACAGGGCGAATCCTTTCTATACGAAGTTGAAGCAGGGATTGCTGACCCAGCAGGCGCAAACGCCGATCTAATTGCCGCCTCGAAAAGGGAAGGCGTAGATGTCCGCTTCAGCATCGGCGTAGCAGACGTTGTTACTGACAAAGGTCGAGTTGTCGGTGTTCGACTAGATAACGGTGACGAGGTTCGCTGCGGACTGGTTGTTAACGCAGCCGGACCTTGGTGCAACCAGATAAACCAAATGGCCGGTGCTCAAAAAAGATGGACCTTGACTCCCACCCGTGTCCAGCTGGTCTTGAGGGAATGGGGTGATACGGACCCCCGCTTGCCCATCACTTTCGACGGCAGCACTGACGGTTGTTACCGAATGGAGAGAAGCGGGGAACAGATCCTCTTGGTGTCTCCGGAAATTCCTAGCTTTATGGAAGCCACTAAAGATCCAGATGATTTCCGAACGAGCCCGGATCAAGAATGTGTTGAGGCAACGTTGGCGGCATTCCAACATCGGGCGCCTGGTGTTCGACATGTCGGTACAACGACGGGAACATGTGGCTTGTACACGATTAATGAGCAAGACAGCCACCCGATTGTAGGGCCGAGCGAAATACCAGGGCTGTGGTTAGCAAATGGGTTCAGCGGACACGGATTTAAGCTCGCTCCCGGTATCGGAGCGATGACCGCACGCGCAATTACCGGCGCGGAAGCTCCATATGACCCCGATGTCCCGGATGATCTCTTTGCGATCGACCGAATCCCGTTAGCAACTTCAGGAGGCGTGTTCGCCTAGTTGTATTCTCGATGAAGGCCTGCCCACCTGTCGGGGTAGTCACCTTGTAATTCCGGTAAGGCCATAGCCCACGAGGTGGGGGCCCACCGGTAGCGAGATTCCCACATTACTGCGAGAGAGTCGGGGCCTTTCACTGGAACTAAATCTGCCTGGGTCGCGGACTCGTAGGCCGCGGCATCGGGGCCGTGAGGAATGAATGCATTATGAATAGAAATCCCCCCAGGAAGAAACCCTTCTGCTTTTGCATCATAAATTCCCTCGATCAGACCCATAAGTTCGCTCATCACATTTGAATGGAACCAAGGCGGGCGAAACGTGTGCTCGGCGACTCGCCAGTGTTCTCGAAATAGAATGAAATCGATGTTGGCAGTTCCGCTGGTATCGGAAGCCGAAGAGAGAAGCGTCCATATAGATGGGTCAGGGTGGTCAAAAATGACCGGTCCTACAGCACAGAACCGTCGCAATTCATAGCGATATGGGGATAAATTCCCGTGCCAGGCGACGACATCAAAAGGGGAATGCTCTAAATCGGTCGCGTATAACTGGCCACTGATTTTCGCGACGAGTTTCGTGGCACTATCACCAGCGTCATAGCTCGCTACTGGGTATTCAAAATCTCGTGGCAGCGCGTTGGCGTCGGGACCGAGCAATCCGTGCTCTGGGAGATCGAACGCTGGACCGTAGTTTTCGCAAACATAACCGCGCGCTGTCGAGTCCAGCAGGTCGACGGCAAACTTCACTCCTCGAGGAATGACTGCCAGATATCCAGGCGCGACATGTATGTGGCCCATTTCGGTGCGCACCACGAGCCGACCGTCATAAGGGACAAGCATTAGCTCTCCGTCGGTGTCGACAAAGGCGAGGTCTTCCATTGAGTCGGTCGCAACGAAGTGATGAACAGCGCCCCCTGTCTGCATTTCGTTGCTGCCGTTAGTTGCGACGGTGGTCAGACCCGTGAACCAGTTAGTTTTGAGCGAAGAAGCCGGGAATGGGTCCCAACGGAGTTGCACAGGGGCTGATACCGACTCTTTGTCAGGGCCCGTCCGTATTAAACCGTTATCGATTGGTTGCAAGTTGCTGAAGTGCCGCACCGAGGGCCGCATCCTGTAAACCCAACTTCTTCGCATCGAGCGTCGCGGTGCGGTGAACGCTGTGCCGGTTATCTGTTCGGTGAACAGGCCGCCGTGGACTTTTTGTGGCGAGTTTTGACCATGGGGCAAGACGCCTGGGTCTGCTTCGGTTTCGAAGTGGTTGCCGAATCCGGTTTGGTAGCTGAAGTCAACCATTGGAGTCACGCTAGGCGTTCCACCTAGCCGCGGTGGACAACTCCGCTTGACTCAAGCGCTTCGATTTCCTCTTCGCTTAAATGCAGAAGTTCGCGAAGGACTTGATCGGTGTGTTCACCTTTTTCGGGCGCTGGTCCTTTGACTCCCACGTTTGGGGCGTCGTGCAATCGGAAAGGCAAGGCGACGGTCTCAAAATCTCCAACTACAGGATGATGAATCGTCTCGAAGGCGCCCGTTGCCCGAACTTGAGGATCTTGTACAGCCGCCGCCGAATCATTAATTGGTGCCCAAATACACCTGTGCTCGTCAAGCCGGGGCATCCAGTGGTCTGCTGGCATGGAACCGACGCTTTCGTCGATGGTTGCGAGGAGTTGAGACATGTTCTGATATCTGAGACGACCTGAAGAAAACTCATCCATCGTTAACAGGTCTTCGCGGTCCAACGCTCTACAAAACCGTTCCCAAGCGTCTCCTGTGTCGGGCATAGCGAACTGAAGCCATCGTCCGTCTGAGGCTTGAAACGCTTCTAACATCGCTGACAGGCCTTTTTCTCTTGGGCGGTTGTAGGCCGGTTGGCCGTCGACCAGTGAAGTCACTAAATCGAGGCTGATGGTCCACGTTGCTGTTCGTAACAGCGATGCCTCAACGACTTGCCCTTCTCCGGTCACGTCGCGGGATCGCAACCCGGTCATTAGCGCCCCGAATAACGCTATGGAAGTCGTGTGGTCACCTGAACCGGGACGAGCGTGGGGTGGTGCACCGCCTGGGGTCGTGCCACCGCCGTAGACACCTGATCGAGCGAAAAAGGCAGTGACGTCGTAGCCGGGACGGTTGATCTCTTCACCAACTTCGCCATACCCGGATAACAAACCGATCACGAGATCGGGTTTGATTTGGAATAGGTCGTCGGTCCCGAGGCCGAAGCGCTCTCGACGCTCCTTGAGAAGATTCATGACAACGACGTCGCATTGCGCTATTAATCGGCGGGCGATATCAGCGCCTTCGGGATTGTCAAGATTGAGTTCTATCCCTTTCTTGCCTCGGTTAATGAATTGGAAGGGGTAATCGGGGTTGTGCTCGCCGTCGCTGACTTTGGCCTGCTTCATAAGACCTCTGATCGGATCACCTCCGATGGCTTCCACCTTGATTACTTCAGCGCCTAGATCGGCCATGATTGCTGTCGCTGAAGGTGCAGCAGCAAAGTTCGCGAACTCGATAACTCGGATGCCTTCAAGCGGTGCGCTCATAGCTCTTCCCCCTTCGGCAGCCTGAACCTTGCAAACCTTAGGACTCTTCGGCGGTTTGCGCAGCGGTTAGCTCATCTAACAGCTCATGGAGTAGTTCTAATTGGGCTACCCCGAAGCGGGCTTCAATTGCTGCATAACCCTCCTCGCTCCCTGCAGCGACCTTGGAAACCAGTGCCTTGCCTGTGTCAGTGAGGTCTAGGAGGTTGCTTCTTTGGTCGGTTGGATGTGGCGCACGTCTAAGGAGACTGCGTTCAGAGAGGTTTGCAGTTATGCGGGATAGTGACGGACCGAGAAGGAACGTCATTTCGCTGAGTTCGCGCGTGGTGAGCGGTTTCTCAAACGCGGAGAGGGTTCGAAGGACTCGCCATTGTTGTTCGGTCAGCGCGTCGGCCGCTAAGCGTGGCCTAAATTCGCGCATAACTGCCTCTCTGGCGCGCATCAATGCCATAGGCAGGGAACGTTCGAATGGTCGAAGAGGTTGAGTCACGACAAATCCTCATCTTCGATTGTGTTGGTTAGAGTCCCGATGCCTTCGACGGAGACTTCAACCACGTCGCCTGGAGCTAGCCACACAGGAGGGTCGAGATGCGCTCCGGCTCCCGTCGGCGTGCCCGTGTAGATCACATCACCGGGTTCGAGGGTGATGAACTTCGACAGATATTCGATCTGATATTCGATCGAGTAAGCCATCGTGACAGGACTGTCGTCTTGGCGCAGTTCTCCGTTGACGCGAGTTTGTAGGCGCAGATCTTCGAAGTTGCCGATTTCATCTAGGGTGACTAGCCACGGCCCCATGGAGCCTGACCGTTCCCAGTTCTTTCCTTGGGTTACATTGAATTTCGCGTGGCGTAGCCAGTCGCGAATGGTGCCCTCATTACCGAGAGTTAAACCAGCAATGTATTCGCGAGCGTGTTGTTGTTCGATGCGCCGGCCGTGCTTGCCGATTACGGCGACGATCTCTCCTTCGTAGTCAAGTTGTTCGCTTTCTGGGGGTCTGATGAGCGGCTGTCCGTGTCCGGTCAGAGACGCAGGAAATCGCACAAAAACGCTTGGGTTGCTGCTTGAGCTCGAATCCGCGTATTCGGCGTTTCGACCGCCGTAATTCACTCCGATACAAATAATTTTTCTTGGTCGCGGAATCGTTCTCTCAAACATCACTTCAGATAATGCGCAGTCGGCTTCAGCCCAACTAGCTGCGTCTCGCGCTTCGTCGAGACGGCCACTCTCTAGGGCGCTGCTGAGGTCCGGCAAATCTGGAAGGCGTCGCCCGAGATCCACAACTCCACCACCGTCCTCGGTGACAGCTCCCCAAGTGATTCTTCCTCCATGGCGATAGGTGACGAATTTCATGAGGAAAGCTCCCTATCAATAGTTGGTAACATGTTACGCACATCGACGGGCCGAGATAGAGGCTCTAACGGGAAGCGAATGAATGCCCCATATTGTCGTTGAGTATTCGGCCAATCTTGAAGACCATATTGATGTTGGAGAGCTACTTACGTCGATACATACTGCAGCCGCATCGCACGCCTTGGTCCCGTTAGCTGGGCTTCGGACCCGTGCCATGAAACATGAGCAGTATGTGGTGGCGAACGGGGACGCTCGCAACTTGTTTGTCGCGGTGATAGCTCGGCTCAATGGAGATAGAGGGCAGGAACCGCTGTTAGAGATCAGAGATCTTCTGATGGTGGCGTGCTCGGATTCATTGAGTCAGATTCGCGAGGAGCAACCATTGGCGTTGAGCGTCGAAGTTCAGGCAATTGATGCGGCAATGAGGATTAACGACAACTCGATCCGCGATCATTACGAGGAGTTGAGGTGAGTTCATCGCGAACAGTTGAGGAAAATAGGGAGGTAGCTAATGAAGCGCTCGCTCGGTTTTCAAGTAGTCCACTCTTACATCTCATCGACGGCGAACTTGTTCCCAGTTCTTCGTCGCTGACATTTGACAACGTTTCTCCGATAGATCAAATGTCGTTAGGTCAGGTCGCTGCTGGAGGACCAACTGAAATCGCGCTTGCCGCGGACGCTGCAGCGGAAGCGTTCGACGGTTGGGTTTCGCTGCCGGGTGGCGAACGTAAGAAGATCTTGCACAGAGTTGCTGATTTGATCGTTGAGCGTGCCGATGAAATCGCAGTGATCGAATCTGTCGACACTGGTCAGCCAATTCGCTTTATGAGTTCGGCGGCGATTCGCGGGGCAGAAAATTTTCGATACTTCGCGGATGCCGCGCCGGCTGCGCTCGATGGTGATGCCATGCCCACATCGACGCATCTTAACTATTCGACGAGACGAGCTATTGGCCCCGTTGGAGTGATTACGCCGTGGAACACACCGTTCATGCTTTCCACATGGAAAATCGCTCCTGCGCTCGCATCGGGATGCACAGTGGTGCACAAGCCCGCGGAATGGAGTCCGCTGACGGCGTCAATACTTGCAGAAATAGCTGGTGAGGCCGGGCTTCCTGCGGGAGTGCTAAATGTTGTCCACGGCGTTGGGGAAGTTGCAGGGAAAGCACTCACTGAACACCCGGCGATAAAGGCCATCGCGTTCGTAGGTGAATCTTCTACAGGTTCACTGATCCAGGCTCAGGGAGCGCCAACGCTAAAGCGGTTGCATTTTGAACTCGGCGGAAAAAATCCGGTCGTTGTCTTCGATGATGCCGATTTAGAACGAGCCCTCGACGCTGTGGTGTTTATGATCTACAGCCTCAACGGTGAGAGGTGCACCTCTAGCAGTCGTCTTATCGTGCAAGACACGGTTCATGATTGGTTCGTTGAGCGTTTGACAGAGCGAGTGAACGGCCTTCAGGTGGGCGACCCATTAGACCCAAGGACAGAGATCGGACCGCTGATCCATCCGCTGCATTGCGCCAAAGTCAGGTCCTATCTAGATAAGGCAATCGAGGATGGCGCCAGGGTAGTAATTGGAGATTCAAAGTTTGATCCCAATTCGAATTTCGTCCCGCCGATGCTTTTCCTTGAAGCGAATAATTCCATGCGTATTAGTCAGGAAGAAATCTTCGGTCCGGCGTTAACGGTGATTCCGTTCTCGGATGAGAGCGAGGCAGTGCAGATCGCCAACGATGTTGAATATGGGCTTGCTGGATATTTGTGGACTGGAGACAGTGGACGAGCCCACCGAGTCGCGCGTGATCTCGACGTTGGGATGGTGTGGGTAAATTCGCAGAACGTCAGACATTTAGCTACGCCATTTGGAGGGACCAAACGGAGTGGTATTGGACGTGATGGGGGCGACTACAGCTTTGATTTTTACATGGAAACTAAGAACATAGCGATGGCTTACGGCCGACATGACATTGGCAAATTAGGGGCGGCGAAAACTTGAGGACTTTGAACGACAAGGAAGTTGAGCGCCAAGCTCACCTTCATGACGAGGCTCGACAGACCGCCAGTCAGATAGATCCCGTAAGCGTGGAACATCCGGCGATGACCGTAGATGATGGTTATGCGATTCAGAAAGCGTGGCTCCGGATCGAGTTGGATCGCGGTGCTCAACTTGTTGGTCACAAGATTGGGCTTACGTCTCGAGCTATGCAGTTGGCGATGAATATCGACGAACCAGATTACGGCTATCTGCTTGATGACATGGTGTTCCACAATGGCTGTGAGTTGAAAACCTCGGGCTATTGCGACCCCAAGATCGAAGTTGAGTTGGCCTTCGTGATTGGTGAACGCATTGAGGGGGTTGACGTCACCGTTGACCAGGTACTCGACGCGACAGAAGCCGTCGTTCCTGCGATCGAATTGATTGACGCCCGTTCGTATCGCAGGCATCCCCGCACGGGACTCACTCGAACGGTCACCGACACCATCTCCGACAACGCCGCGGATGCAGGCATCATCATGGGGGATTTTCGTAAGAACCCCAAAGATCTAGATCTGCCGTGGATAGCTGCGGTATGTGAACGCAACGGCAGCATCGAGGAGTCAGGGGTAGCGGCTGCCGTGCTTGGAAACCCAGCGCGTGGCATTGCATGGTTGGCGAGACGGTATGCCCCCCACGGCGTTGCTTTGGAACCCGGACAGATTGTCTTGAGTGGATCTTTCACGCGACCGGTCGACTGTCGTGTCGGAGATCGTTTCAGAGTCGACTATCGCGACCTAGGAGTGATCGAGTTTTCGTTCGTCTAAACCTTCGTTACAAAGTTACGTCGGTGAGTTGACGGACGTAACGGTGTATTCGTAGGCCGGTTTAGCGGGCAACCCACCCTCAGCGCGGCAGGTAATCGTAGGAATTTGCCTTCCTTGAATTATTTCTACAGTCCAGTCCTCGAGGGCTACAGACAGGGTTACCGTCCAGCCGGTAGCTGTTTTGTTGGCCCACACTTCTCGAGGCATCAGGTCCATGTCCCAGCCCATCTGTTCAAACACTGCTCGTTCCGCCACCTGGCCAGGGCCCGCTGGGGCACCCCACCACCCCCTGCAGTATTTGCTGAGATTTTTTACATCTCCGCTGAGTTCAAGGATCGACAGCATTGACTGGGTGTCTAAATAGGCCCACATTCGTCCGTCGGGGATTGTCATCGCGGTAGGAGCGAACCGATGGCCGCCTGTGTGGCTGACCCTGAAAATCGCTAGACCAGGAGCCTCCATCTCGAGATCAGACGCCAACTTTGTTCCCGCGCTGCCACAGCAGACGTCGTGGCTTCCTTGGGTGCAAATTAAGACAGCGATGTCTGGTGGGTGAATGCTGTCTCTCGTGATGTCTAGTTCGGCAGGATGGGTGGTCTTGATTTGATTTGCGAAGCGCGCAAGTTCTGTTGGATCTGTTGGCCTAAAGCCCCAGCTTTGAACCCCGATTTTGTCGCGCTGATACACGATGACCCGAATACCGGGCTGTGTTCCTGAAGGCACGGCTGCCAGAACCCGTGTGGAACCTAGTGAGGTGGTTGCCATGGATGTGAATTGTTGAAGCAATGGATGTTTAAAAACTGGTTTTGGCCACGGAAGAGGGACTTCGACCAGGACGAGGGCGTTGACAAATAAGGCGTTGCCGCAAGGGTCAGTGTTGATGGAGTGAGCGTGTGAAGCGCATCGCAACTGTTGGTCTGCCGCGGGTAGAAGCCTGAGAGCGCTCTCTGATAGCCCATTAGACATACTCATAGACTAGAAGTGTCTAAGCCCAGACACAGAAAATTCAGTTGCGAGACACAACGACTTCTTCTCCGAGCTCTTCCGTTTCGTGATCGACGATTTCAGCGGGAAAGCCAGGAGCTCTGACGTCCAGGCCGGTTGAATCTTCCAGGCGCCGGATGACGTTGGGCGACCATTCTCTTGGGCCGTACCTATGTTGAGCATCGCGAAAGATCTCGATTAGTAACGGTGAGAGCTCAAGGGGCACTTCTTCGCGGTCGGCGATCTCTTGAAAGAGTGAAATGTCTTTAACGACGAGGTCCATCGTGAAATTGATGTCCCTACTTCCGTTGAGAATTACTTGGCTTTCGGTCTCGTGAACGAATGAGTTACCAGAACTAATTCGGATAGCTTCGTAGGCGGTAGCTAGATCCAATCCCGCGGCCTTGGTTGTAACCAGGGCTTCGGAGAGCGACAACAGGTTCGCCGTCGCTAAGTAGTTAGTTACGACCTTTAAGATTGACGCGGAACCAAGATCACCAGTGTGCAACACTTGTCGCCCCATCCTGGTGAGAAGAGGTAGCACTCTTTCAAATACGTCCCTCGTGCAGCCCGCGAAGATAGCGATGTTTCCTGTTGCTGCACGATGGCACCCACCTGAGACCGGGCAATCTGCGGGTGAAGCACCTAAAGCTTCGACCTTTTGCCCGAGACGCAGCACCTCGTGCTGGTCGGTGGTACTCATCTCGATCCAAATTTTCCCTTCTGTGAGTCCGGCGAGAATCCCGTCGTCGTCTTCCATTACTGATGCGCTGGCTGAGGGACTCGGTAAACACGTGATGATGATTTCGGACGCTTCCGCAATTTCTCGAGGGGATTGCGCAACGGACGCCCCAGAACTCAGAAACGGTTGCGTTGTGGCCGGGTCCAAGTCTCGTACCGTGAGGTCGAATCCATTGCGAAGAATGCTGTGAGCTAATTTGCCACCGACGTTACCGAGTCCAATAAAACCGACTTTCACCTGATCATTCCAATCTGCCTTGGCCTGGTTGGCTCAATGTAACTCTCTCTAATGGCTCAAATTTTCGATTTACCCCAACGATTGAGAAAGATAACGTGTTAAGCATCTGTTGGGACGAAGGAGCCACCGATGATCGCGTCGCATCCCAAGGTGACCGAAGAACTGCACGCGGCCTACTTAGCTGACGGAGTGGTGAAAATTCCCAATGCCGTGTCCGAGGAATGGCTGCCCCAAATAGAGGCAATGGCGGATGCACAACTTTTAGACCCTGGGAGATGGGTCACCGATACCAACCCCGGCGCCAGGAGGGATCGGCTCTTTACGAGTCGATATCGCTGGAAGAGCGATCCGACAGTTAACCGCTACATCTATGAGTCTGGAGTTGGTCACATAGCGGCCGCACTGATGGGTTCTGCAAGCGCCCGATTTTATTTCGACCACTTGCTGATAAAAGAACCCAAGACGCAAGCTCCTACTCCGTGGCATCAAGACATTCCCTACTGGCCGTTTCTCGGCAAGCAGATCTGTTCGGCGTGGGTATCGACGAGTCGAGTCACTGTTGAAGAAAGTTCACTGGAGTTTGTCCGAGGCTCTCATAGATGGGATTCATATTTCGCTCCAGAAGCATTTGACGGCTCAAAAGGCTGGGTAAATGATTTTGAAGGCGAGCCATGTCCGGATGTCGCGGCTGCCAGAGAGGATTACGACATCGTTGGGTTCGACGTTGAACCCGGCGACGCCCTGTTCTTCTCTGCGTGGGCATTGCATGGCTCCCCGGGAAACGCTGGGAATGGGCGCCGAGTAGCGCTGTCTACTCGATGGCTTGGTGACGACGCCACTTGGTATCCCCATCCGGGCTGTGACCCCACCGTCACCGGCGAAGACACCACAGTTGAAATTGGCCAATATCCCGGTGACGAAGACCTCTTTCCGCTGGTTTATAAAACCCCGGATGCTTCTTTACGCGAGATCAATTCCTAAACATCGCGCAGCCTCCACTACATGCGGGGCGACGTATTTTGAATCCATCCCGGCCACGAGGTGGACGATTGCGACGGCAGCCTGGGTGGCTCCATCGGGGGTTGTCACTGGTGCGGCGATGGAGGCCATCCCCTCGATGACTTCGCTTTCCGAATACGCCCACCCTGACGTTCGAGCGTCGCTAACTTCCACGCGTTCGGATGCTTTTGGTGCGTCGCCAGCTAGCAAGGCGATTCCGGGTGCGCCGCGATCGAGAGGGTGGCGGGTTCCTGGCCGGTAGGCAACATGTGCTGCCGTGCTCATGGGTTCGACTACTAGAACGGTGACTGCCGCATTGCCGTCCGACACCACGAGGAAGGCAGTCATTCCCAATAAGTTGGCGAGTGTCGCCAGGATGGGAGCAGCGGCGGCTTGCATATCATTTTTGACCCCCCCGGCTAGAGCGACGAGTTGAGTCCCTCCCGTAAGACGACCAGTTGCATCACGCGTCACTAAGCGATGATCCTCAAGCGTGCGGATTATTCGGTAAGTCACAGAACGTCCGAGACCCAAATGGGTAGCCACCTCATGGATGGTTAGCGGAGTTTTGGAGGTGGCGATTATTGCCAGGGCTGATAGGCCACGGTCAAGAGTTTGGGAACGGCTGGAGTCGATTTGGTGAGTAGCAGACATGTTGCAAGATACAATATCCGATTATCGGTTAAGGTATTCTATATTCGGACAATAAAGCGATAAATGAAAGCTCAGGAGTGCTCATGCCCGCAAGAACTGGAAAACAGGTCATTGAGCGACTTCGAACCCAGCCTCCGGAGCTTTGGCTCGAAGGTCAACGCGTAGAGGACCCGACGAGCCACCCGAAAACTCGAAACGCTGTGGCATCGCTTGCGGCCCTATACGACCTTCAATACCAAGATGACCTAGTAGACGTCATGACTTTCAAGTCTCCATCGTCGGGACACCTAGTTGGCCGCAGTTTCATGGTGCCGGAAAGCAAAGACGACCTTCGTAAACGCTCTCAGATGCACAAGGTGTGGGCCGACGCGAGCCTTGGCCATATGGGTAGATCACCCGACTACATGAACGTAAACGTTATGGCTGCCGGGATGGCGGGAGCGTATTTCGACGAAGTAGATGGTCGTTTCGGCCAAAACATCAGAAACTATTTCGAATACGTGCGAGAGAACGACCTGGCGCTCACGCATGCTCTCACTAACCCGCAAATTGACAAGTCAAAGCAAGCCAACGAATTTGATGACCCGTTCATCGCCCTGGGCTTAGTCGAGGAAACTAGTGAAGGTATTTTGGTTCGCGGCGCCCGGATGCTGGCCACGTTGCCTATCTCCGATGAGATCTTGATATTTCCGTCAACGGTCCTGCAGGGCGGAGATGAACTACGCCCTTACGCGCTTGGGTTCTCTTTACCCAATAGCACCCCAGGGTTGCGATTCCAGTGCCGCGAACCATTGGATCAAGGTCGAAGCCACGTCGACCATCCCCTGGGTTCACGCTTTGACGAACTTGATGCCATGGTGATCTTTGACGACGTCATTGTTCCCTGGGAACGGGTTTTCTTAATCCGGGACGTAGATCGGGCAAACCAGGCCTACGCGCGAACAGGGGCAGTGCTGCATATGGCCCACCAAGTGGTGAATCTAAAAATCGCAAAGACGGAAGCCATCCTGGGAACTCTTCAAGCAGTCATCGACATGATCGGAACTGGTCATTATCCGCACGTCCAAGAAATGGTTGCAGAGGTAATCATCACCCTCGAGATCATGAAAGCTTTGAAAGTTGCTTCCGAAGAGCAGGCGACCGTAAACGAATACGGGGTGATGACCCCAGCGCGAGGCCCATTAGATGCTGCCCGAAATTACTATCCGGCGGTCCATAAAAGGTTGATGGAAATCCTTCAACTTTGCTCGTCAAGTGGTTTGATCATGGTGCCGAGCGAAGCCGACTGGACTGGTGAACGAAGCGGCGACATCTCCAAGTTCCTTCAAGGGAAGAATGGCTCAGCAGAAGAACGCTTGCGCTTGTTTAGGCTCGCATGGGACATGACAATTTCCGGATTTGGCGGTCGACAGAGCTTGTATGAACGGTTCTTTTTTGGGGACCCAGTTCGCATGAAACACGCCCTGTATGGCGTATACGACCGAAGTGCTTACGTTGATCGTGTCGAACGATTTCTGGCAGATGACACCTGGCCCCAGACGTGAAATTAGACAGAGACGCGATCGCAAATGCTGCTCAACGACTAAACGGCCATATTGTCGGCACTCCGGTCCAGTCACTCAATGGCGAATCCTTGGGGTTGCCTTATCGGCTGACCCTTAAGCTCGAAAATCTCCAACACAGCGGATCGTTCAAGGCCCGAGGTGCAATGAATGCTTTGCTCTGCGCAGAAGTCGGTTCCGATGGGGTGATTGCGGCTTCCGGGGGAAATCACGGAGCGGCGGTTGCTTGGGCGGCTAGAAGCCTCCAGTACCCGGCCAATATCTTCGTACCATCGGTCATTTCTTCGCGCAAACTCGAAAAGCTCAAGTCATACGGAGCACAAGTACATGTAACTGGACGCGAATACCACGACGCTCTCTCTGCAGCGCGTCAGTTCACGCTCGGTCGTAATTGTGTCGAATTACATGCGTACGACCAAGCGGAAGTTGTTTCGGGCGCCGGCACCATTGCAATGGAAATAGATGTCCAGGTACCAGACGCGACAACGGTGATTGTGGCATGCGGAGGTGGTGGCCTCGCTGGTGGGCTGGCGACATGGTGGGGGACCAGCAAGCGGCTAATCGCGGTCGAAACTGAAGGGACGCAAAGTTGGGCCAAAGCCCGAGCCGCTGGCGAACCCGTTGACATTGAAGTATCGGGGCTGGCAGCGGACTCCCTTGGAGCTCGCCGCATAGGAGACCTTGGGTGGAACGCACTCGTCTCCTCGCGAGCGGAAAGCGTTGTCGTAAGCGATCAAGAAACAGCAGCGGCCCAAGGGGTGCTCGCAACTGAATTCGGTGTTCCGTCCGAGCCCGCAGCAGCAACTGGTCTCGCTGGATTGCTTTCAGGCAAGATCGCGATATCGGCGCATGAGCATGGTGTCTTGGTGATTTGCGGGGCAAACTCGGATTGAACCGCCTCACCACACGGCTAGCGTCAAGGACATGGCTTGGTGGTGGTGGGTAATGATGCTCGTGGCGGCGCTCTTGGGTGTCGCTTTATATGACCTTCTTCAACGCCGCCACGCCATATTGCGTAACTTTCCGCTGATCGGCCACCTGAGGTATCTGATTGAACGAATTGGCCCCGAGCTCCGTCAATATGTCGTAGCCGGTAACGACGAAGAGAAACCTTTCAGTCGCCATGAACGACGATGGGTGTATGCGACAGCCAAGAAAGAGAACTCATATTTTGGCTTCGGTACTGATGATGATCTGACAGAACCAAACCGCGTCGTTTTTCTCCACTCGCCGTTCCCCATTCTTGACCCGGTTCCGGCTTCCGCCCCAATCCAGTGCACCAAAGTTTTAGGTCAATGGCGAAGCCGACCGGGTGCCTTTCGCCCGCAGTCAGTAGTCAACTTGTCAGGGATGAGCTTCGGGTCGCTGTCAGGAGCTGCTGTTCAAGCGCTCAATCGTGGCGCCGCTATCGACGGCTGTCTTCACAACACTGGTGAAGGCGGCATAGCTGAACATCATCTTCATGGTGGAGAACTGATTTTTCAGTTCGGCACCGGATACTTCGGATGCCGCGATAATAACGGCAACTTTTGCCTGGACACACTTCTCAAAACGATTACATCTGCTCCCGTTCGAGCGATCGAAATTAAGTTGAGTCAAGGTGCCAAACCCGGCATGGGTGGGTTGTTGCCAGCGGCCAAAGTGACGGCCGAGATCGCCGAGGCTCGCGGTGTTCCCCAAGGAATAGACGTGGCGAGTCCGGGTGGGCATTCAGCCTTCTCAAACGTTGTCAGTCTCGTCGCGTTCGTTGAGCAACTAGCGGACATCACTGGATTGCCTGTTGGCGTCAAATCTGCTGTTGGGCAAGTTGATTTCTGGACCCACCTAGCGCAACACATGGCTGAAACTGGCCGCGGGCCGGACTTCATCAATATTGATGGGGCTGAGGGCGGCACCGGTGCTGGGCCTTTGGTCTTCTCAGACCACGTAGCTCTTCCGTTCTGGGAAGCTTTTGCAGTGGCCTACAACGCTTTCGCAGAAGTTGCTTTGACCGACGCAGTCGTATTTATGGGCGCGGGCCGACTGGGGCTCCCTGCACCAGCGGCTACAGCTATGGCTTTGGGCTTGGACATGGTGAACGTAGGACGCGAGGCCATGCTTGCGATTGGATGCCTACAAGCCCAGAAATGCCACACGGGTCATTGCCCTACCGGCGTAGCAACCCAATCCCAATGGCTCCAAAGGGGTCTTGACCCGACTGACAAAGGAGTGCGATTAGCCAACTATGTCTCGGGCCTTCGTAGCGAACTTTTGCGGTTGTCATTCGCGTGCGGAGTTAAACACCCCGCCCTCATGGGTCCCAACAATGTTTCTGTACGTTGGATCGATGGCCGATACCGCAGCGCCCACGATCACTACGGCATCGATCCGGCGGTGACACATTCTGAACAACGATTGAAGTCGATAGCTGACGCGCTCCTCGTGTCCTGAAAGACATGCGAGCGGAAGCTACCGTGTGCCCACTATGACGATGATGACTGGCGGCCAAGCTGTCGCTGAGACCCTCTCTGCTATAGGCGTGAAACACGTTTTTGGAATTGTGAGTGTTCACAATTTGCCCATCTACGACGCTCTTTCACTCCACCGAGATATCCAAGTAATTAATGTTCGCCACGAACAAGCTGCAGCACATGCTGCTGATGCCTATTCGCGAGTCACTGGCGAGCTAGGGGTACTTCTGACATCAACAGGGCCTGGCGCAGTCAATGCCGTGCCCGGAATCTACGAAGCCGCATTTGTCTCATCGCGGGTCATGATGATCACCGGACAGATCGAGTCCCGATTCCGTGGCAAAGGCAAGGGCTTTCTCCATGAACACGAAAAACAACCCGAGATGCTCAACACAGTGTGTAGATCGGTCGCCTCTGTCCGCTACACCGAGGACATCAGCAGGGAACTCGCCCGAGTCGCAGACGATATCCGTCGCGGCCGCCCTCAACCCGGCGCAATAGAAATCCCGATCGATCTTCAATATCGAACAACTGACATCGAGATCGTCGGTTCATCGAAAACTGAGCGGATAGCACCCGACGAAACCCTTTTGGACCAAGCGGCGGAGATACTGCGAACTGCCGAGCGTCCAGTTATTTGGGCGGGGGGCGGCGTCAATATTTCAGGCGCCGGACAAGAATTGACTGCTTTCGCTGAGCGGCTCGGCGCCCCGGTTGTCACGACAATCGAAGGAAGAGGATCTATTTCCGAAACGCATCCCCTCAGCCTCGGATTTCGTACCGACCGGGTGTCAGGTATGGAAATTTTCGAAGAAGCGGATGCAGTGCTTGCAGTAGGTACGCGGTTCCAGAACTACGCCACGCGGGTCTGGAGTCTTCCCATGCCCGAAAAGCTTGTGCATGTCGACGTCGACCCTGAAGTTATCGGGCGTAACTATCCCGCCGCTGTAGCAGTAGTTAGTGATGCCAAACTCGGGCTTGAGGGCTTACTTAAACGAGTCAAAGAGGGCAATGTCGATCGTCAGTTCGTCGACCGTTGTCTCAAAATACGAGCAGCCGACGAGCAAGCGGTTCGCGAAGAGATCGGCTCAGATCACAGTCAAATTGTTTCCATCATCCGGCAGTTACTTCCTGAAGATTCCCCAATTGTTCGCGACTCAACCGTGCCTAACTACACCTGGGGTAATCGATTGCTTCCGATCGTTCGAAGTCGGACCTCCGTTCGCCCAGCAGCTGTGGCGATTGGGCCGGGATTGCCGCTTGGTATGGGTGCAGCAATAGGAAGCGGAAACCACACCCTCATTGTGCAAGGCGACGGCGGTCTTCAATTATCTATTGGCGAATTGTCCGCTTGTGCGGAACACCAAATCCCAGTGATCGTTCTAGTTTTTAACGACTCCGGCTACAACATATTGCGCATAATTCAAGACAACGTTCTGGGTCGTAAACACGGCACAGAGTTGCCAACCGTAGATTTCGTCAAAGTTGCGGAGGGAATGGGAGTCGACGCGGAGAGAGTTGATGGACTTGAGCAATTCGAACCGGCATTGGCGAGGGCCCTTGAACGTCAAGGTCCTACCCTTCTTGATATCGACATGAACGTCCTGGCACCTATTCGCCTGCCTCTACCTGCTCATCAACGCTCTCAAAAAGAGCAATAAACCCGCGTTGGGAGGATGCACCTCCCGAAACCTAAGTCACAGGATCACACTGGAAAGACACACCTACTTCGTCGCCTATTTTGCGAAGTGCTCTGACGACTGAACCCGGGTAGGAGACAACCCCGTCAAGCGTGCGTCGGTCCATAGTTTGTTGCTCAATCTCACCAGGGAGGTAGACCTGCTGACCCGGTAGAGCATCTTCTTCTCCGGCAGCACGGATTTGGCCGACCATGTCTTCGATGTCGTCGTAGTACTCATCGCGATCTCTGAAGATGCCAGGATCCATAAGTAGAAAAAACTGGCCCCTATGGCCGACAGCGACATCGCCGCTATGAGCCGAACCCGAAAGAATCCCAGCTAAGACGTTGGAGGCGGTAATCATTCCGATCCCCTTGTAGCCGCCAATGGCAGGCACGATGCCCTTCATCGCTACATCGGGATCCACGGTGGGATTTCCCTCTCTGTCGAGAAAACCCCATGCCTCGGGAATCTCCGTGCCTTCTGAACGAGCTCGGAGCACCTTTCCCAAAGCGACAGGGGTCATCGCCATGTCAAGAACGATCGGCGGATCATCTCGTCTCGGGAACGTCCACACAATGGGGTTGTTTCCGAACAATTTTCTCCTGCTTCCGAACGGCGCGAGGTTCGGAACGCTGGTCGTAGTACCGAAGCAAACAAATCCAGCTTGAGCGGCTCGGTACGGATAATTCGCGCCACATCCCCAGTCGTTGGAGTTACGGATTACGCCGGCGACCATTCCACTCTGGGAAGCCACTTCTATTAATCGGTCCATGAACCGCGTGATCACTAGTTGTCCGAGTCCATGGTTGCCGTCCGCTACAACCACCGCCGGTGTTTCCTGCACGATGTTTAGCTGAGCTTCGGGATCGGTTGATCCGTCGCGGAACCAGTTGATGTACCAGCTCACTCTCTGAAAACCGTGGGTATCGACACCTCGTAAATCAGACCACAGTTGGTTGTCAACCACCGTTGTCGCGTCCAGAGCGGACATGCCAGCCGCCTCATAGGCAGCGATTCCCCATGGGCGGAGCTGCTCCAAACGAAAAGCGATTGGACCCTGAGGCTGATCACCGCTAGGGCGATCATCGGGAATCCCTCGAGGCGAATGGTCATCAGTGTTAGTCACAGTGCTCCGATCACAGCATCAGCAAATTCTTCGGTTCCAGCGTCACCGCCCTGGTCTGGAGTCAGAACAGACCCAGAGAGATAGACGTCTCCAATGGCATTGTTTAGACGATCAGCAGCGGTATTGAGATTCAAATAGCGGAGCATCATTGTCGCCGACAATAAAGTCGCGGTTGGATTGATGATTCCCATACCGGCAATGTCAGGCGCAGTTCCATGAGCGGATTCAAAATAAGCGAATTCGTTTCCGTAGCATCCAGATGGAGCGAGTCCTAACCCACCGATGGTCCCGGCCCCTAAATCAGAGAGAACATCACCATACAGGTTGGGCAAAAGTAGAACGTCAACGTCGTGTGGCCGGATCACCAACCGGTGAGCCATATCGTCAACAATGAATTCCTCGTATTGCAACCCAGGGTACTCCTGAGTTATTTCTTGGACAATCTCACAGAACCACCGATCTGTCGCGGGAAGCATGTTGGTTTTTGCTGAGACAGTCAGTTTTGCACTCCTTTCGAGTGCTAATTCGCAAGCAAAACGTGCGACTTGCTCAGTGCCTGGCCGAGTGATGATTTTCGCCGCGAACCTGCCGTCTTCAGCTCCTGCCGGCAGACGGGACCTGGCGTCAGCCAGGCCGGCATTGAGTAGGTCTTTGGCTTCGCCCATGATTCCGACATACATGTCCTCAAGGTTCTCTCGAACGATGACGTAATCAATTTCTTCGGCGTCTTTCAGCGGCGACCGAAAGCCGGGACGCCATTGAATTGGTCGAACATTGGCAAACGTCAGTTTGCCCCAACGCATGTATCGAGCGCCAGGTGTTGTTCCGTTTGTCGCGCCGAAAAGCACAGTGTCAGCGGCATCAATTTGTGCATGTACAAGAGCGTCGCGTTCTGCGGCGTCAAGTTCTGATAGCTCACGTCCCGGGAGTACGTGGTCCCATTCAATGGGCAGGTCCAAGGAACCAAGTACTCGCACCGAAGCCTGCATTGCCTCCGGCGCCGCGTCGTCGCCTGGGATAACACAAACTCGAATGGAAGTAGCCATACCCCAGGTTTACACATCAGCACGACGATGGCTTTCACGATGAGGGCACAGGCAAAGTGCAGCGCTAAGGGAATCTTGTAGGGCGTGGCGCTGTAGCTCGTAGTCAGCACGAATGTTCCATCGTGAACTGAAACAATCGCAGGAGCGGGTTTCAAGCAAACAGCATTGCGTCTTTATGAGTCGTAGGCTCCGGCGATGCTTGAACCGAACGCGACGAAATTAGGATCACGTCGTGACCGTAGTGCCCTTGCCGTTCGAGGGTTCGTCCCGCTGCTATTCGCCGGAATGTGTTGGCATTGGGCGCGTTGGGGGATCGCTTTTCTGTCGGCCTTCTGGGTTAATGACGTAACTGACTCGCCCCGAATGGTTCAACTCACTGGAACAACTATGTGGGCTCCGCTCCTTTTGGGAGGTGCTATCGGCGGGGTTATGGCAGATCGCTTTGACCGTCTGCGGACCGTTCGCTTGCAACTCGCACTGCTCGTGCCGGTGGTCGTCGTAGTTGGCGTGTTGGAACTTAAGGACTCACTTCAGCTTTGGGTCATCTACCCGTTTTTGCTCCTAGCCGGTGTGGGCTGGGTTGGGGACATGACCAGCCGCCGAGCGCTCGTGTTTGAGCTGGTTGGTAACCAACGGCTGGATAACGCCATGGCGTATGAATCATTCGCGCTTGCCACCGGCGTTGCCGTAGGCAATCTCATAGGCGGAAGCGTTGCGCAGAGTTTTGGCGTGGGAGAGGGGTTTCTCGTAGTTGCTGGTTTGCTATTGATCGGTTTGATGGCGCTCAATTGGGTCCCTCACAACAAGGCGCCCCAAACGGCACCGCATCAAAACGCGCTTTCGGTGGTTGATGAACTACGTGCCTGCTTGTCACTCTTTCGAACAAACGAGGGACTTCGTAGCATCCTTGGCATCACCTTCATTGCGAACTTCTTCCTGTTTGCCTATTTCCCAGCTGTTCAACGCATTGGAGATCGCATCGGAGCAAGCCCGAGCCAAATCGGTCTGATTGCCGCTATGACCGGCTTCGGCATGATGGTTGGATCTTTGGCCATTGGCCTATGGGAACCGAAACGTCGAGGATTGGTTTACGTAGGCGGCGTCGCTTTTGGTATGACCATGCTCATCCCATTTGCAACGAGCGCCTCCGTGTCGACAGCTGCTATTGCGCTGTTTCTCGCGACAATGGGATCTGGATTTTTTGCCGCTACTCAATCAACACTGGTCCTTACGACTGTGGACATCAATATGCGCGGACGCGCGATGGGTCTTCTCAGCATGGCTATCGGAGCTCTGCCAGTCGGCACATTCCTGCTCGGTGAGATAGCGGAACGCGTTGGAGCTTCTAGAGCAGTTGTCTTCATGGCGTCCACTGGTCTGGTCTCCCTCTGCCTCTGGTTACTTGGCCATAGGGAAGTTCTCGCGATGGGACGATCTGCGGATATCAACTGATCACGATAACGCGCCACTTCAGTGATTCAGGGCAAGACCAATGACAGGACAGCCGCCCTTGACTACTGTTCCGTTCACACTTCCAAGAGGGGACAGGGGATATGAAGGCTGCCGTTCTAAATCAGATTCCAGGCGAGTTGGAGATCGAAGACATCTCGGTAGACAAACCTGGACCAAATGAGGTCTTACTGCAAGTAGTTAATGCAGGCCTGTGTCACAGCGACCTGCACTTTATGGATGCGGCGTGGCAAACTCAGTTGCCCGCAGTCATGGGACATGAAAGTGCGGGTGTGGTGCAAGCCGTTGGCGACGACGTTGCTTACGTGAAGCCTGGGGACCACATCATCACCTGCCTCTCTGTGTTTTGCGGAAACTGTGACCTGTGTCTGACTGGTAGGCCGAATCTTTGTCGAAACAACGCGGCCGTTAGTCGTGCTGATGACGTCACTCCCAGGTTGGCAAAAGGTGACGGCACTCCAGTTGCTCAATTCGCGCGTCTAGGCGGTTTCGCCGAAGAAATGCTGGTGCACCAAAATGCTGTCGTAAAAATTCGTGAGGACATGCCATTGGATCGAGCTGCACTCATTGGATGTGGTGTGACAACTGGAGTCGGTGCAGTCTTCAAGACAGCGAAAATTGAACCAGGGTCGACTGTTGCTGTTTTTGGGGCTGGCGGTATAGGCCTGTCTGCCGTTCAAGGCGCCCGCATCGCTGGAGCCGGTCGAATTATTTCCGTCGATGTAACCGCCGACAAACTTGAAACTGCGCGGTCAGTTGGAGCGACTGACACAGTAAACGGCGCTGAGACTGATGCAGTCGCCGCGATTCACGAGATGACAAAAGGTGGTGTCGATTACGCGTTTGAGTGCATCGGCCTGAAGGCCACATGTGAACAAGCATGGTCCGCTTCTAAATTGGGCGGTACCACCGTCATCGTCGGCATGATGCCTTTCGGCGAGAAGATTGAGATCCCGGGCTACGAGGTTTTCATGATGGAAAAGCGGCTCCAGGGTTCAATGATGGGATCGAACTCGTTCCGTGTCGACATGCCTCGGTACATCGATATGTACCTTGATGGCCGATTGATGTTGGATGAAATGATTTCCAGCCATATTCGCCTCGAACAAATTAACGAGGGATATGACCAGATGCGTCAGCGCGTCGGAGCTCGGACAGTGATCGACTTCAACTGATTACTTCGAGTAGTTACAACCAGATAGAAAGGACGCACGGATCATGGATGTCAACGGAAAAGTAGCGGTCGTAACTGGGGCTGCGAGCGGAATGGGTTTCGCTATGGCCGAAACTTTCGCCGGCGCGGGTATGAAAGTAGTACTCGCTGATATTGAAGAAGCGGCACTCGAACAAGCTACGGCGCAGCTCGTTCAGGCTGGCTATGAAGCGATCGGGGTTCGCACCGATGTTTCCCAACTACCTGAGATAGAAGCGCTAGCTGCTGCCACGCTGAAACAATTCGGGGCGGTCCACGTTCTTTGCAATAACGCCGGTGTGGGCATCGGCGCGCCCGTAGGAGGGACGTCGATTGCGGACTGGAAGTGGACTTTGGACATTGACTTGTGGGGCCCGATTTATGGCGTTGAAACCTTTTTGCCTCTCATCGAAGAGCAAGGCGAGGGCCACATCAACTCGACAGCTTCCATGGCCGGCCTATATGCCGGCGCTTCGCTAGGCGCCTATAACGTCGCTAAACATGGCGTTGTGGCTCTCATGACATCACTCGAGCGGGACCTTCGATGGCGAGACTCGAAAGTTCATGCCTCCGTACTGTGCCCAGGACCTATCAACACGAACATTGTTGACAGCGAGAGAAATCGCGAACCCGAAGACGCTGCACAACACGTTGCTTCGGAACAGGGACAAAAATTCTGGCAATTTTTGACTCGGACGTTGGCAGATGGAATGAACCCCACCGAAGTTGGGCCGATGGTGCTGGATGCGATTGTCGATGAAAAGTTTTGGATTTTGACTCACCCTGAGATGGGGGAGATCACTATCAACCAGAATCGAGCCATGATCGAAGACCAAAGGCTGACCCGGTAGAGAAATACAATATTCTAAGAACGACCAAAAATCTAAGAATATGTAGAAAAAGGGTCTGCACCCTACATACTTGTGCTGAGTGAGTATCGCTCCTTCCGCATATAAGCCCAATGTCTGGCGTGTCGCTCCACGGGAGGCAGTGGCTCAAGAGTCTCCACGAGACATCTCCTACCGGCGGGTTTTGCTGTGGGTGATCGCTCTGGCAGTTCTTGGATTCGGTTCTCTGATGACCCTGGTCACAGCCGCGCTTCCGAGTATCGCCGCTGATATGAACACCACGACCAGTACAGCAGCCTGGGTGCTGACAGGGCTCATGCTTGCAATGGCGGTAGGTACCCCGGCAGGCGGAAAACTTGGCGATATCTACGGACACCGCAACACCTTCCTTATTGGTTTAGTTGGAATGACCGCGACCATGTTCGCGAACTATTGGGTATGGAACATTGGAGCTTTCATCGCTGTCCGAGTGCTCTTCGGTTTGAGCGGTGCTCTCTTGATGCCGAGTGGCATGGCTTTACTCATGGACGCTTTTGGAGCTGAAGAGCGAGCAAAAGCCGTTGGATGGTTCCAGTTCGCAATGACCGGTGCCCCCACTCTTGGAGTAGTTCTCGGTGGACCACTACTAGATCTTCTCGGTTGGCGATCAATTTTTATTGGTTTTGGGCTGGTCGGTGGGCTAGCGACAGTTCTTGCGTTTGTGGTGGTCAAGCCAATTCCTAAGGGACCAAGGGTCTCAATCGACTGGCAAGGAGCGTTGCTTTTAGCCAGCGCAACACTGCTTTTACTCCTCGCCATCACACGCGTACCCAGCGTCGCTCGATCAGGTGACTCATTCATCACTGACGTCCCCACTATCGCGATGGTCGCTGCGAGTTTGCTCCTCTATTTCAGCTTCATCATCTGGGAAAAACGAGTAACTTCACCGCTTTTAGATGTTCGATTGTTCACGAAGCCCACCTTTGCTTTGCCCCTCGGTTCCGCAGCTTGTAGCCAATTTGCTTACATGGGCGCGTTCGTTGTGATTCCTAGCGTCCTTCAAGGACCCTATGGATACTCAGTCGGAGTGGCTGCACTTTTGATGGTTCCGAGACCAGGCGTCTTCGCGTTAGCTTCGCCCTTGGGCGGAAGCTTGGTGACCAAAATAGGTATGCGAGTTCCAATGATCGTGGGTTCAACAGCGATGATCGGATCAATGTTGGCATTCGCATACGGCAGCAGTCCTGCGAAGTTCGGGTTGACTTTCATCATGGTTGGCCTCATTCTCTCGGGAGTCTCTGCGGGCATCGCCTCGCCGGCGTATCAAACAATGGTCGCCAATTCCGTTGGAGACTCGCAACTGGGAATCGCCAACGGCATGAACCAGACCGTTATGTGGATGGGCATGATCCTTGGAATTCAGTCCATGTTGGCGTTCGCAGGCACCGATTTAACACCGACGCGACTTAGAACCACATTTATATTTGCGGCTTCGGTTGCAGCCATCGGATATATGGCACCTATCTTCGCGATACGACCCAACAAGAAGGATTGATAGTTCGAAGTTTCGGGCCCCTCGCCGGGGTTATCGGTAAGACTAGGTAGATGGAATTTCGAATCGACCTCCAGACCATCGAACTTGAGCCTGACGGCGAAGTGCTTCGCATCTGGCTGAACCGACCCGAATCACGTAACGCTCATAACTTAAAAATGATTCAAGAGGTGGGCGATCTTTTCATTGCGTTGAACAGCCAGACGGACTTCCGAGTAGCAGTTCTGGGTGGGCGAGGTAAATCCTTCTGCGCGGGGGCAGACCGTAAGGAACAGTTGACTCCACCCGTGAACGATCTACAGGCGCGATATATAGGACAGCTTGGCCGACGAGCGGCGCGAGCTATTGAGGACTGTGAAGTCGTGACCATTGGACGGATTCACGGTCATGCCATTGGCGGCGGTTGCTGTTTCGCAACGTCATGCGATTTTCGGATCACGACATCCGACACACTTTTTTACGTACCTGAAGTCGAACTGGGTGTGCCTCTTCCTTGGGGAGCGACTCCAAGACTGATTCACGAAATCGGAGCGGCGCGCGCTCGACAGATGGTGCTGACTTCTGAACGTGTTGATGGAACGAAAGCGGCTGCGTGGGGGCTAGCTCACGAAGTGGTATCCGGTGAAGCCGATCTCGATGAAGCTGTCGACCGCTGGGTCCAGCGACTCCTGTCGCTGCCAGCCATGTCGGTTCAAATGTCGAAGTATCAGATGCGTGGCTACAGCCAAATGAGTCGGATGGGCGATCTGTCAGAATTCGATGGAGATGCGTCAGGACGCGCATCTCTTACATCTGATGCAAAAGCCCGATTTGGCACCTTTGGGTAAAGCTGCCGCGGTGCCATCTATTAGCTAGCTTCGGGCATCGATCTTTTGAAATGCCCGTTTAGCGGCTTGAATCCCTTCTACTGCTCGTGGGATTCCTCCGTAAATGGTCATTTGCACCATGATTTCCTCGATTTCTGTTCGAGTGAGGCCATGATTAAGTCCAGCGGGAACATGAAAGGCCAGTTCGTCGACGCGACTTAGTGCCGTCAGAATTGCTACTACCACCAGGCTGCGATCCCTACGACTTAACTCGTCACGTGCCCATAAATCACCAAATGCCCAGTGATAGGCGATAAGGCCGACATCGCCCAGATGCTCCACCATCGCCGCGAGGTCAAGCTCTACCTCGTCGGCGCATCGGCCTCCCGTAAGAGTTTTACGGACGTCGTGGGCACGGATTTGTCGCTCGGAATCATCAAGTGGTTCAGCTCCCTGTCGTTCCGGTAGTCGATCGACGCCATCGATTTGGCAAAACCGATCCGTGACTACTCTCCCGGCTTGCATAGCCATCGGGAAGCCTGCGTATGCCGCCACGTGGATAACCGCCTCTTCGATTTCGCTGCGGGTGAGCCCGTTGTTTAGCCCCACCTGGGTATGGAGCGACAGTTCCTCGGTGCTTCCAATAGTTGCCAGTACCGAAATGACAATGAGGCTGCGGTCGCGGCGGCTCAATTGTGGGCGGGCCCAAACATCCCCCATCACAACATCGAAAGCGAAGCTTCCTAATGCTCCATGTTGGCGTTGGAAAGAACGAGCGCCACGCTCGGGCTCGGCGACAGCGCCACCCATAAACGCGTCAAAAACTTCTAGAGCAGCGGCATGTCGCTCTTCGTAACTACGATTTTGCATAATTCCTCCTCGAGCCAATGCAGACAGTGCACCACACTGAGCGTGCGGCCGCCGCGCCTGTGCAGCGAAGGCTGCCATGCGGCATGCTTAGCTCCTCATTGGAGTCAGACAGATCGGCCAAATGATCGAAGGATTATGCAAGGGCTTGAGGGCATACGAGTAGTAGAAGTTGGTCAAATGGTTGCGGTTCCATGGGCTACGCGGCTAATTGCAGACTTGGGAGCCGAGGTTGTCAAGGTCGAGCCATTAGACGGAGATCGGTCGCGACGGCGGGGACCCTTCCCTGGAAAGCCAGACATCTCCCAAAGTGGATTATTCACCCACCTGAACCTGAATAAAAAGAGTGTTGTCGCTGACCTTGCTGACGCGGCGGGGCGATCACATCTTCGCGAACTAATTTCATCGGCTGATTTGCTCATCCATGATTTGGCTCCTGATTTTGCTGACGCGACCGGCTTGCACGAGAGTGAACTCACTCAAGACCATCCATCTCTCGTCACTGTGTCGGTGACTCCTTTTGGTCGTTCTGGTCCTTATTCCCGCTGGCGTGCAGAAGATTTGCAGCTCATCCACGGCGGCGGGTGGGGTTGGCTGACGCCTGGTTGCTCCGAAGACGCAGAACTTCCCCCGCTCAAACCGGCCGGACAACAAGCTGGCTTTCAGATCGGATTCGCGGCGGCGACGATCGCTCTCGGAGCTTTGGACCGGGCTTTGCGCACCGGCCATGGTGAATATCTCGACCTTGCAGGAATGGCCTACATCGCAAGCATGCTCGAAGGAGGTTTCATTAGTTGGAGCTACCTCAATGAGATTCCCGGTAGGACGGGTACTCGAATCCTCAACCCGTGGCGGATCTTTGAGGTCAAAGACGGGAGAATCTTTATCGTCTGCGTCGAAAATGACCAATGGGAACGACTCAAGGAAGTGATGGGCACTCCTGAGTGGTCACAGATGGAGATTTTCGATACCCAGGAAGGGCGCTATGAGGCCGAAGATCTGCTTCACATGTGGTTGGGAGAGTGGGCAGCCCCTCAGAGCGTCATGGATCTATTTCACTTAGGCCAAGCGAATCGAATTGGGTTCGCTCCCGTGAACACCATTGAACAAATGTTGGACGACCCACATTTACAAGCGCGCGATTTCCTCGTCGAAGTTGATCAGCCAGGCTTGGGAAAAATCATTCTTCCCGGCCCACCCGCTCGACTTTCCAACCCTTGGTGGTCGATTCGCCAACCTGCTCCCGAGTTAGGGGCCCATCAAGGTGTCGGCTTTGACCAACCCAGAGTCGTACCTGTGAACTCGAAAAAAGTTCCCTCACGCCCGTTGGATGGAGTCACGGTTGCAGATTTCACCTGGGTGTGGGCTGGTCCGTTCTGCACCATGCATCTCGCGCACTTAGGAGCCGAAGTCATCAAAGTCGAATCGCGACAGGCCCCTGACCTGGGTCGCCGACTACCTATCCATTCGGTCAACCATGAGGCGACGCCGAATACAAACGGCTACTTCAACCAATGGGGACAAGGAAAGAAAAGTGTCACCTTGGATTTGTCAACAGCGGAAGGACAAGCGATAGCGAAGCAAATCGCTGTCCAGTGCGACCTTGTCGTCTCTAACTACGCGACTGGTGTGATGGACAGATTCGGTCTTGGGTATGACGATCTCGCCGCAGAGCGGCCCGATGTAATTGTCGGTGCAATAAGCGGATACGGGCACTATGGGCCGTACCGCCACTACCTGGGCTATGGCCCCACCACAGCCCCCCTTTCGGGACTCTCATCTATGACCGGGCATGAGGGTGGGAAGCCTGAGGAAGTGGGCGTCTCACTTGGGGACCCGGCCGCAGGCATAGCTACTGCGTACTTGTTGATGGCTGCACTCATCGCTCGCAGGAGGACAGGGGAGGGGCAACTCATCGATACCTCACTTTGGGAGGCGACCGCTTCGAGCGCTGTTGAGGGGTGGATGCAACATGTCCTGACCGGAAATCAGCCTGATTTATGTGGGAATCGAGACCCGATAATGGCTCCCCACAATCTTTACCGCTGTCAAGGTGAAGATAATTGGGTGGCGATTAGCTGTAGCAGCGACCAGGAATGGCAGGCCATGGCATCGCTGTTGGGGATAAATGACTCAAGATTTCTAACCGCTGCGTCCAGGAAAGAATTTGAGAATCAACTCGACGCGCAGATCGAAACCTGGACCTCCACGCGAGATCAATGGGACGTGACGCGCCTGCTGCAAGACGTTGGAATCCCCGCAATGCCTTCCCTTGACGCGCGCGCCCTAGATCAAGACCCTCACCTGAATGCTCGCGGATTTATTGAACGACTCAACCATCAAGAAGTCGGGGCATTAGCGCACACGGGCGTTCCATGGTTGTTGCACGATGGCCCGAACGGAGTCCGAACTCCGGCCCCAATGCTCGGGCAACACACCGAAGAAATTTTGTCGTCGCTCTTGGGCCTCAGCGACTCCGAGATCATCCACTTACGTGACCACAACATTCTCAGTTAGGGAAACAATCCTGACTGAGCCGAATCTCAGCATGGGAAGTTCGTGCTGTGACAGCGGACCGGCATCTCATGTCACGGACATCGACTGAGGGACCAATAATGAAAGGGTTTCAACCCGCAGCCGGATTTGGTGATCGACCCACGTATGCCGAGGAATAGCCAGGCTCCTTGGACCATGTAACTGACGAAAGCTCTTTTTGGTAGCGGTGCCAAATTTCATATTGGCGGTCCTCGCTGACGTATTCAAAAGGGTCATCCAGCCGCTGCTCTACCTCACCCCCACGTTCAATCGGGTTATCTACGAGCCAGCGCGTCGCTAATCTCCAGGCGGTGTCCGGCTTAACAACATCGCGATATCCCAGGTCTCGGATTGTCGGCCCAATATCGAGAATGCGATGAGAATTGGACCAACTTGTGAGCATGGGACGGGTAGAAGGTGCCGCGCGGTAAGGAAGTGAGATGACTTCCCACTCGTGTTCAAGTTCATCGGCAACAATTTCCGCTATTTGGTGGATGGTGAACAGTTGCTCATCGGCGACGTTGTAGATGTTGCCGACGGCTCCGTCAGGGCGGTCACAAGCCAAGAGCGTTGCATGGGCGGCGTTTTCAACCCAAGCTTGACTTTTTACTGTTAAACCACCGTCGGGCACAATCAAAAACGGACGACGGTCGATAGCTCGGCGAACGATGGGCCACTCGCGAGGGAGAAGTTGTCGTGGTCCGTATAGCTGCGGATAGCGAAGATGAATAGCGTCGGGATGAGTTGAGAACACCACCTCCTCGGTTTCGCGAATCCGACGGAGTTTGCTGAATATCTCGTCGTCACCGACCAAACCAGACTGATGGGGAAGCGGGACTGGCATTCCGACCGGAAATAAATCATCGGGGTTAGCGAAGCCTTGGTATACCCCAACCCCGCCGATGGAAACGAAATGACTAACTCTGCCCCGAAGCAGCCTTGACAAATCTCGAAGCCGTCCGTACATAACGACCGCTAAGTCAAAGCATCGGGTTCCTAAATCGTTGTTTGTTCTCTCAATGTCGAAAGGATCGGTGTGGATGTGCTCCACTTCGGAACCGATCAGGCTTGTTTCGTGTCGCCCCGTGTGAAGAATGGTGACCTGAAAGCCACGTTCTAACAGCCCATTCACCACATATGGACCCGTTGGGCCGGTCCCTCCGATAACAAGCGCAGTCTGCATTCAGGCATTCTTGTCGTTGAGTTCAGCCAGCGGGAGTAAAAAGTTGTTCACAGTGCGGTAGCTTTCACTGAAACTCTAATCAACATGGGGGGTAAGCAACGTGGCGACCAAGGCAGGCGACCGTCTCGACTTCGACGGTGGTATTCAGGTAATCGTGACCAAAGGTGGCGAAGGCGACGTCACGCACAGCGACGGTGGTGAAGGTCTGAAGGTCGGAAAGCGATATCAAGACGAAGAGACAGGGATCGAAGTACTCGTGACCAAACCAGGTGCGGTCACGCTGCAGTGCAATGGCAAAGACATGCAACTGCAAGAACCAAAGAAGACCAAGTCAGCTGACTGAGTAACAAGTCGGCAAAGAGACTAAGAGGACTGTTCTGCAGGCTGATTCTGTCACTGTTGCTCGATCTGCCGATCGGCGCGTCGTAACCCTGACTCTGCCGGGCGGTCGGCTCAGCGCGCGCGCAGCTAGAGATATAACTCAAATCTGTGAACAACTACGAGAAGACCGAGAGCCGAGAGTCGTGGTCGTTAGGACGTCGGAATCGGACTTCTGCACGGGACCAGATCACGACCTAAATCCTGCTGCTGTCTCTCCAGACCCAGCGGCCTCATTGTCCACTTTGCGTGTTCCCCTGGTTGCGCTTATCTCCGGCTCATGTGTTTCGGTTGGACTGGAATTGGTGCTCACATGTGACATTAGGATCGCCACCCCTGATTCGGTCTTCTCTTTGGCCGATGCGCGCGAAGGCACGTTGCCAATGTGGGGAGGTACGCAACGACTCCCGCGAGCGATATCACACGGACGCTCTTCATCAATGCTTCTACTCGGAACCGAGATCGACGCGGCTACTGCTCGCGCCTGGGGACTAGTGCATGAAATAGCTGATGATGCCGACGGAGCCCTCAGCAGGGTCGTCGAATCGCTCTTGGCCTGCGGGCCGTTGGCACTTGAGCTTGCTAAAGAGGCGATTCATCGAGGAAGCGAACTGCCCTTGCGAGATGGCCTGCGGCTTGAAGGTGATCTGAACCACCAGCTAGCCGCTACCGAGGATCGAGCCGAGGGCCTAGCAGCATTCTTCGCTAAACGGCCACCCGACTTCTCAGGCCGATGAGCGAATACTGGCTTCCACCCCATCTGCACGAACGAGGAGCACAACTCGCGGCGACTATAGAGAGTCGGCTCGGCGAGGAAGTCATCGGGGCAATTGATTACTGGTTAGAACTTCCCGAACGAGCTGTGAATGAGCCGACTCGACCATCGACTCCGCGCCCATGGGGTGAAGGCTACATATGTGTTGATATAGGTCCCGACGACCAGACCACCTGGCGGACCTTCGCTGCTATTGCCCAATCGGATCTCGATCCTGAATCGGTTGCCCGAAGAGCTCAGGTTTGGCGGCTACCAGTAACCCCATACCGGTCGAAATCGATCGCTCAGCAACCTAACAACATCGGTGACTGTACCCGCCATGTGGACCTTCGTACCGTAAGAGTGGTCGACCTAACTTCCATGTGGGCAGGACCCTTTTGCACGGAACTTCTTGCGCGCGCAGGCGCGAGAGTTGTGAAAATTGAGCCATCCTCACGCCCTGATGGGTTGCGTTACGGGGACGGCGATGATGGCTCCGGCAACGCTCCGATGTTCGTCGAACTGAATAAGTCCAAGGAGATTGCCGACATTGATCTCCGCTATTGCTCCGAGGGCGGTGAATTTCATCAACTCCTGCGCTCCGCAGACATAGTCATCACCTCGCTGTCCCCGAGAGCTAATGCGAATTTGGGCATAACCACCGAACGCCTCCATGCCGTGAACCCTGACCTTGCTCTGCTATCAATTACAGCGTTTGCTCCCGAAGTCAACGAGAGTGACTGGGTTGCCTATGGAACAGGGGTTCATGCCGCCTCCGGAATGGGATGGCTGAATGGTTGCCCGCTGACGCCAGCCTTCTCCTATCCGGATCCCCTCGCCGGTCTCGAAGCTTGCGCCACAGCCATCGCTCAGTTAGCGGGCAACGCGCCCAAATATCGTCGAGTTTCACTGGATCGATCTGTTGCCGGTCTCAAGAGATCGCCATGACTGATCGCGTCACTCTTTCCTTTTCTGATCAAGGCGTAGCGACCGTCGTCCTATCGCACCCACCCCTGAACATTTACGACCTCGCTATGCGGGACGGACTCATTGAAGCAATCACCGCTGTTCGAGACAACCCAGATGCTCGATCCCTTCTAATTCGAGCTGAGGGCAGCCATTTCAGCGCAGGCGCAGATCTCGCCGAATTCGGTTCTGCCACTTCTATCTTCGAGGGTCGAAGAATCCGATGGGATCGCGACCCTTGGCTACCTCTTCTCGGGCTGTCGATTCCCACCGTCGTCGCCCTCAAGGGTTACGCCGTTGGATCGGGACTTGAAATGGCGCTGTTGTGCGATTTACGGATCGCCGCAGCCAACGTGGTTCTAGGCCTGCCTGAAACGAAACTAGGGATGCTCCCAGCAGCAGGCGGAACTCAAACCCTGACTCGACTAGTTGGACCCACCGCTGCCGCTCCACTCATCTTGACCGGTCGTAGCTTCGATGCAGATGAGGCCCTGAAACTTGGCGTCATCAGTGAGGTGACTGAGCTCGGTGAACTCGACCAGACGGCAGAGAAACGTGCGGAACAGTTAGCACTTCTTGATCCTGATATCGCGATGAAGTTACGTAGGTGCATTTCAGCATCGAAGGACCTGCCTCTTCACTTAGGTCTAGAACTCGAACGCCGCTTGGCGCTTAACAGCTGAAAATGCTTGCCTTATCTGACGTGAAACACTCCGCCGAGCCCCCCCACTAGACACGGGCCGTAGTTCCTTATTGATCGCTGGGCGCGACAAACACGACGCCCTCGTTCTGCAACCGTTCGAATTCGCCGTCAGAAATTCCTAACTCCCCGAGGACCTCGCGCGAGTCGCCGCCAGTGGAGTTGAGGCTCGTAGTGATCTCGGTTTTGGCGCCGCTGAACATCCACATCGGGGCAGGCTGACGTACTTGTCCTAGGCCAGGCACCTCTTGCTCACTAATCAAACCTAGATGTTTCACTGTTGGGTCCTCATGCACTTCGCGTCGAGTAACCACCTTGCCAGCCGCGAAGTCATGCTCTTCGAAACGCGCCAAGACCTCCGAGGTCGAATATTTTGCGACCTCGGAACTGACCTCGGTAATTAATTCTGGAAGATTAAGAATCCGCCCAAGCTGTTCAGAAAATCGTTCGTCAGTCAGCCAATCAGTTCGCTCCAGTGCCAGACACAAACCATCCCAAGGGGGTAAAAGGATTCCCGTCGCGATTTCACCATCCCTGGTTTTCAACACGACAAGGAACGATCCCGGGGCTGATTCCAGCCATGGTGGCATTTGCTCCAAAGGAATCGCGGGGTTGAGTTCCGCGTGTGCTGCAGCCAATCCGTCTGGCCAGAGAAAAGCGAGTCCTGCTGCGACCATGGGGATGTCTATCTTTTGTCCTTGGCCTGACTTCTCTCGCATGTAAAGCGCAGCCAACACACCCTGAACTAGAGCGTTGGCCGAGGTCTTGTCGACGACGACCTGCCTCACCAGATCTCCCCGTCCTTCCCGATCTCTTTGGTAATCGACCATGCCCAATTTCGCCTGCACCACGTAGTCGTAGGCCGGTAGGTGGGCCTCCGGCCCGTCGGGCCCATAACCCGTGATAGCTCCGTAAATCAAGCCTGGATTGACCGCAGACAGGAGATCGTAGTCAAGGCCCAATAGTTCTGCTTTACCAGGACGCATGTTGTGAATAAATACGTCCGCTTCAGTGACCAGATCAAACAGCAGTTCACGACCGCGAGAAGTCTTGGCATCGATAGCGCAAAACCGTTTCCCCCGATTTAAGGAATAGAAAATGCTGTTAACCCCATCGGGTCCTCCAGCTAACCCGCCCGAACGAAGGGGATCGGGCCCATGGGGGCTTTCGACCTTGACGACCTGCGCACCCAGTTCGCCGAGCATCATCCCCGCCATTGGACCTGAATAAATCGACGTGATCTCCACGACCTTTATCCCCGTAAGCGGACTTATTTCGGGTTCTGTCATAGGACTGAAACTAGCTTGCCACCTCCTTCGAAACGAACGTGGGTGACTATGCGTCCCCTGCGCCGCTTTAGCTCCCACGATCACCAAGAGATCAGATACAAGCAAAATCGGTTAAATGAAATAATGAACTCGTTAACCCGGTTAAGGTCCACAGCGACATGAATACTGCTGTTCTGCGACAACAAGCTCGCACCGCCGTCATAGAAGGCCGCAATGCCGGCCTGGGAATGGACGAACCTCTCACAATGAAAGATGGTTCGGTTGGAGTGACTATGCGCTTCAAGGGACGAACGAGGAGTCTGCGGTTTACCGAACAACTATCGAACTCCGGCGCGATCGATATTTGGGTGACATGCCCGTTCCAGGGATCGATCTCTTGGAGGCTTGGGATGATGCGAGCTGCTTCAGAACTCGGTGCTCATATCGACAACCTGAAACAAGTCACACACCGCTAAGCCTCAAAGCATCCGTTCGATTGCAGGGAATGCTGATCACAACAAATTGACCGATATCTGCCATCACCGGACAGGTAATAGTGGCTCCACCATTGCTAGCCTCGTCCGAGGGACCTGCAATGAGAATAGAACGCTTAGGGCCAGTACTTGGGGCTGAACTAAAGAACATCGATCTGAGCACGATCACTGCTTCTAACGGATTCGATGAAATCAACGAGCTAATAAATCAACACGAAGTTCTGGTGATTCGCGGTCAGCATCTGAACGCAGAGGAACAGTTGATCTTCGGCCGCTTGTTTGGCGAGCTAGCAATTTCTCCCTTTTCGCCGAGATCTGCGACTAAACCCGAACTCATCGTTCTGGAGACAGATGCTCAATCGAAAAGACCGCTCACCGATATTTGGCACGCCGACGAAACCTACAAGCTTGAACCTCCCAAGCTCACCATCTTGAAAGCCCTAATAAGCCCCCAACTCGGGGGCGACACCATCTTTTGTTCAATGCGGGCGGCGTTTGACTTTTTGAGCGACCGTATGCAGTCATATCTGAGTGGATTGACGGCGCTCCACGGATTCGGCCGATTTCGAGATCTACTAGCAACAGACCTTCCTACCTTGCACAAGATTGAGGGCCAGTTTCCGCGTGCTAATCATCCGGTGGTGACGCTTCACCCAGAGACGTCGGCAACGGTGTTGTACGTCAATCGACACTTCACCGAACGAATCAACGAACTGCCAGATGAGGAGAGCCGCTCAATACTCGAATTTCTGTTGCAACAAACCGCTCGCCCAGAGATTCAACTTCGAATCAAATGGGAACCAGGAACAGTGGTCATTTGGGATAACCGTTCAGTTCAGCACTACGCATCCCCTGACTACTGGCCGCAGAGGCGACGCATGGAAAGAGTGACCGTGGAAGGACAGGCGCCTGTCCCTGCTGCCAGTGATTCCCGGGTGATTCGCCACAGAATTGAAGTCGACGGCGTACCGGCAGAGCTGTCGGAAGAAAGCACCACCGTCGCTCGAAATTATGAATTCAACCAAGCTGGGGTCGACGACCCAGACAGCGGTAGGTAGGGAAGAGTTCGCCCGAAAAACAGGGACCCTTTCTAACGGCATGCCCCCACTTCGTACGCTTCACAGATATACATCGATGTTGCCCTAATTAGGAAATGTCTATGCGGTATAAATCTGCAGCGTTGTCTTGAAGAATTGCCCGAACATCTGCTTCTTCTAATCCTTCAAACGCTTTCATAAGTTCGACGTCGTCTCTTGGATAAAGACAGGTGGGATGAGGGAAGTCTGTTTCGAATAAAAGGCACTGGCTTCCGAGAAACTCAACAGTTGGCCTGATCGTCGACCGCTCAAACCAGAAACAACCAAAAAATTGGCGCTTGAAGTATTCCGAGGGTAGTAACGACAAGTCGGCTAACTCGTTGGGCGCCGTTTCGGTCATTTGATGGTCAAGCATCTCAAGGAAAAATGGCAGCCATCCGACTCCACTCTCAACAGAGACAAACTTCAACGCTGGAAAGCGCTCGGGAATTCCTGAGTAAATCAAATTGCCAATCGTTCGTGCGTTCCCCATAAACAGATTGGCCGACCCGACAGCAAGCTTTCGCTCCTCACCAAACGACGGCCATGGTGCCCGTCCAAAGAAGTCCATGTTGCCCTTGGAGGAGCCAATATGAAAATTGACCGGCATGCTGAGATCTGAACATGTCTGCCAGACTGGGTCCCAATGTGCTGTCCCCATATCTGGCATCCCTGCTTCTTCAGGATTGGCGCACGTAACCACCCCCCGAAGCCCGTTCGAATGAGCCCGCGTGATCTCTCTCACTGCTGCTTCTAAATCCCACCAAGGTAGAAGCGCCATACCTAGCACTCGATCATCAGTATCGGCTTGGAACTCAGCCAACGCATCGTTGTAGATCTCCACACTCAATAGTCGAAGAACATCGTCGGGAGACTTGAGAAAATTTTGATTTCCAAAACCAGCGACGTTTGGGTACATGATTTGAGCGTGTATGCCTAAAGCATCGAGCATCTCGATCCGAGCTTCAGGATCGAAACTGGCTCGATGCACGACTTCGTTGTCCATGTCGAAGAACGCAGTCCCAGTGATTTTTTCTCCCTCAGGATTAATCACAGACGATGCGATGGGTAGGCCTATGGGAATGTCACCGTCGAACCACCAGCGGCGCTTGCCGTGGCGTTCCACCATCTGAGGTACCCGATCGCGCCATTTGAGTGGTGCTCGGCTGGTCCACAGATCGTATGGCTCCGACCAATGACTGTCGGCGTCGATGACTTTGAGATCTTGAAAGATCTTTGAATTCACGTGGGTCGCTCACCAAATTCTGGCCGTTCGGTGCGAGTTTTTTTCAATTCCCAGAAACCGTCAATGTCACCCATCGTCATCATTGCGTCCCACAGCTTGAGTGCATCTTCGCCCTTCGGAACCCGAGTGATCACCGGCCCAAATAAACCTACGCGTTCACCATCCGTCCGATCCCAAGCAATGATGGGTGTGCCAACGTCGGTGCCGACGAGTGCGAGACCAGCGTCCATTCGTTCTCGGATCACAGCATCCCATGAGTCGTCTTCACCAGCGACGGAATGAGCGTCGTCTAAACCAACTTGAAGTAGAGCGTCTTTTACGTCGAAGTCTCTGTCGCCATCATGATGGATGCGGGTAGCTAACTCCCAGTACAGATCGAAAACCCGGTCCTCTTGCCCCGCGGCGCGAACTGATTCCATCACCCTCAACATTTTGTGCGTAGCGGCCGTGCTCTCGTAGTAGGGAGAATCCTGAGGTGGCTCATTTTTGAAAAGCAGACTGATTGGCTGCCAAGTGATTGACAGATCTCGTTCTGCTGCTACTTCGTCGACAACCCAACGGGCTGTCACCCAGCACCATGGTCATATGGGGTCAACCCAAAATTCAATGTTCTTTGCCATAACGGCAGAATAACCCGCATTTGAGTGATGCTTTAGATGAGTTAGTTAAAGGAATCATTGGTGTGGTGTGGCGCGCGGGTGCTTTCATCCGCGATCATTCCACTGAACAACAGGGGGACAACGTGAACCTGGGAATGTTGCTTTTTATGCCGGCGTCGATTGCTGGTGAGCAAATAATCCTGATCGACACTTCGACTGAGGCGGATGGAGGGACGGCGCGTGCAGTTAGCTACTCCGAACTTTTGGAAAATGTTAGTAAAACCGCCGGCTTACTCACCACGCTTGGGGTAGAGGTTGGGGACCGCGTCGGAATTTTCGCCACGAACAGTGTCGAATGTGTTGAAGCGATTTTCGGTGCCGCGTTCGTGGGTGCCACGGTCGTGCCTATGAACTTTCGCGCTGGCGCGGAAGAAGCCGCTCATCTGATGTCCGACAGTGGAATCAAAGTTCTTTTCACTGAAAATCGATACCAAGAGCTGGTTGATGAGAATCGTCCAGACAGCGTTGAGCACGTTTTTATGCTCAATGAGAAGGACTCCTACCACGCAGCTCGTGATGAAGCCTTCGAGCTGCCGGTGCCCGAAGATGTTGATTCCGACGGGCTGTGCGCCCTCCTGTACACGAGCGGGACGACGTCGCTACCCAAGGGCGTGAAGCTGACCAACGGTGCGATCACTGGCTACGTCATGGGAACCAACGACGCGGCAACGGGGGAAGACATGGGTCGAATGGCTCTGGCTGCTCCGCTGTACCACATTGCGGGCGTCACCTCGATGCTGAACGCCTTGTACAGCGGACGAGTGGTTGTGCTACTTCCTCAATTCGAAGCGTCGGCATGGATCGAGACGGTGCAACAACACGCTGTTACCCACGCGTTTCTTGTTCCAACAATGCTGGGACGGGTCATGGAGGCACCAAATTTCTCTTCGGATGCCTTCACCTCGATGGAAGCCATCACCTATGGCGCTGCGCCGATGCCGCCCTCCCTTATCCGCAGAGCGATCGGAGAATTTCCACCGAATGTTTCTTTCGCTGGGGCGTATGGACAAACTGAAACTACGTCAACTGTCGCTGTGCTTGACCCTGATGACCATCGGGTAGAAGGCTCCGAGGAAGAACAAGCTCTAAAATTGAAGAGGCTTTCCTCGGTAGGTCAGGTACTCGATGATGTCGAAGTCCGAGTTGTTGATGAAGAGGGCACGCCTGTGATTGCCGGAACTCGCGGTGAGGTGCAACTGCGAACGTTCCGAGCGATGGACGGATATTGGGGTAATGAAGAAAAGACCCGAATCACAGTTGACGACGAAGGTTGGGTTCACACTGGTGATCTTGGTTACCTCGATGCAGATGATTATCTCTTTCTCGGGGGTCGCACGGGAGACATGATTATTCGCGGCGGAGAGAACGTGTCACCCGACGAAGTGGAGGCAGTCCTGTACGAGAACAGTGCGGTCCTCGAATGCGCAGTCGTCGGCGTCGCTTCGGAAGAATGGGGCGAACGGGTCGTCGCTGCCGCTGTTATCCGTGATGGAAGCGGAGTGAATGGCGAAGATCTAGTTGCGTTTGCGAAGGCAAAGCTTTCTCCTTTCAAACGGCCGGAGGCGATCCATTTGATGGACGAACTGCCTCGAACCTCAACCGGAAAATTACTTCGGAGAGACCTCATTCCGATGCTTGAAGAGTTGGGCATCTAAACGCAATGACTCCGCTCCTCGTCAGAGGACGGATTCTTACCCTTGATCGTTCCCACCCGGTCGCTTCCAATGTTTTGCTTCGGGGTGGTGTAGTTACCGCATTTGATTCAGATATTCATAACGATGTTGACGTCCTCGAACTTGATGAGGGCGACACTCTTCAACCTGGGTGGCGCGATGACCATGTTCACCTTCTCTCAACGTTGGCGAGTCGCTGCTCCTTCGATTTATCGGACACGGATTCAATCGATCATCTATTGGAACGTCTGAGTCAGGCACCAACTGGAGATAATGGGTGGATACGAGCTTGGGGACATGACCCGAGTTTTCTGGTCGAAAAACGTCACCCCACTTCCGGTGATCTCGATCGAGTAACCAAAGGTGTGCCGGCTGTCTTACACGATCGGACCGGACACGTTGCCGTAGTCAACACAGCCGCAGCGAAGGCTCTAGGGGCACAAAGCCACCCAGACGGGATTCTGGTAGAGCAGCAACAGATTTTGGCTCGGACACCCAGACTCGCGACATCTGATCTGAAAATTGCAGCGCAGGAATTATTTAGTGAGTGGCGCAGGAGTGGCCTTGTGGCAATTACGGACGCGACCCATACCAATGACCTCACCGCTATCGCCGCGCTGGGAGAAATAGGAGACACCTCTGAGGCTCCCCGTATCACAGCGATGGTCGGCGCAGACCGACTCGACGGACTGCGATATGAACAAATTTGTCGCGGAATAAAGATCGGGCACGCCAAGGTGATGCCGGGCGTCGAGGGTGGGACGGACCTTAATCGACTCGTGCGGGGTGCTCACGAAGCGGGGTTTCCTGCGGCGATTCACGTCATGGATATCGACACCTTGGAAGAAGCACTGCTAGCTCTAGAGGCATCAAGCCCACCGGCAAACACTGTTGACCGACTCGAGCACTGTTCCTTGGCATTGCCAGAGCAGTTAGACCGCATAGGGGAGCTAGGAGTCTCGGTTTGCACACAACCTTCATTCCTCACCCGTCGCTTGGGTAAATACCTCGAGGAACTATCACCTGCGGAACAAAAATGGTTGTGGCCACTTGGATCGCTCACCGAACGAGACATCAAGGTCACCCTCTCCTCAGATTCACCGGTGGTCCCGGCAGATCCCTCAGAGTGGTTCGAAGCCTCAACGAACCGCCCTTTAGGTAGTCATGAAGTTATTTCCAAAGATTCAGCGCAACGTATGGCCGCGGTGTCGACCATGAAGCCTGGTCTTACGGCGGACATGTTGGTGATAGCCAATGCTGCTGGTTACCGACCCTTGACCAGTCGGAACTGACTATCCTCCCGCGCCGGGAAGGAGAGTGACGAGATGCCCGGGCCGATGCATGGAATACGAGTGGTCGAATTAGGACTTTGGGTGGCCGGCCCCGCGTGCGGAGGGATCCTTGCTGACTGGGGTGCCGAGGTCATCAAAGTTGAATCACATGAAGGAGATCCTTTTCGAGGGCTCGGATGGTTGTATGGGGATGACATCAACCCCCCCTTTGAGCTGGATAACAGAGGAAAGCGCAGCCTGGCGCTTGATCTGCGGAACGAGAAAGGATTGGAAGTCATGCATCGCCTTCTCGAAGAAGCCGACGTGTTCCTCACCAACTTCCGTCCGGGAGGTCTCCAGCGTCTGGGTTTGGATCATGAAGCGCTGACCAGCCGCTATCCCCGACTTGTCTACGCGAGTGTTACCGGTATGTCTCTCCGAGGGGATGAGGCTGATCGACAGGCCTACGATATTGGGGCGTTTTGGGCGCGTTCAGGCATCGCCCACGCACTGGGTTCGGGAGGTGACATCCCTCCCGTCCCGCGAGGTGGAATGGGTGATCACATGACCGGGCTAGCGGCAGCAGCGGGGGTGTCAGCTGCGCTGTTCCACCGAGAGAAAACAGGCGAAGGGCAACTTGTTGAAACGTCTCTAATGCGTATCGGGACGTACATGCTTGGTTGGGATCACAACGTCACCGCAACAGGGGGGGAAGACATAGTGGTGCGGAGCCGAGACGAGCAACCCAATCCGCTCATTAATTGTTATCGGTGTGCTGACGGAAAGTGGTTGTGGATGCTTGGGCTTGAGGGCGAACGCCATTGGCCTCAAGTTGTGGACGCGCTTGAAGTCGATGAATGGCTTGAAGACCAGCGTTTCTTAACCATTGAAACGCGCATGGAGAATACCGCCGCGTTGACCGCTGAAATCGACACTGTTCTTGCAACGAAAGAAAGAGAAGAGTGGGGCCGAATATTCGATATAAAAAATGTTTGGTGGGCGCCGGTGCAGTCCAGTCTTGAATTGTTGAATGATCCGCAAAGCCGCGCCGCGGGATGTTGGGTGCAAGTCCCTACTGGGGACGGAGAGACCGTGGAAATGGTCGCGTCTCCAGTGGACTTTTCAAAAACCGACTGGTCTGCTCGTGATAACGCACCGATGTTGGGTCAGCACACCGAACTCGTTCTGCTTGAACTGGGTTTCGATTGGGACGACATCGAGGGTCTCAAGGACTTGGGAGCCATTCCGTGACCGATACGGCATTGGAGTCGCTCCTTGTCGCGGAAACAGGGGACTCGGTTGCGGGCGCGTACGCAGGAAAACTGTTCGCTGACTATGGCAGCGAAGTTCATGTCGTGGGAGGAGACGCACCCCTTGAAGGGCACAACTTTTTCGACGCGTCGAAACACAGAAGTGGTAACGAATTATTGACTACCGCAGACATCGTTATCCAATCGAGTGGTACGGGTCCGATTGAGTTGGTGTATGAACCATCACTTCCTCAACAAATTGTTCTTCGGATCTCTCCCTTCGCGTCGTCCGGCCCGTACGCAACATGGCGATCAACTGACCTTGTAGATGCCGCGATTGCCGGACACTTACGTTTGAGCGGCAGCCCGACCCGCGAACCACTTAATGGGGTCCCCGATATCGTTCACATGGCAGCAGGAGTTACCGGTTTTATTGGAGCCCTGGCTGCGCTAATGACGAGGGCCCGGACGGGTCGCGGTCAGATCGTTGAAACATCTCATCAAGAAGTCATTGCTGCCCTGCATCAGTTCAGCCTCCTCCGCTACACCCACAACGGTGCGATTTTGAACCGAATGGGGAATCGGTATAGCGGTCCAGGAACTCCAATCGGAGCGTATGAATGTGCGGATGGGTGGATTGGTTTAGCGATCAGCCAAAGTGACCAGATGGAACGACTCTTGGAAGCCACGGGTCTCAGCTACCTCCTTGACCGCGAAGAGGTTGAGACGATCTACGACGTCATGACCAATCAAGAACTGCTCGACGGAGCACTCGTCCCTTATTTGAAAAATCAGGAGCGAACGGACCTGGTTGAACTCTTCCAAGCATTACGACTCCCAGTGGCGCCTATCTCAACGATGGACGATCTGTTAGCTGATCCACATTTGAACGATCGGAATTTTTGGGAATCAGACACTGATGGGGTCCGGCTACCCGGACCCCCTTTTCGGCTAAGTCACCACGAATGGTCGATCGGGCCAAAACAAAGGAAACGTTCTCTTAGGTCGAGGGACGAGCCGCTCGACCGCCTGAAGGACGGGCCGCTCAGTGGAATTCGAATACTAGACATGACACGGGTGTGGGCCGGGCCGCTTGCAGCGCGAATCCTTGCTGACTTGGGAGCTGAAGTCCTAATGACTGAGGTTCCGTGGACGCGCACTCCACTTGAAGTTCCGCAAAGTTTGGTCGATTCCACGCACTACTTCCCAGATGACAAAGCGGGAGATCAACCGTGGAATCGAAATGGTTTCCACAACAAATACGCGAATAACAAGCTGTCCACCGTCATCGATTTAGGTAAGGCGGAGGGCAGAGAATTTTTTGCTGCGTTAGTTCCGAAAGCAGATGTTGTCATAGAGAATTACGCCCCGCGAGTAATGCCCAACTTTGAACTAGGTGAAGGTGCGCTTAGGAAACTCAACCCAGATCTCACCTATGTGACGATGCCTGGTTATGGAAGGTCGGGTCCAAATAGCGACTGGGTTGCATACGGTCCAACCATTGATGGTCACGCGGGTCACACCTCGCTGACTGGCTACCGGAACGAAATTCCATGGAAATGCGGTATCGCGTGGCCTGACCCCACTGCGGGCCTGCACGCTGCCGCCGCGACCATTGTTGCGCTGCTCGATCGACAATGTTGTGGAACGACAGGCCAAACCGTTGAGATAGCGCAGGTAGAGACGGCGATCAACATGATTGGTCAGCACGTTGTTGCCTTTCAACTCGATGGCCCCAGTGGAAGGTGGGGTAACCGCCGTCCTGGACGCGCCCCTCAAGGGGTATATCCCTGCAAAGGTCAAGATCGGTGGATCGCCATTTCTGTCGTAGACGATGTTTCCTGGTTAGGTCTGTGCGAAGTCGCTGGTTGGAGCGAACTCCAGCAACTCGACGTTGACCAAAGGTGGGAACGCCACGACGAACTAGACGCTCGGTTGTCCTCGTTCACAGTTGACCAAGAGGATCGTTCGCTCATGGTGGCCTTGCAGACAGCGGGAGTGCCCGCCGGGGCGGTTTTTGATGCGGCCGATGTCGTGAACGATCCGCAATTGCAAAGCCTTGCGTTCTTTGTTCCTCTTTCGCACCCGGAGGCGGGCACACACGTGTGGCCGCGCTTCGCCGCTCGGCTGGAACTGACACCCGCCACTATGCGCCAGGCCGCGGGGACGATGGGGGAACACAACGAGTACGCGGCCCTTGATCTCGCAGAGTTAAGTCGTTCGCATTACGAGGCGCTGTTGAAGCAAGGAATCGTTCGCACCGAACCTCCCAGGTAGTGCCTGAATCTTAAAGTACGTGCAGATCTCAAAGGTCGATTCGAGGTCTCACAAATTCAACCATCTCGTCAATGGCATCTGCGGCCTCTTGAAATAAGCCCACGCACGCGTGCCACACATGAAACATCTCAGGCCACACTCGTAACTCAACGTCCACGCCCGCAGCGATTGCCTTTTCTGCGAAGCGTTCACTGTCGGACAGAAGCACTTCCTCGTCACCGACTTGAATGAGAAGAGGAGGGAGCCCTTCGAGGTTTGCTTCGAGTGGTGAAGCAAGTGGGTCATCGATGGAAGCATCCCCAAGGAACAACTCGCGAATTCTTGGCATGCCGATGGGCGAGATCGAGGAATCATGTCCTTCGTTGGTCAGCATGCTTTCGCCGGTGAAACCCATATCTAGCCACGGAGAAATCATCATTGCTGCCGCTGGGAGTTCTATTTGTTGGTCGCGAAGCGTAAGGAGACACGCCGCGGTAAGCCCACCTCCAGCAGAATCGCCAGCGAGAGCGATCTTTGCTGGCTCATACCCCTGGTCCACTGCCCAGTTGTAGGACGTAACTGCATCGTCAACCGGAGCGGGATGCGGATGCTCAGGCGCAAGACGATATTCGACTGACAACACGCGACATCCGGACTGTAGGGCGACATGACCCGTCAAATTTCGGTGACTGGCAATCGAACCCCCGATATAACCGCCGCCGTGAAAGTAAATGATTAAGTTATCGTCCCTGGCTCCGGAAGGTGTTTGCATCTCGGCTGGAACCCCGGCGGCATTGACGGTGCTGCCGACTACCTGCTTCGGCAGAGCCCGGCCGGTTGCGTCCTGGTTCGCTCTGAACTTCTCGACGTTCACTGGGCGATCGCTGTGGACCAGTCGCGAAGCAATGATGTCTCGTATTCGATGGTATTCGGGACTTGCCATGGTACGACTCCTGAACTCAGGTCTGTGCACAACTGACCATAGTCCCACTAGATTCGTGCGTTCTTAACTCCAATGGGGGAGCAATGCTTCTAAACGACAAAGTGGCGATCGTCACCGGTGGTGGATCTGGGATAGGTGAAGCTACCTCGGACCGCTTCGCGCGAGAGGGAGCAGCTGTCGTGGTTGCCGATCTGCGCATGCGGAAGGCCGAGGCCGTGGCCGCAAGAATCAATGAGAATGGTGGACACGCGATTGCAGTTGAGGTCGATGTCTCAAAGCCACAATCGGTCGCTGCGTTAGTTGACACCACCGTCTCGCATATGGGGCGTCTCGATGTCATGTTCAATAATGCAGGAACTCTGAGACCTGGAACGGTGGTAGAACTCGACGTCGACGATTGGGATCTCGTAATGGGCGTCAATGTTCGATCGGTGTACCTGGGAGGCAAATACGCGATTCCGGTCATGCTTGACTCAGGGGGTGGCTCAATCATCAATACAGCCTCCATCTCAGGGCTACATGGCGATGGTGGCGCAGTCTGCTATGCGGCAAGTAAAGCAGCGGTAATCAATTTGACTCGAGCGATGAGTACGGATCACGCGGCAGACGGCATTCGTGTCAATGCAATTTGTCCGGGAACGATTGAGACACCACCTGTTCAAAGAATGATGGCAGACCCCGCGGCGTTGCAAGCAAATTTGCGCGCTCACGCCATTGGGCGATTAGGACGCCCTGAAGAGGTCGCCAATGTAGCGGTTTGGCTTGCTAGCGACGAAGCATCATTCGTAACTGGCGAAGCGGTAGTTGTTGATGGCGGCCTCCGGGCACAATCCCCGTTGGGTCGTTTGGCTGACCCCCGACCAGAACATCTGAGATGAAAGTATCTGACGAAGAATCGAAGCCAATAAGGTACGAGCTTTGCCGTTCAGCCAGACTGCTTCGGTGACGGATTCCCCGGGTGGAGATCAGCCAGAGCAGCTGACCTCTGAAGAAGTGAAAAACGCGCTCGGATACCCCGATTATCGGCGACTGTGGATCAACAACCTCATTTACATGTTTGTGAGCAACGCCCAACGTTTCGCTATCGGCTGGTTGGTACTAGACGGACTTGGGGGTAATGAAACCCGTCAAGGCATGGCGGTATTCATGCTGGGAATTCCCGTCGCCTTGATTGTCATGCAAGCAGGCGTGCTAGCTGATCGGATGGACCGACGCGCATTGTTGATCCGCAGCCAATCAGGGTTGCTGTTAGTCGTGCTCGCAACCCTGATTTTGCTCGGTTTTGATCAACTCACCTATTCCTGGGTGCTCATCCTTTCTGTTTTCTCCGGAATAGCTCAGGCATTTGGGCAGCCCGTTCGTCAAGCCCTTATCCCGCTGTTGGTTCCAGAACGCCTGCTTATGAATGCCGTAGCGCTTAACGCGCTCGCAATGACTAGCAGCATGATCCTCTCTGCACCCCTAGTGAAGATTGCCGGCGACTTATTCAATTTCGAAGGTGTGTACGGATTGCAGTTGGTAATGCTCGTTGTCGGTCTTTTCGCGCTTCGACGTTTACAAACGCCACCTATCACAGAGAGCCCCAAACGCCGACTGATCCAGGAGGCTGCATCGGCGTTCCGTCACGTCATGAACGACCTGCGCCTACGTGTCCTTTTTCTTCTGCTCGCCGTCGCCTCAATCAGTGTCAACGCCGCTGTGATGGTCACTATGCAAGCAAAGGTCAAAGAAGAACTTCTGCGTGATAGTGGCGACATGGCTTATTTGTTGGGGGTCATGGCGATCGGGATTGCAATCTCGTCAGTTGTTGTGATGCGAAAAGGAGATATGAAACGCAAAGGTGGAAAATTTCAGCAAGCGATGATGTGCGGTTCTGCCCTAGTGATTGGCATGGGTCAGGCCTCCTCATTCAAACTGCTACTTCCCCTTTTCTTCTTGATGGGGCTCGCTGGTGGCTTCTTTATCACCATGAACCAAGGGCTTATCCAATCGGCGACACCGAGAGAGCTAATGGGTCGCGTCATGGGCCTGTATCTACTGGTCCAGTTTGGATTTATGCCCATTGGTGCTCTTGGACTTGGATGGGCTGCTTCTGTAGTGGGAGCGGGGAACGTGGTCTCGGTATGTGGTGCCGTGTCCCTGTTCATAGTCAGTTGGACTCATCTGGGCTTTTCAACAATTCGGAACCTGGACTAGCGTCGAATGCCTTAGGGGGTGACGAACGTGATCCAATCGATTGATGCATCAATAGTTGAAGCAAGCTGGGCACCATCAGTTGTTCCGCCGCCATACGACTCCCTAAGCGTTGAAGAGCGGCAAGAACATTTGAGTGACAACCCACACTCATTTCTTCACGTCACTCGTTCAGCAGATGCCAGCCACGGGCACCCGACAGAGCATCGGCGTCTGGCAAATGAAGGCGCTGCAGCGCTGACTCGACTGATGTCGGAAGGCGCATACTCAGAGCCAACTGAGCCTTGTCTATTTTTACAAAAAATCGAAACGGAGGGAATCATTCAGCGCTCGGTTGTTGGCGCGATAACCCTCGGTGAAGAAATGCTTCACGCTCATGAAGATGTTCACCCGGGTCGGGTGCGTGCATTGGCGGCTCATTTACGCCAGGTTCGATCGATGTCGAGTCCGGTGGTGGTCACATCGCGCGACGAGAATTTAGACCTTCGCTCTTTTGAAGAATCCGGGCACACGGCACCCGTCAGAAATTTCACAGCAATTGACGGGACCCGGATCACTCTGTGGGAAATAGACATCGATTTGAGTGCACTTGCGTCCCCCCTCTACATCATTGATGGCCATCATCGAGTTGCTGCCGCAGGCGAAGCTCGATTTGAACGAGTCCTGGTCGCATACGTTCCTCCCTCTGAGTTGCACCTAGGCAGCTTCGACCGCGATATTGATGAACTTGTGGTTTTGCCTCGACGCGTCGTGGAGAGACTTTCTAAATGGTGCGATGTTCACGAAGTCGCTTCGCGCGAATTGGCAGAACCAACTGAGAAAGGTGTACTGGGGTTGGGACTTGGCGATAAATGGTTTACTGCGCGACGAAGAGACAGCAGCGGACTCGATGCCGAATTTCTTCACGCGACCCTTCTTCCGGAGCTTTTCGACATCCACAGTGCAGATGACCAGCGGCTGTCGTACAGGCCTGCTGGCATTGGCCGACGCACTGGGCCAGTCACCGTGTGTCTGCCTCCGGCCGAGCTTGAGGATGTATTCCGTTCCGCTGATTTGGGCCAAGTCATGCCTCCTAAATCAACATACTTTCTTCCCAAGGCACGCTCGGGTGTGTTCGTTGTCTCCTGTCGACCTGTCTAATTCTAGATTCCGAATAAGTTCCGGGCGTTATCACCGATAAACGCGCGCCGGTGTTTATCTGGGAACATCGCTACCAAATCATTCAGGTCATGAACGTATTCGGGCGTGTGGTCAGCATGAGGAAAATCGGAAGCCCACAAAAATCGGTCATAACCGAATCGCTCAGCGAGCGACGGGATGGTCCGTTCGTCGGGATCGCAACTGATCCAGACCTGTCGCATGAAGTACTCGCTGGGTTTCATGTCGAGGGGGACTCTTGATCCCACGAAGGTGTGGGCGTAGACAGCATCGATCCGATCAAGCCAATATCCGATCCAACCACCTCCAGATTCAAGTACCAAAACCTTTAGTTCTGGGAACTTGTCAAAGACTCCGTAGTCGAACAGGGTGGTGAACTGGTGGCGCACACCATCCGACGCAGTTACAGAGGCGGTAAGTCGGAGTTGCTTGACGTGTTCCCAAGTGCCCATTCTTGCGCCCTTGGTCCACTGAGGTTCAAACGTCGGATGTATCGCGAAAGGAACCCCCAGTTCCTGCGCTGCTGCAAACACAACGTCATTGTCCGGATGACCCAGCGGGACTGCTCCGTGAGTAAACGGAGCCACATAACAGCCCTTGGCGCCATCATCAACGGCCCTTCGGAGTTCAGCGGCAGCCGCGACAGGATCGCTCAAAGAAAGATGTGCGGTTGGGATCAGTCGATTGCCGCTATCGCGACAAAAATCGACTATCCACCGGTTGTACGCGCGCGTGTAGGCCTGGCTCAATTCCGGATCTTCTACCTCCGCCTCCCAAAGCAAACCAACTGTTGTGTAAATGATCGCTGCATCAAGATTTTCTGCGTCAAGAACATCAAGGCGTTGGTTTGGATCCATAGAGCCGAAGGGAGCTTCGTGCAGATACGTGCGATCAGGGTTGCGTTGAATGTCTGCCAGATCGGCAGCTCCCATAGCCCCCAGGGTCGCAGGAAAGCCTTTTCGACTCATGGTGCTCCGCTGCCCACCGATCTCCAATTCTTCTAAACCGTTCTCATCGACGCGAATCCGAAGAGCTCGATCCTTGAATCTTGCTTCCAAATATTCGTCCCACAAGTCGGGAGGCTCAAGGATGTGACCGTCAGCATCGACGGCACCCTCGTGCTCAATCCGGTGAACTTCATGCATTTCTCGATGAGGTAGTCCCTCACGTTGAATTGTCGTAGACATCGTCGTCTCCTACATCTCGCGATCATTCTGTCAGAGAGATGCCTCAGCGGGCAGAGGCACCTCCGTCAACCGTCAGAGTGGTGCCACTGATATGGCTAGCTCTGGGTGAGGCCAGAAAGGTGATCACATCGGCGCATTGTTCCACGGTGCCGGGCGCGGGGTCATCTGGGATGAGTTCCTCCCAGCGGTCTTCGTCACCTAATTGGTCAATAGCCTCCCGCCGCAAAATGTCTCCCATGCGGTCGGTCACAATCAAGCCAGGGTTGATAGCCAGTACCCGCACACCTTTTTGGATGCTACGACTCCCTAGCGCCGCTGTAAGTCCCACGAGTCCGCTGTTACCAACAGCTCCAGCGATATAGGAAGGCTGAGGCCGAACTGCAGCGGCGCCAATCACGTTAATGATGACCCCGGTTCCTTTTGCCTCCATAGCGGCGTACACCTCTCGACAGAGATTGATATAGCCGAAGACTTTGAGATCCCACGCGTCTCGCCATCGACGTTCATTAATTGTTGAGATGTCACCGGCTGGGATCGCACCTGCATTGTTGATCCAAATATCGACTTCACCAGCTGCGTCCACTAAGGCTCTCTGGTCTTCGCTCGCTGAAAGATCGACTGAATGTGTCAATACGTCAACGGTTCCAGCTGCTTCAAGAACAGCAGCTTTAGCGTGGCGAAGAGTTTCCTCGTTCCGAGCTGCCAACTGAACATGACAACCCTCGCGGGCTAAAGCCACAGCGCAACCCAGACCAATGCCCCTAGAGCCGCCCGTGATTACGGCTCTCTTATCTATCAGTTCAAGGTCCATAACCGGACCGTAATGCGGTCAACGAGCACAAACCCTCGCGAGTAGGCGACAATGCAGGTCTAGAGCGAAGGGAAAGCGATGAGCGGAACACTTGAATCGAAGGTCGCGATTGTCACCGGAGGTGCGAGTGGCATGGGTTTAGCCACCGTCCAAAGATTCCTTGACGAAGGCGCTTCGGTCGTCATTGGTGACTTGAATGCCGATAACGGACGTAATGCGTTAGAGACCTTCACCGCCGCAGGCCATGGAGACCGCGTCCGTTTCACTACGACAGACGTTTCAGTAGAAGATGACGTCGCAGCTATGACGGAACTGGCCGTCGACGCATTCGGACGCCTCGATATCGTGTTCAACAACGCGGGTATAGGGGGAGCGTTCGGCCCGGTAACTGAACTTGATGTTGACGATTGGGACACGACCTTCCATATTCTTGTTCGTTCAGTATTTCTTGGTATCAAACACGCGGCTCGAATCATGATCGACCAAGGCGAGGGCGGATCGATAATCAATACAGGATCAATAGCGGGCATGGGAGGCGGAGCCGGTCCTCAGGCGTATTCAGCAGCGAAGGCAGCCGTGGTGAACCTCTCCAAAACCACAGCCGTCGAGCTAGCAGCGCACAACATCCGAGTAAACGCGATATGTCCCGGAGTCATCTTCACGCCCCTCATGCACAGCGGTAATGAAGAACAGGCCGAGGAAGTCATTGCCGATATTCAGCCCTTAGGTAAGCGCGGAGAAGGTTCCGATATTGCGGGGATGGCGTTATTCCTTGCAGGAGACGACTCGAAATTTGTGACCGGCCAAGAACACATCGTGGACGGAGGGCTCTTAGCAAATGGACCTCGTTTAATAGGTCGTCTCCACAATTCGCGAAACTTGCACCGAATGAGCGGCATGGCATTCGGTACTAGCGGCCAGACAGCAACTTTTCGAAGGTTGTAAACGGTGAAGCGAGCATAAGTTTCCTAGCGATCGTCTATTGACCGAGGGAGCCCTGGTGATCAGGGTGAGCGATACCGGAGAGAAGCTCCGCTCGTTCCGCGAGAGTTTTCCCTCTCAACTCGACCGCCCCGTATTCGGTCACCACAACATCGGCAAGATAGCTAGGCAAGGTCGTAGGCGCGCCATCTGCCAGGCGACAAACGATTCTTGAAACAGTTCCGTTCGCGGCAGTGGACGGCATAGCCATTATCGACCTGCCACCGGTAGCGATAGAAGCACCAAAAGCGAAATCAGGTGCACCCCCGGGCCCTGAAATAAAACGACCGGCGGCAAACTCGCTATTGACGGCGCCATCTAAAGCCATTTCAACCGTGGATTGCAATGCGACAAAATTCTGAATCGATGCCATTCCCGGGATCCCGTGGGTGTGAGCCCCGCGCGCTAAACGAACTGTCGCGTTGTGATCTACCCAATCGTAGAGTCGTCTAGTTCCCATGATCTCTGCCGCTACCGAAACGCCTTCATCACATCCCTTGTGGAGGTTGTCGATAGCACCGCATTCAACTAGCTCAATGCACGCATCGTTAATCATTCCTCCATGCAATCCCAGGTGTTTGCGGGTTCGCAAGCTGGATAGAACCGCATCGGGCACTGCCCCGATACCAAACTGAAGAGTTGAACCGTCCGGTATGAAAGGGCTCACATGTTCGGCGATGGCCTCAGAGATGGGGTCAATAGTTGCGGGCTGAAGTTCGGACAAAGGCTCATCAATTTCCACGAGAAAGTCGAAGTTCTCAACGCGACACTCTCCGTCACCGTGGACATAAGGCATTTGGGAGTTGATCTGGCCGATCACCAATGGTGCCTCTGCAAGCAGCGAGACATGACCCCCCACTCCTGTACCCAAACTGCAGTCGCCGTTCTTGTTTGGGGGACTGACCTGACAAACCACGACATCCGCTGCCAGGGGGCCGCCAGGTGCGCAGATTCCATCGAGATCGGAGTACCGGCCTGGAACGATCCCGAATTCGGGGTGATCAAGAGCATCGCGAATTGCGCCTGTGGGCTGCAGCGTTAGCCATCGAAATGGTTGTCCAAGATGCTCTATGGGTGCAGGCCGTTGCAACAAGAACGCGGAAACAAACTCCAGACTCTCGAACATGTCACGTCGGTCATCTATTCCAACCAACAACCCGTATGGGCACCCCGAACCCTGGGCGACAAATACCCGGCCGTGATCCGGAATTGCGCTAACCGCCTCGTCGATACTGACCGATTTACCTTCACGCTCAGATCTCATAACAACTCCAGACGGTTTCAGTCAAGTAAGGAGCGACTGATCACGACGTCTTGGATCTCAGTAGCGCCGTCTACGTAATGGGTTAGTCGAGCCGCGTTGAGATGACGGGGGAGCGGATGGTGCCTCTTCGCTCCGTTTGCTCCCATCACCTGCATGCATGAAGCAATTCCGGTCTCAGTCACACGGGTCGAGAATTTTTTTGCGTGTGCCGCTTCGACCGCTGCGTTACGACCTTCCTGCAAAGTAAGGGCGGCGCGGTAGGTGAGAAGACGTGATGCCTCAAGATCGGTAGCGACGTCTGCAAGCTTGAAACGGACACCCTGTAAATCAGCGAGCCGGCTACCGAAGGCAAGGCGGTCACGAACATAATGTGAGGCCGTCGTGAGTGCGGTTCGAAGCATCCCACAGCACATTGCTCCGACTAATACCCGTGCCACATCGATTCCCTCCATAGCGGCACGAAAGCCCTGCCCAACTGGCTGAAATATTGATTCTGCTGACACCCGACAGTTATCAAAACGGATGCTGTTAGCGCCCAACCCATGACCACCTAGCAACTCATAACCCGGGGTCTTAGTCACTCCGGGAGTGTTGGCGTCAATGAGGAAGGTAGCGATGCCTCGGTGGCCGAGAGAAGAATCTGTTTGGGCGTAAACGGACAACACGTCAGCGTCCGTACCATTGGTGACCCATGCCTTCTCACCATTGAGCAGCCATTCATCCCCATCGTTAGTTGCAGCTACAGCTATTGCCGCCGCGTCAGACCCAACTTCAGGTTCGGTCAACAAGAATGCACCAACCAAACTGCCTTCCACCAGCCCCGGGAGAACGCTGTCGCGGAGTGGCCCGTTGGGTCTACGCCCTACTGCGCCAGCCAAGTTGTTGTGGCAAACCAATGAGAAAGCAATAGAGAAGTCAACGGCGGCTATTTCTTCTAACACGCGTGCCAGCCCAAGCACGCTGATGTCTTCCCCACCATCATTAGCTGGCACCAGTAGTCCGGTCAGGCGGTTCTGGCCCGCACTATCGAATGCTTCTCTTGCGAATCGACGTTCTGTTTCCCACGCCTCAGCCCTGGGTGCAACAAAGTCGTTTGCCCAAGCTTGAGCGCGTTTAACCACGTCAAGATCGCCGTCGTTTAGAGCAGCGTCGCTATTTGATTCCACGTTTGGAGGGTAGCGCCGTTGGCGATCTCTCATCTTGCTCGATGACGGAAGTCGAACAATCCGCGTGAAAGCGAAGATAACTGAAATGTGAAATTAAACGGACATCTGTCGTACGTTCGGCCTAGTCATCAACGTGTTCTGTTCGGACCATCCGAGTCGGGGTATACACCATTACTATTTCCCCATCCTGATTGAACACCTCGTTACGAGTCGTCACAATTCCTCGGTCTTGTTTTGAGGTGAGCCTTGCCGCAGTCACTTCAGCCACGACTTGGAGGGTGTCATTCACGAAAGTCGGTCCCTTAACTTGGACGTCTGCACCTAAATAAGCCATGCCCGTGCCGGCAATAGCTCCTCCGCTGATAATTAAGCCTTCCGCTATCGACATCACCAAACTTCCAGGGACAAGACGCCCCGAGTACCCGGCGCGCTCTGCACCCGTCGCGTCGAGAAACAAACCTTCGACGAAACCGAACTGTGTGGCGTAAACCACGAGATCTGTTTCTGTCACGGTGCGCCTTGAAGTGCTCCAACGCTTGCCGATGGGAACCTCGCGAAAAGTCCATCCACGATGTGGCCTGGGTGGTAGGTCGCCAATCATTGAATCCTCCATTGCGTTATTTCTGGTGACCGTAGCCCGCTAATTAGGCGCTTCCCCCCGTTCTCCGCCTACCATCGGGTCGTTGCTTTAGTAAGGGGAGGGAGTTCGATGGCAGACGATCGTCGCACCCATCGTTCACATGTCAGCTATATCGACAAATCGCGGGGCTACTACGGAGCCCAGGGCTACCCACAGGCATATCAATGGGCTTATCATCATGCGGTGCCGTTTGCGGCGCTTGAAAAGCCGTTGGCTGAGTGCCGTATAGGACTCATCACTACATCATTTTTTGAGCGGAAGGTCGATAAAGGGGCTGTGGCCGGTTCCGGAACAAAAGAACCCTATGCAGCGCTTTGCGATGACGCATTGGGAGGCCTCTACAACAAAGATCTCTTCTGGGATAAAGACAACACCCACACTGACGACTTGGACACCTACCTGCCGATCAATCGTCTTAGGGAATTTGCTGCCCAAGGCAGAATTGGTTCACTCGCCGATCGGTTCTACGGCGTCCCTACCGATTACAGTCACAGACGCACTAGTCGCAGGGACGCACCGCAAATACTCGAATTTGCTCGGCAAGATGAGCTGGACGCAGTAGTACTAGTCCCCCTCTGACCTGTTTGTCACCAGACCGTGAGTCTGGTCGCGCGCCATCTCGAAGAAGCGGGTCTCCCCACCGTGGTCGTCGGTAGCGCAAGAGACATCGTTGAAGAATGCGGAGTAAGCCGCTTTGTATTCACTGACTTTCCCCTAGGAAATCCGGCCGGCAAACCCGGAGACGTCGAAATGCAGACAACCATCATGGGCATGGCCTTAGACCTTCTTGAACGTGCATGGCAGCCCCGAACGACAACGCAGACACCTTTTGTATGGGACGCCGAGTCCAATGATGATTGGCGGCGGCATTTTATGAAGGTTGACGACTCCAATAGGACTGCTCTCGCAGCAGCTGGAGATCAGCGCCGCGCCGCCCAAGCGGACGCTAAAGCCGATGGTGCGGGTAGAGGCTGACGCGGCGTGGCCAAAGGTGAGCGAGGCGCCCGCCTGGAGGGCGCACCAGAGCCGCACAAGATGATCCCCGCGACCGGCGGAGTTCACGTTGCGGCCGATATTTACGGGGATTCGGGTCCACTTGTGATCCTGCAACACGGCGGCGGACAAACGCGTCACGCATGGAAAAGCGCTGGTCAGATGTTGGCCGACGCGGGCTACCAAGCAGTCAGTCTCGACGCCCGAGGTCACGGCGACAGCGAATGGGCTCCTAACGGTGACTACTCAAATGATGTGCTTGTTGACGACCTCGTTGCGGTCACCGAGCATTTCGGACAAAAACCCATTCTCGTCGGCGCCTCAATGGGAGGCGGCACGTCTTTGACTGCTGTAGGTGAAGGACGGGTTGATGCGACCGCGTTGGTCTTGGTTGACACTGCGCCTCGCATCGAAATATCCGGCGTCCGAAAGATCAGAGACTTTATGGGTCAAGCACCAGACGGGTTTTTATCTCTTGACGAAGTAGCGGAAGCGATCGCTAACTATCAACCGCACCGGAAACGACCACGCACACTCGATGGCCTCGCAAAAAATGTGCGCCTCTGGCCTGATGGTCGCTACCGGTGGCATTGGGACCCAGAATTTATGCAACGAAAAAGATCAATCGCAGATCGAATACCTCGTCAGGAAGAGGCTGCGAGAAATGTTCGATGCCCGTCCCTGTTGGTTCGGGGAGGACTCAGTGACGTGCTTTCGGAAGAGGGCGCCAACGCATACCTAGACCTCGTGCCCCACTCTGAGTATGCGAATGTTGGAGGTGCCGCTCATATGGTGGCGGGTGACCGTAACGACATCTTTGTAACGGCCGTACTCACGTTTCTCTCCAACGTCGCGCCAGCAAAATAGGTGGAGTCTCAATACCCATAGATGCCTTATGAACCAAGTGACGCGGAACCTCACATATGTATGTGTCGACTACGAAATCGTGGGTATTCCTCAAAGTGTCGAACCAACTGAGCTAGTGACAGAGATTTTCGAAGCCAAGGGCGCATTAATTGTTGACCACGAAACGTCGCTCGTCGGTTGCTTTGACGATGCGGCAAATGCAGTAGAAGCTGCCGTGGTTGCCCAATGGCGAACTCAACGTGAGATCAACGATCCGGGTCGAAAGATGCGCATCGGCATACACCCCGGCGACCTTTCCCAAGCTTTGGCGGTGTTGGGATGTTCGAACGGCAACCAGATTGTCTTTTCGGGGCAGATCGATGACGTTACGGGTGGAACTCTAGACGCGCGACCCATGGTCCGTGCTCAGCTCTGGGCCGACGGCGAACCGGTGCAATTATGGTTATCAACTGACAGTCGTCCCGACATTGATGGTCGACCCTTACGACTTCCGACATAGCGCAAATAATTCGTCGAGGCAAACCAACGGAAGTAGCTTTTGAAGCACTCACGAAAGAAGGAGAAGCATCATGCCGACCGACGCTCGAGTGGTGGTTGTCCCTCAAGAACAGAATCAACCGCTAGAAGTAGTCGACGTAACCTTGCCCGATCCTGCACCGCACCAAGTAGTGGTGCGCCAGTTCGCTTCGGGGATATGTCACAGCCAACTTCACGTCATTCACAATCCTCGACAGGCGCCCGTTGTATTGGGTCACGAATCAACAGGCGAAGTTGTTGCTGTTGGAACGTCGGTCGCGGGCCTGCAACCAGGCGACACCGTCATGGTGACTTGGGTGCCGAAAGATCAGACCCAGGCTCGCCGCCAAGGAGGTATCGCCAGTGTCGATCTCCACGATGGCCGGACCGCTACAAGTAGCAACGTTTTTACCTGGGCGACGCACACCATCGCTGATGAGATGTATGTGGTGAAGGTCCCATCCGACATTGACCGCGAAGCAAGCAGCATCATCGGATGTGCGGTGATTACCGGCGCCGGCGCGGTGCTACACACCGCAAAAGTTCAAAGCGGCGACAGCGTCGCCATAATTGGCGCCGGAGGTGTCGGTCTCTCGGCAGTAGCCGCCGCTGCGCACCTTGGAGCGGACCCAATCATTGCTGTCGACTTGGATGACGACAAGCTCGACTTTGCAAAAAAATTTGGAGCCACCCACGGTGTGAACGCTTCACAGGTCGACCCCGTTGCAGCCGTGCGAGACCTAACTGAAATTGCCAACCAGTTCGATGTCCTGCGACGACCTATAGCCGGAGTCGACTACGCGTTCGACTGCATCGGGCACGCAGCCACGATGCGACAAATATCTGAAATGACCCGCAGCGGCGAATTTGGGCAATCCAAAGGCGGAACCGCGGTGCTGGTAGGGGTACCACAGACTCCAATCGAACTGGACAGCCGATACATGTTTATGGGCGAACGCTCCTACATCTGCAGTCTGGGCGGTTCATGTGCGCCAGGAGAGGACTTACCTCGGTTCATTGATTGGCACCGTCAAGGCATTCTCGATCTCGATGCTTTAGTCACTCAACGCTATTCCATAGACGACATTGGGCGAGCGGTTGACGATCTAGAGAATGGCCGCGTCGCGGGACGATCAATATTGGTGTTTGATTAAACCGATGACACCAAACAGTGAAGGAGATGTGCCGAGTCTTGAAATTCTCCAAAGTCGTGCTCAAATCGTTCTTCGAAGGCCCGATAAACGAAACCGCTTAGGTCCCCCAGACTTAGAGGCCCTAATGGCCCATTTGGCGGCTGTAGAGGCAGACCCATCGGTACGTAGTTTGACGATCGAAGCTCACGGCCCATCGTGGTGCTCCGGTTACCACCTAGGCGCGCTTGCTCAAGGAGACCGACCAAAGTTCGGATTCGGTGAGGTGTGTGACGCTTTAGCGAAAGTCGCAATACCTACGATTGCGGTCATCAACGGCAATGTGCACGGCGGAGGTACCGATCTGGCTATGGCCTGTGACATGCGGTTGGCAACGAGTCACATTGCCTTGGCGATGCCCGCCGCCCGAATAGGGCTTCAGTACTACGCAACAGGGTTACAAAGATTCGTTGAACGTATCGGACCTTCCGCAACGAAACGCATTTTCTTGACCGGAGAGACCATAGGTGCTGATGAGTTGCTTGCTATGGGTTACCTCACCGAAATCATCGAACCAGACCGTTTGAACTCTCGAGTAGTCGAGTTATGCAAGGCCATTTCTGAACTGGCGCCGGGCGCGGTGAAATTGACGAAGCAAGCGATTAATGATCTGGCTGGAGTTCATCCGGACCTTGACAAAATTCAAGCGAACCACGTGGCGACGACACGATCAGCAGACCATCGCGAAGCCATGAAGGCGTTGACAGAAGGACGTTCGCCACGGTTTGGAAACAGCTAGCCGACACGACCCCAGGCCACTCTGCTACATACAAGGCATGTCTGAAGTCCTACCCACCGTCATCGCGGCGGACAAAGTCACGTCGTGGATCGGCGACCATGCGGAAATTAGTGAAGCGCTGACGTTCACGTTGATTGCTGGCGGCAGGTCAAACATGACCTTTGTCGTAAACGATGGTGATCAGCCCCGATTTGTTTTGCGGCGCCCACCTACCGGTCCGCTTTTGCCTTCCGCTCATGACATGGCGCGGGAATACCGGCTAATGCATGCGCTTCGTGACAGTGACGTGCCGGTTCCTGAAATGGTTGGTCTTTGTCAAGACGAAACGATTAATGGCCGCGACTTTTACGTTATGTATTACGTTGACGGAATTGTCGTCCGAGATATAGACCTCGCCACTGAAATGGATGTAGCGGCTCGGAAAGTCATGTCGGAATCGCTAATCGACACACTTTCGGCATTGCATCGGGTCGACATTGACGAAGTGGGGTTGGGTGATTTTGCTAAGCGCAGTGGGTACGTGGAACGGCAAGTGAAACGGTGGTCCGGTCAATGGGAAAGTTCACGAACTCGTGACATGCCCATCGTCGATGCGATTGCCCTTGAACTGATACGTGTGATGCCCGAACCGAACCCCACGACGATTGCCCACGGCGATTATCGGCTATCAAACTGCATGGTTGACGCAAGTGGGTCAGTAGTAGCGGTGTTGGATTGGGAGCTGTGCACTCTGGGTGAGCCGATAGCTGACCTTGGTGGACTCCTTGGATACTGGCATGACCCTCAAGAGAAGGACCCTACTGGAGATGCAGAAAGCACGGGACTGCCAGGTTTCTTGACTCAGGATGAGTTGGCTTCCCGCTATGCGACGATTATGGACTCTGAGATTGATGCGATTAGTTACTACCGAGCATTCGCTCAATGGCGTTTAGCGTGCATCGGTGAAGGGGTTTATTCCCGGTATCTCGCGGGACAACAAGGTGAACAAGATGAAGACATTGATTTGGACCGTATGAGGGACTCCGTAGGGGAGCGAGCGCAACGAGCAGCCGAACTCCTTGGCATGATCTGAGTTGCTTTGGTAGCGGGTTTCATTTGACCGAAACTCCCAACTAGCGGCCGTGTCGCAAAAGCTTGCCGCTGTAGGTCTCGGTCTGCGCGTCATCTTCGATAGTGATCTCCCCATTGACTATGACGTTGCGGTAGCCGGACGCTTTTTGTATACGTCGCCATTCACCACCGGGAAGATCATGCACCACTTCCATAGGTAGAACCTTCAAGTTCTCGGGGTCATACACGACAAGGTCGGCTGGGCACCCCTGTCTAATGACACCTCTGTCTCTGAACCCAGCTAGCTGAGCCGGAAGAGCAGATAAACGTCGATGCGCTTCTTCGTACGTTAGCCACTGGTTGTCACGTACTTGTTGGGTGAGAGTCTCCGTTGGGTATCGGCCAGCCGTTAGAAATTTCGTGTGGGCCCCGCCATCAGAAACGCCAAACAACATGTGCGGATAACTGACGACATCGCGAAGAAGGTCACTGTTTCCTTGCGGAGGGGCGACAAAAAATAACGTATCAAGGTCATCTTCGACTGCGATGTCGAGCATGACATCTACTTCGTGCTTTCCGGTTACCTCCGCAGCTTGAGACACTGACATTTCCCGGTATCTCTCTGTGCCTTCTGAGCGTGGTGACAGAATTGTTACAGTTCCGATTGGGGCGGTTGCCGTCGAGGGCAGATTGTCCTTCAAGGCTTGGCGGCGAGCCGGGTCGGAGAACTTAGCTAAACGAGCGGCTTTGTCCCCCATGCATGCCTCCATCCAGGCCTCGGAGTCGTCGTAGAGATTCCAATCTTCTAACGTGAAGGTAAACCCTGCATCGCTCGTTACTCCTTGGCCATAAACTGGAATCCCGCGCTCTCTGCAACGTTCGAGCCATTCAATCTGACGCTTGTGGACATGAGGCTTGTCCTCGAACGCTTGCACCACGTTGTGCAATAGGGGGCGACCGCTTATTGACGCGATCTCTTCGAGATGTGCGAGGTCGTGTTTGATGTCATCAGTCGTCAGGGTCATCTGAACGACACCCTGATTACGTTCAGCCAAGACTTTCGCCAGCACTCTGGCAGTCTCGTCGTTCATCATGTCGGTGGGCATGGGGGTGCCATCCCAGTCGCGCTGCACTGCAGCCGGTCCCGTCGAAGGAAGTCTTTGAGCCGACCAACCACAGCCGCCTGCATCCATTGCCTCACGCAACAAATTTGCCAATTCGGCGTGCTCCTCGTCAGACGGCATGCGACCTGCTTTGGCATCGTCTACGCCCAGCACCTGCAGCAGCATCGGACCAATTGGTACGTAGGGAAGAATGTTCACTGCCTTTGGCGTGCGGTCCAAGCTGTCCAGATAGTCAGGAAAGGTCACCCAATCCCAAGGCATACCTTGCGCCATTGAGTCGTAAGGGATTGCTTCTACGCGAACCATCGATCGCATCGCGTATTCGCGCATTTCTGGTGCAACCGGGGCAAAACCGAAGCCACAATTGCCGATCGCCACTGACGTAATGCCATGCCAGCCCGAAAGTGTGCAGTAGGGGTCCCAGAAGATTTGTGCGTCGTAATGGGTGTGTAAATCAATGAAACCAGGCGCTACGTGCATGCCGCTGGCATCGATGGTTTGGCCTGCGTCTCGGTGGTTGACTCGGCCAACAGCGGTCACACGACCTTCAGTTATGCCAACGTCTCCTCGCACTCGAGGTGCCCCAGTGCCGTCGAAGATGAATCCGTCTTTGATGACGATGTCGTAACTCATTGCTAGCTAACTCCTGAGAATGTGCGACTTCGAGTCAGGGTAGATCTGAGCCCGGGGGTCGTGTCGAACTAGTCGATCTGTTTAGAAAGGGTCTCGTTCTATATCAAGCATGAATCGCCCAAGTTGGTGGGTTACACGATCCTGATGAACGTTTATGTGTAGTGGCATAGCTCGAAAGTCACGGTACCTCCGCTCGAAGGTCCCGCCTTCGCGAAGTCCGTTGCCCCCTTGAGTTCGTTCTAGGAGTTGCATTGCCTCGGCTAACTGTTCAACGCTCATCGAAACAATCGACATTTGACGCAAATAGTCTGCTTCGTCGGGGACAATACCCATTTCGACTCTTCTGTCCAACTCCAGACAGGCCGTTTCCACGGCAGCGCGAGCGGAAGAGAGAAGGGCGGCAGCGCGCCCGATGTTGATTTGGGCGCTTGGCTTCTCAACCATCTTGCCCCCCATGATTACTCGCCGTTTGCGAGTCGAGGCCGAAGCTTCTTGCAAGGATCGACGGACTAGCCCTGCAGCCATCCATCCCAACCAGAGATCCGAAATACCGACCCAATCTTCCCGGTACCGGTGATGGATAACGGGCACGGTGCGCAAAGATTCGGCTCGGTTAGCGCCGTACCACGGAACGCAGCGGTCTAATGGAACTCGAACCTCGCTGTAGTGAAGATCGTCAGTAGCTGATGCTCGAAGCCCTGAACCGTCCCAGGTTGGCTCAATTTTCAAGCCCTCAATGTCACTCGGAACGATTGAAAAACGTAGATCCATCGGTCGAACAGGCTGTCCGTCGTCGCCGGTAACTGCGAAGACGACACCACAATGATCCGCATATCGACTGCCAGTACCGAAAGTCGCGGCGCCATTAAGGACTGCCTCATCCCCTTCGATTCGACCATGAACACCACTGCCGGCCCCTGCGGGGAATGAGACCCAATCGCCTCGTTCCACGATCTCTTGGAGAAACTGGTGGTGTTCGGGACCTAGGGTCCCGACGAAGAGATGGAACACGGCTAAGTGGTTCCATAAACACCACGCGGTTGACGGGCACCTTGACGCGACAGCTTCTAGCTCTCGTCCCATGGAAAGGATCGACGATTCAACTCCCCCCAGCTCTGTGGTCGCTGCCATACGCATGACGTTGCTGCCGCGCAACTGTTCGGTCACCTGCAGGGCAACCGTTCTGGTTCGGTCAGCATTTTCGGCTTGAGCTTCCAAGGCGTCCAATACCGGATGTACATATAGTTCTGATTCGTCGCTAGGGAAGAAGTGTGCGACCGGATCGCTATCCATACCCGGCACCGTACTGGAGAGGGCTAGGGTTTGCCGATGAGTCAAGAAAACCAGGTCCCGTCGGGTCGGACGACGGTTCAACGTCTGCCTGATCGAGGTTCTTATGACCGAGAGACAATCCATTCGATATTGGATGAAGGACTACTCGCTCACGTAGGGATAAACACCGAGCAAGGTCCGGTCGTCATTCCGATGCTGTATGGGCGCGACGAAGAACACCTCTTTCTTCACGGCTCCCCCGCGAGCCGCCTGCTACGCGAAGGGCGCTCCGTTGAACTGTGTGTAACTGTCAGCCTCATCGACGCGCTCGTGGTGGCTAGATCGTTATTTCACCACTCGATGAACTATCGATCAGTTGTTGTGATGGGCCAAGCGTCGCCCGTTGAGGATTTAGATGTTCGTTCTCGGGCACTTGACGTCATTAGCGAGCACGTGATTCCAGGCCGGGTAGCGGGAACTCGTCCGCATCACGAAAAGGAAATCAAAGGCACTTTGGTCCTGTCAATGAGCCTTAGTGAGGCTTCTGCCAAGATTCGTACCGGGCCACCAGTGGACGACGCAGAAGATCATGAACTTGACACCTGGGCCGGGGTTCTCCCGCTCGGTATCAAAGTTGGGACACCGATACCGGACCCACAACTCAGAGAAGGCATCGCCACGCCTGAACATATCCTGCAGTGGCATCGATAGGGGCTAACCAGGAAGATAGGGGAGTACCTCCGCACCAAACCTTCGAACTGTTTCTTCTAGTTCGCTGTCAGATATGCCGCCTATGTCGAACATGAACAACTGCCGGTTATGTCCGAGAAGCTCATGTAGTTCCCCCATGCGGTCGATGCATTCTTGGGGACTTCCCGCCACAGCTGGCCCAGCCAGAAATGATTCGAGATCGAAGGGCATTTGAACTTTGCCGCCGGTGTTGTCACTAATCAATTGATCAACAAAGTTCCAATAGTGGCCGTAGCGCGGAACAAAGCGTGCTCGCATGTCATCGTGGGTTGATCCGACAAAGGCATGAGAACACGAACCAATGATGATGTCGGTGACGTCTCTGCCAGCCTCTTCCCAGGCTTCCTTGTATCGCTCAACTATGGGTACAAACATTTTTGGGTGCCCGAATACTGAGGGAAGCATTAGACGGCAGCCCAACTTGGCGGCGAGTAAAGCGGACGCCGTTGAGCCAGCACCAATCCAGATAGGAAGGTCCCGGGTTGGTCGCGGACGTATCGTCACATTTTCAAGAGGACCGCGAAACCTTCCTGACCAACTCACGTCCTCTTCGCGTAAAAGAGTTTGGAGGAGACTCAGCCGCTCTTCAAAAATTTCTCTAGCGTCAGCAATCTCTAAACCAAATGCCGGATAGCTCCTACTAAAAAAATTTCCGCGACCGGCGACGATCTCCACCCGGCCAGGAAAAAGATTGTCAAGTGTTGAGTAGTCCTCTGCTGCACGTACAGGATCAAGCGTGGGCACCAAGGTGACAGCGGTTGAAAGAATCAAGTCTGGGGCGCGTTCTCCGATTGCCGACAGCACAACCGGAGGTGAACTGAGCATGTAGTCGTTGAAGTGGTGCTCACCAATATGTACGGCATCGAACCCGGCTTCGGAAGCCCAGATTGAATACTGGATCAATTGCCGGTGGCGGTCTGCCTCTGACAGCGTTACCCCAGTTACTGGGTGGGGCAAGTTGTCTCCCAAGCTAAAAGCAGCTGATTCCATGTTGTTTTTCTACCGTTGGAGGTCAGTGCCGGCCAAATCGGCCAGCAGTCGGACGGCCTCGTCTTGGTTCGTGTTGATGCTGATGCCGGTGAGACCGCTGTCGGCCCACTGCAAAAATCGTTGACTTATCCGATCTGGTGAGCCGTACAACCCGGCGTCATCTACGTATTCGTCGGGGATAGCGGCGGCGGCTTCGGCCTTTTGTCCTGCGAGGTACAACTCCTGTACCCGAACCGCGACATCGGGGTAGCCGCGTTGCACCATGTGTTGGTTGTGGAAGTTCACGTCTTTGTGGCCCATTCCACCGGCATAGAGAGCGATGTTGTCTTTTGCTCGCCGAAACACGGACTCAACATCGTCTGTGATCTGTACCGGACATTGAGCAATTATTTCGAAGTCCTTCCAGCCTTTGTCAATGCCACTTCGTTGTGCTCGCTCAAAGCCCTCTTCAATCCAGGGGCGAAAATGGTTCATCCGTCCAGGCACGAAATGCATCGGCAGCCAACCGTCGCACAACTCTGCAGTCAACTTCACCGTCGCTTCAGAACCGCTTCCCAACCAAATAGGAAGATCTGAATTGGTGTGCAAGATTGACATAAGGGGTTTCCCTAGGCCGATGGTGCCCTCACCAACAAATGGCAACTGGTATTCGCGCCCTTGGTGAGTCACAGGTTCCTGACGATCGAAAATCTTCCTCATAATTTGGATGTAATCGCGCAGCCGCCAATACGGCTTGCCCCACGGTTGCCCGTACCAACCTTCAACTATCTGTGGGCCCGAGACACCGAGTCCCACGATCATTCGATCACCGCCTGCAAGAGCATCAATAGTTTGAGCTTGCATCGCAGCCATGGCAGGAGCACGACCCGCTAGCTGGATAATCCCGGTGCCCAGCTTGATCCGGTCAGTGTGGGCTGCAATGTAGGCAAGCGGAGTCATCGCATCCGAGCCGTACGCTTCCGCAGTCCACACGGAGTGGTAACCGAGCTGTTCAGCAAGCTTGATTCTCTCAATTGGAATATCTACACGGCCTCCCGAATAGCCGAGCATTAGTGCAAGCTTCATAGGTATGCCGATCCCATCTGTTCTTCGTCAAGCGTTGAAAGATCCTCTGATAACACTACGGTCATCGATATGGCAGGCTACGCCTTAGTCGCTCTACTAGGAGCGAAAACGTGGCTCCGACAAGGCTCGGATTATGGTGAGTTCTGATGTCATGAAACCGATAATTGGCTACGACCCAGAGATACCCGGTCGCTTCCCTCAGTTGTCTTGGGCGTGCATTTTGATTGAAGGTGTCTCCAACGAGCCCTCGCCAATGGCACTAACGGCCAAAATGCGGTTAGCGGAGTTAGAAGTTCGGGCGGTGCTGCAATCCACTCCGATTGCGGAGATACCGGCAGTTGTTGCTTGGCGACGGGTCTTCAGCTCTTTTGGTGCAAAACCAACGAAGTACCGCAATTCTTTGGAAGCCCTTCTTCGACGTATTTCGAAAGGCGAAGCCTTGCCTTCCATCAGTTACCTCGTGGATCTCGGCAATCTCGTTTCCATCAGTTGCCGAGTGCCACTGGGAATATTTGACGTTGACCGCTTCGCAGCTCCGGCGAAAATCGGATTCGCCAGTGGTGATGAACACTTCGCCGACCTTGGGTCGAGCGAAACCGATCACCCAGAAGTGGGAGAGGTGGTGTTCACCGACGCCGATGGCGAGTTGATGACCCGTCGGTGGTGCTGGCGACAAGATCGGCGCTTCGCATCGCAACCGGAAACCCAAAGAGCGCTTGTAATTGCAGAAGCCCACCATGAGGAGGGGCCACAAGATGTCGCTGCGGCGGTCCGCTTGTTTGCCGATCTTGTTGCAAAGTTTTCACCTGAGATTCAGATCACACAACTCTCGGCGCCCATATTGGACGAAAAGTCAGTTGATTGACCTTTCTGTACCCTCCCAGAAAGGTGCACGAAGCTCACGTTTAAGAACCTTCCCAGGACCGGATTTTGGTAGTTCTTCGGACTGAAACGCAACTGATCGCGGGAGTTTGTACCCGCCGAGTGACGCTCGACAAAAATCGATGAGCTCGATATCGGTCAAACTCTCGTCGCGTGGGACGACGACCGCGTGAACCTGCTCCCCCCACCGATCATGGGGAATTCCAAACACCGTGGCTTCCAGCACCTTCGGGTGCTGGTAAATGACCTCTTCTACTTCGGAGCAGTAGACGTTTTCCCCACCGGAAATAATCATGTCTTTCGCGCGATCTACCAGATACAAATAACCCTCGTCGTCCAGGTAGCCGATGTCACCAGACCGGTACCAGCCGTCCTCTAACGCAGCAGCAGTTTGATCAGGTTTGTTCCAATAGCCCTGCATGACATTGGGGCCGCTAACCAATACCTCTCCAGCGTCACCTGCCTCCGCGTCGATCCGCAAAGACACACCAAGAGATGGATGCCCTACCGACTTGCCGCGAGTGGTGCCAATGAGACGCTCTTCGTGGCGAAGGCCGGTTACCAGAGGCGCGGTTTCCGTAGCGCCATACAAGTGCAATAGCTCAGCGCTTGGGAACTCTTCGTGTGCGCGTCGAAGTACTTCGGTTGCAATTGGGGAAGCCCCGTGAGCGATCAGCATGAGGCTTGAAGTGTCTCGAGGGTTCGAGGCCTGTGCTTCTATCAACGCTGCGACCATGGTTGGGACAGCCAACGTAGCGGAGCATCGGTGTTTCTCTATGAGGTCCAGGCACAAATTTGGATCGAAGGCGGGAACCACAATTTGGCAGATACCCAAAGCGATGCACTGGAGCACTGAGTTAGATCCAGCGGCATGGAACATAGGGGCGACGACCAGATATGTGTCCTCGCCATTGAGCGGAATTGTGATCTGACTATGCAAAGTGTTCGCAATCAGATTTCTATGGCTCAGCATCACGCCCTTGCTTCGGCCAGTAGTTCCGCCGGTGTAAAACAAACCAGCTAGGTCATCTTCTTTCATCTGAGCGAATTCCATAGGTTCAGATGTTGAAAGGTGCTCCTCATACTCTTGGAGACTCAGCACTTGGTCGACTGAGTTACGTAACTCGCCCGGGTCCTGATCGCTAATCAAAATTGTCGCGTCCGCGTCCTCTAATGCATAGGCCAATTCGGGTTCAGCCCACCGACTGTTTAGTGGCACCACTACTCGTCCAGATGAAGGGATACCGGCGTACAACTCGGCGTAAGTGTCGGAGTTAGCGGCCAAGAGACCCACTCGTTCTCCAGAACCAACTCTGAGATCATCAAGAACACTGCCCACTCGTCGGCACCTATCGACGAACTCACCGAATGTTTGCTCTCGGCCTTCGCAAATAAAGGCGGTTTTTGAATTGTGTATCGCCTCGGCGCGTAGCAAGGGATCAGGAATGGTGCGCACGCGTGGCCTCCAATCTGGATTGTTTGGACCTATGTTCGCCGTTCAACGACGTTAGAACAATCCCAATGGCCAATATGTTTGTTAAGTGATTGAGAGCCCGCCATCCACCACAAATTCGCTGCCGGTGCAATAACTGCTTTCGCTAGACGCCAGCCACAGCACTAGTTCAGCTACCTCGGCTGCGCTGGCGTTCCTGCCCATCGGTACGTGAGCGGTTGGCTCGGTGAACCCTTCTTTGGTGAACTGCTCGAGCATGGCCGTATCAATCAGCCCGGGGTGAACCGAATTCACTCGAATGTTGTGGCGGGCAAGCTCGTGAGCGGCCGATTTGGTCATACCCCGGACTGCCCACTTGCTTACCGAGTAGGAGAACTGAAATCCGACACCTTGTAGGCCGGCAACTGAAGAAATGTTCACTATGGATCCCGAGTGCTGCTGCTTCATCGCCTCCGAAACTGCCTGCATCCCAAGAAACACTCCAGTGCAATTTACGTCCATCACTCGTTCAAATTCTTCTTGTGAAGTCCCGGTCATTCGGTCAAATACCAAAATGCCGGCATTGTTGACCAGCACATCGATGCTGCCTTTTTGGTCCAGTACGTCTTCGGTTAATGCGACCCATGCTTCCTGGTTCGTTACGTCGAGATGCTTAAAGATTGCTGCGCTGCCTATCTCGTTCGCCAAATCTTCACCTTCGCGATCAAGGAGGTCGGCGATGACGACGAACGCCCCCTCGTCCGCGAAGCGTCGTGCCTCAGCGGCGCCTTGGCCGCGTGCGCCCCCCGTGATGATGGCTGTTTGGCCCTTCAATCGAATACCCATAGGTCCAGTATCGGTCGCGAATGCGGCCGCGTCATTAAATTCAATGGCGTAGCGTCCATTCTCGGGCAGCGGTGGAGGATGTTAATGATGAATCAAGTGGACCGACTAGCCACAGGACTTATGTTTCCCGAGGGCCCAGCGATCGGTTCAGATGGGGCGCTGTATGTGACCGAGATAGCGGGTCAACGCATCTCTAAAATCGCGGAAGATGGGACTGTTTCGACCTATGCCCACACCGGAGGCGGACCGAATGGGGCAGCGTTCGACGCGAGAGGCGATCTTCTAGTTTGCAATAACGGTGGGAAATGGCCATCTGATGTTCCTTCAACATCTGAGGCCGGTGAACCTGAAGGTGGACCGGGTCGCATGCAGCGCGTGACCACCGAAGGCGAAGTTATTGAGGAACTCCTAGAAATTGACGAAATAGCTTTGAACTCTCCCAACGATGTTTGTTTCGACGAACATGGGGGCTACTACTTCACCGATCCGGTATGGAGCGGACTTGTCGGCGGGGACAGGGCCGGGGGGCCGGTGTGTTATGTGAACTCGGAAGGAGAGGCAACTCGAGCTGTTGCAGACATCGCCTTTCCCAACGGCCTAGGTGTCCGAGCTGACGGGAATGTGCTGATTGTTTGTGAGTCCTTAACCGGAATGCTTTTGAGCTACCGAATTGAGGAGCCGGGAATATTGAGCGGCACGCCGAAAGCGAATGGGATGATCGGACGAAGATCGGTGCCTGACGGATTTTGCTTCGACGCGTCTGGACGGATCATCGTGGCGGGCCATGGTTCGAGCAACCTATTCGTACTCGATGGGCAAGATGGTCGCCCGATCGAAATCATTGAGCTTCCCGACTCTGGACCGACGAACTGTTGTTTCGGTGGAAAAGACCTTCGAACTTTGTTCGTAACTTCATCTGACAAGGGATATGTATATGCCATCGAATGGCCGATCGAAGGAATGCCCCTCCTACAGACTCAGTGATGGTGGCAGTAATGAGTAAAGCTGCCGGTTAGAAGTGCTCGGTTTAGTGGCAATGGTCAGTGCTGCTAGGTGGAACATCAATAGCGGGGTTGCGTTCGAAAAAGCCGTCAGGAACCAATAGGAATCCGACGTACTCAGTGGGCATCACCGGATAGTCCTCAAGTCGGACGTCGTGGGTAAGTCCGAAACTGTGCCAAACCGTGATGTCTGTGCCAGACACTGGACGATCTTCAGCCGTGTACATGGGCAAACCTTGACCAGCGTTTCTTTGGGTCGGGTAATCGCCAGCTGCGTATCTTTCTGACTGCACGGTAGGCGTCACCCACAAATTGTTTTTAGCAAAAGCGGCACGTTGGCCGTGAGGTGAGTCCGCTGAGGCGAACATGGTGGGTGTTGAGGACGGCAATAAACGGTAAGCAGTTGGACGGCCTAGCCGGTTCGTCTTTTCGGAGTGTTCGATTCTCCAATATCGACTGCTTGCCGAGTTGGTCTGTCGCATAGCGGACTTCTCACTAGTAAGTAGAGTTTCTCGCGCGGCGAAAGCGGTGTTGTGAGGATTATCGGGACCGGGAGACAAGGCCTCTGTATTGACCTCCACGACGTTGTTGGTGTTTCCATCAACAGCCATATCCAACCGCACACAAAACATATGCTGATGAATTGGAGCTGAAACATTAGGCGCTACCTGTCGAGCGAAAGTCAGGTCATCACCGTCGCGATGTGAACGTGTGGTCAGAATGCCCGTCAATTTTATTTCGAGCTTGATAGATCCGTCGAGATGGAAATACCAAAAGAACCCGTATTCGTAATTACCGACCGTGTGGATACTGCTCACCACCAGACGTCGTGACCGACGTACTTCGACTTGTTCCGTCAGCATGTCGGTGTGTTTCCAGCCGATCCCGAAATCTTCCTCGTGAACACAAATCGCGTTGTCGGTGCCTACAACACTCCCGTCGTCAAGCATCTGAACTGCATCGAGATAGACGATTTCGCCAAGACAATCACATCCAAGTGTCAGCGAGTTCACCGTCATCCCGAGCCCATATTCGCCTGAGTCGAGAGCGTGCTTGAAGGTCTGACTCGGTCTGGTGTCGCCGTAGGGAACGACCATTTCTGCCAGTGAGGCCCGGTCAATAATTGGTCGTTCGATGCCGTCTTGCTTGTAGGTAATTTGGTGTAAAACCAAGCCCTCGGTGTCGTCCATCACTACTCTGAAACGCCATTTTTGCCAGCACAACTCGTTGTCTTCGAGAGAGAAACTCACTCCTTCAGGTTGAGTAATTTCGACCGGTCGAAGGTCTTCTCTGAGCGGCCCGTAATCGTTGACCACGGAGTCAACGTCGTAATTTCCCCGCTCGGTAGCGAGTGGCCATTGATCGAAATCTTCGATATGGAGGACCTCCAAGGTGTCGACATCAACGTGGATCATGAGCCCGTCGATCGGAAACGCGTAACCGTTGTCGTGGGGGGTGGGACGGTGAAAAGCGATGCATCGTTGAACACGTCGACCATTCTCGAATTCGAGTTGGTAATCCCCTGTAGGCCATGGATCAATTTGCATCGCCGAGGCGTCAGAAATCCCGCGTTTCGCTAGTGCCGTTTGGAAACCAGGGTCGGAAGTGACTGCTTCCATTACTTTGAACAATTCGACGAATCCGACCCGTGGCACTACGTCGGGGATCATCGCCCAGCGGTCCACCTCGCCGCGACTTACCGACACCGTGGCCTCGTACACCTCACCCTCATATCGCACCACCAGATCTAGACGCCGATCGATAGGATCTCCAGCGTTCCAAGCGGCAACTTCGGCTTTGGGTGGTTCGTGGATGCAACAACCGTGAAATGTTGCGCTGTCGTCAATCCGGCCGGATTCGCGCAGTATTGCAACACTGGTTTCAATTTCCTTACTGGTCATCATCGAAAGTGCATGCATGAGGAAACCTTAGAGGCCAGATAGGGGATAGCTAGCCCGCGGTTGCTAGGTGTTATCCAAAGCAAATTCCTCTAGTCTCCAGAGTGCACGTTTGGGAGGATTCGAATGCTCGAAGTTGGAACTTCTGCACCCGCGTTTACTCTGCCTGACCAGAACGGTGAGCAGGTTTCGCTTGATGATTTCGCGGGTCAATGGGTTTTGTTGTGGTGGTACCCGAAAGCATCGACGCCTGGTTGAACTCTTGAAGGACAGGGGCTCCGTGATCGAGCTCCAGAGTTTGAATCAGCCAATGCTGTAATTTTGGGTGCCTCATTCGACACAGTCGATGACCAGAAGGCGTTCGCAGATAACTGCAGCTTCCCGTACCGGTTGCTCGCGGATTCTGAGCGGGTCGCCGGCACCGCTTATGAAGCTGCTCGACCAGCTGACCACAAAGCGGCGGGATTTCCTCGCCGTGTTAGCTATTTGATTAGTCCCGACGGACTAATCGCCAAGTCGTATGACTTCAAGGACTCCCCCGATCTTTCAGAACATGCTCAAGAGGTCTTAAACGACATCAATAATCTAAGTTGAGCGGCGGGCGTCAGGCTGTGCCATGACGCTTCAAGAAGAGCGGATATGTCGGCGACTTCAACTGCTCTACAGCGACTCTGACGTTGACGAACTGTTCGAACGGTGCAGGTCAGCGTTGGGAGATCCGACCCCTTCAACCGGGGGTGATCGTTGGTCTGAAAACGATGTCGTGCTTATTGCATATCCAGACCAGATTAGTGATCAGGACCAACCTCCTCTGGCGACACTGAAGAGTGTCTTGTCGGAAGTGGATCATGCATTTTCCACGATCCACATCCTCCCATTCTTCCCTTCGAGTTCTGATGACGGATTCGCCGTGATAGATCATTGCGAAGTTGCTGAAGAGTTCGGCGGGTGGAGAAATATCGAATCGATATCGGCGAACAATCAAATTATGGCGGACCTTGTGCTGAACCATGTAAGCGCCTCTCACCGCTGGGTCGACGAATTTCGAAAAGACATCGACCCAGGCCGCTGTTGTTTATTGACCGCATCGCCTGACACCGACCTTTCAGCCGTTGTGCGACCGCGAACTACAGAATTGTTAGTTCCCTGCGAGACGATTAACGGTGTCAAACATCTGTGGTGCACATTTAGCCCCGACCAAGTTGATGTCAATTGGGCAGAACCCGAAGTTCTTTTAGAAACCTTAAGAACGCTGCACCGTTTACTTGAGGCCGGCGTCCGATGGATTCGGCTCGATGCGGTGGCGTACGCGCAGAAACGTCTCGGTACAACATGCGTGCATTTAGAAGAAACACATGAGCTAGTTCGTCTGCTGCGCGACCTTTTGGAGTGGCGTTGTCCCGATGCTCTCTTGATCACCGAGACCAACGTGCCCCATGCAGAGAACCTGTCCTACCTGCGCGACGGAACGCAGGCGCACCTTGCCTACAACTTCACTCTCGCACCTCTCCTCACACATGCACTCATAACCGGTTCAAGTGAACGGATCGCTGCTTGGCTCCGGGAGTCGGAGCAGCCACCTGAAGGCACAACGTTCCTCAACTTTTTAGCTAGTCACGACGGGATCGGAGTTCGTCCTGTCGAAGATTTACTGAATGATTCTGAAATTGAAATGTTGTTAGCTGCGACCGAGCGAGCAAACGGAACCTGGACGGGCCACACAACATCAGAAAGAATTCGACCCTATGAATTCAATGTGGCACCGGCATCGCTGCTTGGGTTGGATCGATTACTCACTGGTCACACTGTTCTGGCGAGTCTTCAAGGTGTCCCGGCGTTTTATCTACCGGCAGTTGAGGGTGAACCTAACGACATAGAAGGTGTGCAAGATAGTGGACACGCACGAGCAATTAACCGACCTAAATGTACGCTCACCGATCGATCAAAAGTTTTTACCGGCCCACGTCGTTTAGCCCGCGACGAACTTGCTCGTCGTTTGATGATACGACGTAGTCTTTCCGCGTTTCACCCCGATGCCAACCAACTCGTGTTGAATTTGGAGTCACCTTTGTTTGGAGTTGTTCGAGGCGAAGGGAGCGACCGAGTCACAGTTGTGGCGAACTTTGGGTTTTCAAAGACTCGATATCTGCTTTCTGAGCCCAGTCTGGATCTGCTTACAGAAAAACTCCTTTATGGCGAAATTTCTCTCGACCCAGGCGCAGTGCTTTGGCTCTCCACCGCCGATTTTAACTCTGCGAGACAGTCCGGGAATTGCTTCTCTAGCTGATCCCAAGCGGGTAGATCAGATGGTAAAGGAGAAGGCTCCTCGCGAATCAGTTTGCAGAACAATGCAACAGCGGACTCTTCTTGGGCGTCATCAAATGGTAGTGAATTACTTATCGCGTTAGCTCGGTGGGCGGCGAGGGTTTCGCTGGCTTTCCGGTCGAACTCAGGTGCATCCACAGCCGTAACTCCACTAAGAGAAAGTGTTGTGCTGATGATGTCGCGGGCCATGCGGTGCAAGCCCGACTCGGGGTGCTCCAATGAAAGACTTTGATGTTTGTGGTCGTAATTGTCGGTGAGATCAGTTTGCGCGATGTGACATTTCAACGCCCGTGCCGCCACAAGCAACGAGATATCAACTCCCCAGTGTCCGGGTATGGCTAATGAAGTTGCTATCGGCAAACGCGTAGCAAATTCTCCGGCGAGGAGATATCTAAACGACTGCAGATATGAGATGTGCTGATTTGCCTGCGCCGACGAGGACAAGGACTCAAGCAAAGGTCCCACTAACAACCGGGTTACCCGCCCGTTAAGGCCGCTGTCGTCAAAGCGTGGATAGAAACCCTTAACGAAGTCAAACCCAAGTCGTTCGTCGACAATTGGATGAGCCAGTCTCGCGACAAATGAAGATTCGTAAGTGGAGATGTCGGCATCATGAACGACGATCGTGTCAATGTCGCCAAATGCCGCGACGGCGCCAATACACCGCCATAGGTTGCTGCCTTTCCCGGGTTCGGGAGCGACACCGACCCTGCGGTCGAAAGCGTCCATTGCGGGGCTGTCATTCCAGATGACTGTGGTCTTTTGTGGGAGTGAGGCGAACAACTGTTCAGCATTGAGAAAAGAACTTTTGGTTCCTCCATCAATTCCCACAATCACTCTGCCAAGCCATTCGAGTGTCGAAATTTGATTCACCATTTCGGGCAAAGCCGTGCCGTCGAACTCAGTAATCAAACATGGAAGGAGCAATGCCACCCGGTCCCCAACGTTGGGATCAGAAAGCGAAGAAGCAGCCGCGGCCTGAGCATTCTCGGTTAAGCGGTGCAGCGTCGTGATGGGCCCTCGCTGCTGAAAGTCGGCCATGCCGCTCCTGTCGTCGGGCCTACGGTAGACCAGTAGTGCACCGCTTACGAAGGCGTCCGGGGTATCGTTCGACATGGCCGCGCCATCCGCTCCCTTCCCTTCAGAGGATGAGAAGTTCGCTATGGAGGGTCTCACCTTCGATGATGTGCTCCTCGTACCAGCGGCTTCTGATGTCCTACCGGACGCAGTTGACACGACCTGTCAATTCACCAAGAACATTCGGCTGGAGATTCCATTAGCGAGCGCCGCTATGGATACGGTGACAGAGGCTCGATTGGCCATCGCTATGGCCCGTCACGGTGGTATCGGCGTTGTACACAGAAATCTCTCGATCGATGAACAAGCCGAGGAAGTAGACAAAGTCAAGCGCTCGGAGTCCGGCATGATCGTGGAACCCGTCACTCTCCCTCCAAACGCGACCTTGGCTGATGCCGAAGCACTGATGGGACGGTTTAAAATCAGTGGCGTTCCGATAACCGACACCGCACGTCATCTGGTCGGTATTTTGACAAATCGTGATTTGCGATTCGAAACCGACTACACCCGTCTCATCTCAGACGTCATGACCGTCGAGGGTCTAGTCACCGCCAAAGCCGGGACGACGCTCGAAGAAGCTCAACTAGTGCTCGGCAAACATCGGATAGAAAAGCTGCCGATCGTTGACGACGACTTCAAGCTGATTGGCTTGATTACCGTTAAAGACATCGAAAAGAAAATCAAATACCCCCATGCTGCTAAGGATGAACGGGGTCGGTTGCTTGTCGCAGCTGCCGTTGGGGTTGGTCCAGATGCGGATGATCGCGTTGCGGCACTCATTGAACGTGGCGTTGATGTCGTAGTCGTTGATACGGCTCATGGACACAGCAGCGATGTGGTCGAAGCAGTCGCCAAGATCAAGGCCAATTACACGGTCGATGTTCTTGCCGGAAACGTCGCGACTGCTGACGCTACGCGCGCCCTAATCGAAGTCGGCGCCGACGGCATCAAAGTGGGTATTGGACCCGGTTCCATTTGCACCACTCGCGTGGTGGCCGGAGTTGGAGTACCTCAGGTCACTGCTGTCTACGACTGCGCGTCGGCCGCTGCCGGTTACGACGTCCCAGTTGTGGCGGATGGAGGAATGCAATTTTCTGGTGATCTCGCGAAAGCAATAGCCGCTGGAGCAAACTGCGCGATGGTGGGTGGACTTCTCGCTGGCGTGGACGAGAGCCCTGGAGAGGTAGTCCTCTACCAAGGCGAACGATTCAAGGAATACAGAGGGATGGGATCAATCGGCGCCATGAAGGGGCGCAGCTTCTCAAAGGATCGTTACTTTCAGGATCAACGACACGAGGATTTATTAGTACCTGAGGGCATCGAAGGAAGAGTCGCATACAAAGGGCCGATTGCTAACGTTCTCCATCAGCTAATCGGCGGTCTACGCCAAGCCATGGGCTATTGCGGGACGTCAACCATCGATGAGATGAGAACAGCGACACGGTTCGTGAAGATCACGGCTTCAGCGCTTCGCGAAAGTCACCCGCACGACATCATGATCACGAAAGAAGCCCCCAACTACCGGCTCCCCTTGTGACCCAGGACGCATGGCCCGGACCAGTCAAATTCCGCGTGTTTGGTTGGTCCATGGCATGCCTGATTATTGCACTCTGTATTTATCTGGTGGTTATCTGAGTCGGCTGTTTAAAGTTTGACGATGTCCGTTAACTTCACTACAGCTTCACCTGCTTCACGAGAGGCTTCTAGCTCGACCACACCGCGAAGCCGCCACTCGTTAAAGCCTTCCGGATCGCACACGATTTGTTCAACGATCACCTGGGCCTGATCCCTGGCAGTTTCTACCAGCCAGCGAGATGAGCGAGCTTCAGCATCCGTCGCCACTTCGCTGAAGTCTTCCCAGTATGAACTAACAACTTCTTTGACTCTTCCGACATCCGATAAATCACCTTCAGCTTCTTGAGCGAGACCCACGTAGTCGGCTCGAGAAAGCAACTGAACCCAACGAAATGTTGCATTGCGGATCATCACTTGGAAGGCCCGGGTCTGTGTAGTGATGTCAACTGCTTGAGGACGAATCTCCTCGCTCAGTTGTTCGGGATTCTGGAGCCGTTCCCACTCGTCAAGCAGGCTGCTGTCGACTTGGCGCACGAGCGCGCCAAGCCATTCAAATAAATCCTCCAACTCCGAAGTCCACAAACTATCTGGAACCGTTTTTTGTAATCCCTTGAACGCGTCAGTCAAATATCGGAGCAAAACTCCCTCGGACCCTTTTATGCCGTAGTAGTTGACGTATTCGCGAAACGTCATCGCTCGTTCGTACAGATCGCGCACAATAGATTTCGGTCTCAGATTCTCCTGCCCCAACCATGGATGGTGGACCGCCCACGCATCAAAGGTCGTATAGAGGAACTCTTTGAGTGGTTTTGGCCACTCAACTTCATCAAGTCGGGCGAGGCGCTCTTCATAGTCAACCCCTTCGCTCTTGAGTTCAACGAACAGTTCGTCGCGCGCCTTATGGCTTTGCCTCGCTAAAACGACACTGGGGTTCTCCAAGACAGATTCGACCACGGTGAGGACATCAAGGGCGTAGCTGATGTCGTCGCGATCAAGAAGCTCGACTGCATCGGGCACGAACGGTGAAAGTGCCCCTGTGAGATCGAACTCAGCTTGTAAGTCGATGTTGACTCTCACTAAACGGTTGTCGGTGTCTGGCTCGTCGAGAGTTTCGACTATTCCTGCCGAAACAAGTGAGCGATACATCCCGATGGCCTGACGAATGTGATCGCGTTGCTGTGGCCGTGACTCATGATTATCGGTCAAGATCCTGCGTAAAGCAGCGCAACCATTTCCGGGGCGATCCAACACATTCAGCAGCATCGAGTGCGACACCCGAAAATTTGAGGACAGCACTTCTGGTTGTCCATTGCGCAACCGTTCGAAAGTCTTTTCGTCCCAGTGTGCATAACCTCGTTCTGGGGGTTTTTTGCGTTGTACCTTTCGGCGTTTCTTGGGATCGTCAGCAGCTTTCTCCAACGCCTTCAGATTTTCCACCTGGTGTTCTGGAGCTTGACACCACACAAACCCCTCATCATCGAAACCCTTGCGACCAGCACGCCCGGCAATTTGCTGGAAATCGCGCACAGTCAAAACCGCGGTCCTGTGTCCGTCAAATTTGCACAACTGTGAGAACAGCACTGTTCTGATCGGCACATTTACGCCGACACCGAGGGTGTCGGTACCGCAAATCAGTTTCAGCAACCCTTCCTGGGCTAGACGCTCAACCAGCAGGCGGTATTTGGGCAGAAGCCCTGCGTGGTGGACCCCAATTCCTGCTTTGACAAATCGGGCGACGTCTTTTCCGAAAGGCGAATCAAAACGGAAATTGGATATCTCTTCGCGAATCCTCTGTTTTTCTTCGCGAGTTAACACGTCCAAGCTCGTCAGCGCCTGGGCGCGTTCCGCGGCCGCCCTTTGAGTGAAGTGGACAATATAGATAGGTGCTCGATCCATCTGGATTAGATCACGAATCGATTCGAGAAGTGTCGTCTCGCGGTAGCTCCATTCGAGGGGAACGGGTCGGGCACTTCCAGTTACCTCCACCGCTGAGCGGTTGCTGCGGGTTTCTAAGTCGTTGAGGAAGAACTCCGCTGGGCCGAGAGTCGCGCTCATCAAAACAAATTGTGTTTTCCGCAACTCCATAAGAGGTATCTGCCATGCCCACCCGCGGTCTCTGTCTGAGTAGTAATGGAATTCGTCCATGACTGCGGTATCAACTGGGGCGTCGGATCCGTGTCTGAGCGCGAGATTGGCCAAGATTTCTTGAGTACAGCAAACGATGGGCGCATCAGGATTGACCGAAGCGTCTCCTGTGATCATTCCGACGTTGTCCGAACCGAACTCTTGACAAAGAGAGAAAAACTTTTCGGAAACCAGGGCTTTGATCGGGGCGGTGTACCAGCAACGCTTTCCGTGGGCTATGGCTTCGAAGTGGGCTGCGGTTGCGACTAGCGATTTTCCTGAGCCAGTAGGGGTCGTGAGGATCACGTGGTGACCAGAGAAGACCTCCAGGATCGCTTCCTCTTGAGCTTCGTACAAATCGATATTTACCGCAGAGGTCCAAGCAAGGAAACCGTCGAGCAGATTGCTGGAGTCGACCTTTTCCGGAATATGGGTGAATAACCGCGAATCGCTCACGACGTACGTAACTTGCGCAGAGCATCGTTCAAAAGGACGCCAGTGGGATCGACGTCGTCTCGAACACGCCACCAGTCTTGCCAATGGTCGTAATCAGCGGCCAGGTCCTCGCCAGATAGGTAATGCACTTTGCCCCAATGGGGCCGTCCCCCATGGGCACGGAACACTGTTTCCGCATCTTTGTAATACGCGGTTTCGTCTCGTTCTACATCTTCGTGAATTGACACTGTCACAGTTGCTCGACCTCGCGCTGGAGAGAGCCAAACGTTGTCCGCTGCTACCGTGCGGTACTCGATTGGCCAGAGAACATCGGGGTAGTTGCTTGAAAGCAGGTTCTTGATTTCGGCAACGCATGAAGGCCCATGTTCGGTTGGGAGTGAATACTCCATCTCGGTATGAGGATCGAGACGCTGATTCGGAAGAACCTCGAAACCCCATGCCAATCTTTGGCCCTCATCTCCCAAGGGGTATCGGCCGGGTTCCTCGGTAATGTCGATCGATTTGCAGATCGCGCGGTCTTGACCCGGATACCAAAAATATTCGAAGTGTCGAGTCGCGATCACCAACTCGTCAATTCTTTCCATAACACTTTCGAGGGGCTCGAGCCACCGTTGCTCCTCAAGTCGGTAGGCCTCGCGAACTTGGAGAGTAACTTCCAGAACGACCCCAACTGCCCCTAAAGACAGCCGTGCCGCTTCAAATAGATCTGGTTCACAATCGGGGGTGCAAGTCACTACTGACCCGTCGACTAAAAGGACCGATAATTCGGTCACTGCGCTTGAAAAACTCCCAAGCTCGACTCCCGTACCGTGAGTCCCTGTGGCGATAGCACCACCGACGGACTGCTGGTCGATGTCCCCTTGATTTAAGAGACCGAGGCCGTGTTCCAACAACGGGCGGCCACATGCGTGAATCTTGGTGCCAGCACGAAATGTCGCGGTCATTGCCTCCGTGTCGACGGATACGAGGCCTGAGAGTGGACGAGTGTCGAGAATTACTCCGTTGGTTGGCAGTAAGGGGTAATGGGAATGGGTTGTCCCTGCGGTCCGCACGGTCCAGCCCCCGTCTCGTGCCGCGAATAGCTCACTTCGGATTGCATCGACTGTGCCGACTTGAACGATGCGTTGTGGCTCAGCGGAGAGTTTCCCCGACCAGTTCTTCCATTCCGCCATGCTCTCGATCTTAGAACCGAAAAGTTCTGTATCCCGCTGCGCTGAAGGGCTCTTTACCTAGAGTTGCGCCCCGGCCAAACCTCGGGATTAAGAATGTTGGAAGGCTTCGACCCAGAAAGACCTGTCAGGACTTGATCAATTGCCATAGCAAAAATTCGTGTTCGCCCTGCACCAGTTGCTGAAGCAACGTGGGGTGTGACTAAGACGTTGTCGTGTTCTAGAAGCGGATGTCCCTGAGGTAGAGGTTCAGGGTCGGTCACATCTAAACCCGCTGCCCTCACTTTCCCGCTTTTTAAGGCTCGGAGAAGAGCAGAGTCATCAACAAGGCCTCCTCGTGCGGTGTTCACGATGAAAACACCGTCGGCCATTAGATTGATCAATTCGTCACCAATTAAGTGCCGGGTGTTGTCCGTTAAAGGAGCGTGGACAGAAACAATTTGGGCCTCCCGAACCGCTTCGATGAGATTTGGGGCACGCCTAACTCCAAGTTCTTCAAATCTTTGGTCCGATTCGAATGGGTCGTAGGCGGTGACATGCATTCCGGCGGCAAGAGCAACTGTTGCCACTCGAGAACCGATTCTTCCGAGTCCCACCAACGTGAGCGACGCGCCTGCAAGTTCTAGAGCGTCGTGAGAGGCCGGATAGTTGCCCTCTTGGCGGTGGAGACGGTGCTCACTCTGTTTCAACCCCTTTGTTATAGCGAAAATCAACGCTAAGGCATGCTCGGCTGTTGAAATTGTTGGACCATCTGGGGTGTTGCAAGCAGCGATACCGAATTCAGTCGCGTCGCTCAAAACCACGTTGTCGAATCCGATTCCTGCACGCGACAACACCCGCAAATTGGGGCTACCCGAAAAAACGTTGCGGTCGTAGATGATGGAAGCACCAACCACGGCCCCGTCGGCTTGATCAATCCCATCAAGCGGATCATCTGAGTTGGGCCAAGTTAAAAGTGCTCGTCCTTTGATGAGATCGACTATTGACGAATCAGGAGGGCGATCGAACCAGATCATAGGTAGGTCAGTCATCACTGGATTTTAATTCCACGAGAACTCATTAGTCCGACTTGGCCTTCGCATTCTTATTACGCTTACAGAACTCCGGGAGGGCCCATGCATGTTGGTGACGCAATAATTCACGACTTAGAGAGGTACCGAACTGAGGGCTATCCGTGGGAAGAGTGGGATCTTTTTCGCGCTGAGGCGCCGGTCTATTGGTACCAACGCGAAGGAATCACCCCGTTTTGGTCGATAACCCGATACGCAGATGTGAAACGGATCTCAGGTGACAACGAGACGTTCGCTAATGGGAAAGGCAGACTACGGCTCGACCTCGCCGAACGGGATCAACGATTTTGGGATGGATACCGCGCCCGTATGGAAGAGCGCGGGTGGGATCCCGAGGAGCCCCCAGACTTCATTTACACAGACCGTCCTGTCCACTGGGATATGCGCCGATTAGTAGCCCCCGAATTCACCCCCAAGGCAATGCGTTCCCGAGAAGAATCTCTTGTCAACCATGCGCAGTTGTATGCAGATGAGTTCGCGAAGAAGGTGGAGACTGAAGGAACTGCAGACCTAGTTGAAGACTTGGCAGTCAAACTCCCCTTGGCCACGATCTGCGAGATGATCGGCGCATCTCCTGACGATTGGGAACAAGTGCATGCCTGGACCGCTGTTTTTTTTGACGATCCCAAACTCATGCGATTCGCCAAAGTTAACGAAACGAAAAAAGACATGCGGCGGCGAATGTTCATCGAATTTGAGGAGTGGATCTTTGAAGAGATAGCGGACCGGCGCGCTACTGATTGCAGCGGACCAGATCTGATATCGATTCTTCTCCGATCGGAACTCGAAAGTGAGCCCCTCACACCTCAACAATTATTGGGGTACATCAGAGTTCTGATCGCCGCCGGCAATGAGACGACCCGGAACGCAGCCACTGGTGGAATGATCGCTCTCCTCCAACACCCGGAGGAACTGGCGTTCTTGGTTGACCACCTTGAAGAGAAGGAAATGCTGGACAACGGGGTCGAAGAAATTCTTCGATGGACTTCTCCTGTTATTCAGTTCGCTCGCGTCTGCACCCGGGACATTGAAATCGGCGATCAACTAATCCGTGCCGGTGATCACGTTGGAATCTGGCACGCGTCAGCCAACCGAGATGAACGACAGTTCCATGAGCCGTACCGGTTTGATGTGACTCGATATCCAAACGAGCACCTAGCTTTCGGACATGGCGCTCACTTCTGCCTTGGTGCTCACCTCGCACGGTGGGAGTTGAGAGCGTTCTTCCGAACGGTCCTTCCACTCTTACCAAGTCTGCGTCTGGAAGGTGAACTTGAACGCGTGGGCCACTTGCACGTTGGACCGATTCAACATCAAATGGTTGTCCCGAGCTAACACAGTTCACCCCAAAGTTACGCTGACCCAGTCGCCTTCCCCAGCGTCGCAGTGTCGGGTAGTAAGTAGCCGTAGGGGAGTGCAACTATCAACGACTTGATCTACCTGTGAGCTCAAAAGGCCTGAAAGCACGAGCCGCCGGCCTGGTCGAACCATCGTTACGAGATTGGGCCCATGTGAGCTCAGAATTGAGGCGAGCATGTTCGAAATGACCACATCGTATGTACCGTCTGCCGCTTCAATTGGAATTGCCGTCGCGGTGACCAGATCAGCGACACCGTTCGATTTTGCATTTCTAGTCGTGAACTCGATTGCAGCGGGGTCGATGTCGATTCCAAGTACTCGAGTTGCACCCAGCCGTGCGGCAGCGACGGATAAAATGCCACTTCCACAGCCAACATCGAGAACGGATTCGTTTCCTTCGAGCAGTCGCTCAAGTTCAGCTAGAGCAAGTCGAGTCGAAGGGTGACTCCCAGACCCGAACGAACGTCCAGGATCTATCCCAACGACTAATTCGCTCGCCTTCGGTTCATAGTGGACCCACGGCGGTCGAATCACGACGCGATTCCCAGCCCTGTAAATCGTTGCGAATTCGCGCCAAACGTCAAGGTAATCGTCCGATTCAAATTCTTCGACTACGCAAAATGTTTCCAGGCTTCGTGCGGCGGCTTCAGCAGTATGAGCGGAAGAGAAACCAGCCAGAAGCACAATTTGGGCACCCTCGTCGCGTTCTTCTATTCCTAAGGTGCCTAGTCGCCAAAGTTCGCCTGATATCAAGTCGGCGTTCGCTCTCGGCACCGCAATTCGGAGGCGAACCTCCTGTTGACTTAGCTCACCCACACCTCAGGACGCTACCTTCGGCTTTAGGAATAGTTAGATTTTCTGTTGATCAAGATTGAGAGATGTTGTGGATACTGACATTGTGCTGGCTGGTCTAGCCTTCGGCGAAGGCCCACGGTGGCGAGACGGTTACCTATGGTTTTCTGACTTCTACCGCCACGGAATTTTTCGAATTGATGAAGCCGGGACAGAAGAGCTTGTACTTGAAGTTGCTACACAACCATCTGGTCTTGGATGGCTTCCCAATGGGGATCTTCTGTTTGTGTCAATGCTCGACAGGAGCCTTAAACGCATGGATGCCGCCGGCCAGGTGTCGCTACATGCGGATCTTTCACATATCGCGGGCGGTCCGTGTAATGACATGGTCGTCGCAAGCGATGGCACCGCTTATGTAGGAAATTTTGGATCTGATGCAGGCGAAGAGTTTTCCCAGGCCACTCTTGCCATCGTTGGGGCCGACGGGATAACGCGCCGCGGGCCCGCAGAGCTTGACTTTCCTAACGGTGCGGTCATTAACCCTGAAGGTAACCGACTAGTTATCGCTGAGTCTTACGGTCGCAGGCTTCTGTCATTCGATATAGAACTCGATGGCTCTCTCACAGGCAGGCGCCTATTCGCCGATTTAGGTGAACGCGTTCCGGACGGAATTTGCCTTGATATCGAAGGAGGAATTTGGGTTGGTGATCCCACCAATCGTTCCGTCTTCCGAGTGGTTGACGGCGGCGAAGTAACCCACCACATAGATCTGGAACTGAATTGTTACGCGTGCGCGCTCGGAGGCGAGGACCGGCGAACGTTGTATCTCGTTACGGCCCCAACCTCTGGGCGAGGCGGTGCGGCGGAACGCCGTGAAGGGCGAATAGAACGAATTCGGGTCGACATACCAGGCGCCGATTCGCCATAGTTGCGTCGAGTCAGCGCTCTAGAACTTCAGCGGGTGGTCGGCACTCCATGTGAGTTGTTCCTCTGCGAGATTGAATTTCACTTGTCGCCAAGTGACATCTATCTCGTTTTGTTCGGCAGCCTCAACGAAGAGTTCAAACATTCCGTCATCGGTCTCGTCGCCGGGACGGTGCAACAACGCCATGAATGCTTCCGCCATCTCAGATGGTTCAAGCATCCGAGGCTGCCAACGCCCGAAGACCCGTTCGTTGTCAGCGTACTCATCGGTCATACCTGTGCGGATAAACGGAAACATCAGCGAGAAGCATTGGACTAGATCTGCGTTTTTGCCCAGGTTTACTTTCAACACCTTCGGCAACTGTAAAACCGCCCAATTGCTGATCGCATACCCCGGTACCGCTGGCCCCGGGTCGATTGCCTGACGTGAAGATATGTAGACCAATTGGATCGGTTCATTATGGTGAACGGCCTCCCCGGCCCACAGATGGGTGGATGCAAGGAAGCCGTCAACCTTGGTGTCTAAGACAAGACGGGATTCGTCGAGATTGTCCAAAAAATGCTGTCGCACCCGGGCACGTCGAAGGGCCCGACCCTCTCCTTCTTTTTCTCGAAGGGCCCGTCCGAAGCTGTAACCCGATTCGGTTAGCCCAGAGTTGCAGATAACTAAATTTGGAGGAAGGCCTCCCATCTGGTCTATGACGTAGCTGCGACTCGCCCACAAATCACGCAAATTTGTTACATCTGCCTGCACGGGGAAGGCGTTCACGCCCTCCAGTCGTAGCTGGTCAACGAGATCGAAACCGTCCTCATAACTTCGATGAAAATGAACGCCGACTGACGCAGCTCCATTAAGACCAGCGCAGAGTGCGAAAGCCTGTCCTATGCCACCGTCCTTACCCGCGCCAGTGATGAACACTCGTTTGCCTTCCACCGCAGATCGGTATTCATCGAAGCGGAATGCGTCTGTAGGCGCGGTGTAAGCCATCGCGGAGACTCCAAAAGAGGGGGGGTGGCGATGACGGTAGTCAGTGCGGCGCACGATTCCGAACCGTACGGCAGAATTTTCTGGCTGGGCGCTACCGGTTAGTTCAGTTCGGCTGTTTCCACATGAGCGCGTTTCGTCTCATCGTGGCAACCAAGACATCGTCCTGGTTGTGAGAGCGGTGTTCAAACAAAACGATTCCCTGGTCTGGCTTGCTGGAAGATTCGCGTGCACTAATTACCTCAGATTCAACGCGAAGGGTGTCGCCATGAAACACCGGAGCAGGAAAGTTCATCTGCTCAAAACCGAGGTTGGCGACTGTCGTGCCGTGCGTTGTTTCGTGAACCGAAATTCCCACCACAAGTGCTGCGGTGAACATCGAATTCACTAGCGGCTGCCCGAACTGGGTCTCTTTTTCTGCGTAGTCGAAATCAAGATGCAGCGCGGCCGGATTCATCGTCATCGTCGTGAACATAATGTTGTCGGTCTCAGTTACTGTGCGCCGGAGACGATGCCGAATGACGAGTCCGGGCGTCAGTTCTTCAAACCACAGTCCACCATGGGGTCGATCTTCAGCCACCTAGGATCCCTTCCTCAGATTAGTTTGGCAACTCGCTCATTCCAGGCACTTCACAGGCTTGGTCGAGTTCGATTTCAGCGTGAACTATTGCGTTGCGATGCGGACCTGCGCACCAAGATGGCATCACCATTGTGTAAAGGCCGCTGCCTCCAGCCTGGAACAACAGTATGCGGCTCGGATCTTTGAGTACATGGATGAGTTCATCGTCCGCTGACTCTTCGTACCGACCCTGCGGGTCCGGACTTATTCTTCTCATCGTTCCGACCGAGATGGCGGCCCGACTCGCGAGTTCCGCTTGCACGTCTTCACGGCTCAAACCCGCCCGACTGAGCACGTCGGTGTGATCCGGATTCATCATGACAGTGATGGAGCCTTCTCGAATATGAACATTGTTGCTTCCCGGGTTCGCCATCACTAGCGCGATTACGTTAAGCAAATTCTCCACCGAAGCGGGATCGTCTCGATCTCCGGTGAAGAAAGTGGAATGTGGAGCTTCAGCTCCGGTGACGATCACGGCACTTTGTTCGGGGTCGTAGCCAAAAGTGGTGTGTAGACCAGGGAAAGGGCTGTTTTCTTCATCCTCAGCGACGCAGTAAGTGAATTTCCCGGGATGCCCGTGCAGAGCCATGTCGGAGGAACCCGGGCGGGCACCTCCAATGTTGATCATGGCGAGCCGAAGGGCACGCCCAATTGAGGCGTTCGCCCGATGTCCAGGTCCGAGAGCACCAAACCCGGACGCTATTTCGCCACACGCGTGGCGAGCTGGCCCACAAACAATCACCAACGGAGCAGTGCAATGAGTTGTCGCTTGCATTTCGGTCAAGTCGAACTCGGGTTGGCAAACGGCGCGGACTGCTGCAACGACTACCGGGGCGTAGTCCGGTAGGCACCCCGCCATGACGGCTGCGGTACAGACTTTTTCTACTGTCGCGGAGCCATGCATCGGCCCCATGACCCCTAATACAAGGTCGGGCTCGAATCCTGTAGCCAAAACCATTCGAGACACCCGGTCAGTAGTGGGTATTACCACCGGCAGACCATCGGTGCAGCCCAGTTGGTGCAGAACTTCGAGCGCGTCGTGTTCAGATGGGGCGTCGAGCAAAGTCATCTTCGTCTCGTGTTACTTAGCTCAGCCGGTGAAGAAGTCGACGATGGAAGGAGTGATATCTGCAGCAACTTCGGCCATCTTTTGTTCACCGGTACCAGCGACTGGGTGAGGCAACTTGATACGGGGTACCTCGGGCATGCCGGTGGAATGAGCGAAAAAATCTCCTTGAGGCCAAAATTCTTCTGTGACTAGGGCTACGGCAGGGATACCCAAGCGAGCTACTGAAATGCTGTCACGCACGGTGCCAGAAGTGCAGCTGCCTCAATGACCATAAGCAGCAACAACCGCTTGGCATTCTGCTTGGATCTCTTCGAGCATGCGACCGCTAACGACTGATGACGCGTCACCTTTGTCGTAACGGACGAAAGATGCGGTGGGCACAACTTGGCCCAGGGATTTCTCCACATGATCTAGGAAACGGACACTGTCTGGGAAGCCGTTTGCAACGAGACCAATTGTCAGAGGTTTTCCTAGGTCAACTTCTAGTTCATAGGGCTCCGCGACCGCCTGAGCGTCTGCTCGAGGGTCGTGGAACTCGGTAGTGATACTCATAACTCCCCCTAGTCGGTGCCGTTCTAACGATCTTTGTTACGAAGTGCCGACACTGTCATGTTAGCCCTCGCCCTTTACTTGTTTAAGAAACATGCCGTTGTCAAAATAGTCGCGCCAAAAAGTGATGTGTCCATCGTTCACTTCGAAGACGCCCATGAGCGGCAATTCGATAGTCCGTCCGCTCGCCGTAGTGAAGCGGTCGACTCGCTCATTCATCACGGTGTTCCCGGTGGCTGTTTGCCGAATGACCTCGAACTCCACTGGTCCTTCCCCTTTGAGCAGCCCGCTAAGGAACTTGTGCATGTCCTCTTTTCCGGTCATATCTCCGATGGGGACATTGTCGTAATAACAGTCGTCAGAAACGAGGCTAAGTGCCGCGTCGAGATCTCTTGCTTCTATCTTCTCGATGAAGGTGTTAACAACCTCTTCGGGGCTAGTTGATTCGCTCATGTTTCTAATTCTTGCAGGGTCCGATCGAGTTTGCTTATCCGTGGGAGGCTATGTTCATGCGCTTTCAAGACAAGGTCGTTGTTGTAACCGGAGCCGCAGGGGGAATCGGTCTCGCTGCTGTGCGCCGCTTCGCTTCCGAAGGTGCGCGGATCGTCGCAGTTGATCTCGAAGGATCGGACTTAGACGTCGCGCTATCAGAGGCGGAGCCATTTGGGGTTGACGCCATTGCCGTGACGGCTGACTGCAGCGAGGGAGCAGATGTTGCTCGTTATGTTGAAGGGTGCGTTGCAGAGTTTGGGCGTCTCGACGTGCTGTTCAATAATGCGGGAATTGAGGGCCGAATCATTGGGCTTCTCGATTACCCGGAGGAAGATTTTGATCGAGTTATCAGTGTCAACCTCCGAGGGGTGTGGTTGGGGATGAAATATTCTGCTCCCGCGATGATTGCGAATGGTGGCGGCGCGATTGTCAACACCGCATCGACGGCTGGCTTGATGGGAGCTCGCGGACTAAGCGCTTATGTCGCAAGCAAGCACGGCGTTCTCGGCTTAACCAAATCGGCTGCCCTCGAGTTGGTACCCCAGGGCGTTCGAGTTAATGCTGTGTGCCCTTCCCCAATAGAAACACGAATGATGCGAAGCCTCGAAGAGGGGTTCGGAGGCGATCAGGCTGAAATGATCCGCAAGGACTTAGCTGCACGAAACCCGATGGGCCGTTACGGCGAGCCCGATGAAGTCGCTGCACTGGTCGCCTTCCTTGCGTCAGAAGACGCGAGTTACATCAACGGCGGGGTGTACACCATTGACGGTGGATCCGTAAGCGGAAGATGATCTGACGGTGACCAGAGATCGTGGTGTTCACGACATAGGAGGCACCCAAGGGTGGGGGAAAGTACCTCACAGTCCTGATGAGCCACCGTTTCACAACGAATGGGAACGACGAGTTCTAGGCCTCATGTTCCAGGTGCTGCGCCACACAGCGACGCGTCCCGGCGAGATGCGATACGCCCTCGAACGGCTCGCGCCAGACGATTATTTCGATCATGGCGGCTATTACGGTCGTTGGGAAGCGGTGATGGAATTACTTCTCGAAGAGTATGCGCTTCTCGCCCCAGGTGAGCTCGATGTCCTATTGGGTGCGAAAGCTTCGCCAGTAGCGCCGAAAGATCCTCAAAAGTTGCCGGCCGATCGAAAAACCCCCCAACCAAATCATCGAACCGTGCGTCGCGAACTCGTTGACCCTCCGCACTTTGGAGTAGGAGATCGCGTAGTCGCAATTGGAGCGAATCAAGAGGGCCACACCCGATTGCCTGAATACGTCGCTGGTGTGGTGGGCACTGTCGTCAAGATCCACCCAGCGGAGGTGTTGCCGGACAGCACCGCCCACGACCTCGGCGAAAGGCCTCAACACGTGATCTGCGTTGGTTACCGGGCTGAAGATCTTTGGGGCAATAAATCCGAAGCCGGTGTTGTGATTAATGTCGACTTGTACGAGAACTATCTGACTGCTGTAGTGGAGGCGACGTGAGCTCTGGAATGGATCACCACCATGAGACCGACCCTCGCTCACCCGAGGTTCGAACTGAGGCTCTTGAGGACCTTCTCGTTGAGAAGGGGATCGTCGACCGGTCGCGTGTCGATGCTCTGATCGAGCGCTTCGAAAACGACTTAGGGCCGATGGTTGGAGCTCGCCTCGTTGCGAAAGCATGGCTCAGCCCCGAATTTCGCACGCGCCTTCTTGACGACGCTGATGAAGTCCTAGCTACCGAAGACATTCAAGGCGCGGAGACTGGACCAGTCATGGACCATATCGAAGTGAAGGCCAACGAGCCCGGGGTCCACAATGTCGTGGTTTGTACGTTGTGTTCTTGCTATCCCTGGGCTCTCCTCGGTTTGCCACCAAATTGGTACAAGAGCCCCGAATATCGAGCCAGAGTAGTGCGAGAACCTAGAAAGGTTCTTGATGAGATGGGCCTAAGCCTTGAGGCCGACACCGAAGTACGAGTTTGGGATAGCAGTTCAGAAACCCGTTTTCTCGTGCACCTAGAAGAGTTAGCGCACCTGGTGAGCAGAGATTCCATGATCGGAGTGGCAAGGGCCGAAAAGCCGTGACTGAAGTTGAGATTCTCGAGGACTCGCTAACAGCGCCACCCAGACTGAATGGCGAGTTGGTTTTCGAAGCACCGTGGCAAAGCCGAGCCTTTGGGGTAACAGCCGACTTAGTCGAATCGGGATGCTTTAGTTGGGGAGACTTCCGAAAGCGGTTAATTGCGGCAATTGGTGCTTGGGAGTCAACGGATGATATCGATCGACCGACATGGGACTACTACACCTGCTGGACAAAGGCTCTCGAGCAAATACTCAACGATTTGACGCTTCTTGACGAAGCAGAACTCGATGGGCGCGCCATCGCTTATGCCGAGCGACCACACGGCCATGATCATTAACTCGTAACGATGTCAGGCCTTTCAAGGCTGAGATTCGATCCATCGCCGTCGTGTTCTTCCCACCACCAGGCTGACTGAAGCATGTAGCAGCGCCGACGCGCGCCCGAGGCTTCCAAGTCAAGAGAATCATATGAGACGTCTCCTGAATAGAACGCGATCATGCCTGGATCGGAACCGTCCACTTGTTTTATGTGAGTGTGGAAGCACTCCGCGGTTTTTACCGCGGAGCAGGCATCAGATACGGTTGGGAATTTTTCGAGCCAATTGAGAGTGCAAAAAGTGGGAGTGACCATCTCGATTTCGCCGATAGCTCGTCGCTGTAAAGCGTCGGCAGGTGTCATCCAATGGTGTTCGGTGATCTCTCCGTGATCGATTGCAACGTCGAGATTTGCTGGCGCCGTGGTGAGAAAAAACTGTGTAGAAAATCGTTTTGGTCGAATAGCAGGAGGAAGCCAGTGGGCGAAATGGTGTAGCTCACTATCGCTGAGGTCGATTCCGGCTTCCTCTCGCGCTTCGCGAATCGCTGCGGCGAGAAACCCGCGACCATTGCTGTCGTCGCATACGGAAACTTGGTTTTCGTCTTCCCGATCGGCTGGGTCGACCCTGCCTCCAGGGAAAACCCACATTCCTCCGAAATATATTTTGGAATTACGTCGGAGCATCAGAACTTCGACGCCGTTATCCGTGTCTCTGGCAACTACCACGGTTGCGGCATCAATTGGGGCTGTTGCGATGGTCACGGTTGTTTCTTAGTTCTTTCGACGAGTCTGTCCGATCCTGCACCCATTCCTGGCAACTGTTGTGGAATCGATCCGGCGTGGTCAGCTGCTAATTTCAAAACGATCCCCTCGAGTTCTGGCCAGGAAGATACCCGAGGGCCATCAATGTGACGGTTGTAGGGCTGATCGAAGGTGATCACTGTGTGGCCCGCCTCTCGTAAGCCCTCGACGTTGTGTGGGCCATCGTCGACGTAAGCATGAGCGGCGACGTCGGGTTTCTCTCCGACGAAACAAACATCTCGATAAGGAATACGTTGCTGATCAAGCCATTGAGCCGTGTCTGCGATCGCGACCGCGTGCCCCCAGTTGACATATAAACGATGGGTGACGATGCGGATCCAAATACCAGCATCGGACAATCGCCAGAGCGCCTCTGCGCATCCCGGCATGACCTTCATGTCTCTGAACATCCGATGTTCCAGCACTGCTACTCGGTGTAAACGTTCAAAGTCGTCGGGCCCGAAACCCCACTCACGAAAATCCCAACTTCGTTCCAAGGGAAGTGTTTCTTCGTCAACGCCAAGCTCTCGCGCGACGATTTCGCGAAACATTTCAGTGTGTTGCCCACAGACTCCGTCGAGGTCGACGCCGAGAATGAAGTCGTTCATTACCGTTGCTTCCGGAAGCGGCGGCGCTTTTCCGGAGGTTCCTCGACGAAGGGGAGCCTCGGCCAGGAGTCTGAAAGTTTGAGTTGTCCGTCTTGACGTATCTCTTCAAGTTCGGCAGCGGTCCATGGTTCCAGTCTCGGGTCGAGAGCTCGATAGCGCGCCTCGACTTGGGTGAAGTTGTCTTCGGTTATGACATCTTCAATTAGTTGACACGCCTCCCAGCTTTCGATGTTGCCTAACCAGATGTAGCTATCGGCAACATCGCGCAGCCTTAATGACGTTTCGAGGCCATCGATGGAGCCGATCACTTCGTTTACTCCGACGTTGCCCAGGGTGGAAAGGTCCAGAGAAATCCCGAACTGATCAGGTTGCTCGGGCGCTCCAGCGACCAAAGATTCGACTCTCTCAATAGCGCCGCTATCGGCTACTGCTCCGTGAAACACCGCCCGAGCTATGCCTTCTCCCATCCAGCGATAAAGAAGATTGCCCACGCTCACAGTTGGGAGGCCATCTACCCACTGAATCAGCCTGGTTGTCGTGCGTTCCGCAGATAACAAAACAACTGCGCGTTGTCCACTGCGAAGGACTTCGTTGGTCAACATATTCGCCATGTGAAAGGCCGCTACGTCGCGATAGTGGCCCCCCATCCACCAGTTCCGCAGTTCTAGCTCAGCGGCTGATCTCCCATCTAGAAGTTCAGGATCCTCAACATAAGTGGGTAAACCTAGACCGATGACTCGAAAGGAATCAGCATCTGTGGGGAGAGTGCGGTTCAATGACCACGCTGCCTTAAGAACGTCGGCGTATTCGCGATAGGTAAAGCCGATACCGAGAAGATCGACAAATAGTTCGATGCATCGGCTCTCCTCCCATAACTCTGCTGAAAGCAGATCATCCAGTTGTTTTTGTGATCGATCGTTTGTGAATTCCCACGCCAGGTTGGTGACTCCGGCTGAATAAAGCTCGGGTAATGAGTCGGCCACAAAGCGGACATGTTGTGAGACCCCGACCTGGTCACCGAGCAGCACCAACTGTTTAGATCCGGCTAATTCCGCAAGGTGCGCGGTAGCTGATTGCAGTGAAGATCCCGAATCTCCGTCTATGTTTTTCGGTTCGTTCATCTCTGCACCTTCGCGCGCCTAAACGATCTGGGTCCAACTGAGTTCAGCCGACGCCGCGGCGTTGCTGAGCGCTGCTTCGAAATCAGTAACGGTCGCGTCGGCACGGCGAAGATGAGGGTCGAGTGACCACCTTCGGGCTTCAGCGAGATTTCCATCATCAATCAATCCTTGCAGAGGAGTGGGTCCCTGAACATCGCTGGCAGTTTCAAGAAATACCCACCCATGAGCAAATTGAGAAATATCGCCGCCGTCTGCAGAAGTTGAGCATGAGAGGCGCCCTATTGGACCAGAACTTACGTCGAAAGCGATTGGGAAATGGGGTCGATTCGGATGGGCAAACGCAGCGTCTAAATAGCCATCCGCTGGGAGGGTGAAAAAGCCGTGCTCGCCCTCAGCAGTGAAGGGTTGGTGAATCAATACCGTCGCTGCCTGATCAGCGATGGCGCTATAAACGTGGTTTCCACACCCAATGACGCGGCCATCAATAATTTCTTTGTCGATGTGGTCGTTTATGGAGTGTGGACGCCGCCGCAGGCGCGTGAGCGCATTCACCGTGCGCGTAAGAACTAATGCTTTCTGGCCCTTATCGACAAATTCTCGTAACAACACGTCAGCCATGTGTCGCGAAGCCGGACCCCGAGGACGTAGGTGTTCCCACGCATATGGCGAAAGTAGGTCAGCGCTGTCCGTTACGGCATCGATGTCTATGTCGTAGTCAAGTGCGACCACTCGAAGGATTGGCGAACCAGGGTCGCGTGTCTGGTTGACGCCCCAGACTGAACGCAAAATGTCTAAATATTCGACATACGCAAAGTGATGACGTAACCCCCACCTAAAAAGGGCCGATCGAGCTATACCTTCATCGAATTGTGGAGCATTAACGAGTTCGTCGAGTAACGATTGATCATCTACGCAGGCCCACTCAATACCTAATAATTGAACACCGGCGGCGCGCACGGAAGGGATTAATTCTTGCATGAATAAACCCGTTCTCCGGGAGGGCAAGTCATGTCCGACGAAGACTATTTCATGCCGATCGAACAGGGCTGCGACGTACTCGATGGGTTCTCGGCCACCTATCGAGATCTCATCGATAATCAAATCAAGCTTGCTTGGATCTACAGATGAGAGATGCCGACGTTGTCGAAAATGTTCGACAGTTTCAAGCATCGCTTCGTCGTCGCGAGAACTCACTTGACCGAGAGTACCTAGGTCTAAACCTCAGGTGATAGCTGTGCTCATATATTCGGCACACTCATGGCCGCTACTCGTCGAGTCTTCAACGTATGGTGAAGGAACTTCCCTGGTTACAGACCAAGAAAGAGACAACCTCTATGACAATGCGTCTGTATGACACCGCCCGTCAGGAAATAGTCGATCTTGAGGTGGGCGATCACGTTCAAATGTATGTGTGTGGAATAACTCCCTACGACTCAACCCATCTGGGCCATGCAGCGACTTACCTCACTTACGACCTCATTATCCGAAGACTCGAAGATCTTGGCCACACCGTTGAACTCGTAAGAAACGTCACTGACGTTGATGACAGCATCTTGCCTAAGGCACGAGAACTAGGTATCGATTTTCTAGAGCTCGCCGAGTTAGAGATGAACCGCTTCAGTCAGGACATGGAAGCGCTGAATACACGCCCAGCGAGCGCAGAGCCGCGAGCAACGGAATCCATTGCGGGCATGATCGAACTAATTAGTGCCTTAGAAAGTGGCGGCCATACCTACACGATCGATGGCATCACATATTTCGATGTATCAACTTTTCCGTCTTTCGGCAAATTGTCGCATCTGACCAACGCCGAGATGGTCGCTTTAGCCGCCGAGAGAGGCGGCTCTCCTGACGACCCTCGGCAGCGGAACCCCTTAGATTTTGTTTTGTGGCAGCCGAGTGCTGATGACGAACCGCGGTGGGATTCACCATTTGGGCCAGGCCGACCCGGATGGCATATCGAGTGTTCGGCTATGAGCATGGACGCACTTGGAACAACAATTGATATTCATGGAGGTGGAGGAGACTTAATTTTCCCCCATCATGAATGCGAGATTGCGCAGAGTGAATGCGTAACTGGTGAGTCCTTGTCTCGGTACTGGGTTCACGCGGGAATTGTGGCATACCAAGGAACAAAAATGTCGAAATCTCTCGGCAATTTGGTGTTCGTGTCTGACCTCCGCCAAAAGATCGACCCGAGAGCTATCCGACTTGCTCTCATGGCCCACCACTACCGATCTGATTTTGAGTGGTTTGATGAAGAAGCGCCGCAAGCGCAATCTGATCTGGACTGGTTGGTTCGGGCGGCGGGTGAAGCCGACCCTGTGAGTCACGGGCCATTAATTGATGAAGTACGAAGTGCTTTAGACGATGACCTTGACGCGCCTCGTGCGCGCGCCGCCCTTCTCTCCGCGGCACAATCGATCGAAGATGGCGCAGGGCCGCCACATCGAGGATGCCTAATTGCGGCGGCTTCGTTGTGCGGTATTGACCTTCGCCAATAACCGTGAATCGTCAACGAACCGATGAAGGAGCCGAGCGGGGTTAGCCTGTCGTCTAATGCAGTCCATCGCTGTTGTTAATCAAAAAGGAGGCGTGGGTAAAACCACCGTCACCCTTGGTATCGCTGAAGCCGCTAGTGCTTCGGGTATGAGGGTGTTGGTGATTGACCTTGACCCCCAAGCCAATGCCTCAAGTGGCTTGGGCGTATGGAATGCAACGCCATCAATCGACGATGTCCTGGCGGAAGCAAGGGCGGGCTCAGTGAATGATGCTATCTGCCGATCTAATTGGCCCGAAGAGGGTCCACAGCCCGATCTTGTTCCCGGCAGTCTCTTGCTTGCCGGCAGAGAGCCTCTACTTGCTGCCGATCCTGTGGGAGCTCAAGATCGTCTTCGACTTTCGCTGGCAGGGGTAGACCACGACCTTGTGCTTATTGACTGTCCGCCGTCACTAGGTCTTCTATGCATCAACGGTCTGTTCGCGGCCGAACGTGCCGTGATTGTCACTGAACCTGCTGCGTGGGCAGCCGACGGAGTTGACTTAATGCACAACACAATTGAACGAGTTGCCGGGCGCCTAGGCGCGCCACGACTTGCAGGGGTGGTTGTAAATCGAGTTGGCCGTACCCGCGATAATCGTTATTGGTGCGAACAGTTACATGATCGATTTGGTGATCTTGTGCTACCTCAAATCCAACTCAGGGCCGCGGTTGCAGAGGCATCAGGCCAATCCACCAGCTTGAGGGCTTTAGGGAAGCGTCCAGGTGCTGCTGAAGCTGTCAGTCAGTTTGATGACTTATGGAATTCGTTAGCCGAGACTCGAACCGTAGAACCAAGCAGTCGAGAACCGCTCCAAAGCCCCGAACCCTCGATGCCCAGTACTATCGACTAGCGAAGGAGCGCGATGGCCGGCTACGACCCCAACCGACCGCGACCCACTGACCGTGGGGCATTCATCGGCCTTCCCGGTGACCCCGTGACCGACCGCCCTGAATCTCAAATAGCAACAGATCGAAAAAGTGATGGGGAGCAACCGCCAACCATCAGTACTAAAGATGAAATGGGACCGACGCTGCAGACGGTGCCTCAAGCTGTACCGCCATTAGATCGGAGAGTCCCAGCGGTCGCAGTGTTTGGTGGTCTGGCAGGGCTTATCGCCGTTCTTTGGCTGTGGCGTCGTATTGCGAAAAGAGACAGATGATCCAACGTCCCTCCCCTCGGGCAAGATGAGAGTTGTGAATTCAGTCGACATGGAAACTCAAAGCTTTCGACCAAGACATTTGAGTCCGAGTTCAGCCTCCACTTTCCGACAATGCCCTCGGCGTTGGCGGATGAGATATATCGACAAACTCCCAGACCCCAAAGGCGAAGCTGCTGTACTTGGCACTTTTGTTCATCGGATACTTGAAGATCTGCTCAGCCTTGACGCAAGCGACCGCTCGGTTGATGCAGCCAGAGCGTTAGCGCGCACGTTGTGGGATGAGACTCGCGATGACGATGATTTTCTAGGGTTGGGCCTATCTCTGGAGGACACGACATCGTTTATGTGGAAGGCCTGGAGACTGGTCGAGCGTTACTTTTCGTTAGAAGACCCAACTGCGGTAGATGTGGTGCGAGCAGAACAAGAATTATCCGTTGAAATTTCGGGGGTTCCCTTCTTCGGCATAGTCGATTTGACTGAACGCGTGCCCTCCGGGTTGCGAGTCGTTGACTACAAGACGGGTAAATCACCTGCCGCAAGATACGTCGACGACAAACTTTCCCAGGTTTGGTTGTACGCAGCCGCGCTAGCAGAAACACACCACGAGGTATCAGAGGTTCGTTTGATGTACCTGACGAGCGGCCCGATTGATCGCCCAATTGATGCCGAGGCAGTGGGGGAAGCTGTTGACCAGTACAGGCTTACTTGGGACCTTCTTTGTCAATCGATAGATGCTGAGCACTTCCCTCACAAAACTGGTCCGCTGTGTAACTGGTGTCCTTATGTAGACCTGTGCCCGGAAGGCGCGGCTGAAGCAGAGAGGCGATATGGGCCTCGTAGCTGAGAAAAGCCGCCGTTCAAGTGCCTGAGCTTCCGGAGGTCGAAACGATCCGCCGACAATTGGAATGCGAAATTCTGAAACGGACGGTCGTTCAGGCAGGTAGTCACGAATCAGAAAAGTTTCGGCCCGCTCGAGATGTTGAAGGTCAACGGTTCATGGCCCTTCGGCGGCGAGGCAAGTACCTACTCGCAGAGCTTGGGAATGAGACAGAACTCATCGTTCACCTGGGCATGACCGGGCAACTACTCATCGACAATCCCGAACTCGACTTATCGGTAGTCGACGAATACATGAGGGCATGGTGGCTATTAGACGATCAGCGGACACTCGTTTTTAGAGACGTCCGTAGGTTTGGCAGAATAGCGCTTGTCAAGAAAGGCGATTATTCGCAAATTCCGACGTTGCTGCACATGGGCCCCGAGCCCTTTGACTCGAACTTTGACGGGGACGAACTATGGAGGAGAGCTCGAGGTCGACGGCAGCGCATTAAGACTCAATTGTTGGGGCAGCGCCTAGTAGCGGGAGTAGGGAATATTTACGCCGACGAAGCATTGTTCCAAGCTGGACTGAATCCGTCATTACGTTCCATTAGCCGACCTCAAGCTCAACGCCTCGTTGATGCTATTCGCGCGGTGTTGTCACAGGCCCTGGAGCGCGGAGGAACAACGCTTCGCGACTACCGCAACCTGGTGGGTGAAGGGTCCAATCAACATCATCTTCAGTGCTACGGCCGCGTCGGGCAAAAATGTTTTGTCTGCGGTTTTATCCTGAGGGCACGAATTATTGATGCCCGTTCCACCACCTGGTGTCCAACGTGTCAACGCCGCTGAAATTACTCAACGCGCACTGAGCGATCGAGGTTGACATCGATCACACCACCAACATTTTCTCCCCGCAAGTTCAGTAATTCTGATGTCGGTACCGCAACGCCTGCAAGGTTGTGATTCGCGTTTATACACGTACAGCGCGTCATCAGGATTAACTCGCCCGGGAACGGATCCTGAATCTTCCCGAGAAACCGTAACGATCCGGTTAAGTCGGACCCCTTGACGCAGTTGAGTGCCCGCTATTTCCCACAGACCGCGAATCTCAGTATCGGTCAGTTCACATGAGGGTCGTTCAGGGTGTATCCCCAGAATGAAAAGAAACTCAGCGCGATATACGTTCCCAATTCCCGCGATAACCGACTGGTCTAACAGTGAGACTGCGATCGGAGTTTGCCGGAGTGCCACGTTGTCAGCGAAATGACTCAAACGTGTCCCTCGCCGGAGAGGGTCAGGTCCCAAACCGTTGGTCACGTTGACGAACTCATCGATGGAAATTAGGGCACACTTTTGGGGCCCAGTGAGGTGCCACGCCTGCTTTCCCTCAAGGCGAAGACGTACTGTGTCTGTTGTTAACGAGTCAATCGAATGAGGCCGAAATTTCCCGATTAAACCGAGATGGACGTGCAAGATCAGTTCATCATCGAAACTGAGAAATAAATGCTTTCCCCAGGCTTCGCTCTTCGACAAAGTCCTCCCATTAATTTGGACCGATCCATCGTGGAAACGGCCCTGCGGAGAGCTTGCTTTAACCGGATTTGTCCCAAAATCTGACCGTAAATCCCGCGATAGTCGGTGAATCGTATGACCTTCGGGCACCATGTATGTCTAACGCGCGGAGCAACGTAAGGTTCTTTTATGGCACTTGGCATCGAAGACGTAATGGTGGGTTGCTGGACTGACGAACAACATGCAACAGGAGTCACGGTTGTTCTTCCCCCCAAAGGCTCGCTTGGGGCCATCGCAGTGCGTGGTGGTGCCCCCGGCACGCGTGAGGCAGCGGCACTGGGGCCCAACGGGTCCGGGATCGAATGTCACGCCGTCGCGTTATGTGGGAACAGCGTTTTCGGTCTTGCGGCTGCCGAGGGAGTGGTCCAATGGTGCAGCGATCATAAGCGCGGCCTTGAGTTGGCGACCGTTCTCGTGCCCGTCGTTGGTGCAGCGGTCGTATTCGACATCACCGGACCCGACGATCCACGACCGGGCCCCGATGCAGGCCGACTGGCATGTGAGGCGGCAACCAGTGCTGACCCTGAGACCGGACGTGTTGGTGTGGGCCGAGGCTGCACCGTTGGTAAAGCAGCGGGGCGGGTTTATGCGCGTCCGGGCGGACAGGGCATCTCCGTGGCTCGATCAGGCGACGTAACCGTGGGAGTAATCGTTGCCGTTAACGCTTTCGGTGACGTGCTTGATACAGACGGCAGTGTCCTTGCCGGTTCGACAGCCGCACCCGGGGCTCCCCGCTATCCGTTTGTTTCACTTGACGAAGTAGCTGCCTGGGAGTCCGGCGAAGAGAGAGCTAATACCACCATCGGATGTTTGGTTACCAATGCAACGCTGACCAAACCAGAAGCCTGCCGAGTAGCGGACCTTGCCCACACCGGGATAGCTCGGAGCATCAACCCCCCACATACCTCGGTCGACGGAGACGCATTGTTTTTGTTAGCAACCCAAGAGGTCCCTGCGACCGTAGACCTCGTTGCTGACCTCGCGTCTACGGCAGTAGCTGCCGCCATCCGCAACGCAGTTCAATGAACGCGACGATTTGGCGCATCTAGTCACACATGGCACTCAGATTGCCTCAAGTTGTGTCACCATCGGGTCACCAGAAAAAGGAGGTGGTCCCAAACATGCCAAGACTTAATAGGACTCTGGAGGTGGTCGGGCGCTGAGGCGGCCTGCCAACTTGGGAGGAAGCCTTCTTCGTACGTAACGAAATGGTGGCGACTCCAACCCAGACCATCCGACTTGACGATGAGCGTGTCGGTCCTCGCGCAGTGAAGCCCTGGCTTTGATAGTCAGGCAAAACGTCTCAAGTGTCGTTTGATGCCCCCGCCCACAAGGTGGGGGCATCGACGCGTCTCAGGAGTCGGTTCACTGCACGATGCCCTTCATGACACGCGTGGAGTCAGAGGGGCTTAATCTGACGGACCTCTTACTTGCCCCTGCAAACTCAGTCGGAGCCCTTTGGGCAACTTGTCGACTACAAGGTCGTAACTATCCTCGACCCAGTCCTGCAGCTCATTAATTGAGATAGACCCGTCAATTGACACTCGATTCCAATGTCGTTTGTGAAAGTTGCTTGCTCGAACGGATGAATATTGCTGTCGCAAAGACTCCGCTTTGTCAGGGTCACATTTGAGAGTGAGGGAAAGTTGATCCAAAGTCGTGGGAATCAACGCAAACATTTTTCCTCCGACTTTGAACACTGAGACATGATCGCCGAATGGAAAATCCTCAACCGCGTCAGGTTGACCCAAACAAATTTCCGTTAAAAGTTCTCGCCTCATTTGGGCCTCATTCCCCAATTAGAGCATTTGGGCTGGCAGGATGCGATGGTGCCCACAACCGGAGATCCACTCGAATTCAATTGCCCTCGATGTTCCGAATCGGTCAATGAGCGGTTCTATGGACCTTGCGCCCGGTGCCGTGAAGAACTCAAAGCGCATCTTGGTGGCGAACCTCGCGAGGTCGGGGCAACAAAATACGAACCAAAAATGAATGTCACACCAAATCAGGTCGCGACCAAAGAGTAACCCTGGTCTCAGCGCTTTCTTCGAGCCGAAGGTTCGGAAGCCCAATTGGTCAACTTGTGTACGGTTTCCTCAACCTCACGGGTTGAACCAGCAAACGAGAAGCGAATGAATCGGTGTCCCTCGGTGGGATCAAAATCGATGCCTGGAGTGACTGCAATCCCGAGATCCTCTAGCCACTCCTGCGCCAAGTTCTGGCTGTCGTCGCACAAGTGATCTACCTGCGCCCAGATGTAAAACGCTCCATCGGCAGGTGCTAATTGACTAATGCCTGCCTTGGGGAGACCTTCGAGGAGAATGGTTCGATTAACGCCGTAGCGCTCGACGTTGCCTTCCAGTTCGCTATGACTCTCGAATGCACCAAGCGCAGCATGTTGTGACACTGACGCCGCGGCGATGAACGCATTTTGTGCCAGGCGTTCGACGGGAGAAACCAGATCGCTGGGAAGAACCAACCACCCAAGTCGCCATCCGGTCATCGAAAAGTACTTTGAGAAGCTATTCACAACGACAGCTTCTTCCCACTCCGCAGCGGCAGTTGGAGCTGAAGTCCCATACGTGATGCCATGATAAATCTCGTCGGAAATGAAACGGACGTCTCGCTCCTTGCACCAACGAATCAGTTCCGTCAGTTCGCTAGGAAGGAGCATGGTCCCGGTCGGGTTAGATGGACTCGCGACAACCACCCCGTCGATAGGTCCAACATCATCAAGTATTGATGGCGAAGGTTGAAATCTAGTGTCGTACCCGACCGGCACTTCAACGGCTTCAACGCCTAACGCTTTAAGGGTGTTGCGGTAACACGGATACCCAGGAGATGGAACAGCGACGCGGTCACCAGCCTCGAAACATGCCAAAAACGCCAATGTAAACGCGCCGCTCGCTCCCATGGTGATCGCTATCCGCTCGGCTCCTATCTTGACGCCGTACCAGTCTTGATAATGGAGGCTTAAACGCTCTCGAAGCGCGTCCATGCCAAGCGCTGAGGTGTAACCGAGAATTTCATTCTCGATGGCCGCGATCGCGCGCTCGCGTGCCCCTTCAGGCGCCGGGGTCGAAGGCTGACCCACCTCAAGATGCAGTACCTCGCTGCCGGCCATTTCGCGTGCCGCTGCAGCGCGCATCACCTCCATCACATAAAACGGTGCGATATCAGTTCGACTTGAGGTCTTGAGAGCCATAACAGGAGTGTGGCCTCTAGAGACCGCTACCGTCGCTTATTTTTGCATCGTGCGCCACGACAAGTAACGAACAAGTTGCTCGAAACAACGGCGACCGATAATTGGCCTTTCCCTTAACCCAGTTCATGAACCATGCTTGCGGGTATGGGCACTGCCTTAATGACGGACCTTTACGAGGTCACCATGCTTGACGCCGCGCTCCGCTCGGGGGTTGCCTCACGGAGGGCGACGTTTGAAGTCTTCGCGCGGCGACTGCCTCAGGGGCGAGGGTACGGAGTAGTGGCCGGACCTGGACGCCTGACAGAACTGCTCGCTCGTTTCCAATTTTCCACAACTCAAATCGATTACTTAGCAAGGTTGGGGCGCTTCACTGATGAACTCCTTGAATATCTGCATGCCTTCCAGTTTGAAGGCGAAGTATGGAGCTATCGCGAAGGTGATTTCTATGTGCCGGGAAGCCCTGTGCTCAGAGTCGACTGCTCTTTTGGTGCCGGCCTTCTCCTCGAGACGCTTGTGTTGTCCGTGCTCAACCACGACTGCGCCGTTGCATCGGCCGCTGCACGGATGCATGACGTCGCCGGAGGACGCCATCTAATTGAGATGGGCGGCAGACGAACCCACGAAGAGGCAGCAGTAGCAGCAGCAAGGGCGGCTTGGCTCGTAGGCTTCGACGCCACCTCAAATATGGAAGCGGGTATCCGCTTCAACCTCCCCACCGCCGGAACTTCTGCCCATGCGTTTACGTTGGCGCACGATGATGAAGAGTCTGCTTTTGAAGCACAAATTAAAGCACACGGACTCGAAACGACGCTTCTGGTTGACACCTATGAAATCGAAACCGGCATTGATCGGGCTCTCGCGGCAGCCAAAAGGCTAGGGGGAGTCCCCGGAGCGATTCGTATTGACTCAGGTGACTTAGCCGTGGAATCGCTTCGCGCCCGAAGAAAACTTGATGCAAACGGGGCAGAGTCGACGCGCATTGTTGTATCGGGCGACCTCGACGAGTACCGAATTGCTGAACTAGCCGGCCACCCAATCGACGGTTACGGAGTCGGAACCCAACTTGTCGTGGGATCGGGCCATGCCACCGCAGGAATGGTCTACAAGCTCGTCGGTATCGCTCGGCGGTCGGGAACCTATGAGCCGGTCGTGCCTGTGGCTAAATCGTCCGAAGGAAAAGCGACTCGAGGTGGGGTCGTGCGCCCGTATCGTGTCATCGACAACGGACAAGCGGTCGATGAAGTGTTGGTGCAGTATGACCGCCCCGGTCCTCCCGACGCCAGAGCACTCCATGTGCCTCTCTTCCGAGCCTGCGAACCGGCTTATCCGCATACCCTCGACGTCGACCGGGAATTTCACCGACGAGCTCGAACAGAACTGCCTGATTCAATGCGAGCGTTGGACTCACAACCACCGTTCGAAGCTCACACCATCTGATCCAACCGAACTAGACGCGGTTGGAAGTGGTTATACCCCGCCAGCTTCTTAGATATCGCCAAGGACAGGATCAGCAATCGAATCGGAGAAGAAAATACCTTGGGAAGCCCCCTCGGACAGAGCGACCCTAACGTTCACCACCCTTGGTCCGTCGCGACGTACGACCGCTACCACCGGTTCTTCTGCAGAAATTTGATGCTCCCTATCCCCATCAAAAGCCAACGTGGTTGGCCCCACGAGATCAATTTCTTCACCAAGACCAACCCGTGTCACCTCAAGCACCGGCACGTTCCTGTACAACCCAGGCGCGATTGGAGAATTTGTCCACCGACCTCCGTCTCCGCACCGAACCAAAACCGCTGCGTCTTCGCTTACATCGCAAGTTGTGTGGAGACCCGCAATTGACGAAACACCAATCGTGTCGGGTCGCGCCACGGACACCAATAACTGTCGAAGATTCCTTGGGTCAACCGGCATGCGGTTACCGACGAAATCATTGACGAGCGTCACTGCGTCAACGAGGGCAACGTCTTCAGACCCATCAGCCAGACCCAAATGAATCATTTTGGAGCGTGGCGCTACTAAGTCGATGTCGACGAACCCATTCGCAACCAGTCCAGCAGCTGCACCCGCAACTGTTGGTTCGACCAGCGACGGAAATACGTTGTTTGTTCCCGTCGACATCGGTACCAAAGTGGCTTCAGGCCAGACTTTGGCGATGGTCCGATTTGTCCCATCACCCCCAAGTGTGATGACGACGTCCACTTGACGTTTTTTCATTTCTAAGGCCGCTCGTTCCGTGTCACTCGGATCAACCCTGGCGTTCACGTCAAGAATTTCTAGCTCGGCCTCCAGCCTCAGATCGGCTAACGCTCCACTGGCGATCCCGAAGGGTTCTTTCATTGCCACGATGTGACGCGCCCCTGCTGCAACAGCACCAATAACGGCTCGAGCAATGCGATTCCGCTTATCTTCAGTGCTAGAGATACCTCCGCGAGCGGCTACGCGACGAATGTCGCGACCCGAAACGGGGTTGGCAATAATTCCGATTGTCGCAACGCGATCTGTCACAGCGCCACCCTAGGCAAGGAAAGTTGTTCCATCAGTCTGATACAACAGCCGAGTGACTCAACCACCAGTGGTACTAACAATCGCAGGTTCAGACTCAGGAGGGGGATCTGGCCTTCAAGCAGATTTACGCACGTTCGCAGTTCAGGCTGTGCACGGTGTGTGCGCCATAACAGTTGTGTCATCACAAAACACCCAAGAGTTCCGGTCAGCGATGCCTGTACCCGCTGGTGTCGTTGGCTCTCAAGTCGAATCCGTTTTAGATGATTTCGAAGTAGCGGCGGTGAAGACAGGATTGCTGTTCTCTGAAGAAAACACTCTTCTGGTTGCAGAGTTGGCAGAGGCCGGAGCGTTACCTTCATTAGTTGTCGATCCGGTAATGGTTGATCGACACGGTCGTGAGCTATATGGCGAAACGATCGATCGTCTGATCTCCGAACGGCTCATTCCTCACGCTCAAGTCGTGACCCCTAACCATCTGGAAGCAATGCGGCTGCTAGGAAGAACCGTTGAAGACGACACTCAAGCTCTTAGTGATGCAGCGCTAGAACTCGCGAGCATGGGTCCAGAAGTTGTGGTTTTGACCGGCGGTCGGAGGGCTTCTCACATGATGGTCGACATCATCGCTTCGGGTGGCAAGACGATCACCATAGAAAATGAACGTTGCATAACTACCAACGTTCGCGGAACCGGCGACTCTCTCTCAGCGGCGATTGCTGCTGGCTTAGCCAAAGGGATTCCTACCGTTGATGCGGTATTGGCCGCCCAAGATTTCACGATGCAAGCCATAAGACGCGCCGCCAATTGGAAACTGGGCGCAGGACAAGGACCTATAGACCACCTGGGACACCTCGGCTAAGCCGACCTAGACTGATGACGCTTAACCCTCGATTGGGTAGCTGGGAGAAACGTGTGACGCGAGAGCAGTGGGAATTAGAGCACCAGGCTGATCGGACCCGCGACGTGGACTACGAAACTATGAGCGGCATTCCAGTGGAACCGCTGTACAGCCCAGAGGATGCTGAACCCGACGAACGCATCGGGTGGCCTGGCCAATACCCCTATACCCGCGGAGTTCATTCGAGTGGTTACCGGGGCCGCCTGTGGACCATGCGCATGTTTGCTGGCTTCGGAACCCCCGAGGACACGAATGCGCGGTTCAAAGAAATTCTTTCTGCAGGAGGAGGCGGACTGTCAACCGCTTTCGACATGCCAACGTTGATGGGTCTCGATAGTGACGATGTGCTCTCCGTGGGAGAAGTTGGTCGTTGCGGCGTAGCGGTTGACACCATCGAAGATATGAGAGTTCTCTACGACGGTATTGATCTTGAGGACACAACGACGTCGATGACGATTAACGCTCCCGCTGCGCCCATCTGGGCGATGTTCGTAGCAAATGCAGAAGACCAAGGAGCAGATAGAACTCGCTTAGGAGGAACACTCCAAAACGACATCCTCAAGGAATACCAAGCTCAGAAAGAATGGGTCTTCCCGCCACGACCTTCAATGCGACTCGTAGCTGACACCATCGAATTCTCGAAAAACGAAATGCCTAGATGGAACTCTGTATCAATCAGTGGCTATCACATACGAGAAGCGGGATCGACGGCGGCTCAAGAACTCGCTTTCACTCTTGGTAACGGCTTTGCATACGTTGAAGCAGCATTGCAGCGGGGTCTTCAGGTAGACGATTTTGCTCCGCGGCTTAGCTTCTTCTTTAATGCTCATATTGACTTCTTCGAAGAGATCGCGAAGTATCGAGCAGCGCGCCGAATTTGGGCTCGCTGGATGAAAGAGCACTACGGCGCTCAAGATCCGAAGTCGATGATGCTGCGCTTTCATACGCAGACTGCTGGCGTCTCACTAACCGCTCAGCAACCCGAAATCAACATCGCTCGAACAGCGATTGAGGCTCTTGCAGGTGTTCTCGGCGGAACGCAAAGTCTGCATACGAATTCAATGGATGAGGCACTTGCTTTGCCGACGGAAAAGGCAGCTCGCATCGCTCTGCGCACCCAACAGATCATCGCCCACGAGACCGGGGTAACGGATGTCGTTGACCCCCTCGGTGGGAGTTGGTTCGTGGAGGAACTCACCGATCAACTCGAGGTTGAAGCCGAGGCCATGTTTAGCCACATCGCTGAGGCGGGAGGCGGGTCGATGCTCGAAGGTGCCTTTCATCTGATTGATGAAGGTTGGTACCAGGGAAACATTGCCGATGCCGCCTACGACTTTGAGAAAAAGATCAACTCCGGCAGGCGTGTTGTCGTGGGGGTGAACGACTTCACGGAGGGAAATAAAGACGGCCAAATTGATCTTCTAAAAATCACTCCTGACGATGAAAAACGTCAGATAAAGCGCCTTCAGCAAATCAAGAGTGACCGGAGTCAGCCGGCGGTAGATGAAGCTCTCATTGCGTTGAGTCGCGTTGCAGAGACTGATGCGAATCTGATGCCGTCGCTGATCGAAACGGTCAGAACGCATGCCACAGTTGGCGAAATCATGACGACTCTCGCTGACGTCTTTGGGCGATACCAAGAAAAACCATTTATTTGATCGACACAGAGCGGTCTATCTGGGCCGTCAAGCGGGCTATTGTCGACCAGAGCGAATTTGGTTGACGAGGAACTGATGCTGCAACTGAACCCTCAAAAGCTGATCGCCGTGCCCTTAATAACCATCGCTGCGCTTATTTCTGCTTGCGGTGGAGGACCCGATCAAACTCAACTTGAGCGCGAGCTAGAGGATAGGGCTGGCAGTGACATTCTCCCAGTAGAACTGGGCGTGGTTGATTGTCCTGAAGACGTAGTGATGACCCCAGAGTCAGTGTTTATCTGCGCCAGCGAAGTAGCGGGCCAGTATTACGAACTTCAAGTTCGGATAATCGATGCACAAGGCCAATATGGATACGTGCATAAGCACCATCCTCTTCAGCTAGTAAACACCGAAGCACTTTTGGCCACCGAAGTTGCATACGAAGTTGGATTTGACCTGATGATTGACTGCGGTGATGGTGAATACCTGGTGGCGCCGATCGGCAGCACATTCAACTGCGTCGCAACCCGTGTCGAAGGCGGAGCCCAAGCGAATATTGAAGTTCGGCTCCTCGACGAGGCGGGTCGGTTGAGTTGGGTTCTTCGGCGGCCCTGATCGGTCCCCGCATCGCGAGCGGATGCAAACAATGACCCTGGTGGACGTCAGTAGCATCTCGCTCGTCTGGCCAACAAAGACTTTATTTATTGATCTTTCTTTTACTGTCGATACAAAAGATCGAGTTGGAATCTTGGGCATTAACGGATCCGGCAAATCAACATTGCTCAACGTGCTTGCCGGTACTGAAACTGCTGATCAAGGTGTGATACGACGTCAGGCGGACCTTGCGATTTCATTTCTAAGTCAACGGCCTGAATTGGGTGAAGGAACCGTTAGCGACGCCGTCGGATCAGATTGGCAAGCTAAAGCCGCTATCGACCGGCTGGGATTGACAGAGATCGCGAACAGAAACATCACATCTCTTTCCGGGGGTCAACAAAAACGGGCTGCGCTAGCAATGGTTCTTGAAAATAGTGAAGCGGGTCTTCTGATCCTTGACGAACCAACCAACCATTTGGATATTGAGGGAATTGAATACCTGGAACGCGTCATTAAGGACTTCGCCGGGGGAGTCGTATTCGTATCTCATGACAGGTATCTGATTGATCGCGTTGCGACCAAAACAATTGAACTGTCATCGCATGGGGCTTTCGTAGTCGAGGGAGGCTATCAATCTCATTTACTCGCCAAGGCTGAAAGGCAAGCTAAGTCCGACCGCGACGAAGCAACACGGCGAGTTCTGGAGCGAAAGGAACTTGCGTGGCTGCAGCGAGGTGCTCGGGCTCGGCGAAGAAAATCTAAGTCTCGTCTAGCGATCGCACAACGAACTCTCACAGCGCCGGCGCGAGAAGAACTACGAATCGGTCCGCTGGCTCTAAATGATTTTGGCCAACAACGGCTCGGCCGGCAGGTTATAGACCTTGAGAACGTAGGTGCAGAAGTCGGTGGAAAGAAACTTTTCGACAATGTCAATCTCTTGATGTCGTCAATGGAACGCTTGGGAGTTGTAGGACCAAACGGAGTCGGAAAATCGACTCTGCTGGACGTGATTGCTGGCCGACGGATTCCAACTACGGGAACGGTGAACTACGGCTCAACTATTCGAATTGGCTACTTCGACCAAACGGGCCAAACCCTTGACCAAGATGCCAGTGTGGAAGAGATCGTCGCAGGTCCGGGTTCACGACTCGACCACCGTCAAACGAACCTCCTTGCGCGTTTTTGGTTTGAACCAGCGACACACCGAGCTCAGGTCAGGACCCTTTCAGGCGGCGAGCAGCGAAGGTTGCAACTCATGTCTGTCCTCGCTTCCGAACCGAACGTCCTTCTCCTTGATGAGCCGACAAATGACCTTGACCTAGACACTCTCCGAGCCCTCGAAGAATGGTTGGACACATTTCGTGGAGCGCTAGTAGTCGTGACTCACGACCGCGCCCTTCTCGAGCGAACGGTCGAACATGTCGTCGCCTTAAGCGAAGGGGGGTTCCGTCACCTGGGCGCGGGTGAGGCCGTATGGGAACAAGTCCGATCGAAATCCCAGCCAAACAATCCTCGACCAAAAGCCAAAACAAAGGAGAGGCAACGATCCGGCCGCTCTCTATCGACGCTCCGTTACGAGTTGAAAGAAGCCGAAGTAGAGATGGAGAAACTCGCCTTCGAGCGAGATCAATGCCGCGCTTTACTGACAGATGATTCGATTACGCATAGTGCGCAACAAGAGATGTACCGCTCTTTGGCTTCGACCTTGGAAAGCCTAGGAAACACTGAAGATCGGTGGCTTGCGATATCGGAAGAGATTGAAGGGCGAACTTAAACGCTCCGCTACCCTGCGATATATGAACCGACGGACACATGACTCCAGTGGTGACTTGCGGTCTTTGCGCCACCGACGGCCGCTGATTCACTGGACAGCAGTGTTGGTGGCAGCAGCGATGGTTCTTGCTGGCTTCTCGGCCCTGATGGCCGCATTGTGAATGATGTCCACTCTTCAAATTTTGAAGAACTTTCCTTGGAACGTCTCTATGAGATCCTTCGGCTTCGAGTTGAGGTCTTTGTAGTTGAACAACAATGTGCTTATTCAGAAATTGATGCATTGGATAGCGAAGCGCTACATCTTTGGATTGATGATCACGATGGACTTGCTTCATACGTACGAATCATTGAGGAACTCGACTGTTTGCGAATCGGTCGGGTCGTCACTCGACGCGATGCTCGCTCCAACGGATTGAGTCGGCGACTCATTAACCACGTGCTGTCAACGACGAATGGACCCTGGGTGCTCTCGGCACAGGCGTATTTGAGTGACTGGTACACCCAGCTGGGTTTTGTTCCAAGTGGTCCGGAGTTCGATGAAGATGGGATCCCTCACATCCCAATGAGAAGAGCAGCCACATAGCTGGACGCGATGTCGAAACTAAGCACGGACATCAACGACGGTGCGCCCGCGTACCTGACCGGCAAGGATGTCTGAGCCCAACTGTGGAACATCAGCCAAGCCAACCATGGTCGTCATCTGGGAAAGTATGTCTCGGTCAAGGAGCTCGTCGAGCCTCGACCAGGCTCTGTTCCGGGTTTCAAAGGGGCATATAACCGAGTCGATTCCCAACAGATTGACTCCCCGGAGAAGGAAAGGAATCACTGTCGTGCTGAGGTCGTGGCCCCCCGCAAGTCCGCAGGCAGCGACGCTCGCCCCATACTGCATTTCGGTAAGAACGTGGGCGAGGGTCGTGTCGCCGACCGCATCTATGCATCCACCCCAACGTTCAGACGAAAGTGGCCCTGCCGCGGGTTCTGCGAGCTCGTCGCGTGACACGATTTGACTCGCTCCCAAGCTGGCTAAATAGTCGCTTGTCTCAGGACGCCCTGTCGACGCCGCGACTTCGTAGCCCGCTTGGGAAAGTAGGTGTACAGCGACGCTTCCGACTCCGCCAGCGGCGCCCGTCACGAGCACCGGTCCGGAACCGATGCCGTGATCTTCGAGAGTCTGCATAGCGAGCATTGAAGTGAGCCCAGCGGTACCCACACTCATCGCGTCGAGTTCAGAAAGGCCTGCTGGGAGTTTGACTAACCAGTCACCACTGACCCGAGCCCGTTCGGCATAGCCGCCCCAGTGAACTTCGCCGACCTTCCAACCTGTCAGGACAACTCTGTCTCCTTCGACAAAACGCGCGTCAGCGGACTTACTAACAACACCTGAAAAATCGATCCCAGGTACATGTGGATAATCACGCACTAGGCGACCGATGCCGTTGAGGATCATTCCATCCTTGTAGTTGAGCGTGCTGTAGGAGATGTCGACTGTCACTTCGCCATCAGGAAGTTGCGCATCCTCTAATTGCGTGACCTCTGCTGTCACTTTTCGTTCTTCCTGTGTCAAGAGCACTGCGCGAAATGTCATAAATCCTCACTCGTTCATCGTCCCGATGGTCGGATCGGTATAAGCCAAGGACATTACTCGGGTCATGGCTGCGTGTCCCATGTCTCACCAGAGTCAAATCTGTAAGCTGATCGTATGTCTGAACGAGAAATCGTTACCGTTACAGAAGCGGCGCTTGAAAAAGTTCTTGAACTACGTGCCGGTGAAGATGAGGCGGAACAACTAGCCCTGAGGATCGAAGTCACCGGAGTCCAAGGAGTCGATTTCTCGTACGACCTAGCCTTTGAAGTGCTCAGTGAAGCGGATGCCGATGACTTACCGACGCACGTCGGTGGGGGCTTAACAGTTTTAACTCCAGGAAAAGACGTCGCCAAACTAGAGGGCGCGACGCTAGACCTCCCGAGCAACTCCAACCAGGCCGGTCTGGTGCTGCGCAACCCGAATCGACCCGAGCTTGGACCAAACGCAACCTTGGATTTGTCAGGAACACTTGAAGAACAAGTCCAAGAGGTGCTGGTCAAGCGAATCAACCCATCGATAGCGGCGCACGGCGGATACGCGGAACTGGTCCGCGTGGAAGGCTCCACAGTTCTGGTCAAGTTGGGTGGAGGTTGCCAAGGTTGTGGCATGGCTAACGCGACCGTCACGGCTGGTATCGAAAAAACTTTGATCGAGCTTCTTGATGGAGTCGAAAACGTCGTCGATATAACAGACCACACATCCGGCGAAAATCCCTATTTCGCTACCACCTAGGCGAATGAGTTTCACACGACATGGCGTCGCCTCATAGCCGCTGCCTAGACTCAGGGTACGACTGAACTCCATGGGGGCGATGTGAGAGGCATTATTGGCTATGGCACCTACGTGCCCTACTACCGGTTAGATCGTTCGAAGATCACCGCGGCAATGGGGGCAGGAGGAGGGCGCGGTCATCGTGCCGTAGCTGGCTACGACGAAGACACCACCACCATGGGCGTCGAAGCTGCCCGTAATGCCCTGCGCGGAAGCACGGTAACGCCATCTTCGATTTGGTTCGCCACTGCAAACCCCGCCTATCTGGACAAAACCAATGCGACAGCTATTCAGGCTGCGCTTGATCTTCCACAAGACACATGGGCGGTCGATGCCGGTGGATCAGCTCGATCGGCTGAAGCTGCACTTCTCGGCGCCAAGGGCACCCCAGGTATATCAATGGCTGTCGTATCCGATCTACGTACCGGTAATCCCACTAGCAACGATGAGAGCAACGGTGGTGACGGAGCTGCAGCGGTCATCTTCGGTGATGACCAAGACGCTCCCGTTCTCGCTCATACGCTGGGGTTCGCAGCTTCCACGGGTGAATTCCTTGATCGCTACCGGCTTCCCGGTGATACCTCAAGCCGTATATGGGAGGAACGGTTCGGGGAACAGGCATATTTGGCGCTAGCGGAAGACGCGATAGAGCGAGCAACCAAATCTGCCAACATCGGGATGGAAGATATTGACAAGGTGGTCATCGCTGGCTTGCATGCGCGAGCAGTACGAAGTTTGTCGAAGATCGCCGGTGACAAATTGGTTGACGATCTCACCGGGCGCATCGGCAATCCAGGGGCGGCTCAACTTCCGGTTCTCGTTGCATCAGTTCTTGATCAAGCCGAACCAGGCGAAACCATTCTGTGTGTGCACCTTGCTGATGGCGCCTACGCCAACGTCATGCGTACAACCGATGCCATAGCCGACTACACACCATTCGCGACCGTCGAATCTCAAATCGCAGCCGGAAGCGACAACCTCGAATACAACCTTTATCTCACATGGCGCGGTTTCCTTGATCGCGAACCGCCACGGCGTCCAGACCCCGATCGTCCTGGCGCACCTCCAACATCTCGATCTGAGGATTGGAAGTACGCGTTCGTTGGCTCACGCGACCGATCTTCTGGAGCGATCCACCTGCCACCAATGAGGGTTTCGATGGATGGTGGAGCGGTCGACGATATGGAACGAATCAGGATGGCGGATGTACCCGCCACTATTACAACATTCACCGTTGACTACCTGGCGTTTTCGTTGTCTCCCCCAACCGTTGCTGTGGTTATCGACTTTGATGGAGGGGGAAGATTTCAGGCAGAGATGACTGACGTCGACCCGAACGAAGTCAAAATCGGAGACCGCGTGGAAATGACATTCCGCCGCTTGTTCACCGCACAAGGCATTCACAACTACTTTTGGAAGGCTCGCCCACTCGCAGATTGAGCGGACACAACTAGTATCCGTGCACGGATACATCTTTATCTACCAAACTGGTAGAACACGACAAAGGAAAAGGGACATGGCCTCTCATGGCATAAAGGACCAAGTCGCCATCGTCGGTATGGGCTGCACGCCCTTCGGCGAGCGCTGGGATAAGGGCGCCGATGACCTGCTCATCGACGCGGCACACGAGGCGTATGCCTCAGCTGGGGTAATCCAGGACGACATCGACGCCTTCTGGCTAGGGACTATGGGATCGGGTGTATCGGGACTCACTCTCTCAAAGCCACTACAAATCGACTACAAACCGGTTACCCGCGTAGAGAACATGTGCGCAACGGGATCAGAGGCATTCAGAAATGCTTGCTATGCAGTGGCGTCTGGCGCATATGACGTCGTCATGGCTATCGGAGTGGAAAAGCTCAAGGACAGCGGTTACTCCGGACTTACCGGAAGTCGGCCCCCAAGCGACGGAACTGATTCATCGCTTACGGCGCCAGCAACCTTCAGTCTTCTCGCGCCGGCCTACGCCCACAAGCATGGTCTCGACGAAGAGACGATGAAAGAAGTACTTACTCGCATCGCTTGGAAGAACCACAAAAACGGTGCTCTGAACCCGCGGGCACAATTCCGCAAAGAAGTGGCTAAAGAGACCATCGCTGCCTCTCCGCTCGTAGCGGGCCCTCTGGGAATTTTTGATTGCTCCGGGGTAAGCGACGGCTCGGCAGCAGCCGTAATTGTGCGAGCAGAAGATGCCCATCGCTATACCGATAAGCCGCTCTATGTGAAGGCGTTGAGCTTCTCTTCTGGACCAGCAACCGGGGCCCTAGACCCCAGCTATGACTACACAACGTTCCGCGAAGTACGCACCTCAGCGGAGGAGGCCTATAAACAGGCCGGTATTAGCGATCCACGTAGTCAAATAGCGATGGCTGAGGTCCATGACTGCTTTACTCCAACCGAGTTGGTCCTTATGGAAGATTTGGGCTTCGCAGAAGAGGGAACAGCCTGGAAAGAGGCCCTCAACGGAACATTTGACCTTGACGGCGATCTGCCGGTAAACCCAGACGGCGGACTCAAGAGCTTCGGCCACCCAATCGGCGCCTCTGGCTTGCGAATGCTATTTGAGTGTTGGCTGCAGCTACGGGGTGAAGCACCTCCAGAGCGCCAGATTGACTCCGATCGGACACTTGGTTTAACTCATAACCTTGGTGGCCAACCCGGGGCTTGCGTGTCGTTCGTCGCGGTCGTCGGTTCCGAAGTGGGCTAGTTCCAACGAACGCTAACTATTCAACGACCGCTTGTCCCGGCCATGGGGATGAGCGGTCGTTGCGCGTTCGAACGGCTACCTGACGCTCGCAGGGACGCCCATTTGAACTCCGCTTCAACTTCAGCAGGATTCAAGAGCCTTAATGACTTCAGCGGCTATGCCAGAAGCATCAAGACCCAACTCGGCGTGTAACTCGGCGGCGGTCCCGTGAGGCAAATATTCATCTGGAGTGCCTAGCTGCAACAACCGAGGAATTTGACCCTGCCGGCGTTGCAAGGCATCTGCTACGAGACTGCCGAAACCTCCAACTCTGCTGCCGTCCTCAACGGTGACAACGAGAGGTAAATCGATTACTGAACGAATCATGTCGCGGTCAACTGGTTTGAGAACCCTCGGATCCCAAATAGCTGCGTCAACGCCCTCTTGTGTGAGGAGATCCGCCGCGGCTTCTGCCGCTTGCAACATTGGTCCAGCCGCCAGGACCGCAACGTCACGTCCTTCTCGAACTTGTCGGGCGCTTAATCCGTTCCCAACGACGTGCGACTCTCGAGCATTACCTTTGGGCCAACGGATTGCAACGGGCCCGTCGTCTATTTCTAGTGCCTGCTCCAACATTGCAGAAAGTTCTTGAATTGATGAGGGAGCCAAAATAGTCATCCCTGGTACACGGGCGTACATAGCGATGTCATGAATCCCGTGATGTGACGCTCCATCGGGACCGGTTACCCCCGCCCTATCGATACAGATGATGACGGGCAGCTGATGCAATCCGATGTCGTACATCACCTGATCGAAGCCGCGTGTCAAGAAAGTTGAATAAATCGCTACGAACGGGCGCAATCCTGCCCGGGCCATACCGGCAGCCGACGTCAGCGCATGCTGTTCGGCGATACCAACATCAAAGAAGCGGTCCGGGTAACGATCCTGAAATGGGATTAGCCCTGTCGATCCAGGCATTGCAGCGGTAATGGCCACAACATCAGCGCGGCGGTCCGCTATGTCTAACAAAGCACTACTGAATTCAGTAGTGAAGTTCGCGCCTCCAGCAGAGGGTGAGTTACCGGTAGCGGGATCGAAGAGACCGATGTCGTGGAGGTGTTTTTCCTCGTCGGCTTCGGCGGGGGCGTAACCGCGTCCTTTATCGGTGAGGACATGGACAACGATGGGGCCATCTTCGTAGGACGAGGCATCGCGGAGAGCGGACTCCAGCGCGGCGATATCGTGTCCATCAATTGGACCCAGGTAACGCACCCCTAGCGTTTCGAAAAAAGCGGGCGGCTCCCACATCTCCCGCATTGCAGCCGCTGCTCCTGACAAACCACGCTTAACCTCGACGCCTAGAGGTAAACGGTCCAAAATGTTGGTCACCGCTTGCCGCCCCTTGAGGTAATTCGGGGACTGACGCAGCCGTGACATCACCGTTGCCAGCCTGCTTACGGTGGGAGCGTACGACCTTCCGTTGTCATTCAGAATTATGACTGCGCGCTGGCCATAGTGACCAAGGTTGTTCAGAGCTTCGAAGGCCATGCCTCCAGTCATCGAGCCGTCGCCAATAATCGCGACGACTCGACGATGCTGGTGGTCCGTCAGTTCAAAGCCAGTAGCGAGACCCGACGCCCAACTTAAAGAAGCGGAAGCGTGACTGTTCTCAACTAAGTCATGTTCGGATTCTGCGGGATTGGGATAGCCAGATAAGCCGTGCCTTTGCCGCAGCGTGTCAAATCCAGCCGCCCGACCTGTGAGGATTTTATGCACGTAGGCCTGATGGCCGGTGTCCCACACAATCGCATCGCGAGGAGATTCGAAAATTCGGTGCACGGCGATGGTTAACTCGACCGCTCCCAAGTTGGATCCCAGATGACCCCCGGTGCGAGACACCGCATCAACCAAAAATTCTCGGATCTCTTCGCAAAGTTCTAAAAGCTGATCGTCGTCAAGTGCACGCAGATCTGCCGGACTCTGGATCTTCTCAATGTGCATAAGGTTCGTTACTGGCGTTCCGTGGTACCGGTCACATTATCGGCTGACCGTCAGATGCCCCCGTCAGTTGTCGTGTTATTCATGTCGAGCATTTGTCGATCTGCGATCCGATGAGCGAACCACATGCCTAGGGCTAATGCAACTAAACCCCCAAGGCCATCGATCCAGTAATGGTTTGCGGTAACAATGACCCCAAAAAGAGTGGCCACCGGGTACAGCCACATGGCTGCTCGAGCCGAGAAAGATTTCAAGACCGGCGCTATAGCGATGGTGCACCACGCGGCCCAAGCCAAATGCAGACTTGGCATCGCCGCCCATTGATTTGAAATTGCTTGCAACGTCCCTGAGTCAAAAGACCACAACCCGCCGTGGACCGACAGAGTGTCAACGAAAGAAAACTTGTCCATCGCTCCGCCGTAAGGGGGAGGCGACGAAAGAAGCCGTGGCGGCATTAAAGGAAATGTGGCGAACCCGATCAGACCTAGGGCAGTAGTAATCGCAAGCCCAGTGCGGTAACGAATAAAGCGAAGGGGAAACAGGTGATAAAGAAATAGGCCAACAACGATGGTCACAACAAAGTGGAGACTGCCGTAGAACACGTTCCAGAACCAGAAGAACCAACCCCAGTCCAGAAACCACTGTTGAAGGTCCTGCTCAAAGAAGAGACCAAGCCGTTTCTCGAATGCAATCACACGTTCGGCGTTTTTGGCCGCGGTGTCTGTCGTCGCGGCAAACAATCCGTCAGAACCTAACTGGTTTCTCACCTGCGCATAGGCCAGATAGAAGCCCAATATGAACAGAGCTTCCTTCCACCAACGCATCTTGGCGACAATCATCTTGGACGCTTTCAAACTCCGGCCTTCGACTTCAGATGACGTGATCCCAAAATGAAAGCTGGTACTCCCGTCAGGCTGGCAATGAGGGTAACGCCATACATCAAGAGACCTAACACCACGCTTTGACCACTGCTAACCCCGAAATTATCGAGAAAGAGAACTAATGCAGCCTCGCGCACTCCTATTCCCCCGATCGCCACAGGAAGCACTTGTGCAATAAAGACCATTGGAATGAAAGCAAACCAGACGGTAGGTCCAAGGCGGATATCTACAGCGTTGGCGACGCAGACCACCGCAATTACCAAGCACATCTGAAAAGCGACTGCCACAGCTAGTAACCGAAGCATTGTGCCCGGTGCCTGCCGATAAAGCTTGAGACCTCGATGAACAGCGGCAAGCGACCTTGTCACGCTGCTCTCCCCACTAAGGCGACCTCCAAAGCGCGGATGTTCGGCTAGGTAGATAGTGAGTGACAGCAAAACGAGGGTTCCGATGGCGAGCCCCAGAGCGGCTTTCCCCCCTTTTGTGGAGACAAGTCCTGGATTGAAAGCGAACGCAAGCAGCGTAATCAGAGGCAAGACGAGCCACCCCGTTAACCGTTCGATCACCACCGAAGCAAACGCGCTGGAGTGGTCACGGATCTGGGTGCCCATTCGACTTACCCGCAAAATGTCGCCACCAACAGTTGTGGGGAGAAAGTTCCCAACGAACTGGCCGGCCACGAAATAGTTCAACACATCTAGAAATTTTTGTGGCTTGCCCAAGGTTCTACACACCTCTAGCCAACGAATTGAGGCCAGACCAAACGCAGTCAGCGTGGCTGCCAGTGATGCAACCATCCACAGCCAGCTTTCACTCCGCCAGTTGGGCCACCTTTGGAGGTCTGTCGCGGGGAAGCGTGTCAGCAGGATGGCCAGCATCGCAGCACTCGCGACAATACGCAGGACCAACGACGCCCTTTTTGGCAAACGTACATAGCGATAGATCTTCTGCGACACGAGAGAGCGAAGATTACGCTGCGCGAAGCCTTCTGAGAAGCCCGAAGCGGTCGCGCTGCCGATACTGTGTCGCCAGAGCTAAACAAATGACCTCCCAAGAGAATGAATCATGAGTGAAAAAATGCTTGGTCCGCTACTGGACCGCGATCTGATCCAAGAGACCATTTCGACTGCGATGAGCAAGGGCGGCCAATGGGCCGAGGTATTCGTGGAAGATCGCCAAAGTGCATCTACTGAATTTGACGAAGGGCGAGTCGAGTCAATGGTGTCCAGCCGAGATCTAGGCGCTGGCATCCGCGTAACTGTGGGCGAGGCAACAGGCTTTGCCCACACTGCGGATCTCTCATTGGAAGGACTAAGAGAAGCGGCTCTTGCCGCCGCCGCAGCTGCTCAAGGTGGCAACCAGATTGAACCGGTAGCGCTCCGTGGACAAGGAGCCTCGCTGAATCGCGCCGAGATCCTACCTTCGACCGTGTCGAAGGCCCGCAAGGTCGAATTAACTAGACAAACCGATGCCGCAGCCCGCGAGGTCGACGGTGCGATTACGCAGGTCAGCGTCCGATATTCAGAAGGACGTCGACGAATCTTGGTTGCCAATAGTGACGGTGTCTTCAATGGCGATGACCAAACTCGCATATTGCTGTCCGTCAACTGCGTGGCGAGCGGGGATCAAGGCTTGCAAACGGGCCGAGAAACTGTCGGATACACGGTTGGTTTCGAATTGTTTGATGAATACGACGTCGAAGCGATGGCTCGCCGTGCTGCGAGACGTGCGATAACGAAATTAGAGGCCCGCCCAGCTCCAAGTGGCCAACTGCCAGTAGTCATTCAACGCGGCGGGGGAGGAGTTCTTTTCCACGAAGCTTGCGGGCACGGTTTGGAAGCCGATCTAGTCGACAAAGGAGCTTCGGTTTTTCGTGATCGAATCGGCGAACTTGTTGCCTCGCCCACAGTCACCCTTGTTGACGATGGAACCATGGGATCTGAATGGGGAACTATCGCTATTGACGATGAAGGATGTCTCTCCCAACGCAACGTTCTGATCGAGAACGGTGTGTTGACTGACTACATGTGGGACCACTCGCGGAGTCGTTCCGCAAGAAGGGAACTTTCGGGAAATGGCCGGCGTCAGAGTTATCAGCACTTACCAATGGTGCGAATGACCAATACCTTCGTGATGAACGGCGAAATAAAGCCCGAGGACATCGTTTCTGACACAGAAAAGGGTGTGTATGTTGCGCAGCTAGGAGGCGGGCAGGTCAATACCGCTACCGGTGATTTTGTCTTCGGCATGACTGAGGCATATCTCATCGAGGATGGACGGATAACGGCACCTCTCCGTGAAAGCAATCTGATTGGCAACGGCCCCGATGTATTGCAAAACATTGAGCTCTTAGGCAATGACTTTGCAATGGGTAGTCCTGGCACCTGTGGCAAAGACGGTCAGGGCGTTCCGGTAGGCGACGGGCAACCGACTTTAAGAGTTGCTTCGCTCACCATCGGGGGCACAGCAAGTTGAAAAACACGGCCGAGCTTCCAGATCTCGCACAAGGACTTTTAACCGGAGCGCGCGAGAACGAGCAGTTCGAGGTGTGTCTCTCTCGAGGTCGCTCCACCACTGTGAAGGCATATCTCGGACAAATCGAATCCGTTCGTTCCGGAGCATCACAGGCCGTCGGGGTGCGCATAGTGGTCGATGGCCGGCAAGGATTTGCCACAGCGGGTTCACTTGATCCCGAGGTCCTTAAGCAGGTCGTCGAGGAAGCCCGAGAAAACTTACAGTTCGCCGAAAGCGACCCGGATCAAGGAATTGCGATTCCTGACGGAGTAGTTCCCCCAGGTCTTGACCTCACCGATCCGGCAGTTCTTCGGCTGACGGCAGAAGACAGAGCGGCCGTCGCAATCGAGTTAGAACGACGGTGCCTTTCATCCGATTCGCGAATTACCGGTGTTCGTTCCTCTGCTTGGTCTGATGGTTGGGGAGAGTTCGCTCTAGCGTCAACATCAGGGATTGCGGTTCAGAGCGAGGGAGGCAGTTGTTCGGTTGGCGTTCAACCACTTGCAATGCAGGGCACCGAAACACAGATCGGCCACGCCGGCGACGCTGCTCGGCGGCCAGACGCATTAGATCTCGACCGTGTTGTTAGCGAAGCGGTCGAAGACGCAACGAGAATGCTCGGGGCAACTAAACCTTCCAGTGAAAAAGTGACCGTGGTTTTGGAACCATCGGTTGCGGCAGCATTTCTTGGAACTGTGGTGGGCGCATTGACAGGAGAGCGAGTGATCAAAGGTAGATCGCCATTTGCGGAACGCCTAGGCGAACAGATTGCTGTCGCACAACTCACCTTGATAGACGACCCAACCAATATGGAATCGTTAGGGGCCGACAATCACGATGGTGAAGGGCTAGCCGCGCGACGAAACGTCATTGTCGATTCAGGCGTACTGTCCCAGTTCCTGCACAACTCATACACCGGTCGCCGCGCTGGAACCAGCTCCACAGGGTCTGCGGTTCGAGGGCCCCGATCGACGCCGAGTGTTGGTATCCATGCGCTTACGATTGCGCCCGGAGTTAACAATAGAGACGAGCTTTTCGCGAAAATTAAAAAAGGTGTTTTCATTCGAGGTGTTAACGGTCTTCATAGCGGGGTCAACCCAGTCAGCGGCGACTTTTCCGTAGGTGCATATGGCCAACGCATTCAAGGCGGTGCTCTCGGCGAACCATTCCGCGAAGCGACCATAGCGTCGACGCTCCAAAGGATGCTGCTCGACATCGTCGAAATTGGAGGCGATTTTGAGTTTCTTCCCAACGGAACGGGAATGACTTCAATAGCAATTGCTGATGTTGCACTTTCAGGGATCTAGTTCTTGTGGGCGCAAGCCACAACACCATTGGTACCCTGCTGGCCGTGCCCACCACCCCCACCACTGACGCGTTAAGTCGTCACCCCCATCTTGGCGACCCATGTCCTCAAGGTTGGGTTCGAGTGGACTTTCATTCCCACACCATGTGGTCTGGCGATTCCACGACCACGCCCGACGAAATTATAGAAAGTGTGGCCGCGACCGGGATTGATGTGCTTTGTATAACCGATCACAATTCCATCAAAGGTGCTATTGAACTTAAGGAAAGTCTTCCTTGTCGCGTAGTCGTCGGAGAAGAGATGAGAACACATGCAGGCGAAATCATCGGCTTGTTTCTCAAGGAACGAATCCCACAGGGCATACGGCCAGAAGACGCTGCAAAAAATATTCGAGAACAGGGCGGACTTGTCTACATTCCGCACCCCTTTGACCCGTTGCGCAATAACTTGCGACAGGAAGTACTCGATGAATTAGTGAGTCACGACCTCGTGGATGGCATCGAAATTCTCAACGGTAAGACCAGCCTTCGAAGCCTGAATGACAAAGCCTCCGCTTACGCAGCCAAACACGATCTAGCGACGGGTGCGGGAAGTGACGCACACGTAGCAGAAGCCATAGGTGCCGCTTATTTAGAAATGCCGGACTTTGATAGCCCGGAGGAGTTTCTATCGTCGATGCGACTGGGCCAGGCAGTAGGACACCACTACGACCCCCCGAGACGCTGGCGACCGCGTATCGTTCCTTCGACAGCGGACTGACCGCTTTTCTCGCTACCCACGGCCACGATTATGCCGATCTTCCATGCAATTGTTTTAGGTATCACTCAGGGACTTACTGAGTTCTTCCCAGTGTCCTCAAGTGGCCATCTTGAGTTAGTTCCTTGGTTTTTTCAATGGAACCACTTCGAGGGTGACGGCAGAATGGAAAACACCTTCGATGTTGCCCTCCACCTGGGCACATTGAGTGGCCTGATCGTGTGTCTTTGGGGGGACGTACAGCGCCATGCCCGAGCGGGCCTTGGCGCATTGGTTGGCCGCCAACCCTGGAACACCGACGCCAAGATTGGGTGGTTGCTGCTTTTATCGGCGGCCCCAGCAGCGATTGCGGCCACCTTGTTTGAGTCGTTTTTACTCAAACTGAGCGACCGCATAGGAATCATCTTGATTGGGTTGGGTCTCTTTGGACTTTTGCTTTGGCTCGTCGATAGCCAAGCGCGAGGCAAGCGATCTTTCCGCGGTTTTTCTGGTCGAGACGCGCTCAAAATAGGCACCGCCCAATCCTTGGCATTACTACCTGGCGTAAGTCGTTCGGGCATTACGATCACGGTTGCTCGGATGACCGGATACGACCGGCCCCACGCGGCACGTCTCGCATTCCTAATGGGCATACCCATAATTGCGGGTGCCGGCTTACATCGCTCTTACGGCGTGCTCACCGATGGGCTTCCCGCGGGGATGTGGCCCGCCTTGATTGCGGGAACACTCACCGCAGCTATTACGGGCTGGGTAGCCCTCAAGTTCACCCTTCGCTGGGTGCTATCTCACAGTTACGCCGGCTTCGCTATATACCGGGTCATTCTTGCGGCAGGAGCGATGCTTGTGCTCTATACGCGATAGCTCTTATGGCTGATGCCCCAGATGCTGCAAGTTGGGAACTTCGTGATGCGTTCCCGCGATCGAAGTATCAGTGACACGGGCCTAATCCTTGGCTGGGGTTGAACTTTCAGGCTTAGACGGTTTCTCCACTGATTTTTCGGATGAAGCGGGTTTGTCGGATGAAGCGGGTTTGTCTGCTGGGCTAGTGCTCGGCGTTTTGTCGGAGTCTTTTGAGGCCGAAGAATCTGAAGACTTGTCTGTTTCGCTCGATCGACTGTCGTTCTTGTAGAACCCGCTGCCTTTGAAAGCTATCCCTACGCTGCCAAACACCTTCTTCACGGGGCCGCCGCAGCTCGGATCAGGGCACACAGTTACAGGGTCGTCGGTGAACGATTGACGCAGCTCAAACTGGTCGTCGCAGTTGCTGCACCGATATTGGTAGGTAGGCATCTCGTCGGGTAACTCCTAGTTGACCTTCAAGGTCGATCGAAATTGTAGCGACGAGTCACAAAGCAGACACATGGGACGCGATAAAGGCGTTGACGTCCGATGACCGCTAGATTCCCGCTCATGATCCCGCTTGAAGAGGCTCGAACTTATGTCCTGGATCGTTGCAGCCGTAAAGAACCAATCTTTACACCTGTAAATGATGCGTTTGGGTTAGTCACCGCTGTTGATGTAATCGCGAAGGAATCAATTCCGCCATTCGCCAACACAGCGATGGACGGGTTCGCTGTCCGGTCCTCCGATGTGGCGGTCGTTCCCGTCCAACTCCGCATTATTGAAACAATTGCGGCGGGGTATGCGCCGAAATTGGTGGTGGGAACCGGTGAAGCCAGCAGAATTATGACTGGAGCACCTATACCCGAAGGCGCCGATGCCGTAGTTATGGTCGAGAAGGTTTCTGTCAAAGGCGACGCGGTAACGATCGAAACTGCCGTACAGGCGGGGAACCATATACGTCCCGCTGGTGACGACGTCACCAGCGGCCAACTGGTCTTTGCCCAAGGCACCGTTCTAACAGCAGGACATTTAGGCGTCCTTTGCAGCCTAGGAATGAGTGAGATTGCGACATATCCTCGCCTACGAGTCGGAGTTATGTCGACTGGCGACGAATTGGTGGACGACTGCGGACCTCTCGCTCCCGGTCAAATTCGCGACTCAAATAGGTGCACCCTCGTTTCCTTGCTAAACGGCGACGGATTTGTTGCTGTCGATCTCGGACTCATCCCTGACGACGAAACGGCGATCGAATCGGCCCTGCTGCATGGTGCAGATCGCTGCGACGCGATTGTGACCTCGGGAGGCGTCAGCATGGGTGACTTCGATTATGTCAAAGCGGTTCTTGACCGCGTTGGCGATATGCGATGGATGCAAATTGCCATCAAACCGGCTAAACCCCTCGCCTTTGGCACTATTGGGCATACTCCAGTTTTCGGTCTGCCCGGTAATCCAGTTTCGTCGATGGTGTCCTATGAACTATTCGCCCGACCTGGTTTGCGAACAATGATGGGCTTTCCCGAACCGATTCGCACTGTAATTCAAGGAATAGCGGCTGAGCCGTTGACGCGACATCCTGACGGCAAGACTCACTATTCGCGAGTGTTAGCCCGCTATGAAGACGGCAGGATCCGCGTTCGCTCAGTGGCAGGTCAGGGTTCACACATGCTGACATCGATGGCGCGATCCAATGCGTTGGCAGTACTTCCAAACGGAGACGGATGCCGTGAAGGTGATGTCGTTGACCTTCTGCTTCTGAACTGACCCAACACCACTTTCTATACATACAACGGGCTGGGCGTCGCTACGCTTGAGGAATCATGGGCCAGAACACCGATGGACAAGACTTAATTGATCCTTATGGTCGTACTGTTCGCGATCTTCGTATCTCCGTTACCGATCGCTGTAACTTTCGCTGTCAGTACTGCATGCCGGCAGAAGGTATGCAGTGGCTTCCAAGAGCGGAAATCCTCTCGTTCGAAGAAATCGAACGTTTCGCACGTATATGTGTGAATCGTTTCGGATTCAACGGAATTCGACTCACCGGGGGAGAGCCACTCGTTAGAGCCCACCTTCCTGACCTTGTGGAACGCCTAGCTGGTCTGGGAGTCGATATAGCTCTGACTACTAACGGTGCAACTTTGCGACTCCACGCTGCCGCCCTTGTAGCCGCGGGACTAACACGAATCAACATCAGTCTTGATTCGCTTCAGCGAGAGCGGTTCTTAGAACTGACGCGACGCGACGAGTTGGATCGTGTTTTGGATGGAGTTGACTCGGCACTCGATGCCGGACTCCAGCCGGTAAAAATCAACGTCGTGATGATGCGTGGGATCAACGACGATGAAATTGTTGACTTTGCAGAATATGGACGCGCCAAAGGTGTGACCGTTCGCTTTATCGAGTTCATGCCCCTCGAAGCTGGCGACGTGTGGACCGATGACCTAGTTGTGCCTGCTGATGAGATCATCGAAACCATCAGCGAAGCTTTTCCCATCGAACCTGTAGTGCGCGGAAACGAGCCAGCGGAAAGGTGGCGATACAGCGATGGCAACGGCGAGGTGGGTGTTATCGCATCGGTGACGAAACCGTTCTGTGGAAATTGTGATCGCGTGCGCCTTACCGCAGAAGGACAGTTCCGGACCTGTCTGTTTGCAGTCGACGAATTCGACATGCGGTCTCTTCTTCGCAATGAAGCGAGCGATGAAGCAATCGCCGACGCGATCTCTACGGCTGTTGGTACCAAATGGGCGGGCCACTCCATAGGCCAAGTGAACTTCATTCGTCCCAAACGAACGATGAGCCAAATCGGAGGTTGATTCATGAGTAAGGCTGACGCTGTTGAACTCACCCATCTGGACTCATCAGGGCAAGCGCATATGGTTGATGTGTTGGGGAAAGAACCGACAAGGCGACGGGCACTGGCGAGATGCCAGGTCGAGATGACTGCCGAAACCGTCTCTACTGTCGCCACCGGGGATGCCGTTAAGGGAGATGTTTTAGCCGTGGCTCGGGTCGCGGGGATTCAAGCGGCCAAACGTACGTCCGACCTAATCCCGCTTTGTCACCCGCTCATGATTGGATCTGTCACTATCGATTTCGAGTTGGAGGAAACACACATCACTATCGCAGCTGAAGTCGAGACAATCGAACGAACCGGTGTAGAGATGGAGGCCCTTACTGCCTGTTCGGTTGCCGCTCTGACCATCTACGATATGTGTAAATCGGTCGATAAAAATATGACCATTACCGACATAGCGCTATGGGAGAAGAGCGGCGGGAAGTCAGGTGAGTACAGTCGAAGTTCTGATTGAAATCGTGCCTCGCTGCACATTTAAAATGTTCGCATTGCATCAAATTCACCAGATCGCACTACTTTGGTGACAGACCTAGGACCGATAGTTCTTCGGGCTGACGGTAACGATTCCGCATTTCAACAAACATGGCCACTGAGTTCGAGGGCCGCAAACTCTATTTCAGAGAAGGAGGAGATAACTTAGTGACTGAAATTGTGCTCCTTGTTCTTGCAATTGTGTGGGCCATCGTGCTGGTGCCTGGCCTGATACGCAACTTCCGCGACCGCGGGGGCGGGGGTCGACGCACTCCAATGGTGGCCTGGAAACATCAACTCGATACTCTTTCGCACGCGACGCCTGCAGCTGGGCTTCCCGCTCCGTTCGGAGCTCGGGTGTCAACTGTCGACAGCCGTGGTGTTTACCGCCGCCCTCGCAGTTCAGTGCCAAACAACAGTCGCGAAGCTGCAGTGCGTCGCCGGGACATTCTTCGCTTGTTGGTATTGGGTTCAGCATTGACCCTGTTTGGGTGGATCGTAGGGGGCGTCGCCGTTGTTGGCGTCATGCAAGTCGTTTTCGACATTGCGCTAATCACCTACCTGGCCTTGCTGAATCAACGTCGGAAAAAAGAGGTAGAACGACTCGCCCAAGTTCACTACCTTCGGCCACGTGTAGCACTTGCCATAGAGATCCCCGAAGAAGGTATAGGGCGTAACGCTGCCCGATAAGTCCCTGAGCCCGAATGGGTGCGATTCACAATCTTCTACCTTGAACAGTTTTCCGGTATCGTCCAAATGTCCCCACGGGGGTGTAGCTCAGTTGGTAGAGCGCTTCGGTCGCATCGAAGAGGCCAGGGGTTCAATTCCCCTCACCTCCACTTCAATCAAAACAACACAACATCTGTCACCGTTACTCAAGGTGAGCTTGAGAATGTTGGCCGTCATTGCCGTCATTGCCGTCATTACCGGTTGTACCGATCGTCGCAATGAAGGCCGTTTCGCGGGACTCGAAGTCGATGCGCCCGCCACGATGCCTGACCTCACACTCACTGACACCGCAGGTCGACCATTCGCGATGCGATCAGATACCCGAGGATCGGTGCGGCTCGTGTACTTCGGATTTACCTCATGTCCCGATATCTGCCCGGTGCATCTGGCTCAGCTAAGTGCCGTTCTAGCCAGGCCGGGAATGCCGCCCAACGTAAAGGTTCTCTTCGTGACGGTGGACCCGGAACGAGACACTCCGAAGGTTATGAGGACTTTTCTTGACCGCTTTAACACCGAATTCGTCGGTCTGACCGGCACAACCAACCAACTTCTCGAAGTCCAGCGACAATTCTCGGCGTTAGTAGCTCTCCCAGGCACCGTGGAGGATCGAGGTTCTCCCTTCATTGGTCATGATGGCAGGGTCTTCGCGTTCGCCCCCGACGGCTTGGGTCGAACCCAGTACCCGCATCCGACTAGGCAAACTGCATGGACCCGGGACCTGCCTATTCTTGCGACCCTCCGATAGCGTCCAGGAATAGCGGGCTTGGACGGCCAAAGGGAAAGGGTTGATGGCGTGAGGTTCTGGTGCTCAACTCTGGAAGAACCATGGTCATGGACGTTTCGCGCTTATCCCGGCATATGGGTGGCGATGCTGTGTCTGGTTTTGCCCTATTTGGTTTTCGGACGTCGGCCCCCAAAGGGACACAACATCCGCAGTTCGCAACGATGGCTTTTCATCGTTGGCGTCCTTCTACTCTGGCTCGCTACAGACTGGCCCCTCGGTTTGCTCGGAGCGAGCTATCTGGCATCTGCCCACATGACGCAGTTCCTGATTTACACGATGGTGGTGGCGCCTCTTCTATTGCTAGGCACTCCCGAGTGGATGGCAACACGGTTAGTTGGCCGGTTACGGCTCCACCGCCTGGTCGGCCGGTGTTCGCGACCGGTAACAGCAGGTCTGCTGTTTAACGCGATGCTGATATTGACACACTCGCCCTGGGCGGTCGACAACTTGCGAGTCACCCAGTTTGGGTCCTTCGCAATGGATGCCCTGTGGCTAATTGGCGGTCTTGTTGTTTGGATGCCCATTGTTTCTCCCATAGGGGAACACAAAATGACGAGCTATCCAGGGCGCATGGCTTACCTGTTTCTGGCGTTGGCAGTGGTGCCCGCCGTACCGGGCGGGTTTCTTACCTTCGCTACCTTTCCTTTATACGCGACCTACGAGTTGGCGCCCAGAGTGCATGGCCTCGGGGCTACTACAGACCAGCAATTGGCTGGTTTGGTTATGAAGCTTGGGGGGATACCAGTTGTCTGGGGCACTATCGCCGTGTTGATGTACCGGTGGAGTGAGATAAGCCGCGCGGAAAACGAGGCGTCGCGAGCCTTGCGGGTAGCGGGATCAGTAACAGGTAATCAAGATCAGTCCAGCACTGACCCTGACCAATAAAGAGCGGCCCACACCAGACTGGCCACCACTAGCAGCGAAGCTATAGACGACCAAAAGTTGTAACGAGGACCAAGTTTGCGACGTGTCGCGCGACCAAACATGGCTGCATTCTGTCAGGCAAACTCGACAAGCGGCTTCAGCTTCCGAGTCGGTGACCTTCGCGGCGCCGAAGTTCAACGTTGACGCCAAGTTTCTCCAAATGTTGCAACACTGTTAGATGACCTTGAGGGATCGGGTGACCCTCAAAGAAAGTTTGAATCTCGGCTGCGAGATCTGGAGTCGACAACGAACGAATTCCCGAGACCATTCGTGGAATGGAGTTCTGAGGGAACTTCGCGTTGAGTTCTTCCCAACGATCCCTAATGAGTTCCCAAGCTAAGCGCCCATGACTTCGATGACTCATGGCGGCTGACAAAAGATATGGAGCGTTCTGACTCCGAACTTCAGAGGTTATGAGTTCGAGTGTCTGTTCGAACAGTTGAATATCTTCGATCTCAAGCAACGCCATGAGATAACGAACCTCTAACTGCGGAGTAGGAGCTTCGCGGTATAGATCCACAAGAGTTGCGTGAGTCGCGTCGTCTCCTGCAGCAGCAACGACACGCACCACAGCGGCCGCCAAGTTCGGCTCAACCGCATTGCCCGCACTTGCGTCAGCGAAAAGAGCATTAGCCATTTCTCGGACTGAGGCGTCTTGGCCCGTGGTTCCAGCGGCTGCAAATAGCGCTGCTCGTAGCTCGCGATCCAGGGCGGGTTCGTTGTCCATTGGTTCGAGCCCCAAGACCCCAAGCCCTGTGGTCGAGAGGTCCCGAACTAGAACTTCCAAACGCTGCTGTCCCGAGGGGTCCGCGATGGCATATAGGTGCTCTAAGGACGACAACATTCGTTGCCAAACCGCGAGATCAGTTTCTGAAGCCAAGCTCGTTATAAGAGCGATGTGATCTTCAGCTTGTAGTTCCCCAGCCAGCACTGCTGACCAGGTGTCATCAACGAGTCCGTAGCGTTCAGCCTCGGAGAGTACGTCAAGAGCGCGCCCCGACAACGCGTCGCGCAGAACCTTGCTGTAGCTCACTCGGTAAAAACCGTGGCCGCCCGCATTAACTATCACCCAGGTAGGTGTGCCACCCAGGTCAATAGTTGCCTCAGAATCTTCAAGGAGGAGGCGACTTTCTACTGTCTTCGACCCCACTTGTGCCCGAACGATTATCGGAACATGCCATGTTGCGTCTCCAACTTCGCCGTAACCAAATCTTGACTGTCGAACGTTGATGCCCTCCGAGCACGTCTCGACGGAGATCACCGGATGCCCGCCCTGAAATATCCAAGTATCCATCGCTGCGCGAACAGGGATCCCAGTGGCGGTTTCCAACGAGTCCCATAAATCAGTGGTTGTGGTGTTCCCGTAACTGTGGGCAGTTAGGTAGTGGTTCACTCCACTTCTGAACTGCTCAATTCCGAGGAACTGTTCAAGCATCCGAACGACAGCAGCGCCCTTCTCGTATGTCAAAACGTCGTACATTGCCTCGGCGTCTTGCGGAGATATGACGTCGAATTCGATGGGTCGAGTTGATGCGAGAGAATCGGTGTCAAATGCGGCACCGCGCTCCACGCAAAATCCGTCCCAGCGCCGCCATTCGGGACGAAAGGCGTCAGTCGCGGCTACTTGCATAAATGTAGCGAACGCTTCCTTCAGCCAAATTCCGTTCCACCAATCCATGGTCACCAGGTTGCCGAACCACATGTGTGCGATCTCATGTGCAATTACATCAACAATGCGAGTTAACTCTGCTTGAGTTGTCCTCTCTGGATCCGACAGTAGAAGAGTCTCTCTAAAGGTTATGCAACCCAGGTTTTCCATTGCCCCAAAGGCGAAGTCCGGTACGGCGATAAGATCCAGTTTTCCGGCCGGATAAGGAATGTCGTAGTAGTCAACCAACCACCTCAAGCTGAATTCGGCAGCCGCTAAACCAAACTCGGTGAGGTCGCCCTTCCCGGGAACGTGGACTATGCGAAGGGGAACCCCGTCGATGTTGACCGCCTCGGTCGCTTCTAGCTCGCCGACAATGAATGCGACCAAGTAAGTCGACATCACCATCGTGTCAGCGAATGTGTCTTCTCGTCGTCCGTCATCGAGTTCCGTTGAACTGACCAGTTCCCCGCAACTAACTGCCATCAATGAACTATCAACCCTAAGCGTGACTCCAAAAGACGCCTTCAGGTCGGGTTCGTCGAAGCAAGGGAAGGCGCGTCGAGCGTTCGTGGACTCAAATTGGGTCGTGGCAATTACCCGCTCCTGTCCGCTTTCGTCCTTCCAAGTAGACCGATAAAAGCCTCGTAGTTTATCGTTCAAAGTGCCTTTGAAAGAGCAGGTAAGTCGCGCTGGCCCAGGTTGAAGAACGACGGGAAAAGCAAACTCTGCCCTCTCTAGTTCTTCATTGAGAACTACCGAATTTGCTTGGATTGTCTCGTTCTGCTCAAAGAAGACGTTGTCAATCTCAAGTTCTGCGGCGTTAACTATGATGGTGTCTGTTTCGCTAACCACGTCAAGCTCGATAGACACCGTGCCTTCGAATGAACTGCCTTCGAGGTCAGGTTCCAAGGAGATTATGTAGTGCTTCGGCAATACCTGTCGCGGTAGCCGATGCGGGTTCTGGTCGGTCACAGGCCGAACCCTATCCGTCCTTCGGGAGCTTCATAGAAGTTGAGTGGCTAGGGTGCCCGACAGTCCCGTTCGAAAGTAGCTATGACTGCCAGCCAGTCCAGACTAGATATTGATGTTGTTGGATTCGGCAACGCTCTTGTTGACGTCCTTTCGCATCAAGAAGACGCATTTCTTGAACGAATCGGCGCTACCAAGGGAGCGATGAACCTGGTCGATGCTGCGAGATCAGGGGAACTATACGAACTCGTCGGGGAACGGGTCACGGTTTCCGGAGGGTCAGCTGCTAATACCGTTATCGGTATCAGCTCACTTGGTGGCACTTCGGGGTATGTGGGCCGAGTTTCGAACGACGAGCTAGGAGACATATTTTGCTCGGATATGCAACGTCTTGGGATTACTCACACGACCCCTCGAGCCCCATCTGATGATCCAACTGGTCGGTGTATCATCTTCATCACCCCCGACGGAGAACGAACCCTCAACACGTTTCTTGGAGCTTCGAACGGTCTTAGTTCGTCAGACGTTGATTTAGCTCTAGTTGCGCGGGCGAAGCTTTTGTTTCTAGAGGGATACCTCTGGGACCTTCCTGAGGCGAAGGCTGCTATGCGCCGTGCGGCATCAGCCGTTGGCCCCGAGGGGCGCGTGGCATTAACTCTGTCGGACCAGTTCTGTGTGGAACGCCACCGTGCATCGTTCCTTGGTCTGATCAACGACCACGTCGATGTGTTGTTCGCTAACCATCATGAGGTCATGTCTCTTTTTGAGGTGAATGATTTAGACCGAGCACTTGAGATGGCGCAAGAACTTGTAGATCTAACAGCCGTCACGATGGGAGCAGACGGTTCCGTACTTATCACTCCGGACGGATTTACCAGAATCGTGGCAGACCCTGTAGCCCGTGTTGTTGACAAAACAGGCGCGGGAGACCTGTACGCAGCAGGTGTCCTCTATGGCCTGGCCTGCGGTTATGACCTACAACGTTGCGGTCGATTGGGATCATTAGCAGCTGAGGAAGTGATTGGCCATGTTGGGCCCCGCCCGAACACTTCACTCCGTGATCTTGCAGGTGCTCTGGCTTGATCACTAAGCAGTTCTAAACCACGACAAAGCGACGAGGCCAAGAGAGTCGAGTTGTGCATTGCATTGAGCTCGAGCGGATGTGAGATCATCTTCGGGGTTTTGGATGAATTGCTCAAGGTAAATCTTTACTTTGGGCTCAGTTCCGCTAGGTCGGATTGACACCCGACTACCCCCCTGCGAGCGGAATTCGAGGAGATTAGTATTGTGAGGGAACGGCTGCTTGAGCCAGTCCTTAATCTCAACTATTGGGCTTCCTGCCAACTCTCGAGGCGGAGTGGTGCGAAGAGCTTTGAGGCAGGATTCAAGTTCAAGAGATTCAACACGAGCGGCCACTTGGCTCGTAACGTACAAGCCAATCTCCGCCGCCAACTCGTCGAGGCGCGTCAAGAGGTCAAGGTTCTTGCTTCTTAAATCGGCCACCATTTGCATGAAGGTGACGCCTGCAGCGATGCCGTCTTTGTCTAATACGTGGTCGTTTACTGAATATCCCAGAGCTTCTTCGTAACCGAATATCCAACGTGCTTCAGGCCTGGCTACCACCGGTTCCATAATCCATTTAAATCCGGTAAGCGTCCGAATATGTTCAACCCCTCGAAGCGCACAGAGAGCAGCAACTGCTTGAGAAGAGACAACCGAACTGGCTGTCAGACGATTATTTCCTGTTGTGTTCGACAGTTGATGATCGCACAACAACAGTCCGACGTCGTCGCCTGAAAGTTGATGCCAGCCATCGGTGGTCTTGATTGCTACAGCCAAGCGATCCGCGTCAGGGTCGTTTGCGAGAACAAGATCTATTCCGGCTTCCTCGGCTACGGAGTAGGCCTGGTCCATGGTTCCAGGCTCCTCGGGATTCGGGAAAGGGATCCCGGGGAATAACCCATCCGGTTCAAATTGTGACTCAACTCTGAGGGGAGGGTTAATGCCTGCTCGAGAGCAAGCCATTTCCAACGTCTCGCCTCCAACACCACATAGCGGCGTGTACACCCAAGTGGCTTGTCTACCCGAAGGTTGAACGTCTTTGGGTTTTGGTATCACAGCCTCGACATAAGAAGAGATAGCAGTTGCCAAATCGATGTGACCTACTTCTTGCACGGGAGCGAGATCGCTCTCACTTGGAAGGTATGAGAAAGTCATCAACTCTTCGATTTGGGTATCTGTTGGGGGTCTTATTTGTGTCCCGTCCGATCCGAACACCTTGTAGCCGCTGTCTCTCGCTGGGTTGTGACTGGCCGTCACCACAATGGCGGCGGCAGCTTGCCGGTCTCTCAAATGCCAAGCAACCACGGGTGTTGGACACGGTCCGTTGATTAACCAACAAGTGATTCCCATTGCAGTCAAAAGACGGGCCGAATCCAACGCGTAGACGTCCGATTCTGGTCGCGCGTCGTACCCGATGATCACCCCCCTGTGCGCCACTTCGAGAGTCTCAAGATGTCGGCCGATAGCGTCTGCCACAACGCGTACGGTTATACGGTTCATGCGAGCTGGGCCAACACCTCGTTCGGCCCTAAGGCCGGCCGTCCCAAATCGTATTGGCTTGGCGAAGTTTGCTGCTAAAGCCTCAGGATTGGCAGATAGCTCCTTGATTGCCATGAGTGTTGTTGGGTCTGGGTCGGCCTCGATCCAAGCTAAAGGTTCGGCTGCAAACACTGGGGTGGGGTCTCTCACGAAGCCATCCTGCCTCATTCGGGCACGGTCGAAAGGTACCGTTGCCTGTCCGCTACCAGTAAAACGATGCTTTTCCCCACATTTGCCTTTGGCTTGTTCTTCGTTGTCGTCTTCGTACTTAATTGGTTGACGCGTCCGCACCCCACGGTGTGGCGCGCTGTGATTTTTGGATCCAGCGTCTTCTTTTACGGATGGTGGAACTGGCGCTTTGTCATTTTGTTGTTGTGGGCTATTGGGTCTAATTGGTTTGCCGGAAACAAGATAAGTAGATGCCGTCTCCTGGGCGCCCAAGACGGAGTTCGGGCATGGACGAGCATCGCCATAGCAAGCGATCTAACACTGCTGGGGGTTTTTAAGTACTACGACTTCTTTGCCGTCGAGTTATCGAACTTATTGGGCATGGGAAACGCGATTCCGATTTTGGAGCTGACATTGCCGGTAGGGATCTCCTTCTTTACCTTCCAGGCAATGAGCTACGTCATTGATTTGCGTCGGGGCGTTATTGAACCGATGAAGTTCCTTGACTTCGCTGTCTACTTATCATTTTTCCCGCAACTCGTAGCAGGTCCCATTGTTCGTGCCTCAGAGATGGCTCCTCAAATTGCGAAACGATCTGACCCGCGACGAGTGGCGTCAGCGGAAGCGTTTCACCTGATACTTCGGGGGCTCTTTAAAAAAGTCGTTGTGTCGAGTTGGCTCGCGAGCAACTTGGTCGATGGCGTTTTCGCGGATCCTCAGGGGCACAGCAGTCTGGATGTTTTATTTGGTGTGTACGGCTACGCCATTCAAATTTACGCGGACTTTTCTGGATACACAGACATCGCTATTGGCGTTGCGCTTCTTCTCGGATTTCGGTTTCCGATCAACTTTGACAGGCCCTACAGCGCTCTCTCATTAAGAGACTTTTGGCGCCGCTGGCACATCACCCTTTCATCCTGGTTGCGTGACTATCTCTACATTCCCCTTGGCGGCAATCGTGGGCAAAGCAGCGACATGTATCGAAACCTCCTCATCACCATGCTCTTAGGCGGTTTGTGGCATGGCAGTACCTGGAACTTCGTCATCTGGGGCGCAATACATGGGGTTGCCTTAATTGTTGAGCGGTCATTACCGACAGAGCGAATTCACCCGGTTATTAGGTGGGCGCTCACATTCCATGTGGTTTGTTTTGCCTGGATTTTTTTCAGAGCCGATTCTGTTTCTGCTGCGTCGGATGTTCTAAGCGCGATTATTGGTTCATCGGGCGACGCAAAAGTTTTGAACGCTGGTTTGATTTTCCTCGTGCTGGCCTCAATTGGTGTCCAATTTGTCACAAAGTCAGCCTCTGCTCGCATGGGCTCGTGGATGAACAGACGACCTGTTTTGATTCAAGGGATAGCGTTCGGCATCGGGTTGGTTGTCATTGACACGTTTGGGCCTGAGGGAATAGCGCCCTTCATTTACTTTCAATTCTGATGGAAAAAATGACCAACGCCGAGTCGGAATCGCATAGAGATCTGAGACGAAACGGACAAGGTTGGCCCGCGGGGAAAGTATTAGTGGCGGGTCTCGCAGGCTTGGCGGTGGCGCTCTTCTTGAACTCTTCAGCTCTATTAGCAGACGCCAAACGTCAACCCGACGGAACTGGCCGATCGGTAGCGTTAGCGGTTTGGCGTCCTATTGAATCGGTAGCTTCGTCTCTTGGGCTGACGTGGCCGAGGGTGACAGTAGAACGCTTACTAGGCCGCTCCGAAGTCGAGCAAACAATCACGCTGTTGCGAGAGAAGATAGAGGTCATCGCTACGTCAGAAAAAGATGACTCGGTTACGTCATCAGTCCAAGAAGAGCAAGAGCTTAGACAAGTGACCGGGGAAGAGCTTCGCCGATCCTTAAAGCCCAATTGGGATGCAGACAACCCCTTCCAACTCTGGGTTACAGGGGATTCGATGGTTCGGTTTTTTGGTGACACCCTTGTCTCCCTAGCGGAGACGTCAACCATGGTCCAAGCGACCTCTGAGCCAGTTCTATCAAGTGGTTTAAGCCGCCCCGATTTTTTTGATTGGCCGGCCCGGCTCGCCGAAATTATGACGAAACATGATCCGGACGCCGTAGTCATAATTCTGGGTGGCAATGACGCACAAAATATACGAGCCGGGGACGGGCAGTGGTTGGAGAGATTCAACGAGGCCTGGTTGGCTGAATATCGGCGCCGAATCGGCACCGTTATGGATCTTGTCACATCCGACGCAGATCGGGTCCTGTTGTGGGTAGGACAGCCCCCAATGCGTCAAGAGGGTTTCGATCAGCGTATGCAACTGCTGAACAATCTGTATCAGGCAGAAGCAGCCGAACGAGACCGGGTTCAATACGTCGATCTTCGTGGACTATTTACGAATAGCTCTGGGAACTACTCCAGATATCTTCCGGATAATGCAGGGAAACTTGTGGATGTCCGATTGACGGATGGAGTGCATTTGAGTCACTGGGGTGGAGAATGGTTGTCGGCGCTTCTGCTTCGAGAACTACGAAGGTCACCCAATATCGACGAACTTTGGATTCGATGAATTTTCGTACTGTCGTGTTTCTCACAGTCGCAGCGATCGCGAGTGTGATCGTGGCCAATTCGGGTTGGGCGGATGAAGAGCGCGACGCCGCGAATGACACAACGAAAGCCACGTCCACAGAGTTCGACCCTTGGGGTGCCCCGCATCTTCGGTGGCCTGACCCGCTGACCTCCCATCTAGGTAATGAGGAAACGTATTACCACTGGACGCGAGTTGATCGGCGGGCATTGTTGGCAGAACCGACAGAAGCGAGACCTCTAAGTGTGTGGGTGGGCGGGGACTCTCTTGCGGGCGGCGCGTCCCTCGGATTTCGGATCCTCGTGAGAAATGAAGATCGTTGGATCTTTACTGAAGATGTCAAGAAATCGACAGGGGTCGTGAGCGACTGGTATTTCGATTGGGTTGATTACCTTCGAGACGAGATTGCTGACGGCCCATATGACGTCGTTGTTTTGTCAATTGGCGGAAACGATTGGCAGGGATTTCGCAGCGGTCCCTCGGAAAAGGGCGGCACAGAATGGGTGGAGAAATACCAATCCAGAATCACCGAAATGCTTACTGTTCTTGATCGCCCTGGCCGACTTGTAGTTTGGGTTGGGCTGCCGCACTTCCGTATTCCGTTCATGGTGCCGTTACCCGACGCGGTAAACCCAATTTCTCGGCGAGTTTTTGAAAACGGTTACCGATCTGAATGGGTAGATGCTGCCTCGATCGTGTCACCTGACGGGGTGTGGGCTAAGCACATCTCAGATGACGATGGGGTAGAGATAGAAGTCAGAACCGACGACGGTACTCACTACCAATCCAACGGAGCTCGCCTGATAACAGCGGCCGTAGTCTCGGTAATTGAAGGAAGATCTGGCTGAGGAGGATCAACCTCTCCCGATGTTAGGCCGCTTGCCGTGATTGGCCTTGCTGCGACGAGCGCGGAGTTTTCTCTTCTTTGTGCGCTTCGACATGACGCCAGGCTACCGGGGTGTCGAACGATTCACTAAAGGCACGCTTCTCTTCGTTATGCCCGACCGGTGTTAGCTGATTGCTCCGACTTCCCTTAACTTCTCGACGTCTTCGATTGAGAATCCCCAATTAGTGAGTACTTCGTCGGTGTGTTGACCTGGGGCCGGAGGCGGCATCTGCACCTTGCCGGGCGTACGACTGAATTTAGGCGCAGGGCCGGGTTGGATTACGCCTTCGATTTCAACAAATGATCCTCGCGCGACGTTGTGTGGATGTTGGGGCGCTTCGGATAGGTCAAGCACCGGCGCGTAGCAAACATCGCTACCCAGCATTACGGTGTCCCACTCGTCGCGAGTTTTTGATTGAATTATTTCTGCCAATCGAGCCTTCTTCTCGTTCCAGCTTTCCTGATCGTTTCGTGCGGTCGTTGGCGCGTCCTCGAAGCCGGTTAGTTCTAGAAGTTCGTCGTGAAACTTGCCTTCGATTGATCCGATAGAGACAAACTTGCCGTCAGCGGTCTCATATACCCCGTAGTAATAGGATCCCCCGTCAAGAACATTGTCCTCGCGCTCGTCGGACCAGTGCCCTGAGGCGTGCATGCCGTAAATAGAACCCATCAGCGATGCAGCACCTTCGGTCATCGCGGCGTCAACTACCTGACCCTTGCCGGAAGTTCTGGCTTCGAGCAAGGCAGCGCATAGTCCAAAGGCGAGGTAAATTCCGCCGCCACCGAAGTCGCCTACAAGGTTGAGCGGCGGAGATGGTTTGTCGGCCCCTCCGATGGCATGGAGCGCGCCGGTCAAGGCGATGTAGTTGATGTCATGCCCAGCGGCATGGGCCATCGGGCCGTCCTGGCCCCAGCCGGTCATTCGGCCGTACACCAGGCTTGGGTTCCGCTCGAAACATTCTTCGGGCCCTAGTCCGAGTCGCTCAGTGACGCCGGGTCGGAACCCTTCAATTAGAGCGTCCGCTTCTTCTATGAGTTTGAGCACTGTTTCGACGCCGTCAGGGTTCTTGAGGTCGATTGAAACAGACCTACGACTGCGATTTAAGACGCTGAATTTTCGACCTCTGTCGATCCCGAGGTCGACTTGCTCCATGCGATCAACTCTCACGACATCTGCACCTAAGTCAGCTAAGAGCATGGCGCAGAACGGGCCAGGCCCGATACCGGCCAGCTCAATAACTTTGACTCCACTTAACGGTCCCACAAGCTTCTCCCTGCTCGAATTGTTTTAGATTCTTTCACAGCCTGCCTGCCGATTCACGGCGTAAAGGGCCGGATAAGCCCACCCGCAGGTAGCCTCGCCTGCCAATGGAAAGATTTGGATTTGTTGGCCTGCCGAACGCCGGTAAGTCCTCCCTTTTTAATGCCTTAGCCGGAGGTGGCGCCCTAGCAGCTCCATATGCGTTCGCTACAACAGACCCCAATGTTGGTGTGGTGAAAGTCCCAGATCACCGGCTGGATGCGCTCGCTGAAATGAGTGCGAGCCAAAAAGTTGTGAATTCGACGACCGAATTTGTTGATATCGGTGGCCTGGTCGAAGGAGCCAGTCAGGGCGAGGGATTGGGAAATAAATTCCTCGCTGGGATTAGGGAAGTAGATGCGCTGGTCTTTGTTCTTCGCTCCTTTGATGACGAAGATGTGCCTGGTCCAAGTGATCCTCTGGAGCATCTGCGCATAGTAGAGATTGAGCTCACTCTCGCGGACCTTGAGTCAGTTGAGTCGAGAATCGATCGCCGCCGCAAAGCCCTGCGGACCGATCCCCGTGACCCAGACTTGGTAGCAGAGGTTGATGCTCTTGAAGTCGCGCTGAGTTTGTTGTCGGACGGTACGCCGCTGTTTCGATCGGAACTTTCTGATGGCCGGCGAGCAGCCTTACGCGAGCACTTCTTGCTAACCAACAAGCCTGTTATGGCTGTATTGAACATTGGGGAAGACCAGCTCGAGCAAGCTAGTGATTTGGCGTCGCAACTAGGAGACGAGCTCCCCGGCGCTGAGGTATTGCCGCTCTCCGTGCAACTTGAAGCTGAAGCCGCTCTCTTACCTTCGGAAGAACGGTCTGAGATGCTTGAAGGTCTTGGTTTAGGCGAAGGTGCCCTACCGTTGTTTGTCCGAGCCGCGCATGGGCTCTTAGGCCTGCGCACCTTTCTTACTACCGGCGACAAAGAATCGCGCGCGTGGACTTTCAAAGATGGTTGGAAAGCACCACAGTGCGCTGGGAGAATTCACACTGACTTCGAAAGAGGTTTCATTCGCGCCGAGATAATCGAGCACGATCTTCTACTCGAGCTGGGTTCTTGGTCCGCTGCGCGAGACGTCGGCCGCCTGCGTCTGGAGGGTAAGGACTATCGAATGCAAGACGGAGACGTTGTTGAGTTTCGGTTCAACGTATAACGGCAAGCTCGTTAGTGAAACGAAACCCTTATCTCTTTGGCGATGAGCCAAGTTCGAGTTACCGCGTTGGGTGACAATAAGTGTTGCCCCTTTTCGACAGCAACCGATGTTGCCATCAGCGTCTATTACCGCCGACTTAACTGCCAAATGGCAAAATGGTTTGGGGTCACGCCAAATGAATGAATTTTCTGAAACAACGAATCGGGGGACGCTGTACTTAGTGGCCACCCCAATTGGTAATTTGGGTGACATATCGCAACGAGCTCGCGAAATTCTGGAACGGGCGGGGGCAGTTGCCTGTGAAGACACCCGACGAACGGGAAAACTTTTTGAGCATCTCGGTTTGCGTGCCCGTCGTCTGCTTGTTGCCAACGAACACACTGAAGTCTCAATTGGGTCAACAGTGATCGCTTTGCTTGACCAAGGCCACGATGTGGCGTTGGTGAGTGATGCGGGGACACCAGCGATATCTGATCCGGGCGAGCGTTTAGTGAAGTACGTCTCAGAAGAGGGATATCGAGTTTCCGTCGCCCCAGGTCCTACTGCGGCTGTTGCCGCCTTGGTCCTTTCCGGGCTCCCGACGAAGCGATGGGTGATGGAAGGTTTCTTGCCGAGGAAAGGCAAGGAACGAGAGGCCCGGTTGGCCTCAATAGCGGCTGAAACTCGAACGACCGTGTTGTTTGAATCACCTCGGCGGTTGCGGGTAACGCTCCATGACCTCGCGAACTTTTGTGGTGGTGACCGTCCCGCGGCCGTAATGCGCGAGTTGACCAAGCTCTATGAGGAAACCGCACGCGGAACTCTGACAGAACTTGCGGCCCGTTTCTCTGGTGACGTGAAGGGTGAGATCGCCATCGTTGTTGGTGGGGCTCCGCAGAGAGAAGTCGATGACGAGACTGTTGTGGCAGCGTTACGCGAAGAGTTGGCGAGTGGGGAGACCAGGCGCGCCGCGATTGATCTCGTAGCAACGACTCTTGGGGTTGCTCGCAATCGGGTGTACGCCCTTGCCCTCGCAGTTGAGGAATGAAACCTAAGTATTAAAGGCCCACGGCTGCGCGAACGCGGGTCGGTACCATGGCATGCGTGACCAACTCTTATTACGTCACCACACCGATCTATTACGTCAACGACGCGCCGCATATCGGGCACGCGTACACAACCATCACAGCAGACGCCGTGGCGCGATGGCATCGACTACTTGGACGTGACGTTCGCTTCCTGACCGGAACAGATGAACACGGCCTCAAGGTTCAGCGTGCCGCCGAAGAAAATGGCTGCACTCCCAAAGAGTGGGCGGATCAAACAGTTGTTCGTTTCCAGGACGCTTGGGCTCAACTCGGAATATCGAACGACGACTTCATTCGGACTAGCGAACAGCGTCACCACACGGCGGTCCAGAAATTGCTGCAAGCGTGCTACGACAATGGAGACATAGACCTTCAAACTTACGAGGGCCTTTATTGTGTTAGTTGTGAGGCGTACTTCAACGAAGACGACCTTGACCTAGGAAACTGCCCCATACATGGCCGTCCGGTTGAGCACGTAGCCGAAGAGAACTACTTCTTCAAATTAAGCCGCTATGAGCAACCTCTTCGGGATTGGTACGAAACCCATCCTGATTTCGTTTTACCGACAACTAAACGAAATGAAGCGTTGGGGTTTATCAACCAAGGGCTTCGCGACTTCTCGATCAGTCGAACATCCATTGACTGGGGAATCCCGCTGCCATGGGACACAGGCCACGTCACCTATGTTTGGTTTGATGCCCTGACGAACTACATCACCGCGGCGGGATACGTAGACGATCCGGCGTCCTTTTCGCACTATTGGCCAGCAATTCATCTCATTGGCAAAGACATCCTTCGCTTTCATTGCGTTTACTGGCCCGCAATGTTGATGAGCGCTGGTCTGGCTCCACCTGAGCGAGTTCACGTTCACGGCTTTTTGTTGGTCGGCGGCGAAAAGATGTCCAAAACCCGACTGAACCAAATTGCTCCAGCGGACCTCGTTGCAGATTTTGGGGTCGACGGAGTGCGCCATCATTTCCTTCACGATCAAATTTTTGGCCCGGACGGAGACTTCAGTCACGAAGGTATGACTGCCCGTTTCAACGCCGACCTTGCTAACAACCTCGGCAACTTACTAAGCCGAGTAACGACGGTGGTCGGATCAAAATGCGGCGGTGTAGGAACAGCGCCGCGCCCCGACAGCCCACTTGCTCCGATCGTGGCTCGAGAATATCGAATAATTGCGGAATCTTGGGAGCGAATATCGCCTTCAGAAGCACTCGATGCGACATGGCGGATTATTCGAGAGACCAATGCTTTCCTAGAGGAAGCTGAACCTTGGAAGGCCGAACCTGGCCCTCTAGCTGACGCAATCCTGGGTGACGCTCTTGAGGTCCTGCGCATCGTATCGATTCTTGCTTCACCCGCCGTCCCGGACGCTTGTGCAGAAATTCGTCGTCGGATCGGCCTCACCGGTGATGCTGAAGAGGAACGACTTCCGGAAAGTATCGAGTGGGGCGGATATCCAGCGGGCCTTCTTGTCGTTAAAGGAGAACCACTATTTCCTCGACTCAAATGAACGAAATGCGCTGGACCGATAACCATTGCCACTTGCCAGATGACGCAGACCTTGCCGCTTTGGTGGTGAAGGAAGCAAAGGAGCTTGGTGTGGAGCGACTCATCGATGTGGGCACTTCGGTAGAGAACAGCGTGGCGTGTTGCGGTAGGGCCGCTGGATTCGATGGAGTGTGGGCCACAGCAGGCGTTCACCCCCACGCCGCTAAGGACGGAATTGAGGGTCTCGAAAATCTTTTTTCTCTATCTAAGATCGTTGCGGTTGGGGAGTGTGGTCTCGATTACCACTATGACAACTCACCCCGTGATGCCCAACGACAAGTCTTTGCCGATCAGATTCAACTAGCCCACGACTACCAACTCCCGCTAGTCATTCACACCAGGGAAGCCTGGAAGGACACCTTCGACATTCTGGACGCAGAGGGTGCGCCGGAACACACGATTTTCCACTGTTTCACCGGCGGTCCTGAAGAGGCGAAATCTAGTCTCGAACGTGGCGCCAGTTTGTCGTTTAGCGGAATCGTGACCTTTCCTAATGCCCCTGAGTTACGCGAGGCGGCGGCCTTAACGCCGGCCGATCGATACATGGTGGAGACAGACGCACCGTACTTAGCTCCCGTTCCGCAGCGAGGCAAGCGGAACCATCCAGGGTGGGTGACGCTCGTAGGCGCCGGAGTAGCACTTGCGCGAGGCGTCGAGATAGAAACTGTCGCCATAGAGTCTTGGAATAACGCATCAAAGATTTATGGTTTTGTCTGATAAATCTGCATTTATGAGATGTCGCTAGGCCCGAATAACTGGCTGCAATCTGGAGTGGGTAGCGGTGCAACCTGTGCTTTCTAAGAGCTGGCGAAGGATCACCGTCCTCTCGTTATTGGGAGCCTCGGTGATTGCTGTCATTGGAATGGCAATACATGACTCTCGACAGAACGCGCATGCACCAGAGATGCCTCCAGCCGTTCGCGCGATCACAGATGATCCGCTGCCGGATCTCTCAGAGGCCGGGTTCCGTTTAGGCGGTCTTGCTGTGTCATTGGTAGGGAGCCTTTTCTCAGGAACACAAGCGGTCATGGCTGTTGGTGATCCTGTGGCTGCGGCGACGTCGGTGGTTGTGTCAACGACTGCGGTTCGCGAAAGTTCGGTGGCTGCGTCAACGGCAGTCGCTACGACTAGTGCTTCGACGACTAGTGCTTCGACGACTAGTACTTCGACGACTAGTACTTCGACGACTAGTACTTCGACGACTAGTACTTCGACGACTAGTACTTCGACGACTGTGCCTATCAGTCGTCAGCCCGAAAATGAATCGGTTGAACCGAACGTTGAGTCAACAATATTTGGGCAAACATATCTCGATAGTTGGCCAACTCTGGATATGTGGGACCGCATCGCCTGGTGCGAGTCGCGCCGCACCTGGGACGTGGACACTGGCAACGGCTACTTCGGTGGCCTTCAATTCTCGCTGGGTTCGTGGCAATGGGTGGGAGGGGCTGGAAATCCAGCTGACGCTAGTAAAGAGGAGCAGATCTACCGAGCAAATTTACTTTGGCAGGCTCAAGGTTGGAATGGTTGGCCTGGTTGTAAGAAGTACTTCGGGTGGACCAAGTGGCAAGTAAACCAATGACTTTGTCTCTCGCCGATGTTCGACGTCTGCTTAACGATGCGGGTATCGATCCGAAGAAAAGCCTCGGCCAAAACTTCGTCATCGACCCCAATACCGTTCGTCGTATAGCGCGCTTGTCTCGTGTCGGGCCTGAGAGTCGGGTAGTTGAAATCGGCGCGGGCTTGGGATCCTTGACGCTTGCTTTGATAGAAACTGGCGCCCGCGTAACAGCCATCGAGACGGACAAGGCTTTGATCCCGATTCTGACTGACCTCGTGGGTGATCATGCCGAAATCATTGAGGCAGACGTGCGCAACCTAAAATGGGATGAAACCCTTCCGAACCCCGGATGGGATCTGGTCGCGAACCTTCCATACAACATCGCAACGTCGATCGTGCTTACGGTGCTAGATGAAGTTCCATCGATTGATCGCATGCTCGTAATGGTCCAACGAGAGGCCGGTGAAAGATTGGCCGCACCAGTTGGCCACTCCGCGTATGGGGCAGTCTCAGTTCGTGTTGCACTCAGAGCCAACGCTTCGGTAGTCGGTCAGGTACCCCCCTCGGTCTTCTACCCGCGACCTCGAGTTACTTCTGCGCTGGTGGCAATCGAGCGGGTCGATCACGGTATCGAATCAGAAGTAGAAACCGAGCTAATAGAACTTCTACGAATTGCCTTCAACCAACGTCGCAAAATGCTCCGCAAGAGCCTAAGGAGTCGCGTTGACGAAGAAGTGATGGAAAGAGCAAACGTTGCGCCTACTTCCAGACCAGAGGAACTCGATTTGTTCAACTGGGTAGCGCTCGCCCGAAGCTCCGTAGGTACCAAACGATGACTGCCACCCGTTTACTCGCTCCAGCCAAGCTCACTCTTTCGTTGCGTGTGACCGGTCGCCGGAGCGACGGCTATCACTTAATCGACGCAGAGATGGTTTCAGTCGATCTTTGTGACGAACTCGCCCTATCAGAGGGTTCGGATTTAGTGGTACGCCCAACCACGTCTGGGTTAGAGGTGCCTGTCAACGAAGATAATCTTGTTTCGCGTGCATTAGAGCTGGTTGGTCGCGAAGCTGGGGTGGTCATCGAAAAAAGAATCCCAGCGGGCTCAGGTTTAGGTGGAGGATCAACAAATGCTGCCGCGATCTTGCGATGGGCAGGTTTAAACGACCCGATTGCTGCCGTAGCACTAGGCGCCGACGTAGCGTTCTGTCTCCACGGAGGTAGAGCTCGAGTCCGAGGCATAGGAGAAATACTTGAACCTTTGCCACATGTGGATCGAGAAATCACCCTTCTGATTCCACCCATTGGGGTATCGACGCCGGAGGTTTATCGCGCATGGGACGACCTCAATGGGCCGACAGGACTGCACGGCAACGACCTCGAAGAAGCAGCCATTGAGGTTGAACCCGAATTAGCAGAGTGGAGAGATGCCCTGAGTGAGGGGACAGGAACCCGTGCCCGCCTGGCTGGGAGTGGTAGCACATGGTTTGTTGAGGGCCGCCATGAACCCGTTGCGCATCGAGGCGTTTCCTCGCGAACCGTTCGTACGATGCCGGCAATGCCATAACCAGTGCAACCAACTGAAGCTGCTAACTACGTTGGTTTAAGATGGTTATTTGTTGCGACGTTGATAACGCGTGCGTCGAAGCATCTTCTTATGCTTCTTCTTTCGCATGCGTTTGCGACGCTTTTTAACTAGGGATCCCATGTGGACCTGCAGGGTAGCTGGAGCACGGGCAAGACCCAACGTGACATTCTGCGCGTTTGTTCCCTAGTCCGACCCTCATAAGACAGTTCCCATCGTTAGGCTAGGTCTGTCGACCGTGCGTATTCAGCACATCGTCGGTCGGGGATCGTTCAACTGGCAGGACATCGGGTTTTGATCCCGACAATGGAGGTTCGAGCCCTCCTCCCCGAGCAGACAAGCTGCGACTAAATTCTTGTTTCTGCCGGCTGCTCCGAAGAATGGAACCGTTCAACGTGAACCGATTTTCGTCCGAGCGTCGTCTAGGGGCAATGGTGCTTGCTGCCGGCCGAGGATCGCGTATGAAGTCAGAGCGACCCAAGCCACTTCATCTGCTCTGTGGTCGGCCCATGACCCGCTATGTGATGGAGGCAGTAGAGGCACTTGACCTAGAAAGCACCGTAGTGGTCGTCGGATACGGAGCTGAATCAGTAACGAAGACTCTCTATGAACAATCGGCCGACCCCACGCGGGTCGACTTTGTAGAACAGAATGTCCAACGCGGTACCGGAGATGCCGTAGCTGTAGGTCTTCAGGCCTTTGAACCTCACGAACTTGACGACGACAACTTCGATTTGATGGTTCTCCCAGGCGACACGCCACTTCTTAAATCCGAGACGCTAACGGAACTACACCGAGTGCATGTCAACGTGGGAGCCGCAGCTACGTTGTTGACAGCGCAGCTTGAAGATCCTTCTGGTTACGGGCGAATAGTGCGTGACGGTGAAGGTCGGATTGAACGCATCGTTGAGCACGCTGATGCGGGACCGGAAGAACTCAAGATCTCCGAAGTCAACACATCGATTTATTGTTTCGATCGCAGCGTCTTGACGGCGGCTCTGAGGAAAGTCGACAACCGGAACAATCAGGGCGAGTATTACCTGACCGATGTTATTCAGGTTCTACGTGCCGCCGGTCATACCGCAGCCGCTCTTCTGGTCGACGATCCTAACGAGGTACGCGGAGTGAACGACCGCCAACAACTAGCGGAGTGCGAGGCCGTCATAAGGCAGCGGACAAACAAAAAATGGATGGCCGCTGGCGTTACAATGGTGGATCCCAAGGCGACCTACATTGATGCGACGGTCGTACTGTCACCCGATGTGACGCTCTTTCCGAACACTCTCTTGCAAGGTGATTGTGTGATCGGCGAAGGGAGTGAAGTAGGTCCCGACGTGCGTCTGACCGACACGTTCGTCGGTGCTGGGTCCCATGTTCAATCGACCTCTGCCACGCAAGCCAGGATTGGCGATAATTGCCGAATTGGCCCATACGCGGTTTTGAATTCGGGGGTTGAGGTCGCGTCGGGTACTGTCACGGGGCCGTTCTATACATCACCTTGAAGCAGGAGTTGCGATGGAGCTCGTTACCAAGAAGCGTTTACACCTATTCACGGGCCGAGCGAACCCCGCGCTCGCGGACAAAATTGCCGGCCATTTGGGTATCGAACTAGGTGATCCTGGGCTTATCGATTTTGCTAACGGCGAAATTAAGTGCCGCTTCAAAGAATCGGTTCGCGGTGGCGACGTGTTCATCATCCAAACCCACGCGGCAACCGAAGCCATGAGCGTCAATGACGCTGTGATGGAGCACCTAATTATGGTGGATGCGGCGCGACGGGCTTCAGCGAAACGAATTACCGCTGTTGCTCCCTTTTACGGCTATGCCCGACAAGATCGAAAAGCGCAGGGCAGAGAGCCGATTACCGCCCGACTAATTTCAGATCTCCTGCGCCGAGCCGGCGCCGACCGTTTAGTAAGCATTGACTTACACAGCGGACAGATTCAAGGTTTTTTTGAAGGACCGGTGGATCATCTCACCGCGGCGCCGGTGCTCATCAAATATTTACAGTCGAGGATCCCTGAGGGGTCAATCATCGTTTCACCTGACACTGGTCGGGTGAAAGTCGCCGAAAGGTATGCGAAGCGATTGCATTGCGAAGTAGCCACGATCTACAAGCGTCGCTCCCTGAACGCGGCAAACGTAGTAGAAGCGCTAGGTGTAATGGGTGAAGTAAGTGGTCGAACCTGCGTCATTATCGACGACATGGTCGATACCGCTGGAACGATCTGTGCCGCCGTTGACACACTCATCGAACACGGAGCTTCGGATGTGTTGTGCGCCACAACACACGCTGTTTTCTCTGGACCTGCAGTTGAGCGCCTCAAAGCTTCTCGGCTAAGCAAAGTTATTGTGACGGATACGGTGCCACTTCCTGACGCGAAACGTTTCGACAAGTTAGAAGTGCTGAGCGCATCGGGAATTTTGGCAGACGCTCTCGAATCGGTGTTCGAAGACACCTCCGTATCTGAGATCTTCGACGGAGATAATCTTTCATAGAACGTCTACTCGCTTAGCGGGTGAGTGATGCGTAGTCGCTGGCTCTACAATGGTTAGCTCTCACAGGGCGGCTTCATAAGAAGCGTCCTATATGTTGCTATTCGCAGGAGTCGTCAGCCATGTCGTCAGATCTGAAACTCGAGGCTGAGACCGGCCGCGCACTTGGTAGTCGTTCGTCGCGACGTCTTCGCCGCAGTGACAAGATTCCGGCGATCGTCTACGGACAGGGGTCTGAACCGCTCTCAGTGACCCTCGACAGGCTGAAGTTTCGTGCTGCGCTTAACGCCGCAGGCCCAAACGCGGTGATCACACTTGATGTTGATGGTAGTGACCACCTCACCATCGTCAAGAATATGCAACGCGACCCGATAGCCAATCGCGTTACCCATGTCGATTTCTTGCGCATCGACCTGGATCAGCGGCTTATTGTTGACGTGCCCATCACTCTCGTTGGCGAAGCAGCGATCGTAGGTCGAGAAGGAGCCGTCGTTCAGCAACAAATGATGACGCTTACCGTGGAAGCCCCCGCAGGCAATATTCCCCAGTTGTTCGAAGCGGACATCACAGAAATGTCGATCGATAACCCAGTGCGGGTATCTGACTTAGACATGGGAAGTGGTGTTGTCCCTCAGGCCGAAGAAGACGCGCTGATAGCGATAGGCCAACGCAGCAGGGCCGCCATCGCAGCTGAAGAAGCAGAAGCAGAAAAGGATGAGCTTCAAGAGGGCGAAGAACTTGATGCCGAAGCCTCAGATAGCGACGAAGAAGCCAGCGACGACGCTGGCGCCGATAGTTAAGTTGGCCGGCAGTGTCGGTCTTTCGCCGAGCAGCAGAGCGGCGCGGCACTCCGGCAAATTACTTGGTGTTGGGCCTCGGTAATCCGGGCGATCGGTTCTTAGGAACGCGACACAATCTCGGGTGCGAGGTAGTTGAGCAATTTGTCGAGGGGATTGGGGCCTCTCTCCGGATCTCTCGATCTGATCGAGCTCGGGTAGCCACCGTCAACTTCTCGGGTCTCCGTGTGGTGTTGGCCTGCCCAACCACGTTCATGAACTTGAGTGGAGAGTCAGCCGCCCCACTGATCCGCCGCAATGGCGTTGAAAAAGTGGATTGTCTGATCGTGGTGCACGACGAATTGGACTTAGAACCCGGACGCGTCAAAATAAAACTTGGTGGTTCAGGAGCGGGCCACAATGGACTTAAGTCGATCCGACAGCATTTGGGAACAGAAGATTTCATTCGGGTGAGGATTGGGATAGGAAAACCACCGAATCCACAGGCAGGCAAAGACTGGGTTCTGAAGAAACCTTCGAAAGCTGACCGGTCTTTTTTAGACACGGCCGTTCACGTGGGGGTTGACGCCATCGAAAAAATCATCCGAGACGGTGTCGAACGAGCAATGAACGATGTGAACGGTTCCACACAGTGAACCTGAGTGGACCCCTTTCGTCATTGCCAAGTCGAATTTCTAACGATGGCGTCCTCAACCAGCTATTAGGCAAAAAGAACGCAGAAGTCGCTGTGTCGGAAGCCGCTCGCGCCTTCTTTATCGCCGGCCTCGCCGAAGTATCCAACCAGGCGCCACTACTGGTGGTAACCCCGAGTGCCAACGAAGCTGAAATTTTAGGAAATGATCTGGAAATTTGGTTGGGAAAAGGCCGCGTTGGAGCTTTCCCGGCATGGGAGACGCTTCCATTCGAAAGAGTGAGCCCTGGCATAGAAACCATGGGACGGCGAGTTGATTTTTTGAACCGACTAACGCGGGGCCGTTCCCCAGATGTCGTTGTAGCGCCCATCCGGGCGCTACTTCAACGCCTAACAGGAGATGCATCGGAAACCGAAGTACTTGAAGTGCATCGCGGAGGGACCGCCGATTTATCTGCTCTGTCGGAGTCGTTTATTGCTCTTGGATACCGGCGCGAATCCCAAGTTGAGCACAGAGGCGAGTTTGCCGTCAGAGGCGGCATTATGGACATCTTCCCGGCGACGGCGGATTCGCCAATCAGACTTGACCTATGGGGAGATGAAGTTGAACGACTAACCGAGTTTTCGGTCGTGGATCAAAGATCCACGTCAGAGATCAACTCAGTGACCATTGCTCCGGCCCGAGAGATGCGCCCGACTCTCGCCATCCGCGAGCGCGCAAAGGAACTCATCACAAGTGAGCCCTGGGGGAGGGAACAGTGGGAGCGAGTCGCAGAGGGACAGCTGTTTGACGGCATGGAGTCATGGTTGCCATGGCTTGCCAGCGAGGAACTAGTGCTTGCAGATTTATTGAGCTCTGAGGCGTTAGTCCTATTGATCGACCCAAAGCGACTCAAGGACCGATCCCTAGATCTGATTGCTGAAGAGACCGACTTGGCGCGCACGCTCGCCAGCACGTGGCAAGCGTTAGATGACCATGGAAACCCGCGACCATTCCCAGGACTCCATGTTCCTTTCGAACGGATGCTCAAAAAATGCGAGGCGAGTGTTTGGGCAATTGACAGCATCCCTACAGGACCGACACAACCCAAATTTGAAACGATTCCTTGGGAGACCGCCGCCGGAAGCCCCATGCGCCTGCTTGATCAAGTAAGGGAACTGTCGATTTCCGCCGACCAACGTTTAGTCGTTGCGGCCAATGGGCCAGGATCAGCACAAAGAATGGCCAAGACGTTGCGCTCGGAAAGCATCGATCTGCAGGTACACGAAACAGACACCTACGGCGGAGAGGCTGGTGGCCACGCGGTTGCAGCGCCCCTCGAACGTGGTTTCATTGCTCCCACACTCGCGCTGGCTGTCCTTACAGAACGAGACATCACGGGTCGTCGCCAAACTCACCGCCCCGTTCGTCCCCGATCAGGCTCACAACGAACTTTCGAAGATTTACAGCCGGGTGATCATGTCGTGCATCACCATCACGGAGTTGCTCGTTACAGCGGCATGGAACATCGGACTCTTATGGGATCCGAACGTGATTATTTGGTACTGGATTTCAAAGGAACCGACAAGCTTTACCTGCCAAGCGATCAGATCGAACTAATCCGACCCTACACAGGAGGAGAAACACCGGCGCGCAGTCGGATGGGCGGCACTGACTTCGCGAAACAAAAGGCACGAGTAAGAGACGCAGTTTCTGAGATCGCCCAGGAGCTGGTAGTGCTTTATCAATCTCGCCTCAATACGCGCGGCTACTCGTTTCCCGCCGATACGCCTTGGATGCGCGAACTCTCGGATTCATTTGTCTTTCAAGAAACACCCGACCAGTTGACCGCTATTCAAGATGTGCTCTCTGATATGGAATCCCCTCATCCAATGGACAGGTTGGTATGTGGCGACGTCGGCTTTGGCAAAACCGAAGTCGCCATGCGAGCCGCATTCAGTGCCGTAGCGGGCGGTAAACAAGTGGCGGTCTTAGTGCCGACGACGCTCTTAGCTCAACAACATCATCAAACGTTCATGGAAAGGTTCGCGACGTATCCAGTCAGAGTCGAAGCTTTAAGCCGCTTCTTGACTCCCGCTCAACAACGACGGGTGCTTGTAGCAACTGCTGATGGTGGCGTAGACGTCTTGATTGGAACGCACCGACTTCTATCTCAAGACGTCCGGTTTAAGGATTTAGGATTATTAATTGTTGACGAAGAGCAAAGATTTGGAGTTTCACACAAAGAAGCCATAAAGAAATTCAAAACTGACGTCGACGTTTTAACGTTGACCGCTACTCCGATTCCCCGAACGCTTGAAATGAGTCTTACCGGGATTCGAGATCTCTCCCTGCTACATACAGCGCCGGCTGAACGACTGCCGATCCTTACCCATGTCGGCGAGTACGACGACAGAGCTGTAGCCGAGGCGATTCGACGAGAAGTCCTCCGCGAAGGACAAGTCTTCTTCGTTCATAACCGAGTGGAAGATATTGTCCAAGTCGCAGACCAGCTGCATGAAATGGTTCCAGAGGCGCGCATCGCAATAGCGCACGGGCAGATGGACGAAGGCTCCTTGGAGCAGGTAGTCATCGATTTTTGGGAACGGCGTTATGACGTGCTGGTCTGTACCACGATCATCGAATCAGGCATCGACATGCCAAGCGTGAACACGCTTGTTGTAGATCGGGCCGACATGATGGGACTCGGACAACTACATCAAATTCGTGGACGCGTAGGACGCTCTGGGCAACGTGCCTACGCCTACCTTTTCTACCCGCCCAATCGAACCTTGACCGAAAAAGCCTTCGAACGCCTAAAAACTATTGGTGAATCAACCCAATTGGGTTCTGGGTTTCGAATCGCGATGAGAGACCTCGAAATTCGGGGAGCTGGCAACCTTCTCGGCGGCGCCCAATCGGGCCACATCGCCGCCGTTGGCTATGACCTTTACTGCGAGATGGTGACTGAGGCCGTGGCAGAACTTAAAGGTGAGCCGATCGCGTCGTCGCGCGACATCAATATTGATCTTCCCATTCAGGCATACCTGCCAGACGAGTATGTGCCTCTCGAAGAACTGCGCCTCGAGGCATACCGCCGGCTCGCCGGAGTAACAGCAATAGCTGAAGTCGCCGACATAGAAGCCGAATGGATCGACAGATATGGGTTTGTTCCAGCACCAGCTCAGACGCTTCTCCACACGGCGTTACTGAGAGCCGAATGCGTTCGTCTAGAGGTAAGCGATATCAGCGTCACAAACCGTGATCGGGTGCGTGTGTCTCCCATCGAACTTAAGCAGAGCGAACAGGTACGTTTCAAGCGGCTACTGAACGAGGGACCCTACAAGGGGGGTATCTACAAGGAAGACCTTAAGGAGTTGACGTTGTACACAAAGAGCGCGGGCCCAGATCTGCCAGGCGTGCTTTTCAGCTTTCTTCGCGAACTCCGACCCCCCGATTAACGCCTCCAAGGCCTACCATTCCGGCAGTGGCTCACTACTTTCTTAAACCCCGGCATCTGTTGGCAATAGCTTCTCTTTGCTTATTAGTGTTGAGTGTCGCCGCGTGCAGTGACTCACCCAACCCCGAAGACGGCCTTTCGCGTGACGAAATTTTTGACCAAATCGATCAAGATAATGATGGGGTAGCGCTGCGCAGCGACTACCTGATGACCGTCACCTTGATGGACCTCACCAAGGTTGTTGCTTCTCACCCTCAAGGCGATGTCACTGTCAAAGCGGTTCTTGACAGCTTGAAGGCATCGCCACCCAGCGGACTCACCGATCCTGCAAATCCAAGCACCAGATTATTTGCCGCTCGACTCACCTCCATGCTGAGACTCAGGTTGGCTGCTGTAGCTATTCAGGGAGCAGGATTCGGAATCGAATTCGAAGTTGAGGAGGAACAGCTGAATTCACAAGTTCAGGCCCATCTCACTGGTGATTTTGAAGATTGGGCCAGAAAAGAGGCCTTCCAAACAGATCCGCGACTTGAAAAATTCTCCACGCCCCATTGCGTAACCCTGATTGCTGTCGCTACTGAAGCCGTAGCGAACAGCGCCCGAGAAAGGTTGATCGCTGGGGAACCAGCCTCGGTGGTCGCTTCGCAATTGAACGCGCCAGGAATCACGACAGCGGTGAATGGAGATGTTGGATGCGCCAACTTACTTACATGGGCCAACACATTCGGCGAAAACGCGGCGCCTCTCGGCGAAATGTCTGTCGGTGAAACGTCAGAAGTAGTTTCGATGGCTTCGGAATACAGTCCAACTGGCCGCCTATGGTTGGTCTTTTTCCTACGAGAACTACAAGAGGATCAGAAAGATCCCACAGCACTGGGCCCATTCGCTCAACAAGTGCTCGCAGACCTCGTCACCGAGTACCCAGTCACTGTCGATCCGAGCGTCGGAACTTGGGATTCGACGGCGTTGTCGGTAACGCCCGCTCAATAGTGTGACTTTGGCTCAAGTCGTTGTCGGAGGACTCGGGCCCGGGAGCAGCGATTTTGTCTCGACCGCCATCCACGATTTAGTAGAGACCTACCCGACGTATCTACGGACGCGACAGCATCCATCCGCTGAAGTGTTCAACCATCTCGAATCTTTTGATGATCTTTACAAATCTTCTGACTCGATCACCGAGGTTTATTCCGCGATCGTTGACCGACTCGTATCTGAGGCAGCTGAACATGGCACGATCGCTTACCTTGTGCCGGGATCACCGCTGGTTGCAGAACACACGGTCGAGTTACTTCGACGAAGAACAGAGATCAAACTTAAAATTCTGCCGGGGATATCTTTTCTCGATTTAGCTTGGGACAGATTGAACGTGGATCCCGTCGAAAGCAGAGTGACTATTGTCGACGGCCAGCAGTTTGAATCGGAAATTGCTCACTTGACAGGTGCCGTGTTAGTTGCTCAGTGCGACGATCAGTTTGTGCTATCCGACATCAAACTTTCTTTAGACGCCGATGACGCCCCGATGGTGACCGTCCTGCAACGACTGGGGTCCACGTCGGAAGCTGTTTTCGAAATTGAATGGGCAGAACTCGACCGTGGATTTGACCCAGATCACTTGACGTCGCTGTGGATTCCACAAATACCCAAGTTCCGACCCAGCGACGCGATGACAGAACTACATCAATTAGTTCGCCGATTGAGAGCCGAATGCCCATGGGACCGAGAACAAACCCACTCAAGTTTGATCCCTTATCTAATTGAAGAAACGACTGAAGTTGTCGAAGCGATCGAACAGATGAACGATGGTGACCGGTCGATCGACGGGTTGATCGAAGAACTTGGTGATCTGCTTTTCCAAGTGATGATTCACAGCGCTATCGCAGAAGAGGATGGACTATTTGACCTCACTGATGTGGCTAACGGCATCCGAGACAAAATGATTAGACGACATCCTCACGTCTTCGACCGAGACCCCCGCACTTCGATGCCAAATAGAGAACAACTAATCGCCCAATGGGCGGCAATCAAAGCTACGGAACAAAATAAAGGTTGAATTACCCCTGCGATATAGCTCCTAGCCGGAGCTACCATCGGTTCTGACTTTATGAATCTCTTTCGTTCCTCAACCTTGCTCGGCGTAGCCCGATGAGCAGCATCGTAAATGTGCTGGGTCGTCAGGTCATCGATTCTCGTGGAAACCCGACCGTTGAAGCTGAAGTCGAATTGGAAAGCGGCGTCAAAGGTCGAGCACAGGTTCCTTCAGGCGCCTCAACTGGGCAATTCGAAGCGGTTGAACTGCGAGATGGGGGTAAGTGGTTTGGAGGCAAAGGAGTATTGACTGCAGTTGACAATATCAATACTGAAATTGGTGAGGCCCTATTAGGTCTCGACGTCCTGGACCAACGAGCTCTTGATTGGACGATGATCGACCTTGATGGCACTGCCAACAAGCATCGACTTGGAGCTAACGCACTTCTGGGAGTTTCATTGGCCGCCGCACACGCCGCTGCTGCCGAAATCGGCTCACCCCTTTACCGCTATATCGGGGGAGCTAACTCTCATGTTCTCCCAGTGCCGATGATGAACGTCATCAACGGAGGCGAGCATGCCGACAACAACGTTGATCTTCAAGAGTTCATGATCATGCCGGTAGGAGCGGCATCGTTTTCCGAGGCCCTCCGTTGGGGAGTGGAGACTTATCACGTGCTTAAAGAGGTGTTGACAGATCGCGGTCTGTCGACGGCCATCGGCGATGAAGGCGGATTTGCCCCTAATTTGGCAAGTAATGAGGAGGCATTGACTCTTCTAGTAGAAGCGATAGAACGTGCCGGATTCAGACCTGGAGATGACGTCGCATTGACAATCGACGCAGCGTCTTCAGAATTTTTCCGTGGGGGTCAATATGAACTCAGTGGCGAAGGTCGAAGTCTTGATTCAACCGAGTTTGCTGGGTACCTCGCTGATTTGTGTGAGCGATACCCGATCGTCTCAATCGAAGATGGAATGGATGAAGAAGACTGGGACGGATGGGCTGCGCTGACTTCCGCATTAGGGGAAAAAGTTCAGTTGGTTGGTGACGATTTATTTGTAACGAACAGTGAGCGTCTTGAAGATGGGGTGTCTCGCGGAATCGCGAACTCGATTCTCATAAAGGTCAATCAGATCGGGACGCTGACCGAAACCTTAGAAACTGTCGAGTTAGCGGCGAAGAGTGGGTATACCGCTGTTATGTCTCACCGTTCCGGTGAGACCGAAGACACGACAATCGCAGATTTGGCGGTCGCCACCAATTGCGGCCAGATAAAGACTGGCGCTCCAGCCCGATCAGACCGGGTAGCGAAGTACAACCAGCTGTTGCGCATCGAAGAGGATTTAGGCGAGGCTGCGGCCTATAGGGGCCGTGCAGCGTTGGCGCTGGACTAGACGTCCAGACTCCGCGTCGGATAGTGGTCCGAGTACCGTCGCGTCCACTTCGGAGCCGACACCTTTGCGGGGTTCCCTTTTCAGAGGCGCCAGATTTCGCTTCGGTCGAGTGGGACGTAGGACGGCTATTTCCGTGGTGTTGTTGGCTGCGGCAGCGCTGGCCGCGGCATCGCTGCTCCCGATCCGCCGATATGTCGACCAGGGTAAAAGCATTGACCGTGCTGAGCAGGAATTGAGCGCACTTCAAGAGCAACGTGAACGGCTTAAGTTTCTGATAGAGCGCGCGCAGGATCCGAAAATTATTGAGCGGGAAGCCCGTAGACAACTGTTGCTTGTGCAGCCTGGCGACGAAATATTTCTTTTTGTTGTTCCCGCCGACATAATCAAATTGCCGTCGGGATGGCATTTACCAGGAGTCCAGCATCTGGTCGCAGGTGATTCGTAATGATCGAATCGCGGTTCGTTACGTCCCTACGTGTCGGTCATCACGCGAAAAGCTCGGTCAACGATGACGTTTCTATGTTTTACTGGCTCCATGCCTCGTTGTTCTAATGAGAGCCGGATGATGCCGACAGCTCCCGCCGCTCGCATACGATCTTCGACCGAAGGATCTGGTCCAACCAGATAGGTGTAGAACTCCCGAGCCTGTGCCCGCAATCTATGTCCGATAGGGCTGTGTTGAATTGCCGCGTCGTTGTACACCAAACGGAACACGTGGATATCGTCGGCAAGTAAGTCGTAATACTGATTGAGTGCTTCACGCATGGCTTGGTGGCTTTGATCGAAATGACTGATTCGGTCAAGAAGAGCGTCGCTACCGTCATGTAACGTCGCAGCTAGGCCCTCAAGCACATCATTCTTAGAAGCGAAGTGGTAGTAGAGAGCGGCTGGCGTGATGTCCAGGCTGGAGGTCAATTGACGAATGGAAGTCCCGTCATAGCCATGTATGGCGAACAACTCACGCGCGTTTTCTAATATTTGGTTCTTTGTACTTGTTATGTGTTGGTTTTCTTCACTCACCGTTGGCATCCTCAGCAACTTATCTAATTTCTATTTGAATTAGGTGCTTATAGCTCCGCAAATCAACAAGAATTTGATTTTGCGTCAGCGGAACTGGGGGACAGCTGGGGACGTGGACGTGGTCGCGCGCTGAGTTAAATTTTGAACTGATTTCCGGTTTAAGAAATAAGTAACCCCTTCGGTGCAGCACTAGTGCCTCTGATGGGGCATGATTGAGCCCGGCCGAAAGGCTACCCGACTGTTGGAGGAAGGGGATCGTCGTGGAGATCAGCGTCACGGTTAACAACGCCACACGCGTGACCGACGTGGAACCGCGCTCATTGCTCGTCTATTACCTGCGCGAGGAGCTTGGGCTTACCGGCACGAACGTGGGTTGTGACACCTCTTCTTGTGGAGCTTGCACCGTTCACGTCAACGGTGAATCAGTGAAGGCTTGCACGATGCTAGCGGTGCAGGCTGATGGCCAGGAAGTGACGACCATTGAAGGTCTCGCTCCCTCTGCTGATCAGCTTCACCCCATGCAGGAGAGCTTTCGTGAGCATCACGGTTTGCAGTGTGGATACTGCACGCCCGGCATGGTCATGGCGGCTTGTTCGCTTCTTGAAGAAAACTCGGCACCAACCGAAGCCGAGGTCCGTGAGGGGCTAGAAGGCAACCTGTGTCGATGCACCGGGTACCACAATATTGTTAAAGCAGTCTTGGCCTGTAGCGGCCAAGACGTAAGTTGAAAGGCTCAGCGAATGATTCCAGCTGCCTTTGACTACAAGAGAGCCGGCTCATCCGAGGAGGCTGTCGCTCTGATTGCTGAATACGGCGACGAAGCGAAGTTTCTTGCAGGAGGCCACTCTCTTCTTCCAATGATGAAGCTTCGACTTGCTGTTCCGACGGTGCTCGTAGATATAGGGCGCGTAGGAGACCTCAGCTACATCGACGACCGGGACGACCATATTGCGATCGGAGCGCTGGCAACGCACCGAAGCCTTGAGACAAGTGAACTTCTGATAACAGAGTGTCCAATCCTTGCCCATGTAGCGAGCAAGGTCGGCGATCCGCAGGTCAGGCATCGGGGCACCATAGGGGGTTCGTTGGCGCATTCAGACCCGGCATCTGATCTTCCCGCAGCCGTATTGGCTCTAGGTGGTTCTTTGATGGCTCAGGGACCGAATGGAGAGCGCGAGGTTCAAGTCTCGGATTTCTTTACTGGGTACTTCGAATCCGCTCTTTCAGACGATGAGATGCTCACTGAAATCAGAATGCCGAAGGCTCCCGGAGATTCTTGGAATTATCAAAAGTTCAATCGCCGCGCACAGGATTGGGCGATCGTAGGGGTCGCTGCGGTCCAGGTGCAGGGCACAACTCAGGTTTCTTTGGTCAACATGGGTTCGACTCCACTGCGCGCCGCTGCGGTGGAGGCTGCGTTAGCTGGAGGAGCTTCCGCTGTGGAAGCTGCAGAGCAGGCCGCAGAAGGAACTGATGCCCCCACAGACCTCAACGCGTCACCGGAGTACCGAGCGCATCTCGCACGAGTCCTCACTCGGAGGGCGTTGGAAGCTGCAGGAATTTCTTGACGAAAGCGCGCTAGCGCAACAGACGAATTTCCAATTGCTATAAAGGACCGGCCCTCCTACGACGAAGAACAGGTCAGTCCAGGAGCCCAGCGGCTTGGCCTCCATCAATGAGCAGCCCTGTGCCAGTAATAAATTTCGCCTGCTCAGAACACAGAAACGCCACTGCTGCACCGAAGTCATCGGGATCACCGGTAATTCGTGCAGGCACTGAAGCGGCCGCGGTTTCTCTATCCGGCACAATCTTTGCGACCCTGTCCGTCCAGTGAGTACCTGGCTGAACGGAATTAACTGTCACGCCATCGGCTGCGATTTCTCTGGCGGTAATTTTGAGAAAGCTAGTCAACGCCGCTCGGGCTACCGAGCTGGCCATCAGGTACCCGATTGGTTGTTTGACGCCGACACTAGTGATGGCACATACGCGTCCCCAGCCACGCTCTCGCATAGCGGGTATGGCAGTGCGACACATTTCGATCATTGATCTGCAATTCATGTCGAAAGCAGCTTGATAGGCATCTAGATCGGTGTCCACGAATGTGCCTGGAGGAGGACCGCCTGCATTGGTAACGAGGATGTCTAAGTGACCTAATGCGTCAGTGGCGTTTTCAACGAACTCGCGACCTGAGTTCGGCATCGACAAATCTGCCTCCAGGGTGATCACGTCACCGTCAATAACAGCCGCAGCCGCGGCCAGCTTCGCAGCATCGCGTCCACAGATAGCTACCCGAACTCCATCGGCGGCAAGAGCCTTAGCCGCGCCAAGCCCCAATCCCGCAGAACCCGCAGCAATCGCGGCCGTCCGTCCACTGATACCCAGATCCATCTCTAAATCCCTTCTAATGCCTCGCGGCAAGATATCCGCTACCGGGGGTGTCGTGTCGAATCGACATCCAGTGAGGGCTAAATAGGTCCGAGGTCGTATTCTTTATGAGGCATGTTCAATGTCCCCAATTCCCCCGCCGAAGTTAGTGCTGCCTTGAGTAATCATGGCTACTTGATTGATGAAGGCCTCGCCACGGTCGTCTATCTGTCAATGAGTATGCAGCGTCCTCTTTTTCTTGAAGGCGACGCTGGGGTTGGAAAAACCGAACTCGCCAAGGTACTAGCAGCTTGGACTGGTGGTGAACTCATTCGGCTCCAGTGCTACGAGGGCATCGATTCGGCACAGGCGCTTTACGAGTGGGATTACACCCGTCAACTGTTGCATCTTCGGACCGCCGAAGCTGCAGGCCGAACCGACAACGACAGTGGAGTCGTCGAAGACGAACTCTATTCGGAACGCTTTTTAATCCGCCGGCCATTACTTCGAGCCATCGACCATTCTGATTCCCAAAGCCCGGTTTTGTTAATCGATGAAGTCGATAGAGCCGACGATGAATTCGAAGCTTTTCTTCTGGAAGTTCTATCGGACAACACCGTCACGATCCCCGAATTGGGAACTTTCGGTGCTGAAAAGCCTCCGCTCGTCGTGGTTACTTCAAATCGAACCAGAGACGTACACGACGCTTTGAAACGACGGTGTTTATATCATTGGGTGAATCACCCAAGCCTTGAACGGGAAGTCGAGATAATTCGACTCAAGGCCCCTGATGTGGACCTCAGGTTGGCTCGCGAAGTTGCGGGAGCTGTCGAAGCAATGCGGGGTATGGGTCTATACAAACCACCGGGCGTGGCTGAAACAATTGATTGGGCAATTGCGCTAGGAAAATTAGGAGAAACTCGCCTTGACGAGCAAACGATTGCCGCGACGCTTGGCGCTGTACTCAAATACCGGGAGGACCAGGAACGCGTCACTTCCCAAGGGCTTGAAATGATTATGGCTGCCGTCACCAATGACTGAAGTTTTGACAGCCGACCGGATCAATGATGCAGCGCAAATTGCGACGGCCTTTGGCCGGCTTCTTCGAGGAGTCGGGTTCGAGGTTCCGGTCAGCAGGGTGATGTCATTTGTTGAAGCTCTGGGATTGCTGGGCCTCCGATCTCGAGAAGACGTGTATTGGGCGGGCAGGGCGACCCTCGTTTCTGATCCACAAGATTTAGTTGCGTTTGACCGAGCGTTCGCTGTGTTTTGGGAGGGTAAGAGCGCGTCCGGCATCGCGGTTGAATTACCACCGATATCGGTAACGCTTGCCACAGACACTGGTGATGATGAAGCGGATCAGTCTGATCTCAATGCACGCGAGACGGGCCCAACTCTGAGAGTCAGGTACAGCGCTTTAGAGACTCTGCGACAAAAGGACTTCGCCGAGTGCAGCGACAATGAACTAAACGAACTTCAACGGCTAATGGCGGGCCTTCGGTTTACGTCGACGACTCGGCCTTCTCGCAGAAAGGTTTCTTCTAAACACCGAACCCGCCTGCCTGACTTACGTCGAACGGTTCGCCGTGCTCTCGTAACGGGAGGAGAACCTATCCATCGGCAGTTTCTCGAAATGGATCGTCGACCCCGTCGCCTGGTTCTGCTACTAGATGTTTCGGGATCAATGGAGCCCTATGCGCGAGCCTTAGTTCGTTTCGCTCATGCGACAGTTGTGGGAAGAACGCGCGTAGAAGCCTTCGCTATTGGCACTCGATTGACGCGAATCACGCGCGAGTTATCTTCTCGAGATCCAGATGCTGCCCTGAGAGCTGCCTCTACGGCTGTGGCTGACTGGTCCGGAGGTACCCGCCTGGGCGCGACTTTACGAGAATTCAATGACTCCTGGGGCCTTAGAGGCATGGCGCGCGGAGCGATAGTTGTGCTTCTTTCTGATGGATGGGACCGCGGAGAGCCCGAGGTCTTAGCTGAGCAGATGGAACGTTTACACAGAGTGACTTACCGACAAGTGTGGGTTAACCCCCTGAAACACACCCCGGGGTATGCGCCACTGGCCCGCGGCATGGCTGCCGCCCTTCCTCACACAGACGAATTTATTGAAGGCCACTCTTTTGAGTCGCTTGAACGACTGGCTGCGGCGGTTTCAGCCTAAACATGGGAGCATTCAGCTATGCATGAGATCTTCGACGACATAGAAAGGTGGCGTGCAGCTGATCAAAAAGTTGCAATTGCCCGCGTTGTCGACATTGAAGGCAGTGGTCCTCGCGATCCCGGGGCAGCGATGGCCGTCAACAGCCTCGGCGAAGTTGCGGGTTCGGTATCGGGTGGATGTGTAGAGGGCGCGGTCGTCGGCGAAGCTCTTGAGCTATTAGAAGGACGTCGTGAAGCTGGCATTACTTCGTTCGGTTATAGCGACGATGACGCATTCGCAGTCGGGCTGACTTGTGGCGGTACGATCCATCTTTTTATCGAGGAACTGGATTGGTGACATCGATCTACGAACGCTTTCGAGATCTGCTTCGGTCAGAGGTACCCGTTGCCCTCGCGACGCTGATTGAAGGACCGGACATCGGAGCCAAACTTTTAGTTGAGGAATCTGGGTCGACGTTAGGCGGCCTGGGAAGCGAACAATTAGATCGGGTAGTTCGGCGGGACGCGATAGCGATGCTCGATGCAGGCACGAGCGAAGTTCGGCACTATGGCCCAAAGGGCGAGGCTCGACAACACGACGTAAGTGTTTTCATCGAGTGTCACGCCCGACGGCCTCACATGGTGATTTTTGGTGCTGTCGACTTCACACGATCACTCGCGAGCCAAGGCAAACTTTTAGGTTTCAGGGTGACGGTGTGCGACGCGCGAGAAGTGTTCGCCACTCGGCGGCGTTTTCCGATGGCAGATGAAGTTGTGGTCGACTGGCCTGACCGATTACTTAAACGCATTGGAAGTGATCTCGGTCCTCGAGACGCGGTATGCGTTCTCACTCATGACGCCAAGTTTGACGTGCCGGCGATCATTGGAGCATTACCGACTCGTGTCGGATACCTGGGGGCAATGGGTTCCCGCCAAACTCATGAGAAACGGATCAAGCGACTGATTGAGGAAGGGGTGACCATCGAAGAGCTAGAACGCGTTAGATCACCCATCGGTCTCGACATCGGTGGTCGAACCCCCGAAGAGACAGCTGTTTCGATCGTTGCTGAGATCATTGCCATGCGAACAGGCCGAAATGTGCCAAGCCTTAGCCAAGGGCAAGGTTCGATTCACTGAGCCAAGTGGCGAACCGCCCACTACCTTTCCCTTCATGGACTTTTCTCCTTCTGAAGACCACGAAGCCATCCGCGACGGCGTGCGTCGGGTTTGCGTTCAATTTCCCGACAAGTATTGGCGGGAAAAAGACGAACAACACGAATTCCCTTGGGACTTCTATCAGGCCATGGCCGATGGAGGATGGGTGGGTATAGCCATCCCCGAGGAATACGGAGGTGGAGGCCAAGGAATTACCGAAGCGTCGATTGTTTTAGAAGAAGTCGCCGCAAGTGGTGCCGCGATGAACGGTTGTTCGGCGATTCACCTCTCGATTTTCGGAATGGAACCCGTACGTAAATATGGTTCCCCTGAGCTAGTCAACGAGATTTTGCCCAAGGTCGCAGACGGTTCACTCCATGCCGCTTTTGGTGTCACGGAACCTGACGCAGGCACCGATACCACCTCTATCCGCACCCGAGCTGAGCGCGACGGCGACGAGTATGTAGTTACTGGCGCCAAGGTGTGGACCACCAAAGCCCCTTACTGCGATGTTTGCCTTTTGCTTGTCAGAACCACGCCTAAAGAACTATGCGACGGACCGACCCAAGGCATGACCCTGCTGTTAGTGGATCTACAGGACCCTGCAGTCGACATCACTCCCATTCCTAAGGTCGGACGCAACGCAGTCGTCTCATGTGAAGTTCGTTACGACGGCCTCCGGGTTCCAGTGAGCCGTCGGGTGGGGGAGGAAGGCCAGGGTTTTAGATACATCTTGGATGGACTAAACCCTGAGCGGATTCTTATTTCAGCTGAAGCGCTTGGAATTGGACGAGTAGCTCTCAAGAAAGCCGTCGCGTACGCAAATAGTCGAATCATCTTCGGTCGCCCTATTGGCCAAAATCAGGGTTTGGCGTTCCCTTTGGCTGATAGTCATGCTCGACTCCACGCGGCGGAACTAGTTATTCGAGATGCCTCATGGCGTTACGACAAGGGACTCGACTGTGCAGCACAGGCAAACCTGGCCAAGTATCTGGCGTCCGAAGCAGCATTTGAATGCGCCGACAGAGCTATGCAAACTCACGGTGGTTTTGGATACGCCAAAGAGTACGACGTCGAACGCTATTGGCGAGAAAGCCGTCTAATGAAGATCGCGCCAGTCAGCCAGGAGATGGTTATGAACTACGTGTCAAACAAAGTGCTTGGTCTGCCGAGGTCATACTGAAATTGTGAAAGTTGCAGGTGCTCTACTCGCAGCTGGGGTCGGTTCGCGGTACAGCGGTTCTAGCCACAAGCTTCTCGCCCAGTTAGATGGCGAAGCGGTAGTAAAACGCGCTGCTCGATCAATGGTGAATTCAGGACTGACAGATTTGTTGGTGGTCACTGGTTCAGCGTCACTAAACGCAGTCTTGGTCGACTGGCCTGAGTTGACAATCCTCGAGAACCCTAACTATGAACAGGGAATAGCCACATCGCTCGGAACAGCCGTAGCTTGGGCTCACAATGGTGGTTTCGACGCTCTTGTCGTCGGCTTGGGAGACCAACCCGGAGTATTGAGTACGGCATGGCAATTAGTTGCTGCTAGCACGGCACTGATCGCTGTCGCCACTTACGACGGGCGCGTCGGGAACCCTGTGCGCTTGGGTAGCTCAATTTGGCCGCTGTTGCCCGATTCTGGGGACGAAGGAGCGCGTGTTCTGTTGCGTACGAGGCCGGAACTGGTTGAGCGGGTAGCCTGCGAGGGCTCTCCCGACGACATAGACACTGTTGAGGATCTCAGACGATGGAGTTGAAAAACGAATTCCGAGTCGGCGTTCCTATCGAGCAAGCATGGGCAACCCTGACTGATGTCGAGTACATCGCCCCATGCATGCCAGGCGCAAAACTCACAGAGATCGATGGCGAGGAATTTAAGGGCCAGGTAAAGATCAAAGTTGGGCCGATTACCGCTCAATACAACGGTGTTGCGAAGTTCACAGAAAAAGATGAAAGCCGGCACCGACTTGTGCTCGAGGCAAGTGGACGCGACAGCCGTGGAGCGGGTAACGCTGCAGCGGAAGTGACCGCCGAAATGACCGCCGATGGCGATGAAACCCACATCGTGATTACCACCGAGTTGAAGGTCACCGGCAAAGTTGCCCAGTTTGGCCGCGGAGTAATGGCCGACGTATCAGAAAAACTGATAGGTCAGTTCGTCGAAAGTCTCGAGCAAAAACTTCTCGAATCTGCCGCTACCGTTACTGGCGTCGACGAAGATTCTGAGATGACGGCGAGCCAAGAGACTGATTCCCAAGATGACGCTTCGGCACAAGAAAATTCCGGGCCTCGAAAAATAGATATGCCCGAACCCGAGCCCGTCGATTTGTTAGACACCGCTGGCGCACCCCTGTTGAAGCGGTTCGGCCCCCTCGCGATCGTTGCCTTACTGTTAATACTTCTTCGGCGCCGTAAGCGGTAGCTACCACAAGAGGCCAACCGTGAACATCGACGCCGTGAGAGTATCGCCCATTGAACTCCCATCGGCAGAAGAGGTGAGCCAAGTAGCGGCGTTACTCGGTAGACACCCTGAGGTCGATTTCGAAGTTGTTGTGGTTGACAGCGAAGGAAGTCCTGTTGTTATTCGCAATGGACCAATCATGAATAACGGGCGTCCCATGCCCACCCGCTACTGGCTAGTAGGCCGCGATTTGTCGCGACGAGTAGCTCATTTAGAAGGCGGAGGAGGAGTACGAGCTGCGGAAAAAGCCGTCAACGCATACGAACTTGCTGCAACGCACCAGCAGTACGCCGCTGAACGGGATGCCCAGATTCCCCAAGACCACCTTGGGCCTCGACCTGCAGGAGGTGTCGGAGGGACGCGCACCGGAGTTAAGTGTTTACATACACACCTAGCGCATCATCTAGCGGTAGGTGGTGATCCCGTTGGCGTCTGGGTTGTCCAGCAACTAGAAGCGGATAACCATGCTTGAGGTCGAACCAGTCGCAGTATTGGACTTTGGCACCAACACAACACGATTGTTGGTCACCAACGGCCAATCCCTTGATGTTCGTATGCATCGTGTGACAGGACTCGGGCATGGTTTAGACCAATCAGGAGAACTCAGTGAAGCTGGTATCGGAAGGGTTTTAGAAGCGTTGAGTGAATTCAACGACGTCATCAAGGCCCATGACGTTCAAAACGTTCGGGCTGTTGCTACTAGTGCGGCACGCGACGCGAAAAACCGGAACCAGTTCTTCGATCCCGCCTCAGCAGTTCTTGGATACCAACTAGAACTACTCACCGGAGAGCAGGAAGCGCGCTACGGCTTCTTGGGCGCTACCGCAGACTTAGACCCATGTGATGGGCCCTTTCTAGTTCTCGATATAGGTGGCGGTTCAACCGAATTTTCATTTGGACGCGTCTCCCCAGAGTCGTACCAATCAGTGAATATGGGTTCTGTGCGCTATTCGGAGCAGTTTCTAGTGAGTGATCCGCCCAAGCCTGAGGAGTTGAGCGGAGCCATCCAGGTTGCACGCTTACATCTAGACGATGTTGATCGAGATCATCCATCGATGAAAAAACCGGCGGCTCTCATAGGGGTAGCCGGAACGATCACCACCATCGCGGCAGTTGAAATAGGTCTCGAACCATATGATCCCAAAGTGATCGACGGCTTCATTCTGCGACGAGAAGCAGTGGAGGATGTATTTCGGACCCTGGCAACAGAATGTCTTGAAGACCGAAGACACAACCCTGGGCTTGATCCTGCTCGAGCTGACGTTATTGTCGCTGGCTGTTGCATCCTCGTGGCGGTCATGCGGCACTGGGATCTTGACAGTTGCGTTGTTCGCGAACGCGACCTTCTTGACGGAATTGCGGCCGAGCTTCTCCACCTCGAATAGGGGAAGCCGCTGCACGCTAGTGTTCGGTTGGTGACCGACCTACACACCCCGCGCCTACTCCTGCGAGGTCTACGGCCGCACGATTTCGCGCAGTGGAGCGAGGTCCGGCGACGTTGCGCATCTTGGTTGACTAAATGGGAGCCAGCGTCAGTGGATGGCGCTTCAGACCCAACTCAGGACCCCGCAGCGTTTTCATCCCGCTGCAGTGCACGAGAACGAGAACGACAGTTAGGCACGGGTTTCGCTTGGTCGATGTGGCATAGAGGCCACTTTTGCGGAGAAATCAATGTCAATAACGTGGTTCGAGGTGCGTTCCAAAGCGGACATATCGGGTACTGGGTAGATGAGCGCTGGGCGGGTTATGGCTTTGTCCCTGAGGCCCTTGTTGCTATTTTTGGTCACGCCTTCGACCGCGCCGGTTTGCACCGTCTTCAAATATCGATCATTCCCCGCAACAGTGCGAGCCGTCGAGTCGTCGAAAAGTTGGGCCTGCGGTACGAAGGTTTAGCAGAGGGCTACCTGAAAATCGCGGGAGACTGGGAAGACCACATGCATTTTGGAATTACTGCTGAGGAGTGGGAGGAACGCCGAGAAGAACTGTGGCAATTCGTTTCTGATATAACCGTCAGCGCGTAAACCAGAAAATGCACCAGCGTGGCTACCAAGCCCCACGCGTTTCCGTTTCCTCAAGCCAAGATTGGCCGGGACCGCAACTTCCAGCGACAGGGCACCATTTACAAGCGCCACTTGGTCTTCTCTCCGCCTGGGTTTGGCCGAGTCGAAGCTCGATTAGTCGTTGAATACTTTGAGTTGTGCGACGTATCGCAGCGCGTATTAGATCTTCATCTACGGTTTCAACCTGAACCCGTCCGGCATCGACATAAAAACTTGCCAGCAATGCAGGTGGAACCCCGACGACGAGAGTTTCCAATAACGCGTAGAAACGCAGGTCGTCGAGGTGGTGCGGCACAGAACGTCCCGTTTTGAGTTCGATAATGACGCGACCAGCTGTTAGCTCCTCAGGTCTCCCGACTGTCACATCGAATCTTCCTTGAAGCACGATCATTCCCCGATGAAGTGACACTTTCCGGGGTGTCTCGGTGGTTGGCTGCCAACCTCGTTTTAGTGGGGGAAACGTGTCGAAAAAAGTTTGAAGGAGAGAAGCCACCTCGCTGCGTATCTCTGCGCGTTCCACGTCGCTTAAACCCAGAAGAAACTTCGCTAATCCATCACCGCGATTCATGATGCTTTTTAGTGCCTCGTCAACTAACTCCGATGCAGTGCGTTTGGGCGAAAGGTGTATCGATAGTTCTACACACTTATGGAAAATTTGGCCCCTGGTCATCGGAACACGCCATTCGAAGGGCTCTTCCTCTTGAGCCTCGTAAAGGGCTTCGCAACTGTTCACAGCGTGAAGTTGGCGTTTTGACACCCACAGCGGTTCTTCTAGAAGGTCGACAAGATCGACAGTCTCTTTCTCAAGTTCGAGCTCAATTTGGGCTCTCAAGGTTGAGGGATGAGTGACGCGTTCTTCATTCGGCAGCCGAATTAATTCGAGAGTCGCCAACTGTGCAGGAGTAAGCGATGCGTCTGGGGTGTCCTTAGCGTCTAAGTCCCCACTCCATTCCACAGACGCCACGGTAGCCCTCGACAACCAACTGCGGTCACTACCAAACGCGTTGAAATCAACTTGTCGGGACGCAGACCTGTCTGTAAGGAGTTATCGGCCTCAACTTGCTCGTCTAGTTGTCAGACCCCTAGTGGAAGCTTGAGTCGATGAAACACGAAATAAACAAAAGGAGAAATACAGCCATCGACACCAATCCAATCCAAGAGAATGGCTCGGCGAGCGTTTCCGGCATCGAGAGTGCCCCGTCGGTCCGTTTCTCGATGTTCGCAAGAGCGATAACCGACGCCGGTAAGCGCTTAGGGCTCATTGTTCCTAGCTTCCGCAGCCCACCCCATGATGGCGATTTAGACCGAACGTTGCGTCGCCATAGTTCCGGATCGATCGTCGCCATACGCGTCAAAGATCGACCGTTTGGCGCCGTCATTGCAGATCTTGTTGAAGGCGTGATTGTTTGCAACCGGCTGACCGAAAGAGAAGCAGGAGACGTCCGAAACGTGTTATGGGACGCCGCAATCCACGTGGAGCAGAAATCCCACTCCACATCGACTCGCAGACCAACTGCGTTAATCCACCGTTCACGTCCCACAGATACGACCGCAGCCGCTTAGAAGGACGCCGTAACGAATCTGGGGGCCTAGGCTTAGCAGCGCCTAGTTCATCAGCCCGGATGGCGGAATGGCAGACGCAGAGGGCTTAAAACCCTCCGTTCCTAACGGAGCGTGTGGGTTCGAATCCCACTCCGGGCACTCTATAAAGCTGCCGACCGAAGCGACTCAGCGGTCTCGGACCCAGGCATGGTCCGATGTTGCGCTGCGGAAATACATCGATCTCGCAGTATCCGATTGAGGGGTGTGGGGATTCCGTATTTCTCTCCTAGCCGAACAACGACACCATTGAAGTGATCCACTTCGACCTGTCCTCGCTGAGAGGCGAGATCTTGCCAGGTACTCGGGTACGACCTTGTCAAATCCGTTACCGGCGGTTTAGCTGGCCACTCACCTGGTTCACGCAGGCGAGCGATTTGTTGTCGTAAAGTTTTCTTTCCGATAGTCCGAACTGAAATGTTGGCTGCGTCGAAAACATTCGCGGCCTCTTCATTGACATCACTAATGAACTGGCGGTCCAACGGATTGCAGGAAGCTTCTTGAACCGACAGGTTGACCAATGCCAAGTACGCATTTGCCAAGTTCCGAGCGAGCTTGCCCCACTTGCCGTCGACGACACGTTCATCAACCACAGCTTTCATGCCCGCTTCGGTGAGGTCAGACGCCAATTCATGACAGGTGAAGTCGCTTCCGGTCGGCCAACATCCAACTTCCAACAAACGACCGCCTGAATGTCGAACTTTTCCCGGCTCCAGGATTCCGGCTCCCACCATCACTGTGCATCCATAAGTCCTATACCCCTCTTGGGACAGCCATTCTTCGTTTGTCACCCCATTTTGAAGACAAACCAGCGGTAGTTCCTTGTACAGCGACGAATGCTGCTCGACCGCTGCGAATGTATCGTCAGTCTTCATAGCAAGAAGCACGACGGTGTGATCGTCCACGTCGAGATCGTGGGCGGTTGACGAAGCCGGAAGAAACCAGTGCCCCTCGGTGTTGTGCGTCACGGTTAATCCGTCAGATTGCAGGGCTTGAAGGTGAGGACCGCGGGCTACTAGCTGGACCTTGCGCCCTGTCTCCGCCAACCGGCCAGCGACGACGCACCCGATGCCGCCTGCCCCATGGACGACGTAATTAGGTGAAGTCATCCCCACGGTCCATCGCCCGCCGGAGGATTCCAAACTTCCGTAATGCGTCCGTCGCGAATTGTGAATATCTCTATGCCGCAAATAGTCACGACATCTCCACCGTGATCAACTAAGTCGGCCTCGTAAGCGGTTGCCACTGAGTCCTTATCCTGAACGACTTTCCGGTTGGTGAATCGCATCGAACGAAACTGTTCATGAAATGATGCAACGCGAATCTTTGCCTCTTCGAGAGTGAGCGTGACTCGACTCCCGTCAGGCTCATGACGAACCATAGGGTCAGCCATCAAGTCATCAAGCGCGTCGAGGTTGCGGCGGTGATAAAGCTCTTCGGTGTAACGGTCGACAATTTCTGCAGGGGTTGGTTCGGCAATGGTCACGGGTTCATGCTTGCAGAAGTGGCGGTGTTAGCGTCGCAGCATGCAGAAATGGAATACGACTCACTCCAATCTGATGGACCCATTGTTCTGGCTCCAACCTGCAGTTGAGTGCGACTTAGCTATCGCCCGGCTCCATGCGGAGGCTCCACTGGATTGGTTTGAGGAGCCGCTTCCCGAAAATCCCTACCTTCAGGCGGGACCGGGATATTGGTGCGTTACACGCCATGAAGACATCGCAACTGTGTCACGAAACCCACAGATCTACAGCTCGGCTCAAGGAATAACCATCACCGACGTACCGCCCGAATTTCTTGAATTTTTCAGCTCAATGATCGCTATGGATGACCCGCGCCATGCACGTCTGCGCCGGATCATCTCGAAGGGGTTCACGCCTCGGATGCTTGGCGCATTGGAAGATTCGGTTCAAAACGTGGCGGCCACCATCGTTGATGAAATCGGAGAGAGAGGTGAGTGCGACTTCGTTACCGACGTGGCGGCAGCTCTCCCACTCAAGATCGTGTGCGACCTCATGGGGGTACCTGACTCTGCGTACGACATGGTTTTCACCAACACGAACATCATTCTCGGTATAGGGGATCCAGAATTCGCGCCGGAAGGTGTTGATTTCGTGACAGCGCTCCTCAACGCAGGCGCCGACCTTGCAGCGTTGATGGGCGAAGTAGCGGAAGCAAAAAAGGGGGGAGACGGAGGTGACCTGACGAGTGTCTTAGTGAATGCCGACCTCGAAGATGACTATTTGGATCAAGTCGACCTGGCCAGTTTTTTTATTCTCTTGGTGGTTGCAGGAAATGAAACAACTAGAAACGCGATTTCATGGGGATTGCGATACCTAACGGATCACCCAGATCAACGAGCCATATGGGCCGCTGATTTCGAAAGTGTCGCTGCCACCGCAGTAGAAGAGATAGTTCGGCTAGCCAGCCCTGTCACCTATATGCGACGCACACTCACTCAGGACACGGTGTTGGGTGGACAAGAAATTTCCGAAGGGGAAAAAGTGGCGATGTTCTACCTGGCAGCCAACCGAGACCCTGCGGTGTTCGATGACCCGTATCGATTCGACGTCCAGCGAGCGCCGAACCCTCAATATGGCTTTGGTGGCCCCGGCCCACATTTCTGTTTAGGATCTCATTTAGCTCGTCGAGAAATCACGGTGATGTTCCGTGAACTCTTCCGCACATTGCCAGACATTCATGCCACGGAGAATCCAGACCCGCTTCAGTCCGCCTTCATTCATGGCGTAAAGCACATGAAGGCCGAATTCACTCCCGTCAGGTCAAGCTGATGCCTCGCGCCTCCTTAGGGTCGATCGAGTTGGAGTACGACACTGTTGGCTCTTCGGATGACCCCGCGATCTTGTTGGTGATGGGCTTAGGGGCACAGTTGATTCACTGGCCTGATGATTTTTGTCGGATGCTTGCTAACGGAGGGTTCCACGTCATCCGATTCGACAACCGAGATGCGGGTCTCTCCACGAAACTCGATGGCGTCGAGATTGATTTTCTTGCCCTTGTTGCCGCGGCGCTCGAAGGTCAAGAAGTCGCTGACACCCCATATGACTTATCTGACATGGCGGACGACGCTTTTGGTGTGCTTGATGCTCTGGGAATTGAACATGCCCATGTGGTTGGCGCTTCTCTCGGAGGGATGATCGCTCAGACCATGGCCATAGAGCGACCCGATCGATTGATTTCACTCACATCAATGATGTCTGCCACAGGAACCCGGGAGATAGCCGACATTCCGGATGATTCGCTTACGCTGCTGCTCGCGCCTGTCCCGACAGAACGAGAGGAATATCTGGACTATTCGGCCCAATATGAGCTCTGGTGCAGCAAAAAGTATTTCGATCCGCAACTTGCTAGAGAGCATGCTGTAATCGCATATGACCGCTGCCATTATCCAGATGGCTCAGGCCGCCAGATCGCCGCGATGTTGGCGAGCGGAGATCGCGAACTTGCCTTAGCTGAGTTGACTGTTCCGACGTTGGTAATTCATGGACGAGATGACCGGCTGCTGTTGCCTGCTTTAGGAATGCGCACCGCCGAAGTGATTCCGGCATCAAACTTCTTGTTTCTTAGCGACATGGGTCACGACCTTCCCGAAGCGCTGTGGCCTGTAGTGGTTGATTCCATCCTTAGTCATGTCCGCAATTCGAGTCCGGTGGGGAACCAAGGATGAGAGCGCCCGGAGCATACGGTTTAACGGATCTGTTGCGAGAGCCCTAGGACATAGCGGTTGCGTGGCGTTGAAGTTCTTCGGTGAGTTCAATAGCTGCGGGATTTGTTAGTCCTGGGTGCCGCGTCGCCGCTACAAGGGTGCGTTTGAGAAGCGGTGTTTGCTGGACAGGAGTCAAGGAAGCGGGCGGGCGCTCGGCCTGAATACGGGGGAGAACAGTCCAGCCCATGCCAATCAACACCATCTCACTTAATACCTCGGGTTGGTTGGACTCAGCGACCACCTCAAATGGCGCCCGCAATGCACGAAGCGCCTTGCCTATGAGATCTCGTGTTAAGGACCCTTGCGGGAACGTGACCCACGGCCCCCAACGAGTTGGTTCGGATTGACGGATGCCCGGAGGTCCGTAAACAAGGAGTTCTTCATCCAACAAAGGAACATGCGTCACTTCTGGGTCATCGGGTTGAACGCAGATGGCTAAATCAAGGTCACCAGTGCCCAAACCCTGCAGTAGTTGGCTTGAGGGGCCAACAATCACATGCAGATCTAGCTCCGGACGGTTCTCTCGAAATTCTCTCAATGTTTCGCCGAAGTGGTCCACTGCGGCGGCATCGATCATGCCCACCCGCAGCTTGCCAGCAGACCCAGCACGGATTCGTTCAGCCCATGCTGCGAGATCGCCAGTCTGGGCCAGAATCGAGCGGGCGTGGTCAGTTACGTGCCGTGCGGCTTCAAGTGGCACGCGACGCCTGCCTGCCCAGCTAAATAGTTGGATGCCGAGCCGACGTTGAAGTTGGGCTAATCCTTGTGAAAGCGCTGATTGGCTGACGCCAAGCGACTTAGCCGCGTCAGCCCAGGTGGCCGACCGGTCCACGGCGACGAGATACTCCAGTTGGGTAACCGAGACGTCTGGGAGTCTGGGGCGTGATGACCTCATTAGTTCACTATCGTAAACGTAAACATTAGAAATAGTGAACTAAACATCCAAAAACTCTTTAAACGCTTATGCTTTTTGCATGACAACAGCCAACATCGCGCCCGCTACAGGCAAACTCGGCGTCCTCACTCCTGGAATGGGAGCCGTCGCCACGACCTTTATCGCAGGGGTACTTGCGGCACGACAAGGTCTCGCTGCTCCAATCGGTTCCGTTACCCAAATGGCGCACATTCGTCTGGGAAAGAAAGACGATGCCCGTAATCCTCTGATCAAAGACTTCGTTCCTCTTGCCGGCTTAGACGATCTTGTGTTCGGAGGCTGGGATCCGATTACCCCCAACGCCTTGGAAGGAGCCCAAGCCGCTGGAGTTCTCGAAGAAAAAGACCTTGCTGCTATCTCGGGTGAGCTAGAAGGCATCGTTGCTATGGACGCGGTGTTTGACCAACGATGGGTAAAAAGGCTGGACGGAAGTCGCGTCAAAGCGTTGGATTCGAAACTGGATCAGGCGCAGGCGTTGATGGCGGATATCGAGCGCTTTCGATCCGAGAATGAATGTGACCGATTAGTCATGGTCTGGTGCGGATCTACCGAGGCATACCAAGAGCCAAGTGCAGTGCATCAAAGTCTCGAAGCATTTGAAGAAGGTCTCGCAGCGAACGACGACAACATTTCGCCGAGCCAGATTTATGCATACGCAGCACTCATGAGTGACGTGCCATTTGCAAACGGAGCTCCCAATTTAAGCGTCGATCTGCCATGTATGACTGAGCTCGCGACACGCCGTTGCGTGCCGATCGTAGGCAAAGACTTCAAAACTGGACAAACCATGATGAAGACGCTCATCGCTCCCGGCCTCAAGGCCAGAATGCTGGGGTTGAGGGGCTGGTATAGCACCAACATTTTGGGGAACCGTGACGGTGAAGTACTCGATGACCCTGAAAATTTCAAAACCAAAGAAGTATCAAAACTTGGGGTTCTCGACACAATCTTGCAGCCGAAGGTCTACCCCGAGCTCTACGGAAACATTGATCACGTGGTTCGAATCAACTACTACCCACCGCGAGGCGACAACAAAGAAGGTTGGGACAGCATCGACATCTTCGGATGGCTCGGCTATCCGATGCAAATCAAGATTGACTTCTTATGTCGCGACTCAATTCTTGCCGCACCGATCGTCCTAGACCTAGCCCTGTTCTTAGATCTGGCTCAACGCGCAGGCGAATCCGGGATCCAAGAATGGCTGTCCTTCTATCTAAAAGCCCCACAGTCAGCAAATAGCTCAGGTCCTGAACATGACATCTTCATCCAACAAACCAAACTAAAAAACACGCTACGCGAATGGATGGGAGAAGAACCTGTTACCCACTCCGAAGCCGGGTAGCACTTTCCTCAGCCTTGGCCCGACCTCCCACGACGAACAGGGAAAATCAGTGCCGTAGCTCGTCGCTCTTTCTGAGCTCTTTGACCATGGAGCTCAACAAACTTGCGTCGTCAGGGTCATTCACTGGAATGCTGAACTCGATTCGATCGATGAGATGACCAAATCGCTTATTCAACAACGGCGCGATTTCGTCGTAAGTCCCGATGGTGGCAATGGTGTGGAACATCTCATCATGAACTAGAGGCGGAATTTCATCCCATCTCTGTTCTCGTGACAGCGCAGCGGCTTGATCGACTTGGTCCCCCCAGCCGTGCACCTCGAACGCCGCCTTATATGCGGGAGTTGCTAGATAAAAGCCCACCCTTGCGCGCACGCTCTCAGCAACAAGCTCGAGGCTCGTCTGATCGGGTGCGGTTGCGACTAGAGGTTTCATGCACCAGTCGACGACATCAGCGTCGCGTTGAGTTCGAGCGGCGCCGCGCACGACAGCAGGAATCATGACCTCTTCGATGTATTTAGGTGAGCAAACCGGATGGAGGCGGATGCCATCCGCGACTTCACCGACCACAGCACACATGTTCGTATTGATAGCGGAGATGTGCACAGGAATATCAGGGTGCTCTATAGGTCCCGGATCGAAAAGAGGAACCATCAAATCAAGTTTGTAATGGTCTCCGTCGTGTCTGAGGGGCTCTCGATTTTGCCAGCACCGCCAAACAGCTCTCATCGCCAAGATGTAATCGCGCATCCGAGGCGCAGGTGCAGTCCATTCCATGCCGTATCTGCGTCTGATGTGGCCGCGTACCTGAGAACCCAGACCCAAAATCAGACGACCTTCACAAACTTTTTGAAGTGTCCAAGCTGACATTGCGGTGATCGTGGGCGACCTCGGAAAAGCCATAGCAACAGAAGTAGCCAGACTCAGGTCTGTTGTATTCACCGACGCGAGAGCTAGCTGCTGATAGGGATCGTCCTTGCACTCTTCGACCGCTAGTCCGTCAAAACCGAGTGCTTCGGCGAGAGCCGCTCCTTTAGCTATGGTTCGAACGTCAAGTGGAGTATCGGGTTCTCGTAAACCTGGGTCGACTTTCCCCAAAGGCAGCATCGTCTCTGACTTCACTTTCAGATCTCCAATCGTAAGGAACGACCCGCCATGTAGGCGTCTAATTGCTCAAGGAAGACTTCGTCCCCCCGCTTAGTAATTCCCGATCCAGCCCCAGCAATATGGGAAGTGAGAGTTACACGTGCATGGTCCCAAAGTGGGCTCGAAGGATCAAGAGGTTCTGCTTCGAAAACATCAAGAATTGCGTGACCGGGTCTACCTGAACTCAACGCTTCTAAAAGTTGGGCGGTGTCAACCACCGGCCCGCGAGAGACGTTCACAAGAATAGCGTCCTCACGCATTTGAGAAAGAAACTCTTCGTTGACCAGACCGCGAGTCTCATCGGTAAGCGGGCAGGACAAAACCACGACGTTGGCTACCGGTAGCACTTCGCCGATTCGGTCCATCGTTATCATCGCGTCTGCCCGAGCATCACTAACCTTCGTCCTTCGTGCCCCGATGACCTCAACACCAAAGGAGCGCGCTCGCTTTGCGATCTCCCCCCCTATCGAGCCGAAACCGACCACTAACCACGTTGTGCCGTTTATCTCGTTCCAACCGCTCTGTGCCCATTTCGCCTTTCGTTGGTTGTCTCGACGCCCCGTCCAGTCATGTTGAACATGCATGATGGCAGCCAGAACATATTCAGCCACTCCTGCGTTGGGCGAATCACTATTACTCAGTCGTATTCCCGCTTCGAGAAGCTTGAGTAACGGAGGAGCGTCGACACCGGCCAAGCATGACTGAACCCACCTAACTGTCCCGGGTTCCAACAAGGTCGCAGCAAAAGACGGAAAGTCTCCTGAGAACATGGTGTCGATTGCTATCCAACCAACCTCGGGAGCGTATCGATTCGCCGGGACGGGAGATCCGTCGGCCCACGTGACCCCAGTTGGTGACCAACGAAGAATGGCTAAGTCGTGTGGAAGATCGTCGAGTCGCGACCGGATCCTGTCATATGTCATGTGAGGGATAAGAACTTGACGCTCGGACATAGCCCGCCAGCGTAGGGTGCACACCGTGCCGCTGTCCGACGCTTCAAAGATTTCGACGACGCGGCTGAGTACTCCTCTTCTAATTACTGTTTTGGTTTTGACGATGGGGTTGGGAGCTTTTCCGATAGTCGGCACAGCGGTCGTAGCTACAGCCTTGGCAAACGATCTCGGTATGTCGCTCACGATGTTCGGCGCTGGAGTGGCAGTCAACACTGCCGTCGGCGCCGTATGCGCACCGCTTTCAGGGCGATTTAGTGATCGATACGGCGGGAAATGGTCGTGTGTATTGGTGTTGCTTTCTGCAGGACTCGGTCTTTTAATAGTTGCCTGGGCAAACTCAGTCACCGGTCTGATGTTGGGGCTGTTAGTCGCTGGATACGGGCAAGGCGCATGTAACCCTGCGACTAACAAGCTCGTAGCAGAGCGAGCGGCTAAAGGTCGTCGTGGAACAATGACCGGAATAAAGCAATCTGGTGTGCAACTGGGAATCCTATTAGGCGGCTTCACGCTCCCGACCTTGAGCATCTGGTTCAGCTGGCGACTAGCGATCGGTTTGTATGCGCTCGCAGCACTCGTCGCGGCTGTCGTGGCGGCATGCGCACTTCCCGACAGCCGGGTTCGAGCGATGAACGGCGCCAGTGGCGCGTACGAAACCTCCGTGAAGACACCACTACCTCGCGTCGTGGTCCTATTTTCGTTTTATGCCTTGTGTATGGGGTGCGTAGTCGGGGGAGTCGGACGCTACCTAGTGCTATTCGCTGAGAATGCGTTAGCGATGTCGAACGTAAAGGCCGGCATAGTTGCGGGTCTTCCCGGTGGCCTTGCCATCGGTACGCGAATCCTGTGGGCGCATTGGGCAGAACACCGAGTCACGCCCTCATTTGCATTAACGACCCAGTCACTACTCACAGCCCTTGTCATGCTCATGCTCTTGGTCGCCGTCGGAATTGGCGAGTGGATTATGTGGCCAGTTGCGGTTCTTATTGCGATTGGCCTCAACGCCTTTAATGCCGTACTGATGCTGTCGGTCATCATCGGAGTGCCTCCAGAACAATCGGGGCGCGCCAGCGGCCGCGTTGTGATGGGCTTTATGACAGGGCTTACCTTCGGTGGGTTTTTTACCGGTCTGGCAGTCGACGCGACAGGCGGGTACGAGACGGCATGGGCGGGCTTGCTCCTGTTGTCGTTGATTGCCGCGGTGGTTGCCCGAAGAAGTGGCCGAGTAGAAGCACAGGGGATCTGATTTCAAAAACGAAACGTTGCAGCTGGATGAGTTGTTGGCAATCTGTCCTTTCCGAACAACTTTTGGCGAAGACTGCCAGCTTCGTATTCGCTTTGGACTAGCCCGCGTTCTTGCAGGATTGGTACGACTCCTTCAACAAAGTCGACAAAAGTTCCAGGAGTCACCGTATAGGTCAAGTTGAATCCGTCCAGACCGTTCTCAAACCGCCGCTGGAGTTCGTCTGCTATTTGTTCAGCGGATCCCACTAGCCACGCACCCGCAAGGTTCGACTTGATTAAGTCGCCCATCGTCCTCGTCCCTGGTGGCGCTGAGTCCAGCAAGTTCTTGACAAAGCCTTGCACGCGTTCAGTCCGAAAAGTGTCAAGAGGCTGGTCTGGATCGATATCACCAAGGTCCGCACCTATGTTGCCACTTATATGAGCTAGGCCTGCTTCTATAGACAGGTCTCTTTCGTACTCGTCGCGCTTGGCCATCGCCTCAGCTTCCGTGCTCCCCACAATGGGGGCAACGCCCCCAATTAGTTTTAGATCAGTGGTAGCCCTTCCATATGACTGCGCCCGCGTGTGCAGGTCCGCAGCTATGGAACGCCCACTGCGCGACGAGCCAACAACAAAGACACATTCAGCATGTTGAGCGGCAAAGTCTCTGCCACGTTCTGACATGCCCGCCTGGAATAGGACCGGCGTTCTCTGAAGAGAAGGAGCTGACAGGTGAGGCCCTGCGACATCGTAATATGGCCCATGGTGGTCGATCGGCCGAACGCGATCAGGGTCGACGTACACCCGCCGCTCGCGATCATCGATAACTGCATCATCAGCCCAACTCCCTTCGAGAAGTTTGTAGATGACTTCTAGATATTCCTCAGCTCTCCCATAGCGTTCCTCATGAGTAGGAAGACCCCCAAAGCCCAGGTTGGTACCCGCATTAGGTAAATACGAAGTCACAACGTTCCACGCGACGCGGCCTTTTGATAAATGATCCAAGGTCGAAAGCTGTCGGGCAAAGGTGAAAGGGTGCGCCTGCAACACGGAACTGGTGAAAGCGAATCCGAGGTGTTCAGTCACTGAAGCCATTGCTGGAATCAAAAGCATTGGGTCATTGACTGGTACTTGCATAGCTTCTCGAAACGACGTGTTCGCCGTTCCTTTGTAATTGTCGTAAAGCCCAATCACGTCGGCCAAAAAAATGGTGTCGAAGCAGCCCTTTTCAGCAACTTTCGCCAGCTCGATCCAAGGGTCAAGCGAGCCAAATTCGACTTGGCGGGTATCTTCTCTGGTCCACATCCCCTGTTGAATGTGGCTGACGCAGTTCATTGAAAAGGCGTTCAGAATCATTCTTCTTGGCTTGGAAGCACCCGCCATAGCTGTCAGTCTCGCAGCAAACCGCCATAAGCGCTTTCAAGCTGCGAGAATCTTCTTATGGATCCGGCCACTTTGTCTCAACACGTCGAAGCACTCGAAGAGGACGGATACTGCATTCTTGAGAACGTAATTGAAGACGACCTCATTAACGAAGTGCGTGAAAGCGTTGCTCGACTTGAAACTGAATTCGATGTGCAACCGCGGGGTAATCGAGCGGAGGGATACGCCACTAAGCGTATGTACAACCTTTTAGGGAAAGACCGAGCGTTTTGGAAGCTACCTATACATGGAAATGTGCTTCCTTTTCCCGAGTACCTGCTTGACGACGAGTGCATCTTGTCAGGCACCACATGTATGCACATCGGACCGGGTGAAGTTCACCAAGGTCTTCACAGCGATGATGGGCTCGTCAGCGTCAAACGTCCTCGGATCCCTTTTATGGTCACGACGATATGGGCGTTCACGGATTTCACTGACGAAAACGGGGCAACTCGCATCGTTCCCGGGTCCCACAAATTTGATCACGAACCGCGAAAAGGTGAGCATATAGAGCACATACCAGCTGAAATGAAAGCGGGTTCGGTGCTCGTCGTCAACGGCGGGACCTGGCATTGCGGCGGTGCAAACACATCCAAAGATGAGTGGCGTCTAGGTATCAGCGTTCAATATTGCCAGGGGTATCTGCGTCAACAACAAAATCAGTATTACAGCCTCTCTCCTGACGACGTCAGAGCAATGCCGCAACGTTTGGCAGCTCTCTGCGGTTTCAGTCTCTATAAGGGAATCATGGGTCACGTCGACGGAGCCAGCCCGGGAAGATATTTAGGCGCAAGCGATGTCGACGAAATTGCGTACGCCGCAATGCGTACAACAAACGGAGTTGCTGAGAGTTGAGCACCTCGTAGCGTCCTCGCCCTAGGGTCAAGCCCATGGAGATTAAAGATCGCGTTGCAATTATCACAGGCGGTGGCGGCGGTATTGGATCCGCCACAGCCCGAAAATGGATTGCGGAGGGAGCTCGAGCTGTCGTCGTAGCTGACTATGACGAAGAAGCCGCAAGTTCGGTTGCAAGTGAATTGGGTTGTGTTGGAGTGCGGCTCGATGTCACAGACGAAAAAGCCATAGGGCAGCTAGTCGAAGAGACTGAATCCACACTCGGGCCTGTCGACATTTTTTTTTCCAACGCGGGCGCTGGTGCACAAGGAGGAGTAGAGGCAAGCAACGAGGCTTGGCAGTCCCAATGGGAATTGCACGTGATGTCCCACGTCTATGCGGCGCGCGCTGTGCTGCCGTCCATGACAGCGCGGGGAGATGGATACCTCATCCACACAGCTAGCGCAGCCGGACTCTTGGCGGCTGTTGGCTCCGCCCCTTATTCGGTTACTAAAGCTGCTTGCATCAAACTCGCAGAAACGCTTGCAATAAATCACGCAGACGATGGCATCAAAGTCTCGGTTCTTTGCCCCCAAGGCGTAAATACCGCCATGGCGCCCAAACAACTCGGCGACGGTGGAACTGACGGCATCGTTGAAGCCGAGTATGTCGCAGAGGTAATCACAGAGGCAGTGAGAGAAGAACGATTCTTGATTCTTTCTCACCCCGAGGTGCAAACCTACGTCGAACGGAAAGCTGGAGATCCCGACCGGTGGTTGAAGGGCATGCGCCGTCTGCGCAGACGTTCCTTCGACTTGCTTGAGGGAGCGTGACTAATCCGCGCAAACTGAATGCCAAAATCGCCAATCCCCCAGACCTCACAACCATTGGCCTAGTCGTTCTCACGGCGTTTTTGATTGGTTTGAACTACACGGTGATGAAGAGCGCTCTTGATCACACGTCGCCCTTGGCTCTCGCCGCTCTTCGAGCAACAGTCGGAGCGCCTTTTCTTTTGTTAGTCGCCTTTGCACGTGGAGAGCGATTACCTAATACCCGCCAACAGTGGTTAGCGATTTGGTGGATCTCACTATCCATCACCACGGTGTCTAGCGCGTTCTTGGTACTAGCAATCGATCGTTTATCACCGGGACTATCAGCAATGTTGTCGGCAACCATGCCGCTGTTCACCGCCGTGATCGCAGTGGTATTACTTGCTGAACGTCCAGGCCGTCGCGGTTATAGCGGTCTGCTAATGGGCCTTCTCGGCGCGGTTTTTCTCGCGATTCCAGCATTAGGGGCAGGCAACACCGCTCTAGGGATTCTTTTCTCTCTTATTTCAGGCATTAGCTGGGCCCTTGGCGCAGTGCTCAACAAACGCCTTCCAGCTGCTCTGGAAATCAGCCCTCTCATGCTAGTCACGTGCCAAATATTGATTTCTGCTTGTTGCCTACATGCCATGGTTCCCTTTGTCGGAGGCTGGGCAGATACCGACTTCTCTTTGGGACTCGCAATACCGCTCCTATATGCGGGGATCCCCTCGCTGGCCATCACCTTTGTCTTGTTCGCTACCGTCTTACGGCGCGCCCCCGCGATTCAAGGCGCGGCAGTCGCATATTTGACACCGTTTTTCGGAGTGCTTTTTGGTTGGGTCTTGGTAGGTGACCGATTCAGCGTCTTAGAACTATGTGGCGGACTTCTAGTCATTGGTGGTGTTGCCGTTCTTTCAACGGACTAGCGCTGATCGTCACAGCACTAAATCATGAAGTGACGTAGCCTTCTCCCCATGGCAGACAGCGACGTTAAGGCTATGACAGCAGGCCTAGATCGAATTGAGTTCGAAGAGACGGCTTTCACTATTCCGGTTCCACTCAACGAGGCAAAAGTTGCCATCGTGACCTCGGCATCGTTACACCACCCAGATGATGAAGACTTCGCCCCCGCCGACACCGGCTACCGGGTTCTGAAGTCGCAACCGCGCGACTACGTCATGGGCCACTGGAGCCCGAACTTCGACGTGACCGGTTTCGCTCTCGACATCAACACAGTTTTTCCCATTGATCGGCTAGATGAACTAGTTGCTAACGGGACCATAGGTTCAGTGGCTGATGAACATCTCGCCTACGCGGGCAACCAATTTGACCTTTCGGCGGTGAAGCTAGACAGCGGACCAGCCGGAGCGAAGTTTCTGAAAGAACAAGGGGTGGACGTAGTCATACTCACTCCGGTCTGACCACTCTGTACCCGTACCGTGAGTACGCTTGCACACGTCTTCGAAGCCGAAGGCATGGCCACCATTGCTCTTGGATCGATCAAGAACCAGATCGAATCGACTGCACCCCCGAGAGGCCTATGGTGCGACTTCCCTCTCGGCAGACCGCTGGGTATTCCGCTAGACCCAGAGTTCCAACACCGAGTCTTGAGTGCGGCGTTCGATTTGCTCGCCAGTTCCGAGCCCGTATTCGCCGAATACGACGTCAGCATCGTGGATGACGGCACCGAAGTCATGGCCTGCCCTTTACCTCCTCGACATGACCCAAATGCCCATCCAGCCATCGACGAGGCCAATGGACTCCGACCGGCTTATGAAAGAGCTATCGCCAAGTACGGAAACCGAGTGGGAGCTGGCCGTACAGTCGAAGCCGAAGACATAACGACGGCTATAGACGCCTTCATAAGAATCGCTGACGGCGTCCCTTGGAAAGAGGCAAACGTCCCTGGAATCCCGGCTCGAGTCAGCCAGGACATTCGTGGTTACTACGAAACTGCTGCACTCGCTTTGTCAGATCACGCCCCTTCCGCTTGGGCCGGTACGCGTTGGTTTCTAGACCACACAGAGGCGGGCAAAATCGTGATGAACGCTAGGCAAGCCATGGCCGACGCTGGCGAAAAACAACCAGTTTGGTTTTATATGGCCCCGGGGGACCGTTAACCAAGGTTGTGATCTTCTCGGTCTCAGCAATTACACGCGCCTTTCACGGTTGGCGCATCGTCGGAGCCGCGTTCACGGTGTTGTTTGTTGTGTACGGCATCCAGTTCAGCTTCGGAACGTTCGTAGGAGACGTTGTCGCAGAAACCGGATGGTCAGAGACCCGACTTCAGCTGATCTTCGCGATCTACATCGGGCTATACAGCGCCCTGTCCGCAGTTACTGGTTTGTTGACGGATCGTTGGGGGCCGCGCCCGGTCGTCGCGTCGGGGGCAGTCCTTCTTACCTCTGGCTATTTGCTTTGGGCAACGGCAAACAGCCTGGTGGTCGTCGCTATTGGCATGGCAATCGTCGCACCGTTAGGAATGAGTTGTTCTTGGGTACCGTGCAACGCCACCGTGGTGCGCTGGTTCGTTGCTCGTCGAGGCCTAGCGACAGCTATAGCCACCTCGGGAGGGAGTTTGGCAAACATTGTCGTGCCTCCGATTGCCGCACTCCTTGTCGGTGCTTACGGATGGCGAGTGGCGATCATTAGCATGTCAATCTTCGGCGGTGTTTGCATGATGGTGAGCGCGTTCGTGCTTGAGCGCGACCCCGAAACAGTCGGACAACTACCCGATGGGGCACAGACGGCGCGCACAAACTCCGACCAAAATGAGGTAGCTGGTATAAGCCCGGCAGAGGCTTGGAGAAGCGTCGCTTACTGGCAGATTTTTGGGATGTATGCCCTGACGTTCTTGGCGGTGTTCATACCCTTCGTGCACGGAGTCCAATTCGCTCAGAGTTTGGGCGCTTCGCTACAGACCGCTTCTACCGTGATTTCAGCCATCGGAATTGGTGGACTGATTGGGCGCCTGTTCATGGGACCGGTATCGGATCGCATTGGTCGTAAGTCTGCTGTGACCTTGGCTTTATCGATAGAAACACTGGCCTTTATAGGTATGGCCTTCAGCAACGGGTTTTGGTTGCTCTACCCCTCAGCGGCAGCCTTTGGCTTTGCATACGGCGGCGGGGTAGTGGTGTTCCCCCCTCTTGTCGCCGACCTATTCGGAAGGGCCCACGCCGGCGCCATCGTTGGGCGAATCTTTGCGACAGCTGGAACCATGTCCGCAATAGGTCCCTACGCGGCACAACTTCTTCACGATGCTTTAGGGTCTTACCGGTGGCCTTTTCTGTTTGCCGGGTTGGCCAACGCATGCGCCCTGTTGCTAGCGACACGTCTACCTGACTCAGCAAACACCAGTAATCACTGAACATGATTTCTCAAGATGTTCCCCGTATCTCTCCAAGACTGCGGACAGAACTTGAGGGGTCACGCCAATCGACCGGCGCGCGTGTCCTGCAACTCAATGAGTCAGAAACACTGAATCAACTCCATGAAGACACACGTATAGCCACTACTGCCTTTCTCGGCACTATTGTTTGCTCTTGATAGGGAGGGTATTGATGGCACTTGCTGACTTCAGACTTGAGGACCGCTTCGTACGGAATGAAGGTGACGTTGCTATGTCTGGCGTCCAGGCGTTGTTACGTGTTCTTTTGGACCAACTGCGCGCGGATCGACGCGACGGACTGAACAACGCAGCCATGGTTTCTGGTTATCGAGGATCACCCCTCGGCGGCATCGATACGTTGATGCACGGTAACGCGGAAGAACTTGCGGCCAACAACATCGAATTTGTCCCCGGACTTAACGAAGACCTAGGAGCCACCACTGTGTGGGGTTCGCAATTAGCGAATCGAAACTTCGAAGGCAAATTCGATGGCGTTCTAGGTATGTGGTACGGCAAAGCCCCCGGAGTCGACCGTTCTGGAGACGCCATCCGACACGCGAACGTGTGCGGCGTAGACCCCAAGGGCGGTGTATTGCTCGTTGCCGGAGACGACCCAGCTTCAAAATCATCAACGCTGGCTTCCGAATCAGAATTCGCGCTGCTCCACTTTCAAACCCCCATCCTCTACCCAGGGAGTGTCCAAGAGGTCGCCGATTACGGACGAATTGGTTACGAACTCTCGCGATACAGCGGTCTCTGGGTATCACTAAAAATTGTGACAAACGTGGCAGACGGCTACTCAACTATCAAAGTTGGCCCCGGCCGAGTGCAAATGCAGCGACCGGGCTTCGAGTGGAACGGTGGACCTTGGCAACACACTCAACAAGATTCGTTGTTTGGACCCCTCGCTGTACGTCAAGAACTTGAAATTCATGAGGGTCGTCTTGAGGCGACTGATGCTTTCATTCATCTGAACCGTCTAAATACCACCAGCGGCGCAACATCCGACGCTCGCATCGGACTCGTCGCTGCTGGCAAGACGTACTACGACCTTCGAGAAGCCTTGGATCGAATGGGTCTTGACGAGTCGACCCTCAAACAACGGGGAATACGAATTTATAAACCGGCGGTTGTATGGCCGTTGGAACCAAATGGAGTTCGAGAGTTCGCTCGCGGTCTTGAAACGATTGTCGTAGTTGAAGAAAAACGGGCCTTCATTGAGATGTTTATGAGAGAAATTCTCTACGGCACAACAGACTCTCCTGAGATTTTCGGTAAGCGCGATAGCGACAACGGTTTTTGGTTTCCTGGTCATGGCGAGATGGACGCGGATTTGATTGCACGCAAAATCAGACCGTTCTTAGTTGAACGGTTGGGGGATGCCGCAGTCGGACCGGCGGTGCGTGAGCGCGTAACTATCCCTGTCGCCCTTGGGGCACCCGACACCCAAAAGCAGTCAAATAGGACGCCGAACTTCTGTTCAGGTTGTCCACACAACCGCTCTACGTGGGTTCCTGAAGGCTCTGAAGCTGGGGGTGGAATCGGTTGCCACGGCATGGCATCAATGACTCCCACACGAAACGTTAAAGGCACCACACAGATGGGTGGTGAAGGAGTGCAGTGGGTGGGTGCAGCTCCATTTGTCACCTTGGAACACCGCTTTCAGAACATCGGCGATGGTACGTTCCACCACTCCGGATCGTTGGCGGTTCGACAAGCAATTGCTGCCGAAACCAACATCACTTTCAAGATTCTTTACAACGCGGCCGTGGCCATGACTGGCGGCCAAGACGTTGATGGAGGGATGGAAGTCCCTGAACTCACCCGATCTCTCGAAGCAGAGGGTGTGGCGAAGATTATGGTCCTCAGCCACGACACCGAAAAATATGGGACCGCTCCAAACTTCGCTCCCGGCACAGAAGTTTGGCATCGAGATCGATTAGACGAAGCCCAACGAATTTTGCGCGACGTTCCTGGATGCACCGTTCTTATATATGACCAACCCTGCGCGGCTGAACTCCGTCGTGATCGAAAGCGAGGCAAGGTCGCTGAGCCGGCGATGAGGGTCTTCATCAACGAAGCCGTTTGTGAAGGATGCGGTGATTGCGGCGAGAAATCCAGCTGCCTGTCAGTTCAACCTATCGAAACTGAATTTGGCCGCAAGACGACGATTCACCAATCTTCCTGCAACAAAGACTTCACTTGCCTTGACGGAGATTGTCCAGCGTTCATTGAAGTAATTCCAGGTGGAGCGGTACCCGAAAAATCAGTCATGGCGTTAGCCGAGATCACCGACGACCAGCCCGAACCTGACCGTCTGGACGAAGGCAACGTTTTAATGATGGGAATCGGCGGAACAGGGGTCGTCACGGTGAATCAGTTACTGGCAACGGCTGCTCTTTTAGATGGGAAGGAGGCACATGGATTGGACCAGACGGGACTCGCTCAAAAAGGCGGACCGGTAGTGTCGAACCTGAAGATTCGTCGGCCAGATAGTGAACTCGAACTTGGAGAAGCCAACAAGATTGCAACCGGAGAGGCTGACGCGTACATCGTGTTCGACTTGTTGAGTGGAACAAACCCCATCAACCTCGAGAAGGCGATGCCCGGACGCACCATTGCTCTGGTGTCGTCGAGCAAGGTGCCCACCGGCGCGATGGTGCGCGACACCTCTGCCGAATACCCCGAATGGTCGGTTCTGCAGTCCACCATCGATAGCGCCACAGTCGCCGAAAAAAACGTCTACTACGACGCAGGGAATCTTTCGGACAATCTCTTCAGGTCACATATGCCGGCCAACATCATCGTGCTTGGCTCCGCGTATCAGAGTGGCGTGGTACCGATTAGTTCTTCCGCTATCGAACGAGCGATCGAACTAAACGGCGTAGCAGTTGAAATGAACACTCAAGCATTCAGAATCGGCCGACAGATCGTTATCGAGCCTGACTTCCTTGACGCGTTAGGAATTGAGAGAGTCGGAAAAGTGGGTCGTGAGGCCAAGGTGTCGGCAGCAGTTGAGGCTCTTGTTCAATCCGTGCCAAGCGCTTCAGAAGAACTTGAGCGGCTCGTGAGGATCAGAGCAGCGGATCTAGTGGCGTACCAGAACACCAGGTATGCGCAAAAGTACGTAGAGAGCGTGAGCCAAATTAGATCCGCTGAAGCGGCGTTAGGCGACGACACGCGTTTGTCGGAAACTTATGCCCGGTACCTCTACAAGCTGATGGCCTACAAAGATGAATATGAAGTGGCGCGACTCCATCGATCCAAAGAGTTCCACGCTGCCGTTCACGAACAGTTTGGTGATGGAAGCAAAGTCACCTACAAGCTCCACCCACCGTCAATGAGGCGGCTTGGGTTAGACCAAAAAATAGGACTGGGTCGATCGGGCGATGTCGCCTTCGGTGTGTTGCGCAGAATGAAATTCTTGCGTGGAACACCATTGGATTTATTTGGGAACACCGCTCACCGGAAGATGGAACGGGCCTTAGTGGGTGAGTACCAAGAAATGATCGAGCAGATGCTCACTGACCTGCGCCCCGAAACTTACGACAAGGCCCTAGAAGTGGCTGAGTTGCCCGACATGATTCGCGGGTACGAGGAAATCAAAGAAGCCAATGTGGAGAAATTCCGACAGGCTGCAAAAGCTCTCATCGGTTAAGAGATATCCGCCAATACAGCCATGACTTCGGCTGCGATAGTTGACCCCAGATTTTTGGGGTCCGATCGTGAGTATGGGCATTAATGCGTTTAACGTTTCATTCATTGACGCGGTCATGATGTCACGCCAGCTGAGATGTAGATAACGAGTGTGTAAAGCGGGCGCAGAACGACCACACTGGACCCATGAATATCCCCGAACTGGATGTTGCTGAATCAGTACTTGATCTGATTGGTAACACACCGATGGTGCAACTGCCTCGAGTTGGTGCAGGGCTGCCATGTCCAGTTGTCGCGAAACTCGAAACCACTAATCCTGGTGGAAGTTCAAAGGATCGTCCGGCCGTCACGATGATTGACGAAGCTGAAAAGGCCGGGCTACTGAAGCCGGGTGGAACGATTATTGAACCAACCTCGGGTAACACCGGTGTCGGCCTCGCCATCGTTGCCGCGCAGCGGGGATACAAATGCCTGTTCGTAATGACTGACAAAGTCAGCAGCGAAAAAGTGAGTCTGTTGGAGGCGTACGGTGCTGAAGTTGTTGTGTGTCCCGTCGCGGTTGCCCCGGATGATCCACGCTCCTACTACTCAACTGCTGAACGGCTGGTGAAAGAAGTCCCCAACGCGTATCGACCGAACCAGTACCACAATCAGGCAAACCCGAAAGCCCATTACGAGTCAACGGGTCCCGAAATATGGGAACAGACAAAAGGCAAGGTCACACATTTTGTTGCTGGGGCGGGAACAGGTGGCACCATCACTGGGGTCGGAAGATTCTTGAAAGAACAAAACTCAACAGTGCAAATAATTGCTGCGGATCCAATGAACTCGGTCTACTCAGGCGGTGATGGGCGGCCATATCTGGTTGAAGGCGTAGGCGAAGATTTTTGGCCTGAGACGTATGACCTCAAAGTGGTCGACACAACCATTGCGATCAGCGATGCGGAGTCATTTGCTATGGCCCATCGCGTGACCAAGGAAGAAGGCATTCTGATTGGTGGTTCAGGCGGAACAGCAGTTGCCGCTGCCTTGCAGATAGCTGAAGGGCTTACAGCTGACGACCTGGTAGTAGTTCTCATCCCCGACAGCGGGAGGGGCTATCTGAGCAAGATCTTCGATAAAAACTGGATGATCAAGATGGGGTTTACGAAGCAAGAAGGCTTAGTCGTGGCGGACTTAATCAGGGCAAAACCCCCCGAAAAATTGGGGCTGACGTATGTCAACCCCGAAGCAACTGTGCGCGAGGCTGTGGAACTCATGACAACGTTGGATCTCTCACATATTCCCGTCGCTAAGGGTGAGATGCCCCTAGCTGCTGTGGAAGTCATAGGTTCGGTATCGGAAGATTCCTTGAGGGAGAAGTCCTTTGAGGCAAACGGCATTCTCGACCGCGCAGTTGAAGAACTCATGGACCAACCATTACCCGTTGTTGGCGTCGGCGAAGCGATAGACACTGTTGCTCACAAACTTGAACAGTCTCCAGTAGTTCTCGTGCTTGATGCAGGGAAGCCGCATACCTTGTTGACCCGTGCAGAAGTACTGCTGTCTTTTTCCGACAACCTTGCGGAGGTACAGGCGAAATGATGGGCGGCGACCCCCTCCTCTCAGGCTTCGAGGATCCAGAAGAATATGGATTTGAGACTCGCGCTATCAGAGCGGGGCAGCCTCACGACCAGCGAACCGGTGGCGTAGTTACACCAATCGCTATGTCGACCACTTTTGCTCAGGAAGCTCCAGGTTCACCCAAACACGGTTATGAATACTCAAGAACTGGAAATCCCACGCGGCATGCGTATGAAGCTTGTGTTGCGTCGCTGGAAAGGGCCAAGTACGGCTTCGCGTTCGCGAGCGGCCTTGCAGCGGAAGACGCACTGCTCCGCCAGTTGACGCCAGGGTCTCAGATCCTGATTGGTAATGACGCGTATGGCGGCACCTTTCGTTTAATCGACCAGATCCATGGGAAAAAGTCCGGCGTTGGTAACGCCGCTGTTGACCTCACCGATCCTGGCCAAATTAGAGAGGTATGGAACCCCGATTGTCGGATGGTCTGGCTTGAGACTCCTACGAACCCCATGCTCTCAGTTTTTGACATACAGGCGATCTCGGAAGTCGTTCACGAATTAGGTGGCCTGGTCATCGTTGACAACACCTTCGCGACCCCTTACCTGCAGCAACCGTTAATTTTGGGAGCGGACGCCGTCGTACATTCTGCGACAAAGTACATAGGTGGACATAGTGACGTCGTCGGTGGATTTATTGCCACCAACCATGACACTCTCGCTGAAGACTTGGTGTTTCTGCAAAATGCGGTGGGCGCTATCCCCAGTCCTTTCGATTGCTATCTGGCGTTGCGTGGCTTGAAGACGTTGGCAGTTCGAATGGATCGGCACTGCGAGAACGCGAAGAGCATCGTCTCGGTTCTCAGAGAGCATGTCTCGGTGAGTGAAGTGCTCTACCCAGGACTCGAAGAACATCCAGGTCATGAGATTGCGGCAAGACAAATGAGTGACTTTGGCGGGATGGTGAGCTTTCGCCTTACCGGAGGACAAGCTGCCGCTGAGCGGGTCGTAACGAGCACCAAAGTCTTCACCCTCGCAGAGTCACTTGGGGCTGTTGAATCATTGATTGAGCATCCCGGCGTAATGACGCATCTCTCGGTAGCTGGTTCCGCACTGGAGGTGCCCGATGACCTCGTACGAATCTCGGTAGGCATCGAATCGACAGATGATTTAGTGGAAGATCTCGTTCAAGCCTTGGATCAGGCGGGTTAACTTCTCGAAGCTAGAGGAGAACTGTTCACACTGCCGTAACACGAATGAAACTGTGCGCTGATGCTCATTATCTAGTCTTTCCTACACAAGCGGGATCTCAGTGCCCGCGCGGAAGGAAAAGCCGATGGAAGGCAATACTGCCTGGATCCTGACTTCAGCTGCTCTGGTGCTCTTTATGGTGCCAGGGCTCGCCCTCTTCTACGGAGGAATGGTCAGAGCCAAAAATGCGCTCAACATGTTGAACATGAACATGTGGTGTTTAGGAATTGTGCCCGTCGTGTGGGTGCTATTGGGTTGGAGTCTGGCATCAGGGAACAGTGGACGCTCCTGGTTAGGAGACCTGAGTGTCGTCGGATTAAAGGGAGTCCACGATGTCGAAGGTTTGGCGAGCTTTGCGTTCCTTATGACGTTCGCCTGCATCACACCAGCCCTGATTTCTGGCGCAGTAGCGGACCGCATGAAATTCTCGGCCTGGATGGTATTCGTGCCAATCTGGTCACTAGTTGTTTACGCTCCGGTCGTCTACTGGATCTATGGAGCTGACGGCTGGATCTTCAATTTGCCGGCTCATGACTTCGCAGGCGGCACAGCTATCCACGTCAACGCGGGTGCTGCAGCATTAGCGCTAGCAATTGTCTTAGGGAAGAGGTCGGGCTGGCCACAGAATCGACCAGCGCCCCACAACGTGCCGTTTGTGATGCTGGGTGCAGGAATTCTTTGGTTCGGTTGGTTTGGTTTCAACGCCGGCTCAGCGCTTGCAGCAAATGGCGTTGCAGCTCAGGCCTTCGTGAATACTTTCCTCGCCGCTGCGGCGGGCATGGTTGCCTGGATGCTCGTCGAATTAGCGAAAACCGGTAAAGCAAGCACCATCGGAATGGCATCGGGCGTAGTTGCGGCGTTAGTCGCCATCACTCCGGCCGCCGGTTTCGTAGGTTCCATGCACTCACTCGTGTTCGGAGCTGCCGCCGGTGTGATCTGCTTCTATGCAATCGAAGCCAAGTTCCGCCTCGGTTTCGACGACAGCCTTGACGTGGTGGGTATCCACCTCGTTGGGGGTGCAGTTGGCGGAATCTTGCTGGGTTTCATGGCGGATTCCTCAGCAGTCCCCGGTGGCGATTTCATTGATGGGGTCTTCTTCGGCGGTGGGGTGTTGCTATGGAACCAGATCCTCTCAATCGTGGCTGTAGCCTCCTTTTCGTTCGTTGCGACCTTCATTATTGCCAAGGTGTTGGACAAAGTCATTGGCCTTAGGGTCTCGGAAAGCACCGAGATGGCCGGACTTGATGTCAGCGACCACGGCGAAGCCGCTTACGTGATTGATGGGGGTGAAGCCGCTTACGAGATCGACGGATAGCGCAACAAACAAGTAGTTCACACACCTCCTTTGGGTATCGATATTCCAACAAGCGAGTCTGCATCGGTGAAAACTGGTGCAGACTTGCTACGTTGCAGCCCGTGACAACAGACGCCGAAGGCCCAGAACAGTTCGCTCAATTACGTTGGCAGCGAACGCCTAACTCCACTGAAATTATTCTGCTGCGCCACGGAGCGTCCCAGCCTTTTGTACCTGGAGAACCGTTCCCCCTAGTTGAAGGACAAGGCGACCCGGCACTGTCGGCAGTCGGGTTAACCCAAGCTGAAAAGTCAGCTCACCGCTTGAAGCGAGAACCCATTGACGCGCTTTACGCGACGAACATGCAAAGAACCCAACAAACCGTCGCACCCCTTGCAGAGTTACTTGATCTCGACGTGACAATCGAACGAGACCTACGAGAAATTCATTTAGGAGAATGGGAAGGTGGACTCCTTCGACAAAAAGCCGCTGAGAATCATCCCACGTACCAAAAGATGCTCCTCGAAGAACGCTGGGACGCCATCCCTGGGGCCGAAACTAATGAAGAGTTCGGTGACCGCTGCCTTGGCGCTCTCGAAAAAATAGCTGCACGACATCTAGGCGAACTGGTGTTGTGCACGGTGCATGGTGGGGTAATCGGTTCCACTCTTGCTCGAATCGCTAAATCGCGCCCATTTGCGTTCGGAGGTGCCGATAACTGCTCAATCAGCCAGATCATCTGGACCGAGGGGCAGTGGACCATTCGACGCTTCAACGACAGCAGCCACTTGTTTGAACAACTTCACCACGGATAACTCGAATCCGTGTCGGCTTGGTGGAGCTAGTCGCTAGCTAGAAAAGCGCCCAGCGCGGAAGTGAGATATTGAGGATCGGCGGCACCCCCGAGTTCGCGCGCAGAATGCATCGACAATTGGGCACTCCCTACATCAACGACGGACATGCCTAACTGTGCTGCGGTTATCGGACCGATAGTGCTACCGCACGCCAAGTCGGTTCGATGAGCGTATTGCTGAAAAGGAACCCCAGCATCACGACAAGCAGATTGGAATAGAGCGCTACTTTCAGCATCAGTGGCGTAGCGAACGTTGGCATTGAGTTTGATAACCGGACCGCCGTTCAAAATGACACGATGCTCTGGCTCATGGCGATCGACATAGTTGGGATGTACAGCATGGGCGCCGTCCGCGGAAACGCACCACGACCTCGTCAAAGCGCGAAGAAATTGGTCGCGCGTCACCGCACGGGTAGTCGCTAGGCGTTCTAAAGCGTTGGCAAGCATCGGCCCTCGAGCGCCGCTCGAAGATTCACTCCCGATTTCCTCATGGTCAAATAGCGCTACGACCGAAATCGTGTCATCAGCTGGAGTTTCGATCTCCTGTAGGGCCTGTATCGCGGCATGACAAGAGGCAAGGTTATCTATTCTCGGTGCCGCGTAAAGCTCCTCATGGCGCCCTAGAACCGTTGAGGCGGTCAGATCGTGACACATGACATCCCATGAACGGACGTCGGAGGATTCAACTTCGAGCTGTTCAGCGACGAATGATCTAAATCCACCCTCGTCAATATCGCCTAAACCCCAGATCGGCGAAAGATGCGACTGGCGGTCTAACTTCAACCCTTCGTTCACTTCGCGATCGAGATGAATTGCCAGTTGAGCCACTCGAAGGACTGGCTTATCGATTTTCAACAGCAGGGTCTCTTGAGAAGCCCCATTTTGCACCACGACTCGCCCAGAAAGCCCCAAGTCACGATCAAGCCAAGAGTTCAATAGAACGCCACCATAGACCTCAACTCCTAGTTGCCGATAACCGACACTGCCTACATCGGGGTTTGGTTTCACCCTCAGATTCGGACTATCTGTATGAGCACCAATTAAACGAAACTGAAGCCGATCAGGGTTGATTCGGTTGCCGAAAACCGCAGCCATCACAACTCCGCCCCAGCTCACCACGACACGATCACTATCTCCCCACTGTGCGCCGGCTCCGAACTTCGTGAAGCCCGCATCGACGAGGTCGTTAGATGCGTTGTGCGCCGCGTGGTACGGCGATGGTGAAGCGTCGATCCAGGACAAGAGTCGCACAAGCATTGAGTCAGACATTTGTCATCTCAGATGCTCGAAAACGCTGCGACGACTTCGTCACCGAATTTGGCGAATTGAGACGGATCCATAGGTGGGACAATCATACGGCTGACACCTATTGCGGCTAACTGTTCAACGTACTCCGGAGTGGTCGGCCCCCCTGCTGTGAATTCGAGCGCTTCCGGGTCTCTTCCGCATTCCTCTGCCTTTCGACGTGCGTGATCAAACAGGGCCGAAAGTTCCTCAGGTCGGCCGCGTCCAGGGAAGAACCCATCGCCAATTTCGCCTGCGCGCCGTGCAGCCCTCTTGCTATGTCCACCGACAATTATCGGCACATGACGGTCAATCGGCTGAGGACGACTGTAAACGTCACTGAACTGCACGAAATCGCCATCAAAACTGGCTGTTTCGTCGCTCCACGCCGCTCTCATTGCTCGGAGATACTCATCAGTGCGATCCCCTCTGCGTTCGAAGGGAATTCCAAGGGCTTGAAACTCTTCTTCCAGCCAACCGGATCCGACTCCCAGAATCATTCGACCCTTGGAGAGCCGATCAAGAGTCGCGACGGCCTTGGCGGTGACCAGAGGGTTCCGCTGCGGAATAATCATGACGCCGGTACCCAGGCGAATCTTGGTAGTGGCGGCAGCGATGTATGACAGCCAAATCAACGGATCGGGAATATCAAAGTCTTCCGTCCCACCCGGCATTCGTCCATCTTTTGCGTAGGGATATTGGGAGGTGTAACCCGCCGGCACAACCACATGCTCAACGGTCCAAATTGACTCACATCCCGCTTCTTCAGCTGCCTGGGCTAGTTCCACGGCTGCATCGGGCTCCACAAAGGGACCGGTATTTGCAAACATCACTCCGAACTTCATGGGATGACCCTAGTGGGCGAGCACCTTTTGGGCTCTACGGTGCAAGGGTGCTTACTAGTGCTGCGAGAAACCCGTTACCGCCTGTAACGGTCGCGTTTGTTGCCGCGAATGCAGCGTTGTTTGCCTTCACACACGACATGACGCGCATGGGAGACACCTCGTTGCGTCGAAACGTCATCGTGGATTGGGCGACTTACGGGTTCCCGATATCAGAAGTGGGGGAGTGGTGGCGTCTCGCAACGGGAGCGTTTCTCCACGCAGATATTCGCCATCTCATCTTGAACTTGATCATGTTTTTCCTGTTAGGAAAAAGATTAGAGAGACATCTTGGTTCGACTCTATTTGGGGCAGTCTGCCTGAACTCAATGCTATGGGGCTCTGCTGGAGCATTGGTTGTGGCGCCCGACACAGCGGTCGTGGGCGCGTCAGGAATCGTTTACGGGATCATGGCGGCGGTTTATGTCGTAGAGCGGTTATCCGGCAGGGACCCGTGGAGTGAAGGTTTGGGGACCCTGATCGTGATTAACGTCGTTCTTTCCTTTGTCGTTCCGGGTATCTCAGTAGGAGGTCACCTAGGTGGTCTCGTAGGGGGCTTGCTCGCTGGTTGGGTTGCAGGCGACCAACGAAGGCGCTCACCTATTCGTGTCTGGACAATGCTCCCGATACTAGGAATATGTGGATTTATGTTCGGCCTGATAGCAGCAGCAACATGGATAGACCCCCTCTTCTGAAGCTCCTAGGGGCATCAAAGTGTCGGTTCGATCCGCCATATCTGTGCGCACGTAGCAAGAAGAGCTACCAAGTGCCGATAACGGGTTGTGCGTATTTAAGGATTTCTGGCCAATTCTCGTCCCATGGCAAAGCACCCGAGCGGTCAGGCCACACAAATTGGCGAACACGCCACGGTTGATCACCATAAATCAGGGGCAGCGTCGGAAAATAGTCATCAAACTCAGAAACTTTGATGTCGAGGAGGGCGCTAACAAGATTGTTATCGAGTAGCCCGTCGAAAAGCTCTCCCGTAGGTAGCGATCCGCCGAGGCGTAATTGGTTAACGATCAAGTCGAGTAGCCCACGAGCTGCGACCGGAGCGAGACCAAAAATGACCAGTTCGGGATGCCCGAGAAATGCCTCAAGGCCAAAGGTGTAGGAGTATGCAGCGCGAAGGTGCTCCCGGTCCGAGGGGGCCACCGGTTCTATTCCCCACCCGTGAGTTTCGAGCATCCATTGGAGCTTCTCTTCGTGCTCCATTGGCTCGTAGGTGGGTTCCGTCACGACATCATTCTGCTCCACTTGCTCGGGTAACTGTTACTCCGCTCCGCTGACGGCTATGGCGAGCATCACAGCGCCAATTCCGCAACACTCAGCGACGCTGGGGGATTGGCTAAGTGCAAGGAACCCTATGACCGCGGCAGTCACCGGCAACAGCGCCTGAAGTAGCGCAAACTTTGCTCTAGTAATTTTTTTCATCACTACCTGGTCGATGCCATACGGAACGACGTTGGATAGCAGGCCGGTAGCGAGGGCGAGACCCAGAAGACCCGGACTTGCGAACGCGTCACCGACTCCCCCAATCCCTAACGGGCTGATCACCAAGGCCCCGATAAACATGCCTACCCCTAAGCCGTCGACAGCGGGACCTTCTTGGGCGACGCGGTGACCTAGAACTATGTAGCCGGCCCACATCGCCCCAGCCAGCAGCGCAAAAACAACCCCGAGCGAGGTGCCTTCACTTTGAAGTCCAGCCAAGACGATCACTCCGGAAGCAGCCAGTATCAACGCAAGTGTCGATCTAACAGTCCGTGCACCAATAGCGGCCACTGCTACAGGACCAAGAAATTCCATAGCCACGGCATTGCCCAGGGGGAGTCGATCCATGGCCAAATAAATCAACAAGTTCATTGAGGCCAGGACGACACCGAACGCGCCAGCCCACACAATGTCTTGCTTACTCCACACGCGTCGCCAAGATCGACGGAAGCCGATCAATACAAGGCTCGCGGCTAACACTCGCAGCAGCGCCACACTCGCCGGCGCTATCTGAGAAAACAGGCCCACCGCGGTAGCTGCGCCAAGATATTGGGATATGCCTCCGACTACGAAAAGAGCTTCTGGCGTTGGCTGCCGCATGCTTGCCATCAGAAATCTATCGTCGTGCCGACGCCAAGCCGTTTGGCTGCTGCAACAACTAAGGACGATGCCACCGCGTCCTGACAGGCAATCCCTACCGACTTAAAAATCGTGACTTCGTCCTGGTTGGAGCGTCCCTGATGAACACCCAAGACCACTTCTCCCAATTCCCTCACATCTTCGGACCGAATTAGCCCCTCTGAACGCGCAACGATCACTTCTCCTGCTTCAGCCCAACATGCGTCAGTGTGGTCAACGAACACTGAAGCCCTCGCCAGCAAAGTAGGAGGTATTTCCACCATGGACGTTTGAAACGACCCGACCCCCACAATGTGGGTTCCAGGTTTGACGGACTCGCCCGGAAATGTGGGCGACATGGAAGTGGTTGCAGTCCATATGACATCAGCGTCCGATACCGCTTCGCGAGAACTACCGACTACCTGAATTTCAGGACACCAATCTTCTTCACTAAGCCGGTCCGCGAGCCTTTGAGCATTTCCGTCTGTCGGGCTAAACAGTCGAACAACTTCAATATCTCGAGCGCAACATGCGGCCTCGATACCGGCTCGAGCCTGGGTTCCGCTGCCCAACATCGCCAGCGAATGACTCTCCTCTCGAGCTAAGAGTTCCAACGAAGCCCCACCGCCTGCCGCTGTGCGGATAGCCGTAAGTTGATTTCCATCTATCAAGGCGACCGGAGTGCCGGTCGCCGCATCGAAGACTTGAACTATGGCTTGGATCGCTGGTAGCCCTAACCGTTCGTTGTTCGGCGAGAAGGTCACCGATTTCAGAGTGACTTCCGAAGAGCCCTTGATATGTACTGGCATGAAAATTGCGAGATTTGGTGATGCGCCTAATGGAATGACCGTTCGTTGTGGCATTTCAGCATCACCGGAGGTACATGCGGCGTACGCGCGATGCATGCCCTCGATAGCGGCTTCCATGGAGAGACACACGGTTACGTCTGCTGCGGAAAGAACAAGCATCGGAGAATTACTTACGCAAACTCGATTAGTCGATCGAAAAGACCAATTGCTTCGTCCAAGACTGGAACGAGATTCGAGGGCACGGTGCGGCGAGATGAAAGGCCACGATCAAACCCTGTGGAACTATGAACGTTCTGATACCAAAACGGAGCCCACACTCCATCTTCGGGCTTCGGACCTGCAGCCCACGACAGCATCGAAGGATCCGGTTTGATATCCAAGCGGTCACACAGACTGTGTAGAAAACTTTCGGGGTTCCCTAAAAGGGCACTGGAGTCAATCACGATCGGCTTTTCGCCATGCTCAAGAATACTGTTTAGCAAGTGAACCTGATTTGCCAAGCCTGTGTCTGCGAGTGTCGCATCAGGTAGCTGTATAGCAAGCGATGGCAGCATGTCTCGAGGATCTCGGGTCAAAAGAATATTCTTGAAACCAACCAGGGAATCTTCGTTTAGTCCGACGAGGTGGTGGGCCATCTGTTTAAAAAAAACGACGTCAGAGTTGTACTCACCCAACAACACGTCGCGCACGACCACTTCGCCGTCGGGATTCTGGGCGTTAAGAACCTGATCGCGCCCAGGGTGGTCTCTGTCCGTCACCCGTAAATAATGAGCGTAGAGAGGTTCATCTACGACAGTGGTATCGAGGCGCTCGCGGAACGAATACATCAATGCGGTCGAAATGTTTCGTGGCCCTGACCAGCAGTTGATTCGCAAGGTCACGATCTGATGTCCGCCTCTACCGCCGATTCATACAACTCTCTCAGTCGACGTGTCATTGGACCCTCGCTACCGGCGCCTATGACTCGTCCGTCTACTTCGACGACGGGAGTAAGCCCTCCAAAGGTCCCAGTGACAAATGCCTCAGTTGAGGAATAAACATCAGTCAGAGAGAAGGCTTGTTCTCCTGATCGAATACCGTCGACTTGAGCAACCTCCAATACCACCTGCCTAGTTATGCCATTGAGGTTGTAGTGGCCTGATGACGTCAGTAATTTGCCGTTACTAACGCAGAAGAAGTTAGTTGCGTTGCAGGTAGCGACCGCTCCTGTGGGGTCGAGCATGAGGGCCTCATCTGCTCCAGCTTTGTTTGCTTGAATTAAAGCGATCACTTCGTGCAGTTTCGAATGACAATTCAGTCTTTGGTCGAGAATCTCGGGTCCAGGGCGTCGCACCGTCGCCGTAAACAATGTGATGCCATTTCGCCGTACCTCGGGATTCGCTGTCTTGTGTTCAGCGATGATCACGATGTTTGGTCCTCCAACGCAATTCGAAGGGTGCTGTGATGGAGTTGTTTTGTCACCTCTTGTGACCATTAGGCGCACATGGACGCCATCGGTCATCGAGTTACGTTCCACTGTCGCATTCAGGGCAGTAGAGAGTTCGTCGCGCCCAATGCCGATGTCCAGATCAATAGCTGCGGCTCCAGCGTAGAGCCGATCTAAATGCCTGTTGAGGAAAGCGAACTTGCCTTTATGTAGTCGTATTCCTTCCCAAATTCCATCGCCGACGAGAAATCCGCTGTCGAATACCGAGATCTTGGCCTCATGGCGCACGAAAAATTCGCCGTTGATCCAAATTTCAATTTGTTCATTGCGATCATCGGCTATCGCGCTGTGAGTGGTGCGCTTCATCGTCGAGAGGCTAGTCACCGAAAAGCCGTCCTGAGCACGTCGTGTGGGCAAAGGGGTCGCTATGGCTCGTTGCGGCGCATAGACTCCGGAACGTTCACGGCGTTGTGTACTGACGTCCATTGGATGGACCGTCTTCGAGTGCCACAGTGTCACGCCCAGGGAGGGCATTCATGAAGTTTAAGTTTTTGCGACTACTGAGTGTGTTATTTGCATTTGCACTAGTCGCTGCTGCATGTGGCAGTTCCGATGATGGCTCAAGTTCATCAGGTTCAGCCGCCAATCAAGAGGACAGCTTGGGTGATGGTTCCCTTGGAACCGTCACCGTAGAAGCTGGCGAAGACATCCAGATTCGTTCACTGAACGCAATTACGGGTGACGTCGCATTCCTCGGTATTCCAAACCAGCGTGGCGTTGAGCAGGCTCTTGTCGACTTCGGCGACATTCATGGCTTTAGCGTCACTATTGGCACAGGTCTTGACGACCTTTGTTCTGCTGACGGTGGTCAGGCTGCGGCTCAAACCATCGTGGCGGACGATGATGTCGTTGGTGTAATCGGAACCTCGTGTTCCGGCGCCGCTACAGCCGCTTCGCCATTGATTAGCGCAGCTGGCATGGTGATGATCAGCCCGTCAAACACCTCACCGGCTCTGACGTCTGATTTGGCTGGAACAGCTGGCGATAATTACCACGCAGGTTATTACCGCACCGCTCATAACGACCTTTTCCAAGGCGCTGCTATGGCCAAGTTTGTATATGACGAACTAGGTATTACCGCCGCCGCCGCTATCCATGACGGCGACCCGTACACCCAAGGACTGGCTCAAGCCTTCGCTGACGCTTTTGAAGCCCTAGGTGGCACCGTCACCGGCTTCACTGGTGTGAACAAGGAAGACACCGACATGGTGCCCGTCCTGACCGAGATTGCTGCTGGTTCGCCTGGCGCGCTCTTCTTCCCGATCTTCCAGCCCGCAGGTGACTTGGTCGCCGATCAGGCTCCGGGAGTATCAGGCCTTGAGGGCACCGTGTTACTTGGCGCTGATGGTCTGCAGGTCCAAAGCTTTATGGAATTGTCTCAAGCCGATGGCATGTACCTCTCAGGTCCGGATCTTCGCTATGGCAGCAACACCAACCAAAGCACCGGCGCGACAGCGGAGAAGTTCCTGGCTGATTATGAGTCAAATAACGGAAACCCGCCAGAGGCTCCATTCTGGGCGCACTCTTACGATGCCACCACGATTCTTTTGGAGGCCATCAAGGCTGCGTCATATTCGGACGGAGACAATCTGGTCATTGATCGAGCTGGTGTCCGCGAATACTTGGACAACCTGACGGGTTATGAAGGCATCATCGGGATCCTGTCTTGTGATGACTTCGGCGACTGCGGTGCTCAGCGCATCACTGTTGTTCAGAACGATTCATCAGACTTCGGGGCTTCGCTTGAGAACGTAGTGTTTGAATACGCGCCCTGATTCTCGCCCCATAATGGGCAAAGCTGATCTGCTTTCTTGAGGGATCAGTTATCCATGAATCGATATTGGCCCCGATTCGGCACCTCGCCGGGTCGGGGCCAAATGTCGGTTACCCACGTTGGCCAACTTGATACGGCGTCTCAGTTCGCTTCTACTTTCTGGAACCTATGTGACAACGACGCACGACGCGAAACTTACATCTCGAGTGCTGTGGGTCGATCGGTTTCTCACGCTCATACGGATCACGTTCATCGTTGTGATATCGGTTGGTCTTTTGGCGTTCGTTGCCCAGCAGATCAACCCTCAGAATCCGTTTGCGCAGTGGGCTAACCCAGATGCAACTGGATTAACCGCTCCACAATTCAAAGGGTTACTGGTCACAGGGCTAGCACAAGGTGCAATGTATGGACTGATAGCGCTCGGTTACTCGATGGTTTACGGCGTACTGGGGTTCATTAACTTCGCTCATGGGGAAGTCTTCATGGTTGGAGCTATGTCGGGGATGATTACCTCGAACAAGCTGGCTGATGCGGGCCTATGGGAGGACGCGTTTCTTCTGTGTCTTCTCTTCATAGTGGTGACATCAATCCTGTTGTCGACCGCCACGGCGGTGATCATGGAGCGTGTCGCCTACCGTCCCTTGCGAGGCGCCCCACGACTCATTCCGCTGATCACCTCTATAGGCGTTTCATTCTTCCTCCAAAACCTGTCAGTAGTTCTTCTCGGCCCGGGGGCGAAGTCCTATCCCACGTTGCCGAGCTGGTTGTCACAAAAAAGATCGCTTGTCGGTTTTCAAATTGAGGGAACAAAACTCCTTGTGTTGCTGACCGCTGCCGTCTCAATGGCGGGTTTGTGGTTTCTTGTGGAACGCACGAGAACCGGCAAGGCAATGCGAGCAGTCGCAGAGGACAAAGAAATCGCTGCCCTTATGGGTATCGATGTAAATCGAACCATCGTCAAAACGTTTGCGGTCGGTGGCGCTATGGCTGGAGTTGCGGGAATTTTGTGGGGGATTCTGTTCCGGAGTGTGATCCACACGACCGGGTTCTTGCCTGGCATCAAAGCGTTTAGCGCGGCAGTGGTTGGTGGGATTGGCAACCTCGGCGGGGCTATGGCGGGCGGTCTTTCTCTTGGTGCAGCGGAGGCAACGGCCCCGCTGGTGTTGCTGGAACCGCTCGGAGTTGATGGAGTTTCACAGCTTCGCGACGCCGTAGCGTTTGCTGTTCTCATCTTTGTCCTATTGGTACGACCGAGCGGGCTCTTTGGTGAGCGGCTGTCGGAAGATGAGCGGGCATGACGGCGACAGCAAACGACGCTTCGACTTTCGAAGCTCCAGGGCTTGACTGGCGTCGACAGATCAGGTTCTCAGCAATTGGGGCGTTGAGTTGCGCGTTTATCGCCCTCGCTGGGATGCCGGTAGGACTTGACCGACGAAGCATCGTTTACCCCGTTTTGAGTTTGGGATACCTATCACTTTTTTGGGTGCCCTTTGTATTAGCCAGCCTTGCCGGTAGCCAGGTCGTATTGGAAGGGATGGGCGAAAGAGAAAGAGATACCAGGGACCTGGCAGCTGGAGCGCTGGTCGGACTTGGCAGTGCGCTCGGTCTGGTCGGACTGATGATCCTGGTGAAGAACTTCAACCTTCGAGATCCTCTAGTGAATTGGAGTCCACAACTTCTCGAGCTGCTCTCCTTCAATCGTTCGACGACGTTGGGCATGTTGCTCTGGGTCGTTCTTGGGACGACACTGGGGCTTTTGGGCGGAGCGATGCATGTGGTGCCAGCGATGGTCCGGGCCAAGATTTTGACTGTCGTACTTTCTGTGCTCATCGTTTCCGTTCTTCAGACGTTCCTTACTGACTTACTCGAGGGGTTCAGACTGGAGGTCTTCACCGACTTCATCTATTACAAGCGTGGTGGTCTAGAAATCCTTGGGGCTCTCCTCGTAGCTGTGCTCGCGATCGCAATCCCCCTATTGGTAGCTGGCCGGATCAAGGGACTGCGTGCTCGCGTTCAGAAGATGCCCCCAGATGAGCGCAGTCGAGTCAACCTCGTTCTCCTAGGGGTTGGCGCGGCGCTTCTACTTGTGCTCCCGTTCTTTCTCGGGAAAATCGCTAACGAGTTACTCGCCAACGTGGGCCTCTTTGTCTTGTTGGCTCTGGGTCTCAATATCGTCGTTGGGTTGGCGGGAATCCTTGACCTTGGCTATGTCGCTTTCTTTGCAGTCGGGGGTTACACCACGGCGGTGCTTACCTCTCCCAACTCGCCTGGATTCTCACCTGAGTTGCCATGGCCGGTCGCGTTAATCGTCGTCGTAGTCTTAACCGGATTAGTAGGGCTGTTCATTGGCGCGCCCGTGATCCGAATGCGTGGCGACTATCTAGCGATCGTGACTCTTGGATTCGGCGAGATCATCCGCTTGTTGTTCTTGAGCGACTGGTTATCCGGCTGGTTTGGTGGTGCTCAAGGAATTACCAACATTCCCGGAGTTGACGTTGGAATAGGAACAGTAAAAGGCACCGACCCCAGATCCGTCTTCTTGCTGGTCTTGGTTTTCTGTGGGATCGCGATCTACGTCTCATGGCGCCTCGAACATTCGAGACTAGGTCGCGCCTGGATGGCGATCCGAGAAGACGAAGACGTCGCTGAAGCGATGGGAGTGAACACAACAAGCACCAAATTGATGGCTTTCGTTGTTGGAGCGGTACTAGCGAGCTTTTCTGGCGCCATTTTCTCAGCAAAGGTCGGATCGATCTTCCCGACCAGCTTCATCATGCTCGTATCAATCATCATCCTTGTCGTGGTCATCGTTGGCGGTATGGGAAATATTGCCGGGGTCATCGTCGGAGCTGTGGTACTGATCGGAGTATTAGGAGGCCCGAAACAGCCGGGTTTGCTGCAGGAGTTAGGCCAATTCAAACTTCTGATTTACGGTGCCTTACTCGTATGGATGATGCTCAAACGTCCCGAGGGTCTGGTTCCCAACGTGCGACGTAGCCGAGAACTTCACCAAGAAGAGTTCCTCCAAGACGCCTGGCTAAAAGGTGAGATCGACGAAGAGGATCCATCGTGAACATGCTGCAAATCCTCGATCTAAGTGTCACATTTGGTGGTCTCCACGCCCTGAGAAACTTGGATTTCCATGTCGAAGAAGGCGAAATTGTCAGCGTCATCGGGCCCAATGGCGCGGGCAAGACAACTTTCTTCAACATGATTAGTGGGATGGTCACTCCGACATCAGGGGAGATTCTTTTCGAAGGTGAGTCTCTCCTAAACCTAGATCCCAGCCAGGTAACTGAGCGTGGCATAGCTAGGACGTTTCAGAACGTGCGTCTCTTCGCCAATATGACGATTTTGGAAAATGTCATGGTTGCCCAGCACTGTCGGACCCACCAAAAGGTTTTCGGCGCACTATTACAGACCAAAGCTTTTAAGTCGGAGGAAATCGCGATTCGAGAATATGGCGAAGAAGTGCTCTCCTTTTTCGGTTCGCGACTGATCGGATACCGGCTCAACCAGCCGGCATCGGTTTTGTCATATGCCAACCGGCGTCGACTCGAGATCGCGCGAGCGATGGCAACTCGACCCCGCCTGTTACTTCTTGACGAGCCAGTAGCAGGGATGAATCCCCGAGAATCAGCTGAGCTAACTGCTCTAATTGGCCGTCTCCGAAGCGAATGGGGCTTCACAATCGTCATTATCGAACACGATATGAGCGTTGTCCGCGACGTTTCCGACCGTGTGGTAGTCCTAGATCACGGTGAGACCATCGCTCAAGGTTCGTACGACAGCGTTGCGAATGACCCAAAGGTCGTAGAGGCCTACTTGGGGCGACAGGTGCAAGATAAGAATGCCGACGAGGAGACGTCATCTTGACCGAAAATCAGATGCCACTCCTAGAGCTCCGAGGCATTAATACCCACTACGGTGCGGTCCACATACTCAAAGACGTCGATCTTGCCATTTTCCCAGGAGAACTCGTATGCCTACTCGGGGGAAACGCGAGCGGAAAGAGCACGACGCTCAAGACGCTCCTTGGCATGGTGACACCGACGACGGGAGACGTCGTTCTCGATGGTGAGATAGTCACGCATCATTCGACCAGCTACCGAGTGGAGCGCGGGGTGACAATGGTTCCGGAAAACCGCCGGCTCTTCAAACGGCTCTCAGTTAAAGAGAATTTAGAACTCGGCGCCTATCTGCGTACTGATCGCGATGGAATAGCTAATGATTTAGAGCGAGTATTTGAGATGTTCCCGCGCGTGAAGGAACGCCTGAACCAAAAATCCGGCACCCTGTCCGGAGGTGAACAACAGATGGTCGCGGTCGGACGCGCACTTATGTCCGACCCCCGAGTTCTCCTGATGGACGAGCCCTCTATGGGCTTGGCGCCTGCCTTGGTTCAGACCAACTTCGAACTAATCCAGCAGATTCATGAGGAAGGCGTCGCTATCTTCATCGTTGAACAGAACGCCAACATGGCGCTCTCGATCGCGGATCGAGGATGGGTGTTACAGACCGGAAAAGTGGTTCTCGACGACAGCGCTGAAGCCCTTCTCGCAAATCCGGAATTGCGCGCTAGCTACCTTGGTGAATCCGGGAGCGTCTAACAGGCGTTGGCTCTATGCAGGCCCCGGTCCCGTCTTCGTAGACGTGAGCGAGTTTCCAGCACGAGCTTGACGGCTCCTCTAATGGGCCTTAGTTCCCGAGATCGCGAAAAGTGTCAAACTGACCGGTCGCCGATCCTTCAGCGATCTTTTGTAACAGTTCTTCACCACCGTGCTCCTTGAGGATCATCTTGGGCAGTGCTGGCATCGAGTAGTTCTCCGGTAATGGAGGCACGGATCGGACCTTTCTGGCCATAGCAGCATCAACGTGTGGAGCCAATCTCTTCGCCTTCTGTGCGCGAGCCTCGGAGTCCCGTTCTTTGAACTCAGGAAGAATTTCTGTTCCGAAAATCTCGATGCTCTCCATGATGTGATCGTGACGGTTGTTTCCAGCCTGCAGAACAAAAATGACTTGATCGACGCCGGCTTGCTCGTAACGTTCAAGAAAAGACCGTAGCTGATCAGGAGTTCCGATCGCCCCACGGAGCCCTTCAGTTTTTCCCGCTGCGATTTTCGCCCCAAGTATCCCCTTTGCCTCCGCGACCACCGCCTCGGGGGAGTACCCAGCTCCAGCTCGCTTTTCGATGAACTCGCGCCAGACATTGGTGGTTCCAGGGAAATGATCCCCGAAGACGTAAAAGTGAGCGAGTGAGTACCCGAAGAAGTTTGCCCCTTCTAGCCCTCGACGAAGCGCCTCTGTTTCGTCGTGATGGGTCATCATCGTTGAGACACAAGCCAACTGGGGATTGACCGCCTCGCCTACAGGGACGCAACAGTCAACAAAGGTTTTCTCGTAGTCCTCGACCCAGAGTTGAGCTTCCTCGGGATCGACAAAAGCGAACGATAAGGCGCCCATACCCTTTTCAGCAGCCATCAAGATGGTCTCACGACGGCTGCAGGCTACCCACAAGGGGGGATGGGGAAGTTGGACTGGCTTGGGAACTACGTTGCGCGGAGGCATCGTCACATAGGTTCCTTCGACTCCGCTAAAAGGTGTTTCTGTCATACACCTGACAGCAACTTCCAAGCCTTCGAGCCACTCATCACGCTTGGTTTCCGGATCGACTCCGAACCCTCCCAATTCTGCAAGGGACCCCGATTCACCTGAACCGAACTCAACTCTCCCTCCCGAAACCAAATCCAACATTGCGAGGCGTTCAGCAACGCGGGCTGGATGGTTGTACTTAGGAGCAGTCAGTACAACGCCGTGACCCAGGCGCATGTTCTTGGTTCGCTGGCTTACGGCAGAGAGAAATACCTCAGGAGCAGATGAGTGGCTGTATTCCTCTAAGAAATGGTGCTCAACTTCCCAGACGTACTCGATTCCGAGTTTGTCTGCGAGCTCGCACTGGTCAAGCGCGTCTGAGATTAGGCGTTGCTCCGCTCCGCTGTCCCACGGTCGAGGAATTTGATGCTCGAAGAAAATGCCGAATTGCATGAATAGATCACTTTCCACTCATCAATGGGGGCTAATTCTGAAGGGGAAGGACGACGTTAGCTACACCCTCTAGCTCAGCAAACCAGTCATCTGGCTCACCAACTAAAATCGGCACGAACTTTGAGGCGCCAACTTCAATGAACTTTTCGAGCTGAGTCCTCAGCCCGTCGTGGCCGATGGGAATAATTTCTTCGGCAGAGACCCCGGGAGCACGGCGCTCAAGAATCGTTCGATAACTGGCCGGTAACTCGCCATGGCTGTAGGGAACAAGGACACCGAAATGTTCGGGATCCATGAATCTTTCATGCTCATCTGCCGCATCGTTTACGATTCTCCACCCTTGCTCTGCCATCTCGGGTGTGCAGAACGAAGGGAGCCAACCGTCCCCGAATCTCCCGCATCGACGTAATTCAACATCGGCGGCTCCTCCCAGCCAAATATCCATTGGTTTTTGCATCGGCTTGGGCAGGAGATCCACATCCTCGTATTGGTAGAAATCCCCTTGGTGCGTTACTGGTCCCTCCTCCCACATTCGCTTCAGCAAAGGGAGAGCCTCATTGAACATTTTGGCGCGTTGTTTGCGTTCAACCCCAAAAGCAGCCTGCTCGTGAACGTCTGCGACTCCGAGTCCGAACGCCGGCAGAAGACGACCGTTGGAGAGTCTGTCGAGACTGGCAAGCTCTTTTGCTAGAACGGCCAAGTTTCTGCCGGGCAGAACCATCACAGAAAACCCGAACTTCATCCTCGTTGTTCTGCCCGCGGCGTATGCCACCCCAACGATTGGGTCGGGGCATTCGCCACCTAGACGCTCGCTGAGCCACAGTGAATCGAACCCCAGTTGCTCAAGAGAATCGACGAAGGGTTCAAAAGTCGAATGATCGTTGGTGAAACTACGGGTTCCTAGACCAAAGCCAACGCGAATCTTCATGCCAAGACCCTAGAGCAGCTAACTCCACCACGCCGTGTGAGAAGTCATATGTTTGCCTAGTGTCTCTAGGTGTATGAGCGAAACTCCCAACATTGAGGCCCTATATAGGCTTGACGGCAAAGTTTGTGTTGTAACTGGCGCTTCCAGCGGCTTCGGCGATCGATTCGCCCGAGTGTTGGCGGCAGCTGGAGGGAAAGTCGTTGTTGCTGCACGCCGCCACGATCGACTCAAGAAGCTGGCGTCGGAACTCCCTGACGCTCTAGCAATCCAGTGCGACGTGAGCGACGACGATCAGTGCCGACAACTGATTTCTCAAACCGTTTCTCATTACGGTCAAGTCGATGTGTTGATAAATAACGCCGGCATTACTGATGCTGTGCACGCTGCAGAAGAAGCGAAGATTGAAACCTTTCGAAATGTCGTCAATGTGAATCTCAACGCGTGTTTCCTTTTATCGGCGCTGGCCGCCCAGGACATGTTGACCCGTGGAGAAGGAAGCATCATTAACGTCGCATCGGTTCATGGCCTAGTGGCGTCGGCCCCTAACCTTCAACCGGCCTATGCGGCGAGCAAAGCGGGTCTGGTGAATTTGACCCGAGACCTCGCAGTCCAGTGGGCTAAGCGAGGTGTGCGCGTGAACGCGCTGTGTCCCGGATACTTCGACACTGAGTTGACCCATGTCATGTTCGAAGATGAACGATCGACGAAATGGATTGCCCGTAATGCATCTATGGGCCGCGGCGGCGCCGTAGAAGAACTGGATGGTGCTCTCTTATTTCTGGCTAGCGATGCCAGCAGTTACGTCACCGGAATCCCGCTTCCAGTCGATGGCGGCTGGGTAGCGCGATAAGGGTTCTCGCCCAACAAGCCAGATACCCGTACCCTCGGTTGTTGCGATGATGCCTCGACGAATCCTTTTCTTCGTAGCCGTACCGTCCTGTATCGCTGTTCTACTCGCGAGTGCGTGGTTACTGCTGGATCCACAGCCTCAACCAAGCATCTTCCGATGGGTTGTAGTTGTGGTATCGGTCGGGGTCGCTTTGTTGCTGCTGTGTAGTTCTATCGCTGTCTTATGGACGGGTGGACAACAAGAAGCAGAACTTGCACATGCCGCCCGACACGATCCGGTGACTGGACTAGGCAACCGCCTGCAGGCCGTTTCTCGGCTAGAAGAAACTCTGAAACGATCGCTCCAAACTGGACGAGCCGTCGGTGTTGTGTTCTGCGATCTTGACGACTTCAAAGTCGTGAACGACGTTTACGGGCACACGGTCGGAGATCGCTTGTTAGCTGCGATTGGAGCGCGCTTCGCCGACTCGGTGAGACCGACAGACACTGTTGCCCGATATGGCGGCGACGAGTTCGTGGTCGTCTGCCCTGAATTAAGAGATGCAAGCGATGTGGGGCTCGTTGCCGAACGGCTGGGAATAGCGATGGAGCGCCCATTCGTTATCGGTGGCCATTCTCTAACTGCAAGGGCCAGTATCGGCTTCACCGTCGGCTACGGAACCCGTAACAACGCTGAAGAACTTTTGACCCGCGCCGACGCAGAAATGTACCGAGTAAAAATGCAGCTTTAGGTAAGAGCGGGTGTTCCCTCAAAGGCGCCAGGATCTTCCGGAGCCGGAAGAAGTGGTCTGCAACGCCACGCCATGGCCTCCTCAACTCCTGCCAACACGCCTCTCCAATCTGCCGGGTTCCATCCCTCTGCGAAACCAGCCAAAGAGCCATCTTGAGCAATATGGGCAAGTGCGGGCAGACGCTCAAGCCCGAGAGAACTCACTAGTTCGCGATCCTCGTCGATCAAGACCAGCCATTCTTTTGAATACTTTCCCAAGTACTCGCGAGCCCCATCCGCATCACTCGTTACGACAAAAGCACAGCGCACATCGGCTTCCTCGTAATGCGCGAAAATTCGGTCAGCGGTCGGAATGATCCACCCGCTTTCATGGGTATAGGGATCAAGCACAACGGTGAGAAGATTGAAGTATGTCAACCATTGAGACAAGGTCTGTTCAGCACCATCGATGGTTGCAAGTGTCAGCTGATTCGAAGGGTCAGTCACCACGAGAGCCAAGCTAGCGCGCTGGATGGTCAGTACCCACTTACATCCAAATTCAATTGAGTTCACCCTGTAGGTGAGACATGTGGCAATCTGCTCTCGTGCATCCCATCGAACGGCTTCGATACGTAGCTCGCGCTGGTGGCTTTGATCAACTCGATTTGGCCCGCGAAGCAGCTGATGCGTTGGCCTCACTTTGGGGTGAACCCGCTGAGCTGGTCAATGCGTGCCGACGGATGTTGCATCACCACCCTCTAGCTGGCTCCCTCTGGGCGATGGCTAGCAAGGTGTTGATTGCAGCAGATGCTCGAGGGGCAGCCGCGGACTTTGTACAAGAACTCAACGTTGACCCAACGCCGAGTCGCGTCGCTTCTGCCCTTCCGAATGACGCGACGGTAGCCGTCATCGGCTGGCCTGACCTAGCCATGGAAAGCATTCACCTTCGCCGTGACGTCAGCGTGCGGGTAATAGATGCTTACGGTGAAGGAGCAGGGCTTGCCCGGGCACTCATGCAACGTGAAGTCGAAGTAACCGAAGTTCCGTTAACTGGGCTAGGACAAGCCTGTGCCACGGCTGACGTAGTCATCATTGAAGCAGCCGCTGCGGGTCCCGAAGCCCTGATAGCCCCTTCGGGTTCCTATGCGGCTGCGATTTGTGGGCTACACGCAGGGAAACAGACGTGGGTTGTCGTAGGAGCCGGCCGAGCCCTCCCGCAACGTCTCTTCGAAGTAATAGAAGACCAGCTAGCGAAGCAAGATCCTCTAGAGGCCGATGAAGAAGTTGTTCCTATGACAGTGATCAGTCACGTCGTTGGACCAAAAGGAATGACTCTATCCAACGTCGCTATGAGAGAGGACTGTGGCGTTGCAGCCGAACTTCTTCGCCCGGGTCTCTAATGTGGCGAAGCGGAGGCCTGAAAGGCCGGTCAACGCGCGTCGGCTAACAACCGACGCGCAATCAGCTTTAGACACAAGGTTTCGTCCGCACCTTCAAAGATGGACAACACACGGGCATCGACAAAAAGACGACTGACTGTGTACTCCTCAGCAAAGCCGAAACCGCCGTGGATTTGAAGGGCCTCGCGCGTAACCCATTCAGCGGCTTTGCAGACGTAAGCTTTCACCATTGAAGCTTCCAGGCGTCCTTCGCCCTTTGCCATCATTTGAGCCACCGAGTAGCTGTACTGGCGCGAGCCCTGAATAATCGCAGCCATCCGCCCCAGTTTTGCCTGAGTGAGTTGGTACTCGATGACTGGGCGGCCAAAAACTGATCTGTCTTGGGCATAGGCACGAGCTTCTTCGTACGCCGCTTGCATAACGCCTACTGCTCGAGCGGCAGTTTGGAGTCGACCGTTCTCGAAACCAGCCATCTGCATGTAAAAGCCTTTGCCCAGTCCTTCCTCGCCGCCGATCAAATTTTGCTCAGGAACGAACCAATTGTCGAACGCTATTTCAAAGCTGTGCATGCCTCGATAGCCCAAAGTTGGGATCGCTCGCCCCTCCATCGAGCCGCCATTGTTCTGGGAGAATTCGAAACTGTGCCCTCCTGCCTCGGGTTTGGGAACGATAAACAAACTGAGGCCGCGATGAGTTTTGCTGCGGTCAGGATCGGTGCGGGCCAGCAACATCAACACGTTTGCTCTTCCAGCAAATGTGCACCACGTCTTGACTCCGTTTATGACCCACCCGGCGTCGACGGCAGTTGCGGTGACCTTTAAATTTGCAACGTCAGACCCGTAGTCGGGTTCTGTGACAGCGACAGCGACCATTGTCTCGCCCGTCGCGATTTTAGGAAACCACTCGCGCTTTTGTTCTTCTGTTCCGCCACGCTCGAGTGCTCTAGTCAAGATCTCTGGTCTCGTGATGAGAGAACCTCCAGCACCCAACGACGCACGAGAAAGCTCTTCAGTCGCGATTACCATTCCCATGTAGTCGCTCTCGCTCCCTGTCGCGAAACCGCCGTATTCTTCGGGGACTGACAAGCCGAAGCATCCGAGCTCAGCTAAACCGCTGATGATGTCTTCGGGGATGTCAGTGTCCTGGCGATGAATGTGCTCCGCTTGAGGCGCAATCTTGTCGTTGGCAAAACGGCGGAAGGTATCGGCCACCATTTCGAAGTCTTCGTCAAGGTGCCGAGGTGCTTCCACCAGCGCTAGCTGAGCCACGAATTGCGGATCTCGGAAAAGGCGAATGAATTCCCGAGCGGGATCCAGTTCCCCGTTTTCCGCTCCCCAAGCGGTTTCGCGGCCAAAGAGCTTGGAGTGGAGGTCCGCCAAGACATCAGCAATGAACGCGCAAGCTAGTTTGCCCTCATTCTCTCCCTTGGCCCCGTAATCGAGTAATGAGCGACTGATTTCGATTGCAGACGCGGCATGTGCAAGGTCATAAAGAAGGCTTTGATGCTCGTCTGCGTCAGGTAGAGCAGCTGCGTGACTGACAGCGCGATCAATTATCGATACACCAATTGCTAACGCGTCAGCGGCGGCTTGGAGATCCGGTGCAGTCATAATTCTTCACCACTTCGTCAAGTCGGGACAATGACACAGGCTATGGGCAGAGGACTCGAAGACACAAAGTTTCTGTCGAGCATGGTGAACTCTAGAGGGAAGTGTCGCTCCCAGATGTTGATGATTCTCTACGCTGCATCGTTGTTCATAGTCCCTACCCCAAACTAAGGGTTCTTTGAGTACCTATTCTTGACGCAACATCACGATTTGTAAGCAAGAGGCAGAGGCGAACCTAAACTTTTCTTATGGCGTCGACACCTGAAATCGGTGAGTTTCAAGTCGGGTTAGAAGGGGATGGCTTCACTAGTGCCCTTCTTCGCTGGGCCGTCAAATCGCGACGCGATCTACCGTGGCGTTTAACGCGAGACCCTTGGGCTGTGTTGGTCTCCGAGGTGATGCTCCAACAGACACAGGTCAGTAGAGTCGAAGTCAAATATTCAGAATTTTTGGATTACTGGCCAACCCCTGAGAATTTGGCTCGTGTCGAGCTTTCCGAGGTGCTGAAGTTTTGGATAGGGCTCGGATACCCGCGCCGAGCCCGGAACCTTCATCAGGCGGCGCAACAGATAACGAAACTACATCAAGGCAGAGTCCCACAAGAGTTAGGTCAACTTCTGCAACTGCCGGGGGTAGGCCCGTATACGGCGAGAGCGGTGATGGTGTTTGCCTTTGAAACACAACTGGGTGTGGTGGACACCAACGTGGGTCGATTACTCGCGCGTTGGTGCGGTAGTTCCCTGCGTCCAAAAGCTGCTCAGGAGTTAGCCGACAAGATCGTGGCGCCTGGCCGGTCATGGGACTGGAATCAGGGACTGTTCGACTTGGCAGCGACCGTATGCACTAAACGGAACCCTCAATGTCACAGCTGCCCCGTGAAGTCATGGTGTGCGTGGCAGGGAGCGGGTAAGGACCCTGCTGAAGGAAGCGCGGGAGTCAGTAAAAGACAACAACCGTTCTCCGGAAGCAATCGTCAAGCGAGGGGACGACTGTTGTCAGCGTTAGCCCAAGGTTCAATGAAAACGTCCGACGCGGCCGCAGTAATGGGGCTTCTCGACGAACAATGCCGCGTAGATCAACTGGTAAACGATCTCCGAGACGAAGGTCTCGTCGCTTCTCAAGGCGACGTGTTACTGCTTGGTGATTTGGTCAAGTAGCTCGTCGATTGCTTTGTCGGCAATCGTCACCATCTCATCGTCAGTACGATCCTGAATCGGGTGTTCGACCCAAACAGCGGCCGGGTCAAACCCCAGAGACTTTCCTTGCACTTCAGCACCATCAATGAATTGGGTGGTAGCTACAAAAACCCCGGGAAGCCCACGTCGTTCCAGGTCAGCGATGTCATGCACACTGCATGACGTGCAACTGCCTCAATCGGCTAGGGCCTCGATCACAACGTCACACTTAGTGGCGATTTCGTGACGTAAATCAACAGGAGCTGGCTTTGTGAAGGTCGGCTTACGAAACCGCTCGACACGAAGTCCGCGCTCGACAAGGCGTTCTTCGATCCGATCGAGAAAGCGGTCGCCTCTCGGCTTACTGATGTCAAGCAACCCGACGGTTAAGCCATCAAGGCTGGTCGGGCGATCAACTCGCGGAATCTTTGCAGGTTCAGTCTCGTTCGTTGGATCTAGCACCTTGGTCATAGGTTCTCCCTTGCTACGGAATGATTTCGACGCAAACTGGGTTCGACCCCATCTCGCCGTTCACCCATCCCCCAATAATTGCCGAAAACAGTCCGGCTCCGCCACCACAATGCACTATGTGTAACCCATTAGGGCGGAATTTTGGAAGATCGAGGTCTGCCATCGCTTCGGGTAGGCCTTCTGGAATCCCTCCTGCCCCTCGAATTAGCTCCTTCCCAGGTCTGACGGTCAGTGCAACAATCCGATCAACTAGCTTCTCTCGTGACCAACCCGCATCACCAAAGATTCGAGAGTGGTCGGGTGCCACCGCCAAGATTGCGTCGAAACCCAGAATAAGTTTCGGGTGCTGAATCGAGATCAGATTTGCGGCATAGGTGCGGGCAAGAGACTCAGGGTCTCGTGATAACTGATCGACGACATTTCTCGGGGCTTCCCCTGGGAAAGCTAAGACCGTGTTCGTTCCGCTTGGGAACCCGTACATCGTTGAAATCGGTGTCCAGGGCGAATCGGCTTCTCGTTCAGCAAAACAGAATCCGACTTTGGCGGGAGACCCGAGCGCTGCTCGATCAACTTCCCCTGGCCGCCCGCCCCCGACGTTTCGTATAACTAGTTGAAGGGCACGTCCGATGGTGCTGTTAGCACGGTTTCCCTGACCCAAAGCGTTGTTCTCGGAGTTCATGCCAATTTTTGTGGCAATTGGTCCATTGACGACGAGCACTGGAGCATGAGGCATGGTCGTTGCCAACAAGCCATGCATGTTGAACCCATCGGTACAAACTGCCTCCAGAGCTGCGAGGACCACGGGAAGATATTCGGGCCGACATCCAGCCATCACCGCGTTAATGGCGACTTTTTCAACAGTGCACGGCACTAAGTCGGGTGGGACAGTCGCAACAATGTCCTCAGGTGAACGAGTCGTGCCTTCAAGCATCGCGAGTACTCGGGATTCGGTGGGCGGGACTACAGGTAGCCCGTCCGTCCAGCCTCTTTCGAACAAAGCTTCGTGAGTGTCTTCCAGGGACGCGAATTCGACGCGTCTTCCCAGGAGTTTTGATCCGCCGAATCTGACGGTGAGTTCAGCGCTTAATGATGGATCGACCGATAATGAACCGCAGCCCGGCCGCTGGTCCGGCAAGTGAATTCCAAGTTCTGACACTCCGGACAATCGTTCCCACTGAGGACGTGACCAACCGACAGTCCGATCTATTTCTTGGCCATTTTGGACGAGTAGAAGTGTTGGAACGGTCTCAATGTGGTGATGCCAAGAGACGGCTAAATCAGCGTCCAACATTCGGTTGCTGATTTCTGCGGGAAAATTGGGATTGTCCTGAGTGAAGACTGTCAGATCAGACTTTTTCGCTAACTCGACGAGAACAGGAGCGATCAGCTCACACGTAGGGCAATCTTGCTTTACGACCGCCACTAGACCATCGGGTAAATCAGGTACCTCGGTTTGACTCATACCGGCGACGATAATCGCATCTGATGACGAGTTCGAAACTGTGGGGTTACTTCCGGCACTACGCTCCGGCGGAGTCTTCGAACAAGGAGCCAAGGTGAGCGATATCGATTCTGGAGTCTTCCGAAATGTGTTGGGGCATTTTGCTACCGGGGTCACTGCAGTGACCGCGGTCAATGATGGGCAGCCAGTCGGCATGGCCATCGGCTCTTTTACGTCCGTGTCCCTCGACCCTCCTTTGGTAGCTTTTTTGCCTGGGAAAGAGTCCGGATCCTGGGAAGAAATCCGAGCGTCGGGTTCATTTTGCGTCAACGTTATGGGTCAAGATCAAATGGAGGTTTGCGGCGTAATGGCAAGCCGTTCAGATGATAAATTTGCCGACGTAGAGTGGTCCCCGGGCCCATCTGGATCACCAATTATCGCGGGTTCAATTGCCTATATTGATTGTGAGATCGAGGCGATACATGACGGCGGCGACCACCACATTGTCGTGGGTCGGGTCATAGAACTTGAAGTATTGGAAAGTAAAGAACCGCTACTTTTCTTTCAAGGCAACTACGGCACTTTCGGTTGAGTTAAGGCAGTGTCGGTAGTGGCGCGAATAGCGCTCGGCGCAGTTTTCTTACTCTCTGGGGCATTGAAACTACGTGACCAATCTTGGCCCACTGCGGCGATGACGTTGGGGGCGCCGCGTCAAATAGTTCCGTTAATAGCTCCAGCAGAGATTGCTTTGGGAGCTTTACTCGTCGCTGGTGTAGCTGCTCCGGTTCCGTCTTTACTGGCGGAGCTAGCACTAGCAGGATTCACCATCGCGATATTGCGTGTCATGCGTCGCCCACTCAGCGAGCGACCAGTGTGTGCATGTTTTGGTCGATGGTCAGCTCGCCCAGTAGGCAGCAGTTCGGTCGTTCGTAACTTGATCCTTCTCGCATTGGCCGCCCTGTCAACCGGTTTCTGAATGCTCCGCCAAATTCAATATGTCTAGAGCAAACGACAAGATGAAGGCTTCGTCTCGCCACGCGTCGTAGCGACCAGAAGGTCCGCCATGACCTGAGCCGAGTTCGGTTCGAAGCAAAATTGGTAGTTCGGATGTACTGAAGGAACGAAGCTTGGCAACCCACTTGGCTGGTTCCCAGTACGGAACTCTTGGGTCGTTCAGCCCGGCGGTAACCAGCAGTGCCGGATGATCTGCGGCAGTTACGTTCTCGTAGGGTCCGTAGGCGGACATCAACTCAAAGGTCAACAGATCGTTTGGGTCTCCCCATTCGTCGTACTCGGTGATCGTGAGTGGAATCGTTGGATCGAGCATCGTGTTCACATTGTCGACAAACGGAACTTCTGCGACCACGCCAGCAAAAGCATCAGGTCGCTGATTGACCATTGCCCCCATCAAAAGACCCCCAGCGCTGGCTCCGCGAGCAACAACACGGTCTGCGTCTGACCAACCCTCGCTAACAAGATGGTCCCGACAATTCCCGAAGTCCGTAAAAGTGTTTTGCTTATGTTCTAGACGGCCCTGCTCGTACCAGGTTCGGCCAAGTTCTCCGCCGCCGCGAACGTGAGCGATGGCGAAAACAACCCCTCGATCCAAAAGCGAAAGGCGCGCTGATGAAAATGATGCTGGTATTCCCACCTCGTACGCTCCATATCCATAGAGCAACGTTGGAGCTGGCCACGTAACGGCATCGGGTCGCCAAACAATACTCACGGGAACCTGAACCCCGTCAGCTGAGGTGGACCACGTTCGCTGGCTTTTGTACGCCGCTAGGTCCGTGTCACCCAGAACTGCTTGTTGTTTAAGTAGCCGACGCTTCTGAGTATCGATATCAATTTCGAACGTGGACGGCGGAGTCACCATTGATGTGTACCCATACCGGAATATGCGCGTCTGGTACTCAGCATTGGCCCCTGGTCCCGCCTCGAAGACGGGTTCGTCCATCTCCACCTCAAATTCCCTGTCGGTCGCGTGGTCCAACACGCGAAGTACAGGAATCGCATGGCGACGCTCGGTAACCACCGTGAAAGTTTCAAACGCGTCGACGTCCTCGATCCGTACCCCTTCACGATGTGAAATGAGTTCCTGCCAGTTGCTGGATCCGGGAGCGTCAACCGGAGTTTCTACCAGCCGAAAATCGACTGCATTATCGTTCGTCAGAATCAATAGACGATCGCCTTGATGACACACCCGGTATTCGTGACCCTCGCGTCGAGGTTCGACCAGTGATAGTTCATTGTTGGGTGTGTCGGCATCCAGCAGCCAGTATTCCGAAGAGGTCTTGGACTCACTGCCAATCACCACAAACCTCTCACTCCTAGTACCTCCGACTCCAACCCAAAATCGTTCGTCCGGTTCGGTGAATACCGTGACATCTTCTGATGGCAAATCGCCGACTACATGGCGGATGATCCTGTTGGGTCGCCGAGCAGCATCAGTGAGAACCATGAAGAGGGTTCGGCAATCATTGGCCCAAACCAAACCATATGACAGCTCCCGGATACCGCTATCGATGACTTTTCGGGTATGAAGATCGATGACCGTGAGGTCGTACTCCTCATCACCCTCGGTATCGGTGGTGTAAGCAAGAAATCGATGGTCTGGACTCACCGTAAGGTCACCTACAGCGAAATAATCAGCGCCCTTCGCAGCTTCATTTTCATCCAACAAAACCTCTTCGCTCTCCGGGTGCCCAAGACGTTGACGCACATGAAGGGGGTACTGAAGACCTTCTCCCGTTCTAACTCTGTATTCCCAAGAGCCCTTTGGGATCGGCACGGATTGATCCGATTCCTTCACCCTTGACTTAATTTCGTGGAAAAGAATGTTGCGCAGACCCTCGAGATGAACTGTGGATTGATCCGTCCAACTGTTTTCAGCGCGTAAGTAGTCAAGAACGTCTGAATCATCACGATCACGCAACCAAAACCAGGGATCTTCTTTGGGTTTCCCGTGGGCCAGGCGCGTGTGGGCCCGACGAGAAGCTATTGGGGCTGTGTTCTGAGACGAAGCCATCGGCTGGACGTTAGCGGCCTAGAACCATCGGAACTCAGCGTAGATAGCGTTTCTGCCCTGTAGTTTGCTGGTTGCTGTCCCACGTGATCGACTGAGGATGAACATGCCGATCTATGCGCTAGGCGAACATCAACCTGAAATCCACCCCGATGCGTGGGTGATGCCCGAAGCAGTGCTGATCGGACGTGTCCGAGTCGGCGCTCGCGCCACCATTTGGTCGGGGGCGGTACTTCGTGGCGACGACAACACCATCGTCATTGGTGAAGAAAGTTCGGTCCAGGACAATGCTGTTTTGCACGTGACAGACGAGTTCTCGACCGTGGTTGGGCGTCGCTGCACAATCGGGCACTTAGCTCATTTAGAAGGATGCACGATAGAGGATGAGGCGTTGGTGGGAAGCGGAGCGATTGTTCTCCATGAAGCAGTTATCGGTGCTCGGGCGCTAGTTGGGGCTGGCGCAGTAATCCCAGGAGGTATGCACGTACCCCCGGGTTCGATGGCCTTAGGAACTCCAGCGAAAATACGAGAAGGTGTTGACACTAATCCGCTGATCTTGCCGGGCATTGAAAAATATATCCAGCGCGGGAGCACCTTTCGGGAGCACTTGCGTCTTATCGAATGAGAAGCAGCGTTCGATGCCCTAGGGTCAGCGCATGGCGAATGCGTCGGTTGATTTAGGGAGAGTTGGTCTTTGGACAGGCGTGCTTGACAGCATGCCCTCGTCAGCGGCAAATGAACTGTGCGCTGAGGCTGCTGAACTTGGCTTTCAAACGATCTGGATCCCCGAAGCTGTTGGCCGTGACCCCTTCGTCACGGCAATGCGGGTCCTCGAAAATACGACGAACGTGAAGATCGCTACGGGTATCGCGAACATTTATGCGCGCGACGCCATGACCATGGCGAATGCTCAGCGAAGTATTGAAGAAGCACACCCGGGAAGATTCTTACTTGGGCTGGGAGTCAGTCACCTTCATCTAGTTGAGTGGGTCCGAAAGCACGACTATTCCAAACCGCTTACCTACATGCGCGAATACCTCTCGTTAATGCATAAAGCCCGCTTTATGGCGGTGGGTCCCAATGAGCTTCCCGAGATAGTGCTCGCTGCCCTAGGCCCCAAGATGCTCGAACTGGCGGCATCTGAGACCGCTGGTGCGCACCCATATTTCGTTCCTCCCGAGCACACGGAGTTTGCTCGATCGGTTATGGGTCCAGATGCTCTGCTATACCCCGAACAAATGATTGTCATTGAAGAAGACCCTGACACGGCGCGATCGATAGCGCGTCAACACATGAAGACCTACACGGCGCTTCCGAACTACGCGAACAATCTCATACGTCTTGGTTACGAGGCTGGGGATATCGAGAATCTCTCCAATAATGTCGTGGATGCGGTGGTCGTGTGGGGAACGATGGACTCGATCCGCGCTCGGGTTCAGGCACACTTCGACGCGGGAGCCGATCACGTGTGCGTGCAAGTTCTTACCGAAGAACCCAACCAGGTCGCTGACGGATGGCGAACTCTTGCCCCGGTGCTGATCGGCTGAAACGTTGGCTTCCGTTCGCACCGAAATTACCGAACTCGCGACGGGCCTGGGAATGCTCGGATATGACAGCCCGACCGAAGCTGTAAGCCGGCTTCCCGAACAATTCGTTGACGTGACCGAAAGCGTCTGGGAACAGTTCGCCAAAGCCGTCGACGAATCACTTCATCGCGTCGATTTCGCTGGAGCGTACCGAAACGGCCAAGTTTTCCTGCAAGCCCGCGACGGATTGAGGGGCCGTCCTCCGCTGATAATCGAGTGGAAGGGTAGTCATCGAAGTCCTGGCCACGACCAGCTGCCGATTGATCTGCGGGTCGACCACGTGTACCTGATCTCCTGTAAATATTCGTCCAAAATTTTACTGAACGCGGCTCCGTCGAACCTTTTCGCAGCAAGCCGGGATGTGGGGGACTGGTATGACCACGCCGCTCCCGAACAGCACCAAGCGCTGTACGCAGCGGTTCGGGCTGAGATAGACACGGACTCTGATTTGCCGCCCTTTGTGGGTGATTTAGCAAAACATCACCGAACCAAACTCAAAACTGTTCTGGCCGAAAACGAGTGGAGTGCTAAGTGCGCTGTGGCCTACCGCGAGTTAGCTGCCGAAGTCGGCCGCGTTACCGCTAACCAGTGGCGCAAATCAGTGGCTACTAAACGTCAGAGAGAAGCCCTTCTTTGGCGGTTGTTACGCATCGGCCCGGCCCCCTATTACGTACTGGGATCGGCGAAAGATCGATCACTCAGGCTTTTAGTAACGACGCCTTGGGATTGGCGTCGTCGTTTCGAATTCCGTGACCTAGAAATGTGGGGCGAAGAAGCCGGCCAACCAAAGGTCGGGTGGCGCGCCACCGTTCGCGACCACGAAGCCGCAGTAGAGACCAACGTCGACGGGCACGTCGAAGTTCGGTGGAGCCATGGGCGGTTCGCACAAGCCCCAGAGGCGAAGGTGTATCTAGATACACCCCACAATCAGGTACCGGGTTATCTCCATATCGATGATGCTGATTCCTGGTCAGGCGCACGTAGTGGGACCGGAATACAATTACCACTATCCTGATAGTGGTAATTCCTTTACACGGGAGTCTTCGTGACTGACACCGAACCAAATGTCGCAATCGATCTAGGCAAATACGAACTGGGTTGGAGTGACGAAGAGGATTATGTATTCAAGCCTAAAAGGGGCTTGAACGAAGACATCATCCGAGAGATGTCGTTTATGAAGAAGGAACCTGAGTGGATGCTCGACTTCCGCCTACGGTCCTACAAAATTTTTCAGAGCAAACCAATGCCCAACTGGGGCGGCGACACCTCTGGTATTGATTTCGACAACATCTACTACTACATCAAACCCACGGAAGGACAGGTCGACGCTTGGGAAGAACTGCCGGATTCGGTTAAGGAGACCTATGAAAAACTCGGCATACCCGAGGCAGAACGTAAATACCTAGCTGGTGTGACTGCCCAATACGAGTCAGAGGTCGTGTACCACCGAAATCGCGAAGACTTAGAAGCCCAAGGCGTCATCTTCTCTGACATGGACTCAGCAGTGCGCGAACAGCCCGAGCTCATCCAGAAATATTTCGCGACCCTCATCCCCCCTGGGGACAACAAATTCTCCGCTCTTAACTCAGCTGTTTGGTCTGGTGGCTCGTTCATCTACGTCCCACCTGGCGTGGAAGTTGAGATGCCGCTGCAAGCGTATTTTCGCATCAACGCGGAGAATATGGGTCAGTTCGAACGTACCTTGATCATCGCCGATGAGGGCGCAACGGTTCACTACATCGAAGGATGTTCGGCACCGGTCTACACCACTGACTCGCTGCACTCAGCAGTAGTTGAACTTGTTGCGCTCCCCGGCGCACGCATCACATACACGACGATTCAAAACTGGTCGAACAATGTGTTCAACCTTGTTACCAAGCGCGCCGCCGCCTATGAGGAAGCGCACGTCGAATGGATCGATGGCAACATCGGATCCCGTCTGACGATGAAATATCCAGCCGTGTATCTCATGGGACCAAAAGCATCAGGCGAAGTACTATCCGTCGCGTACGCAGGCGAAGGCCAACATCAAGATGCCGGAGCGAAAATGGTTCACGCGGCTCCCGAGACCACTTCGAAAATTGTGTCGAAATCAATTTCCAAGGACGGGGGTAGAACGACCTACCGTGGTTTGGTGCGAGTCGAAGAAGGCATGGATAACTGCCGATCACATGTTCAATGTGACGCCTTGTTGCTCGATGAAGATAGCCGCTCGGATACCTACCCTTACCAAGAAATCGGTGCCCGCGACGCAGAGATCGGTCACGAAGCGACCGTGTCGAAGGTTGCAGATGACCAACTGTTCTACTTGATGAGTCGTGGACTTTCCGAGGAACAGGCGATGGGGCTGGTTGTCAACGGCTTCATCGAACCGGTAACTAAAACTTTGCCGATGGAATATGCCGTGGAGTGGAGCCGACTTATCGAACTACAGATGGAAGGATCTGTCGGCTAATTGTCAACGGTGAGCTCTTTGCGACGATATAAAAGAAGGTGGCGATCAGGTTAATCATCGCGACTTTGGTCAGCCGCCGCTACACCGGAGGTTTTGTTCGTGCGCACACCGAAGAACTTTTTCTCACCGTTAGCGCTCGGTGCGCCCGAGCCGCTCAAAGAAATTCCATTTCGGCCCTCGCGTATGATTCATTTCTTTGATCCATCAAATGAAAAAATGCGAGCAAAAGTCGCAGGCATCGCTCCTACTGTTGACGTGTTGCTCGGCAATCTTGAGGATGCAGTTGCTGTAGATAATAAAGAAGCTGCACGAGCGGGATTAGTTGAGGTAGGACGCAACTGGACAAGTGGAGAGACGCAGCTTTGGACTCGCGTTAACAGTCTTGATTCGCCGTGGTTTCTAGATGACCTCATGACTTTGGTCAGCGAAATCGGCGACAAACTCGACGTCGTAATGGTTCCCAAAGTCGAAGGGCGAGAAGACATTCATTTCGTAGATCAGTTGCTGGCCCAACTTGAGGCCCGAGCACGATTAGATCGCCCGATTCTTGTGCACGCGATCCTCGAAACAGCACAGGGAGTCGCCAATGTCGAAGAGATCTGTGGCGCAAGTCCGCGCATGCAAGGTCTTTCACTCGGACCCGCTGACCTCGCAGCAGATCGACGTATGAAAACCACGAGACCCTGAAGAAGGCCGAGATGATTCTGACCGAGCGGTCTATCAGCAAGACCTCTGGCATTACACCCTCTCTCGAATGGTTGACGCCTGTGGGACCTACGGAATCTTGCCGTACTACGGCCCGTTCGGAGACATCGCAGACACGGTCGCGTGCGAGGACCAATTTCGTAACGCGTATTTACTTGGTTGTGTCGGCGCTTGGAGCCTGCACCCAGTGCAAATTGATATAGCCAAAAAAGTTTTCAGCCCTGAACCCTCAGAAGTCGAATGGGCCATCAGGGTGATTGACGAGATGGGCGACGGAACCGGCGCGGGGATGATCGACGGAAAAATGCAAGACGACGCGACAGTCAAACAGTGTCATGTAGTGGTCAATCTTGCACGTGAACTAGCCGCTAAAGATCCCGATCTCGCAAGTAGTTACGGGTTCTGACGGACACGACCAGAACCGCTCAAATTCAGGAGAAGTAGATGAGTGTTAACTACCGCCCCAGGCGCTCGGTCCTTTACATGCCAGCGGCCAACGAACGCGCCCTCGAAAAGGCGAAAAATTTGGAGGCCGATGCGTTGATCTTTGATTTGGAAGATGCGGTATCGCCGGAGAACAAGGAGTTGGCGCGTGACCAAGCCTGCGCCGCAGCATCCTCATCGGAATATGGACATCGCGAATTAACGATTCGTTGCAACGGACTTGATACCCCGTGGGGAACTGACGATGTTCTAGCCGCTGCCGCTGCCGCTCCCGCAGCGGTTGTAATACCCAAAGTCGACGGACCCGATTACCTTGACCACGTTTCCGCTCTCTTAGACAAGGGAGGAGCACCGGCTTCAACTCGAATATGGGCAATGGTTGAAACGCCTTCCGGAATTTTGAAAGTCGATCAAATTGCTGGACATGAACGAATAGCGGTCATGGTCATGGGTACCAACGACATGGCGAAGGAGTTACGAGCAACGATTACACCTGACCGCCATGCCCTACTGCCATACCTTGCCAAGTGCCTTCTCTCAGCGAGGGCGGCGGACATAGGAATCCTTGACGGTGTCTATAACGACATAAAAGATGAAACTGGGTTCTCGTCCGTGTGTCTCCAGGGCGCGCAAATGGGTTTTGACGGCAAAACCCTGATCCACCCGAATCAAGTGGCCCCGACCAACAAAATTTTTTCGCCAAGTATGGATGAACTCGACTTTCACCGACAAGTGATTGAAGAATTTGAAGCAGCCGAAAAAGACGGACGTGGAGTTTTGACGGTTAACGGGAAAATGATTGAAAACCTGCACGTTGATGAGGCTCGCCGGGCCCTGGCAATAGCGGAGGCGATCGCCGCGCTATAGCCCACTAAATGAGCCATGAACTCGTGTAACCGGGCGAGAAGCGCGACAATACCTGCATGCCGATGCGGACGAACTGCCGTCATTACGAGACCCGATCCTACGCGAATGGCGAAACAGTCAGAAAATGTAATCTTGATCTCGCGCCGGAAGCGCCGTGGCGTTGCCCTGAAAGTTGCCCCGAATACTCCCCGCGAAGGCTCGATGCTGGTTGGAGTCATGGAACCTTGGGAGTGCGAGACTTTGCTGAGGAGCCGGACAGTCTGGGCGAAGATGATTCCATAGCCGCGTTACTGGACGCTGCCGAGGACATCGTGAACTCAGCCGGCCCCGACATCATGTTAGAAATTGAAACTGAACGGCTTTCCAAGGGCCGCCGCGGACCTCGCATGGGTAAGAAAAACCGCGCGAAGAAGCGAAAGAAAGGTAAGAAGCGCTGACTGACTGCCCCAGTTCAGGGGATTTCTCCTATCTAGATAGGTAGAATTATGAGTTGTGACGACTACTCGAACGAGCCTTTTCCAGCTCCCCAACGGCGGCGAATCGGTCGGGTCTTCGGCTTTCTTAGAGCGCCGTAACAGCGCTGCGCAAAGAGCAGACGAAGCTGGGTTGCCATCATTTGAGGAAGAAATCTGGCGATACACCCCGATCGCCGACCTCGACGTCTCGAAATACGAACTCGGGGCTCCGGGTGGTTCTCTACTTGACTTTGGCCTGACGAACGGAGTTGATGAAAACGCTGCAGCGGTGATTCACATTGTGGACGGGCAAGTGGTCTCGATTTCTGTGCATGACGAAGCCGTTACTGTGCTCACAGACGGAACTGAATTTGAGAATTTGATTGGCTCGGTAACGCAAACGGGGCCCGATGTTTTTTCTGATTACAACTTTGCCTACTGCAGCGCTCCCATCGTCATCCATATTGCTTCTAACGCTGTCATCGCGGGCCCGGTCCTAATACGCCAGCACACCACGACCGGTGGGCTGGCCTGGTTCCCGAGAGTGCTAGTCGACTTGGGAGAAAATTCAGAAGCCACGGTCGTTGAACATCAAACGAGCCCAGATATTGACGCACTGGTATGCCCGGTAACAGAGCTCAAAGTCAATCAGGCAGGGCGTCTGCAGTACCTCACTGTGCAAGAGCACGGACCTCGTACCTGGCAGATCGCGACCCAAATGGCAGAGATTGAACGAGATGCACATTTGGCGGTGAGCCAAATAGCACTCGGCGGTGAATATGCCCGAGCGAGAATTGATATCAAAATGGCCGGCCAGGGCTCTTCTGGCGATATCAGGGCTATTTACTTCGGTCGCGCGGACGCTCAGCACGACTTCAGGACATTTCAGAGACACAACGCGCCCCACACCAATTCGAACTTGCTATTCAAGGGTGTCCTCGACGACCGAAGTCGAGCAATCTATACCGGTCTTATCAGAATCGAACCGGATGCCGCTGACGTAAATGCGTACCAGACCAACCGCACGCTCAAGCTCTCCGAAGAGGCCTGGGCGGAATCAGTACCGAACTTGGAAATTGAAAATAACGATGTCAGATGCAGCCATGCCTCTGCTGTTGGACCCATCGACCAGGACCAACGCTTTTACCTTGAAAGCCGCGGAGTTCCCGAGGACATAGCTGAAGCTCTGGTCGTCAGAGGGTTTTTCGCGGATGTACTAGATCAGCTTCCGGTTGCAACTATCAGCGACGCCGCAAATACTCGCATTAGTGAGTTACTAGCCCTCGAAGGACCAGGTCAACAACGATGATTCCTGTGTGTCGATCAGATGACCTTGCCGATGGTGAGGCACAACGCTTCGATGTCGAAGGACACAGACTCGCCCTAGTCCGCATAGGCGACACCATTCATGCGGTAGGTGATCGATGTAGCCACGCGAACTATTCGCTCTCCGAAGGAGTCGTCTGGTCAGAAGACTGCGCGATCGAATGCCCAAAACATTTCTCGAAGTTCAATCTCAGAACTGGAACGCCCGACGTCTTTCCCGCTACTCAACCGATCCCGGTGTACCAGGTCCGGGTCTTGGATGGGGAAGTGAACGTAGATCTATCATGACCACGCTCTCGATTGAAAAGCTTTGCGTTGAGGTGACGGACCAACAAATCTTGGATGGCGTGAGCCTCGAGGTCTCTTCGGGACAAGTTCATGCGGTCATGGGTCCCAACGGGTCAGGCAAAAGCACTCTTTCCAACGCAATCATGGGTAAACCGGGGTATCGGGTTACTAGCGGATCCATCACGCTTGACGGCAAGGATCTGTTGCCTTTGCCAACTTGGGAACGAGCAAAGGCGGGACTGTTTCTCGCTATGCAATATCCGACTGAGGTTCCCGGAGTGTCACTTCGCGAAACCCTGGAGTTGGCATTGCGAGCAAGAGGGAAAACAGAGATCGATGTCACCTCTCGACTACTGGAAGAAGCCGTTCAGATCGGTCTGAGTCCAGAACTTCTTGATCGTCCCGTAAACGTAGATCTATCTGGCGGCGAAAAAAAACGCAATGAGACAGCACAACTCGCCGTTCTCGAAGCAGAGATAGCTGTCTTAGACGAACTAGACAGCGGGCTTGATATTGATGCCTTGCGCGCGTGCGCTGAACGCATCGAAACAATGACCGACTCAGGCCTTGGGGTACTTTGCATCACTCACTACCATCGACTTCTCGACTATCTGCCAGCAGATCAAGTTCATGTTTTAGTGGATGGACGTATCGTTGAAAGCGGTGGACCAGATCTCGCGCAAGAGATCGAAACCAATGGGTATGCCCGTTTTCTGAAATCAGACGTCGAATCCGAAGGGGTGACGGTGTCTATCGAGGGTCTCGGAGCTTCAAAAAAAGCTTCCAATCCGAACTCAGACGACCCTTTCGCTGATCCACTTGCATAAACGGCCCCGGTTAACTCGGCCTACCAGCGTCGTTAGACTAATTACCTTCCGCCCGGCCTGACAGCAGAGGGGAGAGGCAACATGGAGCGCCACCTACTGACGGCTGCTGAGCTTGACGATTTTGCGAAAGAGGTACCCGAATGGTCCGTTGCTGGTGACGCCTTGGAGAGGACGTACCGCTTCGCTGACTTTGTACATGCGTTCGCATTCATGTCAGCCGTAGCAATGCACTGCGAACGTCTGAATCACCATCCGGAATGGTCCAATGTCTATGGAGTGGTGAAAATTCGCCTCACCACGCATGATCGCGACGGCGTGACCGCACTTGACACCACGCTGGCTTTACATATGGAAGAGCTCGCAAGTGGTTGATTTGAGACGCCTTCTTTTCCGGATGTATAGGGGTTGGGCGGCCCTGCGACCGGCGCGGCTTACCCTAGGAGTGCGTGCCCTAGTAGTGGACGACGAAAATCGAATTTGTCTTGTTCGGCATAGCTATCGCGAAGGCTGGTACCTGCCGGGTGGTGGCGTCAAAACCGGTGAATCTCTTGTGGGAGCTATACAAAGAGAACTGTTGGAGGAGACAGGTATTGAACTACCCGAAACCCCTCAGTCGGTTCACGGCGTCTTCTCCTCTTTCAGGGAACATAAAAGCGATCACGTGGTGGTCTTCCTGGTCACTGACTGGTCAGTTGGTGCGTCGGTATCGCCAGAAATTGCCGAAGTTGGGTTTTTTGCCGCGGATGAAGTTCCCCAGGGAACCTCGGCTGCGACGACGCGACGGATCACGGAACACATGACTGGAGTTCCACCGGGACACCGATGGTGAAGTGTTTCTAGACCTTTAGCTCGTCTAAGCCAGTGAGCAGAGTGTTCCAGGACAGCGTCGCGCACTTAATACGAACAGGGAACTTCACGACGCCCTTAAGCGCCTCAAGGTCTCCGAGTCCGAAGGGTTTGTCGTCTTCAGATGGCGGATCTTCAGCACCAATTGATTCTTCGTGGATAGACATCATGACCTTGAATTGGCGGGTGAGCTTGCGCACCTCTTCTACCGATTTTCCTTGAACTGCGGCCGACATCATGGAAGCTGAAGCTTGGCTGATGGAACATCCCTGACCACTGATTAATAGCTCCTGAATTACGTCGTCCTCCAATGCGAAAGTAAGCAAGACTTCGTCGCCGCAAAGAGGGTTGAAGCCCTCAGCTTTGTGCGCAGGGGGAGAGTCGAGTTCACCGCGGTGACGCGGGCTGCGGTAGTGATCGAGGATGATTTCCTTGTAGAGGTCTTCAAGGCCGGACACTTGACACTCCTAGAACTAGCGCGCGAACAATTCGCCAGCGGGCGCCAAAGACTCCGCTAGAGCATCGATGTCCGCTTGATCGTTATAGACGTAGAGCGATGCACGCGCTGTTGCCCCTACTCCTAGTTCCCGCATTAACGGCTTGGCGCAATGATGACCTGCGCGAATGCATATACCTCGTTGATCTAAAACTTGGCTCAGGTCGTGAGGGTGTACGTCGCGATACTGGATTGAGAGGACCCCACCTCTTTCTGAAGCACTGGATGGACCGTGGATGGTTATTTCCTCGCCGTAACGGTCATTGAGCACGCGAAGTGCGTAATTCGTTAGGTCGATTTCGTGTTGACGTACCTCGTTCATCCCTAGTGAATCGAGAAAATCTACAGCGGCTCCCAGCCCAATGATTTCGGCGATCGGAGGTGTTCCCGCCTCGAATTTGTGAGGAAGTTCATTAGGTGTAAATCCGTCACGACGGACATCGAGGATCATCTCGCCTCCGCCGAGAAATGGTGGCATGGCATCCAAAAGTTCGGCCCGCCCCCAGAGAACGCCAATTCCGGTAGGACCACACATTTTGTGACCCGTGAAGCAGAGAAGATCGACTCCAAGTTCCATAACATCGGTGGGAAGGTGGGGGACGTACTGGCTTCCGTCAACGGTCATCAGCGCTCCCGCACTGTGAGCCTTGTCCGCAATTTCGCGTATGGGATTCAGCGTTCCTAACACGTTGCTCATAGCCGTGACACTGACCATTTTGACTCCGTTCAGGAGTCGATCGAGTTGAGATAAGTCGAGATGGCCATCAGGTGTCAGAGGTATCCATCGGAGTTCGAAGCCTTTTTCTGCTGCCAGTATTTGCCACGGAACGATGTTCGCGTGATGTTCCATGTCGCTGATGAGAACAACATCATTTGGGCCAAGGTTCTGACCGCCCCAAGATCGGGCAATGAGATTGAATGACTCAGTGGCGTTTTTCGTGAACACAATCTCGTTTGCTGAACGTGCTCCGATGAACGTCGCAAGTTTCGCCCGTGCCTGTTCCATCGCCTCGGTAGCTTGTGCCGCTATTTGGTATGCGCCTCGGTGCACATTTGCGTTGATCGTCCGGTAGTAGTCATTCATCGTCTCAATAACCACATCTGGTTTTTGAGACGACGCTGCGGAATCTAAGTAAACAATTTGGTGACCGTTAATTGTTTGTGACAGTAGAGGGAAATTGCTTTTGAGGTCAGGCGGAAGACTCATCTATCGAACCGTTCGTAGCCTTCGCGCTCCAACTGTTCGGCAAGCTCAGGTCCTCCTGATTCCACTATTCGTCCATTGACGAGAATGTGAACGTAATCGGGTTGGAGTTCGGTTAGCAGTCTCTGGTAGTGGGTTATGAGCAGAATTCCCATTTCTGGGCGGCTTTGCTGAACTTCGCGCACTCCTTTAGCCACAATTTTGAGGGCGTCCACGTCGAGCCCTGAATCGGTCTCGTCTAAGACTGCGAAGTCGGGCTCAAGGATGGCTAATTGCAAGATCTCGTTGCGTTTCTTCTCGCCCCCCGAAAATCCTTCGTTGAGGTAACGGTCCATGAACGATGCATCCATATCTAGACGCTCCATCCAGTCCTGCATCGTCACGTAGATGTCGATAGCAGAGATGTCTTCTCCCTTGCGGGCCGAGGCTGCCTGCCGCAAAAAATTGCGGACCGACACGCCAGAAATTTCCTGAGGGTATTGGAAAGCTAAAAACATGCCCGCTTTGGCGCGAGCATCTGCTCCCCATTCGGTGATGTCGTCTCCTCGAAACCGTAGACATCCACCAACGACTTCGTATTCTGGTGATCCCATCAGAGTCGTCGCGAGAGTTGATTTTCCGGAGCCGTTAGGCCCCATAATCGCGTGAACTTCGCCGGGATTAATCGTGAGATTGACGCCGTGTAGGATCTTCTGGCCTTCGTCGGCCTGGACCTCGAGGGACTCGATCTCGAAGAGCGTGGGTGCCATGCAATCGAGTGTATTGGCGGTTCTGCCGAATTAGCACTGTCTTGATAGTGCAAATAGGGAGGAAGGATTGTCTTGGGTCCTGGGGCTATGGATTAACCAAGAAAATCGTGGCAAACGTCAAGCCAAAATTGAGTTGTCAGACTGAGCGATTCGAGATCAATTCGTTCGTCATGACCATGAAAACGAGTCTGGAAGTCGCTTGCTTTGAGGTCAGGGCTAAAAAGGCCCGCACCGTAAGCGACTGAGCCGAGGTTTCGGTATACGCGAGCATCGGTGAAACCGACGATGAGTTGAGGAGAAAGACGAGCACTAGGGAATGGCTGGTTAACCGCTTTTTGAATCGTGTCCCACATGGGATTGTCCATCTGGCTAATGCTCGCCGGGTCATTCATGATGATTTCGACATCGACTTGACCTGCTAAATCCCCTAAAGCTTCGTCGAGATGCGCTTGAACCTCTGCAGTCGATTCCCCGGGCAAGGTACGTATGTCGACGTTGATATCGAGCTGATCGGGAATGACGTTGGTCTTCATGCGGCGGTTCGACTCGGCAACGTTGGGGGAGAAAGTCGTGTGCGTGCAACTGTAAAAATGGCGAGCTAAACCTTCCACTGGGTGGGCGTCGAGCCAATCTTCGATGCGGTTAGCGTCGAGCATGATCTCCTTTGTCTCTTGATCGACGTCGAGAATGTCAACCTGTTGGCGCCATAGTTCATGGAATCTTGCCGGGGGCCTGTAGTCAGCTAGACGTTGCACGACTGCGGCTGCTCGGACTAGAGCGTTATCTGTCTTGAACGGCGCCGATCCGTGACCTGGGGTTCCCGTAACGCGAATTTTTCGCCACGCAACGCCCTTTTCTCCGACATTGATGCCGATGTAAGGGCTGTCGCTCGATCCCGTGTGAAGTCCTCCGTTTTCGGTGAGGACGTAATCAGCCATGATTGCCTCAGGGTGGTGGTCAGCCATCCACTGAGCTCCATGTGCCGACCCCGATTCTTCATCGGCAACAGCGAAATAGATTAAATCTCCTGATGGACGGAAGCCAGTATCTGCCAGATGCTTAAACGCGACCGCCTGAGACGACGTTAAGTTCAACATGTCAACGGCACCTCGACCCCATACCTCACCATCGACGAGCTCACCGCCGAACGGGTCGCGCGTCCAGCCGTCGGGATTCACAGGGACGACATCGGTGTGCCCCATTAGGCACAAGCTTGGGGATGCCGCATCGGTGCCAGCGATTCGAGCGACCAACGATTTTCGTCCAGGGGTTGGTTCGAAGGTCTCTATGTCGATTCCTGGTCCCTCAAGGAAACTCTCGAGAGCGTCGCTATTAAGAACTTCGTTACCAGATGTTGCGGTGCCGTCGTTCACGCAAGCATTCCTGATCAGGGTTTGTAACAGTTCGACGGTGGTTTGGGTTCTGTCGTCTCTCTCAGTTGCCATAAGAGAATCGTAGAGGGGTCGACTTGCAACTGTCTCCAGATCTCGAAACGAAACGAGAAGTAAAAGTTTGTTTCAAATGTTGGGTGGTGGTCTATGTGGTGAAATACATAGATGACCAACGAGGCTCTGTGTGATTTAACGGCCATCGAAATGCGACGTTTACTCAGTGCAGGTGATGTCAGTGCTCGCGAGTTGTTAGATGCCCATTTGAAGCGAATAGAGCGGATTAACCCGAGTGTCAATGCAATCGTGACTCTGGTTCCTGAACTTGCAGCCGAGAGAGCGCTTAAAGCGGATGAAGCTTTCGCTCGAGGTGAGTCGCTGGGGGTGCTTCACGGCCTACCGGTGGTCCACAAAGATTTAGTTGATACGGCCGGCGTACGAACAACGTTGGGTTCGCCCGTATTCAAAGATCGTGTTCCTGAACATGATGATCTCATCGTTGAACGACAACGAGAAGCCGGCGCCGTGATGGTCGGGAAAAGCAACACACCAGAGTTTGGTGCCGGTTCGCAAACATTTAACGAGGTTTTTGGAGTCACTTCTAATCCATACGACACATCTTTTACGTGTGGTGGCAGTAGCGGCGGTGCTGCGGTTGCGCTTGCTGCACGAATGGTGCCGTTAGCAGATGGATCCGATTTAGGAGGCTCTTTAAGAAACCCTGCCTCTTTTTGTAATGTCGTAGGATTCCGTCCTTCCGGTGGACGGGTTCCTACGGTGCCCAATACTGACCTGTGGGTCCCGATGGCCACAACTGGGCCGATGGCGCGAACGGTCAGTGATATTGCTCTATTTATGCAAGCGATAGCGGGTCCACATCAGCTTGCGCCGAGTTCAAATGTCGAGTCGCCGGAGACCTTTGCGGGATCGTTGGAACGAGATTTCCGAGGTGTGAAAGTTGCTTGGTCACCGGACCTTGGTGGGTTGCCCGTCGACACCGCCATCCGAACTGCTCTTGCCGATGTGCCGAACGTGCTTTCAGATTTGGGTTGCGAAGTTGTGGAGACATGGCCCGACCTCTCTGACGCCCCCGAGATATTCCAAACACTTCGCGCGTGGACGTTCGCATTCAAATATGAGTCGTTACTTGAGACTCACAGAGAGCAGCTAAAGGACACAGTGGTGTGGAATGCCGAAAAAGGGCTTTCCATGTCGATGAGAGATCATGCCGAAGCTTGTTTCAAACAGGCAAAAATGTTTGCTCAGCTCCAAAGATTTATGAGCGATGTCGAATTTTTAGCGTGCCCAGTTACCCAAGTGCCGCCGTTTTCTAAGGACATCGAGTACATCGAAGAAATTGAGGGAGTCAGGTTTGATACTTATATCGATTGGATGAGGTCGTGTAGCGATATAACAACGACTACGCATCCAGCGATCTCCGTTCCTGCCGCTTTTACAGGGGATGGGTTGCCCGTTGGATTGCAGTTGGTTGGTAGAAGCCGTCAAGATCGCTCTGTATTAGAGCTTGCGCATGCGTATGAACAAAGTACGGGAATAGGCCAACGTCGCCCGGCGCTTCTAGATAGCTGATTAGCGTTCCGCTCATGGGTCGCGTGCCGCGGGGCGCGTTATATACGTTCGAAATATCGTCGACGTTCCCAGTCAGTGACCACCGAATTGAAAGCGGCCGCTTCGCTCCGCCAGAAGTGGCTGTAGTGATCGACGACGTTGTCTCCGAATGCTCTTCTAGCAAAGTCGCTGGTTTCGAAATCATCGACGGCCTCGTTAAGAGTGCTGGGTAACGGTGAACTCACAGCTTTGTAAGCGTCTCCCTTCAACGGTGCCGGTGGTCTCGCCTCCGACTCGATGCCGTCAATTCCAGCCGCAAGCGCTGCTGCGTAGGCGAGATAAGGATTGATGTCAGCGCCAGGAACTCGGCATTCAATTCGAAGTGATGCTCCTTCACCGACAATTCGGAAACCGGCAGTTCGGTTATCTGGAGACCACGCCGCGCTGGTTGGTGCCCAGGATTGGGCCTGGTAGCGCTTGTAAGAGTTGACCGTGGGGGCGAAGCACGGCATCAGTTCTGGAAGGTGCGATAGCCAACCTCCAAGGAAACCGAGGAACGTATTAGACACTCGCAATCCAGCTATTTCATGTTCGCCAGCGAAAAGGTTGACGCTTTGTTCAGTTGACCAAAGGCTTAGATGGAGGTGAGAACTGGATCCTGCTTCGGTGTCGTGAGGTTTAGCCATAAAGGTCGCGGCCGCACCTTGCTGATCGGCGACTTCTTTGACGCACTGCTTGAGTAACACATGACGGTCAGCCATTTCGAGCACGTCACACCATCGAATATTTAACTCATGTTGTCCTCGTCCAAATTCACCTTTTGTCGATTCGACAGGTATTCCCATGTCTTTTAGATGGCGCCTGAATGTGCCGTTGAGGTCTTCAGTGCGGGCGCCTTGCAAGAGGTGATAGTCCTCCACGTACCATCCGGCCGGCTCCAGGTTTCGATAGTCCCCTTTAGCGGCATCTCGGTATGAGGTTCGATAAAGAAAATATTCGAGCTCTGATGCAGCCATGGCTTCTATGTCGAGGCTCTGTAGTCGTTGTATCTGCGAGCGAAGAATTGACCGAGGTCCCACTGGTATGAGGTCCCCACCAGTCGTAACCAAATCGCAGAGAATCAACGCGGTACGGTCGAGCCACGGGACGGGTCGCAATGTCTTCATGTCCGGCGTGAGGTGAAGATCTCCATAACCGAGGTCCCAATTCGAGAAGTCGTATCCCTCAACGGGCTGCATCTCCATGTCCACCGTCAAGAGATAGTCACATGCGTGCGTTCCAGATGAATCTTCCAAAAAAAACTCAGCGTCAAGGCGCTTCCCCAGTAGTCGCCCATAATGATCCGTGAACGCGAGAATTACCGTGTCGACTAGACCATTTTTTGTTGCTTCGGCTAGTTGGTCTTGACTCCAGGCTTGTGTCATAACGCAACCGTAGTTGGGGGGAGGCAGGCTAGTTTTCGTGCGCATCATGCTCTATTGCAAACGTCCAGCTAGTGTGCTGGCGCGATGACGGATTTAGCCATTGAAGCGTGCGGATTGATACGCGAGTTTGGCGCGAATCGCGCGATTGATGGGGTTGATTTAGCGGTCCCTCGAGGGGAGATCTACGGGTTCCTAGGACCCAATGGTGCTGGGAAGTCGACGACCGTGCGCGTGTTGTGCACCCTGCTCGCACCGACTGCTGGTTCGGCGCGTGTAGCGGGCCACGATGTGGTGACGCAGCCCAGCGAGGTGCGTATTCGTATTGGGTTAGCCCTTCAAGAAGCTGCTCTAGATGACAAACAGAGCGGGCGCGAGATCCTCGAGCTACAAGCGCGTCTTTATGGTCTGGAAGCATCTACTCGACGCGAGCGGGTTGCTCGTGCAGTTGAACTGGCTGATATTGGCGACGCGATCGACGATTGGGTTCGGACGTATAGCGGCGGAATGAAAAGACGTTTGGACGTAGCAGCAAGCTTGATCCACGATCCTGAGGTGCTGTTCCTCGATGAACCGACGACTGGTCTAGATCCGGTAAGCCGAGTTCGAGTTTGGGAAGAAGTACGACGATTAAACGAGTTTCATGGGGTGACTGTGTTCTTAACGACTCAATATTTGGAGGAGGCGGACGCGCTAGCGCATCGGGTCGGCATCATTGACCAAGGACGCATTGTTGAAGAAGGAACTCCGGCTGACTTAAAACGGACCGTTGGTGCTGACGTGATTGTGGTGGAGCTTCAAGACGAACTTGAACGTGCCGCCGGTATAGCCAGGGCACTACCGAGGGTTGATGAAGTAACGATAGGAAGTCGAGGATTGACGATCTCCACTGCGAATGGGGCATCACTAGTTGCGCAAGTTGCGGTTGCCTTTAGTGAAAGCGGTGTAGCTACGGAATCGCTCACCGTACGTACGCCCTCTCTCGACGACGTGTTCCTTCGCGCAACGGGTCACAGACTCTCAAGTGAGACCAGTCAATGATGGTGACTCAACAACCGATAGCACGACGAAGCGGGTTTTTTTCTGACGTCGGGACCGTGGCGCGCCGAGCGATACGCAGCTTGTTGAGGGAACCGGAGTTCATCGGCCCGGCCTTAGCTATTCCTATTTTCTTTTTTGTCGTCAATATCGGTGCGCTGGAAACGTTTGTGGAACGTCAGGCGGGGATCGACTACCGAGCTTTTCAGTTGCCTGTCGGCATTGTGTTTGCCGTTACCGGAATATCTCGCGCCAACATGCTCGTGACTGATATCCAAACTGGATATCTCGATCGCATGTTGGTCACCCCGATCCGTCGAGTGTCGCTGCTTTTGGGACTGATGATCGCGGACATCGTGCTGGCTTTGGCTCTAGCGGTTGTTGTGTTGCTGTTGGGATTTGCTGTGGGTGTCAGCTTTGGCACCGGTGTAGCAGGGCTTGCTGTCTTCGTAATGCTCGCCATGGCGTGGAGTCTTGCGTTCACCGGATTTCCCTATACGGTCGCTCTGCGTACCGGCAATCCGGCTGCGGTCAACTCGGCATTCCTTATTTTTTTCCCCTTCGCCTTCCTCACTCCGAGCATGTTGCCACGAGATTTGATGAGCGGATGGCTCAAAACTGTGGCCGCTTGGAACCCTGTTACCTACCTTTTGGAGGGCATGCGATCGGTGTTATCGGAGGGGTGGGATCTGGGGGCTCTTGCCAAAGCTGTCGCAGCAATATTGGGTCTGGCAGTCGTAACCTTCACAATGGCTTTTCGGTCACTTGCACGGCGAGTATCGACCGGTTAGCAGTTACCAGCCGCGATCTACCCATGTTTGAAGCTGGGGAGATTCACTACCGATGGTGGTGTCATCTCCGTGACCGGGCAAGACAATGGTGTCGGCAGCAAAACGCGAAAACATGCGATCTTCGATGCTTTGAATGATCGTGCTGAAATCGCCACCTTCAAAGTCCGTCGCGCCAGGTCCTCCAGGGAACAAAGTGTCCCCACTGAATAGGAGCGGCGTGTCTTCCACATGGAAGCTCATTGAACCTGGAGTGTGGCCAGGGTTGTGGATTGTTCGAATTCGAAGACGCCCGATCTCAATGACGGAATCGTCTTCGAGAATGAAGTCGTAGCTAGGGAGCATCGTTGCGTCCTCGGCTGCGACCCCTACTTCGTATCCGGCATCTCGTATCGCGGGAATGGCTTGGATGTGGTCCCAATGGCCGTGAGTTTCGACGACGGTTCGCACTCCGAGACCTCGGCATAGCTCAAGTAATTGCTCATGTTCGTTGGCAGCATCAATGAGGAGTGCTTCACCTGATTCCGTGCATCGAATGGTGAACACATTGTTTTCGTAGGGGCCCACGACAACCTTGTGCACTTCGATGCCGGTCCCTTCCCAATGGAGAGTCATAGCGGAAGTCTACGGCTACTCCTTAGGCATCCTGACGCAATGAGCGCAGCAGACCAATAACAAAAGGTTCAAGTTGAGACGCGTGCGTAGCAATCTCAGGAAACGCCACCCTGCTGAACCGATCGCCTTCCTCAGTTGGTACCTGAAATGTCATTCCATAGCGGTCCACCGCAACCATCCGCGCCTCTGACGCATCAGGGATGCCACCGAGTTCTTGAACGAATATCAGATTCGCGTCCGCGTGATCATCATTCATGTGCTCAATAGCGTGCTCGGCGTTAGGTGAGAACGGATCAGCATCTGCCTGAGAGTACGTGGTGCCGTCCATCCAGCTCATGTGCCCGAATCCTCCAACAAACCGGCAACGTTCCACAACAAGTTTCCAGTAGTTGAAATCTTTAAAATCGGCGTAACCCGCCGCATAGGGATGTTTCGATAGGTACAGGTCACTCAGGGCGCCGGGGTCGTCTACGAGTTCCATTTTGCCGACCAATGTGAGTCGAGCGCCTGATAGCGGGTCCCCTTCAATCGAACTGGCGGTATCGACGAGAAAACTTGCTCGATTTTCTAATCGAGCGTTTTGAGTGTGTTCTGCTAGGTCCGATATGAGGATGATTGGGTCGCCGTCCTCGCTTGTTACATGGGAGACAAGGCTTCCGTAGGGATAGCTGTCTGGGGTGAGTGTCGACAACACTCCCTTGCTAGTTGACTCCATCAGGCTTCGAGACAGCTCTGCATCGGTGGGGAATGAATCTGTTTGACCCAAAGGCCCTGACGCCTGTCCGCCACCGTGCTCAGTCTCGGCGTTCTCGTTCATGATGTGCGTTGATCCTTTTGAAGGGTTCGTGGAGAGGGAACATGTGCTTAGCAATTTGCCGTCTTAGCGGCTCAACCAACGGGGAAGCAATGTCGGTCGACGTCAGGCTAGTGACCTGTTGTGGGCGAGTCCGCCCTGCGTCCTTGGAGGCGTTTGCCTGGGGGAGACGAAGTAAGTGCTTGGAGGGCAAAATTCTTTGCCAGGGCTAACCCGACCGGTGGATGAACAAAACCATCGTGATTGGATGCGGACACAAATTTTGATGATCGGCGACATCGGAGTTGAGCGTTACCAGCAATCTCACATCGGTCATGATTGATTCACGAGGGTAAATTGGTGTTAGAAATCGACGCTTTCTGTTGACACAACGTCAAACCCCAAACCCAACGCCGCTGGAATTTGATGACTATCAAACGTCAGGTACGTCAGGGGCCGGGGGAGCCTATCCGCGGCAGCCAGATGCAGCGCATCCACAGTCTGCAACTGAAAGTTGGCTCCTATCTCAACCGACCGCGCCAAACACCGCTCGTCTAACGGGATAACCGCAATACGGTCCCAATCCTCCCGAAACGTGGACCACAACGCTCGCTGCTCAACGGGCCCAGAAGCCACCCGATGTAAACTGAGTTGAACTTCAGTGCGAGCTAAAGCAGAGGCGCACCATACGAGGTCCTGTTTGAGGTGCTGATTCACGAGACGCTGGCCTGGTTCAGAGAGATAGCGTTTCAAAAGAGCCGAAGTGTCGAGAGCGACCGTCATCAACGCCCCCTAATTTCGCGCAACGCCCGATCGCTGGAAAGCCCCGCCGGTAGCTCAAAGGCCATTTCCTCGATTTTCCGGTCGGGTCTCCGCGGTGCGACTACCAGACCTGTCGCAATAAGGGCCTCGATTGAGTCAGGCTGACTACCCGAACCGACGGGGCCTAGTTGAGCCACTACCTGCCCGTCCACGGTTATGAAAATGGTATGCCCAGCGGCAGCGGTGCGCAGATGACTCGCAAGGTTCGCCCGCAACTCTCTCGTACCTACGTGACTTGCTGCTGCTGCTGAACTCATTTGACGCGCTGCTCCGGTCACTCAAAAAAGAATGTGTACATAAGTGTACACATTCAAATTGGCGCGCTGGGCTTACACGGGCTAAAACGTTGTATTCCCCACCACTCTACGAAGAGGTAGCCACCGTGAACTTTGCCTTCACCGAGGAACAAGAAGAACTCCGCAGCTTCATTCGCTCGTTTATGGAAGATAAATCTGCCGAAGCGACCGTCCGCGAATTAATGGACACAGACGATGGATACGATCCCGCTGTTTGGAGCCAGATGGCTGAGCAACTCGGACTTCAAAGCATGATTATCCCAGAAGAGTACGGCGGCCAAGGCTTTGGCTACGTCGAACTAGGCATCGCCCTGGAGGAGATGGGCCGAAGTCTCCTCTGTGCGCCCTTCTTCAGCACCGTCGTGCTTGCAGGAAATGCCATCATGCACTCCGGCAACGAAGACGCGAAGACAGCGTTGTTACCAGGCATCGCCGACGGGAGCACCATCGCAACCTTGGCACTAGCCGAAGCGAACGGCCGATGGGATGCCGAAGGCATCACCGTTGAAGCAACTGGTACTGGCGACGAAGCAACAATCACTGGCGAAAAGATGTTCGTGACAGACGGAGGAATCGCAAACCTCTTTGTAGTCGCCGCTCGAGCCGACAACGGAATTCACCTGTACACCCTTGAAGGAGATGCGACGGGTCTCAGCCGCGAAAACCTTTCGACAATGGACCAAACCCGAAAACAAGCACGAATTACCTTCGACGGAAGCCCCGCCAGCCACCTGTGTGACACCAACGATTTTGCGTACATATCTCAAATCCTGGATCTGGCAGCTGTGGCCCTCGCAAACGAACAGGTAGGTGGAGCCCAGTTCGTCATGGATATGGCGGTCCAATACGCCAAAGATCGAGTCCAGTTCGGTCGACCCATCGGCTCCTTCCAGGCGATAAAGCATAAATGTGCTGACATGTTGCTTGAAGTTGAATCAGCCAAATCGGCCGCCTATTACGGAGCATGGTGCGCCTCAGAAATGAACGAAGAACTGCCTTCGGTGGCTTCGCTAGCTAAGGCCTATTGCTCTGAGGCTTACTTCCATTGCGCGGCCGAAAACATTCAAATTCACGGCGGAATCGGTTTCACATGGGAACATCCGGCCCACCTTTATTTCAAACGCGCAAAGAGTTCTGAATTGATGTTTGGCGACCCTGCTTACCATCGCGAATTGCTTGCTCAGAGAATCGGACTCTAGATTTCGCCTTCGAATCTGAAGGCACTCTCCAAACCAAATGCTTGCCCTTGTCGTTGCTTTTTCGTTGGTGATCGGTTTCGTTGTCGCAGCGGGCATGATCGGTCGAGAATCGCGCCGACTCAGCCTTCAACCACGTCAGCCTGTATGGCGATTAGAAGAAGCAGCAGTCTTCGTCGAAGCCGAATTGCCATTTGATGCTGCTGCCAAGATCGACGGCGAAACTTTGAGGGAACTCCTTCGAGTTCACCTCAACCAATTGCAATTCAAGGCCGACCCTGGCGACGTCGACGAAATAGCGGAAGAATCAACAGCAATTCAACATGTTTATCGGGAAGCCCTTTCGCAAGGGATAGAGATCACCCGACCAACTATTGACGCAGTTGTCAGGGCCCATTTTCGATATCTCAACGCCATTGGAGCCCTGGGCGCGGCGTCAAGCCCAGAGTGAGGCAAGATGGTTGCTATGGAACCACCCAAAGAACTAGAAGGCCATCGTTTCGTGGGTGATAAGCGAATCCAACGAGTCCATGACCTTGATTCGTGCGCTCACGAAGACGTTATTGGCGGAATCTGCACTTCTCGGTCCTATGCCACCTTCGGCCCCGACGAGCTTCGTGAGGCACGAAATCGGGGATACAAACCAGCGGCCTGCTGCTCCTGAGTGCCGCGGTCATAGCCTTGGCAGTCACCATTGCAGAAACCACGATCGAAGGGGAGCCTGCGCTCGACGCGTTTCTTGTGCGCCCTGAACGCGACATGGCTGAGGCTCCTGCGATGGTGTTATGCCACGGGTTTCCTTCGACACAACGGCCAGGGGTTCCCAGTCGTTCCTATGAGCAGTTTGCTGAGCGAGTTGCCGAAGAACAAGGGTGGGCGGTTCTGGCCGTCAGTCTGCGCGGATGTGGGCAGTCGGCTGGCCAATTCTCAATGGTCGGGTGGCTCGAAGATGTTGCTCGATCAATAGAACGGTTACGGCAAGAGGGATCGCAACGAATATGGCTCGTGGGTTCGACCACCGGCGGGTCGCTAGCGATCATGGCAGCATCACGTGATCCGGAAATTCGTGGTGTCGCGGCGATGGCTCCGCGCGCCGATTTCGACGATTGGGCGACGGATCCGCGTCGCTTCATGCAACACTGCCGCGATGTAGGAGTCGTTGACCATGACGACGAGCCGGCTTCGTTGAACCAATGGGCCAAGCAACTTCGACAACATCGTGCCATTGACTCAGTCCCACAGCTTGGGTCTCGTCCTCTTCTCATATTGCACGGAACAAACGATCGCCAAGTCCCACAAGACGACGCTCGAATGCTCGCAGCGCAGCATCCTTCGCCTGAGCTGCGGCTCATCGCTGGTGCCGACCACAGGATCCGCCACGACCCTCGCGCCGTTGCGGTCTTAATGGGATGGCTCGAGCGTCAAGGGGCCGAAACCGCTAGCTAAGCAACTGCATCTCGTCTGGCGATGATCATGGTCGGTACGGTTCGCATAGCGACATCGCCATCCTGATTAATCATTTCGTTGCTGATCTCGATAAGACCTATATCTGGTCGGGAACGGCTCACCCGTTTACTCAAGATCTCTACCCTGAGAGTGAGTGTGTCGCCAGCGCGAACCGGCGAAGGCCAATTGAGCTCGGAACTTCCGACCGATCCCTGGCTCGCGTCACCCAAAAAGCCATCAGTGAGCAACCTCATCATCAAAGAACCTGTGTGCCACCCTGACGCAATGAGGCTGCCATAGATGGTGTCGGCTGCTGCAGCGGCATCTATATGAAAGCGCTGAGGGTCGAATCGAGTCGAAAAATCAAACATCTCCTTTGCATCCATGATGACACTGCCCAGTGTGAACGATTCGCCGACCAAGAAGTCCTCATACCAACGGTCTTTGCAGGGAATATTTGAACTCATGAGGTGCTCTTTGCTGCCTTTCTTATTGCCCGTAGCCGAGATAACGCTTCAGGGGAATCGAGGTCAGCCACGGAGTGAAAGCCAGCAGTCGCATAGTGACCGCTGATTCTCTCCCAATCTTTTGGTGTAATCCCAAATCGTTTCGCGAGAAGTGCTACGAAAATTTTGACCTTTTTATCGCCAAAACCGGGAAGTTCCAAAAGCCGGTGTCGAAGACACTTAGCGTCAGGGAGGTCACTCCAAATAGCCGACGCATCGCCGTCGTAATGATCAGCTACATATCTGCACAATTGTTGGGTTCGTTCCGCCATCGATTTGGGAAAGCGATGCAGAGCAGGGTTTTCGCTAAAAATTTCGATCAGCGTGTCCGAGGCCATACACGCCAAATCGCTTGCCTCCAAAGACTGACCAAGTCGCTGTTGCAGGCGAAAGGGGGCGAGAAATGCTCGCTCAATCGGAAATTGCTGATCGAGAATCATTCCAATGAGCAAAGCCAATGGGTCGTTATTAAGCAGCGCGTCGGCAGCGTCGTCACCTGTGAAGTGGAGAGGAGTAAGCATTGGTGTCGAGTTCTCAGTAGACCCCGGTCGACCAAGGGTCGGTCATTTCGGTGGCGAGTCCATACTGCTTGATCGCATCGTTCACCACCGAGTGTTCACAGTGGCCCAGGGCAGCGAGTCTCGCTAACACGCACACGACGATGTGCTCCGCCGTGACCTCAAAGTGTTCCCTGAGACGCTCTCTTGTGTCGCTTCGCCCAAAGCCGTCGGTACCTAGGGACGCGTAGTCGCGTCCAACCCATCGCGAAATTTGATCCGGAACTGATCTCATGAAATCAGTCACTGCGACCACCGGCCCCGTTCCTCCACCGAGTTGATTCGTCACAAACGGGACGCGGACCGGACCCTCTGGGTGCAACAAATTGTGACGCTCAACTGAGAGGGCTTCGTCTCTGAGAGCTTTGAATGAGGTCGCGCTCCACAAATCAGCGCCCACATCGTGATTTTCTGCCAGCAGATCCACAGCTGATCGTGCCGCGGCCTGCGCGGGACCAGAAAAAATAATCGTCGCGCCACAAGAATGATCGGAGGGAGCGGCCGCAAATCTGTATAAACCAGCGAGGAGAGCATCATGATCAAGATCTGATGGAGCCGCTGGCTGAAGATAATTTTCGTTGTACACCGTGAGGTAATAAAAAATGTCTTCGTTGTCGACGAACATTCGTTTCAAACCATCTTCAACAATCACACCTAATTCGTAAGAGAATGCCGGGTCGTAGGCCTGGCATGGCGGTACCGCAGAAGCCAATAGCAGCGAATGCCCATCCTGGTGCTGGAGGCCTTCGCCCATCAGAGTTGTACGTCCGGCTGTAGCTCCGATCAAAAACCCGCGTCCCCTCATGTCCGCTAAAGACCAGATTGCGTCTCCAACTCGCTGAAACCCGAACATCGAATAGAAGGTGTAAAACGGCACCATCGGAACACCACGCGTCGCATACGAGGTCGCGGCCGCCGTGAAACTCGCCAAAGCGCCGGCTTCGGTAATTCCCTCTTCGAGTAACTGTCCATCCTGCCGCTCGCTATAAGAAAGAAGAAGGTCATGATCAACGGGCTCATACAGTTGGCCCTGACTTGCATATATACCGATCTCTCGAAAAAGTGAATCCATTCCAAAGGTTCGACCTTCGTCGGGAATAATGGGCACCACCCGTTCCCCGAAACCCTCTTCTCTGGTCAAGGCCCTGAGTAATCGGGTAAAGGCCATAGTGGTTGAAACTTGTTGGTCACCCGAACCAGCGCTCATTTCTTCAAACGGTTTGCGACTCGGTAAAGGCAAAGGCTTTCGTCGCCACGAACCATCACGAGCAGGTAATGGCCCTCCTAATTCTCGGCGCCTCGCAAGTAAGTATTCCAGCTCGTCGGAACCCTTAGCTGGTCGGTAATAAGGGGGGTGATCGATGTCGAAGTCCTCAGGAATTTCCGATTCAAGATGCAATCTGGTTCGGATTATTGACAACTGCTCCCGCGAAAGTTTCTTGATTTGATGGGTTGCGTTTCTAGCTTCTAAATCCGGACCCAACGTCCAGCCCTTGACTGTCTTGGTCAGTATGACGGTAGGGCTACCCTCGTGCTCAGCAGCCGCGTGATAAGCCGCATATAGCTTCTTATAGTCGTGCCCGCCTCGAGGTAACTGCTCCAGATCTTCATCGGAGAGATCTTCGACCATTTGTCGTAATCGCGGGTCGGGTCCAAAGAAATGCTCCCGGATGTAAGCCCCTTTTTCAACGGAATAACGCTGATACTCACCGTCCACGGTTTCAAGCATCTTGTTCGCTAGTACCCCGTCGACATCTCGAGCGAGAAGTTCGTCCCAACGCCCGCCCCAGATCACTTTGATCACGTTCCAACCCGAACCACGGAAATTCGCTTCAAGTTCTTGAATGATTTTTCCGTTACCTCGAACTGGTCCGTCTAGACGTTGGAGATTGCAATTGACGACGAAAATCAAATTATCGAGACGTTCTCGAGCTGCAAGGTGTAATGCCCCGAGCGTCTCCGGTTCATCAGTTTCTCCATCACCGACGAACGCCCAAATTTTAGATTCAGACGTGTCGTCGACCCGCCGGTGATGTAGGTAACGATTGAAGCGCGCATGATAGATCGCAGAAATAGGGCCTAAACCCATCGACACGGTCGGATACTCCCAGAAACTGGGCATGAGTCTCGGATGGGGGTACGACGACAGCCCTGATCTACCAATCTCTCGTCGGAAGTGGTCAAGATCGTCGTCGTTTAACCGGCCGTCGAGATACGCCCGTGCGTATATGCCCGGCGCGGCATGTCCTTGAATATAGATATGGTCCCCAGGCTTTCCGTCGTCCTTCCCTCGCCAAAAATGGTTAAAACCGACGTCGTACAATGCAGCTGAACTTGCGAAGGTGCTCAGATGGCCACCTATGCCATCTGCCCATGTGTTGGCATGGGTCACCATTGCGATCGCGTTCCAGCGAATAAATGCCCTAAGACGCCGCTCTATGTATTCGTCGCCTGGAAACCATGGCTCGTCATCGGGAGCGATTGTGTTGATATAAGGAGATGAGACTGTCGCTGGAAAGTCGACCTGTAACTGCCGTGCGGCGGTCATTAGGCGTCTGATGAGAAACCGTGCCCGATTCTTGCCCCGTTCTTCAACCACCGCTGCGAACGATTGCACCCACTCGTCGGTCTCTTCGGGATCGACGTCGGGCGTCTGCTCGCTGAAACCGTCGAACAACATGCACCTATCCTCGCACCCGAAGAGCATGCTTTGTTCAATCAACACGTTTTCGACACGCCAGTGGACTAGGAAGTACAGCAATGGTCACAGACGTATTCACTGATGGTGCGTGCCTGGGTAACCCAGGCCCAGGCGGGTGGGCATTTGTCGTAGACCAGGGAACGTGGTTATCAGGGTTCGAACCGCACACCACGAATCAGCGAATGGAACTCACTGCGGCTAGCGCGGCCGTGCAGACTCTTGAAGGCCCATTACGCGTCCACAGCGACTCGACTTACGTCGTTAATTGCTTTGTCCAAGAGTGGTGGAAGGGGTGGCACAGAAGAGACTGGAAAAACTCAAAGAAGGAACCCGTCGCGAATCGCGATTTGTGGGAACCGTTCATTGAGTTAGTGAATGCGCGAGCCGACGTCGAATTTGTTTGGGTGAAGGGACACTCGGGTCATCGCCTAAATGACGCCGCGGATCAACTCGCTACGACGGCGGCAGCTCGCCAAGAAAATCAATCTGGAGGCATTTTTACTGACGCGATCGTCAGAGGGCTTGAAGGGGATAACCCTTCAAGCGCATCCGCGAGCGCCAACCAACGCGGTGACAATGCTCACACCATCGCAGTTTTCGGTCACCGGCCACCCGAACTGGGTGGATACGGAGAGAACTCAACCACCATGTCCGTGCGCCGCCGCCTGATAGAACTGCTCAGGGCCAAGCTAGAGCTGCACCCAGACCTTCAGGTGATCACAGGTCTGGGACTTGGCGTTGAGTTGCTTGCCGCCGAAGCCGCCGCGGCCGCCGCCGTTCCCTATGTGGTGGTACTCGCGTTTGAAGGCATGGAGCAACGATGGCCCGAAGCAACCCAACGACGCTTTAGCGAGCTGCTAGCAGGAGCACGATCAATTATCATCGTCAACGCTGAAGTGCCAAGAACCAGTTCGCAGTTTGCAAAGGCAATGGGTCGGCGGGACGACGCCATAATGACGTACGCCACCGAAGCTGTTCTCGTCCGGCACGCGGACGACCGAACGCTAGGTGACTTGCAACGAAAACTCGAAAGAAACCTTGAAGAGGATGTCTGGGTGATAGACCCCGGGTGAATTCGCTGAAACTCACTTCGTCACTCGGCCGCGAACCGAACCCAGATCGTGAGTTGTAACGACACAAAGTACTTTCCGGTCATCGCCCCACGATCCTTCGCTCGGCGCGTACCCCGTTATCGCTACATGCACTGGGTCGAAAGCGTGACCAGTGGCACCGCGAAACCGGTCAACGCACCCTTTCTCAGCGACCTGAGCGACGGCTTGGCTTCCGGGCCAATCGGTGGACGCCAGCTCCAAAATCGAAAAAACTTCAGCGTTGTGGTCATCCTCACACGGAACACCATCGACCGCCTCAATTTCATCTGCACCCAGAATGAAGCAATCTCCAGGCATCAATCGAAGCACGCCGACCTTGCCGCCTGACGTGATGCGTCCCGACGAATCGCGAACCGACTGATCGCCGAACGAAGCCGATCGGTCAGTTGTGCAGCCAGCAACCCCCAGCAGGACGCACAACGCCACTAACGCAAATTTCACTCGGTCGTCGACTCAGCCAACTCCGCGAGGCGCTCTAACGTCTGCTCCATGCTTCTTCGGTGGCGACGCGGGTAGCCAAGTATTTGTATTGCAATAGGCAAACGAGACGTGGACCAGTCAAATGTTTCGGTCACGAGCGTCTGTTCGCCTTCCACCTTCAACTCGTACCTCCACCTGTGGCCCGCCAAATTGCCCCAAGCGATTAAATGACTTTCCCCAAACTCATACACTCGATTCTTAATGCGATACGGGAGCCCGAATCGCATTTTCATTGCGAACGTACTGCCAAGTGCTAGACGGCCTTGCTTGCCTACATGGCCTTGGACCGTCCCAGACCCGTCAATCGCCGCATGATTCGAAGGGTCCGCCAAGATATCGAAAATGAGAGATGCCTCAGCCGAAATGAGGCGTTCGCAACTCACAGCGCGATAAGCCATCATCAAAACCTAGCCGGCTGATCATCACGCATTGTCACGCATCCGATTTGAACAATTTCGTGGGTATCGGGCCACGTCCACGGTCAACGCCTCCCTCAAGATCAAAAAAAATCCAAGCTGGCTGAGCAGTAATGCCGTAATAGCTCCAAAGACTTCCGTCGACGTCTTCGATCTGGGGGATATGACTGAGCTCGTGACGCTCAACGAACAACTCGTATGCCTTGCGAACATCACGCCCGGGCATACCGATGATCACAACGTCAGTTTTAACTGTTAAAGCGGCGACCGCCGCTGCTTCCCTGTTGCAGGTCCCTCACCACGGCGCCCAGAACCACAAAAGAACTTCTTTTCCCGCCAGTGATGTTGGGTCAAACATTGCTCCATTAAGCGTCGAACGCTCAAGCACCGCTAACTCGACAGGCACTGTGGTTTCCGCCTTGTCGCGTGAAGCGGAGCCGCCATCGAAAAGCACCTCTGGCTGATTTAGGACCGACACATCTGCTCCATCAAGACCACCGGATGCGCCATCACTTGAACAGGCGCCCAATGCCATGATCGATAGGTACAGCGCCGTATAGCGAAGGAGTGCTCTCACGCAGCAAAGGCTATGTGCCAGAACCTGTAAGAACGCTAGATTCAGCAGATGTGAGTACCAGAGCTTTGATCATCGCATCCCTAGTCACGGGCCTCATCATCCTCCTCGCGTTCGCGGCACAGGTCCTGATCTCGGTGTAGGCCGTTATAGGGCGCAACTCGCAAATCAAGACAAGCCGACCGTCGCCTGCGGATACGATTGGCCTCACAATGAGTTCAAACCAATTTGATCTAGTCGTAGTGGGCGGCGGACCCGCTGGATACGCGGCGGCATTAGCCGCGTCGTCGTCTGGCCTGAATGTTGGCCTAGTTGAGCGAGACCTTTTGGGCGGAACTTGTTTGCATCGCGGGTGCATACCAGCCAAGGAACTTCTGGAAACAGCAACTGTGCATCGCACCGTTGTGGGCGCGGGAGAATTCGGTGTCGTCACTTCGACGCCAACCATCGACTTTTCTGCAACCCAAAACCGGAAACGAGCGGTCGTCGACCGCCTCTTCAAAGGAGTAAACCAACTCCTACAAAACAAACAAGTAACGGTCTTCTCTGGGACAGGGCGCCTAACAACTGGGCGAACAGTGACGGTGCAACATAACGACGGAACCGAACAAATACTGACTGGCGAATCGGTCGTTCTTGCTGCGGGTTCCGTGCCGCGAACGATTCCGGGTTTTGAAATCGACGGCGAGATCGTGTTGACGTCGAATGAAGTCTTAGAACTGCAAGCCTTACCAGGTCGCGCGGCCATAATCGGGGGAGGAGCAATCGGGTGTGAGTTCGCCTCGATGCTTGCCGACCTTGGAACTGAAATAACCATCTTGGAATCGATGAATCAACTGATCCCCGGCGCTGACAGCGATATAGCCAAGGCATTGAAACGTTCTTTCAAGAAGAGAGGAATCACATCGATCACTGGTAGCTCAGTTACCGGGCATTCTCCCCACCCCAACGGGACGATGGTTCACCTCAATGACGGGACCGACGTAGACGTCGAAATGGTGATCGTGTGCGTGGGCAGGAGACCCTACGCCGATCACCTTGGGCTTGAAGGCACCTCCATCGAGATCGATGAAAGCGGATTTGTGGTAGTCGACGAGCTGTGTCGGACAGCGGAAGAGCATGTTTACGCAGTTGGGGATCTAATTGCCACACCTCAACTCGCGCACGTCGCATTCGCCGAAGCGATGCTCGCTGTTCGCGACATGGCTGGGGGAAACCCACCACCGATCGATTACCTCAAAGTCCCGTGGGCCATCTATTGCCACCCCGAAATTGCTTTCGCGGGAATGACCGAAGAACAAGCACGACAGGCTGGCCATGACGTAGCGGTGGCAACGCATCACTTTGCTGGAAACGCTCGGGCGATGATCGTCAACGAAACCGACGGCATCGTCAAAGTCATCGCCGAGCGGCGCGCTGACGGCAGTGCGGGACAACTCCTAGGAGTCCACCTCATCGGCCCCTGGGCTACTGAACAACTGAGCCAGGGCTACCTCGCTGTCAACTGGGAGGCAACAATCGACGAAATCGCCGAGTTCATTCAGCCTCACCCAACTCTGTCAGAACTATTCGGCGAAGCCGTCCTTGACCTTGCCGGTCGAGCGCTCCACAGCTAGAACCATGGCCCTTATCGACGTCGAACTCCCTCAACTGGGCGAAACGGTAGAAGAAGGCACGCTCACCCGCTGGTTCAAACAAGTCGGTGACACCATCACCGTCGACGAATTGCTCTACGAAGTGTCAACTGAAAAAGTTGATGCCGAAGTTCCATCTCCAGTCACCGGAACGATCATCGAACTCAAAGTCGCAGAAGGGGAGACAATCGTTGTCGGGACAGTCTTGGCAGTCGTTGAAGGTGAGTTCGCAAGGAGTGCCCCCGAAGCCGTCGCGCAAGATTCACACGATTCTGCTAACTCGCGACAGCCAACTCCGACGAAACCCAACTCCGACCGAACCTCACCCGGGTCAACCCAGAGTACAAAACGAAACGAAATTCAAAATAAGACCAGTGACACCCGGCTTCTATCGCCAGTAGTTCGTCGCCTAATAAAAAAACACGGGCTTGAAACGGTGCACATCCAAGGCACAGGTCAGGGCGGTCGCATCACCAGAAACGACGTACTCAACATTATCGACGAACGTCACCACGACGAATCGGTAGCGCCCGACCCCCAACCACACCTCGAAAATGCCCCGCGCACATCCAAAGAATCACGATACGTAGCTTTCAACAGCATCCGACGCGCCACCGCAGATCACATGACACGTTCAGCTCATTCCACGCCCCACGCAATGACGGTCATGGAAGTCGACTACGAGAACGTCGAAAACGTGAGATCCACACACCGCGAAACCTGGCGAGCCGCACATGGTTTCAGCCTTACCTATCTGCCCTTCATCATGCGCGCGGTGGTTGAAGCGCTTGAAGAGTGGCCTTACCTCAATGCCTCAGTTGAAGACGAAGGATTAAGAGTCCACGGCGACATCAACATAGGTGTGGCAGTCGATCTTGACTACGAGGGATTAATTGTTCCCGTCGTCCGTCAAGCCGACGGGCTCAGACTCGAGGCACTAGCGCTCGCCGTGAACAACCTGGCATTAGGTGCACGAAACCGGCGCCTCAATTTGGACGACATCAGCGGCGGTACGTTCACCATCTCCAACAACGGAGGCTTCGGCACATACACAACTGCCGCAATCATCAACCAACCTCAAGTAGCGGTACTTTCCACCGATGGTGTAACCCGACGCCCCGTCGTGGTCGCTGACCGATTTGGCAACGAAAGCATCGCTATCCACTCCGTAGGTCATTTAGCGATGGCCTGGGACCACAGGGCTTTCGATGGAAGTTATGCAGCAGGGTTTCTCTCCACCATCAAGCGCGCCATCGAAACTCGAGATTGGGAAGTGGAACTCTAGATGCTTCGAGTGCGTTGGCTTGGGAGAGTCGCCTATCAAGAAGCGACCGACCTCCAACGGCACCTCTTCACCAACAGTTCTGACGATCACCTGCTGCTCGTAGAACACGAACACATATTTACTGGCGGTCCCAACACCAATTTGTCCAACCTTTTGATCGAACCAGACGCGGTAGGAGCTAGCTATCAATCGGCAGACCGCGGCGGCGACATCACCTACCACGGTCCCGGTCAACTCACCGGGTACCCCATCCTGTCCTTGCCTGGACGGCGAGGGGGTGGACTAGCGGAGACAAAAGCTTACGTTTCAAAGGTTGAAGATGTGCTGATTGCCGCACTCACAGATCTAGGTCTACCTAACTGCGGCCGGGTAGCTGGTTACCCAGGGGTGTGGGTTGAACCTAAGAGTCCCTCTCGCCAAAAGATCGCAGCGATCGGGGTTCGCCTCAGCCGCGGACGCACCATGCACGGCTTCGCCCTAAACGTCACCACAGATCTTTCGTGGTTCGATCGAATCATCCCATGCGGGATAGACGATTTCGGAGTAACGAGCTTGCGAGATCAAGGACTCGAAACGCCCATGGAAATGGTCGTGGAAGCTGTAAAGCGAAGAGCGACCGAAGTGTGGGGCGAGAAAGGACACGACGAAGCGGGCGTGGTCTTTCGTAATCCGAAAACTGATCTGGCACCGTTCAGTAACGCAGAACAACAACAAAAGAGCGCGATTGAAGGGCTACCGGTTGTTCTAAGAAATCGGAAAACTACTGAACGTCGTCAACGACGACTCGACGATGCAGGCGTAGCTGAAGGACTCTCAATCACCGAGCGAAAACCCCACTGGATGAGAGCACAAATCGACTTGAATGACGGATACCGCCGAGTGCGCTCAACCTTGCATCCCATGAACCTGACGACAGTTTGTGAAGAAGCGGGATGCCCTAACATCTACGAATGTTGGGGCGAAGGCACAGCTACCTTCATGATCAACGGCAAAAGATGCACGCGTGCTTGTGGCTTCTGCCTAGTCGACACTCGCAAACCCGAACCCCGAGACCCTGATGAACCCCGTCGCGTCGCAGAAGCCGTTACAACGATGGGTCTCTCCCATGTGGTGATTACCGCAGTGGCTCGTGACGATCTCGATGACGGAGGCTCCCTTGGATTCATAGAGACACTAAATGCCATTAGGTCCCGCGTACCCGGCGTCACGATCGAAACCCTCATTCCTGATTTTGCAGGACAGAAAAGGCCCCTCGAAGCGCTGTTGAAGGAGGGACCTGATGTGCTCAACCACAACCTCGAAACTGTCGCCCGATTGCAACGTGCTGTGCGTCCCAACGCCGGATATGCCCGAAGTTTGACAGTCCTTGCTCGAGCTAAAGCCCATGGGTCGGTCACCAAATCTGGCCTAATCGTCGGTCTCGGTGAAAATGATGACGAAGTGACGGTCGCTCTTGGGGACCTCGCTTCGGTAGGAGTTGACATTGTGACCATCGGCCAATACCTGAGACCTACCAGCGCGCACCTGCCTGTACACAGGTGGGTTGAGCCAGAAATATTTGAAATGTGGGCTGACAGGGCTCGAGGAATGGGTATCCGACACGTAGAAGCCGGTCCGCTTACACGCTCGAGCCACAAGGCAGCCGCAGCTGTTCGGGAGCTATTAGGAACTCCCTAACTTTGGTGACACCGTCGATACACTGCGAAGAATGGCAGCAGGTCCACAGCTTGACGCCGCAACGGTATTGCTGCAATGGGCGACTGGCGGTCTTCTCTTCTGTTGGATCACCACTCGCCGACGCGAAGTAGGTCTCGGGTATGGGTGGCTATTAAGAGCAAGTTATTTAGTCATAGCTGCACTCGCCGCTCTCGTCGGATACGGCTGGGCAACAGAACCCATCCGCGATGCAGCGTCTATTGGTGTTTGTGGCTCAGCTGCTCTTGCGTTGCTTCTGTCAATTGTTCGACGACGCGCCGGGGTAGCGGGACAACAACCAGAACAGTACGAATCGACTCAAACGATTGTTGATCGAACAGGCATCGAACATAACTTGAGTTCCAGTGATCCCCAAGGCAAAGAATTTGATCCTCGATGGGATCTCGCCGCTCCAGTTATCGGACTGGTCGGCCTAGTCGCAGCTGGTTTAGGTAACGGAGGCAACCAGCTGCTGGAGACGGCACGAATCGTAGTTGGCGCAGCCTTTCTGGGATCAGTGACTGACGCAATGCTGTTGGGACACTGGTATTTGGTTCAGCCGGGGCTCCGGCGAGAACCCCTACTCGAACAGGTCTCGTGGCTGGGAAAAATCTGGCCCTTAGAGGTGGGTCTCCTACTTCTTCCAACAGGTATGTGGTCAGTCCTATCAGGGGCAATAGATGACGGGTACGGAGGGATGCTTGGATGGTTCTGGGCTGCGTGTGCTGGGACGACCATCGCCTTAGTCCTTGTTACTCGAGCTGCCCTGCGTGAACGTCAATACGCCGCAGTTATGGCAGCGACCGGGCTTCTGTATCTAGCGATCTTGACAGCGTTCGGCACAGATGTAGTTGCCCGATTGGTTTTAGAAACCTAAACGACTGCTCACATTGGGTGAATAGAAATCAGCACCGGGTCCACTGAAGCGACTAACGCCCCTTCCAACTAGGCGCCCTCTTCTCGCGAAACGCCTCAATGCCCTCAAGCGCATCCTCACTCGTTCCGACGATCCTTCGGATACTTTCGCCCATTCGGATTGCTTCGTTCCAACCCATTCGCTGTGAGCGAGTGGCAACCTCTTTCACAGCCCGCACGGCGAGCGGCGCACCCTGACATAGGCGTTCCGCTAGTGCGTACGCCTCATCTAGAAGTTCATCGTGAGGAACCACCCGCCAGGCCAACCCGATATCGGCTGCGCGATGCGCGTCAATGTTGTCTCCGGTAAGCAAGATCTCCATCGCGTCGGCCCACGCCACCTTCGAGGGGATCCTCATCGACCCAACAATGGTCGGCACTCCGACCTTTACCTCAGGCATGCCAAACACGGCCCGGTCTGAAGCTAAAAGAAAATCAGTCGCAATAGCTCCGGTTAAGCCATAGCCGATGCAAGCACCATTGACTGCGGCGATGGTCGGTTTCCAAAGCTCCAAACCGCTCTCGAAGCTGTTAATCGTCGGAATTTCGAAATAACTCCCCGACCAGGTACCTGCTGAGTTGCCTTGGCCCGGACGTAAATCGGCGCCTGCGCAAAAAGCTCTCCCAGCGCCAGTCAAAATGGCCACCCATGCCTCAGGGTCGTTATAGAACTCCAGCCATGCAGCGTTTAGACATTCACGCATTGCGCCATTGATCGCGTTGAGAGATTCTGGACGGTTATAGGTAATCGTCGCGATATGGCCATTTAATTTGTAGGTAGCTTCGTCGCTCATAAGTCCTGTCTTGCATCCGACGTCAAAAATATATTGGTGATGATTAATCACCCGCCCTCGTGTCTAGTCCATTCGTCCACCACAATGGGGAAGTGCGACTGGTCATCCAGATCCCTTGTTTCAACGAAGCGGCGGCATTGCCTGGGACATTGGCTGATCTACCGCGGGCCGTTCCGGGCTTCGAGGAAGTCTTATGGTTAATTGTTGACGACGGTTCGACTGACGCAACTGCAGAAATCGCGAAAGCTCACGGCGCTGACGTCGTCGTCAAGCTCACGCAAAATAAGGGTCTCGCAGTTGCATTCCAGGCAGGCCTTGACGCCTCTCTGCAGCTTGGAGCCGACGTCATCGTCAACACTGATGCGGACAATCAGTACTCGGCGGAGGACATTCCACGTCTAGTTGAGCCCATCACCCAGGGAACTGCAGACCTTGTCATCGGAACTCGAGACATCGCCAACCACAGCGAGTTCTCGTTTCTAAAAAAATGTTTACAGCGACTCGGATCTTGGGTTGTTCGACAGGCTTCAGCGACTGATGTTTCTGATGTCACTTCAGGGTTTCGGGCTTACAGCAGGGAAGCGGCACTTCAAGCCAACGTGGTTTCCCAATTTACTTACACCCTCGAAACCCTGATCCAAGCTGGACGCTCCGACCTCGCGGTCGCGGACGTACCCATTAAAGTCAACCCAACAACGCGACCTTCACGGCTCTTCCGCTCGAAGCGCCAATACGTCCGAAGGTCCGCCGGAACAATCTCGCGGGTATACGCAATGCACCAACCTCTACGAGTCTTCAATGTCCCCGCAGCGCTCTTCGGGATAGCTGGTCTAGCGCTCTTCGGGCGCTTTGGATGGTTCTACCTTAGAAGTGGGGGAGAGGGCCACGTTCAGTCGCTCATCGTTGGAGCTGTTTGCTTGTTAGTGGCGATGCAAATGTTGATGTTAGGAGTTCTGGCAGATCTCTTGAGATCTAACCGAGTGATCGGTGAGCGAGTCCTGCGGCGTGTACGCAACATCGAACTCACCGTGGCCCCTCACCCAAACCCAGACGTCGAACTACCTGACGAGAACTGATCTTCGACACGACTGCGGCTAGCTCCCCACACTAAGAACAGAAGAATCAGTAGGGATAGAGCGGACACCGAAACGCCAGCTCTCAAACCGGAAGGCTCATACACCAGTTCGACAACACTTGAGCCCTCGGGAACCGCCACCGCCACTAACGCATGATCTGCGTGGACCAGCGTGCCGGCCACATCGTTCACCTTTACAGACCAACCGCTTTGGATAGCATCAGCTACCACCAGCCAACCTGGCCCAGTGCTCGCCAGGGAAATGCTGACACTATCGAGTCGGTCATCCACGTTGTGGATGACTGCTGTGGCGCCTTCAGGATCAGTCAAGTGGTTGGACTGGTCTGAGAGGACCACTACCTCAGGAGGCAGCGGCGTCTGCAAAGTAGCTATCCGTTCAACTTGATCGCGAACGACCATTCCGTATGAGGCGAACCTGATTCGTTGCACGGCGTCGAGGTTCTCCCAAATAGCCACGTCATCGGCATAAGCCAAACGCAAACCGTCATCAGAAGGTGTCATTCCATGCAGCACGGGCCGGCCAGAGTCATCTGTTCGCAACGCCATGACTCCATCGTCGCCATCGAGCCGTATACGAACTAATGCCTCACCACCGACGGGCAAATCTTCCGCAGCAACAGGAATCCAATGTCGGCCGGCCGGCAAAAAGCCTCGTACGTGTCGACGACCTACTCGAACCAATTTATCAGGTCCCACGATCTCGACTCTGAGGCGTGCTGTGAGATCGGTCGTAGTGACATCTTCTGCTATCTCGATCTCAATCCCTCGAATAGGTTGTGACTGCACGGTCACCACGAGAGGTTTTCCAGGATGAGACCGCGTCGTTGCATTTCCCTGGGAAAGTTCAACGGGAGTTCCCGGTAACGGAAAATCGACTTGAGTTACGAGCCATCTAACTGCCATCCGATCCAAAATCGTTGACCTCAAGCGACTTACATCGAGAAATTCTAGGAAAGAAAACGTGTAGGAACGATTGAGCGCTTCCGGGTCGACCGCAATCAGCAAATCTCGCCAGGTGGGTTGATGGAAGACGTGGCCGGTCACAGTTCGAATCTTGTAATGAGTCGTTGTGCCCGCATAAAGCGCCAAATCATGAGTAGCGACTCGGTCCCCAGTTGCTTCAGCCGCAAGAAAATCGTGTGCGGGTGTCTGTGGATAATGACGCTCAGGAACTTCGTTAGGCCAAAACGGCGAAACGAAGAGAAGTATTTCAATAGCAGCTACGCCCGCTACGACAACCGGCAGGAAATCTTTTAAACGCGTCCGGCGAGTTGCTGTGACACAGCCGATGACGACGACGGCTGCGGCAATCGCGATAACGACAGCGCTGATGACATCAGATAGATGACCCTCTTGAGATGCGCGTCGTAACACATGCCAAATACCGAAGACAGCGATCGCGGAAACGACACAGAGTCCTAGACATCTGTAACGACTAACTCGACTGGGTTTTCGGTCCCCGCCACCCCGTGCAGCCGAAGTGACTGCTTCCAGGCCTAAACCGACCAGTATTGCCAGTAACAGCAACCAAATAGAACGCATGCGTCCGACAAAATTGCTGTCAAACACAGGAAAAGTTTGGGCGAACCCCAGCAGCGGTCCTCCGGCAAAGATGAGCACTGTTGTTGCTGCCAACAAGCTGCTGGTGATGGCTGTCGTCGAACGCGGAACTGATGGCGAAGGTCGCCAAAAAATGGCTACCACTGCGAGCACCAAAGCTCCCGCCCCTAGGAAGGCGCAAGTTTCGATGTAGTTACGGTCGCCGTAAAAAAATCCTTGAGCGTGGGAACCAAAGGCCGTTGGTATCGCAGCCGTTGCCATTAACGAGGGAGACAGATGATCAGCAGACGTCTGGGCACGGTGACTTAAATCGGTTGCACCTATTTGATTTATGAAAGGGAAAAGTTGCCACGCAGCCAGCCCAGCCCCCAAAACGACTGAGCCCCCGGCGGCTCCTATTAGACGCATTGTCCGTCGATCGGTTTGAGGTTGGTTGAGTGAACGCAAAAGAACCCAGCTCAACATGAGACCGACGGCCCAGGCCGTGAGTGCAGGAAATCCAGCCAACAACATCGATGCCGTCACTAAAGAAATGGCCACGCATGAAGAAAAGTCGCGTCGACGCAGCAGCCGTTCAGCCGCCCACAGCAGCCACGGTAAGTAGGCCCCCACATGGCTCTGAGGCCAATTCGACCAGACCGTTTGAAATCCGCTGAATGAGTAGACAAACCCGGAAACCAGTGCGGCTGCTTGTGACACTCCCAGTCTGCGTAAGAGCAGGAAGACTCCGGCTAAAGCAACGGACAGCTCAGCCAGCTTCACCCACGCAGGAGCCATTCGATCTGGCAGCACCAGAAATGGCAGATTTAGTGGGTCGAAAAGGCCCTGATGTGGGACTGCCCCGAGTGGAGTTCCACCTGCCGGAAACGGGTTCCACATTGCGAAATCGCCATCTTGGAGTCTTTGATGAAATAGTTCCTGAGCTGGAAATCCAGAGTCGACAGGATCTGCCACCGGAATAGATGTCAGCTCAAGGTCGATTGGTTGGCTCTCGTTCCATGGTGCCCAACGCAACACGGTGTCGGAGCGAAGAAATGTGCGCGCGCCAGTTAAGGGAAGCCCCAAGCTAATTATCACGGTTAGAGCGACAATCCCCAGGGTCCAACGAGCGGCCCTACTGACTCGTCGTTCCTTCACCCCAAAATCGCTCTTTCGCAATAGCTGCGGTAAGGAGAATGGGGCATCGCCCCTATCGTTCGCGCCACGTCATCTACCGACACGAAACCCATTTTGAATGCGACTTCTTCCAGGCACGCGACCTTGTGCCCCTGTCTTTTCTCGATTGCTGCAATGAAGTTAGAACTGTCAAGCAAGCTTTCATGAGTGCCTGAATCCAGCCAGGTGATGTCTCGCTTCAGTTCGACTGCACGCAATTGCCCGTCGTTGAGGAAGCTCAAATTGAGATCAGTGATTTCCAACTCACCTCGGTCGCTTGGCTCAAGGTTTTTCGCTCGAAGTACAGCGGAACCGTCGTAAAGGTAAAGGCCAGGTACCGCGAGGTCACTTCGTGGGATTTCAGGTTTTTCTTGAATGGAAAGAACAGACCCAGATTCATCGATTTCGATTACCCCATAGCGTTGCGGGTCATCTACCGGGTACCCCCAAATAACCGCACCACTACGGAACTTCGCGACTTCGTCTTCCAGGCCGATGGGGCCATGAAAAATGTTGTCACCCAGTACCAAAACGAAAGAGTCACTTTGAATAAAGTTCTCGCCGATCACCACTGCTTGTGCGATGCCCCCCGGCTCCGGTTGCACTCCATACGACAGATCAATTCCCCACTGGTGGCCATCGCCCAGCACTTCTTGAAAAACAGGTAGATCGTGGGGAGTGCTGATCAAGTGAATCTCTCGGATAGCGGCGTTCATCAGCGTGGCCAAGGGGTAGTAGATCATTGGCTTGTCGTAAACGGGCTGCAACTGCTTACTCGAAACGCGACTTAAGGGAAACAAGCGGGTTCCCGCGCCACCAGCGAGCATCATCCCCCGCATAGATAAACCCCCAGCGCTCCTTCTGCAATCACGTTCACTAGTCTGGCGCAGCTTTAGCCGACAAGTGTGTCGGCACCATCAATCGATGACAACAACAACGTCGCCTGCACCGACCGTGTCACCCGGATCAATCCTTACTTCGCTTACGGTTCCTGACTTATCAGCGTTGATGTTGTTTTCCATTTTCATGGCTTCCAACACCACCACAGCATCGCCCTCACTTACTTCCTGGCCCACCTCAACGAGGACCTTCACGATCGTTCCCTGCATAGGCACAGTGACTTGACCTGAACCGGATTTGGTTCCGCTGCCACTGGATCCTGAACGGCGCGCCTTTGCCGGCTTTTGACTGACAGCGACGCCTGCAGACTCGGGTACCCACGCAGCGACTTCAAAGCGTTTACCGTTCACCTCAAGAACCACATCTTTACGAACTCTTGGGTCCTCTTCACCGGGGTCGTCCCCAGCGGCATCAGATTTTCCTGAAATGTCTGCTAGGTCCAGCGATTCTTCAACCCACTTTGTGCTGTGCACACCGGCGCGAAAATCGGGGCTAGCCAGAATGGCCTTATGCGCGTTAGCGGTAGTCGCTACTCCTCCGATCTTTAACTCAACGAGGGCACTCTGCATTCGGTCAATGGCGGTTTGCCTATCTGACCCCCACACGACGAGCTTGCCGATCAAGTTGTCGTAGAACTGCGAAACAACATCACCCGCTTCATACCCGCCGTCCCAACGAACACCGAAGCCCTGCGGTAGCTGCAGACTACTGATTGTCCCAGGTGATGGAAGAAAGCGCCCACCTGCGGGATCTTCCGCGTTGATTCTGACTTCGATAGCGTGTCCCTCACAGGTAACGTCATCTTGGGTAAACGACAGCGATTCGCCCGCCGCTACACGAATTTGTTCCCGAACCAGATCGATTCCCGATACCAACTCGGTGACGGGGTGCTCCACCTGCAACCTTGTGTTCATCTCTAGGTAGTAGAACTCACCGTCTTGGAAGAGAAACTCAACGGTTCCAGCGTTGGTGTAACCGCAGCCCTCGGCAACTGCCACCGCCGCCGCGCCCATAGCTTGGCGAACCTCGTCTGGGAAATTCGGCGCCGGGCTTTCTTCAACCAGTTTCTGATGCCGTCGTTGCGCAGAACAGTCGCGTTCTCCAAGCCAAACGACGTTGCCGTGCTGATCGGCAATTATCTGCATTTCTATATGTCGCGGCCACGTCAGATAACGCTCTAGGTAACACTCATTTCGCCCAAAAAAACTTTCCGCTTCTCGCTGAGCGGATTCCAGTGCGGCATCGGCTTCTTCATCTGATGACACGACCTTCATGCCGCGTCCTCCGCCCCCATAAGCAGCCTTTATGGCGACCGGGTAGCCGTGCTCTGCGCCGAAGCTACGAACCTCATCAGGATGCTGAATAACCTCTGTTGTTCCCGGCACGCTGTCAACGCCGACCTTTTCCGCGGCAAGGCGAGCTGAAATTTTGTCACCCATCACCTCAATTGCGGCGGGCGGTGGGCCGATAAACGTCACACCTCGCTCGGTAATCGCTCGAGCGAATTCCGCGTTCTCGCTATAGAAACCGTAGCCAGGATGAACTGCGTCAGCTCCGCTTTGCTCAATAGCGTCCAGAATGGCTGAGGTGTTCAAATATGAATCAGCTGCGGTCTCCCCACCGAGGGCGTATGCCTCGTCGGCGAGCCGAACATGCAAGGCGTTGCGATCAAGCTCGCTATATACAGCCACGCTGGCGATACCTAACTCGCGACAAGCCCTAATAACTCGTACAGCTATTTCTCCACGGTTAGCGATGAGAATCTTCGAGAACACGGGTTCGGCCTTCCGAGCACGGACGTACGACTTGCAATCGTGCCACACTCGAGTGCTTCTTCCCATCTGACGTGTTTCCCTTTCACAAATAACAGCACTTAGAGGTAGGTACGCTCAGGTTTGTGGAAAGCCACAAGTTCGACGCGGTGGAGGGAACTCGCTTCCAAAACGTGGTCTGGGTGCCCGAGATTCCTTCGACGAATACTTCGCTGCTAGAGCTCGCACGAAATGGGGGACAAGAAGGTGAGGTATTGATCGCTGACCTTCAAACACAAGGTCGCGGTCGTAGAGGGCGTGTGTGGACGGCCCCGCCAGGAACATCGCTAATGATGTCCATTCTTCTTCGACCACCGTCGCATTCTCTCCCTGTGCGCAGCGCTTCACTAGTTACCTCTGCGCTCGCTGTCGCCACCGTTAACGCAGTGAGCGAAGCTACAAAGGTCAAGCTGGGTATTAAATGGCCCAACGACCTTGTAGTTGATAGCTCAAACGACGCTCCGGGAGGTCTTGGCTATCTCAAGGTGGCGGGCATCCTGACTGAAACTCTGATCGTTGACGCTGCGATCTCAGCTTTGGTCGTGGGCATGGGGCTAAATACTGGTTGGGAACGGGTGCCGCCCGAACTCGAACTAGTTGCAACGAGTCTCGACTTGTTGGCTGGATCGCTCGTCGACCGGCCGAAGCTGGCTCACGCAATCCTTCACAACTTTGAAGACGAATATTCAAATCTGCTGCAACCGTCAGGCGTCGAAACGTTGCTCGAAAAAATTCGACGGCACTCAAGCACGCTTGGACGCCGCGTGCGAGTGCACTTGGAGCCGTCCAAGGAAAATCGGACGCTCGAAGGGCGCGCAGTTCACCTGGACGAAACCGGCCAACTAGTGATTGAAACTGACCAAGGCGACCTGAAAAATATTTCTGTCGCTGACGTAGAACACCTGCGACTCGACGCGCGCTGACCAGCGGCGCCAAGTAAGCAATACCCTAGGTCTGCATGGCTGAAGTGGTCTCTTCCGACAATATCGAAGGCGTCTATGTCGTAACACCTAAGGTCTACGACGACGAGCGCGGGTTCTTCGTCGAAACGTATCGACGCGAATGGATTCCCAGCGGTTCACGAGAAATGGTTCAAGCCAACCGAGGAGACCGTCAAAGCGGATGCATCGTAGGGTTGCACTATCACCTTCACCAGGCTGACTATTGGTATGTGCCCTTCGGGACCGTCCGTGTGGTCCTGCACGACCTACGCGCTGGATCGCCGACTGAGGGCGCCACTCAACACACCGATTTAGATGGAAGTGATCACCGTGGTATCTACATCCCGCCGGGAGTAGCTCATGGCTTTGCGACACTGACTGATGCGACCATCACCTACCTGGTCGACAACTACTACAACCCCGCAGACGAGCTAGGAGTTATATGGAACGACCCCGAAATTGGTGCTGAGTGGGGTATGAAAGACCCGATCTTGTCGACCCGGGACCAATCAAACCCACGTCGAAATGATATTGATGACGCAGTTCGCCCTCACTACGGCCTGCGGAACTGATCAAGCGATGAAAGTCCTGGTAACGGGTGGCGCTGGTTTTGTTGGCTCGAACTTCGTCCGATTTTTATTGGCCAACAGCGATGATGAAATCACCATCGTCGATTCGCTTACCTACGCAGGTAGCAAAGATACTCTGACTGATTTCGCTGAGAACCCTCGCGTCCAGTTCGTCGAAGGCGATATCTGTGACCGCAAACTCGTGGCCTTAGCTATGGCCGGCCACGAAGCTGTCGTTCATTTTGCCGCAGAGAGCCATGTCGATCGTTCGATCAACGGCTCCGATCGGTTTGTTATCACCAACTGTCTCGGTACCAACGTCATGTGTGATGTAGCTAATCAGTTGGGAATATCTCGGTTCATCCATATCTCCACCGATGAAACATACGGCTCTCGAACCCAGGGATCATTCTCCGAAAGCGACCCTTTAGAACCGAGCAGCCCTTATTCGGCCTCTAAAGCCAGTTCCGATCTAATTGCCCTTGCTCACCACACCACGTATGGCCTACCAGTCGTTGTCACCCGTTCCTCGAACAATTATGGACCGTTCCAATTCCCGGAAAAGCTGATACCTCTTTTCGTTACGAACCTTCTCGACGGGTTGACAGTGCCCCTATATGGCGATGGGAGCAATGTTCGAGATTGGATACACGTTGAGGACAACTGCAACGCGATCGAAAGTGTTCTGCGTGTTGGGCAGGTCGGTCAAATTTACAATATTGGGGCCGGAAATGAAGTTACGAATCTTGAACTGACAAAAATGCTTATTGAACTTTGTGACCGCGACGAGTCCGCAATCGTGCGCGTCGACGACCGCCCCGGGCATGATTTCCGTTACTCCATCAACTCCAGCCTGCTGCGCGGACTGGGTTGGAAACCAGAAGTAGACCTTTTTTCGGGGCTCGAAGCGACTGTTCACTGGTACCGCGACCACGAAACTTGGTGGCGCCCCAAAAAGGCATAAGACCAGTGACCCTCACAAACATCATCGCTTCCGCTTCCCGATACACCCCTCTCGTAAGAAACTTCGCCCGAAGGGAACTCAAAGCCAGATACAAACGGAGCCTGTTGGGTTGGACTTGGTCAATGCTCAGTCCGCTATCCACGATCCTTGTATACAGCCTCGTCTTTTCGGTTTTCTTCCGGGCGTCGCCACCTCCAGCAGGAAACGGCAGCCAAAATTTCGCGGTCTTCTTATTCACGGGGTTGGTTGTGTGGCTGTTTTTCGCCGGAATGATCAACGGTGCTATGGGATGGCTTAGCTCAGTCGGTGACCTTCGCCGAAAAGTCTTCTTTCCGCCCGAGACAGCGATTTTCGGGAGCGCAGTAGCTCTTGCAGTGCAATCGGCTATTGAAGCTGGCGTTCTCTTGTTGGTCATGGCCTTATTGGGCAATGTCGGTCTGCCGACTCTGGTACTGCCAGTGGTGCTGCTGCTAGCAGGGCTTTTCGGCCTTGGCATCGGATTTTTTGTGTGCGTCTTGAACACCCACTACCGCGATGTGCAGTACCTCGTCGGAATCATCATCAATGCTGTCTTCTTTCTCGTGCCCATCGTCTATCCCATCGACATCATTCCCGAACGGCACTGGGGCCTACCCGTAAGAAAGATCGTTGAGTGGAACCCAATCAACCAGTTCGTCGCCGCAGCCCGAGACTCGGCATATCTAGTTGAATGGCCAAGCGCGACACGATGGCTTGCACTTGTCGGCTATTCCACAGTGGCTTTTGGTCTCGGTTGGCGGTTCTTCGCGCGGCGGTCAATGCAACTGAGCGAGGACATGTGAACTCGATCATCTCCGCACACGACGTATCAAAGCACTACAGGATCCACCGCGACCGCCCCGGCTCCCTGAAAGAGGCCGTAGTGCGGCGGGGAAGAAATCGCACGATCCGAGATTTTTGGGCATTAAAAGACGTTTCCCTTGAAATAAAACGCGGGTCATTTTTCGGCCTCATCGGACATAACGGATCCGGTAAGACCACGCTGCTCAAACTCATGGCCGGGATTCACGAACCCACCAGCGGACATCTCGCGGTTAATGGCCGCGTATCTGCGCTCCTCGAACTTGGTTCCGGATTCCACCCCGAACTGAGCGGAAGGGAAAACATCTATCTCAACGGAGCAATTCTGGGCTTAAGCCGAAAGGAAATGAACTTAGCCGTCGACGGGATCATCGAGTTCAGCGACATCGGTGACTTCATCGACGCCCCCGTGAAAATTTTGTCTAGCGGAATGTATGTGCGCCTCGGATTCGCAGTTGCGGTACACGTCGCACCCGAAATTCTTCTTATTGACGAGGTAATCGCTGTGGGCGACGAGGCGTTTCAGAGAAAATGTCTTGAACATCTATATGAGCTTCGCCGCGCAGGAACCACCATCGTTCTTGTGTCTCACTCGTTACCACTGGTCGAAGGACTGTGTGACGAAGTTGGCTGGCTAGATCACGGCAACCTTATGGAGGCGGGTGAAGCAACCGAAGTTTGTTGGTCGTACCTTGACGCAGTCAACGCAGCAGAGGCCGAAAAATTAAGAGACGAGGACGGTGACCAAATACACACAGACACGTCGCTCACCGAAATAGAAGTTCGTCGGGGGAGCGGAGAAATACGCATCTTTCACGTGGACTTCCTCGACGGTCAATGGCTCGCTAACCCGCTTCCGAGCTCGGGGAATGCCCTTGTCATTCGACTCTGGTACGAAGCGGAAAGTACAGTTACCGACCCTGTTTTCGCGATGAAACTGCATCACGCAACTGGCGTCCATCTGGCATCTCCCAACAGTGCGCTACAGCACCTCCAAACGAACACCATCGGCCCCGGACGTGGATATGTGGACTTCGTTATGGAGGAACTCACACTTCTCTCCGGTGACTATCTCCTTTCCACATCAATCACCGATCGCGACCGCATGCACGTTCATGATGCGTGGGAACGCTCGCATTCCTTGCGCATCGTCCCTGGCTCTTCTCCTGAACGTGAAGGCATGACAGACCTGCGTGGAACCTGGCAACCACCCGTCTCTCACGAGAAGGGCGCTCCCGGCCATCCGAACCGTTAATACCGGAGCGCGGCCTTCAAACCGAACACCCCGCGTACAATGACCCAGGATCGCAAAGACGGGCTGTCAACAAACGGTTGGAGTTACATCGATGGGTTCGATCAAATCACCAACAACAGATGACTTGAGTGCGGACAGTTCCGCTGGTTCTTCCCCAGGTGGACGAGAAGTACTGCGCATAGGCGTGATTCTTCCCACCGAAGAACGGCATCCAGTCAGATGGCTTGCAGCGCGGGCCCTTGGCGCAGAACTTGCGTGGCGTAATTCACCTACCGATCTCCAATGGTTCGTTCAACCACCAACAGCTTCACCCTGGCTTCATGACACCACGGTTGCTATCAACACTGTGCCTGAAAATGTTTCAGAAATGGGCGACGAACTGGATGTCGTTGTTGGTTTCATTGATTCCGATAGCACGTACGAGTTTTGGGTAGATCCAGCGTCAGCGGAAATGTCTATGGAGGACGCGGTTGCGCTTATTCCGCGCTACCTGACACCGAGCCTGGTAGAAGAGACGCACCCGGCTCCATCTCTCGGCGAATCAATTCTTGTTGATGTCACCACTCGATGTTCAGACGTGGTCGCCGCTGAGGTTTCTCGCCATGCCCTTTCGAGATCACTCCCTATTGTACTCATCGGCCCCATAGACGAACAGTCCCACTTCGCGACACAACTTGCCCGACATGGTCAAAGCGCAACTGACGTCGGAACTGACCTTGATCCAGAACAATTCGGGTCCCTCATCCAACACTCAGCTGTGGTCGTTACGAGCGACGTCTCTCTTCATCACCTAGCTCGAGTTCTTCACGGTAGGACCGTGCTCCTCGAAGCTGACGTTGATGATCGGCACATGCAACGCGACCTGTGGAGAGCAGTATCGGACCCTTCGGGCGATGGACGACATTTTTCAATTGAACAAAAAATGGGCCGATTAGCCGAGATAGTCGAGCAAACCGCACTTCTTCGCCTGGGCAGGTCGCTCTCGGAGCGAACGATCGAGCAAGAAAGCGAACGCAACCAGCAACTCATGACGCTGGGACACCAACAATCGGTGCATTGGATGCAGCAACGACGCCGCTCACAACACACCATCGATGAACTGCGTTATGCGCTGAGACAATTAGAAGAGGAACGAGACACCGCCCTCACCGATGCTGCAACCAGTCGACTTGAGCTACGAACTCAGCACCGCAGACTAAATGAACTGGAAATGCGCGTCGCCCAGCTAGACCAGGGACCGGCGCGTCTGCAACGCACCGTTGACTGGTCCAGTGTGATCTCGCAAATAGAACGCGATCTCCTAGCCGTTCTTCGCTGGCTCAGGAGGCGACTCGGCCGCTGATGAACGCTCCCCCCGAAAAACACGTCACGATTTTTCTTGACGCGGTGCCAAGGCCAGGCATGGACCCCACTGGCTGGAGAACAGAGCAGATCTGCAAAGCCTTCTCCAGTAGCAGTGCGGAGACCAACCTCGTTCTTCACGGCCCGAATGACGGCCTTGAAAGTCTTTACGGCCTAACAGTCGAAACCACAGGCCTTGACGCTACCCGATGGTGGAAAGCCAACAGGAGCGACATCGTCGTCCTGTGCGGAGGCGGATTCGCGCACCGAGCGGCAGCCCTATGTCGTGTTCACCGACCTTCAGCTCAAATTATTGTTGATGGTTCTTGTCTTTTATCGCTGCAACGACCAGATCTCTCCCTGGCGCTCATCGCCGAGGCAGAACACTCGGGACGCGACACCGTGGCGAGTCTTCGTCACCAGCGTGACCGAGAATTACTGGCCCAAGTTGATGAGATCTGGGTGTGCTCGAACTCAGAACTAAAAGAAGTTGAGGCGGTTGGTTCCCAGGCGAAGATTCGCGTCGTTCGACCACCACAAATTCGGTTCCCCACTTCCTCAGGAACGCGGCCTGTTCTGCTTGCTGCGCCACACCGCGAGTTCGGTGACCCCGATCTCGCGTCGGTTCAACACTTCATCGACGAAGTAGCGCCGCGTCTCGATCCGACTATCGGTGAACCTTTAATAGTCACAGAACGCGCTTTCGGTGCTTGGCGTAACCGCAACGACGGCCTTGATGTTGTCGAAAGAAACGGCCCCCTGATTGACGTGCTCCGCGAAGCATCGATGGTTGTTGCCGCGCGCCACACAGGACCAACAGCTTGGGCTCAACTGCTAGCAGCTCGAACCGTCGGTATACCGATCGTGGCCACACCACAAGTAGCGCTCCACGTTGATGAGCCGAGCCAATGGGACCTAGAAATAGTCCATAGCTCCGACATCGGACCAGCAATGCTACGAGCAGCCGCACGAAGACGAGTTCCCTCCAGACCAGCTGCTGAGCCGACGGGACTTCAAGATGCGCTTACCGCAGTGGGGGTCACAGCAGCAGTTGATGAAGAGGAAATAAGCGACTGGTTGATGTCCCCTGGCACTGGCAGGCGCCACCGCATGGACCTCAAACAGTATCGGCGATCGCGAACCGAAGCTGAAGCGGATCCTGACACTGACCCAGGAACTCATTTAGAGATTCGCCCGTTCATCTCAATTCTCACCCCCGTGTACAACACGCCGCTAGATGTCCTTGAAGAAACCATCACATCGGTTCGCACCCAAACATATGAACGTTGGCAGCTATGTCTGGTCGATGACTGCTCCGACGATGACGATGTCAGGGCGCTGTGCCGCAAATTCGCTTCAACCGATGCACGAATTGTCTTTGTTGAGCGAAATAACAACGGGGGAATCGCACAAGCATCCAACACAGCTTTTGACATTTCAGAAGGCCAATACGTGGCGCTGCTAGATCACGACGACCTACTTCGGCCTGATGCACTCACCGAAGTCGTGAGAGCTATCAACGAGTTCCCGGACGTCGAATTCCTTTATTCAGACGAAGACAAACTCTTCAGCGATGGGTCCTACGACCACAGTTACGCAAAGTCTGGATGGTCGCCAGATCTGCATCTGTCCTACAACTATGTCTGCCACTTTGCCGTGTTTAGTCGCGCTTTAATCAACCGAATCGGTGGTTGGCGAGGAGGCTTTGATGGAGCTCAAGACTACGACCTTGCACTTCGCGCCACCGAAAACACCAACCAAATAGTTCACATACCTCGAAACCTTTATCACTGGCGAGTCTTGCCAGGGTCGACCGCTGCTGGGGTATCAGAAAAATCAGGTGCTTGGGCTGCCGGGCAACGTGCTCTCACAGCCGCTCTCGACCGAAGAGGCATCGAAGGCAACGTAGAAGAAGGCCTCGATGCGGGCACATACAACGTCAGGTACCCCATTGTGGGTCAACCACGCGTGGGGATCATCATCCCGACACGCGACCGCTATGAACTCATCTCGGAATGCGTGCGCGGCATCGCAGAGACCACTTCGTGGCCCGAAGTCGAAGTGATGGTCGTCAACAATGAGAGCACCGATTCGAACACTCTCGAATGGATGGACAGGCATAACGGGCCAGTGATTGATTATCCACACCAGTTCTCATACGCGCGGATGATGAACATGGCTGCGGAGCAAATCGATTGCGATGTCCTGCTGTTCCTTAACTGCGACATCACGATCACCAAACCCGATTGGATCGACGCGATGATTGGCCATGCACAGCAACGCCGAGTGGGCGCCGTAGGAGCGCAACTGAGCTACCCCGATGGGCGCATTCAACATGAAGGAATAACGGTTGGCGTCGGGGGAGTGGCTGTCAATACCAACTCTCGCGGCTACTTCAGTATCGGAAATCTTGTACGCAATTCGTGGGCACTAACGGCCGCGTGTCTGATGGTCCGTACCGACGTGTTTTGGGAAGTGGGAGGATTCGAGGAGCGACTCCGAGTCGCCTTCAATGATGTCGATCTGACTTTGCGGATTCACCAACTGGGGTACGACCTCGTGTATCAGCCTCACGCCGCGCTGCTGCATCAAGAATCTGCTTTACGGGGTTCCTTGCACCCCACCGAGGATGAAGATTTCTTCAAGAAGCGTTGGGGCGACCCATTAGATCAAGACGACCCGTACTACAACCCGAGACTCTCCCGGCACGCCCAGTACTACTTCGCGGATGAGGTAAAACAAGTTTGGTTGCCTCGCGGACACCCCTTGGCGTGAGTCATGCGACCGCTAAGACCCCCACACCTCCACCAACCGGCGACCCCAAATTTGCGATATCGCCGAATGCTGTAACAGCGCCCCTAGCATCGACCACTAGGTACCCACCCGGCCTGTAGATCAGTCCTACCGCATCGACTCTCCCAAGATCGTTAGGTGAGCCGAAATATTCAACGTCGCCGGCGGGATAAACCTGCCCGTCGGAATCGAGAAACAAATAACCGAGACCGTCGGGAGCGGCAGCGAAATCGACCACGCGTAGATCATCGACTGGATGTTGGTCCACTAAAGCACCGTGGAATGGGGCAGCGCCGAAGGTATGGACTCCGCCGCGAGCGTCAACAATCCAATAGCCATCAGCATTAGCAGTAGGTTCAACTCGCACCGCGCCCGCTGAGCTCTCAGCCACCTGTGGCACGCCCTTCATAAAATGCGCGTTACCAAAACTGAACACGCTGCCTTCTGAATCGATCACCCAGTACCCGACGCCCGCTGGCGACGCCGCAATATCAACGGGAGGCGCAACCATATCTAGGGCAGCTAAATCACCTAACGCTCTTGCCGTCCCATGCGCCTGAATATGACCGTTTGACTCAAGCACCAGACATCCTTGACCATCGCGTGTATTCGCGATCGCGACAGGGCGCGACGTGAAATCAAGCCTGATCTCACTCACGTCATCTTGGAACTGCAGCAACCGGTAATCGGAGGTAAGCATCCAATAGCCGCGCAGCGTCACTTCGCGAGCCTATGTGAGGTCAACCTTTAGTCTGCGTCACAGCCGGGCTAGTTTGGCTGCCTAATGAAGATTTACACTAAGACTGGCGATGACGGCACTACCGGCCTTTTGTATGGTGGCAGAGTCGACAAAGGTTCTGTGCTTCCCACGGCATACGGATCAGTTGACGAAGCTCAAGCCGCTATCGGCCTCGCCCGCGCCGCGGTTACCGACTCTGAACTAGACGGACTCCTCACAACATTGTGTCGAGACTTGTACGTCGCCATGGCCGAATTGGCAACTCTCCCCAAAAACCGAACAAAACTTGAGTCCAGTGTCACGCTTGTGACCACAGAAATGGTCACTGCATTGGAGTTGCTAATCGATGATGTCAACGCCCGATTCGAAGCTCCCGCTGAATTCACAGTTCCTGGCCAGACAGAACTTTCAGCCCGACTTGACTGGGCACGAGTCATCGTGCGACGAGCCGAAAGAGCAAGCCTTGCTGCGCACCTCCCGGACTCTTTGGTGTTGCCCTACCTCAATCGACTTTCAGACCTTCTATGGACTCTGGCACGCTGGCAAGAGGGTCAATCCTTACCGAGTCGCGAATCTTGAGCATTGGTCTGGCACGAAAGGAGAACTGTGCCCAACGTATTACCGATTTCTTCCATGGTTGTCGCATCAGACGCGGACGACGAAAGTGTTGCCCGAGATCGCCCCATCACAGGAAATGACCTCGAAACTCTTGGAGTGAGTGACAATTTTCTCGCGGCAAGTGGGTTTGAGGCAAAGCTAGGGCAAGCCGCCCTTCTGCCCGAACAGAGCCCTGTGGTCATCGCAATCGGACTAGGAACCGAAGAACTCACCGTCGCTGATGTTCGATCGGCTGCGGCGTCCCTTTCGCGGGCGTGTGAACAACTCGAGTCAGTCACCACATTGTTGCCGTTAGTGGCAGCCCCAACGCTCGGAGCAGAGGTGGCGCTCCAAGCAGTTATCGAAGGATTCCTCCTCGCGTCGTACCGATTCGATGAACTCAAAGGGTTTCCCGAATCTGGTTCACGCCTCAACAGAATCACCCTGATCGCGCCGGACGGGATTGACAGTGACGTTGTTTTAAAGAAGGCAGGCGCAGTTGCAGACGCGATCGCGCTCGCCCGAGATCTAGTGAACCGTCCAGGAGGTTCTCTTACCGCAGTCCAACTCGCGGACGAAGCAGTAGCAGTCGGTGACTCCTCTGGACTCGAAGTAGAAGTTTGGGACCGAGACCGACTTACAGAAGAAGGGTGCGGCGGCATTCTTGGCGTGAACGCAGGATCCTCCGAAGAGCCCCGTCTCGTGCGGCTGACATGGCGTCCCAAAGGTGAAAGTCGCGCCACGTTGCATCTCGTCGGCAAAGGCATCACCTTCGACACAGGTGGGTTAAACCTCAAAACATTTGAGGGTATGAAAGAAATGAAAATAGATATGGGTGGAGCCGCCGCCGTTATTGGCGCGATGAGCGCCATATCTGCGTACTCGCCGGACATCACCGTTATAGGTACCTGCTGCTGTACCGACAACCAGCCCGGTCCTAACGCAACCAAACCTGGCGATGTTCTACACATACGAAACGGGAAGACCGTTGAGGTGTTGAATACCGATGCAGAGGGACGCCTGGTTCTCGCAGATGGGCTATCTCTAGCCGCGGAAGATAAACCGGACTTAGTGATAGACCTAGCCACCTTGACTGGCGCTTGCCTGGTCGCATTGGGTCAAAAGTATGCAGGTCTTATGGGGAATGACGAGGGAGCAATCTCCAGAGTTGAAACGGCGGCAACCCAAGCGGGTGAACGTGTGTGGCATCTACCACTCCCGCCCGAATACAGAAAACAACTCGACTCACAAACAGCCGACCTTCAGAACATCGGGTCGGGCAGATTCGGTGGAACCCTCGTCGCAGGACTTTTCTTACAAGAATTTGTCGGAGATTCACCCTGGGTGCATCTCGACATAGCGGGTCCGGTAACTACCGATGACACCGAAGGCGAATTTCCCAAGGGAGCAACAGGCTTCGGAGTAAGGACACTCCTAGAACTTGTGACTGGTTGGTAAGGCATGAGGAAAGAACTCATAACGCCTGCTCCGCAGTGGATGGTTCCAGCCAACCGGAGCAACGCGAAATCGGAAATATCGAATGGCTGACGAGCTTTCACACGACGCGAAGGTTCGCGAACTGACCCGGTGGATCGACGAATGCGACCGAATCACCGTACTAACGGGCGCTGGCATCTCAACCGATTCAGGCATCCCCGATTTCCGAGGGCCTAACGGTATCTGGACCAAAAATCCCAAAGCCGAGAAAGCTTCAAATATTCAGAACTTCATTTCCGACCCCGAAGTTAGGAAGGCTTCTTGGCGAGACCGTCTCGACAACCGGGCTTGGTCAGCTGACCCCAACGACGGCCACAGAGCACTGGCGCGGCTAGAGCGGCGAAAAAAACTGGTCGCACTAATCACACAAAACGTCGATGGGCTTCACCATGCAGCAGGCAGTTCTCCAGAAAAAGTCGTTGAGGTCCACGGAACGTTGAGAGAAGTGGCATGTCTAGGGTGCAGCTACCGCGATGACATGCAGATAGCGCTGAACCGAGTTCGCCAAGGCGAAGAAGACCTTGACTGCCCGGAATGTGGCGGAATTCTTAAAAGTGCAACGATTTCCTTTGGGCAGTCGTTAGTGCAACGAGACTTGCTGCGCGCAGAAGTCGCCGCTCAAAACTGCGATCTGATGATCGCAATCGGCACCACATTGGCTGTGTACCCAGTCGCAGCGGTCGTACCTGCGGCGCAACGAGTAGGAGCAAAGATCGCGATAATCAATGCGGAGCCCACCGAAATGGATCACTTAGCTGACTTAGTGATCCGCGAGTCAATCAGCGAAGTGCTTTCTATCGCCGTCAGCGGCGTCTCAAATCTCCCAGTCGAAGCCAATGAAGGCGAAGCGCGAGACGAGAAGCAGTCTTAGACCAGTCAATTAGTAGGATTGTCAGGGTGAGTTGTCGGTACCCGACCCCGACTAGGAGCTAGTCAATGGCCAGCTTTCGAGAGTTGCTTGCCGCAACGAAAGAACAGATCCGAGAAGTCGATACGGCAGAGGCAGCGCAGCTTGTCCAAAATGGCAGCGTGACGCTCGACGTCCGAGAACCTGAAGAGTTCGAACAAGGCGCTCTTGTCGGCGCAACCCACATCCCTCGAGGCCAACTCGAAAGCCACATCGAAAGTCGAATTCCCGACCGCGACGTTCCAATTGTTGCCTACTGCGCGGCGGGTACTCGCTCAGCCTTCGTCGCGAAAACCCTCAAAGATCTGGGCTACACCGACGTGGTCTCAATGGACGGCGGGTTCACAAAGTGGAAGTCCGAAGGTCGACCGTGGGAGACCCCTCAAGCACTAGACGCACGACAACGAAACCGTTATCAACGCCACCTATCGTTGCCCGAGGTAGGAGAAAAAGGTCAACAAAAACTTTTGGACGCGAAAGTACTTCTCTTAGGAGCAGGAGGCTTAGGGTCTCCGGCTGCGATGTACCTCGCCGCCGCTGGTGTAGGCACCATTGGCATTATCGACATGGACGTAGTCGACGAATCCAACCTGCAACGTCAGGTCATTCATACCACCGAACGTGTCGGACAACGCAAGGTCGACTCAGCTCGCCAGACGATCACCTCGCTGAACCCCGACGTCGATGTGGTCACCTTTGACACACGTCTTGGCGCCGACAACATCCTCGAACTCTTATCTGGATGGGACGCTGTTATTGATGGCGCCGACAACTTCCCAAGTCGATACCTGTTGAACGACGCTTCAGTCAAACTTGGCATTCCCGTCGTCCATGGCTCAATCTTCAGATTTGAAGGCCAAGTAACCATCTTCGATCCTCTGCAAGGTCCCACTTACCGCGATTATGTCCCAGTGCCCCCTCCGCCCGAACTCGCGCCGTCCTGCGCAGAAGCCGGAGTTCTGGGCGTTCTCCCCGGCGTAATCGGCAGCATCCAAGCCCTCGAAACGATAAAAGTGATTCTGAATCTTGGCGACTCACTCCGAGGACGGATTTTGGCTTTTGACGCGCTCGAAATGACGTTTCGCGAATACAAATTGCGGATTGATCCAGAGAATCTGGTGACGTACGCCAACCGCGACCGGATCGAAATCGTGGAGTTTGACGACCTCTGCTCACCCACAATTAGCTGAAAGACATAACGATGCAGGGTGACCTGAAAGGATGATCCCAAAGCGGCACCGTACACTTCGGTCATGACGAACAAGCGGGTTGTTGTCATTGGTGGGGGACCGGCAGGTCACGACGCCGCCGCCTATGCAGCGAGGTTCGGAGCTGACGTCACGCTCATTGAACGCGACATCGTCGGCGGGTCCGCCCATTTGCGTGACTGTGTGCCGTCTAAGTCGATGATCGCAACGGGGGGAGCGCTTTCGTTCGCTCGACGGCTCGATGGAATGGGATTGGCCAACGTCGAAACTGGAGTCGATGCCGACCATCTACGAGCTCGAATCCAAGGAATCGAGAAGCGCCTTGAGCAAGCAGTAACACAGCTATTGACTAGTCAGGGCGTGACAATTTATAAAGGCACTGGGCGGCTTCTGAGTAACCACGAGGTATGCGCCGATACCGCTGATGGCCCAATCGAACTCACTGCCGATGCGATAGTGCTTGCCACCGGGAGCCGCCCGCGCATCCCTGAGTGGGCTTCAATCGACAAAGAGCGCATTCTCACCACTCGCGACGCTTACCCCCCAGACGAGATCCCAGGCCATCTGATCGTGGTTGGTTCAGGGGTTACGGGTGTCGAGTTCGTCCACATGTTTGCTTCGTTAGGTTCCCAAGTAACCCTTGTTGTCAGTCGCCAACAAGTTCTTCCCCAAAAAGACCCCGAAGCCGCCGCCCTCCTAGAGCAAAACTTTATAGATCGAGGAGTCCAGCTACTAAAAGGTGCGAGAGCCACGGAGATTATTCGAAGTGGTGATTCAGTGGAAGTTCGTTGTAGCGACGGACGAACAGCCACGGGAACACACGCGGTGCTAGCCATCGGCTCGGAACCCAACAGTGAAGACTTAGGACTCGCCAACACTGAAGTACTCGTCGATGAATCCGGTTACATCAACGTTGACCATAATCTCAGATCGTCGGTCCCCAATATTTACGCTGCAGGTGATTTGTCGGGCAAATTGCCCCTTTCATCCGTCGCGTCCATGCAGGGTCGCAAGATTGCCGAGCATCTCATGGGGTTGCACGAGGGGCGCGAGCACCGTCATCTTGACTACGACAAGGCGGCCTCAGCGATTTTCACAGAACCAGAGATCGCTGACGTTGGCCTTGCAGAAGCGGAAGCCTTCGCAACTGGGCGAAAGATCAGAGTCACGAAAGTTCCCTTTTCGTCGAACGCAAAGGCCTTGATCAACAATGACCCGCTTGGGTTCGTCAAGATTGTTTCCGACCCCAATACCGGCCACGTTCTCGGCGGATCTATCGTCGGTCAACACGCCGCCGAACTGATATCAGTAGTCGCTCTCGCGGTCAGCGCGAACCTCAAGGTCCAAGATATTCATGAAAGCCTATTTGTGTATCCGACGTTAAGCGAAGCGCTGTTAGAGGCCGCGGAGTGACCGTCGAACCCCAAGTACTCATCACCGGTGGCGGCGGACAGCTGTCGAAAGATCTCGCTCAGGTGTTCGACACATCCGAAACCCTCGTGCTTAGCCGCGGCGAGTTAGACATATCTCAAGCAGAAGCTGTTGATTCGGCGATGCTTCATTACCGCCCAGACGTAATTATCAACGCTGCGGCCTGGACCGATGTAGACGGCTGCGAGTCGAATGAAGAAAAGGCTCGCTTAATTAACTCTGAAGGACCAAGGAATCTCGTCGCAGCAGCCCAAAAGTGCGGTGCTCGCGTAGTTCAGATCTCCACCGACTATGTCTTCGATGGTGTCCTCGATCGCCCTTACCTTGAGTGTGACCAGACCAACCCGCAATCGATCTATGGCCAAACGAAACTAGAAGGCGAACTAGCTATGCGGAAACAGGACTTAATAGTCCGAACCTCGTGGCTATGTGGCTTGCACGGATCGAACATCCTCAAAACTATTGTAGGCCTCGCTGCATCCGAATCTCCGATGGTGTTTGTGGACGACCAGATAGGTCACCCGTCGTTTACCTGTGACGTCGCTGTGACAATCCAAGAACTAGTGAGCCTGCAGGCTCACGGAATCTTCCACGTCACAAATCAGGGTGCAGTCAGTTGGTTTGAGTTCGCACAAACAATTCTGGAACATATGGGACACCCGATTACTCAAGTCAGCCCAATCGCTACGTCCCAACTCGACCCGCCACGGCCGGCGCAACGACCAGCCAACTCGGTACTTGAAAACGCCGAGTTGCATCGAGCCGGATTAGATCCGCCGCCCGATTTTCGCGAGAGCCTCCCAGAACTATTGGAGGCGCTCTGTGCATGAACGGCTACAAATGACAGTCCATCCGGTTGGCGATACGCCAACAGATGGGGTCCTAGCAGTAGCCGCTGTTCTCGCCCTTGAGTGGGCTGCTCCGTATGCCGACGTGACTCTCGGTGGCAAGGGACCATGCATAGTCGAACCTGACATAAATGCTGTGGCTGGATTACTTCGACTCAAGCCCGAGAGGGCCGAACGAATGCGACTAGCGGGACGCGCTGCACTTCAGGTAGGCGATTCAGAAATCCATCTTGTCGAAACTAATGAAGGGGATTGGAATTTAACGGAAGAACTTGATGCATGGTGGGCCACAGGGGTAGCGCTCGAAGCTGCATCGTTTACAGCGTCCACGTCAGTCGGGCACGCCCTTGCAGAGATCTTGAACTTTTCGAGAACAGATGATCATCGCGCCGTCGAACTGCTTGAAAACAGCCAACGCTGGGCTTTGGAACAAACGGATCATCTCATCAGTCAAATAGCTAGCGAAAATCCTCGGCGCATAGCCGATCTGCTTGTTTCGCTCAGCGGCGACCTTGACATCGTCAATGACACTCACGCCGTGCTGAGAGCCCGCTATCAAGCCGACATTGAACTCATGGGTAGAAATTGATGAGTTGTGCTCCTCGAGCGACGCTGGCAATCGTCGCCTATGGCCAGCCCGATCTGGTCGAAGACTTGCTTGACTCCATCGTTGATAACACGCCAGAGGCACACGAAATTTTGGTGGTTGACAATGCCTCTCCAGATGACACATATGAACGGGTTCAACGTCATAGGTCCCAGCCGCGCCTAGTGAGATCTGACCGGAATCTAGGGTACGGAGGAGGAGCAAATTTAGGAGTTCGGGCTTCCAACTCCGAGATCGTCGTCATCATGAACTCGGACCTCAAAGTAACTAAGGATTGGCTGTCCCCTCTTCTTGCTCCAATCGAAACAAAATCAGCGGTGATAGCCGCCCCCCTATATGTCAACGAACACGGCGACGTTGTTGAAAGCGGAGCCTCACTGACCGCAGACGGCCATATCCATCGTGCACAGACATTGAATATCGGTACTGTCCCTGTGGACCATGTTTCTGCCGCGTGTTGGGCCGTGCAACGTGACTGGTTCCAAAAGGTGGGGGGATTCGATCCCTCCTACGGGCTCGGCTACTACGAAGATGCTGACTTGTGCGCAGTCGCCCGCTCGAACAAAAAAGTTGTAGCAGTCGTCAACGAATCGAGAGTCATGCACCGAATTGGTGCGTCGTTTACCTCGTCGGCAGTTCAACGGCTTTCCCATCGCAACCATGCTCGAACCGAAAACCGTTGGTACTGGATGCGCAGAGGAACTCAACAAGATGCCTGGCCCGGCGAAACAGCTGTTACCCATGGCCGGGTAGCAGTGATTGGTCGGTACCCAGAACTGGTCCGCGAACTACGCGCGAGAAACATTTCGGTCGCAGTGCTTGACAACGCCATGCAACTGCAGCAGCGCAGGAATCGCGACGATGTCGTGGTAGTTGAAAATGAGGACCCGGTAGTTGCCGAGTTCGCTCCACGGGCGGAACTCACCGTCCCCGAAAATCTGCAACGCGCGCTTCGGCGGGCAGGCATAGCTCCGAGCCCGACTCCGCCCAGATCGAGGTTTTCTCATATTTCGGGCACTCGAGGACCAAGGTGGTGAACCTATGACAGACGACCCCATCGACGACACGTTGACGCGAGCTGTTGCTCATCTCGAAACGTCTCGACGGATTGGAACCGAACTGAGTTCCAAAAAGCTACGCACAACCGCCATATTCAACCCCAAGGCGATCGATCAGGTTGCTGGAGAGCTCGCAGCGGCGATCGATCAGGTTGCTGATGAGCTTGCAGCGGCGATCGATCTTGTAGCTTCTGCTGTTTCTTCGGAACGAACACGAACAGATCAGACCGAGGCCGCTAACCGATTGCTACATCAATCTGTCGCTCGACTCGAACTTATAACCGCGGGTGACGAACAACTTATTGACGATTTGGGAGCTGCCATTGAGGCCGCGCAGATCGAACTTGTTCGTCTCGAACGACAACACGACCTTTTGCGTTCGCGACTCGACTCCTCTGATTAGCGATGCGGATCGGAATAGCCTCAGGCACTCACTGCAGCCAGATCCTCGCTGCAGTACTGCGCCGCACACAAGTCGATGCAGAAATTGTTTCGTCGGAAGGCACACACCGCGGGTACGACATAGTCCTAGCCGTCAATGATGAACCAGTCCCGCCGGGTAACGACGTCCGTAGATACGTCACGGAGCTGACCCCAAAAGTTTCCGAATGGACCGTTGTTGCCGCACGACATCTGCTCCCGATAGCAGTCGAACGCGGAATAGCGGCACCAATCGCTGTCCCTCTGCCCGTTGAATTTCCCGGCTCGGACTTACCATCTCGGTCAGGCGTATGGGTGCTGCAAAGCGAATCTCAACATCAGGTAATAGCCAAGCTTCGAAGCGCCGGAATAGAAGTGTTCTTACAAGATGACCGCCGAGTCGGCATTATCGTCGACGCAGCGGCTTCCACAAGTCGCGTCGAACCGCTTCGACAAGCGATGGCAAAAGAAAAAGTCGTAATAGCGCTTTCTACTAACGCCGCCGCCACTGACACGATCCGCCATGACACTAATGGATACCTAGTAAACGACCTCGACGAAATTGTTAGCTCAGTGCAACAAATAGTCGAAGATGAATCAGAGCGATCACGCCTCGGATTCGAGGCCCGAAAATCCGTAGCCTCCACCAACTGGAGTCGAGTAGTTAGAGCCCTGTTACTTGAGGGCCGTGTTGGAATGCCGCAACTGGAAACATTTAGTCACCTGCCAGCAATTACCCGTTGGCAGCAAAGACTCGGTCACGCGCATCAATGGAGTTCGTCGAGCTACAACAAACATGGCTACCTCGAACTCGAAGATCAGCGTCTTCAAATAGGTCAACTCGGCGAGCTTCGCCAGTGGGCTCTTTCTAACGTCACAGCTCCGCGCGACCAGTGACACCTCGTTCGCTCGGGTACGTTCACTGACGATGTCCAGGACCCGTTTACGTCGATCTCGTCGGCCAATCGAGAAGCTGGTCTTACTCATCCTCGCCTTGGCTACCGCCGGTGGATTCTTAGGTTCCTTCGTTATCGGCTACGCAGTGTGGCACCTAGACCATGTTGAACGATTCGCAGTGCACGACGTTCTCACCGCTCCAGTGCGTGAGCCAGTCACAGCATCAGATCTCATAGCCATCGCCGCTTCTGAGACCGAACGAGCCAACGACACCCTAAACGACGACGAAAATCAGACCGTTCTTCCACCTGCTGTCGCGGAAGCGCCAGTCGATGATGACCCAGACGCCGAAAACTACCTGCTTGTCGGCTCCGACAGCGTCGACGGCATCGCATCCGATGACGTCATCATGAGTGGAAGGCGAGCATCCATCGGCAACCACCTCGCCGACACCATCATGATCCTCCGATTGAGAAGCGACGGAACCGCAGCGGTGGTATCTGTGCCGCGCGATCTACTAGTTCCCATCGCCAGTACCGACGCGGTCGCAAAAATCAACAGTGCATACAACCTAGATTCCTCGCCTCAGACGAGAGCAGCACGTCTGATTGAAACAGTTGAGCAACACTTCGAGATAGGTCTCCAACACTTTGTCGAAGTCGATCTTGACGGATTTCGCCGACTTGTCAATGCCGTGGGAGGCGTATCGATTTGCTTGAACCGACCCACCCGAGATCGGACCATCCAAGACAGTGGAGATCCCACAAAAGGAGGAACTGGCTTTTGGGAGAACAAAGGGTGGACCCATCTTGACGGCGAAGCCGCCCTCGCTTTCGTGCGCAGCCGCCGCCTACTTGCTCAACAAGACGACGGTGAATGGGTTCGTCTCGGAGTCTGGAACGACCTCGAACGTAATAGTCGACAGCAACGTTTCATTTTTGAGGCGTTGGACCAGACGCTAGACAGAGCCGTAGGGAACCCTCGCACCCTTCAACGACTCCTTACCATCGTCTCGACCCACCTCCGCACCTCAAACACTTTGAGCGTATTCGACGACGGTTTAGAACTAGCGCGCCGATTCAGAGGGCTAGACGTCGACGACGATCTCCATCGGTACGCGTTCCAACTTGTTGATGTAAACCTCAACGGTCTTGCAGGGCTGGAATTAATAGTCAACGACCACAACCAACGCGTGATCGACGTTTTTCGGGGATTGGACTGGGATGACGTCGTTGAACAGCGTGTACGAATAAACACCACCGGACCTGCAGCTTCACAGGCCGCTGCCCGCTTGCGGGGCCTCGGTTTCAAAGCATCGCACCAAAAAAGCGAAGCGTACCCACTAAACCGGATCCGTTACGGCCTCGGAGGTGACGCGGCAGCAGTGATGTTGGCAGCACATCTAAAAGAAACAGTGCCCCTTGTAGCTGACCCATCCCTGTCAGGCAACAACATTCGACTCGAACTAGCCGCCGTGCCGCCCACCATCGTGAGTGGCTATAGACCAGTGAAAGCACCATTAGCCGTCGCCGCAGTCCCCGCCGCGGAAGCGCCACCGCCCCCCAAGGCGCTCGGAGTGTGTGGTGGGTAGCTCCGAGCTTGCACCAGTGGGGTCACGCACCCAGGTAGCAATCCGTCGCCGCGACGGCGAAACACCGCGATCTCGTTAACATCTCGGTTGTGCGCACTACCACCTACCCCACGATTACGGCTACAAGGGCGTAAACATGAGCACAATTTCGGTCATCGGCGCAGGCTATGTCGGTCTCACCACATCCGCTTGCCTTGCCCACCTAGGGCACGAAGTCATATGTGTTGATATTGACCGAGAAAAAATCAGGCAACTGCAGCAAGGAAAAATTCCAATCCACGAAGCTGGTCTGCCGGAATTAGTTCAAACAGGAATTTCTAACCGCTGCCTCCAATTTGTAGTCGGAGCGGAAAACGCAGTCGCATCAAGCGAATTTGTATTCCTATGCCTGCCCACTCCCCAAGAGGAAGACGGGAGAGCTGACGTCGACACGGTCTTGTCTGTTGTAAATCAAATTAGCGAAGCCGTATCACCCGGAACCATCATTGTTAACAAATCAACCGTTCCCGTCGGGACGAACACCACCCTCGCGACCGCAATCCGGCGAGATGACGTTTTCGTCGTGTCGAATCCCGAATTCTTACGCGAAGGCGCTGCTGTCGCCGACTTCCTCCAACCCGACCGAATCGTTATAGGAGCCAACGATTCCACAGCGGGAGACCGCGTAGCGCAGATCTACGAATCAATCGACGCTCCAATAGTCCGCGTTGATCCAGCTTCAGCGGAGATCATCAAGTACGCCACGAACTCTTTCTTGGCGACCAAGGTGTCTTTCGTCAACGCTCTCGCCGCTGTTTGCGAGGCCGTGGGCGCAGATATTGACGCGGTGACCGCTGGCCTAGGTTCAGATACCCGAATTGGCCCCAGATTCTTGCAACCCGGACCAGGTTGGGGGGGTTCATGTTTTCCTAAGGACATGCACGCACTGGTGCGTATTGCGACCGATGCTGGATACGAGTTCGACTTGCTGAGAGCCGTAATTTCCGCAAACGAACAACAATTCGAACGCATTGCCACAAAAGCCGAACGCCTACTCGAAGGAGACCTAGCCGGCCGAAACATCGCGTTACTTGGCTTGACCTTTAAAGCTCACACTGACGACCTCCGTAACTCCCCAGCTATCGAAGTCGCTCATCGTCTTGCAAAGAAGGGAGCCATCCTTAGGGCCTATGACCCAATGGTTAATTCCACCTCTGACATACCCAACGAAATTGAGATAGCAACAACCATCGAAAATGCTGTGAATCAAGCTGATCTGGCCGTCGTGCTCACAGAATGGCCGGAGTTCGCTTCAGCCAATTGGCCTGTGCTGGCTGACCTAATGAAGTCTCCTCGCTTGGTTGATGCACGAAATCTCCTCAACCGCGACTCAATGATTGAACTGGGATTTCAATACGACGACCTGGGTCGCACGTGACCAACCGCTCAAAACTGATTGAAATGGTGTAGGAGTGTTTGTGTGACCGCTGATCTACGCGTCCTCATGACTATGGAGGCAGCGTGGCACCCCGTGCCCGGGGGGACGGGGCGAGTGACCGTTGACCTTGCTTCGGCGCTGTCTCGCCGATCTGACATCGAGGTCCAAGGATTTTCAGCATGGCATCGACGCCCAGCGCCTTCCGATTTTTCACCCACGATCAGTGTCCGAAAACTAAAGTTGCCCCGACCACTGCTGTACGAAGCATGGTCACGTGGCCCTATTCCGCGTCTGAACGTGAAAGGTCACGACATAGTCCATTCCACTACTATCGTGCCTCCGCCCGCTAGCACAGCGCCGCTTGTGGTCAGTGTCCATGACTTGGCATTTCGTCGTTTTCCAGGACGTTTCCCAGGTCGCGCGCGACGGCTCTTCGAGCGTTCGTGGCGACGAGTGCTTGAAAGAGCCGACGCGGTCTTGTGCCCGTCGGCAGCCACGTCTGCCGATCTGCGAGCTGGAGGATTAGGTGCTGACCGGTTGCACCTTGTGCCGCTGGGTCACGATCCGAGACCCGTGACAAAGGAAGCCGGGTTACAAGCGCGACAACGCTTTGGAATTGACGGAAGCTTTGTCCTCGCGGTGGGAACCTTAGAACCACGGAAAAACATTCCGACTCTTATCGATGCTTTCGCGAGAATTGCTTCCGCTACCAACACTCAACTGGTACTGGCCGGACCAACTGGTTGGGGAATCACGCCACAAGACCTCATACATCCGCTGGATACCGATACGAAAAACCGCGTTGTGATCACAGGCGCAGTCACAATCGACGAACTCGCGGCGCTCTACAGCGAGGCGACAGTGTTTTGTTATCCAAGTCTTCTGGAAGGATTCGGTTTGCCTGTCCTTGAGGCCATGTCCTATCGAACGCCTGTCGTCACTTCCAAGGGAACTTCGACTGAGGAAGTAGCCGGGGATGCCGCCCTTGCAATAGACCCGAAATCGGTGGGTGATCTCGCCGATGCCCTGCGGACGGTTCTGACCGACTACCACTTCGCACGAGAGCTAGCCCAGCGCGGTTATGAACGAAGTACGGCCTTCAGTTGGGACAGTGCAGCATCAGCGACTGTTGCTGTCTACAGGAGTCTGCTGTGAGCGATGTGACTGTCAACCTGCTCTGGTTGCGCCCAGGTCTCGTCGGCGGTTCAGAGAGGTACGTGACCCAACTCCTGAAGTCTCTTAGCGAAGTTGAGGCCCGGCCCTCCATTCAATTGATGGTCCCGCCTGGAGTGTGTGAAGCGCACCCTTTTCTGGCCCAGTACTTCACGATTGATCAACAAAACGCACCATTTGGTCGGGTCGGTCGAATTTTTCGAGAACGACATCTATTCGGAATGGACGTAGGAAGCCCATTGGTGCACCACATGGGGGGCACACTGCCCAACCACAATTCGAAGGCGAAATCGGTTGTCACCATCTACGACGTCCAATATCGCGACATCCCCCACAACTTTTCGGGAACGAAACGAGCATTTCTAAACAACACAATTTTACGGGCTCTTGACACTGCTGACCTTGTTTGCGTGCCAAGTGAATTCTGTGCTGATTCGCTGCATCGCCATTTCGGGTTTCCGAAAGAACAATGTCGCCTAGTGCCGCCCGCTTTTGATGTTCAAACCCCCCGAGAACAAGAACCCCCCATTGCTGCTGCGGGCAAATTCTTGCTTTACCCGGCCGTCACCTGGCCTCACAAGTCCCATAAGTTCCTCATTGAGCTTGTGGAGCAAATGAGCGATGTTCATTTGGTGTTCACCGGCGGGAAGGGCTCATCACATGATGAGACACTGACGGCGATACGTCGCTCCTCCGCCGCGGACCGAATCATGCACCTAGGAGTGGTCGCTGACCAACAACTCGACACGCTGTACAGGCAAGCCCTCTGCACCGTGTTTCCTTCACAATACGAAGGATTCGGACAACCGATCATCGAAGCGATGGCCAGAGGCTGCCCGGTAATCGCAAGCGAGCACGGTGCTGTCCTAGAAACAGTGGGAAACGGCGGGATCACTATCCCCCTCGACATCGAAACGTGGATCGACGCGGTGCAACGCATGTACCACCTAGAGCACCGACAAGTACTAATTGATTCGGGCGCTCAACGAGCCGCCGATTTTTCAAATCACCGAACGTCCGCCGCTCAGCTCGCTGTTTACCGCGAACTCCTCCGCTCCTAGGGTGCGACTAGATGAACATCACGATCATTTGCCCACACTTCGCCCCCGACGTTGCGCCAACAGGCGATGTCATGACCCGACTTGTTCAAGAATTTGGCCGATTCGGTCATCGCGTTCATGTCGTGACAACAGTGCCTTGGTATCGCCGTCACTCCATCGAACCCGAATGGCGAGGCCGACTCATAAGGAGAGAAAAAACGGCCTGGGGTCGAATCACCCGCATTCATCCCTTCGCCTCGGCTAACCGAACCAACCTCTTCTCCCGAGCGGCGGCGTTCGGTGCCTTCAGCCTCATGGCGATGCTGGTTTCGGTGTTCACCCGGCGGAGCGACCTGGTCCTGGTGATGAGCCCCCCGTTGACGCTCGCCTCAGCCGGATGGATCGCGGCCAAACGACATCGAGCGCCGCTCGTGCTGAACGTTCAAGATGTTCACCCTGACGCCGCTGTGGCTACCGGAACTCTCACTGATAGTCGGTTGCTCAACATTTTGCGAAGACTTGAACTGTTCAGCTATGCGCGGTCTGACGCGGTCGTAGTGCTCTCAGATGACTTACGAAAACGACTAGCTCCTCGAGTTGACAACGAAGAAAAACTTCGAGTCATACCCAACTTCGTCGATACCCATTCCCTTTATCCGACAACACCAAATAACTCTTATCGCCGTGAACTCGGATTAACCGATGAAACGGTCGTGATGTACGCGGGCAACGTCGGTTTTTCTCAACCCTTAGAACTCATCATTGAAGCCGCCCGACAATTTCGTGACCGCGACGACGTGGTTTTCGTCATTAATGGCGACGGATCAAGGCGAGCTCACTTCGAAACGGAAGCTGAAGAGCTGCCGAACGTGACTTTCATGGAGTACCAGCCGCGCAATCGACTCAACGAATTACTTGCCGCGGGCGACATCCACCTCGTGCCACTTCAACCTGGCATGGGCTCTATCAGTGTGCCCTCGAAAATTTATTCAATCCTGGCCGCAGGCCGCCCAGTACTTGCCAGTGTCGATCCCGGAACAGAAATTGACCTCATTGTCACCCAGTCTGGGGCCGGTAGAAGTGTTCCTGCCGGGGACACCGAGGCCTTCATAGACGCCCTCTCAGCGCTCATAGACGACCCTAACGGCCGTGTTGCTGCAGGCCTCGAAGCACGACGATTTGCCGAACAGTGGCTATCAGCTGAAGCAGTAGCCGACAGCTATAACGATCTCTTTTCTGAACTCAAAAAATGAGCAGAGAACCTCAAGTATGCGGAACCGGGACCTCCAGACGGTAACTTGGCGAACCGTATGGCCAGATCAGCAGCAGCTAAGAAGGTAGCCAAAGCCGCAAGCACCGGAGCCGGCGGTAAAGGCGGCGGTGGTGACCGCAACATTCTTTTCCCCGCAGCGATGATCCTCGTTGCGTTACTAGGCATCGCTCTGGTGTTCGTTGCGCGAGATCAACGCTCAGACCTAGCCCCAGCTGGTGATCCTTCGTTAGATGACCATTGGCATTCTGCATACAGCGTGTATGTCTGTGACGAACTTTCCCCCATGGTCTTTGAGAACGACTCTGCCGACGACCGGACGGGTATTCACACCCATGGCGATGGTCTAATCCATATCCACCCGTTCGTAAGTACTGTCACCGGTCAATACGCCACCCTTGGTGCCTTCTTCAATGAAAACCAAACGGTGTTAGATGACAACACTTTCGAGTTGCCAAACGGACAGGTCCTTTCCGAAAACGACTTTGAATGTGACGGCGAGCGCGCAGAGATTCGTGTCTTGAAGTGGAATACGTTGGCTGCTGAAAAACCCGTTGTCTTCACCGAGGACCTTCGTGATGTGCGACTTAATGAAAATGGACAACTCTTGATGTTTGCTGTGGTGGCCGAAGGAGCGGACGATTCTGAGATCCCTCGCCCCGACGACGCTTACCTACGCCAATACCTAGGACTTTCAGATGAACAGCGACCTCTAGGACAGAATGAGGGAGATCAGACGGGCCCAGTTGTGCCGACTACCGACGAACCCTTCGCCACTGAAGAACCGACCAGCGAAGTACCAGAGTCGGACGAACCCAACGACAACTGAGTCAAGATGCTCGCGGTCGTGCTTGTCGGAGGCTTCGGTACTCGGTTACGACCTCTGACTGCTGACCTACCAAAACAGATGCTGCCGATCTGTGGTGTTCCAATGATCGAATGGGTAGTCGGTCATTTAGCCACACACGGGGTAGAAGAAGTGGGCTTATCCCTCGGTTACCGCCCTGACGATTTTTTGAACGCGTATCCTGACGGCCAAATAGCGGGAATTCCGTATCGGGTAGCAGTGGAGCCAGAACCGAGAGGGACCGCAGGAGCAGTTCGATTTGCAACTGATGAATTTGGCGTCGACGACACTTTTCTAGTGTCGAACGGCGATGTTTTGACTGACCTCGACATCACCGCACTAATCGAGTTTCATCGCGAGCACAAAGCCGAAGCCACTATCGCATTGCAGCCCGTGCCTGACCCATCGCGCTTCGGGGTGGTATCGACATCACCTGATGGTCAGGTCAAAGAGTTTGTCGAAAAGCCGGAAGCCGATCGGGCTCCTTCCAACAATGTCAACGCGGGTACGTACGTTCTTGAACCGTCGGTCATCGAACGTATTCCAGGCGGAATCGAAGTCTCGATAGAAAGAGAAACCTTTCCTGAGTTGACTCGCGCCGGAACTCTTTACGCCTTGCCGTCTTCGACCTACTGGTTGGACACCGGAACACCAGAGCAGTTCCTCGAAGCGAACTTGGATGTCTTGCTTGGACGAAGGTTACGTCGAGCGGAATTAGCACTCGCTCACCTCGATCCAAGCGCAGAGGTGGTCGACTCAGTGATTGGAGTCGACAGCAGAATAGGCGCCGGTGCACGTATCCAACGTTCGGTGTTGTTTCGCGACTGTCAGGTAAACGCGAAAGCTACTGTCATCGACTCCGTACTTGCTGATGCGGTGTACGTCGGTGAGGGGGCGAGACTTGAGCGCTGCGTAATCGGCTGTGGCCAGAGGGTCGAGAGAGGCGAACATTTGATTGCTGTCAAGCGTCCAGAGGGATAGACCCCAGTTAACGAAACAGGTCCTCAGTGGGGTTCCGGACGACTTCTTCGCGAATTGAGCTGTCCCTCAACCAGGTTGGGTCTACCCCCCGCACAAGCGCAACGGGAACGCCCTCGGCTTTTCCACACACTAGGTCTGCTGCGGCAGCCAACTCATCAGCTACACAGACCTCAGTGACCATGAGTTCTCGTCCGAACGCATCTTCTGTTCCGCGAAGATCCACGACGGCTGCGATGCCAGCGCAGCCGATTGCCACGTCGGTTACCCCTCGTCGCCACGGACGTCCGAAGGTGTCGGAAACAATGACCCCAACTGAAAGTCCTTGGGTGCCGCGAATGCGATCACGAATTCTACGCGCAGAGCGATCACTATCTTCGGGTAACAACGCTGCGTGACCTCGAGCAACGTTTGATAGATCGATTCCTGCGTTGGCACACACAAACCCATGTTTGGTTTGGGTAATAATTAGATCTCCTCGGCGGCGCAAAATTCTGACCGCTTCACGCTCAACGATGGGTTTATGTGAAAGCGGATCGTTCTGATCGATTTCGACCATCGCCCCTTCGGCCTTGGAAACAATCTTTTGTGTCACCACCAAGACATCACCGTCGACGAGACCAAAATCCGCCGAATAGCAGACCCCGCCGATCAGGTCGCCGAGGTCAACACCAGCGGTAATTTCTGGAATTCCATGCACAGGATGAATTACCAGACTCATAGAGGTCCCTCCTTGCTCGAGAACAAACACTCGAGTGTGGCTTTGGCCAAGTGAGCAGCCCGTTCCGGATCACTCATAATCGTGTCGGTCACCAACGTTCGAATTCCCTCAGACTCGATTCGAGACGACAGCCCTGCATCAACTTCATCAATGACCAGAATTGCAGCGACGTCTTTGTACAAATCCGCTACCCCTACAGCGCTTCTTTCATAACCGAGTTCCTCAAGCATCCGCGAGGCCGGACCCTTTAACGCCGCACCACCAACTATCGGTGAAATGGCCACGACCGTCTCTTTCCTGCTTTGTAGAGTTTCGCGAATTCCCGAGATTTCAAGTACCGGATTCACCGACACGATCGGATTGGATGGCGCAATGATGATGATGTCGGCTTCTTCGAGCGAAGGGATTACTCCAGGACCGGGTGACGCGCTCTCAATGCCCGAAAAGCGCACGTCTGTTATGGGCAAGCTGTGCTGTTGCGCCACGAAATAATCTTGAAAGTCGACCCAATCTTTATCGCGAACCTTCAGTTGGGTACTGATCTTTGTGTCAGTCGCTGGTAAAAGTTTTGCCGTTATTCCCCAACTGGCACATATCTCCCGAGTGACATCACTGAGGGTCGCGCCTTCGGCCAGTCGTTGCGTTCGGTAGAGATGGAGAGCAAGATCCAGGTCCCCCAGACTGAACCAGGTATGTCCACCGAGCTTTTCAAGCTCAGTCATGACACGCCAACTCTCACCCGTTCGACCCCAACCGGTTTCAGGGTTGACCTGGTTGCTGATCGTGTACGCCACCGTGTCAAGATCAGGACTAATTGACAGCCCGTGAAGATGAAAATCGTCGGCAACATTCACAACGGCCGTGACGAGCTCATTGGGGTAAAATTTGAGTAGGCCACGCAGAAATTTGGCAGCTCCGACACCGCCAGCTATCACCGCTACTCGACGATCCTCAGGCACAACCTGCGAGCCTAACCCCGATGGGTAGTGACCTAGGTGAAAGTAGCGACAGTCACGACAGTTGTTCACAGAAGGCTGTGAAACGGTCGACAATGCTGGTCCATCCATACACCTCGGCGGCGAAGGTTTGACCGTTGGCAGCCAGCCGTAGACGAAGTTCTTGGTCAGTTGCGAGTCGCTCGACGGCTACTTCAAATTCACCGTAGTTGCGGTACCACAATCCGCCGTTTGCTTCGGCGACGTGTTCTCGAGTCGTGTCGCAGTAACCGTTAACGAGAACAGGAATGCCGGCAGCCCATGCCTCGAATAAGACTAAAGAAAAAGACTCCATCGCTGAAGGATTAATTAGGAAATCAGCGTCACGCAATAAAGACCATTTAGCGTCGTCATTTGCTCCGCGCACAACAATAACGTCGTCGTCTTGTTCAATTGGAAGACTGGGTTCCCCCAGCAATACGAGTCGATGGTTGCCCTTAACGCGGCCCCGCATGGTGCGCCAGAAGTTGAGCAGGCCTAGCGTTCCTTTCGCGTGTTCTATGCGTCCGACACAGATGGCGTAGGGCCTGTCGTCGAGACCTAGTTCGGTTCTAATTTCGGAATTGCTGCCCTTGGCTTCTTCTATCCCCCAACCTAAAACCGTGCTGGGTAAATGGGCGATGGGGTGAGTCGTTTGCAGCAGCCGCTGTTCCGCACGCGACCCGTAGATCAAAGCGCGGCTGTCTTGTAGAACCTCTCTTACTCGAGACAAACGCAGAAAAGGTTCATCATGAGCTGCCGGAACGATGACGGCTTTTTCGATCACTGTCGGGGCGAGGGCAATAGTGGGCCAAAAAAGGTATGGCGCAAAAATGACCAGATCAGCATTGGAGGTCGATACAGCATGAGCCATAGCGTTGCTAACTGGCCCTTGATGGTGAAAAAACAGATCTTGAGTGGTCGCATCAATGCTAGATGGACCTTCCTGGACACGGCGGTCAAGTTCTGGCCATTCGGTAGTGCGTCCAGAGTCAACGAGATGTTGGTGGACCCACAGAGGGCCGACTTGCTTACTTCCTGGCTCTTCTTCGTTCGCCCACGTATTTGACGATTTTGCGCACGTTGCGTGAAGATGAACTTCCCAACCGGGATGTTTCGCGACCCTCTTAGCGAGCGCGCTTACTGCATTCTCGGCGCCACCTACCGGCCCGTATCGCGGTACGACAAAATCAACTTTCATCTTGCTTGGCTACTCAAGTTACGAAGTGCTTGATCTAGGGCGTGCCCCACCAATTCTGAATTGAAAGATGCGACTCGGCGGTATCCGCTTGTAGACAGCCTATTTGCCAGCTCTTTGTCAACCAGTACTTTTTCGAGGGCGGTAGCGACTAGCGCGGGGGTTTTTGAGTGCAGCAACAACCCTCCGTCGCCGACTGTTTCGGTGACGGCAGTGTTTGCGTAGGCGACTACTGGAAGTCCATGCGACATGGCTTCAGCGATCGGAACTCCGAATCCCTCATGGTCGCTCAATGTGCAAAAAACTGAGGCGCGTCGGTACTCGAGTTCAAGCTGTTCATCATCAATCCAACCTGTAAACGTCACCGTGTCGCCAAGTCCCAGAGCCTGGACTAAACCGTCTAACGTTGCTTCATAGAGATCACTGGTCTGTCCGCCCACGATTCGAAGCTCTGTGTCCGGAACGTTTTCTAGCAGTAGAGCCGCAGCGGTAATCAGGTCATGAACTGCCTTATTCGGAGCCACCCTTCCGACAAACAGGACAACGGGCCGTTGGCGATTCTCTTCTACCGGACTTGGGTTGTTCTGCAATGGCAATGGCACGACTGATGTGGCCACATTTCCGAAACTGGCCAATGTACGTTCATTAAAGCGACTGTCGCAGATAGCAAACTGAGACTTCGCGACAAGATCAGTCAACTGTTCTTGCGCTCGGAGCAGTTCAAAAGCGACGTCAGGATCCCAGTGAATCAATAGTTCCGGAGGCGTGAAATTGTGAAAGACAAGAGCCAGAGGTTCTTGGCGGTCAAGTAGGAAATCTGCGCAAGGCGAGGCTTGTGCAACGTGATACAAAAAAAGGGTTCGGCCGCTTGAAGTGACGTGTTGATCAACCGCCGCTAGATCATGGGTTTCTTGTGCGGTACGAGGGTTCTTGGTCCCAACGAAGATCTCTGACCTGCAGCCCTGAATTCGGAGACGATTCCGGATCCACAGCACGTGGCTACCAATAGCGTCCCCTGGCTGAAGAGTCGGCACGAACTGATGCACAGCGTCCCAGGTCATTGTGACTCCATGAGCACCGAAAACGAATCGCGAAATCGGCTTTCAGTAACAGTTCGATTGAAATCAGCTGCTCGTCGCCGGCCAGCTTCTTGAAGCCGTCCCGCAAGCTGGGCATCTGTGCTCACCCGGTGCAGCGCCGCTGCCACCAGTAAAGAATTCTTCTCAGGCAGCAACAAACCACCCCCGCTCACTGTCTCACCGACTGCTGTGCACTCGTATGCGACTACTGGAAGTCCGTGATGCATTGCTTCGATCACCGGAACACAGAACCCTTCGTGGTCACTGAGACAACAGAACACATCTGCTGCCTGGTAGTGCGCAACAAGTTCCTCTTGAGTGATCGATCCGTGGAACGTGACGTGGCCTCGCATCCCGGCGTGGGAAACAATTGTGTCTACAACCCTGCGGTAGCCCGGTGGACCGTCAGTGCCGACGATATGAAGGTGAGCTTCGTCACCATGTGCGTCTCGCAGGGTTCGTACGGCCGCCACCAAATCGTGGTGTGCCTTATTGGGGGCAATTCTGCCTACGAACAGCACTTGAGTTCCTCGACGGTTCCGGAGCAAACGGGTGAGAGTTCCCTTGTCGGCCTTGGCGCTTGAAATATCGAAAAGAACAGGAACTGTCTCGGTTGAGGGATATCCAAGAGCGTCTAGTTCGGCTTTGTTGAAATCTGAGTCACATATGGCGTGGTCGCAAACGTTCGCATACCTAGCCATCTGGTCGCGTCCGAGTTGTACTTCCGCCGCTAGCAAGCCATCCCATTTGCCAACTAGGGAAATGGGAGTGATGTTGTGGTAATTCGCAATTTTCTTGCCCGGGTGACGAGCCCAACGGTCAGCCACTGGGCTACCAATTGACAGTTGGTAGATGACGGCATCCGCGTTTGGTGGGAGTTGATCCACGTAGTGAGTTTTGGTCATCAAATCTGGATGCCGAAACATTGAGAAAATTTCGCTTTCGAATCCAAGTCCTCGCAGCACGCCTTGGAGTGCGAGTGTGTGATTACCCACCGCGTCGCGCGGGGATATGGTCGGGACCAGTTGATGCACACTGGTCATGAAAGTTTTGCGGTAATCAAAGTCGACTGAGAATCTGAGGATTGGACGGCGGTGACTTCCAGGGCGTGTTCCCGTAGAAGCAAATGAGTCCAGGTTTCTGGGTGTAGTGGGCGTCCATCAAGTAGGTCCGCTGCGACGGGACCAAGACGAGCTGACCAGGTCTCGGCATGGACCACGATTACAGCCACTCGTGCATCAGGTTTAGATCGCAGCAAGAGAAGGCGCAGAGCGCGAAGTTGCTCATTGAGAGACGCTCGACCGGTGAGACCACAGAGAACGAAGCCGCCAAGCGACTTATCTTCCAAATGTTCCAAGTGTTCGATCAGAGTCTCTTGCCGAACATCAACAAGGTCGCTTCGTTCGCTCGATGGAGTCACGCCATAGGTATCGACTCCGCTGGCACGAAGAAATTGAAGAAGATCGGGGTCAACTTGATCTCCGAACAGCACTCGCCCTGAAGCGGTAGCTAGGTGTGAGGCGAGTACTTCTCTAAAATCCGATGAGATAGGGAAGGCCGAGATTCCTGCAATTAGTTCGGCTCGAGCAGTCGTGCCGACATCAAATCGATCTTCAAGTGCCGAAAGCCTGCGGTCCACGTTCTTGACGCTTGCGTCGAGTAAGCGAAGTGGCCTCGTAATGTGAATACCGAGAGCGGTGATCTGTTGCGCTGTATGTCGGTGATAAAAGTAGGTGAAGCGCCGAACTGCCCATTTGATGTAACGCCCAAGTGGGCTCCGGCTATCCACCGGAACGACGGGATCGACGTACGCTGCAGCCTCTACGCCTCTAATGGTGTCTTCGACCCCGTTTTCTAGGCTTGCATCCGGAATCCAACGTCGAAACTCTTCATCCAGGCTGCGGAGCAAAGCTCTGGGATATTCGCCACTGTCGGAACGCCGTTGCGCCTCTGCTTCGATTTCGCTCACCACCGACTCGAAATAGGTGGCGTCGGACTGGGAATCGTTCATCAACAGGGTCCTCCGGCGGCCCGTCCCACTTGGTGGTCGGCGAGTCGATAGCGTACCTGGGACATGCGGGTTGCTCTTGACGCTACGCCACTGATTGGCACACGTACCGGCATCGGTGTTTTCGTCGCTGAATTGCTTCGCTCTATCCAGGCTTTGGAACAGGAGGGCATCGATATCGAAATAGCCCCATACACCCTGTCCGTTGGAGCTCGCCTACGAGGAAAAACGCAGGGGGCGTGGGTGCCAATACCTGCTGGAAAGGCGGCAACTGTTTGGCGTCGTTTTAAGGGACCGCGAATAGAGAGATTTGTGGGCGGGGTCGATGTTGTGCACGGCACCAACTACCTAGTGCCTCCGTCTAGTCACCCGCGCCTCGTCACAGTTCACGACCTGTCGTTTCTGCGTGAACCAGTGGCTGCGTCAGTTCCGATAGCGCGCTTTGATCGTGCGGTAGCAGACGCGGTTAATACCGGTGCTGTAGTCCACGCAATCTCGAACTTCGTAGCAGATGAGATCCGTGACCGTTACGCAGCGCCTGATGTCAGAGTGGTGTACCCCGGCGTGCACCCCCGTCCGTCAAGCAGGGAACCCAAAGGGACGAGTCCGGTGCTTGTAACGCTTGGAGTAACTCAAAGGCGTAAAGGCATCAGTGATCTGATAAGCGCTTTTGGACTGATCGCGCAGGCGAACAAGAGCGTCGAGCTTCACATCATTGGGCCGGCGGGAGATGACGAAAATCGAACCAATCAATTGGTAGGACGATTACCTGCCAGTATCGCAGCGCGTGTTCAGAGAATTGGTTTCGTTGACGATGAGGAACGAGATCGACGTATCGCTGACGCCACAATTCTTGTTCATCCGAGCCACTACGAAGGTTTCGGTCTCCCGGTTGTTGAAGCAATGGCGTCGGGAACACCGGTTGTGACCACCACCGGTGGTGCGATTCCAGAAATTGCGGGTGATGCCGCGCTGATGGTCGACCCCGGTGATGTGGACGCCCTCGCAAGCGCGTTGACACACGTTCTGGAGGACGAACAAATCCGAGCACACCTAATTCAAGCTGGCCGTGATCGTGCTGCCCGTTTCAGTTGGGCTGACACCGCTGGCGGACTTATTGACGTGTACGACTCTTTTCTCTAAAGACTGGGACGACGCGCAACTGCCTTGGGGGGTGCACGCGACCAAGTCGAAGTCATCGTAGGCTTTCCAAATCCAATACATCGAAGGCGGAGAGCCCACTTGCGCAATGCTCTAATTACCGGCATCACCGGCCAAGACGGCCAGTACTTGGCGGAAGTCCTCCACGATGAGGGGTACAAGGTTTATGGCCTGATTAAGGGTCAACATAACCCTAAGGCTGAGCTGATAACGAGCGAATTACCGTTCGTTGAACTGGTCGAAGGTGACCTTCAGGATCTTTCTTCGCTGATCGCGGCCTTGGAGTACACACAACCACATGAGGTGTACAACCTTGGAGCAATCTCGTTTGTTGCCCTCTCTTTCAAACAAGCGGAGTTAACGGCAAACATCACAGGATTGGGAGTACTGCGGCTCCTTGAAGCGATACGGCTCGTTGGAGGTCAAGACAACGCCATTCGTTTCTATCAAGCTTCCTCAAGCGAGATGTTTGGCAAGGTCCGTGAGACCCCACAAACAGAACTCACCCCGTTACATCCGCGTAGTCCTTACGGGTCGGCCAAAGTTTTTGGTCACCACACCACAGTGAATTACAGAGAGAGCTACGGGCTGTACACCTGCAGCGGGATCCTCTTTAATCACGAGTCACCGCGTCGCGGGCTTGAGTTCGTAACGCGAAAAGTCACCAACGCTGTCGCTCGAATTAAACTCGGTGTACAAGATCATGTAGCGCTAGGAAACCTTGACGCGAAACGTGACTGGGGATTCGCTGGAGATTATGTCCGAGCCATGTATCTAATGCTGCAACAAGACGAACCTGATGACTTCGTGGTCGCCACCGGAGAGACCCACGCCGTGAGCGAGTTTGTCGAACTTGCTTTTGCGTCAGCTGGTATTGACGACTGGGAAAAGTACGTGCAAATTGATCCGCGTTTCTTCCGCCCAGCAGAAGTTGACGTTCTTGTTGGCGACGCAACTAAAGCAAAAACAACGCTCGGTTGGGAACCCACGGTGTCGTTTAGGGAGCTAGTGACAATGATGGTCGATCACGACCTCGCCCTAGAACAAAGCAAACTTTCCTAACCGTCTTGTGACTCGACCAGGCGACTCTACTCATTCGTGAATGGTCGGTACTCTCGGTACCCAACCCCCATCTGGAAGATACGTGGATCGATTTAAGGCTCTAGCGGCGGCATTTCTATTAGCCAGTAGCTCATTCTGGTTCATCGCGCCTGCTGGAGGCATTGAGCTAAATAGAATCGCCCGCTCGGATTTCGTGTCGACATTGGCTCCTAATGACCCCTGTGTGAGCGGTTGTCAACCGTACGGCGTTCCGTGGCATTTCGAATCACTCGGCGCTCAGAGCGCATGGGATATCACCACCGGTGCCTCCGAAGTCACCGTCGCCATCGTGGACACTGGCATCGACACTGCCCACCCGGACCTGATTGGCCGGGTTCGAAGTATCCCTGGATGTGGGTTAGGGCCAAATGCCGCATATGACACGAGCCATGGGACATTTATCGCCGGTTTGATCGGCGCAGCAAGTGACAACTCTATTGGAACTGCCGGGCTGGACTGGAACACCGACCTACTCGATGTGCGAGTGATGAAAGGAAGCAACGGAACTACTAGCGACATTGCCGATGGGATTCGGTGCGCAGCACGTCATGGCGCCGATGTCATCACATTGTCCTTTGTACAGGCGGGAACTCAACTGTCGCCCGTACTTGAAGACGCGATCAACGAGGCAGTAGCTGCGGGTGCCCTAGTTATCGCTGCAGCGGGAAATGATGGCGATACACGTCAACGGTTTCCCGCAGCTGCAGCAGGCGTCCTAAGTGTTGGCGCAATCGACGAAACTCTTGGTGTCGCAACGTTTAGCAATCGAGGAGACTGGGTGGACCTGATGGCGCCTGGCGCTCGTTTACTGTCACTCGGATCGGGGTTGAGTAACGGTGTGCGACTCGGACAGGGAACATCATTTGCCGCGCCGCTTGTGGCCGCAACCGCCTCTCTCGTTAAAGCCCGGTTTCCCTACTTCGACGCCTCTCAAATTTCTCGACAACTACTTCGAGCCGCCCAACCGCACACCGACACGACTACCCAATTGAGCTACAAAATCTTGAACGCCGAGCGAGCAGTGACATTGCCTTACAGGACCCACTGGCAAGTCACGACAACCGGACAAGTCCTAGCGTTAGGCGAGTCACAACATTTCGGAGATCTCACCAATGGAGCTTCCGTCAGAGACGTGGTAGCAATTGCCGCAAATGCCAGCGGGCTTGGCTATTGGCTGGCACGCTCTAGTGGCGTGACCGCAACCTTTGGTGATGCTTTGCCCCTTGGAGATCTTGCACAAGTCACGTTAAACAAACCGATTGTTGATATGGCGGTTACTCCGTCGGGGAATGGTTATTGGTTGGTTGCGTCTGATGGGGGAATTTTCACGTTTGGTGACGCTGGTTTCCATGGTTCGACGGGAGCGATGACGCTGAATCAACCAATAACGTCTGTAATTCAAACTCGCTTGGGGTACGACCTTGTTGCCGCAGACGGAGGGGTCTTTAACTTCAACTCTCCGTTCCTTGGGAGTGGAGCCTCAAGAGAATTGCGTGGATCAATCGTTGACGCGAGCAGCCGAGTAGGTGGCTGGTGAGACGACAGCGAATAGTGGCGGCCCTCCTTGCCTGTTTTTTTCTTACGCAACTGATATGCCCAACTGGTGCCGTAAATGCACTCGCTCCCGACACCATCACGGTCGAAGGACGAGGATGGGGCCACGGACGAGGCCTTCAACAGTGGGGGGCCCTCGGCTACGCAATCGACCATTTCTGGTCCTCCGAACAAATTCTTCAGCACTACTACTCAAACACGAACAGTTCTGTCATCGCGGACCGCGAAATCAAAGTCCACATCACACGTAACAACGAGATGGACCTGTTGATCACCTCCACAAATCCGTTCACCGTAGAAGGAATTCAGTTCTACGGGGGACAGATTGCCCGGCTCTCAGCTAGCGGACCCCACAATTTCAACATCAACCAATCCGCGGGATGCGCCGATGTTGGCTATCCCATTTACCAGGGTCATCCTGGAAGAGTTGACGGCAGCGGCCGCACATTTATCGAAGCCCATCCTCTGAACCCCAACTCCGCAGTGGATGATCTAAATCAACTGCTACAACTCATCACATGTGAGCGGTCGAATCCCGCCGTAGAGGTTTCGCGACGGCACTACAGAGGTGCGCTAGGCCTAATCGAACAGAACGGTCAATACAGCTTCAATCGCGTTCTGAGAGAGCAATACCTAAGAGGCGTAGTACCTCAAGAAACTCCTTCCTACTGGGGCACGCTCGGTGGGGGATTAGGGATGGAGGCTCTGAAGGCACAAGCGATTGCGGCTCGAACTTACCTTGAAGCGATATCACAACGTCGCCAAGCCAAGGGCTACATGACCGACACTTGTGACACGGTGGGATGCCAGGTGTACTTGGGCGCGAGTGCCAAGGGTAAACCCCTTGACTACGGTGACGACTTTTGGACGACCACAGCCGCAGTCGTGAATACCTCGGGGCAGATCCGTGTCGCTTACGACGGCTCGATTCCCCTCGCTGAATTTGGTTCAAGCAGTGGTGGATGGACGACACCACAATCTGAGCTTTCGGCCTTCCCGGCCGTGGTTGATGACGGAGACGACGTGGAAATGAACCCTCACCATCTGTGGGAGAAGAACATTCAACGAAGTGACGTGGAGTCGATCTATCCCGAGATTGGCCAACTCAAAGAAATCAAGGTGACCTTAAGAAACGGGTTAGGTGACTGGGGTGGCAGAACAAGGCAACTTTTACTTCGGGGCACGGTCGCCAATACCACCATCGACATCTCCAACTGGGCAGAGGACCAGTTCCGCAGAGGATTAGGCCTTAAGTCTGATTGGTATCGGTTCCCTCAATTTCCTGAGTACAGCGACCCCGGGTTTTGGTTAGCAAAAAGTAACGGCGGAGTCCTCGCAGTGGGTACCGCAAAGCACTTTGGTGATGCCAAGCAAGCCGACCGGTCCGGACCCATCGTCGACATTGCTGCTCCATCGACCAGCGATGGTTATTGGCTTGTATCGGACTCCGGCGAAGTGTTTGCGTATGGGAATGCTGTACACCATGGGGATTTACGGGGGCAGGCCCCTAACGAACCAGTCGTCGCAATGACTGCCCACCCGACGGGCAACGGTTACTGGCTCGCCACGGCCGATGGAGGGGTTTTCTCGTTTGGCAGTGCTGGCTTCTACGGTTCCATGGGCAGTGTGGCTCTAAACAAGCCCGTAGTAGGAATGGAATCCACCCGCAGTGGTAAGGGGTATTGGCTAGTTGCCTCCGACGGCGGAATCTTCAGCTTCGGAGATGCCAGATTCTTCGGATCTACTGGCGACATTGTGCTCAACAAACCCATTACCTCGATGACCGCGGCAAGAGACGGTCGGGGCTACTGGTTCGTGGCATCTGATGGAGGCGTTTTCTCTTTCGGTTCGGTCGAGTTTTTCGGTTCCCGTGGTGGGAGCAAGAACCGCCGCTCAACTGCGGGTATGGCGGTCACTAACACCAACGACGGGTATTGGTTGGTTTGGGACGACGGCACCAGTTTCCCATTTGGGGATGCCCCCGACTTTGCGAGCAGTGTCGCAAAACGCACTGTCGTCGCTATGGAAGTCGTACCGTAACCTTCTACGCGAGTGACCCTGGCCTAAACGTGGACCGAAGTACTCTCAAAGCGTCGTGACCATCGCACAAAACTCCGCCCCGCCAGTTGTAGCAGTAATGGTTACGGACGAACCAGGAGCTTGGTTTGACGAGGTACTCAATGGTCTCGCTGGGCAGGACTATGAAAACTTCCGGGTTCTCGTTTTGGATCGAGGTACCCGATCGATAGAAAGACAAGTCCTCGACAAAATGCCTGATGCTGTGGTGCGCCAGGCCGTAGACACCAAAGGGTTTGGTGACGCGGCGAATCAGGTTCAGACGTTGGTAGAGGGATCAGCATTTTTTCTGTTCCTGCGCGACGACGTTGCTCTTTCCCCGAATGCTCTGCGCTTGTTGGTCGCCGAGGCGCTTGATTCAAACGCTGGCGTTTTGGGTCCCAAGATCTTGGAGTGGGATGACCCTACGCGGATTCTGGCTATGGGCGGGGCGGTTGATGCCTTCGGCGTTCTCACGCCATACGTTGAATCTGGGGAGTTAGATCAACAGCAACATGACCGCGTCAGAGAAGCATTTACTGTCACAGGCGCGGCGATGCTTGTGCGGGCGGACCTTTTCGAAACAATCGGAGGCTTTGACCCACGGATCAAATCCACTGGTGAAGACATTGACCTTTGTTGGCGAGCACAACTAGCCGGAGGTCGTGTCCTCGTCGTGCCAGACGCAACAGTTCGACATCGAGATCGAAGACCCCGCGATGAGCCCGAAGGCTCTCGCCGCCTAGCCATGCGACACCGCCATCACGTCATCGCCAAGTGTTACGGCTGGGTTCATCTGGTCCCGGTGATGACTGGCGCCGTTCTTTTGTCGCTGCTCGAATTCACATACAGCTTGGTGGTAGCGCGATTCAGCCAGGCGCGAGACGTGGCTTGGGCGTGGGGCTGGAATCTGTGCCAAATTCCGTATGTTCTGTCTTCTCGCCGCCGAATAGCTCGTACACGAAAGAAGCGAGATAAAGAAATTCGACGACGCCAGTCGCCGGGGTCCACGCGTTTAAAGTCATTTTTTCAAGGCCAAATTGGGGGTGACGTTGCCCTTCAAACGTTGCGAGGTCGCGCCGGACGACGAATAGCAGATAATTTTTCGGCCGGACCGCGACGGAGCGCCTTGCTGGCCTGGGGAATTCTCTTTGCCGTTTTGGCGTTTGGCAGCCGCCACCTCCTTACCCGAGGCGTGCCTGCTTATGGTCAATTCGCAGATTTCCCCGACGCCGCCGTTCTTCTTTCCGAATATTGGAGCGGGTGGCGAGAGATCGGCCTTGGCGTCATCGGCATCGGACCAGCAGCGCTTGGGCTTCTTGGGGTATTGGGGCAACTGAGTTTTGGAGCGATGGGCGCATTGCGTCTCGTACTGATATTGGCACTCTTGCCAATCGGACTCCTCGGGATGTGGCGCCTGTCGAGTCCTATCGATTCAGATTGGGGACGGATTGTGGCAGTAGTCCTATACGCTGCGCTGCCAATTCCCTATAGCGCCCTCATTGCAGGCCGGTGGGACACGCTCCTTCTCGTGGCCGCCACTCCCTTCGTGGCCCTCAGAGTGATTCGCGCATTCGGAGTGGCCCCCTACCACGCCTCAGGTCGAGGGCTGCTCCATCAATCCGTTGCACTCGGATTCCTGGTGGGCGTCGTCGTGGCATTCGAACCGCTCATGTTGTTGTTGCTAGTGGTCATCTGTCTCACTGTGGCAGTAATCGGCTGTCAAACATGTGGCTTAGCAGGAGTCCTCCGAGGTCTCGTTGTCGTCATAGCTGCTCTCGGTATTAGTTCTTTGATGCACTTCCCGTGGGTAGCGGTGTTGGGTGACAGTGATGCTGTTCTCCAGTATGTTTTCGGCCGGCCGGGTGCACCAGCAACTGCTGAGCTTGCTTCCTTGTTGCGTTTCGCTCCGGGGTCTTATGGGAACGCGTGGATGTCATGGGCGCCGTTACTCGTCGCGGTGGTTCCGCTTTTGTTGGCCCGGGCTGCCCGTTTGAGAATTGCCGTTCTCGCTGGGGTTACCGCCACTGCGGCTTTCGGATTGGCCTGGGCATCAGGCAACGGATGGTTACGCGACCTACTGGATCGCGATGTGTTTATTGGAGACAGCCTGCTGGTACTAGCAGCAGTCGGCGTGTGTTGGTCTGCCGCTACTGGCCCATCGGCAGTCAAAATTGACGGTGAACGATCACCGGCTTTCTTACGGCGGATTGTCGTTGGGGTAGGCGCTATATCGCTAACACTGAGCAGCGGCATGTTATTACTCGAAAGTGCCGACGGAAGGTGGGGAACCCCAACCAACGACCTGAGAATAGCTCTGTCGTTGCTGGACGATAGAGATCTTGGCCCGTCCTATCGCGTGCTCTGGCTGGGCAGCGCCGAAGTTTTGCCGTTAGAAGGCTGGCCTGTGGCGGAAGGATTGCACCTTGGAACCTCCGTACGAGGTTACCCAGACGTCCGGCACCGGTGGGTGGGTTCGCCGACAGGTACACACAGCCAACTTGTTAATGCTGTCAAGATTGGTTTGTCTGGGGATACGGTGAGAATGGGTCGCCTACTGGCCCCATTTGGTGTCAAATACCTTGCGGTGGTTGAACGTTCGACACCCTCATTTTCCGAAGGAGTAGAACGCCCCGTTAATGCGCGGGTTCGAGAAGCCTTGAACTCTCAACTGGATCTTCGACCTCTTGCCACAGATCCTTCAGTAATGGTCCTGCTGAATGAATCTTGGATGTCAAGTCGAGCTCAGTTCTCTGAACCAGTGCGCTTGGCTGGTCTCGATGAGCCGGGGGAATTGGTTGTCACCGATCTGACGTCTGGTATTCCCGTTTTGACTGAACGGAAGTCTTCTAGGGAACAGCACGGTTTCGTGGGTGTTGGGGAGGTGCTCGTTGCTGATGCCTTTGACCCTCATTGGCGGTTGCTGGTGGGCGATCAAATCGTTGGACCCGAGGTGTCTTTTGGGTGGGCGATGCGTTTCAGTAGCCCGGTAGCGGGACCGGCTGCCCTGTGGCACGTACGGCCCAACTCAGTTGCTGATCGTGTTGTTGTGCAGCTTGTCTTATGGGCAGTTGTCGCACGTATAGCGATCTCTGAGCGCCGAAAAGCCCGCCAGACTTGGTCCCCGACATGAGTCTCTTGATATGGGTGGCTCGGCTGGCATTGCCAGCACTTTTGGTCGGTGGACTCATCGTGGACCAAGGCGTTAGTCGCCCCGTTCAACAAAAAGACGAGTCTGCGATAGTGGACAATGAAGTTCAAGTGCCTGGCAATCGATCGTTAACTTCCACTTGGTACTGCCCAACCGTCCACAGCCGAAAACTTGTCGACTCTGGAGTTGCTGCAGAGGTTGAACTCTTAGTGACGAACACCGCTGCGGAGCCGACACGGGTAAGCGTGTACTTGCTTAGTCCCACGAGTGCGCGTCAGTTGCTTCACCTGGAAGTGCCAGGGCTGGCGACTCGGTCACTTCAGGTGGCAAATCACACCAATGACGAGCTTGTATCAGCGTTAGTCGAGGCTCCAATCTCTGGTGTTGTAGTGACCCGTCGCCTCCGATCAAGCATCGGTTCTGATGTCGCTACGTGTTCTTCGGTTGTCGCGGACGAATGGTACGTAATTTCCGGCGACACTCAAGCCGATGCCCTAGATCAACTCGTTATCTATAATCCGCTACCCACGGACGCGGTTGTTGATTTACGGTTTGCCAGTGAGGCCGAAGTGGGCCCTTACGCGTCTCCTGAATTGTCGGGGCTAGTTGTTCCAGCAGCAAGTTCAATTTTAATTGAGATCGGTGAACACGTTCGTCGACGCGACATGGTGGCCGCTACAGTGCAGGCTCGCTTGGGTCGTGTGGTGGTAGACCATCTCCAAACCTTCGGCGGGTCCTCAGGACGTTTAGGATTTTCGGCACATCTTGCCACCGCCACAAGTTCGACGGTTTGGTATCACCCTGTAGTCCGACTGGGCGATGATGCACGCGTATCGGTAATGGTGGCGAACCCGACGGATGTAGTCACCGCCGTGGACGTGACGGTGGTCACAGGCGAAGGAAAGGTCGACTCTGTCGCCATTAGCGTCGGTCCTTACGACGTAACACGGGTCGACGTTCGATCAAATCTTGAAGAAGACATCGCACCTGGAACGTTGGTTGCTGTTCCTGGCCTCTTTGGAATTATCGTCGAATCTTCTGATGGAATTCCCGTCGTGTCGGGTGTAGAAGCTGCTTCAGGCCCTGACGGTTCTCCTGGTAGCGAAAGTCCAGAAGAAGACCTAATTTTGGAAGATGATCAAGGTAGCGAGATCGAGCTGCCGCCTGGTCGAGTTAGCGGGCTTTCAATTAGTTCCGGAGTACCGAATGGGTCGAATGGCTGGGTGTTGACAGTGCCAGAATTATCCGGAGAGGTGATAGTCGGAATTCAAAACGGGTCAGCGTCAACAGCCACTGTTGTCTTGTCTCGTTACGGGCAACGTGACCGTTACCAAATGCGACTCGGTGCTTACGCTGGGGAGCAAATTCGTATAGGCGCAGGAACCACCATGGAAATCAGATCCGATGTGGCCATCGCTGTAGCCGCGGTACACCAGAAACCAAATGGTGCAGGTCTCAGTTCCGTTCTCCCGGTCAAATTCTCCGAGGAAAACAAATGACCCGACTTTTTATTGCGGCCGCTTTAGCTGCATTGGTGACTTTGGTTACGCGTTTCGTGGACCGGCGTCGCACACCACATCCGCTTGCTGTTCGCCGAGGAGCTCTGCCGACGCAAGTGCCCGCAAAAGAAGTTGGTCTAGGTGACGGGCCGGCCATTATTATCTTTTCCGAGTTGAGTTGTCGAAGCTGTCAGGACGCAATAAGACTGATTCGAGGACCAGCTGGCGCAGGAATCTCGGTCGCAGATATCGAATACGGCGCGCAGCCAGAACTGCATAAGCAGTTTGGTATCGACACAGTTCCAACCACCGTTGTCGTTGACGAAAAAGGCGTTGTCGTTGGTGGGTGGACAGGCAGAGTTGACCTTAGTGAACTTACTTTGGCGCTGGCTCAGGTCGTTCAGTCAGAGCTTGACTGATCCAGGGACGGTGAGCTCGTTGGTGAATTTGCTGAGCTTGGGTCTTCTTCGGCTTCACTTGGTGCCGGGACCAACATGGCGACATCGTCGCCACTAATAGTCTCCTTCTCCAATAACGCCGCAGCCACTCGATCAAGCGCGCCACGGTGTTCGACTAACGCGTGACGAGCACGAGCTTCTTGGGTACGCAAAATTCGTTCAATTTCTTCATCGATGACCCGAGCGGTCTCATCGCTGTAATCACGCCCGTTTACGAGGCCCTCTCCTAAGAACACCTGGTTGTTTGAACCCCACGCCATAGGCCCAACCCTGTCGCTCATACCCCACTCCACGACCATTTTTTTAGCTAATTCCGTGCCTTGTACGAGGTCGTTTGCGGCACCCGTAGAGGTCACACCGAACACTGTGTCTTCAGCCATGCGGCCACCGAAGAGAACGGCGAGTCGGTCCTCTAAATAGTCTTGGCTGTACGCGTGTCGCTCCTCAGGAAGTTGCATTGTCACGCCAAGGGCTTGACCCGTGGGAAGAATCGTCACTTTATGTACCGGGTCGGCGTGAGCGAACAGCGTCGCGATTAGGGCGTGCCCTCCCTCGTGATACGCGGTCATCTCTTTCTCGCGATCAGTCATCGCCACTGATTCTCTGCGTTGCCCTATGAGTACGCGGTCACGAGCTGCCTCGAAATCAGCTTGTGTGATTGATTCACGATCGCTTCGCACTGCGTGCAACGCGGCCTCGTTCACAAGATTCGCAAGATCAGCGCCGCTCATTCCTGGTGTGCTCTTGGCGAGGGTGTCAAGATCGACGCTTTCGTCAACCTTCTTGTCTAGAACGTGAACTTTCAAAATCGCGGATCGTTCCCCAAATTCGGGCAGCGGGACCACCACCTGCCTATCGAACCTGCCTGGGCGAAGAAGCGCTGGATCAAGAATGTCTGGCCGGTTCGTCGCGGCCATCATCACTATTCCCTCAGTCGGCTCAAACCCATCCATTTCAGCAAGCATCTGATTGAGAGTTTGTTCTCGTTCATCATGCCCCCCACCTAAGCCGGCACCTCGTTTACGTCCGATCGAATCTATTTCGTCGATGAAAATAATTGCCCGACCCAACTTTCGAGCCGTCTGAAATAAATCGCGGACGCGGCTCGCTCCAACGCCGACAAACATCTCCATGAAGTCGGACCCGGTCACAGACAAAAACGGGACGCCAGCCTCTCCGGCTACAGCGCGCGCAATGAGAGTTTTGCCGGTGCCAGGAGGCCCAACAAGTAATACGCCTTTGGGAATGCGTGCGCCAACAGCAGCGAACCGCTCAGGCGCTTTGAGAAAGTCAACAATTTCGGTGATTTCTTGCTTTACACCCGTATAGCCAGCGACGTCGTCAAAGCCTGTTTCTGGACGTTCAGTGGTGTACGTCCGCGCTTTGCTTCGACCGATCGACATGATCCCATTCATCTGACCCTGCGCTCGACGTTGCATCCACCAGAAAAGTCCAATGATCAAGGCGAAGGGAAGCAAGATGGGAAGAAAACTTAGGAACGGGTTTGAACTCTCGGTGCGAAACTCCACATCGATATTGCGATCGCGAAATAGCTTCAGATCAAGTTCAGGCAACTCAACAGGACCCTTGCTGGAATAGGTCGTGCCGTCAATTGCTTCGGCAGAGATAGCACCAGTTTCGTTGGTGACAACTATGGAGTTGATGTTCCCGTCCGCCGCTTGATCTATCAGATCGCTGTAATCGACTGCTGTGCTGTCATCCCGGTTGAGAAGACCTGGAAGGGCCACTGATGCGAGGACTAGTACGACCAGTATCCACACGGACCACCTACGCCAACCCTCAGCGCGATGACGTTCGTTGGGTTGTTCTTCGGGTCCCTGAGCGTCGGAGGCCATGGGATCATGCTAGAGGCGCCCTCGCCTCATTCATCTGTGAGGTACGAACTGAAGTGATTACGGATCCCTAGATGCCAGGTGTATGTTCGGTACCTTCGGCCGAGTGACCATTTCTAAATCTCGTCTATGCAGCCGGCCTTTGTGCGCAAATGATGCCGAGGTACTACTGCTTTTCGAATACGAAACTCGACTGGTTGAACTTCGAGGCCTGAGCGGAGTGCGCGATTCGAATCTTCTCGAACTATGCACCAATCACGCCGATACGTTCCGCCCTCCACACGGGTGGTCTTGTCAAGATGTGCGTCAAACTCAATTGACAGCTGAGTCCGACGAAAGCCGTTACGCCAGATAGAACTCGTTAGGCGCTTGTGACAATGCGGCGATATTTGAATGTGATTTGCTGAATCCCACAGTTACTCAAGTACCTGTGGTCCGCAATTAACCCGCTTGCCGATTCCTCTGATCCCCACGGGGATGCCAACATGGTGCTCAATGTCGGTCACAGAAGACTTCCGGTTTAAAGCGCCCGCTTTCGGGCGGAGTCTCGCTTCGAGCTACAGAAAAATTCCGCTTGAATGCTGGACGTCTTTTTTTGTTGCTGTGGCTGCATGTGCAGTGGTCTTTTGGCGCTTAGGACCTGCGGAGATCTTCACTGATAGCACCCCGACCGGTGGAGATATGGGTGCTCACGTGTGGGGTCCCGCATTTCTTCGTGACCACCTTTTGCCCTCATTCCAGCTTCGAGGGTGGAGCCCCGATTGGTACGCGGGCTTTCCGGCAATGCAGTTCTACATGGTGCTGCCTTACCTCTTTATCGTTGTGTTCGATTTGCTGTTGCCTTACGGCGTCGCTTTCAAATTGGTCGCTATTTCCGGCGTCGTGCTGATGCCGTTAGCCGCCTGGGCCATGGGTCGACTCTCATCATGGCGCGAGCCGCTACCCGGTTTGATGGCAGTAGCAGGGCTGCTGTTCGTGTTTGATTTCAATTTCACGATCTACGGCGGCAACATTGCTTCAACGCTCGCCGGAGAGTTCGCGTTTTCCATTGGGCTTGCAGCATCTCTCTTGTACCTGGGTCTGGTACACCGCGTGATAGAACACGGAACCCATCAGGGGCGAGCGGCAGTGGTGTTGGCTGTGGTCGCCTTGTGTCATCCCATCACCCTGTTGTTCTCGGTTAGCGCCACAGTGGTTCACATCGCGGTTCGAGCAGTCCACGGGTTCCCAAGACGTCTCGGTGTGAAACCAATGGTGGTAGCGCTGCTACTCGCAACCCTGATTCTTGTCGGCGTGTTCTCCGTGACGTCCCAGCTCTTCCCGAGGTTGTTGGTTGTCACGCTGCTGCTGTTGTGTTTGCTACTTCTCGAATTTCGCAGTTCTATGCGCCTACTTGGCGTTGGGGTGCTGGGAGGAGCTCTGTCAGCATTCTGGACAATACCTTTCCTACTCCGACGCTCATACCTAAATGACATGGGTTGGGAAAAACTCGACGACGTCCCAGAGAATTTGTTCTTCCCTGATCGGTTAGGTGGCGATAGCGCCAAGATGACGATCGTTTGGTTGCTTGCCCTGGCGGCGCTCGGCGTTCTCGCAGGCCTAGTGCGATGGTTCCAACCGGCGCTCCTGCTCTCAGGCATTGGTTTCGTAGCCGCCATGGGCTTCATCTACTGGCCCCAGCATCGGCTGTGGAACGCTCGACTACTCCCGTTTTGGTATCTAACGATTTATCTTCTGGTCGCGGTCGGGCTGCTTTTTCTCTCCGAGTCACTCAAATCCACTGAGGTATTAAGCGAAGAGTCATGGCCTCGCAGCACACCGAAAAGATGGATTTCTTTAGCTACTCCTGTCCTGGCCTTAGTTGCAGCCACCGCTTTCGTGTCGGTTTACCTTGGAGTTGCTCCTGGCGGCAGCTACGAAGAAGACGGCGACTTTCGGTGGGGTCCATTTACCGTCGCCTCAGAAGACCGAAACTTTGTCGCTGGCTGGGCAGCATGGAACTTCAGCGGATACGAGTCGCGCCCTGCATTTCCGACCTTGAACAGCCTCATTGCAACCATGACATTTGTCGGTCAAGAATACGGTTGTGGGCGAGCGCTATGGGAATACGACAGAGACGAGTTGGGGTCTTACGGAACGCCGATGGCTCCCATGTTGCTTCCCTATTGGACTGACGGATGTATCGGTTCGATGGAGGGACTGTATTTCGAATCCTCGGCCACCGTTCCATTCCATTTCTTAATGCAGTCAGAACTTTCGGCTAACCCATCTCGACCGATGCGAGGATTAACGTATCGAGGCCTCGATCTAAATAACGGCACTCGACATCTCCAAATGTCAGGTGTGCGTTATTACATGGCGTTCAGTGAGCAGGCGGTTGGGGAAGCAAGACGTTTCCCTGATCGCTTAGATCTGATTGCACGATCTGATCCGTGGAGCATTTACCAGGTTATCGATGCTGACCTTATTGAAGGTCTCGGCTATGAGCCCAATGTCTCCGAAGCGGGAATAACCGGAGGGAGGTCATGGACCGACCCATCAACCGAGTGGTTTAACGATCCGACAAGGTGGGACGTGCTCATTGCCAGCGACGGGCCATCGCATTGGAACCGCGTAGATGTCCTGAACAAGATGTCGACCGCTAGGGCACGTTTCGCACCTTCCGTAGAACGACCATTAGCTGCAGTTTCGGTGACAGAGATCGTCGACGAAGGTGAGAGAATCAGTTTCAGCGTTGATCGGGTCGGAATCCCCGTAGTAGTTAAAACGTCCTACTTCCCTAACTGGTCCGCCAAAGGTGCGCTCGGGCCTTACCAAGCGACCCCGAATTGGATGATTGTGGTCCCAACTGAACACGAAGTTGTTTTGGAGTATGGGGCTACCTGGGTGGAGTACCTCGGATGGTTAATAACCGTGATTGGGGTAGGAAGTCTTCTAGTTGGGGCACGGAGAAAAGGTCGAAAGGTGCACGCATGACACCAGCAGTCATTTCGGTGATTCTGCCGGCTTACCGAGCTTCGTCAGTCATTGCAACGACCGTGAGTCGTGTGCGTAGCGCCATGCCAACAGCGGAAGTGGAAATCATCGTCGTTGATGACGGTTCTGGAGATGACACAAATTTGGCGGCGAGTCGCGCCGGTGCGGACAAAGTAATCAAACTGCAGGAGAACCGTGGGAAGGGAGCAGCGGTTCGAGCTGGGATGTTGAATGCGGTCGGCTCCCATTTCGTCTATACCGACGTCGACCTGGCGTACGACCCGTCTCAGATACCGACTCTGATCGAGGCGCTTGAGAGTGGCGCTGACGTAGCGCTAGGCAGTCGCCGTCACCCACACAGCAGTGAGATCACGTCCGCCCCAGCAATTCGCGAACGAGGCAGCCGCATCTTCAACCAGTTCACCCGTCTGGTTCTTCGAAGCTCCTACCTCGACACACAGTGCGGTTTGAAAGGTTTCACCGCGGAAGCAGCGAAAGCAATCTTCACACGAACCAAAGTTGACGGATTCGCCTTCGACGTTGAAGTGCTTCATCTTGCCGAGAAACTCAACCTCAAGACGACAGAGGTGCCAGTCATTTTGGATCACATAGAACAGACCACAGTTCGGTTCATCCCACAAGCGACAAGAATGCTGTGGGATGTGCTCAAGATTCGAATGTGGTCTGCCCTGGGTAGATATCCAGATCTAACCCCAAGGCGTGGTTAGCCTCCTAGGTGAAATGAAACATTTAGCCGTTATCCCACCAATTGCTGAGGATCGGTTAGCGGCGGTTTTTAAGGCATACGACGTTCGAGGGTTGAGCCCACAAGAATTCGACGAACCGATGGCGCGGGCCATAGGTGCAGCCTTTGCGAAGTACACCAGAGCGACGTCCATCGTGATTGGTCGTGACATGAGGCCCTCGGGGGAAGGACTTTCGGCGGCCTTTGCCGAGGGAGTGACATCTCAAGGAGTTGATGTCATTGATATCGGTCTCGCTTCCACCGATCTTCTTTATTTTGCTTCCGGGCATTTAGAAATGCCCGCAGTTATGTTGACGGCTTCTCACAACCCGGCTTCCTACAACGGCATCAAGTTTTGTAACGCAGGGGCTAGAGCGATCGGAGTGGAGACAGGGCTAACCCAAATACGTCAATTTGCTACCCAACAAGCAAGTTCAGCAGGCGTGCGCGGGCAAACGAGGGAGGTCGATCTACTCGATCGCTTCGTTGAACATGTTCACTCGTTCGTAGACGTGGACGTGTTGCAACCACTACGAGTCGTTGCCGATACTGGGAACGGAATGGGCGGATATGTTGTGCCACCAACCTTCGCCGGTTTGCCATTTCAGCTGGAAATTATTTTCGAGGAACTGGACGGCACTTTCCCTAACCACCCCGCAGATCCGATTCAGCCGGAGAATCTGGTGGATTTGCAACGCAAAGTCGTCGAAGTCAAAGCGGATGTTGGGTTGGCGTTTGACGGAGACGCAGACCGCGTTTTCTTGGTTGATGAGGCGGCGAATCCTGTCAACGGCTCTCTAACGACGGCTCTTGTCGCATCGGCCATCCTGGAACGTGAAGGTCCAGGACCCATTCTGCACAATCTGATTTGTTCCCGAGCAACGGTTGAAGCTATTCAGGGAGCCGGAGGTCACCCGATCAGAACTCGAGTGGGTCACAGCTATATCAAGGCGCTCATGGCTGAGACAGGAGCAGCATTTGGCGGTGAGCACAGTGGGCATTATTACTTTGCCCGAAATTTCGGCGCCGATTCGGGTTTGATAGCAGCCCTCATTGTCTTGGAACGTTTATCAACGTTCGAGGGTTCGTTGTCATCGTTGTTGGCTCCGATAGACCGCTATGCCAACTCTGGCGAAGTCAACACCGAAGTCGCCGATCCTGCTTTTATTATCGAAAAAGTCTCTGCTTACTTTGCTGATAAACCCCAAGATCGGCTTGACGGTTTGACAGTTGATTGTGGGGAGTGGTGGTTCAATCTGAGGCCATCTAACACCGAGGCATTATTACGTCTCAACGTAGAAGCTCCTGATGATCAGCAGGTAACTGACAGCGTGGAGGAAATCTTGGCGCTGTTTCGCTGATCGCTGCCGTACCCTGACGGGTGTTGCCCTACTGTGCTAGCAGCAACTTATTGCCAAGGGCCCAAGGAGAACGTCATGGCTCTCGACCCCGGACTGCTTGAGATTCTTGCATGTCCCGATGACAAAGGGCCGCTGCGTTATCTCCCCGATGAGGACATCTTGTACAACCCGCGACTCGGTCGTTCATACCCCATCCGAGACGGTATTCCTGTTCTCCTCATTTCCGAATCTACGGACCTTGACGAGGATGAAAAAAAGCGAGTTGACGAGATAACCGCCGACGGGTCCCAGAGTTCGAGTCCCGAGGGTTGAAGTGACGGGTCGTGTTGATTCGCTTGGCATGCAGGACGCCGCGTTTGGTTTGCCGGACCAGATCGACCAATCGATGCAAGAGTCACGCGAAATCGGCGGGCTTCCCGAGAAGGAAGATATTGACCAGGTGCTCATACTTGGTATGGGTGGTTCGGGCATAGCAGGTGACATTGTCGAAGCAATAGCAGCACCACGTATGGCGGTCCCCGTCATTGTTTCCAAGGGGTATGAGTGCCCCAGCTTCGTTGACCGTAGGACCCTAGTCATGGCTGTTTCCTTTAGCGGTGAAACCGAAGAAACTCTTCATGCCGCATCAATCGCGCATGAGTTAGACGCCCGAATTGTCGCGGTGACCTGTGGGGGACTGCTCGGTGAGTTAGCTGGACAATGGGACTCTTCGCTGCATCTTGTCGACTCGAGCATTCCGATGCCACGCTGCGCTGTTGGAGCCGTATCGGTTCCCTTACTCATGGTTTTGCAGTCGATAGGTCTACTTTCGGGCATCGACCCGGAACTGAGCTCCTGCGTGGAGACGCTTCGTGAACGGTGTGATTCGATAAAAAATGGTCTGAATGCTCCGCTAGAAGTAGCACAGGCAATTGGAGACGGCATTCCACTGATCTACGGAGGCGGGCGAATTGGTGCTGTAGCCGCGGCTCGTCTCAAGAACCAGGTCAACGAAAACGCGAAAACACCAGCGTTCTTCAACGCGATGCCCGAACTATGTCACAACGAGATAGCAGGCTGGGGCGTTGCAGGCGACGTCACGCGACATCGCATCTCACCGCTGCATCTTCGTCATAGCTTCGAGCACCCTCGCTTATCGCAACGTTTCGACTTCAACGAAAGCATCGCAACCAGCGGCCAACAAGAGGTAGTGACCATTCAGGCTCAAGGAGACACTCCACTAGCGCAACTCTTTGACTTGATCCTGTTCGGCGATCAAATGTCTCTAGAGTTAGCGGCCTTACGAGGCCAGGATCCTGGGCCGATCGATGTACTTACCGAGTTGAAGCACCTTTTAGCTGAGTGATCGTCTCGATTCAGACGGGTCAAGGACGGTAGGCTCAAACCTGTCGCGTCCCGACCCACCACGAGCGTCAAACCGCACAGGAGTGCTGCATGCCCCCCATCCGTTCTCTCGACGGAGACTACAAAATCGCTGATCTAAGCCTTGCCGAGCTGGGTCGTAAACAAATTGAACTGGCCGAGGAAGAGATGCCAGGTCTAATGGCGTTGCGAGCCCAGGGCTACGAATCGCAGCCCCTCGCAGGCGCGAGGATCATGGGTTCGCTTCACATGACAGTTCAGACAGCGGTCCTCATCGAAACACTCATAGACCTTGGCGCAGATGTGCGATGGGTGTCGTGCAACATCTTTTCAACTCAAGACGACGCCGCCGCCGCAGTCGTGGTCGGGCGTAGCGGTACCGTTGAGGATCCCCAGGGTGTTCCGGTGTATGCCTGGAAAGGGGAAACACTGGAAGAGTACTGGTGGTGCACTGACCAAGCTCTTAGGTGGCCCGGAGAGACGGGCCCCAACCTGATACTCGACGACGGGGGTGACGCCACGTTGCTTGTGCATCTGGGAGCCAGATTCGAGTCAGAAGGAGCCGTACCTCAACTTGAAACAGCGACTTCGCACGATGAAGAACAAGTCCTCAAGCTCTTAGCTGACGTGGCTGAATCTCGACCAGGGTTTTGGACCAACATGATCGCGAACATCAAGGGCGTCTCAGAGGAAACCACGACCGGAGTTCACCGGCTATACGAGATGGTTGAACGCAACGAATTACAGTTCCCCGCTTACAACGTCAACGACTCAGTGACCAAGTCGAAATTCGACAATCTGTACGGGTGCCGACACTCACTGATTGACGGCATCAACCGAGCAACCGACGTCATGCTCGGTGGCAAAGTGGCGTTCGTCGCCGGGTATGGAGACGTGGGTAAAGGATGCGCGCAGTCGTTGCGAGGGCAAGGCTGTCGGGTGCTTGTCGCAGAAGTTGACCCGATCAACGCTCTCCAAGCAGCGATGGAGGGGTTCGAGGTGGACCGCTTAGACAACGTTGTGGGACAAGTGGACATCTTCGTTACCACCACTGGCAATCGCGACATCATCTCGGCCGAACATATGGGCGCCATGAAACACAACGCCATCGTGTGCAACATCGGTCACTTCGATAATGAGATTGACATGTCCGGCTTAGAAAAAATGTCGGATGTTCAGCGTCGCAATATCAAACCTCAGGTAGACGAGTACATCTTCCCCAGTGGTAACAGCGTCATCATTTTGGCCGAAGGACGACTCGTCAACCTTGGCTGTGCAACCGGGCATCCCAGTTTTGTGATGTCGATGAGTTTCACGAATCAAGTATTGGCGCAGATGGAACTTCACGCCAATGTTGGCTCTCTCGAGAACGACGTTCACGTCTTGCCGAAACGTCTGGACGAAGAAGTCGCTCGACTTCATCTCGACAAACTCGGTGTGAAACTGACAACACTCACCCCCGACCAGGCTAAATACATTGGCGTGCCGGTAGAGGGGCCGTTTAAGCCCGAGCATTACCGGTACTGAGCCGCTATTAAGGATTCGGTGGTAGCTAGTTGACGTCATTTAGCGACCTTTAAGGAGCACAGGGCACCGGTAGCCTTACAACGATGGCAGTGTTCCAAAAACTCTTACGCGTGGGCGAAGGGAAAAAGATTCGAGCACTTGAGTCTTTGGTGCCCGAAATCAACGCGGTTGAGTCGGAATATGAAGCACTTTCTGATGAGGCACTTCGAGCGAAGACGGGTGATTTCAAGCTCGAGATTGAACGGGGTGCTGACCTCAATGACCTACTGATTGACGCCTTCGCTGTGACGCGTGAGGCTGCCCGTCGGGTGTTAGGGGAACGGCATTACGACGTTCAGCTAATTGGTGGAGCAGCACTTCACTTCGGGTGGGTAGCAGAAATGCGGACCGGTGAAGGAAAGACACTTGTTTCGACTTTACCGGTCTACCTCAACGCGCTCTCAGGCCAAGGCGTTCATATTGTTACGACAAACGACTACCTCGCGACCCGTGATGCCGATTGGATGGGCCGTGTACATCGTTTTCTGGGCCTAGAAGTTGGGCTTGTCATACCAGGTCAAACTAATTCAGAGTTCAAACGCATCCAATATTCTGCTGACATTACGTACGGTACGAACAACGAATTTGGGTTTGATTATTTGCGAGACAACATGGCGCCGTCGCTGAGCCAACAAGTGCAGCGCGGACACAGCTACTGCATAGTTGACGAAGTGGACTCGATTCTCATCGACGAAGCACGCACTCCCTTGATCATCAGTGGACGGCTTGCTGACGCCGCCAAGCTGTACGGAGAATTTGCGCAGATAGCGCGCACCATGAATCGGGACCTTGACTATGAGGTGGAAGAGGACAAAAAAAACGTAGCGGTTCTCGAGCCAGGAATTGAAAAAGTGGAACGAGCTTTGGACGTGGACAACCTCTATGACCAAGTGTCATCGAACTTTGTGCATCAGATGAGCGCGGCGTTAAAGGCTAAGGAGCTATATCGGCGTGACCGTGATTACGTAGTTCAAAACGGCGAAGTGAAAATTGTCGACGAGTTCACTGGTCGAATACTTGAAGGTCGTCGATGGAGTGAGGGACTTCACCAGGCCGTAGAAGCCAAAGAGGGAGTGAACATCAAAGCTGAGAATCAAACTCTCGCGACGATCACCCTCCAGAATTATTTCCGGCTATACGACAAATTAGCGGGCATGACCGGTACTGCGGCTACAGAAGCGGCAGAACTTGGTAACACCTATGGGTTAGACGTAGTGCCCATACCGACTCACCGTCCAGTCCAGCGCGCGGATCACGCGGATCTTATTTATAAAACTGAGACAGCCAAGATCGAAGCCGTCGTAGACGATATTGAGCAAAGAAGGGTTACTGGCCAACCGATATTGGTTGGCACGGTGAGCGTCGAAAATAGTGAAAAGATCTCGCGAGCACTGGATCAACGAGGTATTACCCACAACGTCCTCAATGCGAAAGAACACCATCGAGAAGCGGAAATTATCACCCAAGCAGGCCGATTGGGCGGAGTAACGGTTGCAACCAACATGGCGGGGCGAGGCGTCGACATTGTTTTGGGTGGTAACCCTGAAGGTTTAGCGCGACACGACTTATACCGTGAGGGTGGAGACCCTGACGATCCCCTACAAAGTGAAGAACTCGCTGCCCGCCTGGCCTATCACGAACCAAATTGCAGCGCAGAGGGCATGAAAGTTCGAGACGCAGGAGGACTTTATGTGCTTGGAACCGAACGTCACGAGTCGCGCCGAATCGACAACCAGCTAAGAGGACGATCTGGTCGGCAAGGCGATCCAGGAGAAAGCCGCTTCTACCTCTCTCTCGAAGACGACTTGATGCGCCTATTCGCGACGGGAGCGATGAACTGGGTAATGGACCGGGCTCTTCCCGATGACACCCCAATCGAAGCAAACATGGTTTCTAAGGCAATCGAACGTGCACAAAACACCGTTGAACAAAAAAACGCGGAAGTCCGAAAGAACGTTCTTAAATACGACGAGGTTATGAACGAACAGCGCAAAGTGATTTATGCCCGTCGTGCCCAAATTCTCGATGGAGCCGACCTTCGCGAAGAGTCGTTGGGATATGTCGAAGCAGCAATTGGGCACGTAGTCGACCAATTTTGTGGGGAGGAATCGGCCTCGGAGTGGGACCTCGAAGCGTTGCACGCCGAAACGTCCGGGTACTGGCCCACCGAACTTGACGTCAACGAAATGGTCAAGATCAAGGACGCGGCAACTCTCGAGCAAGTCATGGTGGACGACGCGACTCGGTACTTCGAACTCAGAGAAGCTGAACTGGGTGCGTCAACCATGCGAGAAGTGGAACGCCAAGTTCTTCTTCGAATTGTTGACCAACGATGGCAAGCGCATCTGTATGAAATGGATTATTTGCGCGAGGGTATCCATCTGAGAGGTATCGGCCAAAAAGACCCCGTATCCGAATGGCAACGCGAAGGATTTGACATGTTCTCTTCGATGTTGGAATCGGCGTACAGGGATTTCGTGAAGTACGCAATGCATGCAGAGGTGATAACGGCGGAAGAACAAAACGGTCGTCTTGACCGAGTGAGCTACTCGAGTTCAGAAAATCCCGCAAAATTGGCGCCGGCAGGAGCACCTCCCAAGCCATCACCCGCGGTCCCAACCGCCAAGCAAACCCAAGTAGTGAAAACCGACGAAGAGAAGATTGGGCGTAACGACGCTTGTCACTGTGGATCCGGCAAAAAGTTCAAACATTGCCACGGCCGATGAGCATCAAGATTTCCAATGCGTGATAACTCTTCGATTCTCGAAGAACTTGGACGGCGCGTAACCGAAGCCCACGCGTATCTCAGGATTGATCAAGCCCGCGAAGAAATGACCCAATTGGAGTCGCGTGTCGCAAGTCCTGACCTTTGGAATGACCAAGAAGAGGCGCGGAAAATCACTGCCCGTCTTGCCAACGTGCGTGACGATATCGAACGCTGGGAAAAAGTAAGAAATGAAGTAGATGACGCGACCACTCTTGATTTGCTTGCCCGCGAAGAGGGAGATGAATCGTTAACTGAGGAAATCGACATAGCGATTTCTTCCATCTCAAATCAACTCGACGACATTGAATTGATGGCGCTATTCAATGGCGAACACGACGAAAATGACGCGGTGTGTGAAGTCCACTCGGGAGCAGGAGGAACGGACGCGTGTGACTGGGCGGAAATGGTGCTCCGTATGTACCTCAGATGGGCAGAACGCAAAGGCTTCGGGGTGGAAATTCAAGAAGCAACCGATGGTGGCGAGGCAGGCATTAGTTCAGCCACATTTATCGTTAAAGGCCGGTTCGCCTTCGGATTTTTGCGGGCGGAGCGGGGAGTGCATCGACTCGTCAGAATTTCGCCGTTCGATGCCCAAGCCCGCCGCCACACCGCCTTTTGCTCCCTGTCCGTGGTCCCATTTTTTGATGAGGTTTCAGATGAAGTGATTATCGATGAGAAGGACCTCCGAATTGACACCTATCGATCTTCGGGAGCAGGCGGACAACATGTGAATGTCACGGACTCAGCTGTGCGCATCACTCACCTTCCTACCGGCACAGTGGTCGCCTGTCAGAACGAACGAAGCCAGCACCAAAACAAGGACGTGGCAATGCAAATGCTCGCTGCCAAACTCGCGGACTTACAGCGCCGAGAACGCGCAGCCGAACTGAACGCGCTCGCCGGCGAGCAACGTGACGTCGCCTGGGGTAATCAAATTCGTTCATATGTACTCCACCCCTACCAACAAGTTAAAGATCTCAGATCTAATCTCGAACTCGGCAATATCGAAGCGGTATTAGACGGCGATTTGGACCCTCTGATGGAAGCGTTCCTTCAATGGCAACGGAGTCAACCTGATGCGGCGTCTTAGACTCCTCGACCCCACGAAGCGCTGACGCTACCAACAGTAGATCCTGCCGTACTCTGGGGGTATCCCTCCACAGCCAAGTAACTGGCTTCAACGACCCTGGTTCCGATGATCCGCCTCGACAATGTCACCAAGATTTACAAAGGCGAGACCCGAGCTGTTGACGGGGTGAGCCTTGACATCAAAAAAGGGGAATTCGTCTTCCTTGTGGGCGAATCAGGATCCGGGAAATCGACGATGCTGCGGTTACTCACAGCAGAAGAACCCGCCACCACCGGCCAAGTACATGTAGCGGGTAAAGATCTCTCGCGGATTAGTTCCGGACGCGTCCCTTACCTCCGTCGAAACATCGGTTCAGTCTTCCAAGACTTCAAATTGCTGCCCCAAAAAACTGTCTACGAGAACGTCGCATTCGCCCTGCAAGTGATCGGTCGTCCAAAAAACATTGTCACAACGCAAGTTCCCGCGATTCTTGACCTCGTCGGGCTTGCCCACAAGCAGAAAAGTTTTCCTGATGAACTGTCAGGGGGTGAACAACAACGCGTGTCGATAGCACGGGCGTTTGTGAACCGCCCATTGATTCTTCTTGCCGACGAACCCACCGGAAACCTTGATCCGAACACCGCGCAAGAAATTATGCGGCTGCTTGATCGAATTAACGGGACAGGCACCACCGTTGTGATGGCGACTCATGACCAAGCCATCGTCGATCAAATGCGACGAAGGGTTGTTGCGCTTCACGCCGGTCAAGTGGTTCGCGATGAACAACATGGAGTGTACGAGTAGCCGTGGCTGGATTCTTAGGCCGAACCGGCTACTTCGTTCACGAAACTTGGATCAATATACGTCGTAACCTCACCTTGACGGTCGCAGCGATCTTGACGGTCGCTGTTGGAGTCATGCTTGTGGGGCTGGGGCTGATGGCCCGATATGCCAGCACAAACGCGCTGGGACGTTGGCAAGGCGGGGTGCAATTCGAGATTTTTCTCGAACCAAATATCGCCGGTGGCCAAATCGACGCGCTTGGTCAAGAACTGAGAAACCATCCCGACATCGAACGAATTCAATACATCACCAAAGACCAGGCATTCGAATTACTTGAAGAGATGCTGGTCGATGAACCAGAACTGTTAGCCGAGGTTTCGATCGAAAGCCTGCCGTCTTCATATCGAATTGTTCCAAGGTTCGCCGAGGGAGAGCTCATCGAGTCCCTGGCTGCTCAATTTCGACAACGACCAGGTGTCTACTCGGTAGAGACAGGAAGGCAACAAGTTGACGCGATTAGAGAGTGGTTTAACTCATTTAGGTGGATTGTCTTACTGATGTCGATCGTGCTCGCAGCTGCGAGCACGCTGCTGATCTTCAACATGATTCGAGTAGCGATGTTTGCTCGCCGCCGCGAGATCGAAGTGATGAAACTCGTCGGCGCGACAAACAGTTTTATTCGACTCCCTTTCATTTTGGAAGGCATGTTGCACGGTTTGGCAGGCGGGATTGTAGGTGCTGTGGCCGCAGGGGTACTCCGAAACCACGTTGAAGAACTCTTTGGTCGCTCAGAAATCTTGGCGTTCTTTCGTTCCTTCACCGTTACTTCAAGCCAATTCAACACAGCAATCATTGCGACCGTGATTATGGGGGCGGTCGTGGGCGCCTTGGGATCTGCCTTTGCTGCAGGTCGCTTCCTAGATGTCTAAGCAGTGCAGAGTCGTCGACGAGGTTTTCTGTTATGGCACCCTGCTCCCCGGCGAACAGCGTTGGCCCTTTCTCGCACCCTTTGTCCTCGAACACGAACCAGATCAGGTCAGCGGACGCCTTTATGACACGGGTCTGGGATACCCCGCGGCGTTATTTGACCGCGTCGGCATCATCCACGGCATCCGTTTCCGGTTGGAGTCGAAACGCATTTCTGAGGCATTAACGCTGCTCGATGAGATCGAAGGCGCAGTGGAGGGTCTGTATCACCGAGTCTTCCTCGTAACTGCAATGGGGTTTGGTGTCCACGCGTACCAATACGGTGGCGATCTTAAGGGGCTCATCGATTTGCCCAATGGGAATTGGCTCGCTCATCAATGAAGCTAGTTGCAGCTATTGCCGCTATCGACAACTCTCTCTGGTGACTAGTTAAAAGGAAACCGATGCCCGAATTTGAAACGCTCCGTTATGAAATTGAGGACCAGGTCCTCCTGCTGACCATGAACCGACCGGAGCGGTTGAATGCGTTCAACAGCCAAATGCAACGCGAATTTCTCGAAGCGCTTGACCACGCTGACACAGACGACGAAATTCGCGCAGTGATAGTCACCGGAGAAGGCCGCGGGTTCTGTGCAGGAGCTGACCTTTCAAAGGGTGCCGAGACATTTGATTACGACAACCAAGCTGAAGAGGCGAAAGCTGATCGAGCATCTACCGAAGGCCGACAAGAAGGCTCAAACGCCTGGCTTAGGGATGGCGGTGGACTTCTCTCTTTGCGTATATACGAATTCAACAAGCCCATAATCGCTGCGATAAACGGACCCGCGGTGGGAGTAGGGGTCACCATGACTCTCCCAATGGATATCCGAATTGCTTCGACCCAAGCGCGTATCGGCTTCGTATTCAGCCGTCGTGGAATCGTTCCCGAAGCCTGCTCTTCTTATTTCTTGCCGAGAGTAGTTGGAGTAAGTAAGGCCCTTGAGTGGGCTTATAGCGGAAAGGTTTTTGATGCTGATGAGGCACTGAGTGGTGGCCTTATCCGAAGTGTTCACGAACCAGAAGATCTGCTCCCAACTGCGCGAGCGATCGCATCTGAAATTGCTGAAAACACTTCAGCGATCTCGGTGACGATGATTCGTCACATGATGTGGCGAATGCTTGGCGCTGACCACCCGATGGAAGCCCACAAGGTGGATAGTCGAGGAATTTTCCATCTGGGACGGGGAGCGGATGCTCGCGAAGGTGTCGTGTCTTTCTTGGAGAAACGACCTGCCAACTTCACCATGAAAACCAGCGAGGATCTGCCCGAGTTCTTCCCTTGGTGGGACGAACGACACTTCGAGTGACGGGACCGCCAGTCGAGTCATCTACGGTGGCTCAATGGCTGAACATGTTCTAGATCTCTCCGCGCGGTTCATTGATACCGGTCGAGTTGATAGTCCGCCCAATCGGGTAACTCATGAGTTAAGCGAACTGGCGGAAGGGATAGCACTCGTTGAGGCATTTAGTCACGTACTTGCAGTGGAAACCGATGATGGACTTGTCGCCTTTGACTCAAGTGGGCCCGGCAGCGGTGGCCGAGTGGTTAAGAGCCTGCGGCGGTGGAGTGACGCTCCATTCCACTCCTTGGTGTACACCCACGGACACATAGACCATGTTGGAGGAAGCCACGCTTTCGCGAATGACGCGAAAAGTGCGGGACGGCCTCTTCCCAACGTCATTGGTCACGAGAATCTGATCCCAAGGTTGCAGCGTTACCGGGCTACTACTGGGTACAACAAAGTCATCAACGCTCGGCAATTCGGCGGTTCGCCCGTGTCAACGCTCGGCGGAGCGGGCAGTCAACAACCGTTTGTTCCTGAGGGAACACTGGAGCCAGTGATTGAATACAGCAAGACGATGACCACCGAGATGTGAAACCGATGATCACACATGGACGTGGATACCTCATCACCAAATGATTTCGGCAGGTGACCAGTTCATATGGAACTTCCCGAATTGTGGAAACCCGCAAAAAGTACAGAGATACCCAATGGAATGGGCATCTTCGCTACGCGAAATGGCCGCTACGGACGTTGAGCTCTTCGTTCCGGCCCATGGCTTACCCGTAGCGGGTCATGACCGAATCGTTTCGTGTCTGAACAACGTGGCGTCAACTCTGGAACAGCTAGTCGACGACGTTGTTTCAGCGATGAATTCTGGAGCTACCCTCAACGACATCGTCTTAGCGGTGACAGTCGCCCCTGAAGTGCTCGAGTTGCCGTACCTGCGTCCCCTCTATGACGAACCTGAATTCGTAATCCGAAACATCTGGCGCCTCTATGGCGGATGGTGGGATGGCAAACCGTCTCGATTAAAACCGGCATCCGATGTCGCGATAGCAGTTGAATTGGCTGAGCTCGCAGGTGGCGTCTCGGTGCTCTCCGAACGCGCACGCGTGTTAGCGGAAAGCGGCGAACTGCGCGTTGCGTGCCACTTAATTGACATGGCGGCGGACGCGGCACCTGACTCCACTGTCGTCCACGAAATTCGTGCCTGGATATATCTCACCCGTCGTGCGGCTGAATCCTCGCTGATGTCGAAGGGTATTTTTGAGTCAGCTGCCAATGAATCGCGAGAGGCAGCTGGCCAGGAGTTCGAACGTCGCCGGTCGATACTTTCCCTAGAGGAGTGACTGGTCAAGTTGTCGTCGCTGCCGACGCGCTCTCACGAGAGGACGTTGAGGTCTTGCTCGGAATGGCAGGGGAGTGGAAGCTACTTCGCCCAGATCGGTGGGTTGCGAAGTATGAAGTTGACGACGAAAACTTAAGCAGAGCGCTCGTAGCTGAGTTGCGAAATGCTGGCCACCCAGCCGTCGCCGGACCGCCAGACGAAGCAAGAGCTGTGGGATGGAACAATCGGAATCAACCAACTCCGGTTGGAGAACGGGCTGCGGTGTGCTTTCCATGGGTTCGATCTGAAGCCGAGATAGTCATCGAAATTGACCCTGGAGCGGGATTCGGAACCGGAGACCATCCATCTACCCGACTTCTCCTTGAAGAGCTCGCATCCGCCATTCAAGGCCACGAGTCCGTTCTCGATGTGGGATGTGGCTCGGGAGTACTGGCGATCGCTTCAATACGCTTTGGAGCTGATTTCGCTATCGGAATCGACGTCAATACAGCAGGGCTCATTGCAGCAAACACGAATGCGCGGCGAAACCGGATCGCAAATCAGACCCAATTCTTGTCAACACCTCTCGACGAAATTTCGGGAAACTATGACGTTGTAATCGCCAATATTCACGATGACATTCTTCGCGACATGGCAGACGATCTAGTCGCTCGAGTTGCTCCAAATGGGTGGCTAGGTCTGAGTGGAGTGTCGCCGGGCCAATTATCGCGACTGCGAGCGGCCTTCCCACAAATCATTTTTGAGGAACCACGAAAGATGGATGATTGGAATGCTCTGATAGGGCGACGAAAAATCGAATAATCTGGGATTGTTCGATTCTGTGAACATTTGAGTATGGGAGAGTGCGATGCATGTAGGTATGAGCGTCATATTTCAGAATCCCGGTGAGGAGATACCGGATCAGCAGGTGTACCAACAAGATTTGGCGCTCGCGTTGCAGGCCGAACCGCTCGGGTTTGACTCGGTGTGGAGCGTCGAACATCACTTCACGAACTACACCATGTGTCCTGACGTTCTGCAGTTTTTGACCTACATGGCTGGAGCCACCAAATCGGTTCAGTTGGGTTCGATGGTGTGTGTTCTCCCATGGCACGACCCTTTGAGAGTCATTGAGCAAATTTCGATGCTTGACAATCTTTCCGGCGGGAGGCTGATCCTCGGACTTGGCCGAGGCACGGGCAAGGTGGAGTTCGATGGGTTCCAAACTGACATGGGAACGGCGAGGCTGCGTTTCAAAGAGTCGACTGAAATGTTGCTGAATGCATTGGAAAACGGTTACGCGGAATACCACGGCGAACTCCTCGATCAGCCCCGCGTAGATATCCGCCCCCGCCCAGTCAAATCGATGCGAGGGCGAGCGTACGCTGCTGCTGTTTCACCGGACTCGGCGCGGATTATGGCTGAAATGGGTGTCGGGATCTTGATTGTTCCGCAAAAGCCTTGGAAAGCAGTGCGTCAAGAGTTGCAGGACTACCGAGATATCTATCGGGACGCGAATGGGGAGGAGCCGCCTCCACCGATGGTCGCAGGATGGACGTTCGTGGACGAAAACGCTGATCGGGCAGAAACGAAGGCTCGCGAATTCATCGGCGGGTATTGGGACTCGATCATCGAGCACTACGAGTTCGACAAACCACATCTGAAAGACATTCCGGGCTACGAACACCACGGCCTCATCTATGACCGTCTGACCGCCCCCGGGGGTCTGGAGATGATGACCGACTTTTTCATTGATCTTCAGCTATGGGGAACGCCTGAACAGGTATACGACAAGATCGTGAAACTTCAAGACGAGACCTTTATGGATAGCTACATGGGAGTCTTCAGCTACGCAGGTATGGATCATGTGGAAGCTGACCGGAATATGAACCTATTTGCGCGTGAAGTAATGCCCGAACTGCAGGCTTTAGCTCCAGTTCATGAGCGCCTAGGGATGCCTGCTTAACACCTCACGCTTTTCCCGCCTACGGTCTGCGACAGTCAACGCCAACCCCAACATCGCGCACGAAGCGGCTAGCAGTAACGCGGGTCGAAACGAGCCAGAGGAATCAGCTAGGACGCCGCCTAGTTGTGGGCCTATAGCGAGCCCGGCCCCAAAAACTATTGTTACGACTGCGTATGCCGCGCCGAATGCTTCGGCGTCTAAGTGATGGCTTACTTTTGCGGTGATGGACGTCACTGCCCCAGTGAACGCAACTCCGAAGAGCATTGTGGCGACAGTAGCTCCGAACTTGTGTCCCGTAGCGATCATCACGCAGCTTGTAGCCATCACAGCCAGCGATAACAGCTGCGTAGAGTTCCTTCCAACTTGATCAATCAGCCAGCCCATAGAAAAACCACCGATGAGCATTCCAACTCCGATTAAGGAGTAGATGAGTGATGCCGAATGAGCCTCGTAGCCGGCGTCTTCTTCGAGTAGTGCGACCGTGAACGTCATTGCGAGGGAACCGCCTATGGCAAAAAATCCGTAGGTTGCGCAGAGGTTTAGCCAGCCGGGAACCTGTTGGAGAGTCTTGGGACTCGGGCTTTTGGCGGAACTCGATGGTGAAGAGTCTTTGAAGATTAGAGAAAACAAGACGAGGCAGGCGATTCCTAGGAGCGTTTCGGTGCCGTAGACCGACCGCCACTCGCTCATGACGACATCAAAGATGCACGACAACACGAAACCGGCGCCCACGCCAGCGGAGATCCATCCCACAGCTAAACCTTGGCGATCTGAACCTAAAACGTTTGCCGCTAAAGCCGGAGCGGCTACCCACACTCCGGATGCGGTAAGTCCTGTGATGAACAGAGCGAAGACAACGACAGCGGCAGTTGGCGCCCAAGTCAGGAGCGCCAGACCGACTGTGACTCCCGCCAAGCCGTATTTGGCTGTGCGTATAAGTCCAAGGCGGCCGACTCCAAAGGCGACGATAAGGGACCCCAATAAATATCCAACCAAGTTGAGGGATCCGATCCCTCCGGCAGCGGTGTTGGAAAGGCCGAAATCATCACGAATGTCGGTGTACAGAACTGAATAAGTAAAACGCCCGAACGATTGAGAGACGGCAGTTGTCGCTGCTAAAGCAATTAGCGCAACAATCCGATTCACCCCTGGGGCCACTTTTTGAGGGACGTAGGGGGGCGTTGACCATAAATTGTTTCAGTTGCCACAACGCGCCTTGGTGACTTGGAATCGGCGAAACTTGCAACGTCGGCATAGATAACTTCCCTGTCGTTGTCATCGCCGAAAAAGCGGGTTTTCATTGATTCCAAAGAATCGAAGGCAACGAGAGCGAATCCGTCAATTTGTGGTCCGCCCAAAGTGGAGATCACGCTGAGCTGCGTGTAATCCCACATTCCAGGGTGATGGCGTAGCGCGAGCGGTGCATGGATGTCGCGCCAGTGGGCGTCTGCTTCCTGGTGAGTCAAATCGGGATGATGCAACAAGGGGAAGACAGCGGTCACTCCTGGTGAGGCGGTTCCAGCATCAGTCGCGACCGGTCGTTCGCGAATAACGCGACTGAAGACAAGATAGGTTCCGAATTCCGCGGCAGATTCAAGTCGTTCCGGGCTATCGGTCACGGCTCGCACCATTGTCGTGAAAGGCATGGGTCGTGTTTCTTTGGGATCGCTGAGATAGCAGATGGCTCCGAGATCGCTAGCGATAGCAGTTGCCGCTTCGGGATCGTTTCCTACTGCAACTAGTTCATGCATTTGTGAAGTCTCCTATGTCTGGAACAATCGTGCCCGTGAGTAATTCTTCGTTGTCTGCGTGGTGATACGCAACAAAGCTTGACTATCGGCCCTCAAATTTGGGTTCGCGCTTATCTAGAAATGCCGCGACGGCCTCTTTGGTATCTGATGTGTAGAAATTGACGGTCTGGGCCATGCCCTCAGCCGCGAGAGCGGACTTGAAGTCATTACTTGCGTTAAGAGTAAGCATTCGCTTGGTCATGGCGAGTGCCAATGGTGGACCAGCTGCGAGACGGTTCGCCCAATCTTGAGTTTCCGCGTCGAGCTGTTCGTGAGGAACGACCTTATTGACGATCCCGAACTCCGCTGCTTGCTCGGCAGAAATTACATCTGCGAAGAACGCAAGTTCTTTAGCTTTATGCAAGCCAATCAGCCTTGGTAATACCCATGTTCCACCGAAATCGACACTCAAACCACGTCGGGCAAAGATTTCGCTGAATCGAGCCTGATCACTCGCCAAGATCAAATCGCATGCCAACGCCATGTTCATGCCAGCGCCGGCGGCGACGCCATTTACCTTCGCAATGACTGGAACCATAATCGAATAGAGGGCTTCCACCGTTTGATGGATGAGGTTCATCGAAACCAATTGATGGCGATCTTGTTGCTGCCCAGCTAGGTCTGCCCCGCTACAAAATGCGTCCCCGGCGCCAGTCATGACTACTGCTCGAACTTGGGGATCTACAGCCAGAGCGTTCCACGTGTCACGCAGTTCGTCCCACATGACGAAGTTTGCCGCGTTCTTTTTTTCTGGACGATTCATGGTTACCGTCACGACACCATTGTCGGTCGCCTCAATAATCAACGTTTCAAGCTCTTGAGATTCCATTGGCTCACCCTACGCCGTTAGCTAAGTACCCCGCATCGCACTCCCATCCGAACGACGTCGGATCGGGATCGAACGCCTTGTCACCATGGCTGACGTCACATTGGTAGGACAACTTTTCTGGGTTAGCTATCTAAAAACGGGACCAATGCTCGAAGGAATCCAATGGTGTTTTGTCCATGGACGTTGTGGCCGCTATCAGCAACAGTCTCTAACCTGCCGTCAGGCAAAGCATCTACGAACCTTTGAGCTGCATCGGCTGTGAGCACATTTGAATCTGCTCCTCGGATGAGCAAAGTCGGCTGGGGAATCTTCTCGGCATCTCGAAGTGAAAACAGATCGCTCTGTTCGCGTTGAGTTCGCGTCGTCGCTAATCGAGGTCCATGATCTCTTTTGCTTACATACTTTCCATCAGCACGCCGAAGCAGGTTGTATTTCACTGTTCGCTCAATGTGCTCTCGGGAACGATAGGGATCATATTTTTGAACGGATTGAACGAAATGTTCGACATCGTCGAACTCGCGATTTTCGGTAACAAAATTGCGAATGGTTTTCGTCCCTTGGTCCGATAATTCAGGTCCGATGTCAACCAGCACGACGCGGTCCGCGCTTTCAGGTTGGTCGACAGCTAGGCGCATTGTGTTCATGCCGCCCATCGAGTGGCCGACGACGGTCACCGACACAATCCTGAGGGCTTCTAGGACAGCACATGCATCAGCTGCCATGGCGTTCGATGAGTAGTCGGCGTCGCGAGCCCACTCGCTGTCCCCATGCCCTCGTTGATCCAGGGCGATGATATGGAAGCGGTCTGCAAGGTGCAGGCTCACCAGATCCCATGAATGCGCAGACTGGTTTCCTCCATGGAGCAACAGCAGGGTCGGCCGGGAGGGATCGCCCCACTCCAAGAGATGGAATCGTTGATGTCGCGCAATCACATTGGTTGAGACATAACGGATCTTGTCGGAGTGACTGATACCCAGATCGGACGCGCTTTGACACAGGCTCGCGAATTCAGCGCTCGCTGTCATATCGAGCGGTGTGCTAGATGAGGAGAAGTCGTTGAGGTATGGCATGCGTTGTCAGATCCGCCCTAAGTGGAGGTCAAGGTAGCCGCGAGCGATGTGGCCATGCAGAACTTCCGTGGAGCCTTCAGCAAGACGTGTCGCTCGCGCGCTGCGAAAGACAGACGCCAACGGATGCGAATCGGCTAGGGCTTCTCCTCCAATTATTTGAATTGCAAGGTCTACCAGGGAGCTAAGAGCCTCCGTTGCCAAAATTTTGGATGCCATGACTTCATTCACGGCGTTGTCGCCATGATCAACAAGTCGCGCCGTTCGGTACACGACACTTCTAGCGGCGTACGCTTGGGCGCGCATCTTTCCGAATTGCACACGGACCGCTTGGTGGTTGCCGGGAGTGGTGGATGACGCGATTCGATCAAGATGATCTGCGACTTGGTCACAAACGAACCCGCAGAGTCCTGCACAATTAGCAGCGATCGCCATTCGGACGGCGTTCACCTGGTCAAGAGCTCTCTTCATGCCTGCTCCGGCGTCACCGATGATGTGTTCGCTTGGCACGTGCACGTCAGTGAAAGAGAAACTGGCATGGTGGCTTCCATCAATCGATCCGAAACGTCGAATTATCTGCACCCCGGGGCTGTTTGTTTCGATCAAAACCATGGCGGGTCCGACATTTTCGAGTTCTACCAGGGTGTTGATGAAGTCTGCGTGTGATCCCCCAGTCACGTACGACTTTTGACCATTTATCAGCAGACCGTCACCCTCATATTGCGCCCAAGTGTGTCTCTCAGCATCGGAGGGTTCCGTGAATCCGAACCCTCCTTTCATCTCTCCTGCCAAGTAGGGCTTCAAGAATTTGTTTCTTACGTGCTCTGATGCTTGCGCTAGTAGGCCTGGGGTAGGCCCAAAAAGCCCGGGTAGGTGCCCGACCCCGCAGCTTCCGAGAGCTTCGCGGGCAATAGTCATCTCAAGACATGTTGCGCCAGTGCCCCCGAATTCGGTGGGTTGGGTCAGGAAAAAAATTCCAGCTCGTTTTGAAAGAGCACGAGTTTCGCGTTCGATTTGATGGTCCTCGAGGGCGTCAGCATCAAGTGACGCTACGCGACGTCCCAGCGAGTCTGCTCGTTGTTGTATGTCGCGCTGAGCGTCATTGAGAAAATCTGGCACCCCCGAACGGTAGCCCGAGAAGACAGCTAGCGAACTCTTCGGTCTAGTCTCCGAGGATGGACAAACTTAAAGGTAAGACGGCAGTCGTTACTGGAGCCGCGTCTGGTATGGGCCTAGCAATGGCCCGTCGTTTCGGTAATGCCGGAATGAAGGTCGTGCTTTCCGACATCGACGAAGCCAAACTGGACCTGGCGGTCAACAGTATTCGCGAGTCGGGCGCTGACGTCACCGGAGTAATCACTGACGTTTCGGACGAAGCCCAGAATCAAGCGCTCTTTGATGCCGCTATCGATGCTTTTGGAAGTGTGAACGTGGTGTGCCTCAATGCTGGGGTTCAGGGCTCGATTGGCCGATCGTGGGCTCTTTCGAAAGACGATTACGAATGGACCCTTGGGATCCTTCTTAATGGCGTAATCCACGGAGTCCGGGCGTTCGTTCCCCACCTCATCGAACATGATGATGGTCATATAGTTCTAACGGCTTCGATAGCTGGCCATATTTCCTCCCCATTTGGAGCTCCGTACAACATCGCGAAACACGGTGTCGCAACGCTCGCTGAGACTCTTTTCCATGAATTGAAAACCGAGGGGTCAAACGTTGGGGTCACTTGCCTGTGCCCCGGTTTCGTCAATACAAACATTGTGAACGCGACCGTTGCTCGTGCTGCTGGATCGGTTGGATCGGCGATAGACGATAGAGGCGACCAAATGCTTGAACTCACTCAACGTGCTCTTCGGGGAGGTCTCGACCCTGACATCGTCGGCGGTCAGGTGCATGACGCCATCCTTGATGAACAATTTTGGTTGTTCACGGATCAAGATTGGGATGACGCGATATCGGCGCGAGCACAACAAATAGTTGACAGAAACCAGCCAAAATTTCGTGGCCCGAGCCAGGGTTGGAAACAAACATAGAAATATTCGGAGTCTGCGAAACGAACCTTTGGCCACCAAATAGATTGTCTTCACCCTCGAAAACTTTCCGCTAGAGGCCCTTGCTAGAAGGTGTCGCTAAGTTGTGATCATGAACGAACCCGAGAGCTCGGAGATTCCCTCCTATGGAGTGGTCATCATCGGAGCAGGTGTGTCGGGTTTGTATCAGCTCTACAAGTCACGTGAGATTGGCGTGAGCGCGTTGGTACTGGAGTCAGGAACCGATGTGGGCGGTACCTGGTACTGGAATCGATACCCAGGGGCCAGGTTCGATTCCGAGAGTTATTCCTATGGGTATTCCTTTAGCCAAGACTTACTTGACCAATGGGACTGGCAAGAACGCTTTTCTGCTCAACCAGAAAATCTGAGATACCTCCAACATGTGTCGGAGCGGTTTGACCTACGGAGCGACATCAGATTCCAAAGCGTCGTAACCCAGTGCACTTTCGATGAGACGTCTAACGAATGGCAAGTTGAGGTCGAAGACGGATTCAAAGTGCGTTGCCGGTTCCTGGTCACAGCCATTGGGATCCTGTCCAAACCCTTGATTCCAGATTTCGATGGTATGGAGGACTTCAAAGGACCGTCCTTCCATACCGCTCGTTGGCCTCACGACGAGGTCGTCTTTACGGGAAAACGAGTTGGCATCATTGGTACGGGAGCTACGGCAGTACAACTGATACAAGAAGTAGCTAAGACTGCGGAACATTTGACTGTGTTTCAGCGAAGTCCCAACTGGTGCGCCCCCCTTCATAATGGCCCCATCGACCCAGCCGAGATGGCCGACATCCGTTCCCACTATGACGAAATCTTCGAACGGTGCAGGAAATCTTTTTCGGGATTCATACACGATTCAGATGAGCGGAGGGCTCTTGATGTAAGCGAAGAAGAACGAGAAGCCCTGTACGAAGAACTCTACGCCGCTCCAGGTTTCGGCATCTGGATCGGCAACTTTCGTGATGTATTGGTTGACGAAGCAGCTAATGCCACCCTGTCTGACTTCATCGCACGGAAAATTCGAGAACGAGTGGAAGATAAACAACTTGCCGAGAAGCTAATCCCGCGAGACCACGGCTTTGGCACTCGTCGAGTACCAATGGAAACTGGCTACTACGAGGTTTACAACCAAGACAATGTGCTCCTCGTCGATGTCAACGAAACACCTATTGAAAAGGTCACTATCGATGGGATCCAATGTTCAGACCAAGAGCACCCTTTTGACCTAATCGTCTACGCGACTGGCTTCGACGCGGTTATGGGTCCCTACAAATCAATAAAATTCACAGGTAGCGACGGTCGTACTCTCGCCGAGAAATGGGAAACTGGACCGAGCACATACCTTGGGTTGGCAACGGCAGGGTTCCCGAACATGTTCACCTTGGTGGGACCCCACAACGCATCAACATTTTGCAATATGCCCCGCTGTATTGAGCAGAACGTGGAATGGGTGTCGACGTTCTTGGAGCAACTTTTCAGTTCAGACATAACACGTGTTGAGGTCAATATTGATGCTGAGGAAGAGTGGACCGAACACGTGTATGAGTCGGTGCAGCGCATGCTCTTTAGCAAGGTGGACTCATGGTTTATGGGTGTGAACAAGAACATCGAGGGCCGCGATACTCGAACCTTCATGCTGTACGTGGGGGGATTTCCCAGTTACACCGAACGATGCGATGACGTAGCGAAAGACGGCTATCGGGGTTTCATCATGAGTTGAAAGAGGCTCAGTATGCATACTGATTGACTCGACACTGAGCCTGAGTCAAACCTTTACCTCGGACGATTTCATCATCAACCCAAAGGTCAAGCGCCTCAATTTCCCACCCACCCAATAGGTCCGGCTTCGCTGACTGAAGACGCTGTCGATCCATCCACTCCGCGCCCGCGTAATGAACTGGGAAACCCAGTCCATTGAGCGTGTACGCGTACACGCGGCAGAGGCCGTCGCCTTCCGGGAAATCACCGACATAAGACACCCATGGAGTTTCGATTCTCAACTGGTCTCGAACTGCTGCTTGTAACGCGGCGATGTAATTACCAGCGTCCCAATCAGCTATCGCTTTTTCGGTGAACGTCGGACCTCCCGGCAAAGCCAGCCGACCTTGTGGATCGGTCAACAAAAGCACCTCTCGGTCGTTACTTTCCCTCACTAGCAATAGGCGGGTCGAGTCAATTGTTTTGTTGCTGTGGCGGGCCAGCACTGAACGCCCCGTCGGGGAGAGCGCGTCGTTGACCTGATCGTCGTATAGGAACCAACCCGTTGCTGGCGGAGCGTTTGCCGCTGCATATTTATTAAACGCGCCAATTCGGTGAGAGTTGGAAGTGTTTCCGTTAGCTCGATGCCACAGATGCATGTTCATCAAAAGTAAGTCCCCGCGTTTCAATTCGGGGTCGATGTAGCTGTCTTCTGAGGGTCGGGTGGGCGCCTCGACTTCGAGCGGTCGTTCTAATCCACGGTGTATACGCTCCGTGTGATGGGAACCCGGAGCAACCAATAGTTGTCCAGTGCTCTGATCGAAATCGCAAAAGGGAATAGTTGTGAATACCCAGTTCATTGACGAGCCGACCGGTCTCCATCTCTTGTAATCGTTGTGGCTTGGAAGCCCCGAACTTTGAGGCGTCCGGTCGTAGATGACGAAGGCCGAAAGTTTGGGTTCGGCTCCCAGCACTTCAGCTGCCGCTGGCACGATTTGATCATGTTCGGCAAGAAAAGCCAGGTCAGGGTCCTTAAGACAGTTATTGGCAAGTGTGTATCGTCCCGGTTCGGGGTAGCTCAGCTTCCTCGTGTCGTACAAAGTCCCGTCCAGTGGAGGGTTGCGGCGAAATCCTTGCTCCAATCGACAGATATCACCTTCAGAAATTTGTCCCTTGAGGACCAAAAATCCGTCCCGGTGGTACTCAGCTAGTTGTTCGGTCGTAAGCACTTGCCTTCTCCCCGACGGACATAGCCTGCCATGTGTCAAGGTAATGCGAACATTCCTTCTCGATCGGAGACGCCAATGCGTATAGGTATTTTCAGTGGACCTGCCGGGAAGCTCTTCAACGTGCAGGAAGCGATTGCGGATGCCCGAGCTGCTCAGGAAGCTGGGTTCCCTTCGTATTGGCTTCCTCAAATGCCTATGGGCATCGATGCTTTAACGTCGCTGAGCCACATCGGTGTTGCCGTACCCGAAATTGAACTTGGGACCGCGGTCATCCCGACATACCCGCGACATCCCATAGTCATGGCACAGCAAGCGCTTTCGGTGACCTCCATCATCGGTGACCGACTCGCGTTGGGTATAGGGCTCTCACATAAACCGGTAATAGAAAAGCAGTACGGCTATCAGTTCGATAAACCAGTGCGTCATTTACGCGAATACCTTGAAGTTTTGAACCCACAGCTGCGAGAAGAACCCGTTCGCGTTGACGGCGAAACCTTGTCGGCTCGCAACCCAGCGATGGGATTGAACGCGCCTGTTCCCCAGGTTCTTGTAGCAGCGCTTGGACCCCAGATGCTTCGCCTAACTGGGCGTATGGCTGATGGGACTATCACATGGATGACCGGAAACCGGACCCTAGCTGAGTTCACTGTGCCAGAGATTTCGGAAGCAGCTTCGGAGGCCGGACGGCCTAAGCCTCGGGTGCTTGCCGGGTTGCCCGTGCTCTGTACCGATGACATCGATGCAGGCATGGAGAGAGCATCGAAGGTCTGGCAAATGTATGGCACGTTGCCGAGCTACCGAGCGATGCTAGATCGCGAAGGTCTTGCTGGGCCTGAAGATATTGCCATTGTTGGAAACGAGTCTGAGATAGCGGACCGTCTGCAAGCAACGATCGATGCTGGAGCTGATGACGTCATCGTCGCTGAGTTCGCAGGTAACCCCGATGAACGTCTTCGAACCCGCGAGGCATTGGCCGCATTGCTCTGAGCGAAATCTCAAATCCTGCCGGATGATTCAACCAAGGACGTCGCTTTGCCACCGGCGCGGTTTGATCGTTACCTTTGCCTCATCATGTCCGGGAAACGCATCGGCGTACTGGTTACCCAGCTCAGCGCCTAGATATCTGATCGCGATGTCGCGAAGAACGTCATCTCGTTCTTCTCCGGTCATCAACTCAACGAGGGCTTCACCTTCAGCAGTGACGTAACGGTAAGGGAGTTGTTCGTCTTGAACACAAATCGTTGCGACCCCGTGACGACGAAGAAGAACCGATTTGGCTGAGTCGTATGCCATCGCTACTTCGAACCCGACATCAGACGAGTACCGATACCAGATCGGTGCGCACAACGGACCTTTGTCGTCTCGTTCTATAGCTAATACACCCACTCGCACTTCGCTCAAAAAACTCTCACGTTCATTCACGTTCATTTCGGCCATAAATACTCCTCGATCTGATTAACGTCGCCCACGCTAGGCGAGCGCGAAGATGTGGCGCCCCGAGATTATGAGAGGTACTTAAGTGGCTACCGAAATCAGACCTATTGAGGCGCACGATGTTCGAGGATTGAGCCGCCTGCTCGCGTGCGCGTTCGAACACGACCCTTGGATGTCGTGGATTTTTCAGGAGCCAAAGTTTCGAGTGACGCTCGCTCAGGCGTGGATGCGAGTGGAACTCGAGTGTGCGGCAGAAATGGGCACCAGTTGGGCGTTGCTAGACAAAGATGAAATCGTCGGAGGCACCATCTGGGCGCCCCCGGGTCGCGATCTTCATGAAGGCGACACTTTCCGTCAGCTCTGGTACTTGGTGTTGGGTGCCAATCCTGACCGTGCTGGTGAACTAGGCGAAGGTTTATCGATGATCGGTGAAATGCACCCGAAGGAGCCCCATTATTACCTCAACACTGTGGGGATCAAACCGGACCTAGTGGGACGAGGACACGGTGCCGCAATCATCCAGTACACGTTGGACCTCGCCGACCAAACCCGGGACGCTTGTTATCTAGAAAGCTCGAGTCCTCGGAACGTCCCGCTCTATCAACGCCTTGGTTTTGAGGTCGTTAACGAAATTGTTATGCCGAACGGTCCCACAATGTGGAGCATGTGGCGTTCAACTCGTTGATCTATCAGCCTCAAGCTGCATTGCGAAGGGGAGAGCAGCGATAGCGGAGACAACTGTCCACGACAACGCCAGACGGATATCGCCAAGCGCTTCGGCCAGAGCACCCACCGCAGGACGAGCCATCGCCCCGAGCAGCCCGGTGATCCCGAAAACCACTCCCACCGAAACCCCGGTTCTTGTCTCTCCACCAATTTTGCTTGCCATAGCCATGGAAACTGGAAACAAACCGAAGCCGAACATTGCTAAGACACCGATCGCTACGAGAGAGGTAACGCCTGAAGTTTGAGAAAATACGAGCACTGCCGCGATCGTGCCGAGATTTGCTCCAACGAAGATTCGGCGGCCACCGAATCTGTCATAAATTCTTCCTCCGACGGGCTGAGCAACAGCACCAACCAGCAACATTGTGGTCAACGCAGCGCCAGCTGCGGTGTCTGACCAGCCTTCGTCGACGAGCATTTTCACCACAAAAGTGATGAAGCTATATAAAACTACAGACAACAACCCGAAGGCGAGTGCGGCCACAATGATTGGCTTGCCAATAGCCCCTTTGAGTCGGGCTTGGGGGTTGGGAGTGGTTTCATGCAAAGTCGAACGGACAGCCACAGAGGTAGCGATAATCGGAATGCCGACAAGCACCATGGCCCACCGCCAATCCGCCGCACCGATAACCAAAGTGGCAACGAGGGGCGCTAGAAAGTGCCCGATCGAGCCACCCCATCCGTGCAGGCCGAGCATTCGTCCACGATCGTTTGGGTAGGCCTCAACGATAAATGCTGTTGCCTGAGGGTGGTACGTCGCCGTGCCTAAACCGCAGAGTGAACTTACTGCTACTACGACCCAAAATGAAGGAGCGACCGCCATTGCGAGAAATCCGCATCCTCCTACTAGAAACCCTGCACTTACTAGGAAACGTCGGCGTCCGGCCCGATCAGCGAAATGACCTAAGGAAGGTTGCAAAACTCCAGACAGAAGACTGAAAGCAAAAGAAAGAATGCCGAGTTCCGCGTAGTCGAGGTCCCATTCTCGAGCCAGGGCAGGCAAAAACGCTGGAAGGACGGTGGCGTAAAAATCGTTGAAAAGATGTGCGCCGACAAAGGTCAGCAAGATGACGCGCGGTGGTCGCATTAATCGGACCCCTCGGGAATCCGGGATACCAAAATCCCGGCGTCTTGAAGCCTCGCTATTTCTTCATCGGTGAGGCCTAACTCGCTGAGAACTTCGGAGTTGTGTTCGCCTTGAAACGGAGGCAGCCCTGCGTCAGGTAGCTCACATTGCCCAAAAATCCATGGAGGTGCGGGCACCCTTGCCGTCCCGCCAGATCGATCGTCTACCTCGCGAATTGCGCCACGTTCGATTGACCAGTCCGACTCGGCGATCTCGGAAACAGTGCGGATGGTTCCAACAGCGAGGCCGGCTTCGCTGACCTGGGCTTCGAGCTCCTCAATTGTTCTAAAGGTCAACACCCAGGCGCGAATCTCGTCCAACAACTCCAACCAATTTGTGCGACGGAACTGAGCATTAATAAATCGAGGATCGATCAACAAGTCGTTGCGGCGCATCATCGCGCAATATTTCTGGAAAACGAACGTCGATACAGGACTCGCGGCAATGGTAATTTTCCTACCGTCAGGCAACTCGATTACGGGTGACTCAGGGGCGCTAAGAGCAAGCGGTTCACCGTCAACGTCGATATCGGAGAGTTCATAACTGACTCGGTCGTTCACGCTGAGCATTGATGCCACCATCGCAACATCAACATGTTGTCCTTCGCCAGTTCGTTCGCGGTGAGCCAGTGCTGCAAGGGTCGCTATCACTCCATGGAGGCCTGTGTAGACATCGGCGTGGTTGTACGCGTCGTTTTCGGTTCGAGTGAGAGCATCGCCATAGTGGCGACCGATGATCTCGGTGAAACCTGATTCAGCTTGCACCGTCGGAGCAAAAGCAGGGCGGTTGCGCCATGAACCGGTCTGGCCGTACCCAGTGATGGAAACCATAATGAGGTCTGGCTTGACTGTGAGCAAATCACTAAAACCAAGTCCGAAAAGGTCGAGGGTGCCCGGACGAAAATTTTCAACGACGACATCAGCCCCGGTTACGAGCTTTCGGATAATCTCCCGTGCTTCTGGGTAGTTGAGGTCCAGGGAAAGAGCCCTTTTGCCCGCATTTTGTTGCGCGAAATATAAGGACATGGGGCCGACGTGAGGTTGACCGCTCCTACCGGTGTCAGATGCAGGGGGTTCTATCTTGATCACCTCTGCTCCCAGGTCGCGCAGAGCCTTGGTGCAGTGGGGCCCAGCGAGAACCCGGGTGAAGTCGATGACTCGAACGCCAAATAGGGGTGCGGTCATCGGCCCTGGAAAATGGCTGTACCGGGTCCCGACTCAGCGAAAGCTTCAAGTCCGGTTTGTAAATCTTCGGACTGCCACACCGACTCAGCAGTGTCGTCTTGAGCTTTGTCGGCTGCCTGCACGCCTTCGTCGGCAGCGATAGCCGCAAGGCGTTTAATAGCGTCATAGGCGATTGTGGGACCTGCGGCCAATTGTTGAGCCCACGACATTGAAGCGCTTTCCAACTCGTCATCGGCGACCACCACGTTGACGATGCCCCAACGCTCAAGTAGCTCAGGGTCGTGTCGGCGACCAAACATAGCGATCTCCTTACCGCGAGCGGTACCGGCGCGCTCTACCACCCTTTGGACTCCTCCTAATAACGGCATGAGGCCAAGAGAGGTTTCGACCAGTCCAAGGCGAGCGGAAGCTGAAGTCATAATGAAATCGCAGGCCAAGGCGATTTCGAAGCCACCGCCGAGTGCAAGACCATGCACAGCGGCGATGGTCGGGAGCGGAACTCCCGTCAACCGTGTCAGCGTCTCAACCGCAGGTGTCGAGCGCTGGTCACCGCCACCGAAACCATCAACATCTGCCCCCGCGGAGAAATGTTTCATTTCGCTTCTCAGTAGGATCGCCCGCCCGCCAACCTCAGCGGCTTCTTCAAAGGCGCCCATCAGACTTTCTATGAACGGGCCGTTAAGGAGATTGTGAGGTGGTTTAGCCATAGTGACCACTGCCACCGACCCTTTGAGTTCGAGCCGTACGTGATCAGTCGCGTTTTCATTGGACATGAGTCCCCCTCTCATCAGGCGTCGCGAGTCTTCGAGACGGAAGCTTTAGACGCTTTTGGCTTCCTATTCCAATGGGCTGCGTCGACAGTCGAAGCGCAAAGTTGCAGCTAGTCATCGAAGCCGACGAAGTTCGCGACTTCTTCTAAGGGACGCCGGGTTGATTTGACGTCGTTGGCTACGAAGCTGTGATCGGGGTAGCCCATGGCGACACAGGTCATGATCACTTGATCTTCGGGAATGTTTGCGTGTTCGCGAACAATGTCGGACTGCATAATTCCTTGGCCGTTGATGACGCAACCAAGTCCTTTAGTCCAAGCCGCCAAGACCAGCCCATACGTCACAGCACCACAGTCGAAATGACCCACCGCGTCATGTTCAAGTGTGCGGTCACAGGTGACGACAATTGACACGGGTGCGTCGAACTGGCGGAAGCCTCGCATTGCCCAGTCGCGACGCCGGTCTTTGTCTTCCCACGCGATCCCCATTGATTCGAACAGCTGCACAGCAATCTCGATCTGTCGATCCCGATGTTCTCCTTCGTAACCGTGGTTGAGCGGGATCTCTCTTTGGGGAGTAGCCCCGTTCACCATTCGCTCGGTGTTACCTTGCCGAATCAAATCGAGTGGTTCGCCTGTCAAGACGTGAAAATGCCAGGGTTGGGTATTCATTGAAGAAGGAGCTCCTCCGGCGATGTCAATGATGTCTTCAATGACTTCTCGGAGGACTGGATCGCTTCGGTATCCGCGCACGCTCCGACGGTCTTGAACCATGCTCCTAAATGCTTCAGCATCCATCCAGATCTCTTTTCGCAGCAGACGGCTGGTTAAACCTAGCTACTTAATTACTCACCTGACTAACTTGCTCGCACCCGGTAGTGCTGAGGATCGTTGGCATGAGCCTTCGCGCTATGGGTGTCACCATTGATTGTTTTGACCCTGAGCGACTCGCTGACTTTTGGAGTGGGGCGGCCGGATTCACGAACCGAGAAGGAGATGGTGAACCGTATGTCACCATCTCGGGTTCCAACGTTGAGCGTGCCGTTAATCATCCGATGTTTCAAAAGGTCCCTAAGAGCAAAACAGCGAAGCATCGTGTGCATCTGGATCTTTTCGTTGATGACATCGGAGTCGAAGTGCAACGGCTAGCCGGCCTAGGAGCGAGGTGATCACTCCGGCAGGGGACCCGAGTCACATGGGTTTTGTCGCTGTGTGCTGATCGATCCTGAAGGCGGCGAGTTTTGTGTAGTCGGGCGTACCTAAGCTTTAGTTAGCTAGTAACTCTTCAACGCATTCTTGAACCGACAGGGCCTCAGCGAAGGTCGCAATGGTGTGATTCTGGCCTTTCATCATGCGATCCAGTTGATCTAACTGAGCGGTATAGGCCTCGCCCCCGAGTACTTCGCGTTCGGATTCAAAAAGATTAACCCAGTGATCTCCATCGACTTGCTGTAGTTGGTACCAGTCCCATATTCGTGCAGAAGTATTGGTGCCTTGGATTGTTAGATCCACGACATCTGGGCCCGCTCCGTGGCTAGTGCCGGCGAGAGTAACAGGCACCGAGCTAGATGTGAATCGAGCGAGGCCGATCTGTTCGCAGAGGATCCCGTCAGGGCCATCTTCAAAATAAACGTCTCCGCTCTCCATGCGGATCGGGCCCAGTAAACGCGAAACCAAGAAAATGAAATGAGATACAACTTCGCGAATCCAGCCTCCTTGATCTCGTAGACGCAGCCATTGTGCTTTTTCGTGCCAAACGCGTGGCCAACTGGAAAAATGCAGTCGAAGATCAACTCGAGTTAGTTTCCCAAGCTCGCCGGTCGCGATCTTGTGTTGGAGTTCTCGTGCCGCTGGAGCGGCGCTGAACACAAAATTGACCCCTGCAGGTAACCCGCTTTGTTTCACTGCATTCACCAGTTCTCGACTTGAAACCAGGTCTATTCCAAGTGGTTTCTCACAGAAAATTGCGGTGTCACCTGCAATGCAATTCAATACGTAGTCGTGATGGTGTTTGGGCGGAACAGCGATATATACCAGATCTGAGGCCGCAATTACTTCGTCGGCACCAGAGCAAATGTGAACAGAGTCTTTATGAAGCGAACAGGTCTCAGGGTTGGCATCCCAGGCTGCTACTAGGTCGAAGGCACTGTGTTTGTTGAATTGCTCAACGAATCGAGAACCAACTGTTCCGAGACCAATGATGCCTACTTGATGAACCATGAGAAGAGTTTGTCAGGCCCCAGATGAGACAGGTTGGGTGAACTCGCCCTCCGACGGAAACCGATGAAATTCGATCAACTCGATAATGGTTCCGTCTGGGTCGCGAAAGCAGACAAACTTTGTGTGCCCACCCATAAAGAGCGGTTCGGAAAGAAAATCGACCCCATCTGACTTCAAGCGTTCGTACTCATCGTCAAGGTCCACAGTCCATAACGCAATCCGGTTAATCCCAAGCCTCGCCAAATGTTCATAAGGTGGACGATGGTCGTCGGGAGATACCCATTCGATTAGATCGAGGCGTGTCTGTCGAGGGTCATCAGGGTTCAGCATCATGATCGCGGCCTTTCCAACGCAATCGTGCATGCCGAGTCCCTCAGCCAGGCTCGCATCGCCGCCCGTAGGTAAATTCAACACGGTCTCGAACCCGAGGTTCTCGTAAAAAGGTAAAGACACTTCAAGGTTCGAACAATTGACATTGACATGAAAGATCGCTTTTATCGCCATTGGGTAACTTGACCTCAAGTTCTTGGAAGTAAGGGAAGGCGATACGCCCGAGCTGCCGTGTCGTGAAATAGGTCCCTTTTCTCTTCGACTGAATAATTAGCTGTGATGCGTTTAAAACTGTTCCATAACGGCACGTACCCAACGCCGCGTTTGTCCACCGGAAAATTGGACTCAAACATGCAGCGTTGGGCCCCAAAGATCTCAATCGCAAATTGGATTGGATCGCTCCAAGCTTCGGCTAACTCGACTGAATCTGCAGGTCGATCCCGCTTGTCCCACCTGAAGCCCATCATTGGCATTCCGATGCCACCAAGTTTCAAAAAGACGTTGCTACAGGCTGCGATACTGGTCATTTGAGCTTTCCAGTATCCGAGAATTTCCTTTCTTTGATTCTTGTAGGGGCCCGTGCCTAATATCCCACCTAAATGGTCTAGAACGATGGGTGTCTCTGGACATGCGCGGGCTACGTCAACGAATTCTGACAACTGCGGGTGATAAACCATGGCGTCGTAGGTGTACCCCAAATCACCGACGCGGCGGACTCCTTCGAGGTAGGACGGGTCGTTCATCGCGACACTTGTGCGCATTGCCAAAGGCGGATGATCATCTTGTGCTGTGATGTATCGAACTCCGCGAAAGCGGCCCCGGCCCGCGTTGTCGTGGGCTTCCAGAACTTCTTCAACAGCGGCACCTAAGGACACATCAGCGTTCCCTTGGATGGCCTTGATCTCTGCTCCACTTGATGCAGCGCTTTCTTCAGCAAGCTCAATGACAAACTCTGTCTCGCCCACGGGTCGAAGATGAATTGGGCCATCGTTTCGGTACTCGGCGTGACACTCGAGGAATACGGTGCCCACTACGTTGTGACCGCTCCCAGTGTCGTCATGTAAATCATCAAGGGTGTAGGGCCACCCCGTGTGTCCCTTATCGAGCCACAAGTGATGATGAGGATCCAAAATGGGAAGTTCAGGGTCCAAGACGTCTTCAACCACTGTCGAGATCCATTGGGCATGTGCTTCAACTGGCGCATCTTCTGCCATAGCAGTACCTCCGTTCCAAGTCTTTGCGTATTCTTTCAGCCGCAGGGTCGACATGTCGTGGGTCTCCCCGACAAGCGAGGCTTGGTGCGGTGTAGTTTCTTGATGTCGCTAAGACTGGGGATTTCATGCACACCGGATACACCGTCGCTTTTCAGAACCCTTTTAACGGGTTACCCGACCACGAGGTCTATGGCGAGGAACTTCGTCTTTGTGATCTCGCTGTGGAGCTCGGCTTTAGGTCTTTATGGACGGTCGAGCATCACTTCGACGACTACACCATGTGCCCTGAGCCGGTGCAGTTTCTTTCCTACATGGCAGGTAAACACCCTGATGTGCTACTGGGCACAGGCGTCATTGTGTTGCCTTGGCACGATCCGCTGAGAATTACCGAAGACATAGCCTTGCTTGACACCATGTCAAATGGTCGGATGATCCTCGGAATTGGCAGGGGGCTGGCACGTATCGAATACGAAGGTTTCAGAGTTGACATGAACACCTCGCGAGAACGGCTTGTCTCATATGCGGGCCTGGTGCTGGAGGCACTCGAGTCCGGCAAAATGGAATACGAGAACGAGTTCGGAACGCAGCCGCTTCGAGAGATCAGGCCGCGTCCGCAGCACTCGTTCAAGGGGCGAGCCTATGCGGCTGCGGTATCGCCCGAATCGATGCCCCTTATGGCTGAGTTGGGCTATGGCGTACTTGTTATCCCTCAAAAGCCTTGGACAGTGGTGCAACAGGATCTCGCGACGTACAACGAGGTATTTGAGCGAGTTAATGGTGAACCCGGACCCCCACCGTTTTCTGGAGGGTCGGTGTTCGTTGATGAGAGCGCCGATCGCGCCGAAGAAATGGCGAGGAAATATATAGGGGCAAACTATGAGAGTGTGATGCGCCATTACGAGTTCCAGAAGGCTCCACACGAAGGGATCAAGGGATACGAGTTCTATACGGGCATCACCAGCTACATAGAAAAAAAGGGAGCTGACCGCGCCGCGCAAGACTTTGTGGATTTGATGCCTTGGGGAACCCCCGAACAAGTCCTCGAAAAGTTTGACCACATGCGAAAAATGATTGGGATGAACGCGATAATGCCCGGATTCAGCTATGGCGCCATGCCATTCGACGATGCAGAAAAATCGATACGACTTTTCGCTCAAGAATGTCTTCCCGAGCTACTGAGCTGGGAATGTCCCCCGCTCGAAGTACCCGGCGCCAAACCTGAATACCGTTAGAAGGAAACTCAACTTCGAAGGGCAATCGTGACGAAATATAGCTACGGCATGGTGGTCGCTGCCCAACCTGAAGCGGTCGAAGCTGGCGCGTCCATATTGCGAAGTGGAGGTAACGCGGTTGATGCAGCTATCGCTTGTGGCCTGGTTGCAGGGGTTGTGGACCCTCAAATGTGCGGCATCGCAGGTTTTGGAAATCTGCAGGTGTACCTCCCTGACAAAGGGATTCACCAATGCATCGACTTCCACGCGAAATCTCCGCTGGCCACTCAAGCAGACCAATGGGCTGACATCGTTGTTGGCGAGACCAGAGATGGTTTCGGTTTCGTCCTAGAGGGCAAAGTTAACGACCTCGGCTATCAGGCAATTGCGACACCCGGCTCTCTCAAGGCCTACTTCGAAGCCCAAACAACCTGGGGAAAAAAAGACTGGGACGAAGTTGTGGCATCCGCCATCAGGTGGGCTGAAGAGGGATTTGTTGTGAGGCCTCATGTGGCTGGCTGGTGGGTCGAAGGCGCCTCGATGGGTCGAACTGACAACGTCGAACGACTCCGCTATTCGTCAACGGGCCGCGAGATCTATTTTGGGTCTGACGGGTTCCCCAAGCGAGTGGGTGACGTAGTTGTCAACAGTGACCTCGCCAACACCTTGAGGCTTATCGCGTCCGAGGGTGCGGACGTCTTCTACAAAGGCCAACTCGCAGAACGAATCGCCGAAGATGTTTCCGCTCACGGGGGACTCATGAGCGACAGGGACCTTTCGGAGTATCAGACCACCCACAATGAGCCCATTCGTAGCGCGTACCGCGGTCTTGACGTAACGACGAACCATCCACCCGGAGGGGGAACGATGGTTCTCGAAATGCTCAATGTGCTCGAATGTTTTGACCTGAAGGGTATGGGCCACAACAGCGTCGATTATGTCCGTACCGTCACAGAAGCGATGAAAAGGGCTACCTCTGACAAAGACACCTTCGTCGGCGACCCCAAACACTTCGATGTTCCACTTGAACGGTTGATCTCCAAAGCCCACGCCGCCGAACACGCGGCATCCATTCAAGCAGGCGAGCGGGCGCGTGTAGAACGGTTGGCATACGAGCCCCGCGACACAACACACGTGTGCGTTGTTGACAAAAACGGGAATGCAGCGTCGATGACTCACTCGCTTGGAATGCCATCGGGTGTTATTACGGATGGGCTTGGATTCATGTTTAACGGCTGCATGGCTGTGTTCGATCCCCGACCCGGAAACGCTGACTCGCTGGCTCCCGGGAAAAGCCGATTCAGTTCCCTTTGCCCCACGATGGTGTTTGACGATGACGAATTGAGCTACGTCGTTGGAGCTCCGGGTGGTACTCAAATCGCTATGGGTGTAACTCAGGCGCTCCTGAACAGCATTGACTTTGAGATGAACATGCTAGAGGCCGTATCGGCACCCAGAGTTTCAGGAACAAGTAACGCGATCGACGTGTCGAACGGCATTCCATGGGCGGTCACTGATGTATTAGAAACTGATGGTTATGAAGTCATTAGAAGCCCACGTACCCATGATTTCGCTTGGGTTCACGGGATAAGGGTCCACAACGGGGGCCTGGACGGTGGAGCAGACCCGGCTGCTGATGGTGTGGTCCAGATCGTTCAAGACTGACCCCAAATAGCTGGAAGGGTGAGTGGTCCACGAAAAGCCCACCCCCCGAATTCAACTGGTGGCGCGAGCGCATCGAGACGCAACTCACCGAGTCGTTCAAATAGCTTGGGTAGAGCGACGTTTCCGACAAGGCTTCTAGAGGCCGCCGCCCCTGCGCAAAAATGAGGACCTGCACCAAACGTAAGTGAGGCTGTGGTGTCGCGCGTCACATCGAAGACATCGGGGGCATCGAAATGGTTCTCATCTCGGTTCGCTGAATTGAACATGAAGAACACTCGATCTTCTGGTTCAAAGGTGACGCCGTCGTAGGAATGTTCGATGGCGACGCGACGAGGCGACATTCCAATTGGAGCGATCCAGCGACAGTATTCCTCGAATACTTGAAGCCACGAAACTTCTCCCGAGACAGCTAAAGCGAGCTGATCGGGGTGCGTTAGGAGAGCCCATATCGCGCCGGCGATCGCATCTCGCGGTTCGTTTTGACCACCCGAAATTGTCAGCTTGATGTTGGCCCTCACCATTTCCTCAGGCATCCCAGCTTCTGTCATTACCGAAAGCAAGCTGTAATCGGGAACCTTCTTCACTTGGGGCAGACGTTCGCTAATAGCTGCATCAATTGCCGCTGTAGCGGCGTGACATCGTGATTCAGCCTCAGGGTCATTGGTGTAGTTAGCGACACCGTCGATCATGGCTTGACTCCAAGCATCAAGATCTTGAAACCACACCTGGGTAAGACCGGTGATTGCTTTCAAGGCTTCGCCGCTAACAGCAGTCGCGTAATGGGGCACTAAGTCAGCGGAGCCCGACTGTTGGAAGCTCGCCAACACAGTGTCGGTGAGATCTTCGAAGAGCGTCGCCCACACCTGCTCCACTTTTCTCGGGGAAATGGCGGGGTAGTAGATGAAACGTTCCTGGCGGTGTTCGTCGGCGTCTTTTCGCATCATGTTGCGACCCATTAGAACGTTCATCAGCCCGTCGGGTTGGTCAGAAGAAAACACTGCAACGTTCTTTTCGCAAGTGTGAATGTCGTCGCGACGGGTAATCAACGTGGCCCCAAGTTCTGGAACGAAACAAATGGGCGCCGATTGTCTCATCTGGGTGAGCGTCGGATACGGATTCGCCCAGAAGGCAGCGGGATCAATATTTACGGTAGGAGCCGATGACATCTCAGCAGCTTTGCATGAATCCGAGCATTATTAAGACGCGAGTAACTGCTAGGAAAGGCGGAGCCGGCGATGCTGCTCTCGATAAGCGAACTGATCCGACATTATGGGGATGGCACTCTTACCCCAAATGATGTGCTTGACCAATGCCTCGATGCTATTGAAACTCTCGATCCCGTTGTCGGAGCGTGGCAGGCCGTCTATAGCGAAGAAGCTCGCGCTGCTGCGCAAGCGGCGACCGAGGCAATCGCAGATGGCGCGCAGAAAGGGCCATTCCATGGCATCCCGTTCGCGCTTAAAGACATCGTCGACGTTCAAGGAAAAATCACAGCAGCGGGTTGCGCAGAATGGACGGAGCGTAAATCCCCAGCTACCGCATCGATCGCTCAACGACTAATTAGCGCTGGCGGAATTCTGGTCGGAAAAACTAAAACCGTAGAGTTTGCTATGGGTGGCTGGGGAACCAATCAGCGGATGGGTACCCCGCATAACCCTTGGGATGAGGACACGGCTCGGACCCCAGGTGGTTCGTCTAGTGGTTCAGGAGCGGCGGTTGCCTCAGGAATGGTTTCATGCGCGATAGGAACTGACACAGGCGGTTCAGTTCGACTCCCGGCCGCTTTTTGCGGGATTGTTGGTTTGAAAACCACCGAGCAGTTACTCCCGACGGACGGAATCGTGCCGCTTTCACATACCTTAGATACACCAGGCCCCATGGCTCGTTCGGTTGCTGATGTTGCAGCCATGTATGAAGCAATGTCCTTGGAACCGCTAGGGCATGACCTTGCAGCTGGAATACGCGGTCTTCGTATTGGTTGTTTGCCCGAAAACGAACGTTACGGAATAGACGTAGCTCAGCTCGAAGCCTATGACCGAGCACTCAACGTTCTCGAAGAACTCGGTGCGCAAGTCGACCCCTTCGAACCCCCTAAACCATTTGAGGAAATGAAAGTAGCGACCTTCGTTATTGTGACCGCGGAGGGTTATTTTCACCATCGAGACATCATGGAGAACCCTGAAGCTCGGGTTGACGAAAACGTACGGGCGCGCTTTCTTCCAGGAGCGTCCATTTCCTCAACTGAATATGTGGGAGCAGTACTTGAACGAGATATCGATCGCAAAAACTTTTACCTCGCGCTCGAAGGCTTTGATGCCCTGGTCACACCAACGACCCCGATGTTGCCACTAACACTGGATGAAGCAGACGAAGACTCAACACCGGCCCGATTCACTCGTGCCATCAATTACTTATCGATGTGCGCTAGTTCGATCCCTTCAGGCATCTCGAACGAAGGGCTTCCAACTTCCCTTCAAATTGCGTGCCGCGGTTTCAATGAGAATCTTTGCTTGCAAATTTCAACAGCCTATGAAGCCGCCCGCGGAGCACTGCCGAACCCATCGCTTTGCGCCTAGCCTCCCTCCGGCAACCCTTTCTAAGGAACCTGACATGCACCTCGTGTGGATCCGAACCGAAGAAGGCAAAACGATTGTCGAAGATCTCGAGCTACCTACGACTAAGGAAGTGAGGGGCTACGAAACTGCGCTGTTGTCGCTACAAGGCGCGATATTTCGGACCCAGCAACCGGCAGTTGACCTGGATTTTCATAATGCACCTCGCCGGCAGATCGTCGTTCCCTTGGAAGGAGAAGTCGAAATCGAGACAGGCCATGGGGAGGTTCGACTCATTACCCCAGGAATGGCCTTGCTGGCTGATGACCTGACAGGCCAAGGCCACAAGTCAAGTTTTCGTCCAGAGAATGCAACCGTGCTCTTTCTTGTATTGCCAGACGAGGCAGACCCGACTCTGTGGCGAAACTGAAATGACGGTTGTTAGCTGTCGTGGAGAACGAATCTAATTCGCTTAAAACCGCGACCCTTTGACTCCGTTTTGGTGATCTCGATTCTGCCAACCTCACCGGTGAAAGCTACGTGTGTGCCCCCATCGGCTTGTTTATCTAAGCCAACGATGTCCACTACTCGAATGTCTGTCACTGAGTCGGGAATCAGATTGACTTTCGTTCGTATCAAATCTCTATCCAAAACAGCGTCGGAGCGCGGCAGGAAGGACACTTCTATTGGGTGGTTGGCGGCGACCTCGGCATTACAAAGGGTCTCCACTTCTTGAACAAATCCTTCAGGGAACTCGTCAAGTTCGAAGTCCATTCGACCTGACAAAGCATCCATGTTTCCCCCAGTCACGACCCTCTGCCATTTCTGCCACATCACTCCACACAGAATGTGCATCGCCGTGTGAGTTCGCATCATGTGCTGGCGACGTTCTTGATCGATCAAACCTGTGACTGATACACCGACATCGGGGATATCACCGTTGAGGCGATGCCACACTCTGCCGTCAGTCATTCGAACCTCTTCAACGGAACTCTCTCCGTTTTGCCATCTGAGGAGGCCTGTATCGTGCGGCTGGCCACCTCCAGTCACATAAAACGCAGTTTTGTCCAATTCAATTTGGTCTTCGTTAATTTCGAGAACGACAGCATCAAATTGCTGAATTGTTGCATCAACGAGGTACAGCTTCTCGGTCACGAGTTACCTCATCGACCTTTCCATTGAGGCGGACGTTTCTCCGCGAATGCTCGGGTGCCCTCAACGCTGTCCTCGGTAGTTGCGAGAAGACGAAAGAGATGCTGTTCCAGGCGAAGTCCATCGTCGAGCGGCATACTCAAACCCTGAACGGCGGCTTGTTTGATCGCCCGAACTGCCAGAGGACCCGAACCTAAAAGCTTTTCGGCCATAGCTTGCGCTGTAGACATCAGATTTTCGAGTGGTACGACTTTGTTGACCAGCCCCAAACGGAAGGCTTCCTGCGCGTCTATTCGCTCGCCGCTGTACAACATCCAGAGCGCATCGCCGAGCGGTATCGTGCGCGGAAGCCGCTGAGTGCCTCCGCCACCAGGCAACAGACCTAATAACACTTCCCCTAAGCCGAACTGGGCATTATCGGAAGCGATACGTATGTCACAACTCAAAGCCTGCTCAAGACCACCCCCGTTGCAATGACCATTTACCGCCGCAATCACCGGCTTCCAGATTTCAAGACCACGCATCAGGTCCCCGCGACCCGCTGCTGCGAAACTCGCTGCCGGGTCAGGTAAAGAATTGAAGTTCTTCTTAATGTCGCTTCCAGCACAAAACGCCTTGTCGCCCGCGCCGGTCAAGATCGCTACCCAGGCGTCGTCGTTGCGAGCAAAGTCGTCCCACACTTCAGCCAAACGGTCATAAGTTGGTTGGTCGCACGCGTTGTAGGCCTCGGGCCGATTGATGGTTACGTAGGCAATACGATCCTGAATCTCGTAAATAACACTGTCCATCGCGATCTCCCTGTCCTTGATTCCACCAGCTTTGCAGCCTCCGAGATAAGTTGTCGTCAAAAGACACGAGCTTGTGCTGGCAGCCGTTGGCCTAGAAATCTGGTGAGGTGAACTTGACTGAAGCCCCCTTTGACGTCGTGTCGATCGGTTTGGACATCGGGGGTACGAAAACCCTCGGTCTGGCTCTCGCCCAAAGTGGCGAAATCCTTGTTCAAGAAACGAGACCTACCCCTCAGAGCTCCGACAAAATAGTTGAGTGCGTTGTCACTCTTTTTCGCGCACTTACCGACCAACTCGGCAACTACAGAGTCTCGGCTCTTGGCATCGGTGTCGCCGGTCTCGTCGACAAAGATGGACAGCTGCACCGAGCACCTAATTTGGCTGATGCTGACGGTCTTAAACTGCAACGTTCGATAGAGCCGTTAATTGATGTTCCCGTTTATGTCGATAACGATGCCAACTGTGCCGCACGGGCCGAATTGATAAGAGGCGCCGCGAGGAACGTCGAACAAGCTCTTTTAGTGACACTAGGAACCGGAATTGGAGGAGCTGTCATATCGGATGGCACCGTAGTCCGTGGGGCAGAGGGAATGGCCGGAGAGCCAGGTCATATGTTGGTTGACCCAAACGGTCCAATCTGCGCCTGCGGCATGCGGGGTTGTTGGGAGTCGTACGCGTCGGGCACCGGCCTCGTCAACTTGGCTACCCAAGCGGTCTCGGCCGGGCGTCTAAACGCCATTGTCGAAGAAGTAGAAGGTGAAGTAGAAAAAATTACCAGTGAACATGTCACGTCTGCCGCGCGAAAAGGTGATGAAGAAGCGATACGAGTAATCGATGCATACAGTTGGTGGGTTGCAGTGGGCTTAGCCAACTGTGCTGCGCTGATAGATCCTGAAATCATCATTCTGGGCGGCGGCCTCATCAAAGAATGGGAACTTTTGGGACCAAGAGTACGAACGGCTTTCGACCAGTTGCTGATCGGTGCCAGTCAACGAGCCACGGTGCGAATCGAGCCCGCCGCCGCAGGGGAATTAGCTGGAGCTCTAGGGGCAGCCCTTCTCGCGGCCACTGAAGCTATCGGTTGACTGACTCTACGATCGGACACACTTCAGAGTGACCTTGCAATCTTTTTCGTGCACACTTCCTCCGCTAAGGGGTTCTTCTAATGAGTGATAAAAAAATCGCCGATTTACTCGAATGGCGTGAAAATGTTCCTGAGGGCCGACTACTCAACCCGGGACTAGCGCCCTTTGATGTGATGGAAGCCCCGGAATGGTCGGTCGTCAGTTCGTCCGCCGGGCAACTTGAACTCCTGTGTCATCTTCCCGATGTTGTGCTCAACCCTGCCGGTCAGCTTTTCGGTGGCTTCACGGCTGCTTACGTCGACATCGCCTCCCTTTACGTGGCACAAAGCGACGTCGAGGGCACCCCGGGGTTCCAATCGACTATCAACATGCGACTGGACTATTTCGAAGCGATCACAAAAACTCCTTTTCGTGTAACAAGCGAAGTGATCCACCGCCGTGGTGAAACCCGTTTGGTTGCATGCAACATGTTCCAAGATGACGTTTTGGCGGTCTATGGACTGACAACGATGCGCCATCAGCCACTGTCTGAAGTGTTGTAACGCCAGTAAACGATCGACGGCAAAGTTGCTCCCGTCAAAGAAAAATTGTCATCAAGCGAACTCATTCTGTACCGACTTGATGACCCCATTAAGGTCATGCAATGAGACAGTTCTTCGCCGTCACATTCTTTCTAACGGCGTTGATGGCCTGCTCCCAAGATTCGTCACTTTCGGGCGAAGACGTTCAAGGGAACGACACGGCCCAAGTGGCAACTTCGGTAATCGTTGACCAAACCGCCGAATTGGACCAAGAATCAGAAACCGACCAAATCGTTAAACCGGCCGAACTCGTCAAACTAGAAGATATATGGGACCTTGCGGCCTCAAGACCCGGTGTAGACATTGGTCAAGTGTTTCAACTGTTTCGCTTTAAACAGTCACTCGGCCCTCGCAACCTTCCATGTTTCGACCCGAAATCGGAAGATGTATGCGCAAGGATCGTAGAAGCGATCAGCATTGTGGGCCTCACCGAACAACAGGTAGGACTGCTTCTCGATTCTTTAGAACTTCCCCACCGAGCCATCCAGCGAGACTGCGAACTGCTACCGGTCACCGAAGACTTTGTAGCTGGACGAGTAAACCTCGCTGTAGCAGACGGAGTCGTGACTGGGTGGGGTTCGGAAGGAAGTGAAAAGTTTCACTACGAAGGTGATTGCTAGGGACGCAAAAAACTAGGCCGACCGGGTTTCGTAGTGCTAATCGCAACGTCAGATTTCAGGTGACCACCTCAAGAGTGACTTGCTCGTCGTAGAAACAAAGCAGGCCTGCGATGTCGGACATCTCGGGGATCGGGTTTTCGTAGGACCAAACAATGTTTTCGAACTCTTCACCATCAACAATCAAGCTCCAGTAGTGAGCGTCACCTTTGTGAGGGCAGTGGGTGACGTTTTCGGTGGGGGTCAATAAGTCCATCCGCACGTGGTCGCGAGGGAAATAATGGCGGAGTGGAAGGGTCCCCTCAGTGAGCAGTTGCGCTTGCGCAGAATCAGCGACCGTCACATCACTCACACGGACCCGGACCCGATTGTTCGTAGATTGAACCGTTATGTGGCTAGTCATTCGGCAATCGTAGATGACCTGGCGCCCCAAAGAGTGGCGAGAAGGTGGGGGTGAACCTCGGTGGTCTTAGGTGGCTGTGCTTCGACCTACGATCTAACTATCGCCCCACGCGCATCTGATAGAACGGGCGACGAGGACGAACAACGAAGTGGCGCGAGTCGTGCACCAAGCCGAGTTTCGCGGTGGAGCACAGGGAGAACCAAGTGATTCTGGAGCAGTACTACCTGCAGTGTCTTTCACAAGCCTCGTATCTCATCGGCGATGAGACGACCGGTCGAGCAGTGGTCGTCGACCCCAGAAGAGACATAGAGGACTATCTACAAGACGCACAGCAGCTAGGTCTCGAGATCGAGCTGGTCCTGGAAACTCACCTGCACGCCGACTTCCTTTCTGGTCATCTCGAGTTCGCCGCTGTCGGTGCGGAAATTGGGTTTGGATCTTTAGCGGAACCTGAATTCCCCGCTCGACTATTTGACGATCACGAGCGTTATTCGTTGGGGGAAGTGACCCTTGAGATCATGCACACGCCTGGACACACACCGGAATCGATCAGCATCGCGGTTTATGAAACTCCCGATTCTTTGACCCCGCACGCCGTATGTACCGGTGACACGTTGTTTGTTGGCGATGTGGGACGCCCGGATCTTTTGGTGAGTTCTGGATGGTCGAAATTTGAACTGGCTGGGATGCTGCACGACTCGCTTCATACCAAGCTTTTCACCCTTCCCGACGACACGATTGTTTACCCGGCCCATGGCGCGGGCTCGGCGTGCGGCAAGAATCTTTCTAGTGAAACCTGGTCAACGATCGGTGCGCAAAAAAGAGACAACGTGGCTGCACGGATGGGTGATCGCGAAGAATTTGTTGCTTCGATCAGTGAGGGTCAGCCAACACAACCGAGATATTTTTCCTACGACGCAAAACTCAACAATCAAATTCGAGCAGTTAGAGATCACTCCCCATTACAAGCTTTATCTCTAGCTGAAGTTGATCAGATCACCAGTTCTGGAGCAGTGGTTCTCGATGTGCGAACCCCCGAAAGTTTCGCTGCGGGACACTTGCCTGGAGCTATCAACGTTGGTCTAGAAGGACGGTTCGCTGAATTCGCAGGAAGTGTTATCGATCCGGAAACACCGATCGTTCTTTTCGGTGAAACCGATCAGATTTCAGAAGCTCGTACGCGACTGTGTCGAATCGGTTATGACCACGTCATCGGATCGCTCGCCGCCGGGTCTATTGACATGGCGAATGTTGTTGGTACTGAACGACTTACAGCGTCTGAGCTCAGAAGGCGACTACGTGAAGACTCAACTCCCGTCGTTCTAGATGTCCGCGGCCCAGGAGAGGTCGCTGAAGGAGTGATCGAAGGATCAGTGCATATTCCGTTGGTTGAGTTGCACCACCGCATGAACGAAATTGCGACGAGTAACGACATAGTCGTGTATTGCTCGGGTGGTTACCGGAGTTCAATTGCCGCAAGCGTGCTCCGCTCACAAATAGCCCCGGACGCAGTCGTTGACCTTATGGGCGGCTACTCAGCGTGGACTGATGCCAGCTGATCGCTGCGATCGTCGTAGAGCCCAAATGTCTCTCAAGTAGTTCTCTGGAACTGAACTTTGAATTGGTTCAGTGCCTCAACCAGGCAGAAGTTAGTTAAAGCTCTATGGAAAGATGTCCGATGTCAGCGGTCGTGGAGATGGGCCGCTTTGATTCGATGGAGACCGTTGTGGATGACAAGAAAATGGGCCAGCTTTCGAAACGGATAATGGGAGCGTACGAGGGGGCCCTTGTTTCGGGCATGGTTTATCTAGGTGACGAGATGGGTCTCTACAGGGCAATGGATCAACAGGGCCCAATGACGAGCCAAGAAGTTGCGTCTCGAGCCGGACTACACGAGCGATTTGTACGAGAGTGGCTGTGTCTCCAAGTGGCTGCTGGACTCCTCGAATATCGGTGTGAGGAGATGTTCTACATGTCGCCCGAGGCGGGGGTCCTCCTCGCCCAGGAAGACGATCTTCGTTCGATGGCGCGTTGGTTTGACAACTTCCCTCAACGCACAGCGCTTCTTTCTGAGATTCCCCGTTCATTCAAAACCGGTGTAGGTATCTCCTGGGCTGACGTTGAACGTGGCGGAACGTCAGGTCGTGTTCAGTGGATGGAGCGGTTACTCCGACCCTGGTACGAACAGGTCCTTGTCCAAAGCGTGCTCCCAGAGCTAGACGGCTTGCTAGACGACCTGCGTGATGGAGCACGAGTTGCCGACGTGGGATGCGGCAGCGGAGTGGCGGTTGTCACTATGGCGGAAGCGTTCCCACAGTCAGACTTTCATGGTTGGGAAATCGCACCGCTCGCGTTAGATCGCTGTCGAGAGAACGCGATACAGGCGGGAGTCGCGAACGCCACGTTTCACGATGTTCGGAACGGTGGCCTACCAGAAGATGGCAGTTTCTCACTTGTCGCGACTTTCGACTGTGTCCACGACATGACCTCACCAGATGATCTCGCTACCGCTATCTACAACTCGTTGGGTCCCGAAGGTCGTTGGCTAATCGTGGACCCGACCAGCAAAGGAAGTCTGGAAGAAAACTTGGAACTGCCACTTGCGGTGTTCGGGTACGCAGCATCGGTTGCTGGTTGTTTGCAGTCGGGGATGAGCGAATCTGGGGGAGCCGGTCATGGTGTGTATGGATTACCAGCTCCGGCGATGCAAGAACTTACTGAACGAGCTGGGTTTTCAAGGTTCCGCCAGCTAGATATTGATCACGCCATGAACAGCTACTACGAAGTTCGCCCCTGACGTCGTCCATGTAGTTTTCTTGGTATCTCCAAGAGCCTTCCGGACCTCGTTGGGAAACAGTTCTACAAATTAAGAAAGGAATTGGTGCATATGTCTAAGGGAAAGCGACTGATTTCGACCGTCACTTCGGAATCGACAGTCCATTTGGGTATCGAAGAATTCGAGGTACCGAATCCGGGACCTGACGAAGTGCTCGTTGCGGTGGAGGCATCACCCATCAACCCCAGCGATCTAGGGCTCCTTCTGGCGGGCGCGGATGTATCGACCGTCTCAAAATCAGAAAACGGGGTCGTCCTGTCGCTTCCCGATGGAGCGGTCGACGGCCTCATGGGTCGGCTTGATCGGCCCATGCCTGTGGGAAATGAAGGAGCTGGCGTAGTCGTCGACGCGGGAACCGGAGAAGAAGCCCAAGCACTCCAAGGACAGGTTGTCGCTGCTCTAGCAGGTGGAATGTACGCCACCCATCGCTTAGTGAAAGCACGCGATTGCTTGGTGCTAGAAGAAGGCACCGAAGCTCTCGACGCTGCATCGTGTTTCGTGAACCCGCTCACGGCCTTAGGCATGACGGAAACCATGGGACTTGAAGGCCATTCGGCGCTCATCCACACAGCCGCTGCTTCAAACTTAGGTCAGATGCTCAATCGGATATGTATCGACGATGGCATCGCTTTGGTCAACGTCGTGCGGCGTGAAGAACATGTAGAACTTCTCCGATCGCAAGGGGCCACGCACATCACAAACTCCAGTTCACCCGATTTTCGTGGTGATTTGGTCGACGCCATCGCGAAAACCGGTGCAACGATTGGCTTTGACGCCGTCGGCGGTGGTGACTTGACCACAGAACTCCTTCACGCCATGGAGGTAGCAGCGAGTTCAAGCGGCGGCGAGTACAGCCGGTACGGGTCGACAACTCATAAGCAGTTGTACATCTATGGCGGACTCGACCGAGGGCCCACTCTCCTGCGAAGAAACTATGGGATGGCATGGGGCGTGGCTGGTTGGCTGCTTCCTAATTTCTTAGCGAAAATCGGACCCCAAAGAAGTACCGAGCTGCGTCGACGCGTGGCGGCTGAATTGACCACTACCTTCGCGAGTTCTTACAGCGACACGCTTTCTTTGGAGTCGGTGCTCGACATGGACCGCATGAACGAGTACTCCCAAATGAGCACCCAAGGGAAAAGTCTTGTTTGTCCGCAACTTTGACGAAACGCGCGTTCCGACACCGATATTGTGTTGTTTTCTCTGATCACATTCACCGACCTGAATGCACAACAGAACAAGTCGATGTTCTCGTTGTGACCACTTGGATTGCTACCCCGGCAGACGCATCTCACATGTCAGTACGCTGCGGTGGCCACCGGTTTGGTTGAGATTCCAAGAGCGACTAGGAGAAATCTCATGACTGATCAAATGATCACGGAGACATCGTCGGAAAATTCGTCGAACATAGCTGGTCAGCCCGACTACGAAGTCGTGGTCATTGGCGCCGGAGTTGGTGGTCTCTACCAGATCAAACGACTGACGGACCTAGGGGTAAACGCGACCGTCCTTGAAGGCGATGATGACTTGGGTGGCACTTGGTATCGCAATCGGTACCCGGGTGCTCGTTTCGATTCCGAAAGCTTCACATACGGATACTCATGGGACGAGGAGCTGTTGGAAGAGTGGGATTGGACAGAGATGTTTTCGCCACAACCCGAGACACTCAAATACCTGAACTTTGTGGCAGACAAGTTCGGGTTGCGCGAACACCTCCAATTCAACTGCTACGTCGAACAAATGGTGTTTGAAGAGTCATCCTGCACTTGGGTCATTCACCTGAGAGACGGGCGAGAAATTACAGCGCGGTTTATTTTGACGGCGGTAGGACCTTTGTCAGTCCCAACTATGCCTCGCATCGAAGGGATCGACAGATTCCAAGGCGAATCGTTCCACACCTTCCATTGGCCTACCGAACCTGTTCAACTTGCAGGTAAACGAGTGGCAGTAATTGGTACCGGCGCAACGGCAATACAACTGATTCCCGAGGTCGCAAAAGAAGCGCAAACTCTGACGGTGTTCCAAAGACGGCCAAACTGGGCGGCGCCCCTCAACAATCGTGTCATTTCCGAAGAAGAAATGGGAGAGATACGAAAACGGTATGACGAAATTTTTGCTGCCTGCGCTCGCACTCCGGGTGGTTTTGAACACGAACCAGACCGGCGTGGGTTTTTTAACGTATCCCGCGAAGAACGTCTCGAACTTTGGGATGGCCTATACGACGGCCCAGGTTTTGGCATATGGCTACAAAACTTCATCGAAATTTTCATGGATGAGGACGCCAACGCAGAATTTTCTGAGTACATCGCCGAGCGCATCCGTCAACGTGTCGACGATCCACAAATAGCTGAGAAACTGATTCCCCAAGACCACGGATTCGGAATCCAACGTGTGCCGCTGGAAACTAACTATTTTGAGGCATATAACCGCGACAACGTTCAACTCGTAGATTCCAGTGAGACACCAATCGAAAAAATTACCGAAACTGGAATTCAAACGAGTGATCAACACTACGAGTTCGATCTGATCGTCTACGCCACCGGTTTTGATGCGTTCACGGGCGCGTTCGACCGGATCGACATTCAAGGGGTAGGTGGTATGAGCTTGCGAGAGAAATGGTCTGACGGTCCCGTGACCTACCTAGGACTCTTAGTCAGTGGTTTCCCAAATTTGGTCATGATTTCGGGACCACAAACCGCAGCAACCAATTTCCCTCGTGGAGCCGAACTGTCAGTTGACTGGGCAACGGCGCTACTCGAACACATGTGGGACTCAGATAAGAAACGTTTCGAAACTGATCTTGCCGCGGAACAGGGATGGTTTGACCACGTAGTGAAAATGTACGAGCCCTTCTTGCTGCGAACCGCCCAGAGTTGGATCACTGGTTACAACTCCAACCTTGACGGGCACGAGTATGGAAAAACTCGGTACAACATATACAACGGAGGCGGACCCCGATACGCAGCGGGTCTCCAAAAAGTTGCGCAAGAAGGATACGAAGGAATAAATATCGAATAGCCCCACTTCGAGACTGCTCTGCAGGAGTCAGCCGGGGCAATAGAAATAAAAAATTACAAGGTGGTGGAGGTGGCGGGAATTGAACCCGCGTCCTCCGGCGTTTCAATGAGTCTTCTCCGAGCGCAGTCGCTTTAGAAGTTGTCGGGCTGAAAGCTGGTAGCGACCCCAGATCTCACAGCCGTATCCGGCAAAATGTCCCCAGCAACACACCGGCGATGATGTTGGGCAAGCCTCTCAAATGAGGGCCACCGCTACCCGAGAGGCTGGGGCAGTGGGGCCGTTACCCGTTGCCTAAATTAGGCAGCGAGTGCCAGGTCATTGGTTTTGACATTGGCGTTTGTATATGTTCCGACTCTTTAACGTGGATCCGGAGACCACGGCTCGCTTCTCTCATATCGACCGACGAAGTCGAAACCGATCACCCCCGTGATCTGTCTAGAACAGGGCCTAGACCTTCGACGTCAGGGTAGCGGCGATATTTGGATAGCTGATTCTGAAATGCCGTTTCTTGGAAAAGTTGAATCAACGATTGCGGTAGGACATGGCTCGGCGGGCCTCAAGGTCACTTTCGCGTTTCCGAATGACGTGCCTCTTGTCGTACTGTCGTCGCCCTTTCGCCAGCGCCAATTCCATTTTGGCCTTGCCGTCTCGGAAGTACAGCGACAACGGAATCAACTGCAAGGGTTCTTGCTCAGTCCGTGAACGTAAACGATCGATCTCAACTCTGTGAAGTAGCAGCTTTCGCGGGCGATCAACAACGTGACCGTTCTGCGCTGAGGCATGACCCCAAGGCGAAATGTGCATCCCCAGAATCCACATCTCTCTGCTTCGTACTCTGGCGAATGCATCCGCGAGTTGAACAGCGCCGTCACGAAGGGACTTGACTTCGCTCCCGTGCAGGACCAGCCCACATTCATAGGTATCGAGAATGTCGTAATTTGCGCGGGCGCGACGATTCGAAGCAACGATTCGATTCTCCGAAGCGCCGGTCGTGTTCATGCTGTGCAGGGTATCGGGACCTTCCATCTGGCGAATATCGAATATCGCGTTGGGCACTCACTCGCGCTTTGTGTGCTTTACACGACGACGAGTAGATGTACGCCATGGCAGTGCGGGTCTCGGCGTAATCTAGGTGCTGTGACAGGACTTGCGGTTACCGTGCTTGGTTGTTCGGGAAGCTATGCAGCGGCAGGGCAAGCGTGCAGTGGATATTTGGTTCAATCCTGCTCTACCACTTTGTGGGTTGACTGCGGCCCTGGCACCCTCGCCAATATCCAGAACCATGTCGGTCTAGACGACATCGACGCGATAGTGGTCTCTCACCATCACCCCGACCACTGCGCTGAGCTGCCAGTGATTTACAACGCGTACAAATACTTCACCGATGTTAGGCACATAAGGGCGATAGGAACTGCCGATGTACGACGAGTCACCGATGCCTTCCAACCCGATGGTGACAGCGGAGATCTTTTTAATTGGGAAATTGTTAGTGACGGCTGTGTCGCTGAGATCGGTGATATCGAAATCAACTTCTCTCAGACCGACCACCCTGTTGAGACTCTCGCTATGCGATTCCGGTGCGATGACGCGTCAATCGTTTACACCGCGGACACGGGAAGAAGGTGGTCGTTAGCGCGACTTGGCCAAGAACCCGACATTGTGGTGGGCGAGGGCACTTTGATCGAAGCGACAGATAACCCAGCTATTCCCCATATTAGTTGCACTCACCTCGCAGCAGACGCCAACAAGGTTGGAGCAAAATGCTTAGTTGTCACTCACGTTCCACCAGGGTCTGACCCGTCGCAACATTTAGACGAGGCAGCCTCAGTATTTGACGGAAACGTTGAACTCGCCGTCACAGGGCGTACCTTTTCAACCATCTAGCCTGCGACAGGAGTAACTATGCGAGCCGACGGTCGAGCGAACGACGAACTACGTCCGATCCTTTTCGAACGCAATTTCACTGATCAGACCCCGGGGTCGGTCCTCGTCAGTTTCGGCCGCACCAAGGTGTTGTGCACTGTGTCGATTGATGATGATGTCCCCCGATGGATGCGAGGGAAAGGCGAAGGATGGGTCACCGCGGAGTATTCAATGCTCCCCGGATCCAGTGGAGAACGCGTAGGTCGTGAAGCGAAAAAAGGTAAACAGAAAGGGCGCACGCTAGAAATTGAACGCCTGATCGGTCGCGCCCTACGAGCGGTGTGTGACATGGAGGCATTAGGTGAGCGGGAAGTAACAGTCGACTGTGACGTCTTACAAGCCGATGGAGGCACACGAACGGCCTCAATATGTGGAGGATATGTCGCCCTTCACGACGCCTTTAGCCGACTCATAGCGGACGGCACAATTCAAACGCATCCACTGAACGACTTTTGTGGGGCGATTTCTGTTGGCGTCGTCGGGGACAGCCTTCGCCTCGACCTCCCATACATTGAAGACTCCGCTGCTGAAGTAGATATGAACGTGGTGATGACCGGTGCCGGCGAATTCATCGAAGTGCAAGGAACGGCCGAAGGTGACCCGTTTAATCGAGTTCAGCTTGATGGGCTTCTGAAACTGGCGGAGAAAGGCATCGCTGAAATCGTTGAACTTCAACGGGTGGTGTTATCCCAAGGCTCTGAGTAAGCATCATGCGTTTAGTTATGGCATCGGCAAATCCAAACAAGGTGGCGGAGATTGCTGAGCTATTAGCCGACTACGACATTGAACCCAGACCGCCTGAACTGGGAGACATCTTCGAACACGAACAGACCCTCGAGGGCAACGCCCGGCTGAAAGCAGCAACTGTTTGTAGAGAAGCGAACGCTGCAGCGGTGGCTGATGACACTGGGCTCGAAGTCGATGCTTTAGGGGGAATGCCGGGGGTGCGGAGCGCTCGATATGCAGGAGAAGACGCGACGGACGCGGCGAATCTTCTCAAACTGTTAGAGCGAATGGAAGACGTTGAAGAGGGTCACCGCACGGCTCGTTTTCGCACAGTGGCGATAATCGTGTTCCCCGGCGGTCGGGAAGTAGTTGCCCACGGGGTGGTCGAAGGAACTATCTGCACGACGCCTCGCGGAGAAGGGGGATTTGGTTACGACTCAGTCTTTGTTCCCGATGAGGGTCGCGGGCGTACCTTCGCTCAAATGGATGCCGACGAGAAAAACTTGATTAGTCACCGAGGGCGCGCCTTCCGTTGTCTGGCCGGCCAACTGCCCTGATTTCACCAGTGACGTAAATCGATTTCCCAGTGACCGATGACTTCTTCACGGCGAACAAGGTGAAGTAACTGGTGTTTGGCCATAGTTGGATCGATGTGGGCGGGAATTAAGCAGACTCGGTCTCCCACCAAGAGAGGTTTCTCGGGAATCAGGTTGGTGTGTTCGTCGGAACAGAAAAGAATCTCTCCTTCCATCCAACTCGGGTTGCCATGGTCCATGCCTTGAGCCTTAAGACCTGCATCACACACTGCGAACTTTTCAGCGACGGATACCACAGTCGACTGTAAGAACAAACCCTGTTCGAAAGGTTGATCAACCTGTTCGGTATATGCGGTGTCCATCAGTACATATGATCCGGCTTGGATTTCGTTCACCCATGTGTTCACGGCGTGAGTACCTGTTCCTCCGCCTGTTACAAGGTCCCCGCCGACAAGTGTGTGCGCTAGAAGAAGTCGTTCCATTGCTGCTTCCACTAGTTCGCGTCGACGGTCCAAGTCGACCACACCCATGGCGTGGCCTTCGTAGCCCATCACGCCGCGAACCTCAAGTCCTGCCTTCCGTGCACGATCGGCTAGATAACCGGCTTCGTTTACCTCACACCCGCAACGAAAGCCGACTCGAATATCGATAACACACTCGGCGATTCCAGCAGCTGCAGCAGCATCAACGGTGGCCTCGCTATCGACCGCAACCGTCACCCTCGCTTCGCTTCTCGCCATCGAAGTGAGTCGATCCCCGTCAACGGTTTCGTTGGCCAGCAACAGGTCGTGACCCAAGCCAGCGTTGGCTAACCCCAAGACCTCGCGTGCAGTGGCGCACGTAAATCCCATGTGCCCGGCTTCGTACTGCAGTCGAGCGATAGCGGTGGTTTTGTGGGCTTTTACATGAGGTCGTAACCGGTTACCTGGCAAGCGTTGAGTCATCGCGGCAAGGTTGGACTCAAGAACGTCGAGATCTGCCCACAAGGCGGGAGTCGGAAGCTCGTCAATGTGCATGAGATGAGCCTACGTTGGACCAAGGCGCCATCGCCGACAGCAGATAACCTCCAAGTCATGCCAGAGCTCCATTCCGCCAGTGCGTTATCCACCGGAATCTCAGCCGGACCCGGCGAGATATTCAATCGCCTACTTAACGACCGAATCGTTTTTCTCGGTACCGAAGTCGATGATGAGATTGCCAACATTCTCTGTGCTCAGATGCTGTTCTTGGAAGGGCAGGATCGGGAAAAAGACATTTGGCTTTACATCAACAGCCCAGGTGGTTCGGTTACCGCAGGAATGGCGCTATACGACACGATGCAATTCGTATCGTGTGACGTAGCGACGGTCTGCATGGGCCTTGGCGCCTCGATGGGTCAGTTTTTACTCACTGCAGGCGCCCCCGAAAAAAGGTATTGCCTACCGCACGCTCGGGTGATGATGCACCAGCCATCGGGCGGAGTTCGAGGTCAAGCGTCGGACATTGCTATCCAGGCTGAACAAATGGCATACATCAAACGAGTATTGGCCGAGCGGATCGCATTGCATAGCGGCCAAGACGTTGACCAAATACAAGCGGACAGCGAGCGGGACCGCTGGTTCACAGCAGAAGAAGCGAAAGACTACGGTCTATGCGACCACGTCATCGTCAAGCGAGGCGAAATCATATAGAGCCTGTTCGCTAGTTATTCATAGGGTGCAGGGCTGCAGGTTCTGGCCACGAAAGCGTTCAGGTTCTCAATGGATTCGGCTAGCTGATCCTCGAACTGTTGCTGCGCTGCGCCAACAGCAGCCGATCTTTCTAATGGATCACTGAACTCGGTGTCATTGAATGCGTGAGTCAGAGCCGACGTAAAGGCCGCTACAACCTCAGCGTCGCCGCGAATTTCAATGGGCGCTTCTCGGGCCACCCTCGCAGTTTGAGCGGCTGTTTGGGCTAAAGCACCGCGGACTGCTGGATCGTCTGACGGGGAAACATCAAAACTTAAACGATCGATTTCTTTCAATTCGACAACGGCCTCGCAAAAATTCGCTGTCGGATCTGGACCTTTCCCGCACCCAAGAAATAGCGCGGTTGTGAGTAACGCTAGAACGCCGTAGTTGGCTGCTGTCACCCTGATTGAGCGTCGGTGGCTATGCGCCGAAGATCTCGTACACCGTGCTCAAGGCCTTCACTGTATTTATACAGTGCGCTTCCGGACACTAAAACGTTGGCGCCCGCAGCGGTCGCACCCGAAATGGTTGAGGAGGAAATGCCGCCATCGACTTCGATATCTACGTCGTGACCGCCCTCAGATATGAGACCTTGGAGCGCCGACACCTTGGGCTCCATGCTCTGGATGTAGGCCTGACCTCCGAACCCTGGGTTGACTGTCATGACGAGCACCATGTCCAACATGTCGAGCACGTGAGCGACTGAATCGAGGTGAGTGGAGGGATTGAGCGCGGCTGCAGGGCTGCAACCGAGATCTCGTATGCGGCCCAGAGTGCGGTGGAGATGGGGCGTTGTTTCCACATGAACGATGACCATCTGACACCCTGCGTCGATGTAGGTGTGAAGAAGCTCATCAGGGTTAGCGACCATCAGATGGGCCTCAAACATGACCTCCACGTGTTCTCGGCAAGACGCAATGACATCGGGCCCAAAGGTTAGGTTCGGTACAAAGTTGCCATCCATGACATCCCACTGAATGCGGTCCACGCCGGCTGCTTCGAGAGCCGCACATTCCTCTCCGAGTCGAGAAAAGTCCGCTGGTAGGACAGAGGGGACGATCTCGATGGGGCGATTCATGTAGGTGACCGTAGTCTGGGATCAATGTCGAAACGCGTCAACATTTACGATCTTGCCGTCGGAGGGGACGGGGTAGGTCGATTAGAGGACGGGCGCGTCGTGTTTGTTGCAGGTGCTGCAGTAGATGACGACCTACTTGTCGATATAACCGAAGAGAAGAGTCGCTACACCAGAGGAACGATTATTGAGGTCCTTTCGGCCGGCGACGGGCGACGGAAACCGTTGTGCCATCACGTTCCCAGGGGGTGCGGAGGGTGTGATTGGCAGCATTTGAGCGAAGAAGCCCAGATTGAGGCAAAAGTTTCGCTAGTGGAGGATGCGCTGAGGAAACTCGGATCCATCACCTCTCCAGACGTTGGATATGTTGCTGGGCCCGAACCCTTGAGGTATCGGACAACCGTTCGACTTGGCGTTGAAAATGGTCGTGCAGCGTACCGACGTGCTCACTCCCACGAATTGGTTCAAGTTGACGATTGTTTGATCGCTCATCCACTCATCGACGAAATTTTGGTGGAAGGATTTTTCGCTGAAGCATCTGAGGTGACTATAAGAGTCGGTGCTCGCACTGGGGACCGGTTGGTGATGGGGGAGCCAACTGCAGAAGGATTTCGGGTTCCTGACCAGGTATCAGTAATTGGTAGGAATCGGGCCCGTAAAGGCGACGAGGCCTACATCTTCGAAGAAGCCGCCGGGATGACATGGAAAATATCGGCTCGTTCCTTTTTCCAAAGTTCTCCTGAAGGGGCAGAAATGTTGGTCGCACTTGCCGCGGAATGGCTGGCCCTACATGACGTCGGTGAACAGGTGTTGGTCGATCTTTACGCTGGGGTGGGCCTATTCTCTGGAACCGTTGGCGACTGGTTCGAAAAGGTCACGGCGGTCGAATCTTCCGCTTCGGCGGTTGCAGACGCCGCCCACAATCTTGATCCGCACGTCACTATTCACCGCACTTCTGTCGAGCAGTGGGTACCTGAATTGGCGGATGTGGTGATTGCCGACCCGCCTCGTTCGGGGTTGCGTGCTGAGGCGGTGGAGGTCATCCAAAAGACCGAAGCCCCTCACGTGCTTTTGGTGTCTTGTGATGCTGGAGCTCTCGGTCGAGATTCGGCACTGATGACCTCAGCTGGTTACGAACTGGACCGCGTCGACGTTCTTGATATGTTCCCGCAAACCAGTCATGTAGAGGTGGTTTCGGGGTGGATCAAAAATATCTAGTTGGAACGCGAATTGGCGCCCGCTTTGGGGGCGCCAATTCAACTGTAAAACTCAAACTGAACTGATATCAGCTGAGACGTTCGATGACCATCGCCATTCCTTGGCCGCCGCCGACGCACATGGATTCCAAACCAAATGTTTTGTCGGAATCTTGAAGTGCGTTGATTAGCGTCGTCATTATGCGTGCGCCAGTTTGACCAAACGGATGGCCAAGTGCGATTGCGCCGCCGTTGATGTTGAGCTGGCTGACCATGTCAATGCCAAGCTCATCAGCGGAGGGAATGACCTGAGCAGCGAACGCTTCGTTGATCTCGACGAGATCGATGTCGCTCATCGTCATGTTGGCTCTAGCCATCACACGGTTGATCGCTTCGATAGGTCCAAGCCCCATAATTTCGGGGTTGAGTGCAGATACCGAGCTAGCAATAACCCGAGCAAGAGGTGTGATCCCGAGCTCTTCGGCTCGCTTTCGGCTCATAACTACAACCGCTGCCGCTCCATCGTTCAAAGGACATGCATTGGCCGCTGTTACTCGCCCATCGGGGCGAAATACCGGCTTCAGCTGAGAAACAGCTTCTAATGTCACGCCGGCGCGAGGACCATCATCGGTGGAAACCACAGTGCCGTCGGGCATGACCACGGGGGTGATGTCCATTTCGAAGAAGCCGCGCTCAATCGCTGCTTCTGCCTTGTTTTGGCTCATGACCCCGTACTCGTCCATGGCTTCGCGACTTACGCCCTTCAACTCAGCGACGTTCTCGGCTGTTTGTCCCATAGCTATATAAAGGTCAGGTAGTCCGTCGGCTGGGGTCCAGTCACCGTGACCGCCCTCAGCGCGTACCTTTGATCGTGCACCGGGTGCTTTAAAGGTGGGATTTGCGGTGTCAGGCAAGCTGTCTGCGTTCCCTTTTCCGTAGCGAGAGACGCATTCGACGCCAGCTGCGATGAAAGCGTCGCCTTCACCGGCTTTGATTGCGTGCGCTGCCATACGGATCGTCTGAAGTGATGACGAGCAGTATCGATTGACGGTGGTTCCTGCAACATCTCCCAGGCCGGCAAGTATTGCTGTCGCGCGACCGATGTTGAATCCCTGTTCGCCACCTGGGGAGCCGGTACCCATGATGAGGTCTTCTATTTCCTCTGGTGGAAGTTCAGGAACTTTCTCCAAGACCTTAGTAACGATCTGGGCGCTCAGATCATCAGGGCGAATTTCGGTCATCGAGCCTTTAAAGGCTCGACCGATTGGGCTGCGGGCGGTTGCAACGATGACCGGGTCGGTCGATGCGTCGGTGCTCATATGAGTCCCTTCATGCAGGATTAGCGACGTCGGAAACACTACCCCCACTTGATGGGGTAGTGCCCATTCGTGTTCGCTCCTCTACCCTCCACAGCAATGGTCGCTTCTCTGTATGGGCATGGTGTGGGTCCTCCCGGGGAGTTACCAATGTCGTTAAATACCTTGGGTTTGGTAGCGGCGGCGGCCCTACTCATTTCCTTTGCGGCTCTTGTGTCTGGTTGGCGTGAATCGCGTTTTCCAGGTGCGCCGGCGGGTCGCATGGTGCTCGACTTGGGTTCTGTGATTGGCCGAGGAAGTCTGATCCTTGGGCGAATCTTTGGCATCGTGCTTGTCGGTTTAGCAGTCGCATCTTGTTTCGTTGTGGCTGATGACACCGTCGTAAATATGGCGCCCCGTATCGTTTTTGTGGCGCTATGGATTGTCATTCCCGTCGGATCTGCATTCCTTGGTGATCTATGGCGATGGATGAGTCCGTTCGAGACTCTTGCCGATGTGCGAGGCCGGCGAGTCGGCGAAGATTCGGACAATGGTTGGTCCTTGTATCCGGCCGCAGCGTTGCTCTGCGGATTCCTCTGGTTGGAGTTGGCATATCACCGTCCCGCTGGCCGCACGCCGTTAGCAGTAATGCTCATAATTTGGTCGGCGTGGAGTGGCATCGGGGCTTTGGTGAAAGGTCGCGGGTGGTTACGCTCGCACGACCCTCTAGCGGTGTTTTGTCGACTAGTTGCTGCGATCTCACCAACTCATGTTCAAGACGGACATCTTTATGTTCGTCGCCCATTGGTGGGTCTAGGGAAAGTTCGCCCCCAAGTGGGTTTGTCGGCGGTGCTGCTGGTGGTGCTTGGCGGCACTTCTTTCGATGGCCTGTCAAGGACGGGTTGGTGGGAAAACATGATCGGTGCCCGTCAGGGTTGGAATGCAACTGTGTTCAACACGATGGGCTTACTCTTTTCGATGGCGCTGATTACAGCGTTGTTTTTGGGTTGTGTGAGGTGGATGCAACGCAAAGACGACAACGATGACGCCGATTTCGAAGACGGTTTTGCTTTGTCGCTAGTTCCGGTTGCTGTGGGATATGCCATCGCTCATTACATAGGAATGGGTGTTTTTGAAGGTCAGCAGCTGCTAATCCAGATCAGCGACCCATTCGATCAAGGATGGAACCTGTTTGGCACCGCTGATGAATATGTCAATTACCGGATCGTCGGCCCGACCTTGATTGCAGTAGTTCAGGCGTTAGGTATTGTCGGAGGCCATGTGGCTGGAGTGATGGTCGGTCATGATCGAGCGCTTGCGACGCTGCGTCGCAAAGAGGACCTGAGCGGCCAGGTACCCCTGGTGCTCCTCCTCGCATCGCTGACAGCGATAGCCCTGATCCTGCTTGTTGAGGCATGAATTGCAGCAGAGCGACGAAACGGGCCACACCGCGTCAATCTGAACGTTTTCGTTGTCCGTGAGAGGGTTTAAACGCTTTGAAGTGCGTTCCACACCGTTTGCGGGCTGCAAGGCATATCGACGTGTTCAACTCCCAAATGAACGAGAGCATCACACACGGCGTTGTGGACCGCTGGTGTCGAACCGATTGTGCCCGATTCGCCTATTCCCTTGGCACCCAACGGGTTGCGCGGGCTGGCGGTCTCGGTATTTGACACCTCGAAGCTAGGAAATTCAGCGGCCGATGGCATCAAATAGTCCATAAGGCTCGCTGTTACGGGGTTCGCATCCTCGTCGTAACGCACGTGCTCCCAAAGCGCTTGACCGATGCCTTGGGCGATTCCTCCGTGCTGCTGGCCGTTGACCAGCATGGGGTTGAGAATAGTTCCGCAGTCGTCGACGGCTATGTGACGGATTAAATCGACGCGACCAGTCTCGCGGTCAATTTCGACTACTGCTACATGTGAGCCAAAGGGATACGTAGCGTCGCTACCGTCAAAGTCAAGTTCGTGAGCCAAGCCACCTTCGATCTTTTGTTCTGCAGCAGCTGCCGCGAGTTCAGTCCAACTCACTGACTTGGCTGGGACGCCGGCCACTTGGAGGGCCCCCTCACCAACCACGATGTCATCGACACTTGCTTCTAAGAGATTCGCCGCGAGTTGCTTACCTTTGTCGAGAACAACTTTCGATGCCTCATAGACGGCGGAACCCGCGGTTTGAAGAGACCGAGAACCAAGAGTCCCAGCGCCTCGAGGCACATCCTCTGTGTCGGCGTCGACGTGGTTGACCTGATCCATTGGAATGCCGAGAATTTCGGTAACGAGCATAGAAAAAGCGGTGTCGTGTCCCTGGCCATGCGAGCTCGTGCCGACTTTGATAGTCGCTGAACCGTCGGCGTTGATCTCACAGCTTCCATATTCGACGTGCAGGCCGATGGGTGCCGTCACCTCGACATATGACGAAACACCAATCCCGAGAAGGGTTGGATCATCGGCTTCGCGCCGTCGGGCTTGTTCTGCTCGCAGCTCTGAGTATCCAGAAGCCTCCAGCACGGCGTCAAGTGCGCGTTCGTACTCCCCGGAGTCGTAGTTGGAACCAACCAGTGTGGTGAGCGGAAATGCATCCGGTTGTATGTAGTTTTTCCTCCGCAGTTCCGCAGGGTCCATGCCAATTGAGTGAGCCGCTTTATCAAGAATTCGTTCGACCATTTGGGTCGCCTCAGGTCGCCCCGCTCCACGATATGGGCCGATAAATGTCGTGTTAGTAACAACTGATTGGGCAAAGAAGTCAATTGCTGGAATGTCGTAGACCGCTTGACTTAGCTGCATGGTCAGCATCGGAAGAATGGCCCCAAGAGCGGGATAAGCACCTGCGTCTGCAACGACTCGAGCGCGCAGACCGACTATTGACCCGTCGTTATTTACGCCCAACTCTGCGTTCATCACCATGGCGCGACCTTGAGCCATAGCAACCATGTTCTCGCTGCGTTGTTCTGTCCACCTGACAGGTCTCGCTAATTCTTGTGCCGCTTTCCCACAAAGGATGTGCTCGATGTATAGCCCGGCCTTTGGTCCGAAACCACCACCCACCCAAGGAGCTATCACTCGCAGATTTTCTGGCTCAAATCCAAGGTTTGGAGCGAGACCATCGCGTAGCCCGTGTGCTGTCTGGGTTGAGGCATAGAACGTCATTGAGTCGCCCTCAGGTATAGCGACACAACCATTGGGTTCCATCGGAACGCCAGCTAGGCGTTGAGTAACGATGCGCTCACTAACAACGACATCTGCTCCTTCAGTTACATCGGGTCCGTCGTACTCGTTCCCGATAGCAAAACAGACGTTGCTTTCAGCGCCTTCCCACAACACATCAGCCCCGTCAGCGAGCGCAGCTTCGATATCGGCGTTAGCTGGAAGCGGGTCATAATCAACGATTACCAGCTCAGCCGCGTCGACCGCCTGAGAGTTTGTTTCAGCTACGACCGCGGCGATGATGTCGCCGACGAACCGCACCCGACCAACTGCTAAAGGTGGACGGTTCATGGATGGATCCATGAACTCAGACTGATTCACCGCTTCAAATTCGAGGTTATTGGAGGTGTACACAGCTAGAACACCTGGCATTGCTTCGGCTCCGCTGATATCAATATCAAGCACTGAAGCATGGGCCATGGTTGAACGCACAAACACGATCTGAGCCGTATCAATGTCTAGATCATCAACGTAGGCGTTGGAGCCCGTTAAGAGACCGGGATCTTCTTTCCTCAATACTGCATTGCCTAGGATTGAACCCTGTGACGCCATGAATGTCCCCTGGTTTGTTGTGCTTGCTTGAGAGCAGGAACGAGACTACACCTCGCCGCAACCTCAGATACCAAGGTTGGTTGTTTCTGCCCTAGTTGGCGTCGCAGACATCGGCGAATTTTTGTGGCTGCTCCGGGCCTAGTCTTGCTTGTCGAACCAGAGATTCAACTGTTCTGCAGCCCGAGTCGGATCTTCACACATCCACCAGTGTCCTAAGCCTTCGAGGACTGCAACTTCTGCCCCCGATCGATCCGCTGCCTGCCGATGCAGCAGTTCGCCGCCCGTGTATGTGTCTTCTGAAGCAACGATGCACAGACCGGGACGTTCGGCGGCATCCTGTAACGCCTCACCGAGTTTTCCAACCACTGGTTGGGCGGCACTGCGATACAGACCAAGAATGGCTTGCCCCATGTCGTCATTTATCCAAGGCGCAACTTTGCTAGCTACCGATTCACCCATACCTAGTTGAGCAAAGATTGCTCTTCGATCCGACTCGGATAAATCAATCATGGCCCTAACTGCGGATTCTCCGTCTGGCCCCTGCCAGCTTTGAGCAGCGTCGTGCCAGACGTATTCATGGTTAAAGATCCCGATGATGTCGGTGCACCAGGAACGGATCAGATCGGGTCGGGTCATGGCGAGGCGAACGACGTGGCCGCCTCCCCAATCGTGACCAACTAAATCGATCGGTCCGTCAAGTTTCTCGAGCTCCTGTGCAAGCCAGTGCAAATATCCGTCACTAGTTACATCGAAGTTCTCGGGGAGAGGTGCACCAAATCCTGGAGGGGACAAAGCGACGACGTCATCTCGCGCCAGTTCAATGCGCAACGGATCCCAGATAGCGTCGGTCTCGGGGTTGCCATGGATAAGAACGACTGTCATACATACTCCTTGAGACTTGCATCGACCGTAGACCTAAGTTATGTGTCTGCAGGGCGTTCTTTCGCAAGGTTTTCGATGACATGCGCCGAGGGCAGCGCTTCTAAACTATGGGGATCGACATAAACCTTTCGGTCTCGTGATCCTCCGCCGACGATGACACGCGGGCAGTTCATTACCCTGCTATCGATCCATAATGGCAGCGTTTCTGGCAAACCGAATGGGGTGATTCCGCCCAGCAACATCCCGGTTATCTGAGTCGTTTCCTCCGGCGAAGCGAACGATGCTTTCTTCACCCCAAATTTCTTGCGCACCACTTTGTTCACATCAATTTGGGTGGTGGCAAGCACCACACACATTGCGTACACCCGCGGATCCGCCTTGCCGACCACCAAGATTGCGTTAGCGCTTTCGTCAAGCCGGTAACCGTAGCGATCGCAAAACTGAGCGGTGTCCGCTAGATCTGGGTCACAGTCAACGATTTCGTAGTCAGCGCGGAGTCGGTCAAGCGTTTGAATTACGGGATCAGTCATTAGCTAATGATCGCAAAATCATGTCGAACCGCGCACGGCGGTGGTCGCCACCATGTCAACTGATTGCCCATTGGCAGTTAACGCCACGCCATAATCGCGTCGCGCTGCCTCGAGGGACACCACCCCGTCTCGCACATCGCGCAGCACCAATTCAGGATCCCGGTCAAAAGGATCGCCCCATCCTCCGCCACCGGGTGTTTCGGCGATCATTCTCGCAGGACCAAGCTTGGTGACTCCGTACTTGGGGGGAATAAATGCTGGACCGTCGACATCACTATCGGTTGGAATTATCCATTCGAGTCCAACCCCGCCGGTCCCTCCCCCTTCTACGCCGTGACCGCTTGGAGTGTCGAGTCCTTCGGCTCGGAACGACCAAATAGCTGATTTGAGAATGTCTGCCTCGTAGCGAACGCCCGTACCGCCGCGCATAGCGCCAGGACCAGCGTTATCGCAGCGTTGTTCGTGACAGATGTAGCGAACCGGATAGTGCTGTTCATGAAACTCCAGGTTTGGCATATCAAGACCGCCGAGGGTGATGAGGTGACCCATTTGAGCGAACCCGTCGCGCTCAGCTGTTGCGCCAGGAGTGCCCATAGCGTGCCATTGGTACATCACCCAGGTGGTTCCGTCATCTCGTCGACCGGCTACGTGGCCGTGCATGGTTTTAGACCACGCTGCACATGCTCGCGTTGGATCCGCTGAGGCCAATGCCTGCCAAATCGCGATCACGATCTCGTGTGCGACATAAACCGTATTCATGGTCATAGGGGCAGGAGGTAGGGCATTAACTATTGAACCCTCGGGTGCGTTGATCGAAACGCAACGGTAGGTCCCCTCGTTACGAGGAATGCTCGTGTCAAAAAAAGAGGAAATAGCTAAATAGACAGACGAGTACGTGTTTGCGATCGAACTGTTCTTAAAGCCCTCGATTTGGGGGTCAGTTCCCGAGAAGTCGATACTCATCGCGTCTCCGTCAATAATCATTTTGACTCGCACAGCGATATCTATCTTTTTGAAACAGTCATTGTCGGTGTGGTCTTCACCAAAATAGGTGCCATCAGGAAGGGCGAGTACTGCTGATCGCATGCGTCGATCAGCATGGTCGAGGACGCCATCCAGATAGGACAAATACGCGTCGAGCCCCAACTCGGTCGCTAAGCCGACCACGCGTTCGCCACCGATTTGGGTAGAGCCGAGCATCGCCAAGAGATCACCATCGAGGAGCTCAGGTGTTCTGCAGTTCAGCATCAGCAACTCCCACAGGTCTTCTCTGACTTTGCCTTCCTCTATAAGTCGCATGACTGGCAGCCGAATTCCCTCCTGCCATATTTCGGTTGCTTCAGGGTTGTAGGTGCCGGCGAGCCCACCACCAATATCTGACTGGTGTGCCCGGTTGCAGCAGAACCCTGCCAGCACAGGGTCGGTAGCACCCACAAAGATTGGTCGAGCGATTACCCAGTCAGGTAAATGATTTCCGCCCGCCACATACGGGTCAGACAAAAGGAAAACGTCGTCGACATTGAGGGTGTCACCATATTTGGCAAGCAACGCGCGAACAGCGAACCCCCCGCCACCTGTATGAATAGGGAGTCCGTCAGCATTAGCGACCAAGGTGCCGTCTGGGGTGGTGATGAAGCAGCTGAAATCGTGGCTTTGGCTAAATATGGTGCTTCGAGCTGTTCGAGTCATGACCCAACCCATATGTCGGCTGATCTGATCGAGTCGATTTTGCATTAATGCCAAGACGACCGGGTCCATCTCCCCAGCGCGATGCTCAACCTTGTCATCAGTTTGAGCGACGTCAATAAAGAAATCGCCCGAATTATCCACCCATAAACGGTCGCCTGGTCGGGCTACAACAGTTGTCGTAGCTTCCTCGATTAGCGCCGGTCCGTCGAGGCTGTCGCCTGGCCGTAACAGAGATCCGTCATGTACCACCGTTTTCGCCCATCCTGTTCCAGGAAACCAGACTGAACGCATATCGATCGGGTCGGGTAGTCCTTCAGACGGGCTGCCTCCGGCCATCTCAACTTCGCCAGTTGACCCTCGAGCGGTTAAACGAAGAGACGAAACCATGATCGTTCCCTCGTGCTGCACATGGCCGTAGAGACGCTGGTATTCGGCCTCGAATGTTGACCTCGCTGCCTGAGCGTCAAATCCTTTTGCTTCAACTGCCACTCGGATGGACCAAAGTTGCCCCGGATGATGTAACTCAACTTCGTAGTTCAGAGTGACTTCGGGCTTTGAGAATCCTTCAGCTGACAGAACTGCGAGCGCCCCGTCGGTGAGAGAATCAAAGCCCTGTTCGATGGTTCTGGCTGGCACCTCATCTAGTGAGCCGAGCAAAAATCTCGTGAAGTCCTGGCGGACATCTGCGTGCAGCATCCCAATGGCGCAGAGAGCTCCTGCATCCCGGGGTATGTGGACTCGAGCGCAACCTAAACCGGCAGCGACGTTGGCACCGTGCATTGGGCCTGCGCCTCCGGCCGCAACCAACGTGAATCGTCTAGGAGAATGCCCGCGTTCAATCGAAATGTGCTCAACAGCGCTCAACAGATGCTGTTCGACTAATTCGATGATGCCGGCGGCGGCTTCTTCGATAGACATGTCGAGTTTTTGTGCAACATGAATATTTATTGCTTCCCGAGCTGCATCAATGTCTAAATCAAGAGTTCCTCCCGCAGATTTTCCAGGACGTAAACGCCCCAGCACAAGGTGCGCATCTGTGACCGTAGGTAATTTGCCTCCGATGCCGTAGCAGGCAGGTCCGGGATCGGCTCCGGCTCCTTCGGGACCAACGTAGAGAAGCCCCGCTTCGTCGACTCCGGCGATCGTGCCGCCTCCGGCACCAATGGTGTGAATATCGATCGCAGGCGTAGACACGTGATACCCGGCGATGTCTATGTCATCGCGTGTTGCGACCTCACCATTAGACATAAGGAGCACATCACAGGAGGTCCCACCGATCTCCATTGATATGAGATTGCCTTCGTCTCCGGCAGCCACGCCCGCGTGATCGATGGCGCGTCGATACAGATTGAGGGCACCGACAGCTGCTGCAGGTCCGCTGAGTAGAAGATTTACGGGCCGATTAGCCAGCTGATCAACGGAAGCTGCCCCCCCGTTTGACTGAACTAACAAGATTGGTCGACTGAGACCCTCGGCCGTCAACTCAGCATCCAATGAACGGAGGTACTTTACGATTCGAGGAGAAAGAGCAGCATTGACTACCGCGGTAGAGCTTCTTTCATATTCGCCCATCAAAGGCGAGACCTCGGCGGAGCAAGTCACCCACTCCTTGCCCCAATGTTCCTTGACCACCTGAGCTAATTGTTGCTCGTGGCGATCATCAACAAAACTGTTCATTAACGCTATGGCTACTGTTTCAACTTGTTCGTTCTCAAAATCGGCGAGAATTTCGGGCACAGAAGAGGTATCAAGTGGCTGATGCTCGCTTCCATCTGCATTGATCCGCCCCGGTATCGAGCGGCGAAGGTAACGAGGAACGAGCACAGGCGCATAAGGAGCTCGATGGTTCCACTGATCAGAACGAAGACCACGTCGAATTTCGATCGTGTCTCTGAAACCTTCGGTCGTAATCAGTCCAACGCTGGCTGCTTTACCTTCCAGCATCGTGTTCGTTGCAATGGTCGAACCATGAACAAACAAAGAACACTGACTCAGGACTTCCGACTTGGGGAGACCTAGATCAACTGCGATGCGTTGAACAGCAGCGAGCACGCCTCGACTCGGATCGGAAGGCACAGAAGGAACCTTCGCTACCCAAGCCTTCCCGCACGCATCAGCGAGCACGAGATCGGTAAATGTGCCACCAACATCAACACCGATTCGCCAAGGAGCTTCAGGTGTGCTCGCTATTGTTGGAGTTGTTTCAGACTGCGTCATAGGTATCGATCATCGCGCGCATTGACCTGCGAGACTGTGTAAATGGGCATTAGCTACCCTGCGTCGACTTCTCGTTCCGCTGAACTTCATCAACGCGGCCTGGCAGTCATCCCAGACGGGGTGTCACGATCCACTGTGATTATTCGACCTCACCCCATCTACGTCGACAACGGCAAAGGTGCCTGGATTACCGATGTCGATGGCAACCGCTACCTAGATTGCAACAACAATTTCACCTCGATCATTCTGGGTCATGCCGATCCAATGGTTGAAGCAGCCGTGCGCAAGCAACTCAGCAAAGGGACAGCTTTCTCGATGGCGACGGAAGCAGAAATCGAACTTGCAGAAATTCTCTGTAACCGAATATCGAGTTGCGAACATGTGCGCTTTTGTAACTCGGGAACCGAGGCGGTGATGGGAGCGATTAAAGCCGCCCGAGCGTTCACCGGTCGCCCCGCGATTATCAAGGTGGAAGGGAGTTATCACGGTACCTATGACCATGCCGAGGTGAGCCTCGGACCAGACCCATCAAACTGGGGCGTAGCTGACACTCCATCGACAGTTCCTTACGCCCAAGGCGCCCCAGAATCGCTGGTTGACGAAGTTGTTGTAGTGCAGTTCAACGACGCGCACGGCGCAGTTGAAGCGATTCGACGTGTCGGACCGCGTCTGGCCGCCGTTCTTCTTGACCCCATGCCATCGAGGGTCGGTATGCCCGTTCTCGACCCAATCTTCAGTGAAGCGATCAGAAAAACAACCCGCGAAGTTGGAGCGCTCTTGGTTCTTGACGAAGTGATTTCGTTTCGGTTGGCGCGCGGAGGTGCCCAAGCGGTTCACGGTATAGACCCAGACCTAACGGTTCTTGCCAAGATTATTGGTGGTGGGTTTCCCGTTGGTGCGATAGGGGGAAGATCTGAGGTGATGGAAGTTTTTGCGGCGGTGGAAGGAGACCGCGCTGCGGTGCCTTCGGGTGGGACTTATACCGCTAACCCGGTAACGATGACGGCTGGAGTTGCCTGCATGCGAGAACTTGAGGAACCTAGTTTTGACCGGTTGGACAACATTGGTAATCAGATACGCCAGGGACTGAAAGAACTGTTCGAAGAACAGTCAATCGAATGGCAGGTGACGGGCGCCGGCTCGTTGTTCCGAATCCACCCACACCAACGACCAATTCGTGGCTACCGGGACGCGCATCTCGATAGTGATGAAGCGACTGTGATGGCATCTCTGCAGCATCGGTTGCTTGAACGCGAGGTGTACTTCAGTGGTTACGGGATGGGTTGTGTGAATCTCGCCACCTCCGATGCTGACATTCACCACCTACTGACCGCTGTCGGTGAAGCTCTCGATCTGGTGGTTCGCTGAGCGAACTACGGTTGCCGCATGTCAAACGATTTGATGTTGAAAACAGCGTCTGAATTAGCGGTCCTGATTAGATCTCGAGAAACCAGTGCTCGTGAACTACTTGATGAGGCCGTAGCTCGGTGTGAGGCCTTTAATCCTGCGGTCAACGCGATCACCGAAAGCAGAATCGAAGTAGCGCAAAATCGAGCCTTGGCGGCTGACGAAGCAACCGCTCAAGGGGAATCATGGGGACCTTTCCACGGGTTGCCGGTCACTATTAAAGAGGCCTACGACTGGGTAGGGACACCTTCAACTTGGGGTAATCCGAAATGGGTCAACAACTTCCCAGACGTTGACAGCCCATCTGTGGAACGTCTATTGGGAGCAGGAGCTGTCATTTGGGCGAAGACCAACGTGCCTTACATGCTCGCTGATTGGCAATCTTTCAATGATCTATATGGCTGCACCAATAATCCTTGGGATCTAGCTCGAACACCGGGCGGCTCTTCCGGAGGGTCAGCGGTGTCGTTAGCGACAGGAATGGCTGCCCTTGAAATCGGTAGCGATATCGGTGCTTCCATTCGGAATCCAGCCCACTACTGCGGCGTGTTCGGTCATAAGCCGACGATGGATTTGATTCCTCAACAAGGGCACACAGCTCCGGGGGTGGAGACGGCCGTAGATATTGCGGTAGTGGGGCCGCTTGCACGAAGCGCCAAAGACCTCGACATGGCGTTATCGGTTCTGGCCGGTCCCGCCGGATTCGATGCCACCGGATATCGAGTTGATTTGCCTAACTCCACAAGAGAGTCCCTCAGTGACTATCGCGTTGGTGTTCTTCTTGACACGCCGGCGTGTAAAACCGCCACGCCGCTCATCGATCATCTGCAAGGCACCATTGACCAGCTCGCGGGGCTAGGAGTGCAAGTGTCTAGCGCCAACCCACGCATTGACCAGGTGGAATTTTTTGAGAATTATCTCTTGCTGCTACGAGCTGCAACTGGCGTATCAATGGACGACGAAGCACTCGCTCTCGCTTTGCCAGGACATGAAGCTTGGGAACGTGGAGAGCGCACTTATCGGAATTTGGTGGACCATGGAGCGCACATGACCCACCGCGAATGGTTCGCTCTTCATCAGCAACGCGAGCGATATCGACAGCAATGGGCAAAATATTTCGACGAGTTCGACCTTCTCCTCTGTCCAGCCGCTGCTTCCACTGCCTTCCCTCATGACCATGAAGGGGAGCGAACTGATCGCACCATCGAAATTGATGGTGGGCAGGAACCCGTTGTTGACCAACTGTTCTGGGCGGGTTGGAGTTGCAGCGTGTACTTGCCCAGTACGGTCGCCCCAGTGGGACTGCTTGAAGGATTGCCCGTGGGCATTCAAATAGTCGCCCCGCATTTACATGACCGAAGGTCCATTCATTTCGCATCCCTCCTCGAACGTGAGCTAGGAGGGTTCGTTCCACCTCCGGGTTATGAGAGCCTTTGAAGCGAGGCGACAGATCGGTTCAATTCTGGCAGCCTGTTCCATCGTGAATGATCCCATTAGTGAACTACTTGACGTTCTTGACCTAAAAGAACGTGATGACAAAGGGTTTGTCGGTCTCGGTTCGGGGCATAGCGGATACGGTCTTTATGGTGGCCATCAAATAGCCCAATCAATTGTCGCGGCATATCGATCGGTAGACCCCCAGCGACGCCTTCACTCAGTCCACGCCTTGTTTTTGCGCGGCGGAGATGGAATTCAGAAGATCGACTACGACGTTGAGACAATCCGAGATGGTCGCACCTTTTGTCAACGTCGCGTAACTGGTTCCCAAAACGCTAAGAGCATTTTCGATCTCACTGCTTCATTTCACACTCCAGAAGCAGGGCCGGGTGTGATCTCCCCGCCGCCGCCTCAATATCTGGACAAGCCAGAAAATCTTCCCACCTTTGAAGAATGCATGATGGAAGTCGGTCCCATTTTCGGTGAGGAATGGTCGCACGGTCCTCGCCCGGTTGAGTACCGAATCGAACATGCTCCATGGTCGCCAACTGGACCCTCAGAAACCGGAGGAATCAATTTTTGGTTCCGGGCGCGACGACCGCTCAGCGATGAGCCCGAGGTCCACGCCGCGATTCTCGCCTATATGAGCGATGACTGCGTCGCTGACACACTTCTTGTTCCCCATGGACGTACTTGGGGCACGGAAGGGACCATGCTTGTGAGTCTTGACCATGCGATGTGGTTTCACGCACCGGCTCGCGCCGATGAATGGGTCTATGTAGAGCAGTGGCCTGTCGAGGCCTCAGGAGCTCGTGGACTTGCCGAGGCTCGAATGTGGCAACACGACCGACTGGTCGCTTCGGTAGCTCAAGAAGCGCTGACGCGTTTTTGACGAGTTTTCAAGATGGCGTACCGGTAAACCAATTGTGGATTGATGCTGTTACATCTTCAAGGGGACCAAAACATCCGAGGTGATCTGAGTCTTCGAACACTTCGACAACGCCGGACGGTATGCGTTCAGCTATCGCCGGAGCTTCTGTTGATGGCCGGTCTGATCCTCGGGCGCCGTAGGCAACAAGAACCGCGATGCTTACCTCAGGTAGTTGACCCCACCCTTGTTGGAGGAACTGCTCGTAAGCTTTCGATTCGAGCGCGGGCGAGCATGCCAACTCCACTGCACCATCTGGCCTGTCGATAAATCCGTGCTGCACGTACGCCTCAAGACATTCCGGATGCAATTCATCAAGTGGTGCGCGAGATCCGTAACGCTCAATCACCTCAGATCTCGAGGAAAAGACGGCGCGGCGACGTTTAGTTGCCTCAACAAAATCGAAAGCTCCGGCAGGTCGTTCTTCGGTTCGCTCAAAAATGATTGGCTCGTAGACCCAGGCTCGGCTGAAGGCGTCAGGGAGCGCCAGGCTTGTCAGAAGACTCGTTGCCCCACCCATGGAATGCCCAACTATCCAGGCGTCTTTGAGAGCTAAAGCCTCCGCTGCTGCCGACAGGTCAGCGACCATTCGGTGATCAAAGAAATTGATGTCGAGAGGATTGTTGGTCGCTCCGTGAGCGCGAAGGTCGACACAGATTGCCCGAAAATTGGCACCGAGCCGTTCGATGATGGGTTCCCACATCCGGGAGGTGAGCCCAGTCCCGTGAACGAAAATCGTGGGGTGTCCTTGGCCGCCGTAATCATGGATGGCTACTTCGACGCTGTCTTCTGACGAAACAAAACTGGTTAGAGGTTCACGCATATTCGGGGCTACTTCAGGCGACGATTTCTTTGGCCCGCAGCTTCTCGATCTCAGGGTCGCGGAAACCTAACTCGCGAAGTATTTCGTCGGTGTGTTCCCCTTTCCCGGGGGAGTGGCTGTGCAGGTGTGTCGGTGTGCCACTGAATTTTGCTGGTGGCTTCGCCGTTCGTATCCGACCGGCGGTGGGATGAACTTCTTCGACGATTGTCTGGTTGTGAATCACTTGGGGATCGGCGAAAACTTCTTGCCGTGAGAGGACCCGAGCGCAGGGCACATCCGCGGCCTCCAAAGCGGAAATGGCGTCAGCACTTGTCATTGGTTTCAGGATTGTTGCGAACTCGGTGCGTTGAGCATCCGCGTTGCGTAAACGAGCATCGCGGGTCGCGAAACGCGGGTCATTGGCGAGGTCGGGTCGACCGAGCGCTACACATGCGCCTTTGTATTGGCCGAAGTTGACCCAGTTTGCTGCAATTTGCCCATCAGCTGTGTCCCAAGGTTCGTACCATTCGCTGTAGGTCGGAGTAGGGACAGCATCAGGTAATGACTCGTTCCAGAAGACCTCTAGCCACATCCAATGAAGCATCGTGTCGAGTAAAGCGATCTGCACATGCTGCCCGCTTGCTCCGTTCGCCCGAGCCAAAAGAGCAGCAAGTACAGCGTTTGCGCCCGCCATTGCGGTCGTTTTGTCAGCGACAACGGCTTTCACATACGTGCCGTTTTGAGCTTCAGTCATACCTGACATTGCTTGGATGATCGGGTCGTAGACCGGCCGATCGGTATAGGGGCCATCCGCACCGAAACCAGAGATTGACAGATACACCAAGTCGGGGTTTATCGCCGAGAGATTCGAGTAGTCGATTGCTAAGCGCTCAACGACACCAGGCCTGAAGTTTTGTATAAACACATCAGCCTCGGCGACAAGTTTCATCAAGATTTCGCGTCCAGCGTCGTTTCGAATGTCGAGATCCATGCCTCGCTTATTTCTGTGCATGTGAACCCAACAGCCTGATTGGTCACCGTTGATCGCGCCCGTCATGCGCATCACGTCGGGAACTCCGACCTTTTCGATGAAGATGACGTCGGCGCCCTGCTCGGCAAGCCATGAACTGACCCAGGGTCCTGCGACAGCGCTAGACACATCAACCACTTTGATTCCCGCAAGAGGTCCAGCCGCGGTTTGTTTCTCTGGTTCCACGAGTTCAAACTCCGATGTCTGTGTGTCGCTTGAAGAAATCGACGACGGCCCGATTCCAACCCTCCGGGTCATGCGCATTGACTGCGTGTGCAGCGGGGAGATCGACTATTTCGACTTGAGGGATGAGTCTCACCCTAGGTAAATGTTTCTGGAAACGTTGTTCTTCCACTCCATTTGTGAAGAGCACGGGCATTGAGATCTCCTTGAGTGATTCGCCAAGGGGCAGTGAAAAGTTCGTGATCCGCAACGAGGCCGTAATGCCCGCAGCCGAATGCTCAGTAAATTCTTTTGATAACAATTCAAGGGTGTCAGTCCCTATACGTCGCGACCGCCCCGGATTGACCCAACTGTCTCGTAGACATTCCACCCCTTCGGCATCAACTTGGTCCGCAATTTCACTGACTACGGTTCGGTTTCGTTCTCGCCATTCTTCTCGCTCAGCGAAACCGGACGCCGAATTAGTAATGATCATTCCCGCCACGCGGTGAGGTTTAGCGACCGCGTAATGCATCGCCAGCGCCGCCCCCATGGACTGGCCGACTAGCCAGACCTGTTCTGCATCCAACTTGGCTCGAATGTGATCGAACTCCGCTACGTAGCCAGCCGGCTCGTAACGGGCCAAATCACCCGGACTTGGGGAGAGACCATGCCCCCATAACTCCAAGACGACCGGCCTGCAAACCTCCTGCAACGCGGAAATGTTTTCGTGCCAATAGGAACGGCTTCCCAACGCCCCGTGGACTAACAGAGCGACAGGTCCTTCGCCTTGGTGGACCACTGCATGTAAATGTTCGATACTCACAAGTAGCCATGATGGCATCGTCAGCTATGCGTTTGCCCTATGGTCGGCCCGATGGAGGTAACCAGACTGGTCGATGGGCCGATCGTCTCACCTCAAACTCATCACAGCATCGGGCACAACATCCAGGGCCCGTCGCTCATCAAAGTTCCCGATTGGGTAGCTACGCCTCTTGGCCGCTATTACCTGTATTTCGCTGACCACAAAGGCAGCTACATTCGGCTCGCATACGCAGATGAAATCACCGGTCCGTGGCACATTCATCCGCCCGGTTCGCTGCACCTTCCTGAATCTTGTTTCCTCACCGAACCACCCGACGTTAACGACGACGAGCTAGCGACGATTGAAAGGTACATGGACGCGGTGGGTAGCTGCCTTCCACATGACATCAAGACGGAAATCGCAACTCCACACATCGCTTCGCCAGATGTACACGTCGATCACCACAACCAACGAATCATCATGTACTTCCACGGGCTCGATGGCTTAGCGACACAACTCACGCGGGTTGCTTTCTCTTCGGATGGCATCAGTTTCACTGCGCGAAGTGAGCCTCTCGCCCGACCATATCTAAGGATTTTTGACTACGACGGCACTCGTTATGGCATCGCAATGCCCGGCCAGGTATATCGGTCGTTGAATGGGGTAGGGGCCTTTGAGGAAGGTCCCATTCTCTTTGAACGCAACATGCGACACATGGCAGTAGTTGTGCGCGATAGCACTCTGCACGTTCTTTGGACTCGAGTAGGTGACACGCCCGAACGCATACTGCTTTCCACCGTTGACCTCAAGCCGGTGTGGACGCAATGGTCGAACGAAGGTGAGGTTGAGGTGTTACGCCCGGAACGAAGTTGGGAAGGCGCTGACGCGCCGCTAGAACCGTCTATTAGAAGCGTGGCGTACGGTTGTTTGAACCAACTGAGAGACCCAGCGTTATACATCGAAAACAAGCGAACGTATCTGCTGTACGCCATCGCAGGGGAATCCGGCATAGGAATCGCAGAGATCAACTGGTAGTCGTGACCTCACGTAATCCCAACGTGGCGTGAACTACTAACACTGCGAGGACCACGGACCCGCCAACGAAAGCCTGACCAGAGATCGACTCGCCTATGACCCATGCCGCTAGCAGCGGGCTGAGGGCGGTTTCGCCTGAGAGAAGTAGCGCAGTCTCGGGGCTGGGGAGCAGGCGACCGCCCAAAGTGAGCAATGCCATAGCGAGGGGTAAAATGACGAGACCCAACAACAACAAAGGGGCAAGGTCGCCGGCTTGTAACGTCGGATCGGTACCCGCTAAAGCTAAGGCGCCGCATCCCAAAAACCCGCCGCAAGCAGTGGTTGGCACCATGTCCAAATGTTTGTGGACTCGAATGATCGTCAAGTTTGCGGACAACCCCAGGGAACATAAAAGGGCGACAATGTTTCCTATTGCGAGAATCCCTTCGGAAGTCGCGCCGACAGCTACGGCGACGCCAACCAAGGCGAACGGCATCGACACCAAGGTTCGACGAGCCACAGTTACGCCGACCACTAGCCGCGTCCATATGGCAGCCCAAAAAGGAGATAAAGCGAGAATCAACAAGACATTGGCGACGGGTGCATGATCGACCGCGACGACAAACAAAATTGTCCCCAACCCCGACAAGACGCTGGCGATCATTCCCCATCGACCAAGTGAAACCAAAAGTGCTGGCAGGCCACGTCGATACCGAACAGCAAGAAAGATACTGAGTGAAATTCCCAACAATCCAGTTCGCCACATGGCGTTGGTCAAACTGGGGGCATCAACGAGTCGGACAAAGGTCGCATCAGGAATAATTGCCGCGACGCCGAGGGAGGCTAGAAGCAGCCCGCGCCGATGTTCAGATGCTGACACGATTACGCAAGATCCAGATGGATCGGGAACCGATCCCGAATCAAAACGTCTGCTGTCGGGGTGATATGTGCGGGAGGTGGCAGAGCAAGAATTTCTGCAACTCGTCGGCTGGCCCGTGCCCGCACGTTTAACGAACCTTCATCAGCCCAGTCTTCGGGACTTAATCGATCGCCAACAGCCGGGTACATGTATTCCGTTTGCATGACGCGAAGAGTTTGTTCGTGACCAAGGAAATGGCCTGCTCCCTTGACGACTTCATCGATAACTTCAATTGCTAGGGAATCGCTGTCGACCTCAATTCCTCTGATGGTGCGAGCCACCGCACCCAAAAGATCGTTGTCAATCACCAGAGTTTCGAGTGAACAAGCCAAAAGCGAAGCCAGCATGCCGGCTGATTCAAACACCACGTTGGCACCCGCTTGAGCCGCCAAAGTAACGGTCATCCCTTTTTCGTGACCGGCTTGTTGATCAGGTAGCTTCGAGTCCGTCATTCCAGCCGCGACGCCGGAAGGCAAACCAATCCAATTAATGAGCTGGGCTGCCGCGGCGTTGAGCACCGCCTCTTCTCCAGATCCACCAGACATAGCGCCGGTACGAAGATCTGAGACAAAGGGCCACATGCCCATCGTGCATGGGTGACCCGGTGACAGCAGATTGACGCAAGTAAGTCCAGCAAGGCATTCGGCGAGGGCTTGGCTGAGCGAACCCGCCAGCGTTGCGGGAGAGGTCGCGCCAGCTTGTCCCGCGGAGAGCAAATTAATTGGCATACCTACACGAACTTGTTCAGCCATACATAACGCTGAGTCCTCAGCGAATCTGAGGGGCGGCACGACAAAAGTGTTGTTGGCAATACAGAACGGCCGCTTGCGAAACTCGTCGGCGTCGGGGTCGCCGGTCAACGCGATGTTGAATATTTGTGCCACTTCATGAACATGTTCGGGCTGAAAGAACGAAGTGCCGATGGGTTTGGTAGTACTCGCCATAACCGCGTAAGCCGTGTTGAGATCGAGTTCTCTGGATGTTTCCATGTCGCGTGCAACCACAGTCCGAACGTAAATATGGATGTGTTCGAGGGCGTTAATGACCCGACCAATTTCGTACACATCCTTTATTGAGCTATGGCGAAAGGTCGAGGTTTCGTGCTCCAGCATGAGAACGGCGGCACCTCCTGTAGAAAAGTGGACCCGCTGTCCGCCGATGTGCACGTCATGTTCGGGTGAAAAGCCGTAGAGGGTGAACTCCTTCGCAGCATTTTCGATAGCGGTGTGAATCATCGACTTTGGAAAGTGGAGACGTTCATCATTGTCAAAGGTCCCACCATCTGATGTGACTAAATCGATGAACTCAGGAGTCGCCTGACCCATTCCAATATCATCGAGCAGGGTTAGTGAGGCATCAAAAATTTGAGTCATTTGCCTTTGAGTCAGCGGCTGATATGCGCCACCGGGCATTCCAGGCTGCACGGCGCGGTCCTCTCGGGGAACCTCGGCAGAGCGTTTGGCGATTCGAGCGTTTCGTCCTCCAGCTCGTCGCGAGGGATTTTTGGTTGCCACGGTTTACCCTTTTAGTTTTTTGTTTTGGGGATCTACGACAGGAGCGTCTAGTACTACGGCATCGCGCCGTTCGCTCATGATTTGAATGTCGAAGCGAGATCCGGCCTGCTCTAGTTCAGGAATGACATACGCAAACGCGAGACTTTTGTTCGAGGTGTGACTCCACGTGCCACTTGTGGTGATGCCGACCAGCTTGCCGTTCGAGTACACGGGTTCGTTACCTCGACACTCGGTGTCTTTGGTGTCTACCTCGCAGTAGACCAGAACCATTGATAGTTGTTCTTTGGAACGGGCAACGACTGCGTCTTTACCGATGAAATCTTTTGACTGGTCGACGAAACGTTCGATCCGAGCTTCGACCGGGGTGATTTCGGTGGTCAACTCCGAGCCCCACGCCTTGTAACCCTTCTCGATACGCATTTCGTTCATTGCGTAGCTGCCGAAGTGAACTAATCCATGAGGCTCACCGGATGTGACGAGGGCGTCGTAAAGGGTGAGCATTGAATCAATGGGGTGGTGAAGCTCCCAACCCAATTCGCCGACGTAGCTCACTCTTAACGCGATACACGAAACACCCGCTACCTGAATTTCTTGGGCATTGAGCCAGGCAAAGGTGTCATTCGAAAGGTCTGTTTCGGTGAGCGGTTGAATGATGTCTCTTGATAGGGGTCCGCTGACCGCCAAGATGGCTAGCTCGTTAGTCATATCGCGGATAGTCACAGTTTCATCTTCGAGAACGTGCTGGGTGAGCCAATCGAGGTCGTGAACTTGACCCATTATCGAGCTGTTCAAATAGAAGCGATCTGGGCTCAACCGAGTGATGGTCATCTCACATTCGATGCCCCCCTGAGGTGTCAACATGTGAGTAAGGCGGATACCACCATCTTTGGCCGGCAACTTGTTAGCCGATAGACGTTTCAGTAGCGAAGCTGCGTCTCGTCCCGTTACCTCAATTTTGGTGAATGCTGTGAGATCAGCAATACCCGCCCTTTCCCGAGTTCCTCGAACTTCGTCGCCGACAGCATCTAGAGCGTTAGAACGCCGGAATGTGTGTTGTTCGAGCTGTCCGAAGTATTGAGGCCTTTCCCAACCAAATATTTCCATCCATTGGGCACCAAGTTCTTGGAAACGATCATAAACAGGGGTCGTTTTTACGGGACGACCTGCGAAGCGTTCTTCGCCAGGAGATCGAACCTGATACATCTCATGGAATTCGTCGATTGCTTTAGCTTCAGCGAAAGGCCCCTTTGGGTACGTGTGTGGACCGAAACGTCGTGGGTCCATCTCGGCGACGTTGATTTCGGTTTGGCCGTGCACCATCCACTGAGCTAAGTACTTGCCGGCGCCAGGCCCTTGAGTCACTCCGATGGAAGCGCCGGCGCAGACCCAATAGTTTTTGAGTCCAGGTGCGGGCCCCATGAGGTAACCCGAGTCGGGGGTGTGGGTGATCGGGCCCGAAATTGTGGTTCGGATGCCAGCTTCGGCAAAAACTGGGATTCGTTGAGCTGCCAACTCAAGCCAAGGCATCAATACATCGTGATCCGGTGGAGTTAAATGGAAATGCAGATCCCAGTCGATGCCGTCCACTCCGTACGTTTTGGCGCCGGCGCGTTCATAAGGCCCGATGATGAGCCCGTCAAGTTCGCGTCGGTAGTAGCACGACGCGCGAGGATCGCGAATGACAGGCAAATCAAAGTCCAACTCGGCGACTTCAGGTATGGCTTCGGTCACCAAATATTGATGAATCACTGAAACTATAGGTACGTCGTAGCCGACCATTTCGCCGAGTTGTGGTGCATAACAGCCTGCCGCGTTTACGACGTGTTCTGCGATCAGTCGACCTTTGTCAGTAACGACTTCCCACCTGCCATCAGGTAATTGTCGCATTGCGGTCACCAAGGTGTGTCGCTCGATGTCGGCCCCCAGTTGACGAGCGCCTCGAGCCATGGCGTTTGTGGAGCTGCTGGGGTCGCTCCATCCGTCGTTTGGTGTCCAAAAGCCTAATTTCACGTCGTCGACGTTGAGGAGTGGTTGGTGTTTAACTATTTCCGCTGGGCTTAAGAGGTGGCTTTCCACTCCCACCAGGTCCAATACGCCTTGCACGTAGCGAAACCAGTCGACTTCTGTGTCGTTTAGAGCTAAACGGATCGCTCCAGTCGGATGCCACCCTGCAGTCAGACCCGTTTCTTCTTCGAGTCGTGCGTAGAGCAGTGGTGCCTCCACGTGCACTTTGGCCATGTTGAGGCTGCCGATGAAGTGAGGAACCAGACCTGCTGCATGCCATGTAGAGCCTGAGGTGAGTTCGCCTTTCTCCAAAAGAACGGTGTCGGTCCACCCTTCGTGGGCAAGGTGGTACAGCAAACCTACGCCCATGGCTCCGCCCCCGACGATGGCTACCTGAACTTCGGTTTTCATTTCGTCGCGACCTCCTCCACTTCGACACACGAATTGCCAATCACATTTTGACCCTTTGACTTGTCGGGTCATAAAAACTCCGGATGCTCGGAGTCACCTGGCGTCGTCGAGTCCCAATTTCAATTTCCCATTCGCCGTTATCCAACCACTGCTGAGTTACCCCTTCGGGATTGGATAGGTACGCCATTGTTAGACATCGATCTTCGACATGGCTCCACATGCCGCCCGTTGTGCGACCAACATAAATGTCATCTCGAAAGATGGGGTCATCGTGGTAGCTGATCATGTCAGCGTCTTCGATTCGAAATTGGATCAGTCGTTTTGGTTTCGGGGCACCTTTTTGACTCAGGAGGGCTTCGCGTCCCGTGAAGCCGCCGGGTTTCTCCCAAGCGACAGCGAACCCAAGCCCCGCTTCGAGAGGCGTGTCCTCGTCGCAGATGTCGTGCCCCCAGTGCCGGTAGCCAGCTTCAAGGCGAAGCGAATTCATTGCGTGAAATCCTGCGTGACGAAGACCGTATAGCTCTCCGCTGCTAGTTATTGCCCGGTACACAGCCTCGGCGTGGTGTGCGGGAACGTAAAGTTCCCAGCCAAGTTCCCCCACGTAGCTCATACGTAACGCCCGACAAGTCACATCGGCGACCACGAGGGACTTCATGGCTCCGAACTCGAACGCATCGTTGGATAAATCTGTTTCGGTGAGGGGTTGAAGTAATTGTCGGGAGTTGGGACCCATGACCCCTAAAACACTCCAGTCGTTCGTGATGTCGGAGAGACACACGTCGTATCCCCGGCAGCCTCGCCTCAGCCACGCCCAGTCGCGCGTCTGGGATGCAGCACTGGTCACGACAAAAAAATCCTCTTCGTCGACACGAGTGACGGTTAAATCCGCCTCGATGCCGCCTCGCTCGTTCAACCACTGGGTGTACACCGCTCTGCCCGGAGGGACGTTGATTGAATTCGCACTCATCGTTTCGAGAACGGTAAGTGCATCGGGTCCACTCAAAGAGAATTTTGCGAAGGAACTTTGATCAAAAAGTCCTACTGCCGTTCGGACTGCATCACACTCGGCTCGCATGTTCTCATGCCAATTTTGTTTGCCGTAGGAATAGTCGTATTTGCGAGGTTGACCTTCGTTCGCGAACCAGTTTGGGCGTTCCCAGCCGGCTGTTTCACCGAAGACCGCTCCCTCGGCAGTCAAAACGTCGTGCAGTTCGCTTTTTCGAATTCCTCGTGCTGATTCGTACTGGCGAAACGGCCAGTGCATTGCATAGAGAAGACCCAACGATTCAGAGATTCGTTCCCGGAGGTACGACGGATCATTTTGAAAAGGAAAAGCTCGACGGATGTCGACTCCGGACAGGTCCATCGGCGGATATCCGTCGACGATCCAATCGGCGATAACCCAGCCGGCGCCCCCAGCGGTTTGAATGCCAACAGAATTGAATCCAGCAGCGACGAAACAGCGGTCGATTTCAGGTGATTCACCGAGATAAAAAGTGCCATCGGGGGTGAATGCTTCAGGGCCATTAAAGAAGAGTTGTAAACCGGCTTCGCTCAGAGCAGGCATGCGTCGACATGCCGCTTCAAAAATCGGTCCGATATGGTCCCAGTCCTCAGGGAGGGTGCCAAAGCAAAAATCTCGAGGAATACCGTCCAGATTCCAGATCTTTGCCTGAGGTTCGAAAAACCCCGCCATGATCTTGCCGGTTTCTTCCTTGAAGTAGGTGTAATTGCTGGGATCACGAACAATCGGCATTCCCCGCTCTGCGCCCTCCAACGGTTCAGTCACGATGTAAAAGTGCTCGCATGCCTGTAACGGCACTTTGACTCCGATGGTTTCGGCTAAATGTCGAGTCCACATGCCGGCCGCCATCACCACGGTTTCAGCTTTGATGATCTGGTGGTCTTCGGTTTCAACGCCAACGCAACGATCACCGTCCTTCAGTAGGCGAGTGACAGCGACCCCTTCAACAATCGTCGCCCCGCCGTTGCGAGCCCCCTTAGCTAAAGCCATGGTGGTGTCGACAGGAGATGTTTGCCCGTCCTTGGGAATGTAGAGCGCGCCGACAAGGTCATCGGTGTGAAGAAGGGGGACCATCTCCTGCAGTTCGTCCATTCCTATCTCTCGAATGTCGACTCCTACAGTTGACGCCATCGAAATGCCGCGACGCATTTCTTCCCAGCGTTCTGAATCTGAAGCCACCGAAATTGAGCCCGGAGCCCTGTATCCGGTCGCTTGTCCCGTCTCATCTTCCAACTCTTCGAATAGCCGTGTTGAGTAGGTCGCCAGCTTTGTCAGCGAGTGAGTTGATTTCAATTGAGAAACCAATCCAGCGGCATGCCAGGTAGTGCCCCCGGTCAGTTGTCCTTGCTCGAGAACCAGAACGTCAGATACTCCGCGCTTGGTTAGGTGATACGCGATGCTGGCGCCGATAATGCCACCACCGATCACTACGACTTCGGCTTGGTCAGGCAACTGAACAGACATGGTTCGGCAAATCTAGACGCGTCCGTGTCCCACTCGGTCACTTGTGAATGCATCGACAGCTTCCCGATGGAAAGATGTTGGAACAGAGATTGTTCAAGGATGGGGAAGAGCGTGATGCAACTTGATCTGAAGGGACGTCGAGCCGTGGTGACGGGTGCCAGCCTAGGAATAGGCGCGGCTACCGTTCGATTGCTAGCGGAGCTAGGAGCCGAAGTTGAGTTTTGTGCCCGCAGTAAAGACGCCGTTGAGAATCTCGTGGACTCTCAATCGGACAACGAGAGCCAGATACATGGGCATGTGGCCGATATGGGTGATCGAGAATCGGTCGAAGAATTTCTCTCCGAAGTGAGCAGCCGCGGAGAGATATCCATTTTGGTTAATAACGTCGGGGCTTCCCCATCGCGCAACTTTCAATACATGACAGACGAAGATTGGTCTCAGCTTCATGAACTCAATTTGATGTCAGCAGTTCGATGTACCCGACATTTCCTTGCGGGCATGCGATCTCAGAAGTGGGGACGCATCGTGATGATTGCCAGTGGTGCAGCCAAATATCCCGGCGCCGCGCTCATCGACTACGCGGCGACTAAGGCCGCCATGGTTGCCACCGGTAAAGCGCTAGCGGGGAAGTACGGCCGCGACGGAGTGCTCGTAAATTCGGTACTTCCCGGTCTCATCCACACGGCCATGTGGGATCGAGCAGCAGGAGAAGTGGCGGAAGCATCCGGGAGTTCCGCAGAACAAGTTCTGGCCAACAATTCGAAAAGTGTCCCGGTCGGTCGTTACGGCACAGCGGAGGAGGTAGCGAACGTGATCGCTTTCTTATGCACTGACGCTGCCTCTTACGTAAATGGTGCAGCCATCAACGTTGATGGTGGTCAAGGCGGCCACATTTAACCCAAGGTTCCTGGGCTTGGATGCAGAAAGAGTTTAAAAACCTGGGGGTTGTTGGAAGCCCCCGAGGGCGTCTTGCAAAAAGCGACCTACAGCCAATGTGGTGCGATCTTCAAGGAACGGTCCGGCGATTTGCACACCGACGGGTTTCGCATCGATCTGACCTATTGGCACCACCGTCGCGGGCAACCATGACACACCCGTCAGACCCATCCATTTGATCTGATCGGTATATAGGCGTGTTTGCCCATCTACCTCAATGGTTCTGCCAGTGAACGGACGTGAATGGTCGTGACGGATGGCTTCGCTGAGTGTCACCGGCAGTAACACCACATCAAAACTTTTGAAAAACTCGTTCCACTTGTTTCGTTGCTGAAGACGTCGCTCATGCCAACTCAACCATTCGCGGTGCCGCATCGTTGCATACCAAATACCGAGTTCACCTTCAGGTTTTTCACTGCCGGAGGCCAATTCTTCGATCTCAGACAAAGTCCACGTGCCGGCTTCAGCGGCAGAAAGAAGATGCTGAAATGTATCGACGGCTTTCTCGAAAGTGAACTGCGGTCTGGCTTCGTAGTCCACGACAGCTCCAGCGTCCTGTAATGCCGACGCAGCATTAATCAGAAGTTCGCGATACTCCGAGCGGATCGGCGCAGCGTCTTCATCGATCCATACCGCGACGCGAAAATCAGCGATGCGATCGTGACGCGCAGGCGGCAACGAAAGCGAATACGCCAGTTGGTTCCATTGGTCAGGACCAGCGAGCACGTCAAGTGCCATTTCAAGGTCGCCAACATCGCGAGCCATTGGACCTGCCACCGCGATATCAGCCTGACTGAGGGTTCCAGGCATTCCAGGGATTTGACCTAACGCCGACACGATCCCGTAACTAGGTTTGTGACCACATACGCCTGACCAATGTGACGGAATGCGGATGGACCCACCGATGTCAGAGCCCAATTCGAGCGGAGTGTAACCGGCGGCTAGAGATGCACCAGAGCCGCCGGAAGACCCTCCTGGCGTGCACTCGATGTCGTAGGGATTGGCGGTCGTGCCGTAGACCTTGTTGTAGGACTGGAGATCACCAGCCCAAATTGGCAGGTTGGTTTTGCCGTACACGATGGCGCCCGCTGCTTTATACCGAGCGACTGGATCTGCGTCCTTATCAGGCACGAAATCAGCGAGTTCAGGAGCCCCCGAAGTTGTGACAATGCCAGCAGTCTGAAAGCTGTCCTTGATGGTGATTGGAACTCCATGAAGCGGTCCGAGTTCATCGCCACGACTGACAGCTAAATCTGCTTGGTCGGCGGCTTCTAATGCACGCTCGGCGTCGAGAGCAACAACTGCATTGATGGGGCCATCAAGACGTTGCACACGAGCTAACGCGGCTTCGAGAAGTTCTCGACTAGACACCTCGCCCGAAGTAATGGCCGCAGCGGTTTCGACCGTGGTGCTGTAGGCGAAATCGGACATATGTACCCCCATTGAAGGACGTTCATTTTCGGAGACGGAAATTTGTGGCCCAAGCACTTTTTGCGCTTCCCACGTTTGCCTCTAGTGGTCAACGCTGCCCGCCAAGACTTTGCACTCTAACTCACTTGACCGACACGAGGCCCGACGCTCACGGCGTTGAATGACCACTGACTAACGGGCGCTAGCGTGTTGTCACACTAGGGAAAGGTTGAGCATCGTGCTTTCGGCGTATCGAGTTCTTGATCTAACAGATGAACGTGGCCAGTTGGCGGGCATGATGCTCGCGGACCTCGGAGCAGAAGTAATTCTTGTCGAGCCGCCAAGTGGATCTCGTTCTCGCACGGTTGGACCATTCGTGGACGGTCAGGAAGATAACCGCGAAGCGTCCTTGTGGTTTTGGTCGTACAACCGAGGAAAGCGGAGCATCACCCTGGATTTAGATTCAGAAGAAGGACAATCAGAGTTCAAGGCCCTTGTAGCGGGGGCCGATATCGTTATCGAATCCTCTGATGTCGGTCGGATGGCTAGCCGTGGTCTTAGCTACGAAGATCTCTCTGCTCTCAACCCTCAACTCGTCGTCACATCTATCTCTGGATATGGGCAGCAGGGCCCTAAGGCGACGTGGGGGGCGACGGACCTCACAGTGGCTGCTGCAGGAATGCAGATGGGATTACAAGGGGACGACGATCGTTCACCTCTTCGAATCCCGCTTGATCAATCCTTCCTTCATGCCTCCGCAGAGGCCGGAGCTGCGACTCTTATTGCTCTGCATGAACGGAACCGATCTGGTGTTGGACAGCACATCGACGTTTCAGCCCAGCAGGCATTGACTTGTGCGACACAGTCGGTTTCGTTAGCCCATCTTTACAATGCGCAAGAAGCCGGTCGAATGAGCGGAGGGGCAAAACTGGGCCCATTCAAAATTCGGCTTCGTTCACCCGCCGCCGATGGTTTTGTTTCGGCAACGATTCTTTTTGGTGAAGCGATCGGACCCTTTGGGCAGCGACTGTTCGAGTGGATTCACGAAGAGGGAGAGTGCGAGGACAGCGATCTGGAAATCCCATGGATCAATTTCGTTGACGGTGTGATGACCGGAAAAATTCCGATGGGGGAATACGACCGTATCCAAGACGTGGTAGCGGCTTTTACATCCAGTAGATCAAAGGAAGAACTACTCAGCGAGGCGTTGATGCGACGGCTGCTGATAGTACCCATTGCCAACGTCGGAGACGTCGCAGAGGAACCCCACTACGTGGAGCGGGACTATTGGCGAGACATTGATATCCCAAACCACGGGAGTGTCGTCTTCCCCGGCCCTTCAGCCAAGATGTCAGCGACACCAATGGCTATTGAGGAGCCGCCTCCTCTTCTAGGTGAAGGGAATGAAGCTTTACGCGACGCACCTGCACGCGAGTTGCAAACTCAATCCGCTAAGACCGCTTCTGATGGAACTGCGTTACCCCTCTCAGATGTCAATGTCCTTGACTTGCAATGGGTAATGGCGGGACCAGCATCGACGAGAGTGCTTGCCGACTGGGGCGCCAATGTGGTTCGCGTTGAGTCTTCGCACAAGGTTGAAACAGCTCGAACCATACAGCCGTTTCTCAACGACGAAGGTGGAGCTGACAACGGTGGTCTGTATCAAAATATGAACGCGGGAAAGATGGGGCTCGCCCTCGACATGTCAAAACCCGAAGCCAGAGAGGTGATTCTGGATCTCGTTAAGTGGGCCGACGTGGTGTGTGAATCGTTTTCGCCAAAAGCGATGCAGAACTGGGGACTTGGCTACGAAGACCTGAAAAAGGTCAACCCGTCAATCATCATGACCAGCAGCTGCCTTTTCGGTCAGGATGGGCCTCTTTCAAACTTGGCGGGCTTTGGCACCATGGGGGCTTCGATGTCAGGGTTTTACGCGATGACTGGATGGCCAGATAGGGACCCGGCCGGAGTAATGGGCGCCTATACCGACTATGTGTCCCCGCGGTTCCTCACAGCAGCCATCATGGCTGCCCTAGACCACCGCGACCGCACTGGCGAGGGCCAATACATAGACGTTTCGCAGGCCGAGGCAGCTATGCACTTCTTGACTCCAGCGCTCCTTGATTACCGAATCAACGGCCGCGAACCGCAACCCGTGGGCAATGATCACCCTTCGATGTTCCCGCACGGCAACTATCCATCTGCTGGCGAAGACAAGTGGGTCGCTATCGCTTGCCAAGATGACGCGCAGTGGGTTTCGATCTGCCAAGTCATGGGTCTCTCAGAGCAGCTAGTCAATCTTGGCTGTGAACAACGACGCGCACATCGAGAAGAAATCGACGATGTCATTGGCACGTGGACGTCGCAGCGCTCTGGTGCTGAAACCCAAGAATTGCTTCAGGAACAAGGGGTACCCGCACACCGAGTGCAAATGTCTGACGCGCTAGCTGAAGATGAGCAGCTTGAATATCGCCGACATTTTCGTCACGTTGACCATATGACAAACGACAAAATGTGGGTTGAGGGCACTCGGTTTTCAATGAGTAGATCTCGTGACGGCATAACCGATGCGGGACCCAGTTACGGTCAGCACACTTTCGAAGTTCTCGAAGGGATTCTTGGGTATGACGCGGACCGAGTTGCCGAATTAGCGGTCGCCGGTGTGCTTGAGTAACCATGCTTCTGTGATCTGAGAACGACTTTCAGTCCGCTAGTAGCTACGGCGTTGGGTTTCTTGGTTCATAACTGTCCACGGCAAGCTCATAGTTTCCCTATGAATTCTCGACCCATTAAAGCAATGTGATCAAGGTCACCAAGATCGAGAACCTGAAGATAAATTCTCTCTGCTCCCGCGTCGCTCCACTTCTGAAGTGTTTCAAGTGCCTCGTCAGGTGTACCTGCTAGTCCGTTTTCTCTTAGTTCTTGTGTGTCGCGCCCAATCGCTTGAGCTCGCGCAGAAACTTCAGATTCGGTGTCTCCCACACAAGCGACTAGCGCTACTGAGTATGTCAATTCTTGAGGATCACGGCGGAGCTTTTCGCAAGCTGTAGCTACTCGACTCTTTTGTTCTTTGAACGCTTCAATCGATCGAAAAGGAAGATTGAATTCATTGGCGTAGGTAGCGGCCAATCGTGGGGTTCGCAGCGGTCCGCCGCCACCGATAATGATCGGTGGTCCGCCTGGTTGGTGGGGCTTAGGGAGTGCAGGAGAGTCGACTAACGAATAATGCTGGCCCTGGAAGTTGTACCGCTCTCCGGAGGGAGTCGACCACAACCCAGATATCACTTCTAGTTGTTCTTCCAGAATTTCGAAACGCTCACCTAGGGCCGGGAATGGTATTCCGTAAGCAGAGTGCTCGCCTTCGTACCAACCAGCTCCAAGGCCAAGCTCAATTCTGCCCGAACTCATTTCATCAACTTGGGCAACTGCGATTGCCAAAGGCCCTGGCAGTCTGAAAGTTGCCGAGTTAACGAGAGTGCCAAGGCGAATCTTTGAGGTCTCTCTGGCTAACCCGCCCAATGTGACCCAGGCGTCAGTCGGCCCAGGCAAACCATCGTTATCACCCATGGTGAGCCAATGATCTGATCGAAAGAAAGCATCAAAACCCGACTTCTCAGTTATTAACGCTGCTGCTAACAAATCGGCATAAGTTGCGCCTTGTTGTGGTTCGGTAAAGATACGAAAGTCCATAGTCACCGGCCCTACGATAAACCCAAGTAGCTAAATATCTGGTCAGATCAGAGCGATGTTTAAACGCCTCATGTCCTGCGACCTGAACAGAAACTAAGACGATTCAAAGAAGCGGGCAACGTTGCGTATGTCAGTCCTGGTGTTCTTCAGTCTCCTGAAGCCTG